>Ga0315308_1000002_pt1 | contig 399680 bp, 428 predicted proteins | sample TDP3_MG_FD_203078 | JGI IMG/M metagenome (GOLD analysis project Ga0315308, IMG submission 203078) | Freshwater sediment microbial communities from Lake Towuti, South Sulawesi, Indonesia - TDP3 | ecosystem: Environmental > Aquatic > Freshwater > Lake > Sediment | place: Indonesia: South...
GAAAAAAAAGCTTTTGCGTTTAGGTGAAAAATAATTGGACGAAATGCTAGTTGCTATCTTTGTAGCTAGTGGTTCGTGGGTTCAAATCCTACCCCCGCACTGAATCTCAATTAAGCGTTTAAAACTGTCAACCTCTAGGAATCTCACACGAAGTTCAGAACACCTATGATTTGCTGTGTGTGGGATAAAACTTCACCCCAACCAACCATCACTCTTTTCAAGCTAGTTTTGGTTTTGCGGAAAAGTTATAGCTGAAGCAAGCCAACTTGCATTAGTGACAGTCTGTTAGAGGTTTTGTGATGCCAAAAGTTAAGGTGAATGACATTCAGGTTTACTATGAAGTGAAGGGCAAAGGCTACCCTCTGGTGATGATCACGGGTTTGGGTGGTAACATAGACCTTTGGGATCCTCGTTTAGTTGAGGGACTCTCAAAGAACTTCAAGTTGGTCATGTTTGATAATCGTGGAACCGGACGCACCGACATATCCAGCAAGGAATACACTACAAAATTGTTCGCTGACGACACAGCAGGTTTAATGAACGCATTAGGGATTTCTAAGGCTCACGTTTTGGGGCTGTCTATGGGTGGGATGATAGCACAAGAACTTGCCATCAACTACCCAGAAAAAGTTTCAAAAATGATTCTCTGTTCAACACACTGTGGAAGCTCAAAACTCGTTCAGTCGTCTCAAAAGGTGCCCGAAACTCCCGTTGATCCCAGTAAAATGTCTCAAGAAGAATATAGAAAGGCTCTCACTAACGTATGCACAGATGAATTCATTAACGAAAACCCTGATTTCGTAAGCCTTATGGCACGGAAAAGGCTCATGCACCCCACTTCTAAAGAAGCTTATGTGCGTCAATTAAATGCGTGCCGAAAATTCGACACATTTGAGAGATTGCACCAGATAAAGACTCCCACTCTCGTATTACACGGCAGAAACGATGTTCTCATTCATCCAGAAAACGCTAAAGTCTTGGCTGAAGCCATACCCAACGCGAAGCTTGTCTACTTAGAGAAGTCAGCCCACGGACTCGTAGAAGAAATTGAAGAAGTAATAAAAGTCATCACAGAGTTTCTTCTCTAACCGAGCTCTGCAATTAGAGTGATCCGATTTTTGGTTTTGCGGAAAACTTAAAGCTGAATCAAGCCAACACAGACAAGGGTAAAGTTATGTTTCAAGTCCAAATTACTGCATAAGTCAAATAGCTTGCTAATAGAAATAGTTTGTTAGAGTTGACTGCAATGCCGAAAGTTGAGGTGAATGATATTCGGGTTTACTATGAAATGAAGGGCGAAGGTTTTCCTTTGGTCATGATCAATGGTATGAATGACAACCTAAACTGTTGGGATTCTCGTTTGACTGAGGCACTTTCAAAGAAGTTCAAGTTGATTTTGTTTGACAATCGGGGAGCTGGACGCAGTGATATATCTGACAGAGAATTCACCATAGGATTGTTTGTTGACGACACAGCAGGTTTAATGAACGCACTGGGGATTTCCAGAGCCAATGTTTTGGGCATTTCGATGGGTGGAATGATCGCTCAGGAACTGGCTATCAACTACCCAAGGGACGTCTCAAAACTGATTCTCTGCTCCACAAGCAGTCGTTGGAATCCGAACAAAGAGGGATCCAGAATTCTGTCAGCGATGGAGAGGGGTTGCTCGTTTGAGGAATTAGTTGAAGTATATCTTTCTTTTCCATTCGTGAATGATTATCCGATCGACTTCATCAGAAGAGACCCTACTGTCGTTAATGCTTTCACGCTGATTTTGTCAAAGAAAATCCAGACTTGGTGAACCTTTACTTTCAAAGAGCCATGGACTATCCGATCTCGGTAAAGGCTTCGAGACGTCAGTTTAACGCAGTGAAGAAATTCAACACGCAGGGAAGATTGCAGAAGATAAAGGCACCTACTCTCGTATTACATGGCAAGAAAGATTTTGTTTTTCCCCAGAGAACGGCTCGAATTTGGCTGAAGCCATACCCAATGCTAAGCTCGTTCACTTGCAAAAGTCAGCTCATTATCTTGCAGAAGAAATGAACGAAGTAATCAACGCTATCAGGGAGTTTCTTCTCTAAGCCAGCTCTGCAATTGAAGTGTTTGAGGTTTTGCGGAAAAGTTATAGCCGAACCGAAGGTAACTGTGTGGGTTGGTGAGTCGAGTTGCTTGAAGGTAAGACTGTGAATCTGAGGGTTATGGAGAGGGATGACATAGATTTTATGACTGAGTGTTTCAACAACATAGATTTCTGGGGAGACAACTTTCCTGCTGGTGGTGTTGGAGAACAGACTTCGAAATCAGAATGGCTGAAGTATTTTGACAGTCCCGCAGAGTTTACAAAAATGATTGAATGGAAGCTATTTGTCATCGAGAAAAAGGACGGAACCAGAGTAGGGATTATGTGGCATAATCTTAATCAGCCATATGGAATGATGGAAATTGTTTGCTATTTTGTTCCGAGCGAAAAGGGGAAAGGATACGGAACAGAAGCGACTCAGTTACTGGTTGATTACCTATTTCTCTCCAGAAACATCCATCGCATACAAGCAACAACAAATGTAAGGAATAAGACAGCACAGAGAGTTTTGGAGAAAGTTGGCTTCAGAAAAGAAGGAACAGTTCGAGGGCTACTGCTCGTGAGAGGAGTGTGGACTGATTACCATCTCTACAGCATCCTCAGAGAAGAATGGAAAGAACCAAAAATACTAACAAAAACCGCATGAAGAGAAACCGTCTAGCGTTTTCTGTTCTACGCTTTCGACATGGCGTACTCTTTAGTTCAGCACAAGTTTGGACGAATTTGACAGTTTTAAACGTAAGTATAAACCTAACCCCCCGCACTAAATTCGATAGGTTAAATTCGCTCAAATTTCGCTCGTTTTGAGCGTAGGAAAGCAGAAAATCGACTTCAAATTGTGGGCGACTTTTGATTTTGCTTGAGCGTTTAGAACTATCAACATCAGAAAGACGAGTCAAAAAGTGCTCATATCGAAAGTTCGAAGGTATTACGGGGATTAAGGAAGAGCCTAAAAGTATAGGAAAAGGTTTTTAGTTCAGGCATTGAAGAGGCAACTGAACTTAGGAAAGATGATGAAGCAGTTTTCAATGTGGAAAAAGGATTGGTAGAGGAAAAAATCCTTGATAAAGAAGAAGGTACCTTGCAAGATTTGCTTAGATAAAGTAACTCCAAGGAATTTAGATTGCTTATAACTAAAAGACTTCATTTACTAGTTTTCTTTATCTTTTTTTGACGGAGACCATTAATTCTTGTGCTTTTATTCTAACTTTTTCTCTCCTATCCTTACTTAGCTTTTCCAATATTTCAAGAACAAAATCTTCATTGAGTTTTGACCTTGCCTTTGAAATCAAATCTAATGCGTCCGTTTTACGATAGTCAACAGAGCAGAAATCGATTAGTATCTGTTGAAGATGAAACTGCAACTCATCAAGTAAATTTTTTACTTCCCTTGGAACCCTATCAAAATAATGTACCACAATTCCTGTCACAATCCTCTTAGCCTTATCCTTTACAGCAAGCTTAAACAATAGTTCATTCCTTACGTCCTCTGGAAGCCTATCAAAATTAAGTGCCACAATACGTGCCACACCATAAGCAGTGTCATCTTTCTCAGCAAGCTTAAGTAACAGTTTATTCCTCGTATCCTCAGAAAGCTTTTCAAAATTACGGTTCACAAACCACATCAAAGACCCCTCAGCCCTCTCCGAAAGTTTGAATAATAGTTTATTTCTCACATCTTCGGAAAACCCGCTAAAATAATGTGCTACAATACGAGTCACAGTGCTGGCAGTTCTCTCCTTGTCCGCAAGTTTAAACACTAATTCATTTCTCACATCTTTAGGAAGCCTGCTAAAATTGCGTCCCAAAACCCACACCACAGCCTTGGCAGTCACATTCCTCTCAGCAAATTTAAACAACAGATTTCTTACATCCACTGGAAGGCTATCAAAATTAAGTGCCAAAGCCAACACTACAGTGCTGGCAGTTCTCTCCTTGTCCGCAAGTTTAAGCAGTACCTTACAGAAGATGCCTTTGTTTATTCGTGTTAGCCGCCCTTCTTTGACCAGAAGACACTTCAATGCCTCAAAATAAGAGGGGTGAGAGAACATTATCGTTCCTACACTTATAACGATTTTATCATCCTTAAACCAGCTAAGAACTTCATCAAATTCCATTGGTTCTTCTATCTCCAGTTCTTTAACCAACTTCTCGTACTCCCCTCTTACAAAACCTGTTGGGAAATTGGAAATGAAAGGAAATGAGAGGAACAATATCTTGTCATCAGTCATATTTTCGATTTCTTCAGCAAAACTCTTTGCAGTTTCTTTTGATTTTTCCTCTATCTTTTCCATTAATCTGTTTTTTTCTACTATATTAAGGGTAGAATAAACAAAATCCTTGATGCTCAGAGGTGTAGGAAGTTTTCTCTCGTCTTTTATTTGCACTGAAACAAGGTCTCTAAGATAATTATCTTCAAACCATCTACAACCTTTTGCCTCCGCCCACCTAAGGAGAATCTCTTTTCTTTTTGCATAGTCGTAAGAAGGTTTCTTAATGCTCAGTTTTCTCTCAAACTGTTTAATTTCTACTGAAGATAATTGTTCTTTCTCAAATTCCTTAAATACCTCTTCCCTTGAGGTTATTATTACATATACATCTTCAACATTGCGAACACTCTCCATTATTGTACCAATCTCTCTTTCTAAGCTCTCTCTACCTTCATATCTTATTTTGCCAAAAGGGTCTTCAAAGTAGATAACCTGATGCGGCTTCAGCTCCTTTTCTATCTCTTCTAATCTTTTTCTGACATCCCACCTTTCTAACGATTCTCCCCCTGCTACCCAGATTGGCTCGTAACCCTGATTGTAATATTCCCATAAAAGTCTTACAGCAGTATAGGTTTTTCCGTATTCGGCTGTACCAGTGATGAAAACAATTCTAGCAGTTTTAAAGACGTCCTTTATCTCCTCGTATTCGAGAGGAGGAACATGCAAATCGTAAATTCGGTCATATAATCTACTACCAGGGCGTTTGATTTTCTCCAGAAACTCAAATATCTTGCCTCTTTGTTGAACTTTCTCTGGGTCAGCAATAAATAATGTAATAACCTCTTCCCCTTTGTTTTTGTATTTATACTCGATTCTCTGGCATAATTTTTTGTCCAAGGGTTCTAATGCGTCATAACATGATTTTGTAAGAACAATAAAAGTGAACTTTGGGCTTTCGTTATTATGGTTTTGTTTATACCAGTTATGATAATAGGTTACAATTTTCGCTTTAAGGAATTCTATCGTTGGTTTTTCAATGATAAATTTTGTTCCCTCGAATCTAGCCCATCTGTCATATTCTCCAACTCCTATGGCAATTTCCAAAGGAATTCTCTCGTAATTTTCGTATCCTGTATTGTGGTCTAGAATTTCACATATAACCCTGAATACCGATTCCAATGAAGGCGTGACTACCATCCAGTCATCTCTTTCTCCATAGTTTTTACCTATAATTTCACCCTTAGCTTCTATAGCCCCGACCCTTTCCTTTATTACGTTAACAAAGTCATCCCTTATCTTTCTCTCCGCTAGACCCTTCTTCTCAGCTATTTCTTCAGCTAGTTTTTCGAATCCCAAAATATCGAACCAAAGAAGATATTTTCTTTCTATCATTTCATGCTACCGTAGTATCCAATAGCTATCCTTCTACACGTAAAGAAAAGTATTAATTAAAATTTTAACCTTTAGGAGAAGTTCGGAAAGGGGTTGTTCTACTTCAATAGTTCTAATGGTTATTATGTGAATAATTGAACCCTTACAAATAAACCTATTACCTCCTACCTCGCTATATTTGCAATTTGGATAGAGTTTTCTGAAAGAGGTTTTCTTAGCACGCTCAATTTGTTCGTGAAGCTATCAAAAAGATATCAATTTAACTTTTTTCACCCAATTTCAGAGCAAACCCATATAAAACTAGAGAACACGCAACCCCACATATTTGGCTCCAAATAGAGGGCTCTAGTGCTGTTGCACGCACGCACGCACACACAAACGCATACGCCTAATCTCCTTCAGCCAAATAAACAGTCACATTACCCTCCTTATCCTTCGCAACCCTCACCCGAATCTTCCGCGGAGGCTTCTCTATACCCCTCCTCCAAACCACCTCATTCACCCCATTGTCAATCACAAGTCTTTCAGGCTCCTCCTCCTCTTCCCCCTCCCGGCGTACCCCCAGCTTCATATGCTTCGTCACAAAACTCTTAATTATCCGCATCGCCCTTGGCGCCCTCTTATTTGGCGGTGCAATCCACGCCCTGCCCAATGGAATTGTATAAACTCTCTCTTCAACTATTTCTTCTTCCTCAGGCTTCTCTTCCTTTGGCGGTGGTTTAGCCTCTTCTTCGATTGTTACAGGCTTTTCTTCTTCAATTTCTTCGGCTTCCTCTACTTTTTCCTGAGCCTCTTCCTTTTCCTTCTCCTCGACTTCTTCAGGCATTTCTCCGGCGGTTCCCTCAATTTCTGATTCTTCAGCGCTTTCAGCTACTTCTTTTTGCTCGTCCTCGACTTTCTGCCCCTCTTCCTTATTCTCCTCCTTCAATGGGTGTTTCCTCCTAAGCCTTTATCTTTCTGGTTCTCCAATGCCTTCTTTTAGGGTGCGTCCTAAATTTTCCAGCTGTTTTTGCTATAACCCATGTTGGAACAGCCTTTTTCTGTTTTCCTGCGCTTGCTAATCTTCGTTTTTTTGCTGTTGGCTTGTTTCGAGCCGTGTTTATATCCTCCTTATTTTTGTCTCACGTTTTTGAGCTTGAAGTTGAATGAGTATCTGCTTTAGCTGTTCATCCGTTAGTGGGATAGGTAGTTTTCCTTGCTGTGCCAGCTGGATTAGTTGCAACTCTAATTGGTCTGTGAATTCCGGTCTAACCATTTTTAAGTTTGTCAGTCTTTGCCTTGCTTCCGGAGTTAATATTTTCCTCAGCAAAGCTTGTTTTTGCAATTCTAGTTGCTGCTGCATTTGCTCTTGTCTCTGTTCTTCGGTCAACTTCTGCTGCAATGCCAAAAGTTTTCTTCTACGAAGCTCTTCTAGCTCCTCGTCCTCTGACATTTCACTCGCCTTTCTGGTATTTCCCTAATTCGGGAACATTTTTCACCAATTCTTTTTGGAGCTCTTCAGCAAGCTCTTGTAGAAGTTTTCGACCTTCGCGTGTTACTTTTCGTCCATGTGGTTTTGACGCTTCAACTAAACCCGCAGCTTCTAACTGCTGTAAGGCTTTTCTTATCACTGCTCCGCCGGCTTTGACTACGTGTTCTGGCCTGATGCCGAAGTCTTTTCTTCCTCCATAATCAGCTCTTAATTTTTCCATGCCTATTGTTTGGTGAACGTAAATTTTTCGCAGTAGTGAAGCGCATCGTATATACCACCAATCTGGGCTTTGCGGCTGTTTCTGAACGTGGGGACCAGTTTTCACATAGCTCGCCCATGCAGGTAGAGTTATCTCGTCTACATTTTCTTTCAGATACGTGGCTATTTTTTCGATGAGTTTGGATGCTGGTACATCGTAGGGAGTTATCAAGACTCTTTATCCTCTAATTTTTCGATCATTAAATCGTGTAGCCAAATATAAAGCCTTTCACTTTTTATGGCGTTTATAAAGCATAAAAGTGTGGCCTCTGCGCTCCACTAATAATGCTTCTGTGTGTTCAGCAATTCGTGAAGCGATTTGTTTTGCCTCATTCCCTTCAAGAGCGCTTTTCAAGATTTTGACCTTTACCATTTCCTTCTTATCCAACTGTTTCTCGATTTCCTTTAACAGTTCATGTGAAACTCCACTTTTGCCAACCCATATTGTAGGTTTTTCTGCACTTAGTCTGCGTTTGATGCGGCGTTTCATTCCAGAACTCAGTTTACTCATTATTTTGGCTTCTCCTCTTCTTTTTCAGCGGTATCCGCATTTGCTTGCCGCAGTTTAGACATGTAATTGTCATGTGGGGTTCTCTGTGCTGCTTTATCCGCACACGACAGTTCACACCCAATAAGATAAAGCTTTTACAATGCTTGCAGACTTGACGCCTGTACTCAGTTGGCAAACGAATCCTAGCAGCCATGGCTATTTTTCTGGCCATATCTACGTAGCGCTGTGCCAAAGAAGGGTCTTCGTGAAAAGTTTCATTTGCCAGACTGAAAAGCGTTTGAATGCGCTGCATTGCGATGCGCTTGGTGGTGTCAGCCATCCCTTGCACGTTGCTCCGTTCAGCAGACTATACTCGCGTTTAACGAAATTAGCCTTTCCATAGCTGGAACCGGCCTCCACAGCATCAGCGGAAAAGTCCAAAAACGAGAAAGAAACAAACGACACAAAAACTGTTAAATCTATTTGGGAGTCCAGCATTGAACTTTTAGCCTTTCATGATAGCCCTTGATGTGGAGTACATTAAGTATGCGGGATTTTTGGTTTTTCCCTGCTGAGATTAATGTATAAAAAGTTTGTTGGGTAGAGGTATTCGCCATATGATATCTTGTTTCGCAAGGTTTTCTTACTCTTTTGTAAGCGTTATTTCCATTGTTGAAACCATCCGTGCTCTGTTTTCGCCTTCTCTCGGTGGTATCTCCTCTGTTCCTATGGATATTTTGCTTATTTTTAGGTCTTTTAGGAAGCGATTTCTGGTTATTTCAGCTGCGTCAACAGCTGTGGTGATTGCTCGTCCTCTGGCCTTCAAGGTTATTTCTTTAGCATTGCCTGCGGAGAGGCTTGTGATGATCGCTAGAACATAGCTCATTGCAGGTTTACTTCCAATGAAAACAATTCCCGATTTTTCCGCCATTTTCCATCACTCCTTTTATTGTTGATTGTAACGTGTAACGTTGCTGTGTTCTTCTCATCCTTCAACAACAGAACGCTACTGCTCCATAATACGCAAACTTCCTTATAAATGCAATTAAACAACAGAGCATACTAGGCATTTAAAACACATTAAGAAGTCGAAGTGCACACCCATGAAATGATTATCGCATTCAAAAACTCTGAATTATTTTGCAATGTTCAACGCGTGCTCTTACTTATTCATATCGAGTTAGGTACAATGGTTTACTTGCTTCTCTTTTCCTTTCTTCTCGCGAAAGATTTCTTAATGATTCCGCGCTTCTAAACTCTACACTTGCATTGATTAGATCTGATTTGGACTGGTTTTCATTGCGATCATTTTTGCGCTGAGTTTCCAATTTCTACGCCACTTTTTACAATGTTGATTATTAAATATTTGATTTCAGAAGTCAGGATTAGTATTTCAAAATTGAATTTCAAATTCAAAAAGATTATTTTATCCTTCAAACATCAAACATGTGATTCGCCATGTCTCCGAAAATTCAACGTAAGAGAAAACCTCAAAAAAGCCGAGGTTTAAAGGTCAACACAGAAGGTGTAAGAATTTTACGAACGGTAAAGGACGAAGAGGCATTCTATTTCTACGAGGATATCGGAAAGCCCACCGGAGAAAGCGCCAGAAGTCTCTCTGACTTCCTCGAAAAGACAAAATCCGTCAAGTTAGAAAGTTTACTATTTCATATTAAAAGAAAGGACTTCCAAAATTGGATCAAGAAGACTCTTGGCGATTCTCAACTTGCCACAAGAATAGGAAGAATAGCTCATACATACGATGAGGACCTTAGAACAAAAATTCACACAGCCGTTGAAAATCGCATCAAAGAATTAGGAGGAATATCCGTAACATTGTGGGTCAAGGAAGATTTGGCTATCGCTACCTCAAGTTCTAAGTCGCAGAATTCTCATGCGCGCTAAAGGACTTTTACTAAAGAAAATTGCGTAAATTAGAATACTCTTACCAGACCTGCAGAAATGTCGAATTGAAAATGTTATGCCTTGGAATTATTGGTGCACTGGAATTTTGAACCTGTGCCAACTGAGGAATGCCAATTAGCTAGAACAAAAGGTCGCCGTGATATACTGTTTTGTAAAGGTCCTTGAGAGATAGTTTGTTTAATCTTTTGAAACTTTTATCTTTCCGGTTTTTGGCATAGACTGTTTCAGTATGTTGATCGCGAAGGCATGTTTCTATTGCAGCGTTATGAGCCTTTTTTAAACACAAAAACGCTAATATTGAGTCATTTGCAGTATGAAATTCGCATGTTTAGCGAAATATTAAAATCTGCCTAATACTCGTGTTTTGTGTAGAATGATTAATTATCAGGTTCTGAGAACAAGTGTTTGAAATAGAAAAAGTCGAAGCGGCAGTTAAGGTTGTAAACGTGGTTGCTTCCGCAACGCTAGGGCAGAGAGTAAACTTGGATGCCGTGGTCAAAGGTTTTCCAAGCGCCGAATTCCCTTCTGAACGATTTCCGGGAGTCGTCTTTAGACTGAAGAAGCCAAAGACCGCTACCTTAATCTTTAGTTCAGGCAAGATGATTTGTACTGGTGGGAGATCAGAAAACGAGGCAAGAAGGGCTGTTGAGAGTGTAGTTAGAGAACTCAGCAACGAAGGCATAATTACTCCTAAAAGGTCAGGAGTCAAGATAGACAACATCGTTGCTTCGGCAAATCTTGGGCGAAACATTGACCTCGAATCAGTCTCCAAGTTGCAAAGGACAATGTATGAACCTGATCAATTTCCTGCTCTTATCTATCGAATGAACGACCCAAAGGTAGTGTTCCTTATCTTTTCCACCGGAAGAATCGTTTGCGTTGGCGCCAAAAGCGAGATAGAAGTTCAACGGGCGATTAGAGGACTCTTTGAGAGACTTGACACAGTGAACCAGAGTAAAAGTCTTCCCTTTCATGGACTAGACAGCGGCATCGAAACGAAATGTTTAGAACACCTTCCTATTAGTCGTGTTAAATTAATGGATTTCACAGTTTCAGAGTCTCAAGGAAAAGCATGTATTTATGTACGTGGGTTGTGGTGTCATAATAAGTATTGCAGCGGGCCTTCATGCAAATTCGCCAACTTCATACAGAAAAGGGTGGATGACGGCTTTTACGGATGCTGGGGGTTCCATTGGCAACAGGGATGGCACACAGCAGAGACTAAGAAATCACAGAGAAAGTTTAATAACTGAAACAAAGGCGAGAAGACGCACACATGATTATTATAAACGTAGTTTAGCCAAGTTCAAAGCTATTTTTGACAATTTCAGATTGTTTATTTTTTCGACTTCTTTGATCCATTCTTGAGGTAATGTATCTGGGTAAAGGGCGGCACTTACGCTCCCAGCCATCGAGGCTATTGAATCAGCATCTCCTCCCTGATTTACAGCATTTAATATTACTTCTTTAGCGTTTGGTAATCCGTAGGCAAGACTTAAAGCATAGGGGACACCCTCATAGGCCAAAAATCCAGGGGCCAGAACACGGCGAAGATCTTTGCCTAATTGAGAACCCTTGTAACTATTTACAAAATTTATTCCGATCAATATTCTATCAGCAGGAGGTCGAGCATCATCGTTACCCACAGATTCTCCCAGTCTCGCCGCCTCAACAGCAAACTCAAATGCTTTTTCCTTTTCCCATCCTTCAACAGCAGCAGAGATAGCGGCTGCAACAGCGCAGGCTGCAGACAACGCAGACCTTGCTCTATGCGTCATCGAACATGCTGATTCTACATCTTTGATGATCTTTCCAAGGTTCTTAGGTCTGTTGATGATGCCTACGGGTGAAACTCGCATAGGCGCACCATTACGGTCTCTCCACCTCGCAAATTCAGCAATTTCATCCTCACCAAGTTGGGCAGCCTTTGAAAAATCATCCCAGCCTGGCCATCCCTTTATTTTCGTCTTATCATTAAGTATTCTTTGAATAATTTCTCGCCGATCCACACTTCCTTTCTCTATGATTGATTCAGCAATTATCAATGTGAACCTAGTGTCATCAGTAACTTCTGCGTATCCCCAACTGAACTTACTTTTAGGCTGAAAAGGCTTACGAAAACCTTGCACATAATCTCCATAATTGTCGAGAACCTCCTCAGGCCAGTATCCTTCAGTCATTTTCCCCATCGCGTCACCTACAGCAACCGCTTGAATGCTTGCAACGGCCCTATCTTCTGTCAAAAACTCAACCATTCCTGTCACACCTCACGTTTTCCATGCGTGGTGCGGGGGGTGGGACTTGAACCCATAGATGTTCTATCTTTATTGTTTATTATACTCATACATTATCCCTAATAGTACTGTTACTAGCTAGAATATAAATATGTATAGAAGATAATTATAGAAAGACTTTTAAACTTTTATTGAGTATTAGCTGTAGAGGTAATTAGAATGTCCAGTAAGAAGAAATCATTATTTGAGAAGGTATCTAAACCTATAATAGCAAGAACTAGACAGTCAAGTGTTTACACTGCTCTAATAGAAGACATTGAACATCAAGAGAAAGGATGGTATAAAGTAAATATTCCAGATGTAAAGCCTATGAGTGCCTATACTAGTCTAAGTAAAAGAATTAAAGATAGAAAGGACTTAAAGATACACTTTATTGATAAGACTGTCTACATAGAGAAGATATAATTAATCTGTTGTCCATATACACTCCTTTCACACTCTCTCTATTGTTCAAGTGTTCCAGAGATTAATACTTCAATGATCAACATAAACTACTCTTAAACTCTTTATACACTATAATAGAATATATAATATAATACTAGGCAATGTACTCCTATTGAAAACTTAGTAATATTCTATTTATGGATACTCTGTTAATGGATTAATTAGTGGACTGTATTTATTACTATATAATAGATATTGGTAGAGTAAAGAGAGTAGAGTGTAATAGTGTAGAGTGCAGTGTAGAGGACAATAGGACAGTAGAGTATAGGGCTATAGGACAACTGGATATATAATACACTCCTAAATAATTAAGAACTAAATATAGATAGAGATAATTACAGAGTATACATTACGCCTTAAACGATTGAGGACTCCGTATAAGATATATTTCATTATAATATATTATTTATAGTGTAATGTTATTTATAGTGTAACTAGTTAGTAGGAAATAATAGATTGTTTAACTAAGTTTCAACATTACAGAGAGTATATAATAATATAAGGTGTAAATATTGAATGAAGATTAATAAAGATATGTTACCAGTTCTTCCAAGACTTTGAAGAATCATTACTATCAATAATTACTATTCTTCCAGCAGTAGGCTTCTTAATTATTAATGGAGATTCATAACTGCTTAATGCTAACGATATTACTAAGTCATCTCCTCTAGTCATTTCACTTCTATACATATTAAGTTGTTTAACTAAGTTTATATATTTAGTAGGTATTGTAATACTATGCTGTCTAATCTTTATTCTAAGTTGCTCTAATATACTCTGTTTATGGTCTGCTAAATTAATGTAGTATATGTATAGTCCTTCATAATATTTCTCTATCCATCCTTTATACTCTTTAGGAAGCATATCTGCTTTAACTACATTACCACTATCCTTCATATTATACTGTTTAAGAATCTTAGCTAATTCTACAGAGAGTATTTCTATAGGTTGATGTCTCCACGCATTATGATATATTACTTTTCTCTTTATACCACTCTTCTCTGTAATAGTTAATACTGTAGGCTCATTATATCCCCAATCGATACCAGCTTCTAAAGTACTCTCTGGATACACTCTACAAGGTTCTACTGGTTGTACACATTTACTCATATGTGTTCTAGGGAAATAGTTTAATTCACTTAGTTCTGGAATCTTAGCCATTATTTCTATTTTAAACTGTTGTTTACTCATAGTCTTCTTAGCTCTATTAATACTCTCTATTAACCAAGGACACACTTCACTACTGTAAGATAATAATTCATAATTATACTTATGAGGTTCTCTTATAATATCAGTTAAGATTCCTTCTCTATGAGGAGTACTTAACATTACTATTCTATTAGGACTATTACCAGTAAGACACATACTAGCAGAATTAATTATTTCTTGAGGTATATCAGCAGCTTCATCTAAGAATAATATATCTGCTCTATTACTCCGTACTTTACCAGTAGGTGGTTTAATAAATACTTGAGTACCATTCTTAAGTCTAAATCCTTCTACTGGAATATTCTGATACATTCCTTTCTGTATTAAGTTTTCTTTAAGTTTCTCTGTTATGTAAGTATCTATGTATTGATAGAGAGCATCTTGTCCACTTACTATCATAATCTTAATTGGTATTCCAGTTTCTATACTCTTTTCTGCATAGTATAATCCAGCTATAGCACACAATAAAGATTTACTAAATCCTCTTCCACAACAGAGTATTAGATTCTTTAATTTATCATCTGTAAGGGCTTCTAATACACTAATTTGCTCTACTGTAGCCTTTAATCCAGTTACTCTTTCAAAATATTCTATTATTCCTATCATATTTATTCTTTCTCTCCTAATCCACATCCATAAGAACATTCTTTCTGAGTATATCCCAATCTCTTTAATATTTTATAAACTATAACATGTGTAATTTCATGTGTTAAAGTATTAATTATTCTATTATTATGATGTTTAAAATGACTATGTAAGTTTATCATAATAATCTCTGTATCTGGATTAAATGTACCATGAGCAGGAAACCACTCTTTACCATATATTTTTAATCCATTAAAGTTTATGTATAGTTTCTTATAGAGAATATATTTATTACAGAAGAATCTAATATCTGAATATTCACTTGGGAAACAGTTTATTTCTCGATAGCATCCTCTACAGAACTTAGCCTTATTAAAGGATTTACAGTATTCCATATATTTATTAAATTGTCTAAGTTGTTCTTCTTCTTGTTTATTTCTACATATCAATATTTATTCTTCCTATTCTATGTAATATATTTCTTTAATCTATTGAGTATTCTTTTATCCTTCTCTGCCTTCAACTTTTCATTCTTTTTAAGTAAGTCATTATTAACATTAATTGTTTCTTCACATCGCCTTGTTAATTCTTCAGTATCCTTCTTCAAGTTATTATATTTCTCTTCTAGTTCTTTAGCTCTACTATCAGCAAATAGTTTCTTTATTCCTTCTGGAATACTCGTAGTATCAACTGATATATCATATACACTTCTATTAGGTACATAGCCAAAATATGCTTTAATTGGTAATCCATCCTTATCTGTTTCAATAGCTACTACTGGATCTTTATTTGTTAATTTATTAAAGTTTCCTAATCTATCTTGATCATATGTTAAATATAAAGGTGGAAAACCACTCTTCATTGGAGACTGATAGAATATAACTAAGTTTACTGGTATAGTTCCTTTATGTTTAGGAGTAGTATCTAATACTTTAGCTTTATCTGCTCTACCACTAATGTTTTCTACTCGTATTAAATATTCTTCAGGCTTCACTTCTTGTTGTGCTTCTATATGTTTAGCTATTTCTTCATCCATACGCTTATGGAAATCTTTATTAATATTATTTCGTTTATTAAGAGCTTCTTTTAATTCTCTTCTATACTGTATTTGTCTTAATATTTCTAATTCATCTTGTACCTTACTAATCTGTTGTTCAAGTATTTCCTCTTCTGGAGTATCGTATCCAGTTCTTTTATTGATTAATTCTTTTAGTTGATTATCAAGTATAGCTATTCTTTCTTTTAGTTGCTCTATTGTTTTATTATTCCATTCTATAAGTAGCCTATCTATATTTACCATGCTATTCACCTCTTTCCTTTTTAGACTTTCTATATCTATACACTCTCATAGCCTTATTTACATTCTCTAGCATTCTCTTTCTCTTACATTCATCTGAACATACTATTCTATATTTGTTGTTCCATTTGAATTCTTTTTTACATACTACACATATTCTATAGTTTACTTCATGTAGCAGTTCTTCACTAAGTTTCTTCATTACTCATCAACTCCTTTAACCTTTTATTTGTTTTATCTAAACAATCACTATAATATATACAAGCCTTACATTTGTTCTTAGTAAAGTATTTATCCATATATCCTATACACTTCTTAAACATTATACCACCTTATCGTCTTATATTTTATCTCTTAGAGTAATTAGTATTATAAACTTTCTATTTGAATACTTATCTGCTTGGAATACTTCTAATACCTTATCTATATTCTTAGTCTTATCCCATTCTCTTAGTATCTTCTGTCTAAAACTATTAGGATTAATCTTTCTCATTATGCCTCATAACCTATCTCTTCTAACTTTATTCTATTAGCCTTAAGAACTTCTTTCTGTTCAAAACTTAGTACATCTTCATAAGATATATAGTAGAACTTCTTAATATCTGGTAGTATATCGAATAAGTTTAAATGGTCTAAGTCTCTCTTAAAGTCTTTAGGTAGAATATATTGAGGTCTACCGTATCTATTGGTTCTAGCTAAGTTCTTACATTCTGCTACTGCATACACTTTACCAGTTTTCTTATAGATAACTAATACATCTACTCCTTTAGATTTTCCGAAACTAGGTAAAACGAAGTATCCTTTAAGTTGAAATTTAGTAGCTATTAAGTCAATAAGCCTATTTCCTTTCTCAATCCTCTCTCTATGGCTTAAACCTCTACGGAATACAGTCATATTATCTAGTCTATTCATACATCCAATACCTCTATATTCTATACTCTATACTTAATAATATAATATAGTTAATGATATATGTGTCATAGCATATTGTTAGATAGTCTTCATTAGTTTCTTTTATATTGTATAGAGCTTTAGCTATTAATCCTTTAGAGTTCCAGTATTGTTTATTCTTCATTCTCTAACACACACTTCCCTAATATAGTATTATGCTCAATTTAATATAAATTGTTCATATCTACTGTTATACTTCTATATAAATATATTCGTACACTACTTTAAATACTTTGTCGTCATAACATAACAAACTTTACCAATAACACATAATACTTACTTCTATACAGTCTTTTCAGTATGACTATTAATATATATAGAGAGGATATGTATAGGCTACTACACTCAAATATCAAAAGTTAATGCTTATAACACATAAACGAATTAGATTCACTCTCTACTATATTTCTATTCTACTTTCTCTTTTTAAATAAACTGTATTGAACTTCCATTTACCGAATCAGTATTTTGAATACACAAACTTCTTAATTCACATAAAGGATACTTCAATTAGAGGTATCCCTAAGAAGAGGTGAAAAGAACAATGGGATTAATAAAACAAAAAGAGTGGAAATGTCCACATTGTAAACAATGGGTGCAACCAAAACTTATGATATTTTCGGGTCTCTTAGGAATGCCTAACACTTTAGGAATCTGTAAACAATGTGGTATTGTCTTCGATATGGAAATCGTAGAAAAAAGAGATAAGCCTTAAAAGAGGTGAAAAAGCCATGAATATCTTAGAAGTAACTTACTTCCTCTTTCTAAAAAGCTTCTATACTATTGATTTAGGCTTTCTTAGACAGTATCCCCATTCAGTCTTTTCTATCAAGTCATATCCTTCAGCTAGATACTTAGAGAATTCTACCTTATCAGTAGTGTAGACCACATCAAACTCATTCTCTTTTATCCAAGCTTTGACTATATGGACATACCTTAATGTATTTTGTATATTGCAGTGCCTAGCAAACCTTTGAGTCTCTACTATATCCTTACACCTAAAGTATTTCCAGCTAATAGCAAAGTGTCTAAAGGTATGGAAGTGAACCTTATGGAAGTCTATGTTACTAGTCTCTCTAGCTAGTATCTTTCTATAATCCTCTATACCTTCATTAATTCCATTGGCAGACTTTAGATTGGTAAAGATTCTACCTTCAGTCTTAGGTATCTGCATTAGAATAGTTATTAGTTCTTCACTGAGAGAGTAGGTATAGGTTCTGTGTCCTTTGATACCAGTAATAGTTATAGTCTTATTCTGTAGGTTAATATCATTCCATCTAAGATTCCATACTTCACTAGAAGAAGCACCAGTATCAATAGCAATCTTAACCATAGCTCTAAGCTGAATCTTTCTTATTCTATAGACAAACTGCTTAACCATTTCTGGAGTAGGTACATACATTTCAGTATTCTGATAAGGTCTAAACCTAGGTCTTTCTATTGGTATTCCTAGAAACTTAGCATAATCACAGACTACATCAATAGCGTTATTCTTACTCTTATCTACCCAGCTAGAAGATAGTATTTGGCTAACCATTTCCTCTGGAGAACCATATAGTCTCTTTAGATACTTTAGCTTCCTCTTTACAGTAGATTCTCTATTGCCTTTTCTGAGTAACCATAATCCAAAGTTTACTTCCTTAGGTACAGTAGTGGTGCGGGGGGTGGGACTTGAACCCACGGAGGCCTACGCCAGAGGATCTTAAGTCCTCCCCCATGTCTTAGGCTTCTGGCCGCCTATTTAGACCTGGCTCGGGTACCCCCGCACCAGTCACCAATGTGAAAGATGTTCTGTGCAGTTTAAGTTTTTTGATGAAAACCGCATTAAGGTTTAAAATGCAGGTTTTGCCATTTATTCTTGGATGGGCGGGTAGCCTAGTACGGATAGGGCGCAAGCCCCCTAAGCTTGTGGTCGTGGGTTCAAATCCCACCCCGCCCGCCACAGACGCACCCCATACCTTTTAACATTTTTTGTAAGGGTTACTTTCTCTTCCGAAAGATCTTACTTCCGTTGTGATCGCAAACGTACTCAAAGCCCGCCTCGACGAGTTGACATACTTCCTTTTCCGAACTTGCCACTCTCGCAACATATTCATCATCCTTAAAGTCGATGAGTTGTGTGTAGACGAGCGTGTTCTTGATGTTTCTGTGACCTAGCAACTGCATGACGTGAAGGATATCCCTTGTCTTGTGATATTCCATCGTTGCCTTCCAATGACGAAACGTGTGAAAGGTTATTTGCAGCAGCCTTGGATTCCTGAGTTTAGCCACTATTCTCTTTCGCTGCAGTTGGAAGCTCTTTCTCATCGCGTCCGAAGTTGCGTTGAACACTCTCTGTGATTGTCGCGGCAATTCGTTCAGCATGTCAACCATTTTGTTTGATAGTTTAAGGACACGAGCGTCGCTTCCTTTTTCTGGTGTTATCCTAACTGAATTGTTTACCAGATCCAAGTCAACCCATTTCAATTGACATGCTTCACCGCATCTTATGCCAGTTTCTTTGAGCAGTTGCAGGAACGTAGACATTCGCTTGTTGCAACCAGCTATCAATTGGTCTATTTCTGTTTCAGTCGGAATGAAAGGAAGTTTTCTTATCTTCTTGTATATTGGTGGTTCCCATTTCATTCCGTACATTTGAAGGAAGCTTGTGTATGCATCAACAGCGTTCGCTTTTCTTCCGACACTCCATTCCTGTTTTGCAATGGCTTCCTTGACGGATTCTGGATCATAGAGATTGGCTCCGAGTTTTGTCAGTCTCTTCAGGAGCTTTGTCCTTCCTTGGATTGTAGTCTTTGCGTATCCTTGTTTCAACAGCATGAAGCTATATTCAACTATGCTGCCTTTGACATCCGCTAGTGTGGCGTCCTCTGCCTTCGCCACCATTTTTTCGATTTCCTTAGAGGAGTCCAAGTTTTTCGCCCTTCTCTCATGGACGCCTACTTGGGCATCCCTATTATAGGAACAAAACCTATTTAAGGATTTTCCTACAACAGAGACGCTTGATGAAAATTGAGGACGTATATCTTCACTAAAAAAGAAAGGCAAATCATTCGTTCTATCTTGAAAGGCAACATTCTTCCCGAGTTCAGAAAAATCAAGCATCGAGTGAAAACCTTTGACAGACTTTCGGAGGACGTGACGCTTTACCTGAAGGTCCGTGAACTCGTAACCACAACTTCCACATAGATATCGCTGAATCTCGTTTAGGTGACCGTTCAGCCAAACTTTGCTAGAATTACAACGCAGACAGCGAGGTCGGGCTTCAGCGGTGGTCATTGGTCTCAAGCTACCTCTCAACTAGTTTTGTCTGTTTCTTGGATTACCCATCTGCTTTCTTTCTTTGCCGAAATCCACTCCGCATTGAAAGGTTTGAGCGCATCGTTGATCTCTTGCCAGATGTCTTTTCCCAAGTAACCTTTTGGCGTTATGAGAATAGCATCATTATGTTCAACTACATCAACACAGTCTGCCCATTTGTTAATTGATGACTTGACAGCATTTAGTGAAACCGATTCTTTAGCTTCAGACTTCGGTTGAATGACTTGAATTGCTATCTGATTTCCACAGTGAGGGCATTCTATTCTAGACAATTTCTCTTCCATTTCTTTCACCTCCTTCATGCTGGCCGATCAGCTCCAGCTCCCATCTTCTCTTTAGCTCTCAAGTATGCCAGCTTATCCTGATCCATAGCTGGGTGATAGTAAATGTGTGAAGGATTGTCTCTAGCTAGAAAATGACTTTGAACTGGAAGCATGTGTGGATCTGGTGGTAACTTGATTACAGAGTCGAGTCTCCCACTTGCTTTACGAGCTGGTGGAGATCTTGGAGTAAAGAATTTTGGTGTGAGAATTCTTGGGACAGGAGAATAGGACCAAACGTATCCGCCCTTCTCCTTGCTATACCATATCTTTCTCTTTTCCAAGTAGTCTTCGAAAATCTTCTCTGCTTTATCTTTACTCAGGTCGCATTTCTCTATCAATAGCGAAATTAAGTCTTCCTTGCTGATAGCTCCATGTTCACTTATGTATTGGAGTATGACTTCGCTTGGGCTCTCAGCGAGTTTTTCCGCTTCGTCTTCTGTTTGAAAATCTTCTGACATTTTAATTCCTCCGAGAATTTGAAATTATGAGAATTGTATTCTCGTGAAAGGAATCAGGACTGAGCTTCATTTCGCTTATGGGTTGTTGTGCAACCCTTTTTCTCATTCTCCTAATTCTCCCAGACTTATTTTCTCTAAAACTCGTATTTCTCAAAACTTTCACCTCTTAGAAAATTCTCGTAAAGTATGATGTATAGAAGGAACTTCACATCATTGTGGTCGAAAGAGAATTTTGATGCTTGCTGCAGAACTACGTTGTAAGCCTCAATATTCTCACAAATGAAGTAAACACCTCCAAAAGATTCAACACATTTCAAGACGTTGTTGTAGACTTGCTCAAACTTATTGGAGCCTGTACAGATCTCGATCGGTATGGTCAAGTCATCTTTTCTTAAGCAGATGTCGACGTAACCGTGTTCAACTTTACTTTCAGTTAATTCTCAACCAACTTTTCTGAAAATCTCGATTGCCTTTTCTTTCATCTCTGAATGCCTATGCTTATTCTGAGCATTTGATGCTCTAACTTCAAAAGGCCATTTTCCGTTTATGATGTGGAATGCAGCTAAGCCTTCAGGTCTCAGAAAGTATATTACAGGATTGCCTGGAGCTTTTGGTTTCTTGAAACCAATCAATCCATTCTTAGCTAATTCAAATGCAAGTTTTCTGAAATTATCTCCAGGTATTTTCATTAATGACTTGAAATCAGAAGCTTTGCATGCCAAGCCTTCTCCCAACAGAAGCAATATCTTGCGACTTTGTTCTGAGAAACTCTGAACTTTATTCTCAACAGAGTTTAGCCATCTAGGGTTTTGAAGAACTTTTTCAGGACTAATTTCGATTGATTCAATGCTTGAACTTGTACGACATTCCTTAATTCCCTCTATCTTTTTGTCGTCAGAGATTTCAGATTGTTTGTCTAATGGATAAGTTTCGAAGAAAGATCGCATGTATTCCTCTATTTCTTTTCGCGTTACTTGGCCTGTGAACGTAATAGGTTCTATTTGAGCATGAAAAGTGTGAGGAAATGAATCTCTGTCCAGCTTAACAAACACTTCTCCTTTGCTCAATTCGCCAAGATGCTCTGATTGTTCTTTACTCAGGCCAATCGCATTTGCAATGACTTGACAATCTTCTTTTCGCACGAGCTTGTGAGAAATCTTGTTTGCAGTATTCGCTATAACTTCAGAACTAAGCTTTGAAGGTTGTTGATCCACTACACATGTGCCCCATCCAAAATCACGCATCTCACAAAGAGCTACCTCAGGCTTCAGCATTATGTCTCTGTCAAAATTTGTTTTAGGCCCGAATACGTTATGAGCCTCCTCTATGACGAACAATCCTTTAGTTTTCTCTCGGTTGTCTTTTGCTTTCAGGTATTCATACACCATACCGTAGATGACTTCTATCAGAAATCGCTTATTTTCGAGTAGAGGGATTCTTGAAAGATCAAAAATAACGAATCTCTTCAGAATATCTTCGAGTTTGACACCGATTCTAGTTGAGAAGACTGGACCTAGACTTGCTTCGGTCATCAGCATAAGTCTGGTTAGTATAGATCTCCAGCTTTCTTTATCGAAACTTGAAAGGGGTTGATAATCCTGAATCCTGTTACTTAGTTCGGTTAGTGTTGGATATGCATTGATTTCTTCGTATAGTTCTTTGAGACATCTCACTAGTATAGAGGCTGAAGGCTCTCTCAATCCAAAGGCATGGATGAACATGTCAGTGAAAGTTTCAATCCATGTTAGGACATCGACTGACTCTGGAGGCCTTAATGGGTTAAATTTGAATTCGTCTCTACCAACTGAGAAAATCCACAGGTGATCTCTCAGTGACGCGTTCACGTCGTGCAAGGGCTTAAGCAGATTTATGTAGTCAGCTTTCCAATCGAATACAATCGCTGATTTTCCTTCCAAGAACCATTGGTACAGAAGTTTCAGCACAGTTGTAGTTTTTCCACTTCCCGTTATTCCACTGACAAAAAGATTGGTAGAAATCTCTATGTTCTTTAGCCCGAATTCATGCAAGGGTCTGTTTCCTTTCAGAACTCGCCCTAGGGTGTAGTCCCCTGCAGCCTCTACTTTTGTCGGAACATAGAAGCCAAGTTTCAGATGGAGAAGATCTTGTGCAGCGAGTTGAAGGTGAATGATGTCGTCTATGGATTCTTCGATTTCTCTCGCTTCGTTACCGTTCTCAAAGAGCAACGTGGTTAAGAGCGGTTCAGTGAACTGTTCAATGTTTTCTCGCTTCGATGCATCATAGTAATCTACGACTTTCTTAGTTTTGTTCCTCAACAACAAAGAACCTCCTAAAGATTTCAAGCCCAAAAAAGCTTAGCAGAATCAATGCACCACCAATCAGAACAGGCCATAACTGTGGTGGGAAAAACTGTAACACAACTACGAGTACGTAGAGATAACCAATACAGAATACAACAAACCCTAGCAGTATCATCCACATGATACTCTTTTCAAGAAACCTTGGTGCGCTCACTTTTCACAACCTCCTTTTTTCACGATGCTGAAAGTCTTGCGTTCAGTCTTTAGTTCCTGGATCTTTTTCTTGAGAACTTGGACGTCAACGTGTTTCTCATTGACTGAATCGAAGATTGTCAGTGCATCATTTCCAAGGTTTGTGAGCCTTAGTTTAGGAAAAATTCTTTCTATGAGGCCCGTAGGTTCAGTGGTTAGATACTTGTTCACCATGCCGTTGATTCTTGCCTTCACTACTTGCGGTTCAATTCCTGTCAACTTGAATATGCTAGTGCTTCCTTGGATATCGTTAGAAATGCAACATAATATCATGTGATCTTCCTTGGTCAGATAGATTTGATGATGTTCCCTCAAACATTCCTGACAATGGATTTCGTTGAGATACGTGATCGTGCAGTCCTTGCAATGAAGCTTTTTACAATGCGAACATCTAACCGCATTCTCTTTCGTCAGCGGTTTACCACATCTGCAGTAAGAATGACCTATTTTCACTTTCGTGTGTCTTGAGCCAAGTCTTATCTCGCGAAAGCTTTTTCCAAAAATGGGCTCATCACTGATTTCACCAGGTTTCTCGATATCCTCTAAAATGAAGGTCTCATCATCATTCTCTTCCATCATCCATTACTCCATTGTTAAAAAACTTTTGACCGCAGATCGGGCATTTATCGTCTTTTGGAACTTTTATTTTGAAGAAGTTGAGATTGCGTAGGTCTACTTGGAGGAAGTTGTTCAATGGTTCTCCCAGTTTGAAATCTGTTAATATTTTAAGGGCTTCACTTACCGCTATAGCTGAAGCCGCAGCTCCGGGTGGAAGAATTGTTGGAATTGGCTCTTCATCACAACTCTTAGCCTTATTTGAGAACTGAAGCTGATTTTCTGGAATTATTTGCCTCATACAGAACATGCATGGCCATTCTTTTGCGTCTGGTAAGAACTCCATGACATTTAAGAGAAGATCTCTGATTCCAACGTCAATGTGAGGTATGACTTTTGACCAAAGAATCTCTCCTATCTCGAATCTTGTGCTTATCCTGTCTACGCAAACTATCGCTACATCTAAATCTTCAAAGAAACTCTTCGAAAGATATTTTGCCTCAACATTGTATGTCTCTACTGTTGTTCCATTTCCAAGTTTTCTAATGGTTTTTGCAACAACTTCTGTCTTGTACTTCCCAACATCTTTTACAGTCACTCCCAACATCCTCGGAACGTTATGGGCTTCTACAACATCAAAGTCACAAAGTCTTATGTATCCTATTCCGGCATGAGCGGAGTAAGTGGCTGAATGGCTTCCCGTTTCTCCTACTCCTATGATCGCTATTTTGGCTTTGGTAATTCTGTCTTGATCTATCCCTTGAATTCTCAATTGTCGGTCATAGAGTCTTTTCAAATCATGCTTTCGGTTCAGAAGAATTCGTAGGATGCTAGACATGGTATCTCCCTACAAGGAAGCGATAGGCCAACTCTTTCGGTCTCCCTTCTTTCACGGTAAAGAACTTGTATTCCAGCTTCCCATGATTCATCGAGATGACTAGGTTTATCGCCTTTCCATAAAATCTGCAAAATCTTTCAGTTGCTTCTATGTCTCTAGAGGAAAGAAAGACTCCGAAACCTGGATGCAAATGACAAAGTCCTACAAACCCTGGCTGGTTGTTCTCGATCCTCTTCTTGTCGATTCTTATCAGCTCATCTTCAGGTATAGTAAACCCACTATGGCTTGCCCTTATCCTCTTTGCCGGATATGCTCCTGTGACTGCTATGAGCTCTCCTAACCGAAGGCCTGTCAGTATACCAGCGTACTCTAAACCGCTATTTTTGACGTCAAAAGCTATGAAATGACTTAACACGTTAGTAAAAAGTTTGACTGACATTAGAACTTCCGCAAGCTCAATATCCTCGTCGTCAAATTCGATTTCAATCTCGCGGTAGGAATTAAAAGGTTTAACTGTTTCTTTTAATTCCGCTTGAAGATTTCTAAATGGAAAACCAGGTATGAATCTCTTGGCCAGCTTTTCAAGATTATCAGATATGCCCATGCTCTCACCTAGCCGGCGAACGATAGTTTGGTTTTACAATTACTGTCTTAACTCTCTCCAAGTACTCCCATAGAGAACCAAACGGAGTCCAAGGGGTTCGGATACATAACAATCCATCATGACCAAAGTTTGGATGTACATGTGAGTCGTAACAGTAGATTCTAGGTGGATCATATGGCGAATCTATGACTAAATGAAGTGAGAAGACACGACCTCGGAAACGTCCTTTAGGCACATGAAAATCAAACAGATACTCTCTTAACGATTTAGCTGTTGCTGCTGGTTGATACCTCAACATGTTTGCATATTCCCTGTTGAGCCATTCTATTTCTGACCTTGGTTGCGTAGATTCAGGCTCGGGTATAGGTGATGAACAGAAAATTGGAGTAGGGGTTTCAACCACAGAAAAAGAGGGGAAAGAGAGGGAGTCCGTTATTCGTCTAATGGCTTCTTTGAAACCACCACCTTCAGCAACTATGCTCGCATAAACCGTGTCTCCTTCTTTGATTCCCAAAGTTACGATCTTTTGGTTTTTGTCTGTCAAGGGCTTTTCATTGTATATTAAATTGAAGTCTTTGGGGCTTCTGTCAAGTGCGTGGGCAACTCTTCGATAGAGTTCCTCAACCATATCGGTTGGAGCGATTTCTACTTGTTTACGCGATTCTTCTCCGCTTCTGCCGACCGCTATCACCAATATACGCATGCTTTTCCACTCCTTTGTTTTGGATAGCCAAAGAACCTGACGGTGGTCCAAAAATTTAGGAATTGTCCGCAAATTATCTCCTGAAATCGGTCTAATTCTAGTTCAGAACCTGTTTCAAGGTCTAAAAAAAGTTCAAAGCTTGTCTAGCGTCCTAAAATTGTCTAGGGGTTGCTCACGCCCTGTACATTCTTTCTACTGCGTGCTATTTCATAGAATTTTGTCCTAGTTATTATAGGACCATATAATTTGAGAAACCCACAAACCTTTCTTCCGTGCAAAGTGAGCTCTTTTCCATTACGTGTAATTAAACCGTTATAAACTAATTCTCTTTTCAACAGGTAAAAGCTCGACCTCGGTACTTTGGAAGTTTTTATCCACTGAGAGACCCTATCGAAAGGACCGTAAACGTATAGAGCCATCAATATGCATATGCCTATGTATCCCCCAACATCTTTCAATTTCTGGTAGCGCCACCATTCAGATTCGGGCTCTATGATATTTTTCAATTTCTTTAGAAGATCCTTGAGCTCGACCAGTTCATTATGGTTATTAAGTTCACTCAATGGGTATAACCTCTCTAACGACTATTTAAGAGAAAAGCTAGGATTAACACGAGCTCGGACTTCTTGAATCCTTCTAAGAAGTAAAGAGTAGAAACAATTCTCCTTTGTACGCCCACAGTTTTATTTAAGGGATTGTAGTAAGTTTCATCGCTTAAAACAAGATCGACTTTAGGCATGACAAACCCGAGCCTTTCCAATTCTGACCTAGCTGCTGCAAACTTATCATGTTGGATGAACACACTACGAGATTTTTTGTTTTTATCACTCATACACTATTCCTCACTCACTAGTTTACTAAATGTAAACGAAATAGTTAAATATTTCTCAACGCTTTTGTTTAGTAGAGTGAGAAGAAATGGAGTTCTGTCCTGAAGTTGCTAAGGAGATTGCACGAATAAACAAGGCTTTGTCCCATGAAGGAAGAATCATAATTTTAACCTCTCTAGGAAAGTTAAGTCTATCTGACATTGCTAAACAAACGGGTCTCTCTTTTCAGGCGCTGCAACGGCATGTTCATGAATTGTTGGACCAAGGACTGATTACGAAAGGAAAAACAAAAGGAGAATATTGTCTTACTGAAGATGGAAGACTCACCCTGAACGCGCTGAAGGTCTTTACCAAAATCCCAACGGTAAAAAGAAGAGTTATTGCCGTAAGCAAAGAGCGATTTAAAGAGGCCTTAGTCAGATATAGATCAGAATTAACAAAAGAGGAAATGATCAGAATTTTTGAAAATCTTGAGAAGGAGAGATAGTAACATTTGAAGGAAAATGGCCGTCCGAGTCTTGTGCGATATCAATTTTCAGACAAAAAAAGTTTCTGGTGTCCGACCATAGATTTTTGTCGCTCACGAAGATACAGTGACTCCTCCGAAGTGGTTGTTAGCAACTTTCTACTAACAAATACGGGTGAGGAATGGATTCATCGTTTTTCTATGATAAAAACTAAGACTAGACTTCACATGGCATGGGCAGAAGCACTCTCTACCCATGCGATGCTTAGGGTGATGGGCATGCTGATGGATATTTCGGAAAGAAACAAAGGTTTCCATCTGCTAGTTCCTTTACATCTTAATTTGCGGAAATACAAGAAATCATCATCATTGGGAATCCTTATTAGAGATTTGGAAAGGACGTGCAAAATTATCTACAGTTTGGGGGAAGCCTATAGACCACTCATAGAATCATTTGTTCTAGCTTACATGAAAATTATGTTAGATAAGATGGTCGCGGATAAGTATTTACCACGAAACGAAGCTCTATCAATTTTCCAAACCTTAAAACAAGCAAAATTTCGCAATGACAATCGAGTGAGACAATTTTATCCAAAAATAAAGCAGGTAATAGACTATATGCAATTCGATGACTGGTTAACCCATTTTATTCATTGTTTACTCAGTCCAACATCTCTAGGTAATGTCCCCCCTCTATCGTTATACAGTTCTTTCACAGAATTTAACGAAAAGTATGTATCTAACGTTAGAAGCCGGTGTTTCAGATTTTTGCACAGAATCAAGAAACCAATCTTAAGTGTGGAAGATTTCCTAAGGTTTTCTGAAGACAATGACCTCGCATATATGAAAGGAGATGAAATGAACAGCGTATTTACAGCCTTTGAAACGTCATGCAATTTTTTTTCTTCACAAGAGTACAGAGACAGTTTCATACTAGTGGACACTTCACTACGTAGCATCAAAGAAAAGAAAACTCTTTTACCCGATGATTACCAGAATGGTGACGCTTTCTGGAATTTCATAGCATGTTGCCTTTCGCCATTGTCTGTGTGGGAGCCATCTGAAAGCAGAATCAAAGGGTTCTATTTTCCTTCAGGACTGGACAAGAGAACGGGTTGGAAACTAGTTCATGCTTGTGGAAAAACGTTCTTAAAGTATTTTTTGTTAGACCCTAAATGGGAATGTCCATTCTTTGGTTGCTTCGAATTGTGTAATTCTTGTATTGCAAATGAACTTAGGAAAAGAAAGAAACTTAGAATTTACTCCTCTGACTGCCCAGTTTTTGAGTATTTTCCTTTCGGGGGAATAAACGTAGAAATTCTGGAGTAAACTGTTTCATCCCAAATCTAACTCAGTTCCGATTCAATATCTAACAAGGCTTGGTCTCAACTTCCTCTCATATTTTTTGATCATTAACTCCAATTTATTATTACACCTTTTTGCAAGTTCACTAATTTCAGGGATCGGTTCTCCTAGAATTTCAACGTAGTGCAAAATCGTCCAGATTTTTGCTTTCTTCTCCTCGTCTAAAGAGAGCTTGTCTAATACTTCGTAAGCCCTTCTGTAGGGTTTTCTTGTCGGTTTTGGCTCCTTCGAGTTATATGGAATGTACTCACCTATTTTCGAAATCATGAAAATTTCGCTAATGAATTAAGTTATAAATAACTATTAATCTTTGATTCTTCAGCAAGAAGAAATCAGCTTAGTCTGACGCGACTAATCGCTTAGTCTGTTTGCATTATGTCTTTTATTCTAGTCTAATAAACATCCTTTTCGTACGGATCTCCTGGATACTTTGCCATGCCCTTTCTATAGGCATTCCTTGATTCCTTTTCAATTTGAAAACGGCACGTTTTGCACAATGGCTTACCGCTCGCGCTATAATCGCCTTCGCGAGCAAATCTTATTTCAGAACCTTCTATCAAACGTCCGCAACGAGAACATTTCATTCAGAGGAAAACGTTAATCTCTCATCATATTCTTTATCGGTGTGCAAGACTCCATTAATACTCTCTGCAAATCTATATGTCTTTAATTTTTAATGCTGGTTGGGTTATTTTCCAGACGGCTTTCTTTCCTCTACCTTTCTTGAACTTTATTGCAATTTGCAGAGGAATACCAGTCTTGGCTTTAAAGTCTTTCATCTCTTTAATGGCGGCTTCGTTTAAGTATAAACATTTTTTATTTGTTTCCTTTATCTGAAACGCCTTAACGGCAAATAGCTTTCCTTTCTTCTTTACTGCAATTAAATCTGCAGAAGATAAAGATCCACCAGTAAGCAGAGTGTACCAACCTTGTTTAATCAGCTGATCACGGAATTCATATTCACTGCGTGGTTTTCTTACCATATTCTTTTAACCTTATGAAGATCTAATGCTTCCGTTTCAGGTTTTTGGCTCCAGCTTAAAAGTGCTTCTAAATTTTCTATGAATACTTGAGCTTCTTCTTTCGTGTTATAAAGATATACTGAAACCCTTGCCGATCCATCAATTCTATGGGCCTTGAACCACGAATGCACGCAATGTTGACCGGAGCGAATCATTATGTTTGCTCTTTCGTCTAATATCTTTGCAACGTCATGTGAGTTTATTCCTTTAATGTTAAAAGAGATTATGCCACTTCTAAGTTCCGGTGATAATGGACCGATTATCTTAACTCCTTCTTGGTTTATCAGATAGTCTGACATAAATTTGTTCAACTTTGTCTCATACCTTTCAATGTTTTTTCTCCCAATTTTTTCTACGTACCGGACAGCAGAAGCCAAACCAATGGCGCTAGGATAGTTTTGCAAACCTGCTTCAAACTTTTCTGGAGGGTTCATTAAAGTATGAGAAGTATAAGTAGAAGTTTGAACAGTATCCCCACCAACTAAAAATGGATTAAGCTTTTCCAATAAATGATACTTGCCATAAAGGACTCCTATGCCTGAGGGACCTAGCATCTTATGACCTGAAAAGGCAAGAAAGTCAACGTCCAATTTTTTGGCGTCTATAGGCTTGTGAGGAACTGATTGAGCTCCATCTAGCATCACTAATACGCCATGATCATGAGCTATTTCAACTATCTCTTTCGCTGGTATTGTATACCCATCTAGGTTAGAAGTATAAAACATTGACACTAACTTTATCCTTCTATTGATTATTTTTTCAAATGTTTCTAGGTCAAAGGTCATGTCTTCTTCTGAAAAAACGATTTCATGACGGATCCCAATGTTTCTAGACAATATTTGCCAAGGAAGTAGGTTGGAGTTATGCTCTCTATCAGTTGTTAAGACAATATCTCCTTTTTTAAGACCGAAAGAATGAGCAACTAGGTTTATTCCTTCCGTCGTATTCTTTGTAAATACGATTTCTTCAGTATTTGCGCCAATAAACTTTGCGACGGTTTTTCTAGCTTCTTGGCATTTTTCTGTTACCATTTTTCCAAACTTATGGATGGTCCTTCCAGCACAACTTGGATATTTTAGGTAATATTCATTCATAGCCTCTACGACTTGTCTAGGTCGCAAAGTTACACATGCATTGTCAAAGTATATGATTGGCTTACCATTAATTTTTTGTTGTAAAGATGGAAAATCTTTCCTAATTTTTTCTATGTTCATTTTTTCACTATTTTTGGATTGTTCTCAACATCGCAAAAGCAGATTGTTAATAGTGCTCATTTCATTTTTTATTTGTTTATGTTGATATTTATTGTTAAATCTCTGGTGTCTCAAAATAAACTACTGAATTGACAAGAAAATTGCTACATGAAAGATGACCTACTTTAGATTTTCAATTTGCATGTGCTCATGTTAGAGGTTCGCATTTGTGAATGAGAAATCCTTATGCAACAATGTGCCAAAAAAGTATGTTCAGTTATGTGGTAATTTTTATTATCTCAAAAATACAATTGTAAAATATGAAGCCCTCTAAAGATGGCAAGGTTAGGAAAGGAGTTCTGGGGTGGTGTTCTAATTGCAACGTCCCAATTTTGGATGGGACGATTTGCGGAATCTGCTCTTCTCAAAGCAATCTTTTGCCTATTAGAAAAGGAGACTTGAAGCCCGTTTTTCAGCCTGAAAAGGAATTTTACAATGAAGTTATTGATAAATCCCTAGGGATTACACATGACTTGCTGCCTTCAGATGCATGCTTCGCTTCTAACGGTTCAATAATAGTTGACGGAGAAAATGCGTTTCGAATATTTCTGGAAGACAATGAGTGGAAAGCAGAAGCAAACGGAGATTTTCAGGTTGGAGATTTAAAGGGCTCAGACCTTAGAGAGACTATAAAGGCTAATGAATATCTATTAAGAGAGAAGGAACAAGAAGCTATCAATTTTCTAGGAAAAACATTTGAAAAACACGACTTGCCAGCGGTTGTCTCAATAAGCGGTGGGAAAGACAGTGCCGTCGCCCTTTCGCTTGCGAGAAAAGTCGATAAGAACATCACAGTCATTTACATGAACACAACCCTAGATTTCCCTGAAACTGTAGAATACATCCACAGACTGCGCAGAGAATGGAAGCTAGATTTTGTTGAAATCTTTCCAGAACGCACATTTTTGGATTTATCTAAAGAGCTTGGTCCGCCAAGTTCTATGATGCCTTGGTGTTGTCAAACCCAGAAATTTGCGCCTTTTAATAAGTACCTAAATGAGCACTATCCGAAAGGAGTGCTTTCTGTTGAAGGATTGAGGAGATTTGAATCTGACAAGAGAATGGATTATAAGCGTGTATCAGGTAACAGGGCCATTCCGAGGAAAAAGGCAATCTGCCCAATTCTAAACTGGACCATGCTTGATGTTTGGTTGTACATCTTCTGGAAAAAAATACCATTCAACCCGATTTACAAATACGGCTATGAAAGGATTGGCTGCTGGGCGTGTCCTCACAAAACCATGTCATCGTTTAAAATGATGAAACGGACACATCCAAAGCTACTTAGCAGATGGTATAGATTCCTTTCACTCTACGCTTCCAAAAGTGGAAAAGATAGAGAATGGGTTTATGGTGGAAATTGGCGTTTTAGACGCGAAGCCTATGAAAAGATTCCGCTTCATTCAAAGAGACTCTGTGGTGCTGATAATTCATTGCTGTATGAAATAAAAGATAATTCTACTCTACGTAGAGCTAAGGAATTTATGAAGATTTTTGGGGAAGTAAGAAAAGCAACAAATATCCAGCTGGTCCATGGCAAGGACATTCAAATTTCAATAATTGGCTCTAGTTTAAGAGTTGCTACTCAAGAGGCTTCGATGATAAAGAAATTTGAAAAGCAGCTGTCAAGGGCTATGAATTGCATTGCATGCGGCGCTTGCGTTGGAGCATGCAAAGCGTTGAAAGTGAAAAACAAGATGTTAACGATTGATGAAACAGCTTGCACACACTGTCTTAGATGTGTAAGTACAAAATATCTGAGAATGAGTTGCATAGCATTAAATTATAGAAAAAGACGCTTTGTATGGGAAGAGAGACTCAAACTTAGAAATAATTAAAATTCATTTTTCGTCAATTTCTAGCGCAACATAGCCAACGCCTTGTGAAGTTGGAGTTGCAGAACAAAGTTCAACCCTGTGGGAGCTATACATAACTCCCTCAGGTTTCCGGTGCACGAAATATTCTTTATACATGGATAGTTTACGTAAATAACAAATATCTCAGAATGAGTTGTATCGCCTTGATATTCTATTCTTCTTTTCTCATTTTTCTCAACAATTCCATTACCGATACTCCGCTCATCACTATCTTCTTAATGATGCTTGACTCTGCTCCTGCATGCCAACTCATCCTAGGTCTAGTCACAACCTGTGAAATCATTTCTCTTTTATCATCAAAAAGTAGAGCTCCACCTCTAAGATCTCTTGGCAATTCGTTAAGTGAATCCTTTATATCCGATTTTAAGTAGGTATGATGAATTTGATTTAAACCATCAATGTCTGGTCTCGCGGTAACTCTGTGTGATATCAGAACGTCGGATTGCGTGATAGCTTCGGATGATAATTTTCCAGGGTTTTGAGTTGCCAGAACAATTGTTATGCCTGGATACCTACCTTCCTTTATGGCTATTTCAAGCGGATAGCTAGCTGCTGTTGAGTATGTTGAAGGTAAGAACTCATGTGCCTCATCGATTAATATCCAAACTTTTGAGGCGACGTTTGATTCTTCACTTTTACTTCCGCTAATTTCTTCAAACTCTTCTTCCTTTCTTTTTTCCAATCTTATATCTAGTATTTTCTTGATTAGCAAGCCAACAACTAGGGCTCGAATGCTCCATTGCTTTGTTCCATGTTTCAATTCGGAAATGTCAATAACTGAAATCTGTCCGGGCTTCAAGAAATCTTCTGCCCTAAATCCTTCTACACTAAAGATCCCCCAGTTTTCAGCCGCTCTCAATTTGTTCTCTAATGCTCTCATAGTGTTCTCAGCATTGTATGGATCAGAATTAATCTCTGCAATGATATCAGAAATGTCCCACTTTGATGTTCTTTCGTTTAATTTGCCAACAGCTTTGGTTATTGCGATTCCCATCGGTTGATTTTCATCGATTTCAAAAGTTAGGCACCAGTCTTCCGGAGTGATATCAGACGGATGAAAAGCGAATGTTTCAACTTCAAATTTATATTGCTCCTTAAGTCCTCTTGGAACAAACACTTTAACATCAAATTCTTTTGGTTCCATCCCCCACTTTTCAAGCAATTTCTGTTGTTCAGTTCTTCGTGCTGGGAATTTCAAAGACCAGAAGATTCCCATAGTGTCGACTACAATTGTGGCTATTTCCTCGCGAACTTCTGGTGGAGATTCTGCAATTCCCTCCACAATGTTTCCTAAAGTCCATGACTTTCCTGTACCCCTCTTACCGCAAACTAACATCACATGGGCCTTGTCCACATCTAAGTATATACGATCTTGCCCCTCAGTGAGGGATCTCCCCAAGAAAATTGATGCTAGTTCTCCTACTTCCTCACATTCTTTTCTATCTCTTCCAACAACCCAAGGTATTTTCATTTTCACCACAACAAACCAAATTTTTCAACTTCTCTGAGGAATTGTAAAACTTCCTCCTGTTTAAGCTTACGACGTATTTTTTCGCTAGCCATTAGGGCTAAAACAGTTTGAAAAATTTCTTTTCTTTCATGTGCTTCTTTAATTTCTTTCAAAATCGTACTGTAAGGCTCATCTAATTCTTTTGGTATGCTCTGGATGATTTCCTCCACCCGTTCTTCATTAAACCTATCAATAAATTGTTTGAAAGCAGTTATATCTTTAATTTCTGCACCATTAAATCTTATGACATCTTGCCTCTGCCAAATTCCTTCTATGTAGCTTTCAGCATACAGATCATACTTGTCCTTGCACAATTTTCTCTTTTTGTTCCAAAAATCTTTCTCTCTAAATTCTATGTTGTATGCGTTGCAGAACTTCTCAATCTTTTCGAGTTTCTTCTCATACTCTGCAAATTTTGTGTTTATCAGAGCTTCCTTTAGAGTTTTAGCATGCTTATTCTTGGCATCAGAAGCCAAAACCTGCAAAATCAGCAAACCATACTGTTGATGAACTACTAAATCTTGCAAAATCCGATCGATTCTTTTTATTATTTCTTTTTTGTTCGGCACAGCGTACACGAAAGCACCATAATCTTCAGAAAATGCCATGGTTGCCTTTTGTAATGCCCTATTGTATTTTTCTGCATCAGCCTTGCATTCATCGATTTTAATTATCTCTGAAAAAATCTGTTTGAGATCATCAATTTCATTTTTTGTCATCCGAATTAATTCTAGGCATGCTTCTACCACTTTAGCGTTATATGAACTGACATCTCTTCTAGCAAACTCGCTTATTCCCTCTCCACCCTCGATATTCACACGAGCTGCTGTCAGTGCTAAAGCAACTTTTCTTAAGCCCTTTACCGTTTTTAGTAATCTCATATAATCATCAAAAGCTAAGACTGTGACTTTGATGAGTTGTTCTGAAACTGAAGTAATATTGGGAATGATTCCCATTTGTGCCTTAATTCCCTCTATCCGATTGATGACTTTTTCAGCCTCTTCTGAAAGTATGGCATCAAGTTTAGACCAAAGCTCCGTTTCCCATCTTTTTCTTATAAGGATAATCTCTTCCTTTGCAAAATCTTCTGATTCAAGCCATGCATTTATTATCTTTATAAGTTGTTGTTTGATTTCATTAGGTAAAGGCAGTAGATTCTCTTTTTCAACTAAGCCTTGCTCATTATACTCTTCACAGTAGGGATTTTTTAACCAATCCATTATAGTAGGATATGCGCAAAAGGCTTCTTTCACCCTTCTCAGTTCTTCATGCGTTGCGCTATATAGCTCATGACATCTCGCGTGAGCTGGCTGTTTCTTACCTGTGATTTTACTCTCATTCTCTTCTGCCAAGATACTAACAGCTTCTGCTTCAAGGGCTTTGTTCAGTTTGGCTTCGACTCTCTTAGATATTTTCTGAAGATCTTGAAGCTCGTCATTTTCCTTTTGGAGCTTGAAGCCTCTTTCTACAAGGAAAGAGATAACTTCCCCGAGTTTTTGAACATCCTTTATGAAACTTTCAGGGTCGATTTTTACTTTTAGAAGTTTATAGGTGAACCGGTCATCTTCAGGCCTTTTTATTTGGACAATATGCTTTGGAAACATTTTAGACATGATATAGAGTGCAGCATCAACACTTGCTATCAAAGATCTTGTCTTATCCGCTGCCTTCAGTTTGTCTACATCAAAAACGAGTAAACTCTCATCAGGCACCTCCGACTTAAAAGCAGCATGCTCTTTTAAAAACTCCACAAATATATCAGCGGCATCGTTGGGCTCGTCTGTGATAACATTGAAAATTGTGTCAAACTGCTTAGGGACGAATTTTCCATTTAGAGTCGTGTCTTGCTTTAGAATTATTTCCTCTATTTCCTTACCCCCTCTGTAATCGAAAAGACCCGTATTTGTTAGGCTCTTCGCGATTTGTAAGTTCTCGCTATCGACCTTCACTAGTCCTTCCAGTGCAATACCGTCTAGGATCTTCAAGGTATTCTCATTCGCTAACCATTTCCTCTTTTCTGGCCTTTGAGGCCAAGCAGACTTGTCTGGTACATTCTTGATGGGTAAATCGATCTCCCAGGTGACATCCAAAAGGTCTTTTAGAAACTTGTCATATACAGGATTAACTATTATGCTTTTAATGTCCGTTAACGCTGGTTTCAGAAACTTTTCGTCAACATCGCTTTGTCTAAAAACACTAAGAATCCTTTCTCGTGCTAGAACATAATCCACGATCTTTTCATTTTCAAGCTTGCTACCTTCGGGAAAAACAGAATCAGGGTAAATAGGCAAAACAAAAATTAGGTTAGACAGCTTTATTTTCGTTTCTTCATAAGTTAAATCGTAGCCTTCCTTCATGACTCTATTTTCTGTCCCAAATACTCCCTCGTCTGCTCCAAAGAGTCTTTTCCATAAAATTGGAGTATCTCTTATTTTTTGAAGTTCTTCCCCTCTAACTCTTGGCAAACCTAGAAATGTTGTGGGTAGTGGTGGATTATATACGCAAATAACCAAGCCAAACTGCAAGTTGCGAGCCTTGCCGAGAATCCTTGACAAACTTCTGATGTCATTTTTTAAAGCATCTTCTGGTGATGGTCTTTCATATCGACAATCTCGAAACAGAACTACCCCTGGCACTTTTCTGCTAATAGCCCCCGCAGTAGCCGGGTCATACCAGAATGAAACAAGCCAAATGTTATCCTGATCTTTATATTTAGTGGCCTCCCAACCCCAAACTTCTTTTATAATATAAGGAGCAAATTGTTTTGATTCATTTTCAACTTTAATTTTAGGAGATTGACGGCCTGCGTCTCGTATAATCCCCTTTATTGTGTCGAGAGCTCCTGGAGGAGCACCTATCATTAACACCTTGTCTTCAGTTGGTTGTAGAATGTCCGATAACCCTCTCAACCTATTGCCTATCGTTACGTCATCAAAACCCTCTGACCGGAGTCGATTGAAATATAATGCTTTGTCAACTTCATTTTTTCCAGCAGATGTCTCGAAGAAAATTGCTAGAAACTTCTCGTCAGTTGGATCTCTCCGTGGCTCTTCAATTGCAAAATTTTCTCTCATCACTATGTACACATTTGGTCTTATTTCAGAAACGACACCTGTGTTCCTTAACGTAGTAACAAACGAGTCAAACTCTTGCTTATTGTCTATCTCATATTTGAAATTCTTCCACAACGTTTCATAGTCAAATTCTTCAAATTGCACCAGAATGCGATGAACCCATCTCTCGATTTGAGCTCGTTTGTATTTTGGAAAAAACTGCTTTTCTAACATTCGGATACACTCGTTATATAATTGAAATCGTATTAATTTATCAAAGTGATTTTCTACCACATATCTTAAAGTACATCTCCAATCCGTCTCACCCTTTTCAAGGTGTCTCACATATTCATCATAGCAGTATCTTAGGACAGTCATACAAGTTCTGAAATTTCGGTACGAGTAATATGCAATGAGGTTGACCGCGTTAGGCTCTGTAAAAGGATTAAATTTTTCCTGATGTACTCTTCCTAGATGCTCCACTATTGCTTCTTGGAGATCTTCCCGTTCAAGACTAGGAATCTCTTTTGGGGGAAAAGAGCTATGAAATCTTTCCGTGAAATTCATCCAAGCTTTGCGGGTACAAGCCACGATTATCTTTAGCCCTTTAGGTCCGAGTTCTGCCAATAAATGATCTCGAAGGTCGCTCTCAGCAGTACTTTTTAAGGGAAGGTTATAATCGCGCTCCATTTCGGTAATTCTCTCGAGCTCGTCGACATACAAAGTGAATACATCGATGCCTAGTTCACGATTTGCCTTTTCAAGAAAAATCTCCAAGAAAGAATGGAACTCTTTGGGGGTGAAGACTTCTTCTCTAAGTAGCTCACTCTCCTCAGTTTGAAGAGTTTCCATCTCTTCTCTTAGTTCTTCTTTGGCTTCTTTCGAAGTCGCTTCTCCTAATTTTTTGGCTTTATCTTCTATCATTCTTCTAAGAACCGCTAAGCGCTTTAACCTCGGTTCTATGATTTTCCTCTTATTTTCAGTGAGCAATGAAATAATTCGTTTAGCAAAATTTTTCTGTTCTTCTGTCGAGTTTGCTTCCTTTAATACGCTGTCATAAGTGCTTTCCAGCTGTTGGAATATTTTGTTGTAAAAAATTTCAAGAAACCTTACATCGATTTCTTTGAAGTATCTTGATTTCAATTCATTAAACACGTCATGAAGATTTACATAGCAAACGATCTTGCTTGTATCTAGTCTGAACTTTTCTCTTAGGTATAGGAACAGTCGGGTTTTTCCTGATCCTACATCACCAACGACGGCAATATTGGCGGGGCCAGTTCGGCTCATACAAGTAACTTCAAAAAATTCCCTAAAGTCTTTCATAGCTTTGGATTTTGCAGTCCAGAACTTAACATCGGGTTCCGGTTGAGAAGTAAACGGGTTTTGCAGTTTCTTTATTGTCATAACATCACTCTTCCATTTCATCAGCTTCTTGAAATATGTCCCACCAGGTCAACAGTTCGCCTTGAGAAGTTTTCTCTCTTGCATGTTTAAACAATTCTAGAATTTTTTTGTTCTCAAGCTCAAATTTACTACGAATTATTTCGATGAAAATTTTTTCGTCCTTACTATGATCCAAAAGCTTGTTTAAGTAAATTTTCTTTTGGAACAAGGAAGTAACAACTCTATCCTGCTCTTTCTTTGTCCACTCATCATCATTGCTAACTGCAATTACATCCGCCATGTTCTCATCAAGGGGCCATCTTGCTTCTCTCCAATCCCTGCATTCTTCTAAGTGATCGAGAACCACGAAGACCCTTTTTCCAGCTTCCCGGAAAATTGAAGATATCCTTTCTATTCGTCTACTGAAAGATTCGATTTTTTCGATTGAAGCAAAGTCCAACGTGGGCGAAAGATCCTTAACTTGTTTCATAAATTCGTCCCAATTAACGCACTTTCCTTCTGGGCAGACAACTGGAATGTCGAGGTTGAGATACACAAATATGAGATCTTCACTGGCTAGTTCTTTAATAAGTTCCTTAATGATAGTACTTTTTCCATACCCGTTTGGACCAATTAATGCTATTCCCCATTTTGAAGATGAGTCCTGAATATCTTCGATCTCTTCCTTTAATTTTTTATAAGCTATTTCCTGTGGTATTGTCAATTTCATAGTAGATTCTCACTTTTCACAGCTATAGCATAAATTCTCAAATTATCGGGCATGAGCAGACCTTTTTCACTTTCTTCGGCTTTTTGTCTGTAGACCTTAATCCTATCCAAGTTGCGTAATACTAAAGTCTGCATCATTTTTCCAAATGTTTCTTCACTTATTTTTAACCTTACACAAACAGATGATCTCAACTTGTCAATGGAAACCATTAGCAGTTTAATGTCTTGTTTGATAACCCTATTGTACTCTTCTAATATGACACTTTTGAATTCTTCGTAAGTAACCTTCGCTTCTTCTTCCACACCGACTTTCTGTATCATCCCAGCCTTATGGCTTATCCAGCCAGCTTTTTCAGCAATTGCCAATAAGGAGTTGAAATGAGCTAGAGAATATTTCCACAGCTTTTTTCTCTTTTCCATTCCTGCCTTTTTATCTGCGAAATAGTTAGGGCAATTTATTCTCGCGTAACTTAACATCTTCTCGCTCAACGTTTCCCTTAACACTTCTTTATGTATGCCGTTCGAATGTTCATTTATTGTATCAATCAATAGTTTAAAGGGAATGTGAAAATCATAGGTTCTTTTTGCAACGTAATTAAAGATTTCCTTTTCATTGTCTACATCAACATTCAAGACATCCTTATCGACCTCAAATTCAGTTCCAGCTCTTGCACTGACTACATCTCTCGTTCCCTTACCTTTTTCTATCCAAACGATTCCACTTTTTCTTAGAAGCCTAATAGGTTCATTGAAATGTTTAGAACTCACCTCTTTTGTGAAGCCGTATAACTTGCTAAACTTTTGCCTAAGCTCATCGAGATGCACCACATATTTGTCATCCTCTTGCTTGACTGACTTTTGCAACGCATTTATTAGAAAAGCGATTGCGCGGGGTCCAACAAGTTCATATGACCAAGTAAACTTCATGTGTTCTTCTCCGTCCATTTCACAAACCTCTTTTCTATTTTTCTAATTGTATGAGGGGTATAAATAGTTCGCACATCGAAATTCCGCCATGAATTCCTCCATAATATTTCTTCTTATCTGGACGGGCAAACATGCCAACAGTTGGAAAAACAATAAAGTCGGGTTTGATTGTCAAATTCCTTTTAGTTTCTTCTATCTTTATCTCCTCAAAAAATACTTCATTAGTTTGCTTTGCAAGTTCCAATGCTTCTGTAATCTTTGCTTTTAAATCAAGACCGGTTTTCAATAAAAAGACCGACATAAACTTTCTAGATGTGTGACCTGGTATGCAAGCCCCAATAACCCTATTATCCGCAGAAATTAATTCGCTTATCCTATGCTTTGGTAGGCATGTCACTTCTTTGACTGTACCTAAAATCTGGGCTACTCCTTTGAATTCACTTGTTCTTCCCAAAGCTAGACCATGATCAGCAGTGATGAAGACAATCGTTCCTTTTTTCAATTTTTTCAATCCGTTGGAGATTCGATCAATAATATTTTTCCAAAGATCTAGGTATACTTCCCAGTAGCCCTTTACAACATCGTCAAAAAATGCAGGTGGGTAACGCGTATTAAGGGCTTGTAGAAAAGCATCCATCAAGTTTACTTGGGAAATGACTAGGTCATGAGTTTTGTCCGAAAGAGCTTCATCTATTGCGCTCGTGTACGAGTCGACCCGCTTAAAGGTAGCATTGCCTTTGAATAAATAGGAAAGAAAGGTGGTTTCTGAATTAGTGGAAATTAAAAGTCCTCTTTTAGGGGGATGTTCAGTAATCTTGTCCCATAAGCCAGTCGGTTTCTGAAGACCACATTCTTCTAATCGGAGCCTCCAGATTGCTGATTTTCGGTCCTGCTCGTTTAGATCTAGGATACTGAATACTCTTGCTTTGTCTTCACCTTTATCTGGCATGAAAAAACCGTCAGTCGCCCTTATTAAGAATGAATCATCATAAAGGAGCCTTTCACCGAATAATAGAGCAATATGATTAACTCCAGTTACTGTTGGAATCTGAGAAGACAAAATTTTAGCGTGTTCCTTTTGGAAAAGGTTGGCGATGTGCTTCGAGAATTCTGCCAGTTGTTTTGATTCTTTTTGAGATATTTCTAAACATGCAAAATAGGAATGAACAAATCCTAGTCCATCAAAAATCAGTAGTATAACTTTCTTGTTTTCTCTTTGTAATTTCCTAATCGTATCAAACACTGAAGTGATGGGGTGAAAATAATCAAAGTACTGCTTCCCGCTTTTCTTTATTTTTATGCTGACGTATTTGTCTAATGTACATTGATAATCAAAGAATCGAGATGGTTTCCGTCTGAAGAGTTTCAACGTGTTTATTGAGCAAAACATTTTGAATGCCTTCTCGAAGAGGTCAGAGTCAAATTCGTCTTGTTGCAATTTTTCTTGAACCCTATTCTTGAAGAAATTTAGTGGATTTCCCTTTTCCCACTGATTGATGAGTTTGTCAATTTCAACAGTTAACGAAGGTCTAGTCGCTATCTCATCCATTACTGCCTTTTTAATAAAATCGATAACATCTCTCGTTTGGTCACAGCGTTTATTTCGGAGTAGTTGAAGGAAAGTGATTTTCTCTTCAACGCTAAAGATTGGATAGTCAAAGAGTGCAATAACATATGGTAATAATTCCAAGATCTCGTTAGAATCCATGGTCTCCATTTGTTTGAGGATAGAAATAATGTTCTCCCAGAATTGAGAGGCCGCTATTTTCTTTGTTGCATAACGTAGAGTTGCTGTTCTTAACTTGTTACGCACGCCATCGTGATACAACAAAAGTAGCTGTTCAAGCGCATCAACTTCGGACTCATCTCTAGCTATTGCATTAATATTTGTGAAGAATTCTTTGACTAAATTTAAGTTTATTTCTAATTCTAGAGCTAAGTCGTGTTCAAGAAAATCTTTGTAGCCATATAAAAAAGAGTTAATTCTTTCTGCTGATGCCTTTGCTTTCGAAGAATTAAGTTTAAATAAACCAGCTTTGGTTCTTTCATAGGAAGATTCGAGCAATTTTTTCAGTTTCCAGATTGCATAAAGCGATAAGACATCCTCTTTGCTGAAATGCCACAGTTCATAACAGTTGTTCAATACCGCTACATACTTTGAGAGGAGCTCCCTTATATTGCCACCTAACGGAAGTTTCTTGATTTTCTCTTTCACACTTTCCAGAAAATCTTTTATCTGGTTTCCGTTTTTCTCCAGTGCGCAGAGAAATATCAGAGCTGATACCTGCTTAAGAGGAATGGGTTTCTCTAGAGGATAAATGTAGTCCAGCAAATACGCATCAGGTCTATCTTCGATGTCGGTAGCGATACCGAAACCAGGGTAGATTACTATGCCCATCTGGTATGCATCATGTAAAAATATTGCAAGTTCTAACGGACTAGCGAATTCGTCAACATATGAGCTGAGATCAATGTAAACACAGTTTTCTGGAAATTGATGCCCCATATACAATGAAAGAGGATAGTAAATACCATTTATCCTAACTAGATCGAAAAACTCTCGTTTCAATCTTAGCAAAAATTTTGATAAACATCCCTTACATTTTGCAATTTTTTCTCTGTTACAATACAGCGCCTCGCAACAAAATTGTTGGTAGTTCTTGAGCAAAATCAAAAAAATAATTAAATTTGCCAGAGTACTTTCTTTCATCTCTATAATGTGTTCTGCACAATATGGCAATTCATTTACTTCGGAGAGTGCGCTCAGGGCATCTTCTAGACTTAATTGAGAATTTTGACCAACAGTCGATAAGTTAAGAAGCTTTGGCAATCTTTTTATGATTTTTTGAAAATCTTCTGCCTCTTGCCTTTTTGTGTATTCATCAACTGCAAAAACGAAAAAGCAAGCATGAGGAGAAACTATTTCCCTTCTCATTTCCTCATTCGTGGGATTAAAAACTACTTTTACTTTGTTACGTTGGAGCCAAGATGTCAATCCGTCTATAGCTTCAATCTCTGCGATGACAACTCTGTTTTTCTGATATCCTCCCTTTGATGCTTTTTTGATTGCACTGTTGATAGGAGAAAGTTTACTCCAGAAGTCATGCACTTCAAATGTCTGCTTTACTCTTTCCATTATTTCCTTGCCTAAGTTTACACCGCATCGTTTAGTAATCATTTATGCGACCCACATTCATGTTTTATCCTAGATGACTATGAGTTATTCTTTACTAAATTAACTATTCAATCTTCATATTTCTTAGCTTTTCCCATCATGACAGTTGAAAGAGAATTTTAATTCTTAAGTATTTCAATTGATGAAGTTTTATTGATAACTTTAAGAATAGCTCTACTATAATGTTTTCGTTTCAATTCGGATTCGCCCTATCTAAGATCACCAGATTCTCATTATCAAAAACATCGATTGAAAGAGAGATTGATAGAGAAATTTTCTGCCTAGGTTCAGTCATATTGAGTTTATTAGGTTAGCTTTCTCAAAATCATCTCGACATCTTTCCGTGTGGTTTCTATTTGTTTCTTAACATCGGCAGTTAGCGTGAAAACTCCCTTTAAAGAATCTACTAGATTTTTATCCTCGAGTGCAGCAATTATTTTCTTGATCTGATCCTTTAATGCTTCAATATTACCTTTTTTCAGATGATTGAGAACTTTTTCAAAGTCCGCGTTTTCTCTGAGCATAACTACATCTCTCACATCTGCTCTTCTTGCCGAGTGAATCTTGAACGCGATGAGCAATTCTCTCTCTGGAATTCTGCAGCTTACTGAAGCTTCTGTACCTGGAATATTCGCTACTATCGAATGTCTCTTGACATACTCAAAACTCCACGCCGCTTGGGTTGCTCTACAGACTAAACTCCCAACGAGAAGATCAATCGTAACTGGAAGCCCGCCAACTTCTTTCTTGTAGCTCACAAACTCTCCAGCGTAAATTTCATCGAAGCCGGCTCTTTCAATATGTTTCTTAAACCCTTCTTTTTCCAGAATGCTTTCGAAATCAACTTTCTTCTTTGGAACCACAATATCACAATCAACAGAGAACCTATGCCTCGCTAATGCGCTGACAGCATATCCCCCTACCACGACAAAATCAAGTCTCGCTTCTACCATGCTCTTTATCGTTTTGAGAATCTCGTTCTCCCTTTCTATGAATTCCATATCAAACACTAAATGTTAGTTTTCGCTTCCTTGTACTCAACCTTCAAACCCAAGCTGTACATCTCATCCAACATTTCTAAGGCTGGCTCGTATGAATAGATCTTACTTTGACAGAATTTCACTGTTTCTTTCAATGGATCAACTTTAAAGGCTTCAACCTTTTCTGTTTTGAAATTAGGCTCAGGGTACAAAACATAAAACAAACCGAACAAAGTTTCTTTAATAGGCTGATCTTTAACGTAGAATCTCTGTTTTCTTGAACTAAAGAACTTCCTCCATTTTCTCAAATCATCTTTCATAACCTTCAAATGGATCGGGTAGAAACCGAAGAACCTGTCAACCTGATATCCCCCCTTAGTCCAGAAGAAGACAGCATCTGGACCTGTCAAGGCATAATCCATACCAGCTTGATTCAATAAGTCATAAGCTTGGGATATGTTTATTCTAGCCAAGTATTCTTCAGGAGAGTTAACTCTGTACTTTCCCCAACCAGTTCTTTCTAACAAACCTTTTTTTACCATGTCATGCAAGACTTTGTTAGCGTCAGGGCTAGCGAAGACCGAGGAGAATTCCCTTACGGTGAATTCTTTCTTCCAGTTCCACAACACGTACCACAATTCATGATATGACATAAATATTACTATAGCGGTAATAATTTAAATACTTAGTGGTCATAGTTTTCTAAAGATTAACAGATCGTGAGTCTTCAAATAGTGAAACTTAGACTAAGCGTTTCCACCACTATCACGAAATTATCACGTGGAGGGGAAATTCAAGCGAAAATCAAGGCAAATAATTAAAATCGCATAATTTTATAACTACTATCGGGCTTAACAATATTTTATGATAGACCTTCAAGGACAATTAATAAATAAAGTGATAAAGAAATTCGGGGAAGAAAAGTTCAATGAAATAATTCTGAAAATTTATTCATCAAAAGAAATTTCTGAGTTAAATTTTGACCAAAAAGAAATCGATGAAGTTATTCTCCCACTTTCGCAGCTTGGACTTATCAATGTCGAAAACGCGTACTTTCGTGAGAGGCCTATCGAACATAAAACTCGCTATAATTTGTTTTCCTTCTCAGACAAAGGGAAAATCATAGTAGAGTCTATATTAGAAAAATTTAACCTTCCAAAGAGAGTGGATGTTTTTATCAGTAAATACCCACTTAAGATCTTGGCTTTTGTTGCCTATTTTCTGGTAAGCGGAAACAGATATCTTGCATACCTAGAGGAAGGATACCACAAGCTCCTAGAAAAAGCTGAATTTACTAACTTTATAAAGGAATTCAAGCAAGATGTAAAAGAATACTCTTGCGGATTTTTGATTAAAGAATTCTCGAGTAAGAGAGCAGAAGAGTATCCACCAACACTCTTTGTTCTTCCCGAGTTTCTAAGCTGTTTGCGAACCCAACTGCCCATGGAAGTTGTAGAGAGAGAATTGAAGGAGTTTAAATTAATTCAATACATTGAAAACTATTTCCTTAAACCGCCTACAAAGGCAGAATGGCTTAAAGAATTCTTAAAAAAAGTTGAAGAAGAGAAATTGCAAAACATCTGGGAAGATTGGTCAAAGAAATTAGCCTCAGAAAATCTATTGATAGAACATGTCGTGTTAGATCCTAACGGATTAAAAAAATTCTTAACACAAGAAATCGAGCGGATACAGAATCAGTTTGTCGTAAGAACCAAAATGGAAGAAAATGTTAAAGAATTTTTGAAAACACTGGAAACAATGCGCATACAACTAAATGATGAGGATAAGAATGATATTTTGGGATCCTGTGAGACTAGAAAAGATTTTTCAACTTTTATTTCTGCCGTTTACAAAATTTTGCACGATCGTATGGACATAAAGGATGAAAAAATAGATGCAATAAGGTGTTATTTCCACCACGATAAATCAGATAAACAACAGGAATGGTATAGAAGAAATTTTGACGAATTTTGCAAAGACAACTTAGTTAACTTTCCACCTAGAGACGATGAATGGAAAATTCTCAAAGAGAAAATACTTGAACGAGCAACAAAGAAAACCAGAAATATGAAAAGCCTCAGAACGGCTTCCGGAAAACTAGCAGATATTCATGACTTTTCAAGACATGAAACTTCTGCGTCCCTCTAAGTTCTTCTCCCTGTGAATTCTTCGCTAGGCTCAGCATCCAAAAACTTGGAAAATACATCTTGTTTATGATTATGTCATGACAGTCAAACCCAGCCAACTGACAGAGCTTAATAGTATCCGCGCCTAACGGTATAGTCTTCCAATTTCTCTGAATATCCTTGACAACAACAACCATGAACTTACCTGGCTTCAATACACGATAGCATTCTTGATAAACTTTGAACATTTCACCAAGGTAAGTTCGACCAACTGCGTTGCCTATGTTATCTTTGTTTTTAGAGTAAAGCACGGTTTTAGCCAATTGAGGATCTCTTGACGCAATTCCACTCATAGTATGTTTTGTCGCGTTTAGAGCACCTTCGTAAGGTGGACTGAAAATGATGGAACCGAACTCTGGAACATTGCCTATCTTTCCTTCCTTTGTTGAATAAGGTGTTGGTAAATTTTTCTTGACAGCGAAAGGCCCACTTCTCTTCATCTGCAAGTCTTGAGTCGTTTCTTCATATTCAATTGAGACTTTGCTTCCACCACCCTTGTTTAAAGATAGAGCATCGAAGTAAGGCGGGCTAAAAATTATCGAACCGTAACTTTCCGCGTGACCAATATTTTCACCCGAGCCATATCCGCTCTTTCCTTCTTTGGCTGACTTATGCTGCCTTGTTAGATGCCCACCTTCTGGACCTTGGTGTCCTGTGCTTACAGATTTTATCGCGTTAAAGTAAGGCGGGCTGAAGAATATAGAGCCAAATTTAGCTATGTTACCGATATTGCTTGAATCTGTGGAGTAGCCTTGAAACCTTTCGACTCTTTCTTCGTAAGAAATTCTTTTGCTGGTTGAGTTTGGTCCTCCATCTCCTCTTTTTAAAGCGTTAAAGTAGGGTGGAGAGAAGAACACAGCGTTTACATTCTTTAAGCATGATAAATCTCTTGCATCGCCTTGAATGCACACAGCTTTTCCAAGGCTTTTATTTCGGTAGGTTTTTTGAATATGTCTGATGTTCTTGTTAGATTGGTCAACAAACTTCTTTTCGTATTCCACGCCAATCGCATTCATTCCTAATAGCATTGCTTCAACCAATGTTGTGCCTATGCCAGCCATCGGATCAAGAACAGGACTTTCTCCATACAATTCCAAAATTGCTCTCGCTAAAGCAGGACGCATCTTGGCTGGATGGTCATTGCAAACGTAATAACTTCTTTCAGATTGAGGATGGACTGCTCCAAAATCCTATACCGAGACTAGAATTTCTTGTTTCTTGCCTTTGTTTAACGGATGCTCAGTCGTACCTTTTGGATACTTCACTTTGAAGAATTGTTACAAATCAGGTAAGTTTTTTGTGTGAATGGAGAGTTCCGTTAATTCCGATTACTAGCGCCGATCTCATATGTACAACTAATATACATCTTTGGAGAATGTTCCATCTTATTGTAGTATTTTCTCCAATTAACGGAATTTACAAGAGAAAATGGAAAAGAAAGTTTAGGAAAAATGAAAAACATTGAAATAAGGAAAATCAGAATAATCAAGTATGAGAGTTCTTGTTGTAACTGCTTGTGGAGGTAGACAAGAAGTTTCCCCGCATCCAGCTTATCAACTCTACAAATCCGCGAGGATAAAAGCTGTTTATAAGAGGAAGGGAGAGTGTGATATGTGTATTCTAAGTGGTAAGTACGGTCTATTAGAAATAAATAGAGTTATAAGACCTTATAATGATGTCATGACGCCTGAAAGGGCTCAGCAACTCTTACCACAAGTCATAAAAAAGGTTAAAAATTATGATGTAATTGTTTATTTCAAGGCAGGAGCCAGAGCTGCGTATTTTGATTGTTTGAAAACTGCATGCCGATCTGCTGGCAAGGTTTTGGTGGCAACTGGGTTTGCCCACATGGGTGGGATAAACGACCTTCTTAAAATAATTAAGCTAGCCAAAGAAGGAAAGTTAGAAGAAATCCAGAAGAGGTTTGTACATACAGTAGTGATAAGATGTTAGTGCAACATCCTGACAGGACTCTAAAAGTGGGAAACATATTATTCAAATGCTTTATGTTCTCAAAGGAAGGAATTTTCGGGCATAAAAATATACCTGGAGACGAAAAACCTGACAGTGTAAAGCAGGGCTCCTATGAACATCTAATGTTCGTTACCATGGTGGTTGCTATTGACTATATGAGAGATGCTGTTCAACTGTGGGAAGCTGGGAAAAGAACATTTGAGAACGAGTCTACTACATGGTTATTCTATCCAGAAGAGGTAGTTAAGAGAAGTGCAGATGAAGTTATCAAAGCTATGCAAAAATTCAAACTATCTAAAAAGTTTGAAAAAGACGCTATAAAAATTTGGATACCCGTTGCTAAATCCTTTAATCAGCTATTTGATTCAAACCCACTAAACCTTTTGGAAATTTGTAACTATGACGCTTATGAGATTTATACCAAAATGAGGCTTGATTACAAGAAACACTTCCCGTATTTATCCGGTGAAAAGATACTTCCACTTTGGATATTTTTTATGCATGAACTTGTTGGCATAAAAATGAAGAATATTGACAAAATTCCGATTCCAGTTGATGTTCATATAGCTAGAGCAACTTTTACAACAGGATGCTTAACTGGGAAATATAAAGGAAGTATTTATGATGTCCGAGAAATGATTGATGATGTTTGGAAGAAGGCCTGTAAAGGAACAAAATATTATCGATTACAGTTTGATTTTCCATTATGGAATTTGAGTAAGTTCGGATGTAGGCATAGAGCTAACAGTAATTGTCCTAAAATAGATACTTGTCCTGCATCAAAGTTTTGTGTAAATGGAAAGATACACATTTCTCAAGCCAAAGGCGTGGAAATTAATACTCAATATCAATTCTAATTAACCTTAATCCTTTCCCTTCAGCCTATGCTGAAGTTCAGTCAAAGCACTGGTTCCGAGTTCTTGGTAAAGATGGAGAGAACTCTTCTTGTTCAAAGCTCATATATATCGCTTTGCAGCCTTTTCCATCCATTCATGTTGACCAAGCCTATAGAGCTCTCTTTCAACGCCTTCCAATTGATCCAGAATATGCTCATAAGAATCTTCAATCTTCTTCTCGTCGTTGAGTATTTTCAGCAACTCCACGTAACGTTTTCTATAGTATTTCACCTGACTCATTCCCATCTCCTCAAAAGTAAAGTTCTCGCTCATCTTCGGACAACTCGCTTAACTCTTTGACCCTGTACTTTAAAGACTTCGCAATTTTGAAAGTTTTTTGAAGGACTGGATCATCTTTCAATTCGGATTCCCGTCTATCTAGTATAACTAGATTTTCCTTATCAAAAACGTATAAAGTGAACAATGGATCATAAGCATCAGGATAATGCATTTCCATACCCATTCCAATGTAGAGAGCTGTCTCAATGCCTTCCTTCAACAAAGTTCTGTGCAACCTTCCATACTTTTCAGTTTGATATTGTTTCTTCAAAGTTTCGATAACACGTTTAGTTTTTTCATCTTGCATCATATCAACCATAATTCGTTATTCTTCTGTCTATTTCCTTCTTCAACCACTCTTCTAAATCTTTTTTATCAACGTAGATCTTGCTCCACTCATCATAGGGTTGATCGTATAAGCTATTCCTTTTCCTCTTGAGAACTTTCTCCTTGTATGGAATCCTAAATTCTTCGAGCACGTCTCTTGCAAGTTCAGTCGGTATATCATATCTCCAGAACTCATACAACAAAACCATGCTCCTCACGTTTAGGACTGTACTGATTCACCCTGACCAGAATTCTTTCGTTATCATAATCGTTGAATATTTCTATCACGCCTCTTTGCTCTAACGAATCTACAACATCCAAAGTTTGAGCGATAAAATGAAGCTTGTAGTAGGAAATGCTATCTCTCTGAAATTCTTCGTCTGTTATCTCTCTGTATCTGAGTCTTAGGTAAGCCCTGTAAGCTTTTGGATCTACCCATTTTAAACATTCGTATGCGAGTTCACGGTCAACTGGCATTAGATAGAAATACAAGACTATTAGCATCAAGTTTGTTGATACATAAAATTCCGTTTTTGACAATTCATAACTTGAAGGTAAAAAGGATAAATATTTAGAATACTGTCTTCAACATGAGAGAGGTCCTCATGACCAAGAACATATTTTTTGTTGTACATGATGAAGAGTCTTATGAAAAGCATCCGGACCTAATAGGATTCTATGTAAAGACTGATCTTAATGGCAACCCTATTCGAGACGAGAACAATAGACTCATTCCAGAACATCCAACTGTGAGCGAAATTAGAACTGGAGATAAAGTAGTTTACTATGCACGTGGTGACCATCTAATAAGAGGCATCTTCGAAGTCGAGGAAAAACTGAGCGAAGTTGATAACCGTAGAGCCAAGGATTGGACACGTGGACTTATCCAGTTTACGATCAAACGAATTCTAATACCCAAAAGCGATGTGGACTTTAGAAACATAATTTTTTCTGGGAAAGATGCTCTTGAAATGTTCAGTCATTTGGAGAATTTGAAGAAACAATGGGGAATGTCGATCGGTGGTAGAAACTACATAAGAAGAATTAGTAAACATGATTTCACAATAATCGAAAACGCTATACAACAAACTTTCAAACCCGAAGTCAAAAAAGAAGAAGAAATAGAAATACCGAAATTTCCTAGAAAACACCTTGAAACTCAATTTAAACTTGTGAAGATTTTGAAAAGTTATGGACAGCAGGTTCACGTCGCGAGAAACGATAAAGCAAAGATTATTGAGAAAGGGGAAGATGTTCTTGAAGGTATTCCAGAGTTTCACAACGAACGCATTTGCGATATTGCTTCAAGAATCGATTGTGTTGCTTTTTCGGAAAGCAATGTCCCGAGAATTCTAGTTGAGGTAGTGGACACTCCCGCAACTCTAACAGAATCGCTTTATAGATTGAATGAAATTGCCATGGTATATCCCAAATCAGAGGAACAGAGATTCTATATAATAGGACCTGAAACCTTGAGAAATGATTTTAATGAAAAAATAGAATCTTTGACCTTCAGGTCTCTAAAGAACTCTAATTGTACGTTTCAATCCTATGAAGATATCCACAAGATTTTCTTGGAATCTCAGAAGAAAAAGCCAAAGCTTTGATTAGAATTGGAGAAGTGATTATGAAACAACATGTTGCAATAAAGTGTACTTACAATAACGGTGACGAAGGCATTTTTGTCGGGTTTAGCGGCACATGCTCGGAAGACATTATTAAATGGAATATCGAAAGTGGAAGGGTTTGGTGTAGTCAAAAAGATTGTGAATGTAGGAAGTATTATGAAAACGGTTTCAAGGGAAATCGACCAATTGATCCGTGCTATGAAAGTGTTCTGTTTCGCGATTGGCAATATGGCGCTGGATGGTATCATACTGGTTCAAGAGCTGGAACGCCTATTCATCTTTCCACTGTGGGAAAGGGGAAGATTGCAATACTAACGACTCGTTTTCCAGGAGACGAGGAAATAGATCGCAAAATTATTGGCTTTTTCAAAATCGGTGAGATAACTAACAAACCTGGTCAGGAAACAATGTTGATAGCTGATCGATCGTTCGCAATTCGACTGCCAATGGAAGAAGCAAAGGAACTTTTCTTTTGGGATTATTATTCGACGAGAGGAGGAGCCGTTTGGGGTACTGGTCTAGTGCGCTACCTTAACGATACCCAAATAATACAGATCCTAGCAGACCTAAAGAAAACTATCCGTGATGAGAAAGCTAAAAAAATGATCGAAGACCTCTTTGAGAAAGATTTTCCAAAAGTTTCTCTTCAACCAGCTTCAGGACCACGCATTAAGAAAAGTGGTAGCAGAGTTAGAAGAGACGTAATGTCAAGAAAATATGGTTCGGCGGGAGAAGGAAAAGAACATAAAGAACTCAAAGAATGGGTAGCTCAGCATCCTGAATCCATCGGTCTAAGTAACGTAGAAAAAATGGAAGTTGAATACATTTTCCTCTCAGGAGATGTTGCTGACATAGTATTTAGGCTACCTGGAAATCGTTATGTGGTTGTTGAAATAGAGACGCTAGATCCGCTGCCTGGTTGTCATCAAGCATTGAAATACAAAGTGTTAAAATGTGCAGAACTTGGTTTAGACATAAAGTCTTCTGATGTCGGAGCAATACTTGTTGCCCAGTCGGCTTCTCAAGATGTCAAGGACTTTTGTATCAAGTACGGTATTCATTTTGTGCAGATGAAATTGGGAACTAAGAATCCAATTTAATCTTCAATCTCTTTAGGCTTACGAATTGTTTTAACGTTGTAAGTTTTTTCAATGTGGTCAAAACATTGGTCTAGCGAATCGAACAGTTGTTCTAGAAGTATCCACGTAATATTTTCGCTCTACATAATGGTATGAAATTTCGAAGATTCTTTCCTCAGTTTCGCTGATTTTTAGAATATCACTAACGTATCTTGGATGTTCTGCTTTTTCCCATGCTCTATTCTCAAAAGTTCTCGGATTTGCCATGTTTGACCTCACCTTTCATGCGGTTTACCTTTATTATACTCTATGAAAATATCGAAAATCCCAGCGCTTCCTGTAGGATAAAGGTCTAAGGAAACTTTATCGTTCTTGTAAATTTCTTCTCTAAAGCTTATTGGAACGACTTTCAACGCGCCATAAGCTTTTTTGTAAGCTTCGATAACACCATCAGCAAAAGAAGTGAAGTCAATGGTGTCAAAATATTCAGCAGTTTGGTCTAGATTGTCTCCTTTCAGGTTTATCAACGATCGTTTGTCATCCCAATACAATTTAAGTGAGATTCTTCTAGGCTTTGCTAGAATGTATCTAGAAACTAACTCCTTTACAATTTCTTTAGGATTCTTTACATTGACATCTTTTTCCATATGATCGAAAAATAAAAAGAGAACTAATAAGATTAGTTTTATTGACGCATGAAGTTCCATCTCTTCTGTTACGACTTTTTCGCAGAAATACGCGAAAGTGCAGCAATTCTGCCAATAAGTCTTAAATAACACATAAAATTCAACTCTTGAAAGAGGTGAAAGGATGGCTAAAACCATTAACTTAGACTTTGATGGCTACTGGCGTGAGGCTGATAAATCTGGTACACCTGCAAGATCTGGTGTATACGCTGTCTATGTTTGCAAGTATAACCCACCACCGAAAGATACTGTTACCCTAAACAAGTTAATTTACATTGGCGAGGCGGAGGATGTTAATGATCGTATATCTAACCATGAAAAGTGGCCAGAGTGGCGAAAGGAAGTTCCTAAAGATTCAGAAATATGTTTTTCCTTCGCTGGGGTTACAAGCCCTGACCGAGAGCGTGCTGAATGCGCACTGATCTACTACCATAAACCAAAATGTAATGACGAATGCAAAGACGCATTTCCATATGAAGAGACCACGGTTAACTCTGCAGGCAAACACGAGTTCATTGAATCTTCAATCACAGTACAAAAAACTACCTAATATCCATAATTCTTGCTGGTACATGCGTGCACACGAAGGTACGTTCGCTTGACAAATGCAAAAAATCCCCGAATAGTGAGCGGTGGTAGGAGACCGATTTAATAAAAATTCAACAAAGGATCTAGATAAACCTAAATAAGACAATTCTTCATTCAAGAAATGGAATTGAAATGTCTTCCAAACATGATAGAGAAGTTCGAAAAATAGCGGAAAAAATGAAAAGAAAAGGATGGAAAGTTAAGGCTGACTTACCGGGCTATGAACAACCATCTCCAATAGGTAAATACAAGCGTATCCCTGATATTGAAGCTACAAAACCAGGTAGTCGGAGAATAATAGAAGTCGAAGGAGAAGCAGAGGACAAAGCGCAAATTACATCATTTAAGCAGAGTGCGAGGACGAGATCAAGAACAAAGTTCATTCTCAAAAAGACAAAGAAATGATTTAGAGTCAAAACATCCTCATTTAGATCCTCATAGTTTATTTATCCATTTTTTCGATTCCAACCGTGATTGCAATTCCATCAGAGCATTGTCACCAAGTTCCTCAATCAATCTTGTAGCATCGTAGTCGGTCTTGATCCGACGTTCAGGAAATAATTGAGACAACTTGTTCAGAGCATCTTCATCGAAAACTATGTTCCTGTACCATTTTGGATTGTTGTAATCAACTTCACCCTTGGCCTTTGCGACTAAAAGTCTTCCAAGAAAATCCTGTTCTTTCTTCACGTACAAATCATAATTCTGATAGAAAACGTTCGAGCTTCTCGCGAAAACTCTTGCATAGTCAATGTTGTGTTCATCAAAAAGTTCCCTTATCCTCTCATCAAAATCCTTCAACATCTTTTCGCTTTCGTGATATGACAAAAGTTCGGCTGTGTTCACTAACGCATACTTGTCGCTCTTAGTTTCGTAGTAACCTCTCCAAGGATCAGTGCTATGCCATTGAACAGAAAAATCACCTTCAGTCTCGTCTCTCGTGTGACTGATAACATAAGGTTGATCATCTCTCTTGTAAAGAACTGTAGCGCAAGGTTCATCTTCATAATAACATGATTCACATAACGGTTTGTTCTCGTAGAAAGTTCCTCTATCACCAAGGTAAGCTTCAGTCTTTTTTATTCTCTCTTCGCAAATTGAGCATCTCACTAAACCACCTCGTAATCTACCGCAGATTTAACAACCAGTATCGCCTCTTGTTTGAGCTCTCGCTTCAGTCTCTCTAGTTGATGCTTGAGAATCGGATCGTAGTTCAAGAATGCGTGGAGAAGAATTGAGTCTTCAGAAGCCCCGTTGTAATAGCCTTCGCCTCTGACAAGCGTGTAACCGTCTGGAAAAGTTTTGTTAGCCCATTTTTTAACCTTATCTATATAGCTGGCATGGATTTTTCTGGAATCGTTGTCGCTGCCGATGTATATGTCGACTCTATAATTGATTTTATTCTTCTTCGGTGTCTCTTCAAGCATGCACTCGCTTGAAAATAGTTTAAACTAGTGAGATGAAGTTTATCGACACGCAATATTCCGATTCTGGAAAACATTAAGAAATGATTGCTAATTAGTAGTTAATTATGGAAGCTTTTAGAAGACTGAAATGTATAATATTTGATGAATTAGAGAAAATAAACTTTGATCGCCTCGAATCATTCCTGGAAGAAGGAGATACTATCTATATATTTGATGTACCTACTGGTAGTTTTGGCATAGGTAGTTATGAAAAAGTTGAGTGTAGTCCTAATGGCAATATAAAATGGAAATACGTTGATCCAAAAAAAGGGCCTCAGGAAGTTCCCATGACTTTACAAGCATTTTTACATTTAATAAGCACGGCTATCCCACGTTTAGCTCAAAACACAAATGATGCATATGCCATATTTGAAAAGACGAACCGTAGACTAGCGAGAGAAAGAGGAGAAATAGGAAGCATATACATATTAAAGAAAAAGAATGGAGAAGAATACCAAATATTAATTTAGAAATCAAAACATAATCAATGATTAACAAAGATGATGCTTCTCTTAATGAGTGATTAAGACTTTACGCTAGCTTTTCCTTTCTCAGTTATCATCCATTGATTCTGTCTTCCCACTTTCTTACCCTTCACCAAACCTTCAGCCATAAGCTTGTAGAGATGGATCTGAGCCGTATTCCAAGATATCTTCATCTCCTTCGCAACCATTTCAGTTGTGACAGGCCAATCTTGGCGACGAAGAAACTGTAAAATTCTACCGTTGATTTCTGGCATTATGTCACTTCCTTACTACATTTACTAACTATACGCCATAAGGAAGAATTTAAATTTTGGTCAATGGAGAAATTAATTTGAGGAGAAATCGAATTGAAGGTAATATTATCGCTTGAGCAATCTTTCTGAAGGAAGGACGACATTGAAGAAGTTATTAACCTTGTCGATAATTGCGTTTCTTTTGATGTCCATCTTTCAAATGAATGCCTGTGTGAGAGCAAATCCCGGAACAATATACATCAGGCCTGACGGTTCAGTTGATCCTCCAACAGCGCCTATTCAACGTGACGGAGACGTCTATACCTTCACTGATAATATTTATGATTCCATTGTTGTGGAGAGGGACGACATTGTGGTCGAAGGGTCAGGTTTCACGCTTCAAGGAACTGGATATTATGGTTCCAACGGAATATTCCTTTCTGAAAGAACCAATGTAACAATAAAGAATATGAGCATCAAGACATTCGGTAAGGGCATTTACCTTCTTAGGTCTTCAAACAACACTTTGTCCAGAAATAACATAGCAGAAAACAAGTACCATGGCATTCTGCTCGAATTTTCAAACTATACCAATATACTTGAGAACAAGGTAACGAACCACAGCGACGATGGCATATGGCTCTTTTGTTCGTCATTCAATAGCATGGTTGGAAACAATATAACAGCAAGCCAAGATAATGGCATATTACTCACTTATTCTTCTAACCACAACGAAGTATTTCAGAATGACATTACAGCAAACAACGCCTCTGGCATTGAGATTGGCCTCCGTATTGGCGATGGGTGTGCCGACAACAGGATAGTTGATAACAGCATAATAAACAATGCCTACGGCATCGACCTCTCCTATTCTACAGACAACGACATAGATGAAAACAACATTATGAACAACCGGGAAGATGGTATCCTTCTCTCGGCCTCTCCAGATAACAGCATAGTTGGCAACAGCGTAATAAACAACTATGCTTATGGCATTAGAACCTATGGGTCTTCAAGATGCACCTTTTCTATGAACATCATAATAAACAACAGCTACGATGGCATTCATATCGAGGGCTCCGCAGACAACAGCATAATTGGAAGCAAGATAGAAAACAACAGACATGGCATCTTGCTCTTTGATACTTCAGAGAACATCATTTCTGAAAATAACATAACAAACAACAAATGGGGAGTTACCTTCAGTGCATCGTCCAAAAATGTGGTTTCTAGAAATAATATAGTGAACAATATTAACTCCGGTGTCGTCCTCTGGTCTAACACCACTCTTTCGGGAAACACCATAATGAACAATGGTGGCAATGGCATTGAGAGCCCAGAACTCAACAGCATAATAGGAAACATCATAATGAACAACACGGGCGATGGCATTCAACTCTCGTCATTTAATAAAGTGGTTCAAAACACTATAATAGCAAATCACAATAACGGCATAAAGCTCTTTTCAGACAATAACGAAATATTTCAAAATAACATCACGGCAAACAACAATGCTGGCATAGAAATCCATGCGGCATTAACCAACAGGATAGTTGAGAACAGCATAACAAACAACAACATTGGCGTCTTTGTCTCTAGTGATTTCAGTTCAAGTGGTAACAGAGTAGTTGGGAACTACATAAAAAATAATAAAGTTGGCATACAAATCAGCAGCAGATTATCCCAGTTAAACATATTTTACCACAATAACATAGACAATGTCAAACAAGTGAACATAACAACGCCTATGTACTATCCAAACTTTTGGAATGATAGCTATCCTTCTGGAGGCAACTATTGGAGCGACTATATCAGTGTTGATGCAAAGAGTGGTCCATATCAGAACGAGACTGGAAGCGATGGAATAGGTGATACACCATATGTAATTGATGCAAACAATCAAGACAATTATCCATTGATGAAACTCTACGAGCGCCCACATGCTCAACCAAAAATAATCTCAGTAACTTTCGATAAAACGGATGTTAATTACGGAGACTGGGTTACGGTAACTGTCAAAGCAAGAAATGATGGCAATAAAGCAGATGAAATGTATATTTCTGTTTCGTTGCCCGACAATCCACCAATAGACAACATCCAAATGGTTTCTCATGATCTTCAAGATGCATACATTCTTCCAGTCGAAGCTGAGGTTTGGGGCAACTATGGAACCACATATCCCATGGTTCTGCAATATCCGTTAGTTGAAGGGTTCAAGGAGAATTGGGAAAGAGGAGAAACAAAGACTTTACAATTTAAGGTTAAACCTCAAAACACTGGCACTTTTCGTTTCTTCGTGAAAACTACGGCTCAGGTAAATGGAGAGTGGAGTTACGATCCTCAATCTGGAACAAAAGACCAACAAAATGAATACGTTTATGTTTATACCGCAGTAGTTCGCGAAGTAATCTATTTAGAATTTGATGGTGCTGAAGATCTAGTAGGTAATGAAGGCATCACAGGTTATGCCCTAGACACCACAAAAGCCAAGCTCTACATGGAAATATTCAAAGGTGCGAACAATGAACCCGCTTTTGCTGGGCTCTCTGCTTGGTGTTTATTTTCGCCTACAACAACAGTTGACTCTTTTACTATAACTTTCCCAGCTGTTATCTCGTACTACTACAAGTTAACAGGGATAGTTTGGGGTCAAGTAGTGGCGAGCATAGTAATTTATAAGCAAATTTCGGGTGAGTGGAACAAACTCGCTTCCAGCGGGCCTATTATCATTGAAGACTTCTGGGCTCTGGGACAATCAGAAGGCGAAAGGAAAGATTATCCTCTCGATATAGCCTACTCATTCCAAGAATACTCCTTGAATGCCGGCGAAACATACAAAATTGAAATACAGTGGGCTACTGAGGGATACATTGCTCTCGGGACTTATCTCTTTGGTGGACATGAAACGTATGGTGAACAATCTTGGTATGCTCTGTTGAATCTCTCTCAACCAACAATTTCAAAAGAGATAGCCCCGATTATTCCATACTCCTTGACGAAGCCAGACGGTCTCGCTTTAGTTATCCATTCTCCTGTGGAGCTTTACATTACTGATCCTTTAGGACGAAGTGTAGGCGTTGATCCTCTTTCAAATACTGTGAGAAGTGAAATTCCTGGAGCGTACTTTAATGCTGCCCAGTTAGTCCTTGCTATACCATTTCCAGTAGAGGGATCTTATGAAGTAAAACTAAAGGGGACAGATAACGGTATATACGAACTCACAGTCTACCGCTACAAGGAAGGTTCAGAGGTTGAAAGCCAAACCTTTTCTAGAGAAATTGGGCGAGGCGACACTCACAGTTACAGAGTTGACTTAACAGAGGAAACATTAACAGTTTTTGAAGTGACTGAAGGATTTCCAATGTGGATTGTAGGCATAGTAGTTGGGATAACAGCAGTTGCTATTGTGACCACAGTGATACTATGGAAACGAAAGCGACTTTCACAAAAGGGTAAACAAGACTAAAAATGTCTTTCGTCTCTATTTTCTAAAACAACTTCTTCCCAAGTTTGCTGTAGATCCAGACTATTAATAAAGAAACAAAATATAAGTAGACCAGATCTAAAACAAGCAGAAAGGTAGTGAATGAAACATCAATCAACAGTTTTCCATATTCTGATGGTGTCAAAAACTTACCAGAGAAGGAAAACACAACTATCGAAGGTTTGATGAAGATTAATGATAACAAGATAGCAAAAATGGTAATTTTCCTTGCGTCTGGCCTTAAAAACTCCTTCCATGGCATTAATTCTTATTTGATTTTTCAAGATATATATTTGCACGAGAGTACTGTTGTCTTTGTAGGTTTCAAACAATTGACACGAGAACAAAAAGCAACTGGCTTAGAGTTGACGACCTTCCCATTTTCTCATCTTAGAATCTTCCTATGTCTAATGAAGAACGGCTCTGGATAAAAATAAGGACTGAAGATAAAACTAAATGCTCTAGGCAATCTCGTTATCAACTTTGAACTCGGATGTAATGTTACATCTTTGAATCTCTGAATTTCATTCTCACTCATCGCAGCCATGATGAAATATGTTCCTAGATTTCTCGCTTCTGAAAGTATGCTTGTGCTGTATTGAGTTATCAAGATGAAACCAACACCTCTCTTCCCCAATTCGTTCAAACAGTTGATCAAATTCTTCGCTCTCAACAACCTAGTCTCATCCAACACAACAAGCAATTTCAATTCATTTGTTTCAGGCCAAGTCGATGCGTCTTGATAAATCTCTTCTAACTCATTGCTAATATCCTTCTTTCCATGAGTGAAAACTACTCTTAACTTCTCATTTTCTTTGAGTCTGTTAGCTATAGTTCCATGTGGATCAAAAACTACAACTTCGATTCCATTCTTCAATGCTTCCAAAATCAGGATGATTGACAAGAAGCTCTTCCCAATTCGCGTCTTCCCAAATAATATCGCGTGCCCAGTCAAAATGTCAAGTGGGAAGTAGACTCTTTTCTTCTTAACTATCTTCTTGACAACAGACTCAACAACATAACCGAGAAAAGCTGACCTTGGTTTTTCAAAGCTTACTTCCTCGCTTGGAATATGAATCTGTTCTTCTATCTCCTCTTCCTTCGGAATTTCTAAAGCAGTAGTAAACATTTTTCTCAGAACTGAACCGACATCTTTGTCGCAACTAAAGCCAGCGCAATCTTCTGACAAGGCTAGGCAATAGCAATTCTTCACTTCATCCCAGAGAGGAAAAAATTCTGGATTGAAAACTATGATCGGATCCTTAACTTCTGTACATTTCACAAAGTAAGTCAAGTTGGCTTCAATCTTCGCCGCTCTCTTTCTAGACAGGATTTCTTGAAAGGCTTGTTCAAAACTTGGATAAGCATGAGTGTATACATAGAAGAATAGACCTGCAGCGAACAGATTTTCCTTTATCAAGAAGTAGGGCTTCATGTGTTCACGTACATCTGTCTCTATGCTCCTGCAAGTCTGCAAGAATTTCCTTGCATGGTTCTCTTCCTCTTTCATCTGCTTTGGGCGAAATGCTGGAGAAGGATAATTCTCTAACCCAAACCTTAAGCCATCAGCAATCTTCTTATGAAAGTTGTAGTTTCTTCTAGCCCATTCTAACCTTCCTCTAAGTTCTTCTGAAACATCCGGCTCAAGTTTGAAAGGAACTTTGTTCACCGTTACTAAAACGGCTTTAAACAAAGGCGACCTTGACAAATGATCCAACAAGCTTGACGCAGCCTTCCATTGAATATCCTTTTCAAAACTCAAACCGAACCTTCGAACAAAACTCTCTTTGTCAACGACTTCTTTCGCAACTAGGCAAGCAACACCTATGAATTGCTTATCTCTTTCTAGAGTTCCAACCGAGAGTTCATCGTTCCAGTACGTCTTGAAAGGTTCGTTGTATAAACTGAAACCTTTTGGAATTTCCTCCTGTGCCTTCTCACCTTTATCCCAACTTCCCTTCCCATACCATTGTTCATGTGCCCATCTACGCCACTTATGATAATCATCCCATGGGCTTCCAAAAGATTCTGGCATGAACTCATAGGACAAAGTTGATGAGAACTAAATTATGCATGCAAAAGTTTCCGTAAAAATTCTTGCAAATATCTTGATCCCCTAACGTCGAAAAATAGCTACGTTTCAAGTGAGAGAAAAGAACTGAGTGTTAATTCCAATGCGAGTTACTAATCTTTCTTTTTCATATCCTTCTTTTTCTCTCACTCTCATTTCTGCTTGCTCTCACGTATATCACAAAGAGAAGACTATTTTTTCTCATTCTTGTTAGGCCAAACGTCAACATAGCCTTTACATCTTTCGCATGTTGGTCTACCATTTCGCCAGATTAATCCCCAAGCGTCAAGACCATTATCTGATCTATACTCTTTGCATCGTGGGCAATATCCTCTCATTTCAGAAAGATGAACGTCTAAGCAAAATATGTATTATTGACGAGCGAACATCCGTAAATTCGATAAACATGGATATTGGGATAACAAATTTTATAAATTCTTCTAGATGTATACCTTGTCTTTGGTCAGAAATGAAGTACTTAAATTTTCTTGAAAAGGAACCAGCACAATACTATATGCACTTACTTCCAAATCTTATAGAAGAAGCTTCTAGAATAAAACTTCTGCGATTTTTATATTCTGCAACATGCAACAAACTATATAGAGGAAGGAGAGACTTGTGATAAATTTTTATTATTGCGCAATATTTATATGTAAGGGCTTATCGGGATAGCAATGCAAAAAGAAGGCAGAGGGGGTAATCGGTGAAGAAAAGTGATGTCTACGTAGTGAATGAGCCCGCGAAGCTCTCACAAACAGAAGTTAGCATAGACACTTACAATCTCTTGTCTCTGTTAAATGTCAGTCCCCAATCGCATACGATATCTCAAACAGTAGAGAATTTCAAAAAGGCCTTCTCATGGTTGATTGATCAAGAAGAAGTGGCGAGTATAGAATCAGTCGCATTTTCTGGAGAAGCTGATCCGAGATTTTGGAATGCTGTTGAGAAGGAATTGATGAGCGCTTTAAATGAGGGAATGATGTATGTTCACTGCTTGGGACCCGTAGTCTGCACTGACGAGAATGGAAGGAATCTGATTTTGGAAACATACAGAGAATATCCGAAGAATGTCGAACTTTATCTTTCACGTACTAGAGCTCTTTATCACTGGACTTGTTTCACACGTAGATCGGACGGTGACAACAAATTCTTTTTCCAGGTTTATGGTGAATGCTATCACGAACCGCTCGCAAGCACTCGCAAGGAGTACTTTATTTACCTTCTCACCCAGGATGATTCGTTCTTGTTAAATAAAAAAGCCTATTGGTATAATCGACAGCGGGATTATCTATGGCGAAGACCTATTATGGATAAAATTGTTGATCTAGATCAGGTACCTACTCTTACGCTGTCAGAATTGAGCCTAGCATATAGCAGAATCAAAGAGATTGGAGCTGATTTTAACCTCTTAACTGCTAAGGACATTATAGGCTTTTTAACTGAACATGGACCTTACCGATCATAGCGCACTGCTTTACCGTCTCTTCTTATGAAGTATACATGACCATGTTTCCGTTTCTTTATCTCAGTGAAAAGATAATTAAGACCTGGAGCCCAATACGAATAGTCCACGTAATCTGCACCACCGACAAATCCCTTCAGACATTCTCTAGGATGCGTTATCCCTACTACGATGTCTGTTTGTGGGTAAGTTTTCTTAAAATCATTCCTATATCGTATAAGAAGTTCCTTACTTAATTTTATAAGTTGTGACCTCCTTTCATGAATCGCTAATATAGCATCTCCGATGAACTTCACACTTATTCCACCCTTAAAGCGAATATACTCTGACATTGTCCAAAAGAATGCTCTTAGAAGCCCAGCTACTTCTTTCATGTTACCACTCTCTTTACGGCTTTGCCTTGCGCATTTTTTGCAAAACTTGGAGAATCCGTGAATGTCAATCACAAGGAAATAGGGTGATTTTATTTCCTCTGGTGGATGACCTTGGACCAACTTTACCCAGGCAGTTAAATTCCTTTCTTCAACACATTTCATGACTTCGGGCCAGATTTCAGATGTATAATTGCCGCCCAATATAGCAGAGCTCATAACCCCCATATTTGACAAACAACATTTATTACTTTTTCTTTGATTACGTGTTTTGATTCTTAAGTTTACACCATAAGCATTGTTTTTTAATGGTATAAACGGCAAGCTACACATTCGTAACCTATTTTCCTTTTTCTTAATCATTGCTTTTCATGAAATCAATCTTGCTAGATCCCAAAGCATTGCTGCCTTCATATATTCCAGATAGAATTCTTCATCGAGAAAAGGAACTGAATGAACTTTTTATGTGCCTAAAGAATTCTGCTAATGCCTTTGTTTACGGTCCTTCTGGTTCGGGTAAGAGTGTTATGATCAAGAAAGCTATCGAAGATTTCAGTGACTTGAGTAAAACAAAAGCTGTTTACATCGACTGTTCACTCTATCAAACAACGAATGCTATTTTCCATGAGACTCTCTTGTTTTTGAACAACATTGTATCAAGCAAGAGCAATTATGAACTGACCAAGAGGCTCAAAGCAAAAATAAGAAACCTGGATTCGCCCTTGACAATTTGTCTGGATCACTTCGAATATCTGAAAGAACTCGAAACTTTGAACAGAATTTTGAGCCTTGGCGTTGACTTGATAATCATTGCAGAGACATACGACTCCCACAGAAAACTGAATCAGTCAATCAAAGCATCAATAACAAACCTGATAGAAATCCCAAGTTATACAACTGATCAGGTCTTTGAGATATTGATGGAGAGAGCTGAAGAAGCACTTGAAAAATACACTTATTCTGAAGAAGCAATAAGAAAGATCGCAGAAACAAGTTCTGGTAATGTTAAACTTGCTCTGAATCTACTGAAATCTCAAGCACTGAAAGCAGAGAGTGAAGGAAAGGATTCAATCGATGATGTTGAATTTAATTTTGAAAATGATTGTCCAAACGATAAGCTAAGTGATGATGAAAGGACTCTCATCAAAATCTTGAAAGAATGGAAGAGCCTACCAGGAGGAAGACTGTTCGATTTCTACAGAGAGCAAGCAAGGTATCCGAAAGGCGAAAGATCGTTCAGGAATTACATGCAGAATCTTTGTCTTAAAGGATTGGTCAAGAACATCGGTGACAAGAGAGGAAGAATATACGAGATTGTTGAACAAACGGGTTGATGGAATGTTGAAGGTAAAGATTGAATGCAGAAATGTTGGATGCGAAAAGATTGCGAGTTGTTTAGACAAATTTGGAAGCTCTAACTACAAAGTTTGGTTATATAGCGATAACGTCTATGCCTTTTTCAAAATAGATTCGATTTCGTCTTTAAAGAAACTTGCTAGGCAATTGAAGCGAATTAAGAACATGGAAATAAAGTATCATCGAATTGAGATGGTGAGGGAATCATGGCTGAGAAGAATCTTAGATTTGAGTCAATCGAAGAATTGATGGATTATGTTGAGAAAGAAGCTCAAAGAAGAGTCGATGGAATCCTTAGCAAATACGGAAGGCTAGCAGAGACGGAAGCGTATGACGGAGTTATTCTAAAACTCCTAAAAGATTTCAAGCGACCTCTCAGTGTAGAGCTTATTTCATTCTTGACTGGGATAAGTAAACAACGCTGCTGCAAAATAATCCACAAGTTAGAAAAGAAATGGAGACTCATCAGGAAAGTAACTATTTCAAAGTCAGCTTATTACACACTGTCTTGATTTCGCTCAGCCAATATCTGTCTGACTTTTTCTTCTATCATCTTCTCGATAATTTCGTTGGTGATTGTAGTTGAGATAAACTCTTTTCTCTTCTGTTCGATTTCCATCGCAGTTTTTTCATCTAAAGGAAGACGACATCTCATGCAGAAATGCGAGTCCGGAGGGTTTTCGTGAAAGCATCTCGGACACTTTTTCAGTTTGAACTCTATCACCTTATTATCTTTGGGAATTTTTCCGTGCATCTTTAGAATCGCTTCGTCAATATCTCTTCCAGAGAGATGTACATAGGTGAAGGGCATGTCCGAACCTTGAATCCACCCAAAATACTCACACATTTGAGCCTCTGTCAATTTAGAAGCTAGATGGGTGGCTCTTGCCTTCCTAAAAATATGGGGTCTGACTGGTTTGTTGAGATTAACCTTTTTCGCTAACTCTTTCAGAATCTTCCTCGCATTCTGGTACATCATCGCCTTTTCATGGTTCGTTGTTCCTGTGTTAATCCAGAGCGGAGATTCTGGATCGTTCTTTCCTGGATGGTGTTCAATCCAAACTGAGAGACGTGGAACAGAAGAAACCAATCTAATTCTCCTAGGACCAGTTTTTCCTTTGACTAAGATTGTAGCCCCATAATCATCAAACTCTATGTCCTTCAACCTGACGTTCAGGACCTCTCCTATTCTGCAACCAGATTCATAGAGGACTGAAACCAACGCCTTGTCTCTGACCGTGCAAGCAGCATTGATTAGCTCTTCAATTTCTTCTTGCGTAGGAAGATTGGTTAACTTCTCCCTGTTCTTCTTAATTCCTGTCTTTATCCAACTAACCCTTTCAGGATATCCTTCCTCTATTCCTTCAACCCATTTGTAGAATTTCTTGATGGCAAATCTATGAGCGCTCTTGGTCCAGGCAGAATATTTTTCGTTGAGCTCAATCTTCCTGATGAGTTCTTTGATGTCTTCTTTTGTTGCTTCGGTGAAATCCTTGTTTAAGAGTCTAGCGATTGTGTGGAGTCTCTCAATGTAAAATAGTAGGCGATCAATTGATAATCCATCCGATACGCATTCATCGTAAAATTTCAGTATCAAATTCTTGTTTTCTTCTGAAAGTTGAGAGTTCTTGAGTCTAACAATGGCTCTTTCTAGATTCTTTTTTCTGTTATGAATGTCGATTTCGTCCACGCTATGACCTTAGACCGTAAAAGCTTGAACAATACGGTTGAGGACATATACCCGAGGGCTAACGTCAAGATTTGACGATAGAACCCAGATATACATTCAAGTTTTACGCATTGTTCAAATTTCTTTTCATTATATGTATGCGTGACTTTAAATAACATTATGATGATTACAAGAAAAACTCGCAATGAACATGCTTGAATCTATTTATTCTTTTCCGTGCAGTAAATTTCTAATGGATGGTAAACGGAATTATCGCTGATCCTGAAGTTTTGGAAGAAGAGTATATTCCGCAGAACATACCTTGTCGGGAAGTTCAGAAGAAAGAGTTAGCTTTTTGTCTGTCTCCGATTGAGAAAGGAATGAAACCGTTAGATTGTTTATGTCATGGTAAACCAGGTACTGGAAAGACCGCTTTAGTGAAATACATTCTTCAACAGATCCAAGAAAACACTAACGCTTTTGCTTTGTATGTGAATTGTTGGGAAAACAAAACTCTCAACCTGATTCTTGATCGGTTAGTTGATCAATTGAGCCTAGTTATTGTTGAAAAAAGTTATTCAGTGAAACTTTCTAGAGTAAAACAGAAGATCAAGAAGAGACCATGTATTGTTGCTTTGGATGAAGTTGACAAGCTTGACAGAAAAGATCTCAACGACATTCTCTACATGCTTAAGGAAATTGGAAAAGTCGGAGTGGTTTGCATATCTAACACCCGCAAATATGTTCTTGACCTGGATCCGAGAGCTGTTTCAAGAATGAGATTTACGTCGATTGAATTTCCAGTTTATTCGAATGAGGAATTGTTGACAATCCTTAAACACAGAGTGATAGATTGCGGAGCTCTATTCCCGAATAGTTACACGACTGCGATTTTGGAAAAGATTGCTGATTTAGCTGCTGGTGACGCGAGAGTGGCGATTCAGTCTTTGAGAAACACTGCGATCATTGCTGAGAAATCAAACAAATCTAGGATCCCTGAAGAGGATGTGGAGAGGGGATATGCAGAAGTCAAAGAGATCAAGAGGAAATACTATCTTGAGAGATTGACTCCACATCATAAGTTGATTTTGGATATCGTCAAGAAAGAAAAGAGAATTTCTTCAAGTATTTTCTATGGAGTCTATAAACAAGAGGCGAGAGAACATGGATGGGATTACAAATCCAAAAGGACATTTAGCAACTACGTAAGTGATTTGATTGAGTCAAGATATCTCCGAACAGAAAGAGCAAAAACAAGAGGCAACGTAAGAATTTTTATCGTCAAAGAAGCTTAATTCTCCATGAACTAATAATAATCGAACGGCTTAGCGGGAATCGGCTTTGGCTTTCAACATTTTATGTATACAAAAAAGCGAAATCTATATTTAAACAAAGATTTCGTTTCATATATTAGATGGAACCTAAACCAAAAACTATTTAAGGGTCTAGACTTAATTTATGTTGATTATCATGGAAATTCAGGAAAAAATCCATGAAGAATTAGTTAAAATGAGGCAACTTCTCGAACGTCTAGCTCGCAGAGAACTTAGAGAAGATCTAGAGAGCGTCACGACTAGTAACGAAAGAAAGAAGATATGGTCCCTATGTGACGGTATTAACAGCACACTAGATATATCTTCCAAGGTCGGTATCTCACAACGTGCAGTTCAGATTTTCATTAACGAACTACAGGCAAAGGATTTGATTACCATGGAGAAAAGAGGTTACCCCAAACGGAAATACGATTACATTCCTTCGGATTGGCAAGTTAAAGGTGAATAGAATGAGCAATGACGTGGGGCCGCTTTTGGAAGAAATCTCAAGAAAACTAGACAGCATTACTACACTTTTGATGCTTTCAAATAGAGCTGAATTACAAAAGGTGAAGGAAGAGTTGATGAAAGACAAAGTTGCTAGAGCGATTGTTTCTAAAGCTGATGGAACAATAACTTACTCAGATCTAGCTAAGAAAGTAGCCGAAGAACTGATAGTAGCTGAGATCACAGTTAAAAAGAAAATATCTGACCTTAAATCATTAGGCGTTATCATTGGTCTTAGAAAAGGGAGGGAAGTTTTCTACCAAATTTCTACGCTCTTCGAGTAAACTGGTGATGCCATTGACACAAGATGAAATATCAAAAATCATGGAATCAATTAAAGAATATATCTTCCAAAGCCATAAATTTCCATCAATTTCTGAAATTTCAGAAACGTCTAAGATTAGTAAGACGAGATGTAGGGAGATATGTGATCAACTTGTTCAAAAGAACATGCTCTACGTGGTGTTTGAAGGCCAAGGGGTACCCAAGATTTATGTCCCATATGATATGATGCAAGGTCTCCTAATGACTCAGAAGAAACCCGAATGGGTTTCCAAACACTCCTTGAAAGAAAGAGATGAGTTGATTAAGAAATCAACGGATCTGAACACTCAGCTAGTGGCGTACGATATGTTTGAAAGATTGTTGTATGCCACAGATATTCCGTTGGAAGCGTCTGTCGCGTTTGCACTAAAATGGCTCGAATTCAAAAATGTTGTCCATTACAAAGAGAATCCAGACAACCCAGATATCACTTTTGAACATGAGGGAAAGAAAGTCTTGGTTGAAGTTGAGGGCACCATAAAGAATGGAGGAAAGGCTAAAGTTTTGCAACTTGATGGTTGGATTCGCAGAGAAATCGACAAAGGCAAAAAAGTAGCTGAACTACAAGGAATTTTTGTGATTAATCACTTCAGAGAAATGGAACCCAATTCAAGAGGTGATCCACTAGGCCCCCATGCAAAAGAATATCTGAAGCGTTACAATTGTAAATTTCTCACAACTCCATTTTTGTTCAGGATTCTGAAAAGAATCAAAGAAGAAGGGCTGGAAAAAGAAGATGCAAGAAAAATCATTTGGCAAGGTGAGAAAATTGCCTGAAGAGAATAAAGACAACATGATGGAGAGGTGCCAAGAACTTGAATGAGGAAACAAAGAAGTTGATCAGACAGAATGAAATCATCATATCTTTGCTTGGAAGGCTCGCCTTCAAACCCGACGATATCCGAAACTTAGTTACGTCAAGAAAGCAAAACCCACAAAACTACATTAACGGTTACAACGCATGCGATGGAAGTCGCTCGCTCTCAGACATAGCTAGGGTTGTGGGAGTGACGCCTGGAACACTGTCCCCAATACTTGCAGAGTGGGAAGAAGTCGGCATTATCTATGAAGTCGAAAGACCGAGAGGAAAATTCTACAAGAAATTATTTCCAATCTAGGTGAAAATCGATGGATGAAAAGCAATTCAAAGAAATTATGGGCAAGATGGACTTAATTGTTCGCTTGCTCGCCATTAACCTTGTGAAAGATTTAAAGGTTCAGAAAGATAAGATCATAGCTCTTTCTTCTTTTGGGTTTGGTCCTTCGGATATAGCGAAACTGCTCGGAACCACGCCCAATACTGTCAGTGTTGCTTTAAGTGAGATAAAGAAGAAAGCCAAGAAAGAAGAAGTACAGGCGGTAAAAGTAGCTTTGGATACTGTTGCCTCCGACACCGGTGAGCAGAAGGATACGGAAAGCAAGAAAGAAGAGGCGAAGAACGAATGACAGACAGAGATCCAGTTTTGGAAGAATTGAAAAGAATATCGAAGATTCTAACACTTGCTCATGGTGAATCCTTAGAGAAAGAACTTTCAAAGATTGCCACAACAGATGAGCGCAAGAAGATATGGGTTCTCATAGATGGTGTAAAGTTGTCCAAAGACATAGCCAAAGATGTTGGAGTCACGGTTAGATCTGTCAACGGATTTCTTTCCATATGCGAAAAAGCTGGTTTGATTGAAAACCCTTGGGGCAAACCTCCAAAGCGTGAAATCGATTATGTACCGGCAAAATGGATTGAACTAATAAAGTTGCCCGAAGAGGAGGAGAAAGTAGCAGCTAAACCCGGACCAATCGCAAAAACTGAGGCTGAAAAAAGTGAAGGAATTGCCTGAAGAAGAAAAGAAGTCGGTAAAATCGGACCAAGATAATTACTTTCGGGTGAATTAAATTGAGTCAGACAGACAAATTGTTAGCTGGAATTTCGGAAAAAATGGACAAGATGCTTAGGCTACTTGCAGTAGAAACTGTCAAAGGAATCGAAAAGGAACAGGATAAAGTTGAACTTCTAGACTCTCTTGGATTTAGACCGATCGAAATCGCGAAACTTCTCAATAAAAGTCAAGATAACATCAACGTTCAACTAAACATTATTCGGAAAAAGAGAGAAAAAACTGCAAAACCTCTACCTATCGAAAAAGTAGAGGCAGATAAGAGCATGGAAAATGCAAAGAATGTAACACCTGAAGTTACAAGAGGAGGTAATGAAAAGTGAATTCTCAAGACAGCGAACAAACACGGTTGTTAAAAGAGATTCTCAAGTGGATAAAATTCGCAGGGATGAAAGAAGCAAAGGATACGCTTGGTAGCGTCTTGGATACCGAGCAGAAGAGACTTGTTTACCACTTGAGTGATGGCACTCGTGGAATAGTGGAAATTGGCAAATTAGCAGGAATAGGCAGCACCAAAACAGTATTTGACATGTGGCAAGCTTGGCTGAGATGGGGATTGGGAGAGAGCATTCCAGTCAAAGGAGGATCACGCTTCAAACGTTCTTTCGATCTAGAAGACTTTGGTATTGAAGTGCCTCGGTTGAAAGAGGTTGAGAAAGAAGAAAAACAAGTAGCGGAGTCAACTCCTTCTGAAAAGACTGATGTTTCCAAACCGTCACAGGAGGAATCTCATGCCTGAAGAATCGGAGAAGGAGCTATTGAGAAAAATACAAAGAACATTGGACGAGATCAAGGCAATCCTCACTCTTTCGAATCAGGATAAACTTGCTGAAGCAAAGAAGTCATTACTCAAAGAAGGTTCAGTCAAATTGCAGATTTACGAATTATGTGAAGGAACAAAGACAACCCAAGATGTGGCTCAAGCCCTCCAAAAATCAACAGATTATGTAAACTCTTATCTTAGTATTCTTAGACGTGAAGGCCTGATTAGAACAGTTGAGAAAGAGGGCAGACAAGTTCACGAGCAAATATTCTAGGTGATACAATGTCAATCCATCCTGACACTCACGAACGAATCACAAAACTGCAAAAAGACGTAGAGGAAATTAAAGAAGAACTCGAAGATGAGTGGCACGAGAAAAGATCTACTTATGAAGAAAGGGTAAGAAAGACACTTGAAGGCGATAAGAATGCCACAGTTCTCTACCTGGAGATAGATGGCATACGTTCTCTAAGAGAGATTGAGAAAAATTTGGCAGCCCAACAAAACAGAATTCCAACTATGTCTTTATGGCGCGCCTCCAAGAGACTCCTGAAAAATGGTTTAATTAAGAAAGCAGGTGTCAAAGGTAAGAGCCCTATTTTCACAAAGAAACCCTGGGCTAGGGCATTGGATATTGATAGTTATGTCAGGACAAAGATACTCCAAGAAAAATCGTCTAATTGAAGACGTAATAAGCGTTGAAGATATACTCCTAGAATACATTATTGATAATGGATGGAAAGATTACAACAAGTTTGCCAAGAAACTGACTGAGAAAATAGTTGAAGAACAACCATCTACCCAAGAAGACTTAGCAAAACTAATAGGCAAATTTACTCATCCGTTCTTTGCTTTCAATGACGTTACTAAAGAGCAATTTGTGGTTCGCTTTCCTCTAACTGAATTGTTACGGCAATCCCGCATTCCAAGACGCTCTTTTACCCCAACAAGACAACGTCCAATACCTAAACGTAAGGCGATCTCTAAGAGAATTCGCTTATTGATTCTCGAAAGAGATGGTTATCGGTGTTGTCTGTGTGGCAGAACTGCGAAAGAAACGAAACTTGAAGTGGATCACAAAATACCTGTAGCAAAGGGAGGCACGGATAGCCTCAACAACCTTTGGACTCTTTGCATTGACTGCAACAGAGGCAAATCTGATCTTTCCATTCAGCATGAATAGTGATTTCACGGAATTTTTGTGCGTCGTACGACCACACTGCATGCGGAAGAGCAGAGAGCTGACTATAATTCTAGATGGTTTTTCCAGTTCTCATTGTGAAAAAAAGACACCCTCGGGATAGCAGACAATTATTCTCACTTTCTAAACACTTTGGTTCAACAGCGCATACGCTAAACCCATCAGGTGGATCTGCACAATGATACCAAATAATCAGATCAACAATCCCTGGGCTTTTGGAAAGCTCGATACCCAAAACGTTTAATCCTGGCAAATATTCTTTGCAAAAGTTAACTATTGCATTTTGCAAATCGTCTTTTTCTAGGGGATCAAACATGTCTTTTGAACAAAGATGGTAAATTCCTGTTCTAATTATGAACCGCATCTCGTGAATATCCATAGGCACTCTATCTAGATAACCCATATCCCTTAAGTAAATGTCTCTGCCCTTTGGTCCTAAGATTTCGTTACCCTTACCGTTTTGTGAGAGAGTGTGAAGGTTCTTAGTCCAATCTTTTAGTGACTTTTCCTTCAACTCTTCTAGAAGTACGCGAATTTTGTTTTCAGCGCTTTTCTTTTGGAACGAGACTTTTCTAATAATATCTATCAACATCTGTTTTCCTTTCGTGGTTCTGAAAAAGTCAGAATTTAAATGCTCAATTTTCTTGAATTCCTCGTTGAAAAGTTCTGCATACTTCCTTCGATAATAGTTTCTCGATGCTATTAATTCTCCAAGTTTTCTGATGGCAAATATTGAATCAGTATCTTTATCCAATGCTTTCCTATTTTTCAGAAAGTTTTTGACATCCTTTTCAATCTGCTTTCTATATTGCGCATTATTGAGTAGTCGCCTGAATCCCTTTACCAAGTCATTGGGATTAAATTTCTTCATGTTGACACACTCCATCACTCTCTACTTACTTCTTTCTAGTGTAGATTTTCTGTAGTTTTGTCGGTTCACGTCATGCGGGAATCGCTTCCTCAGTCGTTTCAGGTATAATTCCGAAAGTTTCTAGCCTGCTTCCTTCTGGTCCAGTTTTTACTACTTCTAATATATGCCCTTGAAAGATTTCTCTAAATGTAGGTACGTGACTGATCACAATCACTCTATCGAATTCTTTAGTAAGATTCCTAATGACCGACACGGTGTCTCGTATTCCGGGTTCATCTAGACTGCCGAAATCGCCCTCATCTATGAACAGTGTTTGCATTACAGCATAAGCATGCTCTTCGGTCTGAGGAAGTTTGCTGAGAATCCTCGAAATCGCAACTCTCAATGCCATGTTTATTCGAGTTTTCTGTCCTTCAGAAAAGTAATGGATAGGCCTTACTTCACCCATCATTGTAGCTGCCACATTCAAAGTTTCCTTTTCGATGTTTAATGCAGTGATTTCACTATCAGAAAGTTCTGTTACTATATCGTTTCCCTCCTTTTCGATGTATGGTCTTAGTCGTCGTAGGATGTTTTCAGGAATGTTCTTGAAAACGTTTCTTAGCTCTTCAAGTATGATCCTTTCTTTTTCCAGCTTCTGTATCTTCTTCTCGTTTTCTTTAACGCTTCTCTTTTTACCGAAGAGTTCTGTCAATTGTCTCCGAGTGTTTTCTTTGTTGGTTTTTTCTTCTACAAGTTGCGTTTGATTTTGGTTAAGAGAATTCTGCACTTTCTCGAAGCTCCTTCGCGCTTTTTTATAGTTGCTCTCAATATCCCCGAATGAGATTAGTCTACTATGCAAACTGGTTCTTTTTTTGTCTAGGCTAGCACTCGTTTTTTGTAAAGTTGCAAGTTCTCTGTTTACTTCTGGCAACCTTTTAACCTGTATCTTTGCATTCGAATATTGCTCTGCTATCTTTTGTTTACGTAAGACAGAAAGATTGTATTCATCGGTTGCGTAACCTTTTTCGTCAAAACTAAGTTTTGAAATTGATTCTTTCTGTTTTTCTATCCTAACATTGGTAGTTTGAAAAATCTTTTGATTTTGTTTTCTTCTCATGCCAATAGACTTCAGTGCCTTCATTTCTCTGTCAAGAAGGTGTTTCTTGTTGAACCTGTTCCGAAGATCAGTTAAAACAGCGTTAGCTTTAGCCCATTTCTCCTCGGTCAAACCCAGTTCGGTTGTGATTTTATCTAAGACAGTTTGCTTCTTTTTCTGCTGAGAAAGTAGTTTTACATTTTCCTTATTGTAATGCTTGGTCACTTGACTCGGGTCTTTGATTATCTGCAGACAAACAGGGCATTTCTTCTTCCCCCTAACTTGTTCCAGTTTTCTCTTAAGATCTTTCATGGACTTACTAATGTTTTTGAGGTCAGCCTCAATCCCAGCCTTTTGTTTCCCAAACTTGTCTTTCTTCTTTTCAAGCTTTCTTAGCTCTCGTTGTGCCTTCTTGACTTCTAGACGTTCAGGAATTTGTTCTCCGAGTTGCTTAATTTTTTGAGACGTCTTTTCAATTTCTTTATCTAAATCAGATAGATTCTTCTCTTTCTCAGTTCTTAAAACTTCAAGTTCAGAAAGTTTTGTGGAAAATTTGTCAAACTTCCGTTTTATGGGTTTCAGTTTGTCAACTTTCTTTTGTAGCTCGTTGAACCCCTTGTAAGACTTCTCAAGTGTGGGAAGTTCTTTCTTCATTCGTTGGAGTCGGGTTAGCTCTCTTTTTTGCTTGGAAATCTCAGCATTCGTTTTTTTGATACTTACCTCAAGATTCGTCAGTCTTTCTTTAAGAATAGTATACTTCCTGTAGTCGCTCTCTAAGGACTCCTTTTCTCGTTTCCTCTCTCTGACTTTCTTAATGAGTTGAGCTTTTTGTTTTCCAAGTCTGTGTAAAGTCTGATCAAGTTTCCTTAACTCAGTTCTCATTGATGGAATCTTCTTTACTTCTTCAAGCAAAACTTTGTTTACTTCTTCAATTGTTCCCATTGCGGCAGTTTTTTCATCAATCTTCATTTTTGCAAGTTGATCGTAAATTGTGACATATCTTTCAAGACCAAATAATTTCCTAAATGCCTCTTTCCTTTCAGCAGGATCAGCCTGTGTAAGAGCGCTCATCTCACCTTGTAGAATCACAGTAGATTTTCTGAACCCCTCCCAGTCAAGACCTATCGCAATGTTCTTGACGTAATCATATACAGCTCGACCAACTGCTTTGCTTATTCCATCTTCAAAAAGCTCGCCTTCTGATTTGCCTCGAGAGATGCTCCTTGCTACAACATAATTGTGACCGTAGTTCTCGAATTCTACCTCGATAGTAGCTTTATCGCAATCATGATTTATCAAATCTTGCGTACTAAGGTAACCAGATTTTGTCGTACCTGATGTTCTGAACGTCTTTCCATAGAAACATATGCATATGGCATCCAAGATTGAAGTTTTCCCAGCACCATTCTCTCCAGCAATGAGTGTAACTTGACCTTGCGGAAATTCGACCTCTATCCTATCCTTAAACCTCATGAAACCTTTGATAACTACTTTCTTAAGTTTCACTTTGCGTCATCTCCTTGGCTTCGTCAATGATTTCGTTACCCAATTTCAGGAGTTGAGGTGCTATTCTCCTGTATTCCTTCTTGCTTTTCACATACAACTCAAGCTCTTTTGAGGGAGGAAAGATGTACTCTCCTCTCGGTCCAGCTTGTACTGGAAGTGAGATTACAGTCTGCGGTTGAAGCTTGAGATCAAAGACTCCGTACTCAATCAGACTCTGTTTGATAGTGTTCCAATCAATAAGTCTATATTCATCAATGTCGATGTTATCTAGCTTAATTCTTACAAGTGAATCTACAATCTTTTGCTTATTGTTTTCAATAGCTTCGAGAACCAACTTGTTTATTCTCGCTGCGGAGAGCCCAGAGCAGTTTTGATCGATTATGGTTTTCATATTTCTGACTGGAAGTTTGATGGGATTGATCTGAACTTTATCTTCAATTTCTATTAAGACCGCAAACTTGTCATCATGTTCCTCTCCCCATTCACATCTCTCCGAAGAACCAGAATACACTGCAGGCATTCCTTCTCGATCTAGCTGTTGAAACCTGTGCATGTGACCTAGTGCAGTATACAAGAATTTGTTCGGAATTTGCTCTAAGTCTACACATTCTCCAATGAAAGATTCAAGCGTTCGTTCTGAACTTATAACAGCTTGGCCTAAGGGTAAGTGGGCAGCAAGAATCTTTCGATCTGACTTGGAATCTACTAAAGCTTTCTGAAGCAATGGGTTGAACAAGTTCTTAATTTCGTCAAAAATTGGCGGAGCTGGCACACAAACGAAGTCAATACCGTCAACTTCTATAGAAGTGGGTTCTAGAATTACATGCACGTTGTCAATTTGCCCTAGCAGGCTGAGTGGATTTACTGTAGTAGCCATCTTAGGTGTTTCGTGATTACCACTAACAAAAATCGTGATGACGTTTGCTCTCGATAATCTCTTAAGACCTTTCATAACTTCAAGAAAGTATCGTGGATGTGGGTTGACTCTAGTGAAGAAATCTCCGACAACAAGGAGCACGTCTATGTGCTCTTTCAAAGCTGTGTCTAGAATATTTTGAAACGAGTTGAAGAAATCGAGTCCACGAGCGTTTAAGCCTGTTAGGGCGTCAATTCTTGAATAGGCTGTTTCTCCAAGGTGATTATCTGCAGTTTGCAGTATTTTCACTGTAGACACTCCTTAAATGATACTGTAGATAATAAGCAGTAACAATTTTGGATTTAAGTAATTAACGATTGTTCCAATTTTTCCTTTAATACTTATATAAAGATTTCAACATTTTTCTTTGTGGCGAGGACTCATGGCTAAGACTACTATTGGAAAAAGGGTTGTTTACAAAAAGAAAGGGAAATCATTCCGTGGCACAGTCAAGGATGAAGTTTCACTTTTGGAGGAATTCGATGATGAAGATTTCTTGGACCTAATCCAGTACATCCAATGGGATGATGGAGGATATAGTATCAGGTTTTGTTATTATGTAAGACCGCACGGTTCAGGCGACCAAGACTGGATCTTCGCAGACAGACCCTTGTCGACTTCTCCTGAACGCCTCGAAGAACTATTTAGAAGGGCATCGAAAAAAAATTGGTTCACTACGCTGCGTTGATAATATACGCTATTGGATATTTTCCAATTTCAAGAAAAAAGGGAGCAGAGGAAATCTTTCGGAATCCGTGTCAAGTGCGGGGTTCAAATCCCACCCCGCCCGCCATACGTGCCTATTTTCTGAAAACACGCAATTTTTGGGCCTCCTTGTGCATTGACAGAACATTGTCCACGGTGTTCGGAGAATTAGAGACGAATAATACTCGTAGTACAGGAACCGGTGTGCAAGGGTTTTGCGGAGAAGTTATAGCTACAAATAGACAATATGGGCAATGCTAAGTCGTTTAAGTGTGGCAAGCTTGGTCAAAAAAGGTTTCGCAGAAGTGAATGACACCAGACTTTACTACGAGATAGTCGGCAAAGGGCATCCCTTGGTCCTTATTCACGGGTTTTCTCTTAACACTAAAATGTGGGATGACCAGTTTGAAGCCTTTGCAAAACGTTACAAAGTAATACGTTACGACGTCCGTGGCTTTGGCAAGTCAGCACTTCCAACAATCGGGAAAGAATATAGCCACACAATGGATTTGAAGGTTCTTCTGAATCAATTGGGGATAGACCATGCATATGTAGTCGGTCTTTCTATGGGCGGCAAAATCGCAATTGATTTCACTCTTGAATATCCAGAGGTGACGAAGGCTCTCATACTTGCTGATTCCAACGTTGGAGGCTTTCGAGACTGGTCAAAAACTTCCACCTCAACGTTGGAGGCTTTGGAGGCTGGAAAAGAAGCGTGGAAGAATTGCCCTCTATTTAAACCAGCTTTCGAGAAGCCAAACGTGGGTTTACGACTCAAGCAAATGATTTCTGACTACTCTGGCTGGCACTTTGTCAACACCGACCCATTACGCTCCTTAGACCCCCCTGCAATAGAACGACTTCAAGAGATTATGGTTCCAACCCTCATTATCGTAGGTGAGCGTGATTTGCCAGACGCTCACAAAATCGCTGACATCCTAAACAGGAAGATACAGAATTCTCAGAGAATAACTCTGAAAGGAGTAGGACACATGTCAAACATGGAAACTCCAAACGAATTCAATGAGGCAGTATTGAATTTTCTTGCTAACGTCTAAGATAATTCATTCTGTTTTCATGTCCAACAGCTTAGACGAATCGGCGCGCGCTAGATTGCCTCTCAGTTATCTTTCTCCTTTGAGCCAGCCTTTGATTCCGAGTTCTTTGACCGTTATTGTTATCGGTTCAGGTTCATGGGACTTGTATTTACCGTTCTCGTCGAGGTACAGTACTCTCGGTTTCAGTGGGAATACGCCTTGGACTTTTGCCTTCAGAACGAGTCTCACATCTTCTGTCTTCAGTGGGTCGAGTCTTTTTCCTTTCATGTTGAGGTAGCTGTCTTCTACTCGGTAGTTTTCCGGTTTTTCAGTCAAGTTGAAGCCTTCGGGTATGACTTCTGTGAGTTTGATCAGTAGAGCTGGCCCTTTTCCAGCGTTAACGAGTTCTATTTCTAGATCGAGATTTTCGCCTACCTTCAGTTCCTTGTGGCGGGTTATCACGTTTGCCTGTATGTCAGCATGTTCAAATCTTTCCAAGCCCACTGCACTTTCTTGAGTCGGCGTAGGAGTGGTGAAAGCGGTTGTCGTTGAAACGATTGACGGTGCGTGCAGCACTTTGCTCAAAGATACTGCTAGTTCTCGTTCCTCCTTTACCTTCTCGAGAAGCTTCAGCGACTGTTCCCTCTTTTCTGGTTGCTCGGCTTTAATGAAGGAGGCGGCTGATTGTCGCAGGATTTTTTCTACCATCGTGTACAGTTTGGCTTTTTTCTCTGGGTCTTTTTCTTTCTTAGCGTCATCTATATACATATATGCGTCAAGAAGCAGTTCGGTTGCCTTAGCATATTCTGAAGCACTCTGACACCCGGCTCTAACGTAGTAGTTGGCAGCACTTTCCAAATGCTGAATGGCAATGTCATGTTGAGCTACATCTCTCATGTCTATGAATTTTGTTCCCGCTTCAAGCGCTTTGCAGAAGCGGCTGTGGCCTAGTGCCAAGGTCTTTTCTCTTTCGCCTGGGCTGAGTTCTTTGGCTTCCTCGAACAGTTGAGATGCCTCAATGTAAAGTGTAGGAGATGTTTCTGCCTCTGCTTGAGTCATTTTTTGCCAAGCTCGAGATAGAGTTGCCATAAGCCTGAATTCCTCACGGTTTTGTTGCGATTCTAATCGTTGAGTGATTTTCTCAAACGTTTCAGCTGCTGAAGCATATTTTTCTGAGCTGGAGTAATGGTCACCTTTCCTATCAAGGATTTTTGCTTCTTCAAGTGCCATTCTTCCTAAGCAGTATTCCCATCTGATGTCTGAAGCCTTAGTTAGGTTGGTCGCCATGGTTTTTTCGTCTAGGTTTTCGATTTCTCCGAGTTTTGCTTCTAGGGATTTCTTGGTTTCAGTGAATAGTTTGGCTGCCTCCTCGAAGGCTTGGAGTGCTTCTTCGCTCTTCTCACTTCTGCTCAGGTCTTCAGCCTTTTCGACTTGAGCCCATGCGAAATAATTCGGAGCCAAGTAACTCCATTTTTTTAACGATTTGTGCACAGAGGCAGCTTTTTCATAGTGCTCTATTGCCAGGCCGTATTCTTGTCTTGTATGGTGTTGTCTGGCTTTCTCAATTTCATTCCAAGCCTCCATGTAAACAGCGTGGTCTTGATAGAAGTCCTTGAGTTGAGGGATCTTTTCACCGGCGCTTCTGTAGTTGTCTGAGGCCACGTTGAAGTTTTCAGCAGCCTTTAGGTGCTCGCCTAGATTGTCATAAGCCTGAGCAGTTTTCCAGTAGCACTCAGCCACGCGGCTTGTTAAGTTGAGCTTTTGAAGTGGAAACGATTTAGCTATGTCCTCAAAGCTTTCCACTGCTCTTCTCAGATATTTCCTATCGTTAGTAAGTCCGTAAAGACGATTCAACAAATCCACGAGTTCAGGTACTCCTATTCTGATCAGAAGAGCATAATACGGGATTTGAGATTCTATTTCAAGAGATTCCAACGCCCTAGTACAAAGCTTAAAGGCGTTTTCGTAGTCTAACATGGCTTCTTGGAGTATGCTTATTTTGGTCTCGCGCTCCTTGGCTAAGTCGGCGAGTTCAGATTTTATGCGAGGTAAGCGGCTTAGCGCTACACCTCGGTGCCAGTAGTTAGTGGGTTCAAGTTGCTCGGTGAGTCGAAAAGATTCGCTCCAATGCATCAAGGCTTTTTCCAAGAGCTTCTTTTTCTCAAAGTTCGTCTCTGTCATGGCTAAAAGCCAGAGTATAAAGCCCAATACGTCATTTGCATAATTAATGGCATCTGGGTATCCAGAATTTTCAGCTCGTTTTAGCACATCAGGCGCTGCTTCTAAAGCCTTTTCTAATAGTTCTCGCCTTTTGCTCGGACTTGTTTCAACAAAGCGTGCCAAGCACATGTAGTGCTCGGCGTAAGGTGCTTCTACCCATGGGCTTACGAAGGAGATTAGGGAGTAACTGTGTTTAGCGTCTTCGGCATACTGTAAAGCTCTTTTGAAAAGTTTTATCCTTTCATCTGGGTCCTCAGTCACCCATCCCGCTTTATAATTAGTGTGATTTGCCAGCATTTCCAGTGCGCGGCCAACAGTGAAATGGTCTCTTGTCTTCCTACCATACTCTAACGCTTTCTTAAAATTCATTAGCGCCTTATCAGTTCCCCAACCAAAATTTGGATCTCCCACAGCAGGTAATTCAATCATAGCTGCCTCCTCCGAAAGCTCATCTGCCTTCAACCAGTAACCCACAGCCTTTTGAAAACACTTCTTCCGCTTATCAATATCAGGAAAATACCCGCCTAAAACCTCCAAGTAATGAGCTGTTCTTACATAAGCTCTTGCAAGTTCATGGAAGTCTCCAAGAGCGGAAAGGACCGTGATTGCTCGCTCTCCATGTTCCATCGCATCCCTGAAAATCTTTTCCCTAGCTTGAAAATTCCACTCAAAATCATGTAGGCTAGAGGCACTCGTTGAAAGTTGATTGTACGTTTTACCATACTCCAGAACCTCTCCGCCTTCATCGAAGGCTTCCAAAGCCTCCTTTGTCAGTCGCCAACATTCATCCACCAGCCTCTTCTTTTCAAACACCTCCGATGCAAGCCAATAACCAATATACGCAATCATAGCATCGCAACGAAGAACCCTCGGCGTTTTCCCAGATTCACCCATCTTTTCAAAAGATTCCTTTGCCTTCCCATAATGGGCAACAGACTGATTCATCCTGCCCCTAAATTCAGTTACACTCTCAGCCTGCATAGCCGCCCGATAAAAGGCGTAACTGACTCTTTCCTGAACCTGCCCGAACTTCAAAGAATCAGTTTTGGGCACTAAGTTCAAGGCTTTCCCATAAAACTCAGCCGCGCCTAACCAATCGTATTTCTTTTCTCGTTCTCCAGCTTGACTCAGAAAAAATTCTACATCAGACGACTCTGGCATATCCTTAACCCACTATAAAGGTACCATCAACTCTTTGAAAAGACTTTTCATCACGCCATTCCAGTGCTCTATAATGGTAGTCGAAAAAAGGGAGCAGAGGAAATCTCCCGGAATCCGTGTCGGGTGGGGAGTGCAAATCCCACCCCGCCCGCCAAAAGCAATGTTCCCTTGGATGTTCATGACGCATTTTGTTTTTTCTATAGCCGCCAAGCGGTATTTAGGCATTGCGACACGGTTCTTAAATGCGATATGAAAAGTGAAAGATTTAGGCGGGTTCTTCATGTATGTCTATTCTTGTTATGTTGGGATAAGCGCTCCTGATTTCCTTTTCGAGTTTGCTTGAAATTTCATGTGCCTTCTCTATGCTAAGCTTTGGATCAAAACGACATCGACGCACCAGATGCGTACACTGTCGAACTTGCGGACTCTGACCTCACAGATTTCCTTGATCTCGGGAAAGCGCTTCGCCACGTGCTCAACGTAAGATTCTAGCTCAGTCTCGATTCTTGCCAACTCCCTTGATGTTCGCTCTGGTGCAGATTCAATGTGAACGGTTACTTCCGAGATGTTCGAATTGGCGGCTTTTATTTTACTCTCAACTTGATCGGCGACATCATGCGCCTGTTTCACAGTCATGTTCGCAGCTACCTCAAGGTGAAGGTCTACACACAATTTCTTGTCTATCCTCTGAATGTGTATGTTGTGAACCCCTCTAGACCCAGGCGTTCCTTCAGCTATATTTTTCACACGTTCCCAAATATTCTCTCGACTATTCCCAACGGGCTCAGTATGAATCATGACTCTCGCGTTAGGAAAATCGCTCATGACCTCTTTCTCAACATCCAACGCAATTCTGTGCGTGTCCTCCCATCCGAGGTTGTCGTCCAACAAGACGAGCATTTCCACATCAAATCTTTTGCCGCTCATGCGGACGTTTATTTGGCGACAACCCCTAACACCTTTTATTGCCTCAACTTTTCTTCTGATAGTCTCTGCAATTTCTTCCTCAGACCGTTCAACTAGTGGAAGGGGCAAGCTTGATACGCCGTTAACATTCAGATTCTCTAAAATATATAGTTGCTCATTGTGTGGGTTCCTTAGATTTTGACCTTGTCTTCATTACTCAAGAATTGGGGCAACAATGTGGTTGGCCCGGAAATATTTGGACTTACACGTAGATTCTAAAATTGCGTGCCCCATGTGCTTAGCGGACGCGACATATCTACTTTGAACGCCTGTGTAGCTTTTGCACCTCTTTCTTAAACAGTTGAATCCAATCCAGTATGTCAGCCACTCTGGGCAGTCCCAGCCAAAACAAGATGTGCCCGAGAGTAAGCCATACGAAATATATCGGCGCCCCCGAAGGGTTCAATGGATAGAAGTAGCCGAAGATAACCGCAGAGTTTCCGACAAAGCTGATGACTGTTATGACAGTGTATTTTCGGTTTGGTCTCCGCCTTATGATAAAGGAGTTATCTTCTGACAACACAATTCATGAACTATTTTCCAGAACAAAAATAAAAGCTTGTTGAGAATATCTCACTTGTCAAAAGCCCAGATCCTCGTCAACAAGCACCACAGTTATATTTGGGTCTCTGACCCGGTTTGGTGCCCTCTCCATGATTGTTATGATGCGGCAAATCCTTTTTGGAGAGTCGCAGTCTGTACATACTCCTGTTGTGACGCATGGCAATTCAACAAGATTGTGACGTTTGGCATTAAGGGGACCTGCCACCCGCCTAAGGCGTTTCAGGCCCTCATCGACATCTTTCACTATCTTATTTTTTCCAGCAACCACGATCACTTTCTTGGGACCAAAGATCATCGAAGCAACCCTGTTGCCTGTGCTATCTATATTCACTAATTTTCCATCCTCTGTAACAGCGTTACTGCTGCACACATATACATCAGAGTTATGTGCCTCCATCATGAATGGAAGCCAATCCCTAAAGGGCCTGTCCAACATCCAGTGATGAATAACGCAATTTCCACGCCGAGTTAAAGCCTCAATAAGACCAAGTTCTCGAATCGTCATGGAGCCTCCGACGCCCACCTTAGCGTTACCGGGTATAAGATCCAAAATTTTGTCAACCGCATCCTTTTTGGATAAAGCTACAAGGACTTTAAACTGATTCCTTTCAAGCGCATTCTTGGCTATGCCCAACACATTAGAGTCCGACCTCATACTAATCCCTTATCATAAAGGTAAAGGAAATCATAGAAGATAAATCTAAACACATTCTCCATTCATAAGTCAATTTTAGATTTCTGTGAGCTTGTTGATGATTATGGTTGATCGGACCGTTAAAAAGCGGATAATGTGTTTGTTGCGTACACCCGCTAAAAAATAAAAAATGAGAAAAACTAGGAATATTTTCCTTTGATTCTAGCGTAGACAGCCAATGCGGCGTAAGTTATTGCTGACGCAGTCCACACTACGATAATGCCCGGAACCACAATTATAGGAGAGACAGCAAAAATTAGCCAGAAAACTAAGCCCGCAGCTGGTAGAGGAATTGCAAATGCAAGAATAAGCAACAGTTGTATGAGAAACTGGTTGTGAATTACACGTTTAGGCTTGCGAGTCCACGCCTCTGCTTCTTTGGACATCTTGTCGAGCCTCAAATATCTATTCTTCCAAAGCCCCAATGCCAGATGCAAATCGCAACTGCAACGCCTAGAATTAGCGGCGCCAATCTAATTATGAACAACTTCCAGCCCACATTCAACAATACCACCCCCGCTTTTAACCCCAGAATCAACCTCGATTTCAGTTCCAAGGTCAATTCCATGGCAAATCTGAGTTACTACCCCTATGATTTATAATATTTATGAAACCAAAAACAGAATTCAAAATTCACATTTTGGAACAAGCGCAGATGTTTTTTGGAACTGAACGCTGGTCTGCGTGAAATAGTTTCCATCTAGGAAGTGAAGTTTGGTGCGGTCACCGGGATTTGAACCCGGGTCGTCGGCTCGGGAAGCCGATGTCCTAACCAAGCTAGACTACGACCGCACGCTCGCTAAAATCTAGCAAAAAAGAAATAGCTAACTTAAACTTTTATGGATTACTCTACTACACAAAAGGAACAATAAAAAATGAAGACAGCCAAGCCCGGAATTTATTTTTGGCAAGGAAATGAAGCCTGTGCAGAAGCAGCCATAGTGGCTGGATGCCGCTTTTTCGCAGGATACCCAATAACACCGGCAACTGAAATAGCAGAGCACATGGCTAAACGCCTACCACAAGTCGGCGGAATTGCCATCCAAATGGAAGATGAAATGGCTTCCATAGGCGCTGTAGTAGGTGCAAGCTGGACCGGAAACAAGGCCATGACCGCCACCTCTGGACCAGGCTTCAGCCTAATGCAAGAAATAATAGGCTACGCGTTTATGACTGAAACTCCTTGCGTAATAGTTGATGCGCAGAGGGCAGGCCCCAGCACCGGGCAAGCCACAAAATGCGGACAGGGTGACGTTATGCAAGCCCGCTGGGGCACCCACGGAGACTACTCAGCCATTGTGCTCTCGCCAAACTCTGTGCAGGAAATGTTTGCATTAACGATTAGAGCATTCAACCTGGCAGAGGAATACCGTACACCAGTTATACTCCTCGCAGACGAAATAGTCGCCCATATGAGAGAACAAGCAACAGTGCCGCCTATCGAAAATATAGAGATAATTAACCGTAGGAAACCAAGGACTGAAGAAAAAGCATTTTTCGGCTTAGAAGAAATTCCACCCATGCCAGCGGTGGGCGAAGGATTCAACGTCACCGTAACTGGGTCAACCCATGACGAATACGGCATTAGATCCACAGCCAACCCGATCGTCCATAGACGCCTTGTAGAAAGACTCAACAACAAAATACAGAACCACGCAGAGGAAATTGCCGACTTCGAAAGCTACAATATCGACCAATGCCAAACAGGCATAGTTTCCTATGGTTGTACATCACGCGCGATCTATGACGCTGTTGAAAGCGCAGAGGAAAGGGGGATGAAAATTGGTTATGTGAGGTTGAAGACTCTCTGGCCGTTTCCAGATAAGATTGTCCAGAGATTGGCTGAATCTGCTGAAAGGCTAATCGTTCCAGAAATGAATCTAAGGCAAATATTTTACGAGGTGGAAAGAACTGCGAAGGGTTTAGCAGAGATTATCCCACTAAACAAAATTGGTGGCGGAGAGCTAATTACACCTGAAGAGTTGCTGGCTAAAATTAAAGGGGGCGGCGAAGAAAAATGACTGAAACTTTCTCTATTCGAAAATATTTAAGGGATATAGAGATGCCCTTCTGTGCAGGTTGCGGCATATTCACAGTCATGAGCACTTTTTTGAGGGCTGTCCATGAACTGGGTCATGAAGACTTAACTAAGTTCGCTTTCTGTAGCGGAATCGGCTGTTCTGCATGGATTCCATCACCTCATTTCATAGCAGACTCCATTCACACGCCCCACGGGAGAAGCATACCAGTTGCAACAGGCCTAAAACTACTTCGTCCAGACATTGATGTTGTTGTTTTCGGCGGAGACGGAGACATAGTAGGCATCGGCTTAAGCCACTTCATACATGCAGCAAGAAGAAACCTAGACATTCTTGTCATAATGGTGAACAACATGGTTTATGGAATGACCGGCGGACAAGTTGCACCAACAACCCCCTTCAAAGCAAAAACAACAACAACACCTTACGGAAGCTTTGAGCACCCGTTAGACGCCACAAGACTGGCTGTGACTAGTGGAGCATGTTATGTCGCTCGCTGGACAACAGCCCATCCAACCCAACTCAAAGAATCCATAAAAAAAGCGATCAAAATGCAAGGCTTCAGATTCATCGAAGCCGTAAGCCAATGCCCAACAGCCTTCGGAAGAAGAGCAGGGTTTAAAGACGCCGCAGAAATGCTAAGATGGTTCAAAGAAAACACAATTTCAATAGACGAAACAGAAAAATTCAGCGAAGACGAGTTAACCGGAAAAATAGTCGTAGGAGAATTTGTCCAGAAACGCCGACCCACACTTGTCGAAAACATATACAGAACAATAAAGGAGGCACAAAAAGGAAATTGAAAAAAATTGAAGTGAGAATCAGTGGACTTGGCGGGCAAGGCGTAGTTTTAGCAGGACAAATACTAGGCAAAGCGGCAGCCTACGATGGAAAAAACGCCGTTCAAACACAAAGTTATGGTGCAGAAGCAAGAGGAAGCGTAGCCAAAAGCGAAGTAATAATATCAGATGGAAAAATCGGTTTTCCAGCCGTCAGGAAATGCGATGTACTCATTGTAATGAGTCAAGAAGCCCTCGACAGAAACCTAGAAGCCCTCAAGGAAGATGGTTTACTGATAGTTGACAGTACTTATGTAAAGAAAATCCCAGAAACAAAAGCAAAAGTGTTCAAAATCCCAGCAACAGAGAACGCTGAAAAAGCATTTGGCGCAAAAATCTACGCGAACATGCTCATGCTTGGAACTTTAACAAGGATAACACATTTTGTCAGTGAAAATGCAGTGGAGAAGGCAATAGAAGACACTATAGGGGAAAGAGGCGCAAATACAAATAAGCAGGCATACAAGAAAGGACAAGAGTTAATCCAATAAGATATTTCCAAAAATTCTCAAGACTCGGGAAAATGATGTGGTAACCGCATCTAATTGTGTGAAAAAATGGCTGCCAAGATCGGGGCTATTATTTTTCTTCTTCAAACACCTTAGTCTTTTTTACCGTCCCAGTGTGCGCACGTTTTGATAGATAAACAGTGGTTATTATGTAAATTGCTGTTATAGCTGCAACGATATACATCAAGCTTCGAACATTTTGCATTTGCTCAGAATAATTCGATAGATGTTGTTGAAGTTGAGCGTTATAACTGTTGAGAAGTTGGTAATAAGTCACATTCAAATTGTAGAAATCCATCTGCAACTTGACGTATCTGTCAAGAAGCTCGTAGTAAGTCACATTCAAATTATAGAGCAGCAGACAAGACTCGTTCAATGCACCAAGGTTTTGCTGAAGTTGAGTATAATTCTCCGACAGAACTCCATAACTGTTGAGAAGTTGGTAATAAGTTACATTCAAATTGTAGAAATCCATCTGCAACTTGATGTAGTTGTTAAACAATTCGTTGTAAAGATACAGTGCTTGAGACGAAATTATTCTTATAGTGCTATTTCTATGAAAATAAGTGAAATACAGACAAGCATACGTCTCATTTGAAACTCCAAGCAAGGTTCGATTAAGTTCCTCGGTATTGCACAGCACAATATAAGGATACTTCATCAAATCGGTGGGAATCCAAATTCTACAAAAGCCAACTGTACCATCTTTGCCAGTAGCATTGAAGAGCATTATTTTGTTCCCAGTTTCTGCCCCAATTTGAAGTATTAGTTCAGGAATTGTGCTGTTTGATATGAAGTCGAATCTGTATGTTTTACTTTGATACGTTATGTTGAAAGTGGAAAAAATTCCCATTAAAGGATTATTATCCTTGTTATTAGCATCTATGATATAGGGATTGTCTCCTATTCCGTCTCCATTTGCATCTTGCCCTATGTAATCGGTCCAGTAGTTGCCTTCATTAATATAACTCCAAATATTTGCCGAGTCAGTCAACGATGCTTGATTTGTATTGTTGAAGTTGTTGTGGTAAATGGTGTTATTGCTACTAATGGTGAGATAAATTCCATAGTCGTTTAAGGATATAGTGTTGGAAGAAGCTAGGTTGCCACTAGAGTATTGGAAATAAATTCCATAGCTGGTTAATGATACATTGTTGCCAGAAATAACGTTCTGACTCGAAGAGAAAAAAAAGATTCCGCTGTAATAGTTATTGGAAATATTGTTGCCGTAAACTAGGTTGTCATTAGAAGAGTAAAAAGAAACTCCGCTAAAGCTGTTGGAGGATATCATGTTGCCGATTATTGTATTGTTGTTGGAGGAGTAAAGACTAATTCCGTTGATGCTCTTGATTATTTTGTTGTAGCCTATGACGACATTGTTGGAACGCGATATATTTATTGCACTATCGTATAAGTTTGAACCGCTCTTCTGTATTGTGAAGCTTGTGACGCTTACGTTGTCAGCCACTATCGAAATCACGTTATTTTTTAAGCCTTCAATGACTGTTAAGTCTACGCTTTCTCCAATAAGTGATAGGCTCTTATTGATTACAACATTTTCATAGTAGTATCCGTTGCGAACAAAAATTATGTCTCCTGAGCTTACGCTGTCGTTGTTGATAGCGTCTTGAATTTTACGGAAGTCTGCTGGTCCATTATCATCTACAGTCCATGTCCTTGGACTTGCATTTACCGATATCTTGCAATTAATTAGATAACATGCTAACAACAAACACATGATTACAAACGAACCCCAGATATTTTTCTTCACTTTGATCACGACTTCTTCTGTTAGCACATAGAATTATTAAACATTAGCGTGAAATGCCCTATAATTGTTCTCTCGAGAGCATCTTTCCCAGCATGATAGAACATGCGACAGAAACCGAAAAGGCGAGAACGAAAATGATTGGATTGATAATAGGTTGCATGAAATCCCATAAAATTGCCGCGTACGACGCAAACACTACGGAAACAAGTAGGTAAGCCTTAGTCCTGAGATTGATTATTCTATCTGTAGGCTTTTCTTGTTGGCTTAACATATATTGCAACAGATTTTGCGCTTGTTTTATTTCTTCCTCCGTCGCAAGGATCACAAGATTTTTGTCGACATCTTGAAACTTAAAACTTGAAAGAGCATACCTTTGTAAATCCCAAGGCCTCTTCTTTGGCAAAATCCGAACAATGTTGCTTTTCTCCATTTTCTTTAGAATCGTCTGAATCTTACGGATAAACTGTATGTCACCATTTTTTTCTTCTCCATATAACCTTTTTATGATGTCTTTAACGTCTGGAAAATATAGTTCCAGTTGAAAGGATGCAATTGCTTTGGCAAGGCTATATTGATACTCGCCTCCCCGCAAACGTATGTTACTAATTTTATAGTCTGAGCTTAGAGATTCTCGTAGAAATCGTATTTCGCCTGGTATTAGTTTACGCTGCGACACCCTTGTCTCCTGTCAATAGTTTCAATTGAAATAAGATAAAAACCTTCTCTTTCAAGGAAACTTGTTTTCAACTCTTTCAACTGTTTTCCGGCCTATGCGCCTTCGTTTTCAACAAATTCTATGGAAAAAACCCGTAATTTATTCAATAACCATAACTAACTGTAGGTGTTTGCCATGGCGAATCAGACTAAAAGACTTGATTTATGTTGTTTATCTTTACCTCTGCACAATAAATATAGAACTTCTAGATTTCTTACTTTGCGCAAAAAATATAGAAGTCACTTAGAAATTATAGCCTTGATGCTAGACGCTATAAAGGATGATCGTGCTACGAGATTTTCCATTATGAAGCGCGCTGGTATCAACTGTACCCAGCTTAAGAAATACTTGCAATCTCTTAGTGAAATAGGCTTTATTGAGATGTACATAAAGGATGGTCGTGTTTTATACGGAACCAGCGAGAAAGGACTTGACTTTTTAAGGCAGTACTATGTTTTGCTGGGTATGCTGTTGAGTTTACAAACTCGAAACGGATTAACAGGGGTTGTTTATGATCCAGAACGTAGTGCATTCGGTCGGGAATCGCACTCTGCAACACAGGTCGTGACGCATTTGCAACACACTCCCTGAGTCATGGGACGGAGCGGAAAGGCAAGCGGAGTGCTCGTTCTCCTCACGCTTCTGTTTCCCTTCTCCTTCGAGCTTTCGATTAGATTCCGCTTGCCCCGCCCATCCAAAAGCTTAGTGTTTTTAAATCCTGGCAAGTTCAATCTGTAACATGACGAACAAAATCGTTATTTCCACGAATCTTTGGAACACTACATATCCTTTATAAGCAAATGACCATCCACACATGAATCTGGGAGAAATGCTGTTGACTCGAAAGTTTACTTACATTAATGCTGGGGTTAATAGAGGGTTAAGGACCGAGTCCAAAAAAGCCCTAAAAATTTTGAGAAAAACGTACAAGTTTAGCCATTATGGCGAACTTGTTCAACTACCTTACGGAAACATTTTCCCCCTTGGCAAAAATCGCTACTTAGACTTGGTCATCGAAGGCGTAGGCACAAAGGTCCTTGTTGCACAGTTAGCCGAAAAATATGACACCGTAGGGATTGATGGTGTGGCGCTTGCTGTAAATGATGTTATTAGGTCTGGCGCCAAGCCTTTAGCGGTTGCTGATAATATTCATGCACATGTTTCGAACCCAGACTTAGTTAAGGAATGGATAAAGGGCATAGCGAAAGGTGCAGCTGAAGCCGGATGTGTTGTGCCGAGCGGGGAAATCGGTGATGTTGCTGAAGTGATAAAGGGTTTAGTGGAAGGAAAAGGCTTTGACATGGTTGTTGCGACAATAGGCGAAGTAATTCGTGAAAAAATAATTTATGGAAGAGACATGAAGCCTGGCGATGTTGTCGTAGGCTTGCGAAGCTCTGGAATCCACAGCAACGGCGTGTCCTTGGCGAGAAAAATTCTCTTCAAGCAGTGGGGCGGAAGATACGAGCATTATGACTTACCTGACGGATTAGATAGAGAAATTGTTTATGAAGTCTTGGAGCCGATGAAAATATATGTTAAGCCACTGCTTGCAGTTGCGGATGAGCTTAAAGTCAAGGCTGCAGTGCACATTACTGGTGATGCATACCTAAAGTTTGACAATTTAACAAGATTTTCGAAAGGCATAGGCTTCGAATTTGACAATTTTAGCCCGCAGCCAATCTTTGAGTTAATTCAAAAAACTGCTTCCGAACTCGGGGGTTTGATAACAGATGAGGAGATGTTTAAGACGTTCAACATGGGATGGGGTTTCGCCATAATAGTAAACAAAGCGGATAGAGATGAAGTAGTTGATGTTTTGGAAAAAACTGGCGTCCAAGCTGAACCGATAGGTTGTGTAACGGATTCTAAGGGAATTAAAATTATACACAAGGCCAAGAAAATCATTCTGAAATAATGGTTTGTCTTGATGTTGATAAAAGTGTTTAAATCCCTTGAAATTCAAACTTAGCCCATGAGATATCGCTTAAGAATTGAAGTCAGCCTGAAGTCGGGACACAGCGACCCTGAAGGTGAAACCGCAGCACGTTTACTAAAGGAGCTTGGCTATAGGGTTCAAACTGTGAACGTTGATAAATCTTACATTGTGATTCTTGAGGCTGAATCGGGGAAAGAGGCTGAAATCAAAGCTGACGAAATGTGCAGGAGACTTCTGGCAAACCCAACTAAAGATAATTATTCAATCAAAATTGAGGAAGAAAAATGACTACAAGTCTCTACATCCGCAGAAAAACCGCATTTCCGATTTTTGAAGTGAATTTACTTGAGACTAGTGACCAGCAGCTTTTGGAAATAAGCCAAGAGCTTGGATTGGGGTTAAACTTGCAGGAAATGAAGTCAGTTCGAGAGTATTTTAGGAAGAAGGGGCGTAATCCTACGGATGTGGAGCTTCAAACCATAGGGCAAACATGGTCAGAACACTGCTTCCACAAAACCTTCAAAGGCAAAATAAAAATCAACGGAAAAGAAATCGACAGTCTCTTCAAAACATACATCGCAAAAGTCACTGAAGAAATCAAACCACGTTGGTGCTTCTCAGTTTTCGAAGATAACGCAGGAATAACCCATTTCGACAAAGGTTATGGAATAGCAATCAAAGTCGAAACTCATAATCACCCATCCGCCATAGAACCTTTCGGCGGCGCAGCGACAGGCGTGGGCGGCGTAATCCGCGACATTTTAGGCGTCTGGGCAGACCCAATCGCTTGCACGGATGTTTTAGGCTTCGGACCATTAGACTTTGAGTATGAAAAGCTTCCGCCCGGCGTGAAACATCCGAAATACGTTTACATGGGTGTTGTAGCGGGCATAGGAAGCTATGGCAATAACATGGGCATCCCAACGGTCAACGGAGCCATATACTTTGAGGAAAGCTACGTTGGAAACGTCGTTGTTTACTGCGGATGCATCGGATTGCTTCCACTAAACAAGTTTAAGAGAACCGCCGAGCCAGGTGACATTATTGTTTTAACTGGAGGAAAGACTGGTCGCGACGGCGTCCACGGCGTAACCTTCGCATCCGCAGAACTAACAGAAAAATCGGAAGAGATTTCTAGACCAGCGGTTCAGATTGCAAACCCGATTGAAGAAGAAAAACTGAAAAGAGCCATAATCGAGATTAGAGACCGCGAACTAGCATCAGCAATAACAGACCTCGGCGGCGGCGGACTATCATCAGCTGTTGGTGAATCCGCAAAAAGGTTTGGCTGCGGCGTCATTATAGAGCTTGAAAAGGTTCCACTTAAGTATCCGGGTTTGGCTCCATGGGAAATTTATGTTTCCGAATCGCAAGAAAGAATGCTTTTGGCTGTGCCACGTGAAAATCTTGAAAAGGTTCTAGAAGTTTTTAGAAATGAAGATGTTGAAGCTACTGCCATTGGAAAATACGCCGCAGACAAGATTTTACGGATTTCTTATCAAGGCGAAAAAGTCGCAGAAATGGATATCTCATTCCTCTTTGAGCCTCCAAAAGCCACGAAAAATGCGGAGTACAAACCCTTAAGCCTCGAAGAACCTTCTTTTCCAGAACCAGAAAACTTAACGGAAAAGGTTTTGCAGCTTTTATCTTCGCCAAACATCGCAAGCAAAGAAAGTGTCATACGCACTTATGAGCACGAGGTGAAAGGAAACACTGTTCTTAAACCTTTGCAGGGTGAGTATGGTGGACCAAACGATGCGACTGTCATTAAGCCTTTGAAAGATTCATGGAAGGGCATTGTGGTTTCGTGTGGAATGAACCCAAATTATGGTAAAGTAGATGCTTACTGGATGGCTGCTTCCGCGATAGACGAGGCTATAAGAAACAACGTGGCGGTTGGTGGCAGAAGAATAGCCTTGCTTGACAACTTCACCTGGGGCAACCCTGAAAAGCCGGAGAGGCTGGGCAGTCTCGTGAAGGCATGTGAAGCATGCTATGATTTTGCAAGGGCTTTTAAAACGCCGTTTATCTCGGGAAAAGATAGCCTCTACAATGAATCTCCGTTGGGACCGGTAACTCCGACGCTTCTAATCACGGCTTTAGGCATAGTTCCAGATGTTCGCTTACTTGTTTCAATGGATGTTAAAGCGCCAAACAACTTAATCTATATTGTCGGCCAAACTTTCAAAGAGTTGGGCGGTTCAGAATATTACAAACTGAAAGGTTTTCTTGGAAAAAGCATGCCAGAGGTACGGCCTAACCAAGCCAAGAAAACGTTTAGGGCTACTACTGGAGCTATTGATTTGGGATTGGTTGAGGCTTGCCACGACTTGTCAGAGGGCGGGTTGGCTGTGGCTGCTGCGGAGATGGCTTTTGCCGGAGGATATGGAATGGAACTGCATTTGCAGAAAGTTCCGAAAAAAAATCTAAGCCGTAATGATTTCGTTTTGTTTTCAGAGTCTAACAGTCGCTTTCTAGTTGAAGTTTCACAGAAGGCGAAGGAAGATTTTGAGGCTTTGATGAGAGGGAAAGTTTGCGCTGAAATAGGCAGGGTCATCAGGACTCCGCGGCTGTGCGTCTTTGGATTAGACGGAGAAGTTGTTGTGGATGCTTCGCTGCATGATTTGCTGGCTCGTTGGAAGCACACTCTAAGCAGCGGGGTTTAAAACATGAAAAGGGAAGAGATTAAAGTCTGTGTTTTGCGTGTAGGCGGGACAAACTGCGACGCAGAAACCAAACGGGCCTTTAAAGAGTTAGGTGTCCAAGCCGAAATTGCGCACATAAACGAAATTATTAAGCGGCGAAACATTTTGGACTACCATGTTTTGGTTTTTCCCGGAGGCTTTTCATATGGTGATTATGTGCGGGCTGGGGCCATATGGGCTAAGTGGATATTGGCTAAATTGGGCGGAGAGTTGAAAGCTTTTGTTAGCGAAGATTGTCCCATCCTTGGCATTTGTAATGGTTTTCAGGTGCTTGTTGAGGCTGGTTTGCTTCCGGGTTTTGATGGAATGAGCCCGTATCCAGAGGCTGCGTTGGCAACTAATTTTCCGTCTGGTTACAACTGCCGTTGGGTGTACGTTAAACATGAAAGTAAGGGCAAATGCATATTCACATGGAAAATTCCAGAGGGAAAAGTCTTGCGGATTCCAGTGGGGCATTCAGAGGGCAGATTCATATTCGAAAGAGAAAAGGAAAAACAGCTTCTGGAGAGGCTTTACGAGAATGGCCAAATGATCTTCCGCTACTGCAACGAAGACGGAGAATACGCAGATGGACGTTTTCCAACAAATCCAAACGGTTCTTTTCATGACATAGCTGGAATATGCAACCCAGAAGGAACAATATTTGGCTTAATGCCGCACCCAGAAAGAGCCTTCCACTGGTGGCAACAACCAGATTGGACAAGACAAAGGCAGATGCCACAATACGGCGACGGAAAACTAGTCTTCGAAAGTTTGATCAGCTATCTGGAAAAGAAAGGCTAGCTCAAGAATTTTCCCATCGTTAGTTCGTCGACATATTTTCCTTCAATTTTGTACTGCTTTTTGCTTATTCCTTCAGTTTCGAATCCAAGTTTGCGATACAAGTTTATTGCAGGCTTGTTTGTTGAGAAGACAGTCAGCGAAATTTTTTCCAAATCCCCTTGATTCCTAGCCCATTCAATCAGGTGATTCATCATTGCTGTTCCGATGCCCATTCTTCTAAATCCCTTTAAAATGCAGATCCCTAAAAACCCAACATGTCTATTCTTCTCATACTTTCCTGGAACTAGATATGCCATGCCAACGGTTTTGCCGTTAACTTGTGTGACTATGGTTAACCCTTTTCTATTCTTTATTTCTCTAGTGGTTTCGGTCCAATTTTCTCTTGAAATTTCTGGAACAACGTAATATTTCTCTGACGCCACACTGTCAACAATGTCCTTTATCGACTTCGCATCATTCTCATTTGCTTCCCTTATGTTGAAGGACTTTTGCCATTTAGCGGAGATCGACTCTTTTGCACTCATGCCAACTTGTTCCCTATCAAATCTTTAAGTTTCGGCAGTCCGGTTCTAGCGCCTATCTTCATTATACATCTTGAAGCTACAAAATTGCCAAATCTCCCACATTGATACAAGTTTTTGCCAGAAATCAAGCCGTAAAGGAAGCCCGCGCAGAAAGCGTCGCCAGCCCCTGTTGTGTCAACAACCGCCACTTTGAAGGATTCTATTAGATGACTTTCCTTTCCATCTGTTACGTAGCAACCTTTGCCGCCAAGTTTTACAGCAATTAACTTTACGCCTTTTTCAAGCAGCACTTCAGCGCCTTTCGTATAGTCAGATATGTTTGTTAATAGTTCAAGTTCATTCAGATTTGGCATCAAAACAAAAGTCCGCTTTATTATTGGCTCCAGCGCCGCTAGTCCTTTTCTTGCATACAATTCTCCAGGGTCAAGGCTTAACTTGACGTCTTTTGGAAGCGCTTTTACGAGCTTTTTCTGGGTTTGAAAGGACTTCTCTCCAACAAAGGATGTCAAGTGTAAAAAGCTGGTTTGAAACGCGTATTTCTTGTTTATCTCTTTGAATTCTATTGTGTCGTTTACGCCTGGATCAACGTATAATGCTCTTTCGCCCTTTTCGTCCACAAATCCCATGACCTGTCCGCTTCTTCCATGCTTCGCGTGGATTATGCTCCTTACATCAACACCTTCCCTACGAAAATCTTCAACTAGCATTTTGCCTTCCCTGTCAGCAGCAACCTTTCCTATAAAACCCACCTTACAGCCAAGCCTCGCTAAGCCTACAATGGTGTTGGCTGCTGAACCTCCACAAGTCTCATCACAATCCATTATGAAGCTCTCTTCTTCCGGCCCAGCTATCTTGTTTACCCTGAGCAGCTTGTCGACGTTTAGGCCGCCGAACCCAACAGCGTCAAAATGGCTCATGGAAACAGCTCACGCAAGTAAATCTTATAATCGCCCAGTTTTCCGCCGTAATTCCCAGCGGAAACCTTCATCACGCCATCAACACTTAAGGCTGCTTTTATGCCGGCTTTCATGGCTTCTTTCACAGCCTCCAGCGAAATTCCATTAATCACGACTTCCGGAATGTAGCCGACGCCTTCAGGAACCTTTGACTCTCTACCGAGTTTTTGCTTTAGCGATGGACAGTATGGATGGTTTGTTGTTGGTCCTATTAATGGAAACTTTGTTTCAGTTTTTGAACCTGCTGAACAAACGTCAAATGGTGTTATCACTCCTTCAATCTTGCCTATCGCGTCCAACGCTTTTTTCCCAGCATCCATCACCGCTTTTTTCGTTTGACACATGTACCAGAAGTTACCACCGGCTACTCCGAGTGCATAGCCGATGTACCGTTCTATAAGAAAGTCAGGCACCATGATTGGAACAACAATCATATGGCGATCGTAAAGTGGTTCTTCCCACTCGAATTCGTCTCCGCAATGCCCGACTCTTTCCATCATATCTAATTTGCCTTCGGGCTTCACGGATAAAGCATCAAAGACCGCAGTGAAAGGCTTAACGAGAATGTCTTGACGGATTCGATAAGATAGTTCTTTTTCAAAACGCTTAACCATATCTTCCAGAGGCTTTCCCTTGTCTAACCCTTTCCAGAATTGCAAAATTGCGCCTTTACGCTTGTCCGGCGTTTCTTTTTCACTCAGCCATTTTTCAATCCCGCTATCAAGTCTACCTATAACTCCAGATGGCGTTGCGGTGGCATCCTCAGCTGCCCTCTTGAGTGTTTCTTCATCATCGGCAGTCACGATAATTCGGCAGTAGATACCGTCAAAAGCTTCTGCATAAGTATCCTCAATCAAGGTTCTCCTCATCATTTCATCCCAGTCTCCCGATGGCATCTCCCCTAACTTTCTTTCTGAATTCGTTGCTCTGCTTTGCTAGAACTTCCATATTTTCTCTTGTTATTATTTTAACTTTGGGCAATTCGTCGGGATACGTCTTGAGAAGACGGTTGAGCACGGTTTTGTTTACTGTGCTTTTCGCTAATGTCTCGCGGTTCCAATTTTCAACGAGATTTAGAGCCTGCTCTTTTCCAAATCTACCGAAAACATCTGCAATAACGGCGGTTACTATGCTGTTTTCGGATAGCACCGCGATTTCAGCGTTTTTTATGGCGTATTGATTACCGTTAAAAGAGACTGTTAAACCACCGTTTTCCCTCATAAGACTGAAAGCTTCAATGTCTGTTATGCTATCACCCACATACATAACATCCACTAGCGCCATACCTACCTTTTGAACAGCATCTTTTACAGCCTCAGCCTTCTCTCTGCCCCCCACAGGATTAACTTCAGAGAAAACTCTTCCAGACTCCATCGATGCTATTTCTTTCCAGAAAATCTCGTCCAACCGCAGAATTGCCTTCTGGTCTACTTCTGAAAAGTTTTTTATGGACTTTGCCTCCGAAGGAATTTCGATTATGGGCATTTGCGCGATTTCTTTTGCGATTTCCTTCAGTTTGGTTTCTTCTTTTTCTTTTATGCGGTATTTGTCAATGCTCAGTCTTGTACAATAAGTGTTTTCGTAAGGGAAGCCTAATGCTTGGCATAAAGCCCTTACGTAATGCTCGTAGCTTGTGCTTACGATGAAAGTATGAGCCCCACCTCTCACATACTCCAGCGTATCCTTCACACCTCCAATCAAAACCAAGCTTTGAGCGGAAAAATCCCGCATTTTTTGGTTTGTAACGTTATAAGCCCTAAGGAAAGGCAAGATCAGCTTTAAGGTGTCGCCAGCCTTATACTCTGGTCTTTTTAAAACATCGGCAAGCACGTCATCGTATCTGCTTATAACGGTAAAGAGTTTGTCTCCGTCTGGAACGAAGTGCGACGTTATTTCGAAGGCATTATCATTCTTTGAAATCGGTCCTTCACAGTCCGAGACGAAAACCCTTTTCACTGCTTGCGCCTCAACTCCTCCATGTGCCTTGTGCTCTTATCTATGTGCTGCTTAGAGGCTATGTCTGTCCTGTGCCAGAGAGAACCGCCCATTATCGCCTTTATACCTTCCAAAGAGATTTTCCTGGCCGATTCGATGTTTTCGTCTATACCTATGACGCCTACCGCTCGAGATTTGAGGGCATAAGTTTCGCCATTTCGCAGTTCCATGCCTGCCGGATAAACACGGATTTTATCATGATACTTTTTGGTTAGCTCATAAGCCTTGGTTAAGTCAACTGGTTTGCCGATTTCGCTTTTGTTTACAATTTGTGGAAATGTGTCTATGTATTCGCCATAGTTCGGCGGAACCTTGTAGGTTACAACAGTCGCCGCTTTTTCCAGTTTGACATCTGTTAAGTTTCCTTCCAAGATTTTGAAGCAGACATCAACAAAATCGTCTTTTAAAATTGGCAAAATGTTAATCATTTCAGGATCGCCGGGGCGACTGTTGTTTTCAAGAATTTTTGACTCCTTGCCTGTATGCATAAAAGCCACGTAAAAGGGAACACCCCTCACGCTTGCATCAGCCTTGCCCTTCCATTTTTCGAAGATTCTGCTGACAATCCCTATTTCTTTGGCTCTATCTGCACTTGTCAAAAAAGGCAACACGTCGCCAGCATCTTTGTAGGAACCCATTCCGCCGGTGTTCGGCCCCTTGTCATCGTCGAAAGCTCTTTTATAGTCTCTTGTGTCTGGCAAGGGCACAAGGTGTTTGCCGTCACAGAACGCCTGAAAACTTGATTCTTCGCCTTCTATTTTCTCTTCTATTATGACTGCACCGTGCTGAAAATTGGCTAGGAAATGTTCGAATAGTTGTTCGCGGGTTGTAAAATGGTCTCCCCAGACTCCTACGCCTTTTCCGGCTGCTGGTTGGTCTGGTTTTACAACAGCCCTGTTCTCAAGCTCGTCAAGCCATTTGTAAACAGCCTTTTTCACCTCTTCTCGGCTTCTGTAGTCGTCTGGATTAAAAATCTTGAAGCGGGGGTTAACTTCTGGCACTATTTCTTGAAATAATAGGCGCTGTTTGACTTTGCTTGCTTCTATGGCATATTCTTTTGTCGGACAAATCATTGGTATGCCAGTTCGCTCTTCCACGAGGTCGCGCATGCCTTCAATTATTGGTTTTTCTGGGCCGACTATGCCGAAGTCGATTTTGTCCTTGTTGGCTTCTGCGAATTTGCAGATTTCTTGCACATTCAAGTCTGGTATGACAGCATGCTTGACTGCTTTTTTGATGTTGAAGGGGTTTCGCTGTTTATCGGCAACATAAATTTCCAGGTTATAGTTTTGGCTGCGTGTGAAACTGTCAACCATGGCTACTTCTCTTGCACCGTAAGAGACGATTAGTATGCCCACCTTTTCCATGACTAAATCCCATCAGATAATTACAAGGATAAACACGAAGCCTAATTATTTTTGCCGCTATGCGTTTTGGACTGTTTGCTCTATCTCGTAAAGTCTTCCTGTTTCCTCATAGCCTTCCAAGAACCTTTTCTTCATTTCATCTGCTATTTTTTGTGCTAAGGGTGTGGGATATTTTCCTATTACGCAAGCGAGACACAGTTGGTCCTTGGTGAAGCCTGTTGCTTTCATTAAGCCTTCTAATGATTGGTAGCATACCGCATCCGCGCCTATGATTTCAGCTATTTCTTCAGACGTGTGCTTTGAGCCTATTAGTTGACCGTATGTTGCCATGTCTATTCCGTAAAAGCACGGTCCGATTATGCGTGGAAAAGTTACGAAAAGATAAACTTTTTTCGCTCCCATTTTTCTGAGTTTTTCTATCACAACCTTTGTTGTGTCTCCTCTGACGATGCTGTCTTCTGTTACTATGACGCGTTTTCCTTTGACTTTCGGTGCTAGGATGTTGATTTTCCTGTCTATGGTTGCGTATCGCTCTTTGTTGAGCAGAATGAAGGCTCTCTCCGTCACGTAACGGTGTCTTCGGGAGGCCCTCTCCCATCTTAAGCCAGACTCTTCATGAGTCCCTAAAGCGGCATCATCGCCGGTTTCTGGCAAGGAAATGATTATGTCTGCATTTTTAACTATGCCAAGATTCTCCCTTACAAGGTTTCTTCCAAACTCTTCGCGAACTTCATAAACGTATCTCTCGTCGAATCGTGAATCTGGTCTGGCGAAATATGCGTATTCGAAAGCGCAAAAAGCCTTTCGTCTTGCATCGACCAGCTTTTGTCTTCGAAAACCATCCTTCGACACTGTTGCTAGTTCACCCGGTGCAATTTCAAAATCCCTTTCAAAACCGTTTATGTCTAAGCCAACCGTTTCTGAAGAGAAGGCGTAGGTTGTTCCATCTTCGCTGTGGCCGGCGCATAAGGGTCTTATTCCATGCGGGTCTTTGAAGGCGAAGAATTTGCCGTCTTTTGTTATACCCGCTACCGAAAAGGCTCCTTCGATTTCTTGCATGCACGTTTTGACAGCCGAAGTAAGGTCTTTGCCCCTTATAAGTTCGATTACGAGTTTGTGGCAGATCAGGTCTGAATCGCATTCATACGAGAAACCTGGGAACTGTTTGCTTATCTCTTTTTTAAGCTGAAATGTGTTTACAACATTGCCGTTGAACGAAACAGCCACTTTGAGACTGTTTTTTGAGGCTGTAACAGGCTGCGTGCCCTTGATCAACGACTTTTCGTCTGTTTTTCCGGAAGTGGTGTATCTAACGTTCGCTATTCCAACATGCCCAGGCAACCGTCCAAACCATTCTTGGATTGCATTCGTTTTTATTTTGGGTATGAGGTCTAGGTTTCTGTGAATGTGAAATTTTCCATCCTGATATGTAAGAAAACCGTGAGACTGGTGGCCGCGATGATTTTGGGCTCGCATTCCCCAGTATATGTATGGGAATATAGGCTGGTTTTCATAGTTTATTGCGGCAAAGACTCCGCACGCGATTTTTAACCTTTCTCCCATATTTGGGAATAAGAGAGGAGGTGTTTATCAGTTTTTATGACATTTTTAACTAAATTCTAAGGAGCCGGGAGAACCTTCTATTCGGCTTTCTTAGGATTGAGGTTTTATCTTCAATAATTCTTCTCGTTCTTTGCATTTTAGGTCTCGTATGGCATAAAGCGTGATTACTGCTGATGCTCCTTTTCGCCTTAGAGATTTCACGTAATTGAGAACTTTCTTCTTGTCGCCACGCATGCTATCTTTGAGTGCCCAACCTACACCTTTTCGCACCATGTCTTCTTCATCCCAAATCAGATTATCACATAGCTCCAACGCTTCATCGATGAACTTTCCACTAGACCCAACTTTCCTTGTAAATACAACCACGCTTGCTCTTCGTTTCCACAGATTCTCTGATCTACTCCACTTCTTCAAAAGAATCAAGAGCTCTTTAGGATGTGCCTTCAGCAAAGGTTGCAAGATGCCGATTGTGAATCCGTCAGTTGTCGCCCAATTGTTGAGATAGCCAGCCATTTCATCTAGGAAGTCAAAGTTTGCTGGATCCATTTCTTTTACGCTTTGTTCCAAGACTACAATTCCGAAACTTCCTTGTTCAGAGAATTCAGATTTGAAAAACATTCTTGCAAGTTCTAATTTTTCTTCAAGACTCAATTGTTTGAAAACACTCAGATATGTCTTGATCAGTTCTCTAAGATCTGGGGTTTTGATTCCGTAAGACTTGTGTCCAGACGTTTTGTGGTAGTATTTGTCCATTTTGGCTAGTTCAGCGCTAGCCCTTCTTTCAAGCTGCTGGACGATTTCGGAATACAAATGTTCTATTCTCAAATACTGGCCCCCTGGAACTCTTTACATTTGAAGTTTTGATTCTTATGATTTTTGGATGTATCTTCCAACAAAAAAACTGGTGACAATCGAGAAAAATAGGAAGGAAGATTTCATCAGCAAATTTTTTTTTATCATCACAGCCGGAATGTTCTAATCCCTGCTCATTTCATCATCTGAAAACATAGATGTCGAGCCTTTTCATATAAAATCTTTTCGTTCTTAGAGATTCTCTGAAAATTCGCGCGCATTATTCTTGAGTAAAGAAGAATGACTAATAAAAAGTGCAAAATGGATGCGCAGTGAATCGTTAAGCCATTTCTGGGCTAGATTATTCTACCGAGCTTGAGGTTATTGCTAATTCCGCGTTTGAAATTACTTGAATCCACCAGTCCAGCCGTGTGAAAGAATCATTGTAATACGCTATGAGCCTTGCCACCGAACTTATTGGAGCGTTGCACGGAACACTTCCATTCCATGTCAAGGTTCTTGTTTTACTAGGTTTAAGCGTTAGAGTTTGCGATGTTCCACTCCAAGTCCAAGATTCACCTTCAAAAGCTATGTTAACAGACCACTTCCCCTCAGTCGTACCAGTGTTCTTGAACGTAATTTTAACCGTGAACGCTTCGCATTGCGCTTTATCAACAACACCGTTGTCGCCACCACAAGCCAAACAAGCAAATGATTGATTGGGCGAGCCTAAAAACGAAAAAATTAAAACAACAACCAGCGTAGCCACTGCGATTAAACCTAGTGCAGTTTTTTTAGTCAGCACCCTCCTTCCTCCAAACATATGTAATGGGACACGCCTTCTTTATACATTCTGCATTATACTTCTATAAAATAATAATAGAACTGTGTATCAGAATCTATGATTCAATCTACATATAGGGGGCTAGTCTTGCCCCACACAGACAGATCCCTTCTCAACAACATATTTTGAAAAACACAATTCATGAATGCCAAAAAACCTGGAGGGCTCTACCCGTATCGGCTTATTGCAACTTCAAAAACATCTATGGCGTAAGCCTAAACTTGTCTCTCGGGTAAAGCGTAACTTCTCTTATGTTCTTCTTCCCAGTCAACATCATCGTCAACCTTTCCAAGCCAATAGCCCAGCCAGCATGAGGTGGCATTCCATAATCAAAAGCCTGCAAATGAAACTTGAAAGACTCTGGGTTCAAGCCTTTCTCTTTAAGCCGTTTCATCAGAAGCCCCTTGGATGCTATTCTTGTCCCACCAGAGACTAGCTCTATCCAGCGCCACATCAAGTCGAAGCCCTCGCATAGTTCTGGATTGTCATCGCGTGGTTTAATGTAGAAGGCTTTGGAGTGCGTTGGCCAGTCTGTTATGAAGTAGAGGTATGGGTGGATTTTACCCAATGTCCTAAGGGCTGGTGTGGGTATGTCCTCTCCCCATGGAATTTCTACGTCTTCATCCTTCAGCTCCCGCAGTGCTTCATCATATTTTAGACGTTTTAGGGGTGTTTCTGGCACTTTTATGCTATACTTCAATGTGACCAATTCTCTTTGGCACTTTTCGTTAACAGCCTTGCAAACGTGCTGCATGAGATGCTCAAGCAACTGCATCACATCCTCAGCATCAGCAAAAGCCTGCTCAATGTCTATAGAAACAAACTCGCTTGAATGGAGGCGCGTATGTGATTCTTCAGCCCTAAAAAAGGGGCCTATCTCAAAGACCCTTTCGAGGCTCATCACAAGTTGTTCCTTGTACAACTGTGGACTCTGAGCGAGAAACGCTTTCCTCTCGAAGTAATTGAAGGAAAAAAGAGCTGCGCCGCCCTCCGTCGCTGAGCCAATAATGCGCGGAGTGTGCACTTCTATGAAGCCTCTTTCAAACAGGAAATCCCGTATTGCCTCTACGGCTACATGTTGAATCTTGAAGACTACTATGTTTTCTTCTTGGCAAAGGTCCAATGCCCGTGCGTCCAACCGAACTTCCAAGTTTGCTGGCGTTTTTCCAGTGATGTCTATAGGCAACTGAGGTGTGGCGGTGCCGAAAATTTTGATCTCATTCGGTATTACTTCGATGCCTCTAGGCGTTATTTCAGTTTTTTTCACAAACCCCCTCACGCCTATGCTATACCTCTTCTGCAAGGCGTCGGACTTCGACAAAACTTCGGCGCTCACCTTCTTCCGCGGAACCGTAACTTGAATAGTGCCCTCCCTATCCTCCAATATTATAAAGCGAATTCCACCCAAATCTCTAATCTCTTGAACCCAGCCAAAAAGCGTAACTTCCTCGGCGTCCATTTCGGGCTTGACATCCACAGAATAATGGGTCCTACGCCAGCCACCGATAGAATCTAACTTCATATGTTCACCGTTCAAGCTAGTTTGCAAACTCCACTCGCAAGGTTATGTTTCGAACTTTACGGGCAATCTCCTTTAAAGCCTTTACATCAAACGGCGGCGCAGACCCGCGTCTCTTCCTTAAAATCACCCTGGTCTCTGTAGTTCCATCAGGTAGCCAAATCGTGTTAATCGCCACAATACTTAAAGGAGCGAACAAATCCTCTAAAAACTTTCTATCATCAACCCCATACTCCAAAACACGAACGCTTCTACCGGTTTCCTCACCCAAGGCCTTAAGAATTTTCCCACCATAGCCCAACAGACGAGGAACATCACCAGGTCCAACAATTATCGCCAAAGTTTTGCCAGCATCAACCGCCTTATGAAAATAAACGTTCTGAAGGGAAGGGTGCTTCTCTTCTAATGACAGCAATAAACGAGAAATCTTTAAGTCTAGTTCACTTACTTCGCCAGACTTAACTTTACCTAAACACTTTTGGCACAGTATTCCACTTTTTAGACAGAAGCTACACAGTACCGTTTTCACCTAGAAAAGCGCCCTCCACAAATAAAGGAGGGGCGGCGGAGCTCTGTAAATTTATGCGGAAATATCCTTCTAGCGTTCTAGCGTTATCTCGATTGTGCTAACGTTTGTGGGCGTGCCACCCTCTTCTCTGGGTGCCATCTGCTGCGTTCCAACGCCGACTTTCTTGATCTTTACGTCTGGTAGGAACCGGCGTCTTACGACTTCAACGACGTCAACCGCTCGACTTATTGATCTTCCTCTTGCCTTAACATTCACTTCTTTTGCTCCGCCGTGAAAGAGGGTTATGCAAGCCAGTACATAGTTCATTACTGGCTTATTTCCGATCAGCACTGAGTTGCTTTCTGACATTTTGTACCGCCTCACTCCTACTTTTCACATTTTCTATGGCTCAATAACCATTTTTATCGATAAATAAATACATTACGGTTTATACTTCTATTCAATAAAATTCAGAAGCCAAAAACCATTTAACTTCTACGTTTTTTATTTGCTAAACTTTTAAATAACCCTTACTATTGTAAAATCTAAACTTAACAAAATACTACATAGAGGAAAACACCTTGGAAACGCTTACAAGACGTTCAATGCAACTGCTACGAATGCTTCATGAAAAAGGCAAATCCACAAGCACATACACTCTACATGTGAAACAAGACGAGTTAGCAAAACAACTGGGCATAAGCAGGCAAGCTTTAAACGTTCACTTGCGAAAACTCAGAGACTTAAATTATATACGCACTGGCAGGGGTTTCATAGACGTAACTGAGGAAGGATTGAATGTGCTTGGAATAGCCTCAACTCCAGCGTTTGTGCTCATCAAGGTCTTACCCCACAAGAGGATGTACGCTTACGAAAAAGTCAAGGAACTCACAACCCAAAGAGCCTTCAGAATAGCAGGCGACGTTGACGCCCTCTTAATAGTTGACCGTGAAAAACTCGATGATGTTTTAAAAAGGTTATCTTCTATTGACGGAATAGAAGCCACAAAATCATACGTCACAATAGAAACCATAAAGTAAGGAGAAAACCATAATGAAACTATTTGAATATGAAGCAAAAAACATACTCGCAAGATATGGAATCCCAACACCTCAAGGCGGACTAGCAACAAACACAGGTCAAGCCCACGAAATCTTGTCAAAACTAAAACTACCATTCGTAGTTAAAGCACAAGTGTTAGTCGCTGGAAGAGGAAAAGCTGGCGGAATACTCTTCGCCGACTCGATTGCAGAGGCAGAAAAAGCCGCTGAAAAACTGCTGAGCACGCAGATAAAGGGTATATCCGTCAAAAGTGTATGGATTGAGGAGAAAATACAAATAAAAAAGGAACTCTACTTCGGCATAACAACCGACAGATTCAATCAAAGCTACGTTGCAATCGCTTCCGCGCTTGGCGGAATTGAAATAGAGGAAATAGCCGCGGAAGCCCCTGAAAAAATCATAAAATTTCTCATAGACCCTCAACATGGCTTTCAATCTTTTCACGCCCGACAAATCGCAAGAAAAATGGGTTATACTGGCAGCCAACTTTCCGAACTTGGAAGAATCTTTGAGAGGTTACACTGTGTTGGCATGGATTATGATTCGGAATTAATCGAGATGAACCCTCTGGTGGAAACCACTGACGGAAAATTTGTCGTGGCAGACGCCCGCATGATAGTAGACGACAACGCCCTATTCCGCCACCAAGAATACAGAAAGAGACTCCTAGAAGGCGAAAGTGAACTCACTCAACAAGAATTAGAAGCGATAAAAAACGATTTAGCCTACGTTAAACTGGACGGCAACATAGGGGTCATAGGCAACGGGGCAGGCCTCGTAATGGCGACACTAGATATGATCCAATATTACGGCGGAAAACCTGCAAACTTTCTAGACGTCGGAGGAGGAGCGCCTGCAGAAAAGATAGCCACAGCCCTCAAAATAGTCCTTTCAGACCCGAACGTCAAAGCACTCTTCATAAACATTTTAGGCGGAATCACCCGCTGCGACGATGTTGCACGAGGAATCCTAGAAGCAAAAGCAAAAGTTGGAGTAACAAAACCCATGGTTATTAGGCTTGTAGGAACAAATGAAGAAGAAGGAAAACGAATACTGACAGAAGCCGAAATACATGTCTTAGAAAGCATGGAAGAAGCGGCACAACGAGTAGTTGAGATCTCCAAGCATGGAGGAAAATGAATTTGGGAATAATAATTGACAAAAACACACGTGCAATTGTTCAAGGAATAACTGGAACCCAAGGAAGCTTCCACACCAAGCTTATGCTAGAATACGGAACGAAGATCGTTGCAGGCATAACCCCTGGGAAAGGCGGAATCCAAATACATGGCCTTCCGGTCTATGACACGGTTGAGGAAGCCCAAGAAAAACATTCGGCAAACGCTTCAATAATTTTTGTGCCCGCCCCCTTTGCTGCAGATGCCACGCTAGAAGCCTTGGAAAACAGAATAAGAACAGTTATAATAATTACAGAACACATTCCAATAAAAGACGCGGTTAACTTAATGGCATACGCAAGACAAGTCGAAGCAACAATAATCGGACCTAACACCCCAGGAATAATAACTCCCGGAGAAAGCAAACTTGGAATAATGCCAGCCCACATTTTTAAACCTGGCAGTATCGGAATGGTTTCAAGAAGTGGAACACTTACATATGAAATAGTAGCAGGCCTAACTAGGAAAAACCTTGGACAATCAACATGCCTCGGCTTAGGAGGAGACCCTATAACAGGCCTTAATTTTGTCGACGTACTGAAAATGTTTGAAAAGGACCAATGCACGAAAGCCGTTGTTTTGATAGGCGAAATTGGAGGCAACCTTGAGGAATTAGCGGCAGAATACATCGCAAGGGAGAAGTATCCAAAATCAGTGTCGGTCTTCATAGCTGGACGTTCCGCTCCCCCAGGAAAACGTATGGGACACGCCGGTGCAATAGTGATGGGTAAGGCAGGAACGGCTGAAAGTAAAATTGAGGCTTTTAGGAACGCTGGCGTAGAAGTAGCGGAAAAACCAAGCGACATAGCAGAATTGCTGACAAAACTTGTTACCTAAAAAGGCAAAGAACCGATTTATCCAAGACCTTTCTGAAAGACCTTTCCTCAGTTAACTGGCAAAAAGTATATTTGCTAGCGGATTATCAGTGTTTCAGCCACGAAAAAGGGGTTAGCAAATGCCAATTATGGACCCGCTTAAGAAGACCATAGCCCAAAAGCATAGACTCTACATGAAACTATGCAGGGAATGCGGCGCCAGAAATGCTGCAACCGCAGTGAAGTGTAGAAGATGCCGAAGTAAGAACTTGCGCTGGAAGAAAAGAGAACTTGTAAAGTAGTTTCCTCCCCAGAAAGGGCTGCAACGCATTCTCTCCTGATTTTTTGTTAAAGGATTTTAAACAAAGTTTCAATGTTGAAAAACGTGTTTGCACAACCATTTTTTATTAAGGGAACAGCTTGACCAACTACCCCCATTTCTTTCGATATTTCTCCTCCCAGCCTTATCTCTTCGCCGCAGGCAACCCCTACAACACCTTCATAATTTCTTGCCTTCAAAACTTTTGGAATACAAGAACCCCCAGGTAAAACGTAAACATCATAGCCTTTTTTCTTGGCAAAGCACACTGCCCTATTGATCAAACAGTCTGGAGAGCAGTGGGCACAAACATAAGATGGAATTTCCGGATCAAAAACTGACTTACAACGGTTATCCATATATTTCCTAGAACAATGGGGCAGAAAAAGCGCTCTTTTCCTCGTTTGCACGAATTTCTCTCTTTCCATTAGATTTCTAGCTTGCAAGTCTATAAGGTCTTGGAGAAGAACCACGGCATCAGATAAGTTAAGGCCTGTTGCCTCCTCAACCTTGAATTTTTTTATAATTCCTTGAGCGGTCCTGCCAACTTTTTTATGCACGCTCATTTGATAGCCAACTTTAGCAATCTCAGTGAAGAAGAAACGTGGAATCCTTGAAAGGTCAAAGGTGAACTTATATGGCATAGCTTATAGAATAGACAGACAAACCTTTAAAATTAACTAATACTTATATCTAGTGTCAAATGTAGAACGTGTTCATAATCAAGGAGGTTTAATGTTGAGCAAACTCGCCAGGTTTAGAAAGAAGAAAGAGAAAGCAAAAGCAGAACCCGCAACACCGATGAGCGAACTTGAAAAGCTCTGCAGAGACGACAAAGAAACCTATGAAGCATTGTTCAACGTAATGTTCCTCGATCCCAGAAAAACCGGAACTTCGATGAAAGAAGCCGCTGAAAACGCCAAAAAGTCTGAGAAGGCTAAGGATTTCGTAAAAGCTAAAGTATGGTACCAAATTGCTGGCGGTTTAGCAATTTACGAAGGAGATGTAAAAAAAGTCGTTGAGTTTTTCAGCGAGTGCGAAAGAATGTCACCGGGCACAACGTACCCAATATTGAAAAACCCGGAGAAGGCTGTATCTAAAGCGCAGGAATACTACAGAACATATCTGACTTAACTCTAAACTAGCTCCTAAAAATCGTTAACCATTGCACGCGCAAACGAAGATAACTTGTTATTACTATTTTTCTGCCTCTTCAGTGTAGCCTAGAAGGTCTCTTAGAGACTTTACTTCTTCCCGCATCATGGTTACTTCGCTTTCAAGAGCGCTGACCTTTGACTCTGCAACTTTTCTTAATTTTTCAATTTCAATCATCAGGTTTGATCGTTCAGTCTCCAAAGTCTTTATTTTCTCGCGCAGGTTTTTCAAAGTCTGCATAAGCTCTCCCTTTATACCTTTAATTCTTTCAATCATATTTTTAATACTTACTGTTTCTTCCTCTCGTGCTTCAACTTCCACAGCGGTTCTGAACCTAGCTTTACAGTTTGGACATTCAAATATTCCCATAACAACTTGAGCTTCTTCGCCTTTTTTTAATGGTTTTCGAGCAGAAATGGCCCATTTTTTAAGTGGAATAGCTGCCTCGCCCCCACATTTCGGACACTTAACCAAACCGCAGACCCCATTTGTAATTATCGCGCTCACAGTCTAAAATGTGTTTTGCAACAAACCCATGGTGGATCTGAGGATAAATTATTAATTGCAATTATTTAGAATATAGAATTGCCAGGTGAGAAGATTATGCAGGTTGGCGATATGAAAACTAAGCTGGAAGAAAAGATTAAGGTGCTAGAAAATGAGAAACGCATGCTTTTGGAGGAAATAGAACAGCTTAAAGAACTTGTTGAATTAAGCGAGAAAGCGAAGGATTTAGAAAATGAGGTTAAAAGGTTGAAAAACGAAGCTAAAACTTTGAAAGATAAGATTCCGCGGGAACTTCTTCAAGAACTCGGCGAGGTTGCATCTCCATTATTGAAAGAAGAAGAGAAAAAGCCAGAAGAAGAATGCTCCGGGTGTGATGAGGAAGAACTTCTCTAGAATAATTTAAAGCGAGGGAAAAGTTGGATATAGAAAAAGGGGAAGGGTTTACAGATTCATCTGGAACATTAACCGTTCAACAAGCTCTTTGTAGCGGTTTCGAATGGTAACTTCAGTTACTTGCGCTATCTCAGCTATTTCCCTTTGTGTTTTTCTTTCACCAGTCAATACTGACGCTATATAACTTGCTGCGGCCGCAATGCCTGTGGGGCCGCGGCCTGAAGTGAGTTTAAGTTCTTTTGCTGCTGCCAAAATTTTATGGGCGATTTCTTCGACTTTTCCTTGCATTGTTAGCTGATTTGAAAACTTGGTAATGTACTGGCTTGGCTTAAGAGGGGGGATAGAGTAGTCAAGCTCTTTTATTAGAAAACGGTAGCTGCGGCCGACCTCTTTTTTGTTTACACTTGACGCTTGGGCTATCTCTTCCAGTGTTCTAGCTAGTCCACATTGTCTGCATGCCAAATAAATCGCTGCCGCAGTTACGCCTTGAATTGATCTTCCGCGTATTAGTCGTTCTTTTACTGCTTTTCGGTAGATGACTGAGGCTGTTTCCAAGATGTTTTTGGGAAGATTCAGGTTATTTGCGATTTTTGTGATTTCGGACAGTGCAAAGGCGAGGTTGCGTTCTGTTGCGTCTGAAACTCTTATGCGACGTTGCCATTTTCTGAGGCGATAAACCTGTGCTTTCTGTCCAGGCGATAAGCTTTTTCCATATATATCTCGGTCATGCCAATCAATCATCGTTGATAAGCCTTTATCGTGGATTGTGTAAGTTAAGGGAGCCCCAACTCTTGTCCTCTTCGCCCTTTGCTCATCATCGAAAGCTCTCCACTCAGGCCCCCTATCAGCTATTTTTGCGGCTACTACGAAACCGCAGTCCATACAAACTATTTCGGCGCACTCGTAATCACGCATGATCCTTGTGCTACCGCATTCTGGGCAGCATTGAACCTTTACAGGTTCAACCTGTGGTGATAGCGACGGAGGTTTGGAAGTCTCGGGCCCTTCCTCATTGTTGCCCATTTATTTTTTCTCCTTTCTCCTTTTTGAGGGGAGCACATACAGCGTTTTGTTCGTCAATTTCTCAGGTTCTCGGATTGTAGGTTTCATTGCTGCATAGGGCGAGGATGCCGGACCGATTATGTCGAAAATCTTTCCAACAGGCCTCAAATTCTTATCAACAACTGTTTCACCGATTCTCGGAATATTTTCGGTTTTCACTATAATGTTGCGGCTTGGACTTATGTGGAGAACTCGGCCTAGTCTCTGCAAACTTTTAGATTCCCCTCACGAAAAGTGAATGGTTCAAATGTAGCAGTTTATTTAAACCTTTCTACAAGGATGTGTGTGACAGAAGCTTTTTATCCGTTTTTCGGCGAAGCCGTCGCAAACAAATCTTTCGGTTCCGTGATTTCTCCAGTAAGCTCCTTCTTTTTCCTTCGTACGCGCATTCATCTTCGGCTATAGAGCCCTACAAGCTCACCTTTTGCAAGTATGTGGTCCTTCATTGCTTTCTCGGCGTCTTTCTTTCTCGAATTCGGGTCTAAATCCAGTTTTGTGTCTAATGCGTAGACTTTGAAGAAGTATCTGTGTGTTCCAGATGGTGGACAGGGTCCTCCGTAAGAATGCTTTCTGGAATCGTTTAATCCTTCGGTTCCAGGGACAGAGTTCTCTTCTATCTTGTTTGTGGGGGATATGTTCCAGACAATCCAGTGGTCCCAGGTTCCCATAGGAGCGTCTGGGTCATCAACTATGAGAACCAGGCTTTTTGTTTCTTCAGGTATTCCTTCGATGTTCAGTGGGGGATTCACGTCGTTGCCGTCACAGGTGTACTTGGAAGGAATTAGCTTGTTACTTTCGAAAGCAGGACTGGTGATGATCAATTCTTTAATGTATCTCACCTCTTTTTAAACTTGAATGGAAAAGACTTTGCCTTGTAAATAAAATTTATGCTTTAAATTCTCGGGGGATTAATGTTACTGTGCTATTCTTGTTTAATATATATAAAGGTAAGGAAAGCAAATATACACTTGGTGGAAGCGTGCATGTCCTAGTGTTAGGCTCAGCAGGCATAGAGAAAGTAAAGTTTATGGACAGAGTGGCAGATGTTGCGTACCTTCAGAACTTTGTCGGAGGGCGTGAAAACCCAGAATCCAAGGGGTTCATTGATGTCTACGACTTGGATGGAACAATCAAAGAAGAGCTTGGAGGGTTACCGAAATACACTGCTTACCTCGACAACCCAAACCCCCAAGATCAGCAACAAATATGGGATAAATTTTGCCAAGAAATTCTCAGAAAGATCGAAAGAAAGAAACCTAAGCATGCCTTTCTTCTTATACATGGTACATACTACCGTAATAAGCGCTATTTCTCAAGGCTTAATTGGAACCTTTTACGAAAATTTGAACCCTCTATTATCATAACTCTGATAGATGATGCATACGATGTACAACAAAAGATAGCGCAGGTTGAATCTGAACTTGAGACTCGTAGCGAATGCACATTTAGCGAGGCAATCGAATGGAGAACTGTTGAAACAATGTTAGCAAATATTCTTTCAGAAAATCTCTATGAACATACAAAAATACACTATCTTGTGGTGGCGGTAAAGCATCCTCCCGAAACAGTTTATCGATTACTGTTTGAAAGATGGCGATTACCTCTTTACATAGCCTTCCCAATGGGAGACACCCGACCGGATGATAACGCGATTACGGAAATAAACGAGTTTCGAAAGAAGCTTCGCCAGCATTTTACAGTTTTTGACCCAGTAACCATAGATGAGTACCCCTTGGAAAGGAACCGTATTAAAAGATGGCCTCTAAACAATGGGGGAACTCAACCTGCCATAAAAGTAAGAGAGATTAAGTCGATCGAAAAAGATATATTAGAGAATATTGAGGCCAGGGATTTTCAATACGTTAGTCAATCGGAAGGATTGGTGGCATATCGTCCTTTCTGGGGAAAACGTCAGTCGCCTTCTCGAGGAGTTGATAGAGAAATGATACAAGCATTAAACCAAAATAAACCTATCTATGTAATTCATCCTCCCCAAGATGGAATTTTAAGCCACCGGCAAAAATTGTTTCAACCAATTGCCAGGGCACAGTCCATCAGATCTTCTGTTGAAGAAATAATACAGGAACTCCTACGATGGCAAGGGCAAAGGAAAAAACAGGAAGCATCTCTTAAGACGTGGGAGTTAGAAAACTAAGCTCCACTCATATTTACTTTGTAGCAATAATTTTCTCCAATTTTGCCCAATTATCGAGGTATTCCTTGATCTCATGAACTCCTACGAAGACTCGTTCGCTCGTGACCAAGCGAGGTATATCTTTTCGATCTTTTACAACTATAACTTGGATTTTTATTTCATGCTTTTCCAGCATTTGCTGAATCTTTTCACTTTCTTCATCTCGATTTACAAACAAGGCACGGTAACGTTGCTGTAAAGTAATCCTTTTAAAAGATTCACCTTCTCGCTTGGTCAATAATTATCCTCTCCCTTTCTATAACCAAAGAGAAGACAAGCAAAACTTATAAGAGTGTGAGGAACTTATTTCTAGAAGATATTTCTAGAACTTCCTTCTAGAAAATCCTCAATAAAAATTAAGAAGAATACTTGAATCAAAATGACGCCGGATAAACGTAAGAACCGCAACACCTACGACATCATAGCTAGTATATTAAAGGCTTCAACAAAAGGCGCTAGAAAAACACAGATCCTATATCATGCAAATCTTAGTTTCAAGTTACGCAATGAATACTTGAACGCGCTTGTTCGTTCTAGTTTATTGGAATGCAAGGAACTTGGAGGACATACCTTCTATTTCTTGGCTAAAGAAGGGTCAGATTTTCTCGAAAACTATCGGCGTATCAAATCATTCCATAAAAAGGTCGTCAAGTACTTGCTACATGCCAGCAGAGTTTGAAAAGAATGAAAAACGATTTTTGGTGCCGGGGGTGAGATTTGAACCTCGCTCTAAGTGGGCGATGTCTCCTGCAACATCCCCTTTTATCTGGAGTTTAGAGTCTTACGTGAAGAGCAAGGTCCTCCCTCGTTTTGACACATTTAATCTGACAAAATTATCAAAAACCTTTTCAAACGGCTAATGATAACTTCTTAGTGGTTTGTAGCATGTCTGAAGCGCCTGACGTAGGGCAAATTCTAACTCTCGCCAGAAAACAAGAAAGGGAATATGATTGGCTGGGTGCGTCTGAATCGTACGGGAAAGCCTTAGACTTGGTGTCCGATAAGCGTACGACAGGTCAACTTCATGAGGCACTTGGACTGTGCTATTTTGAACATGCCCTTCAAGCAGACATTTCAGAAACGTTCAGTGAATACATTCAGAAAGCGATTAAAGTATGTGAAACTGCCAGTGAGACTTTCGCTTCTTTGAGCAGTCCCGTAGATAAGGTGTCAAGCATACGATGCAATGCCTTGGCACTATACTATACCCAACATCTTCCGCAGGAGCCCCAGAAGATCAAACAGGGCTTGCATGGGGTTCTCAAATTTCAACAAAATGCTCTTGATCTCTACAAAAATTGCAGCGATGCAAGCGGCAAACGAGTGCTATACAACGAGATTCTGCGAACTATAAATGATTTGCTGGAATACGAGGAGACAAGGAACAAACGCATCGAACTTGTTGAACTTGGACTGGCTTACAGTGAAGACGCCATACAAACTTGCTTGAACTTAAAGGATGAACGTGGCTCTGCCGGCATCTACCTTGAGGCTTCAGGGCTTTGTGGAGCAGGTAGCGGTATTTTGCCTGATGAGAACCAACGCATAATGTGCGAGAAAAAGCATGAGGAATATCTCAGAAGTGCACTAGAACTTTCAGAAAGGACTGGGGACAAGGTTGTTCGAGCGAAAGCGGTTAGCGCTATAGTTTATTGGCAAATGGCCAGGTCAGCTGGTGAGGCTGCACCTGCATGTCCTCGAAACCTGTGGGAGGTGCTGGAGGATTGTAGAGAGACCAAGAATAGATGTGTAATTACAGATTTGTTGAACTCCATGCTCTACACCCTCTTACATCAGTTGATCAGTGCCACTGATCGCGATAAGGTCCAAAAGATATTTGCGGATATCCAGAGACTTGCAGATGAATCTGTCAGAATCAACAATGTAAATGAGGGAGTTAGGAGGGCTGCGACTTCGCTAGGTAGCACGTATTGGTCCCTGGGGATAAGCTATCGATATTACGGTCTTCTCGTTGAGTTTAGCACCGAAGCCAAGATTAGATTCATGGACGAGGGCATTGAGTTTGCAAAGAAAATCCCTGCTCATACTTCTCCACTTGGCAGAGGGTTTTTCCTTTCAACCTACAGTTACCATCTAAAACATAGGGCGTTCATAGAAGAGAATTCAGCGAAAAGAAAGAGCATACTACTGGAAGCCCTAGCAATTGCAAATGAATGGGTTGCAACTATCGAGAATTTCATTCCATATTTCTATCAAAACATTGGAGATCATCTGCTTGTCTATTCGGCAATAAGGTCAGAACTTGCCCGTCTAGAGGATGATAAAGAGATTAAGACGAAAATGCTTCAAGAAGCTATCGAATATTCAAAGAAGGGAATGGAGTACTTTGCAACTGGTGTGTTAGATAGTTCCATTCGCATAAAGTTAGCTGATTCTTCACTGGAGCTTGGTCGAATTCAATTCGAACTTTTTCAGGTAACCCGTAACTATAATCTGCTGAGGGAATCTTTTTCAATTCTTGAAAAGGCAGGGCAAACGTACTCAGCTGAAGGAATACCCATTCGAGCTGCTGAAACGTTCTGGAGGCTGGCCAAGATGCAAGACTGGGTGGGCGAACTTGAGGATGCAGCTGAGAGTTTTGGAAAGACCACCCACCATTATCAGCTCGCTATGCAAAAATATCCTCAACTAACTGAAACCGTGAAAGATTACATTCGTTACATGCAAGCGTGGTGTGAGATAGAAGCAGCTAAACATTGCCATCAAGAAGAAAGATACCAAGATGCCTCTTACCGTTACTATAACGCTTCCAAAATTCTCTCTGAGACGCACAAATGGTCTTTTCTCTCGAAATATTATGAGGCTTGCGGCCTACTAGAGAAGGCAGAAGTCTTCAGTATTGAAGACGAATGGGAGAAAGCTTTGGAACTCTTCAACAAAGCCTCAAAGTTATTCCGTTACGTGCTAGACTCACAGAAAGAATTCCCCGTTGATGCTTCCGTCTTAGAAGCTGAAGCGTTTCAAGATTGGTTATTCAGTGCAAAGGTGAAAGAGAAATTTAGTCTGGCAAGAGCACTTCTCGAAGAAGCACGAACTTTCCTGAGAGACGGGCAAAACACGAAAAGCGCCCGCAATTATGGAAAGGCCGCGTCCATGTTTGACGAGCTAGTTAGCGACGTAGCTGAAGAACAAGCAAGAATCGAACTTAGAACCACTTCCCTCCTTTGCAGAGCATGGCAGAAGATGCGTGAGGGGGAAATTGAGGTATCACCGACAAGATATTCCGAGGCCGCCGCGCTTTTCATGGAGGCTAGAAATTCTACCAAAAGACAAAAATTAGGTTTGCTAGCTTTAGGAAACGCAGCTCTTTGCAAAGCTTTGGAGTATGGCACAGAGTTCCAATTGAAGGGGGACAACGTCCTTTATACATCTACAAAGCAACAACTTGAACGTGCAGCCCGATATTACGTCGAAGCAGGATTTAAAGTCAGGTCAAACTATGTAGTCGCTACTTCGAGGTTTTTTGACGCCCTCGCTTATGTGAGTAAGGCGGAGGCAGAGTTAGATCCGACAAAGAGAAAAGAACTATACATTCTTGCGGAGAAACACCTCCAACAAGCGGCCAAACTTTTTGAAGACGGAGGTTTTATAGAAAAGAAAGACGAAGTGATGAGACATCTTGAAAGGGTCGAACAGGGCAAACAGCTTCTGTTGACTACAAGCGAAATGCTCTCCGGAGCAGCGATAATATCAAGTTCAGGCTACGTTTCTGCCCCGACAGTGACACGAGACCATCCAATCGGTCTCGTTGAATCCGAATACGCCAATGTCCAAGGCAGAATCAATGTCTACCCGAATAAGCTGAATGTAGGAGACTCTATGGAATTTTTGATAGAACTTATCAATGCTGGAAGAAGACCAGCCCTTCTCATAAAGACCGAACAAATAATTTCCGAAGGCTTTGAAATAAAGGAGAAGCCTGAGATCTTTCGGGTGCAAGACAGTTACCTCGATATGAAAGGAAAAAGGCTAGACCCTCTTAAAACCGAAGAAGTGAAGCTGGTTTTAAAAGCCCTCTCCAAGGGAACATTCACCCTAAAGCCTAGAATTCTTTACCTTGACGAAGCCGGAAAATACAAATCCTATGAACCTGAACCAGCAACTGTTAAAGTGAAAGAGCTGGGAATCTCAGGCTGGTTAAAAGGACGATGAAATGGCAACATAAGACCTGCCTTTATCCGTTAGCAACATGCCTACCATTACACTGAGCCCCGACGAACTCCGCGAGACTTTTTCCATGGATGGTGCGAGGGAATCAGTTTAAATCTCGGTTCAAATTCTGCAAATTCGTCTCAAAAAGGGATATCCCCCGAGGTCCTCAATCCGATTTGGAAGTTCTCCCGCAGACTCTCCTTTTTTCCATTCCAAATAACCAACAGAACTCTCTTACTAACACAAAAAACAACTCTAAACTAAAACCTCAAACACCCGGTTCACACAACACACCAAAAAACACACGCCACCCTACAACCCGAACATATTAGGATCCAAATAGAGGGGTCTAGCACCGTTGCACACACACAAACACCCAACAACCCAACAAAGACCCAAACCCGCACCACCAGCGTCGAAACCTTCATAAACAAGAAACGTTGATAAAACTGTGCATTTGATGGGTGAGGCTTATGTCCAAACCATTCTACGTAAAATTTGACATTCCGAAAGAAATCGCAGATGCGGCCTATGAAGCCCTGCAAATAGCCGCAAAGACAGGCGCGGTTAGAAAAGGCACAAATGAAACAACAAAAGCCGTTGAAAGAGCTCAAGCGAAACTTGTGGTTATAGCTGAAGATGTTGACCCTCCAGAAGTTGTGGCTCATTTACCATTACTATGTGAAGAAAGAAAAATCCCATACATATTTGTTCCAAGCAAGGAAAAGATAGGCAACGCTGTAGGTATCGACGTTTCTGCCGCTTCAGTGTGCATAGTGAAAGAAGGAGAAGCTACAGGATTGGTTAAAGAAATAGTTGCAAGAATTGAGCAGATGAAAAGAGGAGCAAAGTGATGAGTAAAGAAGAGAAAGCAGCTGCGTTAGAGGAAGAACTTACCCCAGCAGAAGTAATTCAAATCATCGGACGCACGGGCGTAACTGGCGAGATTACGCAAGTCAGAGTGCGCATTTTAGAGGGAAAGGATAAAGGACGCATCATAACGCGTAATGTTAAGGGGCCGATCCGGGTTCAGGATGCTTTAATGCTGAGAGAGACTGAAAGAGAAGCAAAGAAAATTACCCGATAACCCGAAATTAAACAACTTAGAGGGACCGCCATTGCCAAGACCTAGGAAATGTTCATTTTGCGGCAACGAATTTCCAGCAGGTACAGGGATGATATACGTGAAGAACGATGGGTCTGTTTTTTGGTTTTGTTCAAGCAAGTGTAGGAAAAGTTCTTTACAATTCAGAAGGGATGCACGGAAACTCAAATGGACAACATACTTCGGCAAAGAGGAGAAAGGAAGAGCTTGACTGCTCAAAACCAACGGACACTTCTCTTCATAAAACCAGACGGTGTTATGCGAGGGTTAATTGGCGAAATAGTCAACCGAATTGAACAAAAAGGATTGCTCATCACAGCAATGAAACTTTTGAGGCTCAAACGAGCCCAAGCGGAAAAATTCTACGACATTCACCGTGGCAAACCTTTTTTTGAAGCTCTCATCAAACATGTTACTTCCGGACCAATTCTAGTCATGGTTGTAGAAGGACCAGAAGCAATCTCAGTTGTTAGACGATTGATTGGTATAACGAGCGCTCCTGAAGCGGAACCAGGCACAATTCGAGGAGATTTCGGGATCAGCGTTACGAAAAACGTTGTGCATGCTTCAGACAACATGAAAAACGCCGAAATGGAAATCACTTTTTTCTTTAAGAAACGTGAAATTCTGCGTTGCAAGAAACCCACAGAGAAAAAGTTTGCCCTCTAATTACCTTTTATTTCTAACAAGCTTTTCCCAAAGAGGCTTATTGTGAATACACCCTATGTCCGGTTTGTTCACGCTCCCATTGAAGTAACTGTAGGCTCTTGCCCGGCCTCCTCCGCATATGTATTTGTCAGGACAGTATCCGCAACCAACCCTTTTCCCGTCCATCATGTAATCTTCCAAGCTTTCTCTAATACGAAGTTTCCACAGAAGCGGATGAATGCCCCATATTTCTCCGAAACTGTCTTTCAATACGTTGCCGAGAACTGTGTTTTTATTTGTTGGGAAGAAGACGCCTGGTTTTAGATCTCCATTGGGTTCAACGCAACAGTATAGGCGCCCAGCTCCGCATCCACCTAGAAAGTTTGCAACGTTTTCCATGTCTTTCATCATTAAGCCAATGCCTCTAAACCAAGCCTCGCCGTATTGCTTTTTCAGAAACTGACTGCGCATGAAATTTTTGTCAGCGCGCAGCAAACGACTTCCAACCTCATGGAAGGGTCTGGCTATTTTGCGGCTTATGTGCTGACATGTCGGACATAGAGAAAGTGGTTCGCCTAAAAAATCCTTTAGAGAATTTAAAAGTAAGCTCCCGTCCCTTGGACATTCCTTGTCAAAACGGCTGATTAAGGGTCTAAGTAGGGGGTTGACGGTAGCCGAAAACAAAGCATTCTCGACGGCGTCGATTTGCATGCTAAACCACTTTCATAAATTATGGATGTCAAGATATTAATTGTTATAATTTTCTCCAAAGCCATTTCGAGCTTAACGTATCTGTTTTCGAAATATTCTCGGCGTGAAAGAACTGATTTATTAAGATATACGACAGTAAGCTAGAGGAACGGAAAATGCTTGCCCAAAACAAAAAGAAGCTTAATCTGTTGGAGATGCCTAACCCTGAGAGAGTTAACTTCTTTAAAGAAGTTAGAGAAAAGCTTCAGCAGAGAATTTTAGAAGCAAAATTGTGGCAATCGCTGCTTGAAGTTGAAAACCTAGTTGTTAACGGAAACATTGTCTATAGAGGAGATGAGCAACTCAGCGGATTTTTCTTGAAGAATGAAGTCTAACATAAAATTCCCCTTTCTTTGATTTCTCGACGTTGCTCCGGAAAGCCTTAATGGCCCACTCCTCACGTCCAAAAATGTTTTGGTAGCGGGGGGTCGATTTGAACAACCGATCTCTGGGTCTCTCGGAGCATCCAAGCCCTTATGAGCCCAGCGGGTTAATCCTGGCTACCCCACCCCGCTACTTGTATGCTGAATAAGGACTTTCTTAAATCTTTTGGGAGATACCATCTTATTGTATATTGGCATTTGTTTAGTAAAACATTTTAGTATCCGAATTACTTATCGACTTTGGTTGTGGCTATATGGATAAACCATATTTCAATCAGTTGTTCAGTCCGGTTCTTGAGAATCCGATTTTTGTGCAGGGGCTTCCGGGTTTTGGGAACGTTGGGAAGATTGCGGTTCACCTTTTGATAAAGTTTTGCGGAGCAAAACCTTTTGCAGAGTTGTATTCGCCCTCTTTTCCGGATTATGCTTCAGTTAATTCAAAGGGAATTTGTCGCTTGCCCAGATATGAGTTCTACGCCGCACCCATGGAGAAAAACGATTTTATTATAATGACCGGTGACACGCAACCCTCTTTTGATGATGTTCTTGCCCACTATGAAGTCTGCAGTGAAATATTGAATTTTGTTGAGAAACAAGGTTGTAGGTTCATTGTAACAATTGGTGGAGTGCCAATCACGGAAGAGAAGACACAAGTGTATGTAGCTGCGACTTCGCCTAGACTTGCTTTAGAGTTTATGGAAAAGGGTGCAGTAATATACAGTAAGGGCAGAATTGTGGGCGCCACTGGCTTGATGATGGGGCTTGCAAAGGAACGGGGCCTAGAAGGCGTATGCTTATTAGGTGCAACAACGGGTCTTAGGGCGGACCGTGGAGCAGGCTTTTCCGTTTTCAAGTTTTTAATGAAAGCCCTAGGCAATGAGGTAAAGGAAGGGTTATAAGAGAAAACTCTAAATTTAAATCGATACTGGAACGTGGATATATGAACGAGGAAAAACAAAAGGGTAAAAAAATCTCTTTTAAATTCGATCTAAGTTCAAAATTCTGGAAAACATTTTTAGTAGTGTTAGCGGTTTTCTTGACTTTTGCTGGACCAACATACGTGCCTTATGTGCTTCTAAATATTCTTGAGATAAACTATGCTGTTTCAATGGTCTCTGGAATCGTTCTCTTAATAGCTGGTTTAGTGCTTTTATGGTATCTGATTAAGAAGAAAGTTATTACTTAGATGAAAGTTGGTTTTCTGCCTCAGATACCCCAGGGTGCATCATCTTTTCAGACGAGTAAGTTCTTCATCGGCAATTGTAAAATGCCTATGCTATGTTAAAAATTGTTCGGTTTGTGAATGATGGAGTAGCAAAGCATATAAAATATGCTGAAAGATATAACAATTATGCAAGAAGACAAAGAGAAAAAGCTTGCAGAAATCATAAAGAAAAACGAAGAAACAGTCAAAAGGACAACGATAATTCTAGAGAAAGAGGAACGAGAATTCATCGACTCTTTGATTCGTGAGGGAAAAGAGCCAGGCATCAAACCTCTTATTTCCAAAATGCTTGACGTTTACAGAAGTATGATGATTTATGACTGGCGTTTCCCCGGTGAATATTATTGCGGCATAAGCCGTATAGCCTTCGTGAACATGGAACTCATTAACATTCTAATTTACCATATCCCGAAGGAAAAATGGCATGAAATCGGGAGAAAAATGGGTGAAGCTGCAAGAGTCTCTATGGAGGCAACCCTTGGCATTCAAACCACGAACCGTGAAAAATGGCAAGAAGTTTTTAAACGTTTAAGAGTGCAGGGATTTGGAGACTTTTACCTCAAGGACAAGTATATCCTTATAAAAATACCCTTTATCGGACAACCCGAAATTTGGGCTGCCTTTTTGGAAGGTTTACTAGGTGTAGAATTAGATATGAAAACCTCTGCTCCACCTTTTGTTTTCGAAATAAAGGAAAAGCCAAGTTCCGCAGCAAAAGAATAAATAATATGCTTCAGAGGCAAAGATTTAACGGAAGGTTTGAACTTAAAAAAGTTGAGGAGAGGATTAAATGCCACCGCATGAAGCCATGCTCTATGAAAAATTGGAAAATAGGAAAGTTAAATGCAATTTATGTGGAAGAAAATGCCTCATAAGCGATGGCGGAACTGGTTTCTGTTTAGTGAGAAAAAATGAGGGAGGAACGCTTTTTTCACTTGTCTATGCTAAGGCAATATCGGCTTGTATAGATCCTATAGAGAAGAAGCCGCTTTCACACTTTAATCCTGGAGCTTTGGTCATGTCTATTGCTACAATTGGCTGTAATTTTCGCTGTCAATTTTGTGACAACTGGATGATTAGCCAAGAAAAAGGGATAACCGGTAGAAATTTCCCTCCAGAAGATGTTGTTAAAGCCGCGAGGGATAATGGTTGTCAAGGGATAAGCTACACGTATACGGAACCAACAATATTTTTTGAGTACGCTCATGACACAGCTAAACTTGCTCATCAAGTGGGATTTTTCAACACTTTCGTGACAAACGGTTACATGACGCCGGAAGCGGTAAAGACTATAGCACCATATTTGGATGCGGCAACAGTGGACTTTAAAGGCGGCGGAGACCCAGAATTTTATAAAGCTTTTTCGTCGGTTCCGTCTGTTGAGCCCATCTTTGAGTCTTTAAAGGAAATGAAGAGAAATGACATTCACACAGAAATCACGAATTTGGTTGTACCCAAAGTAGGAGACTCCATTGAGAGAATAAGGGAGCTTGCAGATTGGATAAAAGGTGCGCTTGGTAAAGACACGCCCCTTCATTTATTGCGTTTCCATCCGGACTATCAATTGACAACGATTCCATCCACTACTATCGAAACTTTGGAGAAGGCATATTTTGCTGCAAAAGAGGCGGGGTTAAACTATGTCTACATTGGGAATGTGCCAGGGCATCCCAGCGAAAACACTTATTGTCCAAGTTGCAATGAGTTGTTGATTAAACGTTTCAGTTTTGAAATTACTAGGTGGAACTTAACAAAAGACATGCGGTGCCCAGTGTGTGGACAAGGAATTCCTGTTAAAGGTAAATTGCATGCAAGCGGATACGCCTATCCGTACGCCTTGTTTTAAGAGCTCCTTAACTTGTGTGTGTGCGTGCAACGTTGCTAGGCCCGTCTATTTGGAGCCTAATATGTTTGTGTTTGAGAGCTGTTTGCTTTTTCACTTTAAATCCCGTGTAGAATGGTTGAAAATGTTATTGTATAAATTAGTGTTTGGGCTAGTTTATGTTGAAATGAAAATGTGGAGACTTCTGCGTTCAGACGCCATAGCGGTGTTAAATGATAGAATGGCGAGAAAAAGCCTAGGCAGATACTTCGCTGTGATGCAGAATGAAAAACTAGCCAAATTTATGATTGCTAAGAAACTTCAGACAGAATTCAGCGAAGCCGACTCTGTTGAAGAGCTTTGGCAAAAACACTTAAGGCTTACAGAAGAATTTTACAAACTGGAAAGCAATATTGACGCAAAACAGAAAGAATTGAAGAAGATGCCGACTACAGAAAAGTCTTACTTGGATTTGAAAATCGAAATCGCAAACAGAATCCTTCCAAATTGTCATTTTTGCACCCGGAGATGCGGAGTTAACAGATCTGAAGGCAAAATTGGTTTTTGCAGATGTGGCACGGAAATAACAGTTTCAAGCATTTTTGAGCACGTAGGCGAAGAACCGGAACTTGTGCCTTCCGGAACCATTTTCACTATGGGCTGCACAATGCGTTGTAAGCATTGTCAGAACTGGACAATTTCCCAATGGATGGAGAAGGGAGAAGTCTACAAGCCTGAAGACTTAGCAAAGGAAGTTGAACACTTACGCGTGAACGGTTCTAGAAATGCCAACCTCGTGGGCGGGGAACCGACGCCGTGGCTTCAGCAATGGCTCGAAACCTTCAAGCATGTAAACATAAATATTCCTGTTGTTTGGAACTCAAACACTTACTACAGCCCAGAAACAGCCCAACTTCTCGCCGGATTCGTTGATGTCTACCTCTTGGACTTTAAGTATGGGCCAAGTGGATGCGCTGAGAAAATTTCTGATGCACCAAACTATTGGGAAGTATGTACACGTAATCATCTGGAAGCCAAAAAATACGGTGAACTTATAATCCGCGTACTAGTTTTGCCGAACCATTTGGAGTGCTGCACAAAACCAATTATGCATTGGATAGCCGACTCTCTAGGCACGGGAACAAGGGTTAATGTAATGTTTCAGTATAGGCCGGAGTGGCGAGCGTACGAGATTCCAGAACTGCGCAGAAGACTTACAAAGGATGAAATGGAAAGAGCTATGCACTTGGCTAAAGAAGCAAAATTAGCAAACTTCATAACATAAATAGGTAGACAGTTTTCAAACAGTAATCGAAAGCTATTTCTCGAAGCATACTCACTTCTAGAGGCGGAATAAGTGAGCAAAATGCCATATTGCCCAGAGTGTGGTGGCGAGATGCAGTATATGATGGCAACTAAGCACTACGTATGCAAGAGCTGCGGCTTGTCTGTAACTCAGCAGGAACTAATGGAGCTCAGAGAAAAACTAAGACCCAGCACAGAATCCAAAGAAGAAGAGCAGGAAAGACGAAGAAAAGAATATTTGAAATGGTGGCTGAGTAAGAAAAAATAAACGCGACACCCAACGTATTGGACGGCAGGTTAGCAAATAGCATAAAAAGGGTAAACTAGTTTTATTTTTAAATGTCTAAGCTACAAAAGTGAGAATAATGAACACTCAAATCGAAATAGTGTGCGTGGGCAATGAACTGTTAATCGGCAAAACATTGAACACAAATGCCCATTGGATGGTTAAACGTGCCACTTCACTGGGGATTATTGTCAGGCGAATAACCATCGTGGGTGATGATGTCGACGAAATTGCAAACGCTATACGCGAAGTCTTACAGCGAAAACCACGGGTCATCCTAACAACTGGTGGACTAGGACCAACTTTCGACGACAAAACTTTAGAGGGAATCGCCAAAGCCCTGAACTTGAGATTAGAAGTTAACGAAAAAGCTTTGCAAATGGTTAGAGAAAAATATGAAGCCTACGCCAAAGCGGGAAGAATGGAAAAGGCCGAGTTAACACCGCACAGGGTTAAAATGGCAACGCTTCCGAAAGGGGCAAGATCGCTTCCAAATCCTGTGGGCACAGCTCCAGGCGTGATGATGAAAGTTGAAGGAACATTTTTGATAGCGTTGCCAGGTGTTCCATCCGAAATGGAAGCTATTTTTGAAGATTCCGTTATGCCTTTACTTAAGAAGGAGGCAGGGGAGGCTGCATTTTTTGAAACCAGTATATACGCAGATGGCATCATGGAGTCGACTTTGGCCCCTCTTATTGACCAAACCATGCAGGACAACCCATACATTTACTTAAAATCCCACCCAAAAGGCGAAGAGAGAAAACCCCACCTTGAAATCCACTTTTCAACAACTGCGAAGGATGCTAAAACCGCCAAAGACAGACTGGGAAAAGCAATAATTCAGTTATCGGAACTAATAGAGAAAAAAGGTGGAAAAATTGAGTTAAAGAAAACAAAATAGTTCGCCAATATTGATTTGCAGTTCATAAATGCCATAAATCAAACTTGCAACAAAATTTTCTATGAAAAGGGCAAAAACAAGGATATCGAAAACATTTCTAATGGTATTAGTTTTACTTACACTTTCATATGTACTCCCACATTGCCTATCACAAAATTACAGCCAATCCTATCAACTCTTGGACCGCCCAAGCGGCTCCAAATATTATATGCTTAATGTTGCAATTTCGCAATCGCTTTACGAATACTATAATCAAAAAAGCCATATCCTATACTCAAACAACGATTTCAGCAAGTTCGTTACGCCATATGCTTTGACTCCCATTGCAGAAAGCCTCTGGGAGATTTACACAGATGATGAAGATTTCGCAAACGGAGCGCTAATGATTGTACACCAAATACCCTACGATGAAACTCTGCAAGCAAAATATCCGGTAGAAACAATGGTGGAAAACAATGGAGACTGCGACCTCTTTTCGTATGTTGCAGCTTCAATCATAAAGGCTGGTGGACTTGATGTTGTGCTTTTCTACTATAAAACTGAAGCCCACATGAACATTGGTGTCAGCCTTGCACATGAACCGAATGATGCAAGGACGCCAGCTTACTACGTAACATACAACAACATAAAATATTACATGGCCGAATGCACAGGTGGAAACTGGCAGAGTGGATGGAGAGTCGGCGAATGCCCAGACGATCTTAAGCAAGGACTGAAAACTGTGCAAGTAATTCCCCTTGAAAACTGCGAACAATGGGCGCCGGGACAAGTTTCTGCAAGCTACAAAACCCTAGTATCTTCAACAATGTCGCTGACCATTTCACCAACTTATCTTATCCAAGGAGGCGAAGTCACACTTTCGGGACAGCTTTCACCATCCCTGCAAAATAAAACTGTGATCATTTATGTGAAAGCAAATAATTCACCTTGGACGGTTTTAGGCATGGTCACGACAGATTTTAGTGGGCGGTTCAGATATGCTTGGAGTGCGGATACTGCTGGCATATGCTATATCCGTGCGAGTTGGTCCGGAGATGATGATTATGCTGGAGCAGACAGCCCAGTTCAAACTGTAACAATCTTATCCATATTCTTCGTTTTGTTGTTGGCTATCACCTTGATACTAGTTTGTGTAGGAGTAGCTGTGTTTTTCATCTCAAGACAAGCTCAACCAGAGATCCGAGAACCTCAACCGCCAGAAATTCCACCCTAAGAGAAAACCTTTTACTATCTGATGAAGGTTTTGTTACCAAATATAATGTTCCCAGTTAAAACAGGGATGATTAGAGCATGTTTATACTCTTCATCATAGGAACCGCTGGATCTGGAAAGTCTCTTCTAACAGCAGCCTTTAGTGAATGGCTGAAAACGTCCAAACAAGACGTCGCAATAGTGAATCTCGACCCGGGCGCGTTAACGCTTCCATATTCACCGGATGTGGACGTTCGTGAATACGTGGACGTTGAAGGCTTGATGGAAAAGTATGGTCTGGGTCCAAATGGTGCGTTGATAATGGCTGCCGATTTAATCGCGGATGAGGTTGGACAAATTTCGAAAGAGATTGAAGATTTAAATTCTGGCATTGTTTTGGTGGATACCGCTGGGCAGATGGAGTTGTTTGCTTTTAGGGCAAGCGGACCCTATATTGCTAGTGAGCTTACAAGGGAGCCTAAAGCCATAGTTTATTTATTCGACGCTGTTTTTTCGTTTAACCCGCTAAACTATGTCTCAAACCTTTTCCTTTCAGCAGCAGTTTACAATCGTTTTCTCTTACCTCAAGTCCATCTGCTCTCCAAATGTGATTTGCTTCCTAAAGAAGAAGTTGACAAAATTGTGGATTGGTCAGCCAATCCGCAGGCTCTAGAAACTTCGATTGAGCAAGGACTTGAAGGAACAAAACGTTTGCTGAGTAGAAGCATGACGCAAGCAGTTTACCAGCTTGGGTTGAGATTTCTGCTAGTTCCAGTTTCATCCAAAACAAACGAGGGGATGATAAACTTTAACATTGCCTTGGAGCGTATTCTGGCTGGAGGAGAAAAATACACATACTAATGAAAAACAAACTTCAAGGTTCTGTTCTCTTATAGATCAAGTATATGTAACCGTCGTACAACCTTTGTTGGAGCATTCTAAACCCTAGGTTTTTAACAAGTTTGTTCAGTGTCTTCTTACTTGTATGCACGTGGTAATGCCAACCCCTGTACTCAACGGTTGGCGGAAGATAGTATAAGTATTCTCCCCAAATCAGCGGTCTCCGCTTAATAACTCTCCAATAAGAGAAGAGTGAGATGTCGCCTACAAGTTCCTTAATCGTTGCCCATAAACTTGGATACTGCCATGTTTCAACACTCATGAACAACATTCCACCAGTCTTTAACAAGCTCAAAAGCTGAGCCACAAATTTTGCTCGAAAATCCGGTGGCACATACTCGAAAGCTTGAGAAAACCATATCCCCCCTCAAAACAATCTGGCAGAAATGGAAGATTAAACATGCTAGCATTGACGAATTGCACATTGTCGCTGTTAGAGAGTTTTCTTGACGCTTTGACGATGTTTTTGTTCGAAAAGTCAACTCCAACCACAAACTGCGTTCTTTTACAAAGTTCAGATGTATGCCTTCCGTCTCCACAGGCGAGATCGAGGATCAGTTCTGGCTTCTCAATCAGATTAAAGAAACTGGAAAAGAAGCTTTTTTCAACTTCGTTTTCGAATTCGCCGAACGTTTCTTCTTCATACTTTTCACTCATTTCATACGGTTTTATAACGTTCTTCATCATTGCTAAAATGAATTTTGTCCGTTTTTCTTTGTCAAAGGTGTATCTCTTACATACCATGCTTCCCGCATTCCTTAGCAGTCATCAAGAAGTGTCCATGCTGCGCCCAATGTGCCATACTCGGCTTTTCCCAAATCGTCAGCGCTTCCAATAATTATTACATCGTTCTCTTCTGGCTCAAGAAGCCTAAATATTTGGTTTGCAGCGTTTGGAAAATCCTCAGCCACATCAGTGCTCACTGATGGGATTATTAAGCGTCCTTCCTTGAACATTATTGTTGTTGCACCTTTTGCACCAGCCATCACTGCCGCGTCACGTTGCTCCACGCCTGCTTTAACCTTATGCATATGATTTTTGACTAGAATAACAAAGTTGTGCTTCGCAAGAGTCAGCTCATTTTTTCCAATTTCAATCTTCTTCTTAAAAACTGATTTGTATTCCTTCCAAAGCCTCAAGCCCTTATTAGTGAGGGCGCATCCAGCCTTTGTGGTTGCAATCAACCCAGCGTCTCTTAATCGGTCTATTACAGTGCGTACGGCACCTTCCCCAACTTCTAGACCCACAGCAAGTTTACTGCGACCAACCGTTTTCTCGGCTATGAGTTCTATTGCATGTAATAAGTGGAATATGGAGAATTTTGGAGATGGACCAGGAGCTTTTTCGCCTGTGATTTTCTCTAAAAGTTTTTTGAAGGCGTAGGGCATGAGTTTTCACAATTATAGTTTAGGCTGTTAGTTATTAAATTGTTATAGGTGATAAATACGTAGTAGTCTAAGATGTCAGCTTTTAGAAGTTGCTTCTTCTCACGTAGTATTCTCTAACTACGCCAGCTGTTAGTGCAATTAAACCCACCGCGAGCAAGTAGATCAGCGGATAAATGAATACTGCAAGCAAAGTCTCATATGTGACTGTTGATGGTAACAATGGAGTGAAGAACACTGCAATCCACATTATGACGAAGGCTGCGATGCAACCGATTCCAAGGCCAACGGAGAGTCCATGGACAAAACTGCTTCTATCTTCTCCTTGATTATTTAACTTTAGACTCTTTAGATTCGTCTGTTCTCGATTCTGCTCTGCCGCTTCTTCCAAAGGTACATACTCTTCTTGTTCAATCTGTTGCTCCATTTCCTGCTCATACTGAACGCTTTCTTCATCTGCTTTTTCTTCGCAGTGCATGTCTTCCTGGTTTCCTTGTTCGGCTTCCATAACGTTCGCCCTTCTTGTCTTTTGTTGTGGGAGTGAATTAATAAGATTATTCAATTCTAAATTCTAATCTGAAGTAAGAATTCAAAATATAGAGTTAGGCAAAAGCGTTTATTTTGATACAAGTTTGGGTGCGATCTGTTCTATGGCGTTCTTGAGCTTGTTCCATTCGTCTAGGTTCCTTACGTTGAACTTATGTTTCCTTTTCCATGTTCCGTTTCTGTTCTGCCAAAGATACAAACCGATTGACCGCCTCCCGAACGATTCGAAGACAACAATCGCTTCCCACCATTTCTCACTCTTGAAAATTGTGACATAATCAACGACCTTATAGAATTCAGATATGGGTAGTTTCTCACCTACTTCAGCCATCACTTATTCCGCCTACCCTTTAGAGTTTAATATTTAACAATTTAAGTGTTTCAACCATCCCCTCTTTTAGGTGTAATGTAAAGCGGAATTAAGAATAATGATACTAGACCTGAGAGCGTAAAGTAACTTGTATAGTCGGCTTTTGATACGAAAATGTATTTTGGTGCACGGTTCATGATTCTGCCAATCATCAAGCTGAATTCCATCAAAACCAAGATGCTCGCATAATATTCTTTGCTGAAGGAATCTGAGTAGTGGGCAAACCATGAAATAGAGAAGGCGCTCCCTAAGCCTGAAAGTATGGATAAGGCCACAATTTCATACATCGTTGACGCAAATGCTAGAGCAAAATACCATGAGGCAGTTAAAGCGGCGCCGATAATGGCAAAGTTTACACGTGTCTTTTTAATGTCTGAAAGCCAGTTAACCAAAAAAGTGAAGATTGAAATTAGCGCGCGCTAACTTAGGCTGAAACAATAGCTACGTTAACTTAAATTTTTGCAAATCATTTAAAATTAATAGGTCTGGATTTTTCCTTGTGCCAGTTCCATGCAGAATTCATCGATATTTTCAAGCTCATAATTCAGCACTTCGCCTATTTCGCGTCTGACCTTTTCTGGGGAGTTGTTGCCCTTCATTATGACTTGGGCCGCTGCAATAGCAGGCTGGTCTATGGGACTCCCAATTTTGCTCAACAACCAAATGTAGACCTCTTCAACTTCGGGCACCTCTTCATAAACGTGCTGGGATATCCTGAATGTTAAGACGTTGTAGATTTTTCCGACATGGCTCACTGGATTCTTGCCAGCTGCAGCCTCTGAACAGAAAGGCCTATTCAAAGATATCAAGCCATTCACACGGTTTCCCCTTCCAACCTGCCCTGAATCCCCACTATCTGCGCTTGTGCCCAAAACAGTCAAGTATAAGCCGCCTAACCCTCTTCCTTGCACATCCAAGGTGTTCAATTGCACTTCAACACTGTCAAAATCCGTGTTAACCGCAACAAACTTGTTAACTTCTTCCAGGATTTTCGCTTTCTTTTCGAAGTAGTCTTCTTCGCTACTTATGAAACGGTCGACAAACGCCATTGCAACTGTTAAGTGTAGGTCATTGTTGGCTCTAAAACCCATGACTTTTATGTCTTCGCCGGACTCAGGAAAACGCTGCTTGAACTCTTTAGAGTTTAGAAACTGTTCGGTTTTCATGACTGTCTTTTCTGTTCTCGTCATGGGTGCGTAGCCAACTGCGGCGGATGTGTCATTGGCCCCTAAAACTTTTCCCTTCCGCTTGAAGATGTCTGTGAGGCCTACCGAGCCTGGCTTTAGCTCAACTTGATATTTCACATGCTTTTCCGGGTCTACGAAGCGCATATTCTTCTTAAACCATTCCTTGGCAACATTGATGGCTATCTGGCTGACGTCTATTTTTGTGCCATCAAATTCTGATGTTGCTCTGTCACCAAAAACAAAAAGCATCGGTTGCTTAACTATACCCCCGCCGAATCTTGGTTCTGACACGCCAGCCGCAAGCAGCGACTTATCAACATTGTGATGTAGTATTACGCCCGCCTTTTCCAAGTATTCATTGCTTAGGCGTATGGAAATCTGGTCCATGACCGCGTCGCAAATGTAGTCTGGATGCCCGAGGCCTTTTCTTTCAACGATTTCTATACGTTGCTTTTCGAGGGGCGTCTGTTTTAAGTCTTCCACAACTATGTTTCGCATGGCAACCTTCCTTCACGAAGTTTAACGTTTATGCACAACAACAAATATATATTTTACTGTATTAATTTATATAGAAAAATAACCGGTGGTTATATTTTGCTAGTAACAGGCACTTCGCTTAAAAAGTTAAGAACAGAGGCAGGGTTAACCCAGAAAAGGCTAGCAGAACTTGTCGGCGTATCACAAGCCCACATAGCAAAAATAGAGCAGGGGAAAGTTGACCCAAGGCTATCAACGATCAACAAGATCCTAGAGGTTTTTACAGAAGGGAAGAAGAGGAAATGCAAAGACGTAATGACCGAGGGTGTGCTTTTCGCAAGGCCGAATAACAGCATTCTGAAGGTAAGTGAAGTCATGGTGAGACACGCCATCTCTCAGATGCCCGTAATGGACGGAAGCAGAGTTGTTGGAACAATTACAGAAGAAAGCATCATCAGAAATCTGAGTTCAGACATAGCAAAGGAGAAGGTTAAAAACATCATGGATCCACCTTTACCAACAGTCTCAGAGGAAACGGCTGTAGATGCTGTCCGTCCGTTGCTTGAGAAACACCCTGGTGTATTAGTCACAAGGGGCAGAGAACCTGTAGGGATAATAGCACGGTCAGACCTTCTAAAGACGATAGGTTAAAAGGTGTTATACATGCAGCTGGAAAATTTTGAAAGGAAAGCAGAACAAGCTATCGCAGAGCTAAACGCAATGAAGTCAAAGGAAGCAATAATAGTTCACCACGATGACGCTGATGGTTTATGCTCAGCCGCAATAACTAAGAGGGCGTTGGAACGCGAAAAAATAGGGGTTAAAACATTTTGCCTAGAAAAAGTTTACACCGAGGTTATTGAAGATTTACATTCAAAGGCAGGGAAAACACTTTTTTACGTGGATATCGGCTCCTCGCATGCAGACTTGATATCCGAATACAATAAAGGAAGAAATCTAACAATAATATTGGATCATCATGATCCCAAGCCGTCCAAGGATTCGAAGGTTTTGGACTTAAACCTTGAACACTATGGATTTAAAGGAGAGACGGATTTTTCTGGAGCGACATGTTGCTACCTGTTCGCAAGAGCCTTAAGCGGAAGCAATATGGACCTAAGCTATCTAGCTTTAGTTGGGAGTTGCGAAATTCCAGAGGGTTTTCTGGGAATAAACAAGACGGTTTTGGAAGACGCCTTAAAAAATGGAGTAATTCAGCAAAAGGGCAAAAATTTTGAAATAACCAAATTCGAGATACGTGTAGATGCCCTCTTTTCCAAGCTTCAGATTTTGGGCGCGGTGGGTTATTATGAAGGTGGACCGGAAGTCGGGATAAGCGCTTGCTTAGAGGGATTAAGTAAGCAAGCTGAAGAGAAGCTTAACGTTTTGGAAGTTAGGCGCAAGGAGGCTAATCGTCGGCTTTTGGGAAGGCTTTATCGTGAAAGGCTGAACGGAACGGAGCACATCCAATGGTTTGACGCCGGTGACATGTATGCAGGTATGGGCACGAAAGTGATAGGTCAGTTCTGCTCTTTTCTTGCTTATCAAACACGCCTAATAAAACCAAACAAATACATTCTAGGATTCGTAAACGTGCCGCCAGAAATTCCAAGCTGGGGAAAAATAAAAGAAAAGTTCGTTAAGGCTTCTGCACGAGTGCCTAAGACTATGCAATCTCAAATTGACAGCGGAAAACTGCCGGGAGCCGTAAACCTTTTAGACAGAGCCTCTGAAGGCTTCGGAATAGCCGATGGACACCAGTATGCTGCAAGCGTAATAGTGCCAGTCGACAAAAAACAACAGCTGGTGCAAAATGCTGAGCATGCAGCAACCATGTCTAAATGAGAATGCCAGAGAATCACAAACTAGTTAAATGTCCTTCCAGTTCCCCCAAATCTTTGACAACAAACTTTCCGCCTTTTTCTCCGGTCCTATCCAAGTAGAAGCTCTTAATGCCAATTCTTCTGGGTGCAACAAAATCAGAATACCATTCATTGCCAACATGCATCATAGCCTGGGGCTTTATTCTTAGAAACTTGCAGATCGTCTCATAGAATTGAGGTGTTTTCCTGAGTTCCCGACGATCTGACACCGAGGAGAAAACATGTTTGAAGTAATGGCTGACCTTCTCCATCGCAATCTCAATGGTATCTCTGGGAGTCCCGCTAATAATGATCAGATCACATTTTTGGCTTAAGTTTTCTAGGACTGACGGCACTTCTGGATAAAATCTAACTTTATCAACATGCATTTTAAAAATCTTTATTGGGTCTTCGTCTAAGTTGAAGTGTTTAAACCAATATTCGGGGAAATACCATCTGATGTCATTGCTGCCTATGCGGTCATATTCCCTCAAAACATAATTTCTTGCTTCCTCGAAGCTTATGTCTCTCTTTGTGGCATATAATTGAGGAATCGCCTCGTTCCAAACATAGTTCGCATAACAAGAATCCATTAGCGTGCCGCCCACATCAAAGGACACAACTTTCAACACAGTGGACACCTTCTCATCCCTCAGTCTGGAACTTTTAATATCTAACAAAACATCTGCTAATTTATCGTTTCAGCTCCTCAATTAATTTGGCTATCTCCCCTACGATGTGATCGTTTACGAACTGCCCCTTCTCAGCCGATGCCGCCCTTGGGTCACCAATGATTCCTTCTGGTAGAAAGTTTCTGGGATTCGCAACTATTTCAAATCGGGGCAGTTTTTGAAAGCTTTTCCTTCCTTTTCCTTTTATTAGGTCTGGTCTTACTGCCATTATACGAGAAGTCTCTATCGTGCCTCCGTGTCCATCTCTTTCATCAAAGTATTTTCCCCTAAGCTCATATGCAAAATCGTAATCAGAGCACACCATTATCCTAATCTTTCGCTTTTCACTTTCTTCCCTGTGTCTCCATATTACCTTATGTACAGCAAGTCTCAATGCAGCCATCTGTTCCATGTCGGCGTGTCCACTAAGTATCAGGAATCTTTTGAAGCCATTGCGAATAAATTCTTCGATGATCTCACGTGTAATTCTATATAAAGACTGAAAGCTTATCGAAATCGTTCCTGGGAAAATGCGTGTAGTATTGCAGACACCATATTTCAGTGGCGGCGCGACGAGGCTGTCGGTTTTTTTGGCCACTTCCAACGCAACATACTCGGGTTGTATGTTGTCTGTGCAAAGTGGTAGGTGAGGTCCATGCTCTTCCACACTTCCAACCGGGAGGATGACAACCTTCTCTGCTTCTACAGCCTCTTTTGCCTCTTTCATGCTAAGTTCGTCAAACCACACTTTATCCTTCGAAAAACTCATAACTATCCCGTTCCTCGTTAACCCAAATTAGAAAACAATGCTTTTATTGTTTTACCTTCGACTCGCCTTCGATTTTGTTTGTCAGCTTCAAAGTCAAAAAATAGCTAAAAGCCAGCTCTTATCGGATCGCGTGGTTTCATGAGTTCTCTTAAGATTATTGTTGCGTATGAACCACGATAAAGCATAAAGCTCAGTTCCGCTTTGCGTTTTGAAGGGTGGACCGAATCTTCTGAGACTTTGTCTAGCGAGAAGTTGTTCAGTGGAGTTATGACCGTTCGCAGTTCTCCCCTGGCGCTGATTTCAGGCATGGCTTTGATTTTGAAGTTTTCTGTCGTAATGCCTTCTTCCTCTAAAATCTGTTTTTCAATTTCTCCTTGAACGCCTTGGGAAGGATGCTGTTTAAAACCCACAAGGGGAATTGCTATGCGCATTCGTCCAGTTTTGATTGCCTTGTTGATTTCGTCAAGTGTCTGTGTGTTTGCAATTCTATGCATCGTCAGCAGTGGCAATCCAGAACGTTCCACATTTACAACGTAGTTTCCAACCTCAGCTCTGCTTAATGGAATTCCATTTTCAATTCTTCTGCTTAGAAACATGTTGAAAAGGTAAGCTTGGTAGGCTTGTGGAAAAAGTTCTCGCAGTTTAATTGGCAGCCTTCTTAAAGCCCCTACAATATCGTCTGGTTTTTCGGCTAAGTGTTTAAGCATTAACCGTTCATAGCGTAGTTGTTTCGGAAAATTCTTCAACGCTTGTTTGAAATTTTGTGTTGCCTGCAGTTGTTCTCGGGCTTGCCTAGATTCAGGATGTTCATGCTGGCTTGGCTTAGCCAGAAAAAGTATGGCAGCCTCTTTGAAGTTTCCTTCGACAATGGCTTTTCCAACCAAATGTGTTAATGGACGCGTTGTGCCGAAGCGCTGGTGACCGAAAAAATTTGGAACTCCGCCTATTGTTTCAAGTTCTTCGATGGTTTTTGTTATTCTTTTGTTGATGGTTGATTTTGTATGGGTTATGGCTCTCGCGGCGACTCGAAAATTGTTTCCTAAAAGAAAGTAAGGTGAAAGCTTGCTGCGAATGTAGCCTATTGGAAGAATTTTTATGTCTTTGACATGAACTCTTTGAATTTCTTCTGGTGAAACGCTTTCAACTGTAATGTGTTGGGCTGTTTCAGCCTTCGCATCCTTTATTCCAGCAATCTGGATATGCTTTGTGCTTATGTGTAGTTGTTCAGCAATGGTTTTTATGGCGAAGAATGTATCCCAGTTTCGCTTAACTAAAACACACAGCAGATAACGTTCCTTAACAGCAGAAGAACTCAACACTCTATGCCAAACACAATCTTCAGATTGCTCTATTTCAGCTTTAGAACCGTCAACAAGCAGTTCCTCAACAACGAAATCCTCGACAAAGTGTCGAATAATTCCGCCAGTGCCCAAAGAACTTGTGGCGTAAACCTCTATGCCCATGATTTTCTCTAATCTAGGAACAAGCAAGCCTTCAGCCTTCTAAAGAAGAGTGAGATTACCCGTTATTCTGTCTATTTTTTCAGCGGGCGCAGGACCAATTCCTAAGCATGTTATTGTTCCTGGAGGAATTTCCGTTAGTCCTCTATCGATGATTAGCGAGCACGGCAGCGATAACTCCTTCGCCTGGTTTTCCAGTTCTAAAAGCTCTTTTTCGCTTTTCACTTTAACGGCTATCTTGCATTGACCTTCGCCTATCCAAGCCTTCCACCATTCTTTACGATGTTTTCGAACTTCTTCCCCTGCAGAAACTGCAGCGTGCCCTGCCTGAGAAGCAATTTTACCCTTGCTTAATTTTAAATCCGACCGAAATACGATAACTTGCTTGTAACGAAATCCAGACATGAACTTTTTCAACCGTTTCTTATTCCATTTGTTCTTCGCTGATTTTAAGGATTTGCAGACACATAGAGAAAAAATAAATAAAATAATGCGGTCAACATTCTGGGACTCCGCACGAGGCGCAGAAGAGATTGACCATGAAAATCTATGTCTTTAAACTTTTGGAGGATTCTGTCTTGGCTGAATTTTGTGCAGAAGCCAATGGCATCATCGACTTTCTCGTCGGACATTGCATCAAATATTTTTCTCATCTTAAGCATTAGGTTTATATCGAAACCAAAAATCTCTCTGCATCGCTTTTGATACACGCTTAAAAACTCTGAGGAAAAATCGTTTTCACGTAGGGCATTATAAGCGACCTCAGCCGCAACCATTGCACAAGTCATCCCAAAAATCACGCCGCCCCCTGTCGTGGGCTTCACATACGAGGCTGCATCTCCTACTGCTAAGAACCCATTTGAGTAGGTCTTTGGAATTGGTCCTCCAAGCGTTAAAGGATGAAACGCGGTATGCAAAATTCTTGCGGCACGTAGTTTCTTCGACGCTGCAGGGTGTTTAAGCATGAGCTTTTGCAGAAGAACTTTTGGATTGCCAGTTTTTGCGGCTAATCCAACTTTTGCTTTCCCATCACGTTTTGGAATCAACCATGCATAAAAGCCGGGAGCATTATCATTTCCAAGAAAGACCTCAACCATGTCTGGCTCCACGTCTTTAACGTTTTCAACTTCCGCTTGCACGCCATTAACAAGCGTATCACGGTTAAGTGTGGGTAAGCCGGCTTGCCTCAAAATCCTTGAAGATGTTCCCTCGGCATCCACGACAATTTTAGCCAACAATTTTTTCTCGGTTTTCCCTTCCTGATTTACGATTACTCCTTTTACAAAATCTTTTTCAATAATTAGGGATTCAACCAGTGAATTTAGGCTATAGTGCACTCCGGCATCTACCGCCATTTCTGCAATGTATTTGTCAAAAAGAACGCGATTAACAACACATGTTACTGGCGAGCGAAAACGAACCGAGAATTCCTTATCCTTTGGCGAGTGAAAGATCGCCCCGTAAAAGGCGTTTTCAACGATCACTGTAGGAAGCGGATACAATCCTAAATTTTTTAGACCGCTAACGCTTAAGTGGCCAGCACAATGAGACGGAACACCAATTTCGCCATGTTCTTCAAAAACCGTTACGTTTGCGCCGAGTTTTGCGAGATTCAGAGCCGTGAAGGAGCCGCACGGTCCACCTCCAACAACTATGACATCTGAAATGGCTTTCATGCACTGCACACTGATAGCTTCTGCTGGATAGATTGCTTATGTTACAAGTTCAACCCGTCTTTTTCCACGAACCACAGAAGTTGTGTGTACCTTTCCACCGATTTCTAATCGCATCAACATCTCGTTAAAGTCCTTAAAGCCTAAATCTTTAAACTCTTCACTTAACACTTCAAAGAGTTCCGCGTCTGTCATAGCGCTTTTCTTTTTCAGAATTTCCAACAAAACATAATAGGCTGGGTGAGTTTTCCAAGTTTTAATTGGCAATGCCATGTGCTCCTAAGCAACTGGTGTTGTTGGTTTTTGCACTTGCCGAACCTGCTGCATACAGCCCTTGTACCACTTTTCCATGTCAGGCGTAATTGATGGAGCAGCCCTCTTAATTGCTTCTTGGAAATCCAACATCGCAACTTCTTTGGCGTTGGCATCCCTTCTCAGGGCGTACATAGCTGCTTCCCTGCAGAGGGAAGCTATGTCCGCACCTGAATAATTCTTGGTTATAGCGACCAATTCCGATAAGGCCACATCCTTCGCCAATGGCATGGTCTTTGTGTAGATTTTGAATATTTGAAGCCTACTCCTTTCATCGGGTTCCGGCACGTATATTAACCTATCAAATCTTCCTGGGCGAAGCACCGCTGGGTCCACGATGTCAGGTCTGTTTGTGGCTGCAATGACAACTATATCTTCCAAAGTTGTGATTCCGTCCATTTCTGTTAGCAGTTGACTGATAACGCGTTCCGTCACCCCGCTGTCTGCAAAACCTAAGCCTCGACGGGGCACAAGCGAGTCCACCTCGTCAAAGAATACGACTGATGGAGCTGCCATTCTTGCTTTTCTGAAAACTTCTCTTATTGCCTTTTCAGACTCGCCAACCCATTTCGAAAAGACTTCCGGACCCTTAATAGTTATGAAGTTAGCTTCGCTTTCGGTTGCAACAGCCCTTGCCAATAGGGTCTTACCGCAACCAGGAGGACCGTAAAGGAGTATTCCCTTCGGCGGTTTTATGCCAAGCCTATCAAACATTTCAGGATTCTTCAGCGGCCATTCTACCGCTTCTTTAAGCTCTTGCTTGGCTCCTTCAAGTCCGCCTATGTCGTCCCAGTGAACCGTAGGTACTTCTATGTATACTTCACGCATGGCTGTTGGTGTTACTTCCTTGTAAGCGTTCATAAAGTCGTCCATCTTCACTTCCATTTTCTCCAGCACACTCGGCGGTATGCGTTCTTCTTCAAGGTTTATTTGCGGCAAATATCTCCGTAAGGCTTTCATCGCTGTTTCTCTACATAAGGCTGATACGTCCGCACCAGTATATCCGTGAGTCATTTCAGCCAGCTTCTTAAGGTCAACATCTTCTGCCAACGGCATTCCACGCGTATGAATTTGTAGGACTTCGTATCTTCCTTTCTTGTCTGGTACGCCTATCTCAATCTCTCTATCAAATCTGCCGGGTCTACGGAGGGCAGGGTCAAGGGCGCTAGGTCTGTTGGTGGCGCCTATAACTATGACGTTTCCTCTACCGGATAAACCGTCCATTAAGGCAAGAAGCTGCGCAACCACTCGCCTTTCAACTTCACCTGTGACTTCTTCTCGTTTAGGCGCTATTGCATCAAGCTCATCGATAAATATAATGCTTGGCGCATTCTGCTGTGCCTGCTGGAAAATCTCTCTAAGTCTGGCTTCTGATTCCCCGTAGAACTTGCTCATTATTTCGGGTCCGTTTATTGAGAAGAAGTTTGCTTCCGACTCGTTTGCTACAGCCCTGGCCAAGAGGGTTTTACCGCAGCCTGGAGGTCCGTGAAGCAGAACTCCCTTCGGAGGTTCTATTCCAAGTCTTTGGAACAGTTCGGGATGCCTCAGTGGAAGCTCAACCATTTCCCTTACCCTTTGAATTTCTTCATGTAGTCCTCCAATATCTTCGTATGTTGTTCGCGGCAGTCCTCGCCCTTCTGGTGCTGGTTCGTTCAAGATTGTTAGCTTTGTCTCCGCAGTGACCTTCACAATGCCATGCGGACGGGTTTTTGTTACCGTGAAGGGTATGGCATGTCCAAGCATCATAACCAGAGTCGTGTCGCCTTCAACGAGAGTCCTTTCCATTAGGCGGTTTTTCACAAAGTTTGTGAAGTCTTCGTCAACATTCAGCCTCATGTCCACTGGTGCCAAGGTTATGCTTAAGGCAGTTTTAACCTTAGTTTGACGCACAAGAACGTATTCGTTTATGGCTACGCCCGCGTTTTTGCGCGTGAAGCCATCTATTCGTATCATGTCCCGGTTTTGGTCTTCGCTGTAGGCTGGCCAAGCTATGGCTGAGGTTGTCCTTTTACCAACCATTTCTATTACATCCCCTGCTGATATGCCTAATTTCTGCATTGTCCTTTGGTCTATACGGGCTATACCTCTTCCGACATCCCTTTGCCTTGCGTCGCCAACACGTAATTGTACTTCACTCAACTAGAACCCTTCCCACAGTTATCGCATAACACGTTTCGAAACAAAGTTTTGATCCTATATAAATGTTTAAGACAGTCGTTTAAGGTTATCTACTTGTTCTGCGCACCATGACCGTCTGTACCTGGCTTATTTCACTTATTTCTTCCAGTCTCTTTTCGATCTCCTCAAGCACTCCAGATTTGTCTTCTGGAATTTTTATGTGAGCTATTAAAGCGTTTAAGCCATAAGCTATGGGTTCTTCTCCGAACCCGTAGATGGAAGCAAACGAGGGCAAGGATCCCTCAATTTTCTTCCTCAACTCGTTAAAGTCGATGTTTATGTCTGTTGGGAATATTTTGTAAGAGACTACAACACTACCCATTTTCAACCCTCCTTTCATTTTATGGTCCAACAAAGCCGCATTTTGGACACATATACCGACGCCCAAACTTTCTGCATTTTCCACAACGCCTTATCTGAATTTCTCCACAATTTGGGCATAGAAATTTCGTGGCTTCCGTTCCTGGTGGAATTGGTTTACCGCAACTTGAACATGTAACCAAAGTTAACGTTTCAGCCATTGCGATTCCTCGAAGATGGTTCTGTAATTATGAGACTCCCTTATATCTTCTATGTTTATCTCGTAAGTTTATTATTATAGTTCCATGCCTATATTTCAGGGGTTCTTTTGGGCGTAAACCTCCGCGACCTCGTTCCGAAAACAACTGTTAGGCTTGAGGACTTAAGTGGAAAATCCATCGCCATAGATGCTTACAACGCTTTATATCAGTTTTTGGCCATAATCCGTCAGCCTGATGGCACACCATTAAAAGATAGCGGTGGGAGAATTACAAGCCATTTAAGTGGTCTCCTATACAGAACAAGCAACCTTGTGGAAATGGGCATAAAGCCAATCTATGTTTTTGATGGAATTCCACCAGCGCTTAAGGAAGCCGAAATAAAGAGGCGCATAAAAGCGAAAGAGGAATCCCAAATAAAGTATGAGCAAGCCCTCAAACTGGGCAAAATCGAAGAAGCCCGCATGTACGCGCAAGCCACATCACGTTTAAAGGATTACATGGCAGAAGATAGCAAAAAACTCTTAAACTTGATGGGAATTCCGTGGGTTCAAGCACCAAGCGAAGGAGAAGCCCAAGCAGCCCACCTGGTAAAGCGCGGAAATGCAGACTACTGTGCAAGCCAAGACTATGACAGTTTGCTTTTCGGTGCCTCGAGACTCATAAGAAACGTTACAATTTCTGGCCGAAGAAAGCTTCCAGGCAAAACCGTCTACATTGAGGTCATTCCCGAAGTTGTTGAACTTGAAAATGTTCTCGAGGAATGTGAAATAACACATGAACAGTTAATTGATATAGGCATATTGATAGGAACAGACTTCAACCCAGAGGGCATAAAAGGTTTAGGACCTAAAACTGCCTTAAAACTGATAAAAGAGCATGGAAGCCTAGAAAATTCTCTGTCACATTTAAAAAACGCGGAGTTTCCGGTTGAACCTCAAAGAATTAGGGAGATATTCCTAAACCCAAAAGTAATAGACAACTACAAAGTAGAGTGGAAAGAGCCACACATGGAAGGCGTAGTAAACTTCATCTGCAGAGAAAGAGACTTCTCAGAAGATCGTGTAAAAAAAGCCATAGAGAAAATGCAGAAAGGCATAACTAGACTTAAGGGAAAAACAACACTGGAGCAATGGTTTGGATAAACCTAAAACATAATATACGCTTTTTACACGGAAATCTTTAATTGAAAACTCTGCAATAGTATACGTCTTCAAAATGGTGACAATTATGGAGAAAGATCAGATTGCACTGCCAATAGACGAGCTGCCTACTAAGTGGTATAATATTGTGCCAGATTTGCCTGAACAGCTTCCTCCTCCAAAGGAACCTGAAACAGGACCATCCCGTATGGAATTCTTGGCTAAGACTATGATTAAGGAATGCTTAAGACAAGAAATGTCAAACGAAAAGTGGATGCCCATCCCTGATGAAATCCGCGAACTTTATATTCACATAGGTAGACCAAGACCTCTTTACCGTGCAAAACGCCTAGAAAAAAGTTTAGGATTAAAAAAAGTTAGGCTTTACTATAAACGTGAGGATCTGTCCCCGACTGGCTCCCATAAGACTAACACTGCGGTTGCTCAAGCCTATTACGCATTAAAGGAAGGAAAAACAACTCTGAGCACAGAAACAGGTGCAGGGCAGTGGGGAACAGCGCTTGCATATGCAGCAAGACTCTTGGACCTTGAATGCGTAGTTTTCTGGGTTAAGTCTGTCTACGATTGGAAAGTTGACAGAAGAACCCTAATGAAGCTTCTAGGAGCAAAAGTTTACTCTTCACCCAGTAAAGAAACCAAGATTGGCAGAGATGTCCTTTCCAAAAATTCCGAGCATCACGGCTCACTAGGTATTGCAATATCAGAAGGACTGGAATACACGGAAACGCACGATGGCGCCGTATACTGCCTAGGCTCAGTTTTGAATCACGTCCTTATGCACCAGTCGATAATAGGGCTAGAAACCATTAAACAATTTGACCTAGTTGATGAAAAACCAGATTTGATTACTGGATGTTTGGGCGGCGGCTCCAACTTCGGCGGAATAGCTCTGCCTTTCATCGGCGAAGTCTTGACAGGTAAACGCGAATGCAAATTCTTAGCGGCGCAGTCACTTGCTGCACCCAACCTTGTCAAAGGAGAATACAGATATGACTTCTGTGATGTAGCTGAACACACGCCGCTTCTGAAGGTTTACACTTTAGGTCACAGAGTTGAGATGTCCCCAATTAAGGCAGACGGTTTACGCTATCACGCGGCCGCGCCCATCATAAGCCTGTTGAAGCATCACAATCTCGTTAGGGCGATAGCCTATCCCATTGATGAAAAATCAATTTTCGAAGCTGCAAGAACTTTCCTCCAGAGCGAAGGGTGGCTACCCGCACCAGAATCCAGCTACGCTGTCCGAGCCGGAATCGACGAAGCAGTGAAGGCTGAAAAAGCTGGTGAAAAGAAAGTCATATGCATGAACATTAGTGGACACGGCTTTTTGGATTTGACGGCATATAAGGAAAAGTTGGAATATCACTAAATAAACACAGAATTTAAAATCTGTGACCATAACGCCCAGTCAACGGGACAAAGGCTACTCCGCCGAGGTTTTCCTCCCTAACCTTTCCATCAACTCCTTTCGTAATTTTTATGAGACTTTGGAACAGGTGCACGCTTCCAACCGGGATAAGCATGATTCCGTTAGGCTTTAATTGTTCAATTAATGGTTTCGGAACATCTGGGGCAGCGGCTGTAACAAAAATTCTGTCATAGGCAGCCTTTTCCGGATAACCCATCGAGCCGTCCGCACAGATTATTGTTACACGGTCGCCATACCCGGCATTCATGATGTTTTTTCTCGCAAATTCCGCCAAGCCCTGAACTATTTCCACAGTATACACGTGACCCCATTCGCTTCTCGGCGCGTCCCTAGGTGCAACTATCTCCGCTATTGTGGCGGCATGCCATCCGGACCCCGCTCCGACCTCCAACACTTTGTAGCCGACTTCCAGCTGCAGGGCTTCATTCATTATTGAAACCATGTTTCGCCTAGCCCAGCATCCAAGCCAGGCTATGTGGCGCCGATACTGTCTGCCCAAAACCAATTGGAAGCGGTGTATCTGCAGCACTATAAGACTGCATGTTCTCCGGCAGAAACTTTGCACGCGGCACGGAACGCATAGCCCTGATAACCCTTGGCGAGCGGAGAATGCCCTCCCTTACCAGACTATCAATGAGTTTTTCCCAATCGTTTCTCTCCAAACTAAAGCACCAAGTGAATAATTGCAAAATAGACTTTTAACATATTTGCATCTTAAAGAAAGATGCAGAATAAGAAAGGGCTATTTTACGGTGACCGATTTCGCTAGATTCCTAGGCATGTCTGGGTTGTGGCCTCTCTCAACAGCCATGTAATATGCTAAAAGTTGCAACGGAATAACGAAGGGTATTGGTGAAAGAATCTCAGGAATTCCTTTAGGCACTTCAATGTAGTCGTCAGCCAGTTTCTTGATTTCTTCGTCGCCTTCCTCTATAACTGCGATTATGGAGGCTTCTCTGGCTTTCATCTCCATTATGTTGCCTATCAATGTCTTGTGGGTTTCATCCCTTGGACATATGAAAACTACGGGAAAGCCTTGTTCTACTAGGCTTATAGGTCCGTGTTTGCTTTCTCCTGCTGGGAAAGCTATGGCTGGTACATAGGCTATTTCCATGAGTTTAAGCCTGCCTTCGTAGGCTGCGGCTGTGCTTATTCCACGCCCCAGGAAAAAGAATGCTTTTGAATCCTTGTATTTTCTTGCAATATGCTTCACTTTTTCCTCTTGTGTTTGAATTATTGTTTCAACAGTATCCGGCAGCTTCTCCAATTTTTCAGCTAGAAAGTCCATCTCGTCCTGTGAAACCTTGCCTCTCTTCTTGGCGAGCCTTAAGGCCAGCTGGGCTAACACTGAAAGCTGAGACGTGAAAGTCTTCGTTGCCGCTACCCCAATTTCTGGACCGGACTGCTGGCCAGCATAAACCCGTGAAACCCGCGTCAACGTTGAGCCGATAACATTGGTTAACCCGAGAATAGTAGCTGCTCTTTGGCGAGCGCAGTTCACAGCGGCTAGGGTGTCTGCTGTCTCGCCGGACTGACTGACCGCTAATATTGTGCTGTCAATGTTAACTGATTTACCATGTTGCTCAACAAATTCTGAGGCTATCACGGGGTAGGTTGCCAGAAAAGCGAGTTTAGAAAACATGTAGGACGCAGCTAAACACGCGTGGTAGGATGTTCCACAAGCCACAAGGAAGACTTCGCGGGCGCGATCGAGAAAGGTCGCCATCAAGTCAAGGTAGTGCTCCTGCAGTCTAAGTGTGTTCCGCAGCGTAACTGGCTGTTCATGAGTTTCCTTCAGCATAAAGTGGGGATAGCCTTGTTTGACAGCCATTTCAGGTGTCCAGTCAATAAGCTTTGGTTCCCGCACAACGAGGCTGGAATCAGCGATCTTCCTAATTTCGAAACCTTCTAGCGAAAGTGTTACGAGTTCTCCATCGTCAACAATAACTGCTCTATTGGTTAGTGGCAGAAAAGCTGGGATGTCAGAGGCGCAATAAACTGCTTTTTCATTTATTCCAATGACAAGTGGGCTTTCGTGTCTGGCGCATATTATTTTGTTTGGTTCACTTGTTGAGACTATGGCAATCGCGAAAGAACCATCAAGCCTTCTCACAGCTTCAAGAACAGCATCAGCGAGGCATAAAGAAGGGTTGGTCTTCAACATCTGTTCAATAAGGTGGGTTATTACTTCTGTATCAGTCTTGGATTTGAAAATGTGGCCACGGTTCTCAAGCTCTAGCTTCAACTCGGCGAAGTTCTCTATAATACCATTATGCACAACGGCTATTTGCCCGCGGCAATCAACATGTGGATGCGCGTTAACTTCTAGTGGTGCGCCATGCGTAGCCCACCTTGTATGTCCGATGCCAAGGTTTCCGGGCAAATCATCCAAGCTGCGATTCTTGTGAACCTCGTCTATCTTTCCCCGATCCTTCTTTATGTAAAGCTTACCATCGTACAGGGTGGCTTCTCCAACAGAGTCGTAGCCCCGATACTCAAGCCTTTTCAAAGCCTCATGGATTACGGGCGCGGCGTTTTTGTCTTTCAAAATGCATCCGAAGATACCACACATTTATAAGCCTCGTTCTTCAATTTTTGACTTCTGCAAGCTCTATTGAAGCCTTTTTAACCGTAATAAGCTTTTTTAAGAGAAAAATTCCAATTCTAAAAATTTTTTAAAAATATTTCCCATACTGTAAACAGTTTTTATGCAGAAACTTCTTTTATTTTGATGAAAGCATTAATAAAATTTTTATAGTGGTATCTTATTCGAACGTTTTTCTCGCCAGTTTGGCGCCTAAAACCATATTTTTCAATTTCTGAAAACTTGTCTCCCACGTTCTTGTTCTTAGGCCGCAGTCTGTGCTCACATATATTCTGTCGGGGTCATCAATAACCTTTGCAACATGCAAGATTCTGTCCCTGACAAGCTCCGGCGGCTCGACAAAATCCGTGTGGACATCTATCACTCCTACACCATAGTTTCCGCGGAAGTCGTGGTCTTCGAATAATTTTATATCCTTATAGCCTTTTCTTGCGTCTCCGATTCCCATTTGTTTGCTGTCTCTGTTTGCGAATTCAAGGGCCAGTTGGCTACAGTTTCGCAGTTTCCAAGCGTATCTAGCCAAAACTTCGTAGTTGCTGTAGCAATTGTGTAGGCTAAAGGTGCATTTGAAACCCTTAACGGTCTCGTTAAAGGATTCCACAAACAGCTCCATTTCCTCATCCATTGGGTTAGTTGTTGCTGCAGGCTCGTCTATTTGAATCCATTCAGCTCCGGAATCCACCAATTTTTCCATTTCGGGTCGCACAATCTCTTTTATCAGATCAAAAAGAAACTGCTTCCTAGCCTCGAATTTTCTTTGTTTAAAGTCCTTGATTTCTCCGCCAAGCTTTTTTTCATAATACTCGTTAAACGTCCAATCAACAAGCGTGTAAGGTCCTGTAAAAGGAACTTTCACTACTTTTTCAGTGTATTGCTTAGTGAATAGGAACTCGTCAAGGTAAAAAGGTCTTAAGTACTCTGGCTCACTGACACAGGCTGCTTTGTTGAAGTATCGATAGTCAAAGGATTTCACATGTCCTAAAAACTCGAAGCCAAACATGTTTCTGATGATATGCTCATACATTTCCGACCTCCACTGTTCTCCATCAAAAACAATGTCTAAACCCGCCTTCTCAAAGAATCTAATTGCATATTTGGCAGACCATTCAAGTATGGCCTTTCGCCTGCTTGAAGAATGCCTTTTATCCAACAGTTTAACAAGTGCATTTATATTCGTGATTCCAAGTTTTCTTCCCCAATTTACAGCTTCCTCTATCTCATCTTTTGACAGCGGCTCTCCTCTGTAGCTTTTGACTCTCCATGCCGGCTTGGCAAGGCTCCCCATTTCTTGTGCAGGAAACAGCTTATTCATGAAACTCCTCTCCTAAACGCTTAGTCACCTCGCTAGTAACTTTCATTTTTTCCTCGGCTCTCTTCCACGGCAGAAACTCCAAATCACAGTTTGGACAAAGAAAAACTTCCCCTATTCTTGAGGGATATATAGATTCGATTATTTCTTTGGCAACTCGAACTAAATCTTCTTTGTGTTCAACCACAGAGGTTCTTGAGTCCACCAAGCCTAAGGCAACGCCTTTTTCAAAATTATATTCTTTAAGCCTCTCAAAGTTTGTTTCGTATAAGTCGATTCCTAAGTGGTCTACTGGAAAGTCTAGAGCTTCGGGCAAAATCTGGGATAAATCTCCGAAAAAGGTCTGAAGACATGTTTTTACGGGTGTTCCTTCAACAGCAACTCTTAATGCTTCGCCTACGATGTTCAGATCGTCTCTTGTCATTGACAGGGCAATTGGCTTATACACTAGTGCTGGGTCGCTTAACTGAATATATCCAAAACCTAACTTTGCCAAGCTCCGGATTTCTTGGTTCAGTATTTGGGCATACCTAAACATGAAATCCGTTTTGCTTTTATAGAATTGGTTTTCAGAGAGTTGAACAAAAGTGTAGGGTGCTGGTAAGATTGCTTTCCAAGCGAAATTTTTTGGCAGAGATTTTGTATAAGTTATTTCCTCGACTGTGCTTTTCTTCCGCTGTATTTCATCTATTATGATCGGTTTTCTGAAAAATGTATTATTGTTAAACCATCTAGCTAGGCTTCCCGTTTTCACCCCGCTCAGATTTTCTGTGAAGGGTCTGAACAGGTCTTGCCACTTTAGCATTCCATCAGTAACATAGCTAAACTTTGCGGATAACTGAATGTTTACTGCCTTCAAGGTGGCATTTTCAAAAGCCCTTTCAAGTTCCGTTTCATTAACTCTTTCTCGATCGTAGGCTCTGGTAACTTCTATGAGTTCTATGGGTCGTGGAAGTATTCCGGTGACGTAGCAGCCGATCATTTTGAGACCTACTCTATTCAAGCTTATCAGAGTTAACCTTAACCATTTTGTTTGCTTACTATAATAAAAATTTTAATAATAGATTAGGCTTTATGCTTGTGAAAAGCTATGGATAAGAAACTGCTGCTCCGCGAAGAAGAAGACAAGACGCAAAAAGTTAAGGAAATCATGTTGGTGGAAGATCCACAGAAGCTGAAGATGATATTGAATAGGCTCAGCTGGAAGATTTTGGTCATGCTTTCTGAAGAGGAGATGTACCCGTTGGAAATAGCTAAGAAGTTGGGCGTTCACGAGCAGAAAGTCTATTATCACATAAGGAAGTTAGCAAGGGCAGGAGCAATAAAAGTTGCCAGAGAAGAGGAAAAGAAAGGCGCAATAGCAAAATACTACAAGACGGTTTCGCCAGCGTTCGGAATAGAACTTCCACAAGGATACAGAACCATACAGAGGCTTTCGCTTCTGAGCATGAATGAGCAAATCCAAAAATTCTTCAAAGAATTCATAAAAGAAGACGGTACATTCAAGGGGAAAATAGTCGTAGGCAGCCCGATGCCGCACGGGCCCTTCAAAACAAGCGCTAGGGATGGGCATTACGCATCTTATCTAACATTCTTTTTGGGACAATTCGCCAAAATGCCGGAGGAATTTGTAGTAAAGCTTGATGTTGACGTGAAGGCTGAAAAGGAAGAGAAAAACAGCCTCATACTCGTGGGCGGACCTGGGACAAACTTGCTGACGCAGGAATTGAATGAGTATTTGCCAATAAGGTTTAACATGCAGCCTTCCGATCAGGGCTTCTTGTTCGGTGGCTTAGTTTCTAGAAAAACTTCCGCTGTGTATACTGCTGATGCTGTTGGGTTAATAGCCAAAATCGTGAACCCATGGGACAAAACTAAGCGGGTTATGGTTTTGGCTGGAAACAAGGCGGTAGGCACTAAGGCTTGTGTTTTGGCCTTGACAAACTTTTGGAAGAAAACATTGAAGGGTTATGGTGGCGAGGATACTTTCGCAACGGTCATACAAGGATTCGATTTGGACGGCGACGGAAAAGTTGACTCAATAGAGGTTCTCGAATAGTAAGAGTTGTACATTTATGGAAGTTACGGAAATTATTCTCGGATATGGACATGAAAATATCAAAGCTACACACAAAACAACTTTTGAAATTACCAAAGAACATCAACTATCGAGAAGAGGCAACTGCATTGTTGCGGTTTCAGCGGACAAAGCCATTGCGGATTTAAATCCAGAATTTAAGGAGAATCTACGGAAAGAAAACGCTAAGATAACAATTTTGATTGAGGCTGGGGAAGCCTCTGATGTGGTTAATGCTTTTGGAAGTTCAAGGTTGATTTTGACGCATCCGACAGACATGGTTGTGAGAAAAAGCAATTACATCTGCAACCGTACATTGGCAATACAGGCGGACAAGGCCGCATACGACCTTTCAATGAAGCTGGTGGAAAAACTGACAAAACCAAAACAAAAAATAAAAATCACGCTAACGGTTAAGGTTTAATGGATTTTTGCGTCTAAAACTGCTTGCCACTCGTATGGGGCTGTTTCCCGAACAAGTCTCGAAAACAGAATTTTTTCTACCTTTCTTCCAAACTTCTCAACAGCTTCTGTAAAACGGAGCTTTGCACCGTCTAAGGAATCGGATGCGCTGACAAAGCTGTAAAAATGCACTACACCACCTGCGGGCTTTAATGCCTTACACGCAACATCCACAAACTCTAGGGCTTTTTCCGGCAAATTCATAATCACACGATCCGCAACTCCACAAAGCCTTTCCTCAACAACTTGTCTTGCATCTCCCAAGACCGGATTTACTTTGTCTTCAACCTTGTTAAGCCTAACATTTTTCTTTAAAAACTCAACCGCATCGGGATTCAGGTCCACAGCGTAAACTTTCACGTTTTCATGAGTTTTCGCAATCAATATAGCAAAAGGTCCCACACTGGCGAACAAGTCTATAACTTTTTCACCTTCTATGACGATGGATGCAACCCTTTTATGTTCATATGAGAGGCGCGGAGAAAAGTAGACTTTAGCCAAGTCCACATAATACTTGCAGCCATACTCTTTGTGAATTGTTTCAGTTTTCGGTTCTCCAGCGATTGCACTAAACTCTCTCAATCGATAAGTTCCACCGACCGCGCCAGCCTTGGCAACAACTGTCCGCACGTTCATATGTGTTTTTAGAATTGCTTCGCCGACAATTTTTTTATATACTTCAAGCTCCGGCGGAATCCCAACTATGGCTATATCGCCGACAATGTCTATCGCCCGAGGCAAACTAGCCAATAAATGCGGAGGAAGGCTTTCCTCCAGCAGTTCAACAAATTTTTTTACATGTTTTTTCCTTTCTGGAAAAGTGTATGCCAAGATTTCGACATCTGAAACCTGTTCATGAACTGTCTCTAGTTTTTTTTCTGATGGCCAACGGATAAGCGGAACATATATGAAGTCTTTGTTTCTTTGAATTTCCAGTCCTTTGTCAATGACCCCTAGATTGCCGAGTAGGATAATCGCTTTTTCGCCATGAGTTTTCGGAACTTTAACGCACATGGATTCCTTTAGCATCAAACCACTAAGATTTACTTTCTTTTGATGCGATAGTGATCGCTCCATTCTCTTGTTACTATAGTTTTGCAGTTAAGCAACTGAGTTTTTCCGTGATATTTCGTTTTGCTAGGTAGTTTGCGTCTAATTATTCTGAAAAAGGTTGTCAAAATTGCTACGAAGGCTAGGTAGAGTGTTACGGGCTTTTCTGTTGTATGTTCTTTGACTGAAATGGAGTAGCCTCCAACAGGTACTGAAACTATGGTTACCTTACGAGTTGCTGAATCTGTGTCTGGTGTAGCCCCAAGCGCATAAACAGTCAAAGTCACGTAGTATATTCCTGAAACACTGAAGCTATGATAAACAATCGGAACGAACGTGATCGTCTTGTTACCGTCGCCAAAGTCCCAACGATATTGGGTGACAGGCATTTCATGTGTGCCATTCCATCCCGGCAAGGAGTTTAACGCATCAAACTTTACAAATTTACCCACAATTGCTGTTTCAGGAATCACTGTGAACCCCGCCTTAGGACCATGGGGTTGAACAACTTGTATCTGCTTCTGTTCAACATCCCAAAGACCTTTACTGGTTGTGACGTTAAGCGTGACCGTGAAAGTGCCTGAACTCATGTACTTGTGAGACGCTATTTTACCGTATGCGCATTGGCTGTCCCCAAAGTTCCATACGTAGCTAATGATTTCCCCTCCTTTTGGTGTAGAGACTGACGCATCGAAAGCTACAGACTCGCCTACTTTTGGTGTAGAAGGACTGCAAGTGAAATCAGCAACTGGAGGGACTGACCGTACGTATAATCCAGTGTGCCTTTCATCATGGTGAAACATTGGCCATTCTATTTTGCTTGGATCATAAGCTCCAAAAACATCCCAGACATAAATGGTGTTAAAGAAGCTTGGTGCAACGATTTCAATGTTTCCGTCTCCATCTAAATCAGCAACAAGGGGGCTAGGGTTATAAGTCCCGGTATGTTCAAAATCTTCGACGGTTTTTGGCCAGCCCTTCACGTTACCTCCATCATTATTGAATACACAGAGTCTGTCCATGCCTCTTACAATTACTTCTTGCTTCGAATCTGAGTCAATATCTGCTATAACACACGGCGTTTGAACTTGAAAAGAAGTTATTGGCCAGCTCACTACATCAGAGCCGTCACCATTAAGAGCATATAAGTAATCTCCAAAATCGCCGTTTCTACCAAAAACGATTTCTGGCAACCCGTCAGAATCTAGATCACCCAAGCTGAAAGCGTTATTTCCATAACATTCTATATTTCTTGGCCACCCACCTAAGATTGCGCCATCATGCTGCAAAACGTATAGCTTGTCTCCAGCATCTCTGATGATCTCTAGATAACCATCGCCGTTGAGGTCCGCAAGTGCAGGGGGTCTGTTCACGTTAGCCCAAAAAGAAATACTAGGGATAGTTTGTGGCCAGCCTTCAGCAACTGAGCCGTCATGGTTTAAAACATATGTTTCATTTTTTTCTGTGCTCACAACAATCTCTATATGACCGTCATTATCTATTTCACCTGCAGCCACTCCTGAGGTTTTACCAGCCCATCTTAAATTCACAGGCCAGCCTTGTGGCGATGAACCATCATAGTTCCACGCGTAAATTCTGCCTCCTTCGGTGCTCAATACAATCTCTAGAAAGCCGTCACCATCTAGGTCTGATAGAGTGGGTGTTTGACCAATCCAGAAATCAGAACTTTTCGGCCAACCCGCTGCAACAGAACCATCGAAGCGTAGAACATAAATATGATACCAGTCGGTTACCACCAGCTCAGGGGTTCCATCATTATTCAAATCTCCTATTGCAGGGGTTCCCGGGATTGCGACAGGAGTGATAAAAGGCCAACCGTGAACAATCGTTCCGTCGCAACGTAGGATATACACGCGACCTCCTCCATACGGATCTTCAGGAGGGCCATATGTGGCAACAACAAGCTCATTTTTACCATCTTTATCAAAATCATTAATGACTGGCGACGCCAAGATAGCAAATGTATCGAGGTAAACAGGCCAGCCGTCCTGTAACGTGTTATCAACTTGCAGGACAACTCTGTCCTCGGTTACTTGACCGTCGATGTCCACTACATCTAATCTGATAGAGTAAATTCCGTCAACTGTCAAACTTGTGTCCCAAGTAGCCAAAACATCATTTATTACTTGCGTATAATGCATAGATCCTATCTGGGTCCAGCTTGTGGGATAGGCACCCTGACCATAGTATACTACATACATATGAAAATTGCTGCCAGATGCAGTGCCATTTATGTTTATCATATCTTGAACGAGTGCATCATCTAGTGACGAATCAAGATTTGAACGCTGGGTGGAATTTCTTTGAATTGCTTTATAAGCGTTTATTCTGCCAAGTCCTACATACTTATCTGAGATGACTGGGTCGGTAGTGCTTCTTAGAATGTTTCTAACTTCTTCGTTTGAAAACGTCGAATTTTTTGACAGTATTAATGCTGCTAAACCTGCTACAAAGGGTGCTGACATCGATGTCCCACTCCAAGAAGCATAAGTGTCATTAAACATCGTGCTTAATACGTCGACACCAGGAGCAGCGATGTCTATCCATGAACCGTAATTTGAGAACCCCGCTTTTGCGTCGCCAATATCGGTTGCTGCTACAGCAATAACATTATCAAAACCCGCAGGATAAGATTTCAAGTGAATGTCGCTATTTCCTGCAGCAGCAATGAGAACTACACCCTTAGCGTAAGCGTAATCTATGGCTTCTTTTATTGCCTTGGAGATGCCATAACCGCCCCAACTCATGCTGATTACACTCGCGTTATTATCTGCAGCATATTCAATTGCGACTGCAATGTCATCTGCTTCCAAAACTCCATTACCATATTCATCCTTGTAGCCAGCCCTTACAGGCATGATCTTACAATTCCAACACACACCTGCAACGCCTATGCTGTTGTTTGTAACAGCCGCTGCAATGCCAGAACAGTGAGTGCCGTGACCATAAAAGTCCATGGGATCGTTGTCCCTGATGGTGCCATCCTCGCCTGGATAGACAGGAGAGGCAGTATCAACAAAGTCGTAACCTCTTACATCATCGATGTAACCGTTACCGTCATTGTCTTTTCCATCAAGTATTTCGTCTGTGTTATTCCAAATGTTTGCAGCAAGATCAGGATGATCCCAATCAACACCAGTATCCACTATTGCAATAGCAATGTCTGGAGAACCAGTTTCTACATCCCACGCAGGCTCTGACTGGATGACCTGATGCGCCCATTGTAGGGTGTATTTAGCATCGTTCGGCAAAGCGTAAGCATGGTATACATGATTTGGCTCAGCATACTCTACGCTTGAGTCCTCCCCATATTCCCTACATGCAGAAACGATATCGGCACCATACGGCAGTACAAGCTTAAAGATGCTGCCTAGAACTCTTTGAATGTCGGTCACCCCAAATCGTTTGTTCAGTTCATCCACAGATGTAATACCAGTAGTTGCTGTACCATTGACCTGCCCGAGAGATGCATTTGATTTTAACTTCAAGATGATTTCTCGTGGTGCAAATTTAGGCTCTGGATTGTCAGAATCATTGAGGGCATGATATAAATCTGCATGCGTGTACACGGTATCTCTGCAATTTGCGATGTGGATGTCCGCTGTTCCATCATCTACAGCCAAAGTTCTAGGCTCTGACTTAACGGGTTGAATGCCAAATACAAACGCCGTTACATGTACCAGCAGCAATGTAAGTATTATTCCACAAACTATTCTCCTTAACACCCTCTTTTCTCCCTATTATCCAATAGGAGTTTAACGATTTACGGGTTACGGAGAAAAATTCTATAACATAATTATTGATGCATAGTTAGCTATACTTTTAATATCATTCAGTTTTTTGTGATTTCCTTTACCTTTCCTCTGATAGTATCAAAAAGTCTTTTGCTTATGATGCCTTTTTCTAGGGCTTTTTCGAGTTTATCCATGTCTAGGACTTTAACCGTACCGTCTGGGTGTATGCATACATCGACTTCTAGGTCTACGTAGCGTATCGCCCTAGGATAAACCTCGACTGGTGTATTCAAGTTTATGTATGTTCCCTTGAATTCTCCATTTTTAGAGAAGTACTTTGTTGTTATGCACCATTCGCCTTTCTCTGTTTCGCTTACTGCTTTGTCTCCTGCCTCCTTTTTGATGCCTAATCCATCGTAGAAGCCATCGCGCCGCATTATTCTACTGTACTTCATTAGGCTATCGTCTAAACCTTTTATTGTTGCCTGTCCCAGATGAAAAACCAGTCCGCTTAGCTTGACATGTTCAACATCCACCATCGAGCCTTCTTCTGGAAATTCATGCAGAATCTGCTTTTTGAAGGATTCCGCAACTTCGTTTGAATTTTGCCCGTTTTCCAAAAGTTTCTCAGCCATTTCCAAAGCTGCTGACACTTCGCCTCCACAACTCTTGTAGAAGTGATGCCTATTCAGAGTCGGAGCAGCAGAAGCCCTCAGACTATCCAGGTTACTTTTGGAAAACCATGGAAACTCCACATCCATAAAGCATGAGCCCTCTATTAAAAGTGCTGGAGCCTCTGCGCAGAACGCTCTTTCGTTTAGGACTTTGACCTTATCGACAAGTTCTGATATTTCCTTTTCCAATATTTCCCTTGACTGGTTTGCAGAGGACTCACGCCAAATAATCCCCCACCCATCAACCGTGAGCACTTTCCCTAGAGCGTAAAGCTCCTCTCGTCTGTTTAAATCTCGAATTTTTAGGCTAACGCCCGCCCTGCTGCCTTGCGCGAGAATGGCATAGCTCCCAACAATCTTCAGTTTTGTGGTTAAAACTGGCTGTTTGACGCCAAGTCTTTTTCTTTCAACCTGAACTATAATTTGCTTCTCGTTTACCTCTGCAATTTCGTGTTTTTGAAACATTCCTACGACGCCGTTGCCAATGTCAACGTAAAGAGTGTATTCGTTTGATTCCGTTACGTTCCCCTTGTATATTCCGTCAACGCTGACCAGCCATTTTCGGGTTAGAACATCCTCAAATTTGGAGTGCAATACAGATTGAAATTTGCTCACAGCATCGGATATCCCGAGAACTCTTACCCCTTGTAGGTCGTATCTGTCTTTTATTTTTAGGTCTGGCGGCGCTGAATTTTCAGGAAGCTCGAACCGTTTCTTTATAGCTGAAGACGGCTGGACCGCTTCGAAACCATTGTCTAAGAGCAACTTCGTGAGAGCCGTCGAGTATATTCCTCTAACCTTCGCTTTCATCAAGACCATCATACCCTCCATAGGTTAGCCAACTTTCTCAATTTTGTAAAGTCCACCGACCTTAACAACATTGAACCTACTGTTCAAGATTTTCTCAACGAGCCAGATGTTTGTTTCTAAATGCTCTGAAATTGTTCGAGTTAAATAAGTTGACCCCCCTTTCGCCAACGCCACATATGGAACCAACATGTCAGCCAAATGCACATCGACAGTAGGCTCAGCGGAAATCTCCGCGTAGAATTTTTCAGCAGCCTCCCTTCCAACAGTTTCGCTTGTTTTCCTGAGTTCGCCGATTGCGTCGGCTCCCAAAACTAAGCCAGTGCCCGTTTCAGCCCAAAGAACAAGGGAGCTACCTTTCTGCAGAGGGTTGGAGTTATCATTTACTATTTGAACATCAGCTGTGTAGCCCTTTGCCTTTAGGTAGTCTTTTGCCGCTTTTGCTTGGCGTTCAGCAACCTTTCTTTCAGCGAGGAACGTGCAGACTGAAACTCCTTTTATAGCTTTTAATTCGCCAAAGTTTTCTAACCATAAAGGCTTCAGAGATTTAGACGGCTCCACAGTTATTGTTACTTCTCCCATCCCTTTGGGATAATAACCATACCTTTGAACTGCCAAAGCTGTGCTTAGCCCCATGCGCCTTAGCGTTGGCAAAAGCACATGCTGCAAGTAATTGATGGTTGGAGAATTTGAAACATCTGTTCCACCTTTTACAACATGCAAATGCACTACGTTTTCTGCTAAAGCGCAAATGGGTAACACGGTCATCAGAAGCATCGGAATGCTTCCAGCAGTACCGATCTCAGCTTCAACTTTTCCACCTTTTATCTTTTTAGGCTTGAACCATAGCTCCCGCGAATGAAGTTCTGCTCCTTCCAGTTCGGCGTCACAGAGCCTCGCGGCTGTCAAGACTGCTTCCAAGTGTTGGGGTCTCAAACCTGGCTCTGGTCTGTTCTGTCTAATGTTGTAAATGTGCAATGTCTGTCCAAGTACAGCGGCTAGAGCAACAGACAACCTGAGAATTGTGCCGCTTCCACTTTTTTGACTCCCGTCAATCTCAATCACGTATCGTGGGCTCTCCTTTCTGGCTTAGCATCTTGATTTTCCAATTTACTGAAGAGTCAAAAACAATTAATAAATGAAGTTAAGTATTAAGGATTTGGAAGGAGGTATGTGTATGATCGAACAAAGAGAGGTTCTTGAAAAGCTCGTGGAAAGGATTGACGAGCTTCTTGTAGTGTTAAATAGAGTTGCTGAAGACCTGAGGCAAGTTTCTATATCCCTAAAGTCTATAGCGGTTTCGCAGATCACCCAACCCCCGACTACTCCTACTGCGCCACCTGTACCAGTTCCTGAAAGGATGAAGGCAATAGAGGACATCAAAACAATGTTTCCGGAAGACTTGGAGAATCTTTTAAGTTTTGAGGAAAAGGAAGACTACATAATGATAAAGCCGCGTCAATTTCTGGGCTCAGAGAACTTCGCCAAAATAGCTTCCATAGTTCGAGGGATAGGGGGAGATTATGTAAGCGCTGGGAAGGGATCGCATTTCAGGGTGCCTAGAAAAAGAACCTAAAGAGTGACATTGTATTTTGCCTCGTTCAAAAATTTAGCCAGTTCTTTCAGGCTTCCCTTCTTATGAGTGAAGTTTAGCTTTATTGGTGTGATAGACACGTGACGATTTTCTATAATTGCATGCATGTCTGTTCCCGCTTCATCGCATGGATAGTCTTTAAGAAACCACCCGCGAATCTGGTATCCTCCAACTTTTTCCACAAAAATGTCCGAATAACCCTTGTAGGAAAGGCTTGTTACCTCTACGGTAGTAGAAGCAGGTTTCTCCGGGACATTTATGGAAATCAAGTCAACATCCCTCGGCATTCCATGTTTTAAGACGTAATCTGCGGTTTGCTTAGTCAATTCCGCGCAAAACTCTAAGCATTTGACGTTTATCTGGGTCCGCAAATTTTCTAGGCGGTCTCTTATTCTTTCAAGGCAATAGGAAACGGCTATAGCTGGAATGTTGTGAATTGCTGCTTCCAATGCTGCGCCCAATGTCCCGGAAGTGAATAAATCATCTGTTCCGAGGTTTGGACCTAAGTTTATTCCTGAAACAACAAGGTCTGGGGGATACTTCAGAATTTTGAATAAGGCAAGTAGAAAGGCATCTGCGGGTGTTCCGCCTATTGCATAGGCTTTTGTTCCATCAACAAGCAATGTTTCTTTAACTTTGATCAAGGTTGTCGATACGGCTTTACCTGTGCCGCTTCGCTCTGTTTCGGGAGCAACTATTAAAACTCTGCCTAACTCTTCCATTTTCTCTTTCAAAACTAGGAGTCCGACGGAATGGATGCCGTCATCGTTAATCACTAAAATTTCTCTCGTTTTCAATGCGTTTCACACCACCATGGAATTGATCATCAATCTATTTAAGTTAAAACTAGAAACGATATCCGTATCTTATTTCGAAATCTCTAAACTCCCCTGTGTAATTCTCCCATACAATGTCTACACTCGTAACTTTTGCTCCGGGCGGTCCATGCTTACAGAATTCTGTAAGCTTCTTTACGTTTTCTTCTTCGCCTTCAAAAACGGCGTCAACCCTGCCATCTGGCATGTTTCGAACCCAACCCTTAACACCATGTTTTTTGGCTTCATACTTTGTTTCTGACCGAAAGAATACGCCTTGCACTCTACCATTTACAAATACGTGCGCCCTAACCTTCATGAAATTCACCCTTTAAAGTCGACGTTTTAAAATGTTTGTTTTAGGGTGTATGAGCCTTCACTTTAACTTACCTCTCTCTACTGGGAGGGAATGTCGTTTCAACGCTTGTTTTAAAAGCGCCTATATAAAGGTGGTTTTTGGTGGTTTGTCATGTTCGCGAGCCATGATGGAAAATTATTGGTTTATGCTTCAAGTTCCACATCACATAGGAACCGACTGAAATCCGTGAGTATCGCAGCGGAAAAAATGGGTAGGCTGCTAAAATTGCGTGTGGAAGTCATAACTCTTAGAGAGAATTTCACGCCAATCTATGTTTATTACAAAAACGGCGACGAAGAACCCATCCCAATCTACTGCGATAAAGACGCAAAATCCAGCATGCAAGAGATTTACACGGCTTTAAGGAGCATGATGTTTGTGTTGTCTTTCCATCCGAAACATTCAGCGTTAAGGCGAATCAGAGAAGAGATTATGCACTTTTCTTGAACTTTACAGTTTGATTTTCAAGCTGTACCTCATAGATTTGGTTCACGTCAAATTCTATGCCCAGACTCTCATACTCCTGCTCCGTCAAGAACAAGATTATTTTCGGAACTGTAAACTGTCCCCTTGCCGGAATCATGGGTAACTGCTGCTGCAAAGCTTGAAGGACATCTTGAACAACCTTTGCCTCTTCTGTCTGCGGCCTAACTACGAATCGCGGAATCTGCCGCTCTTCGATCAGCTCTATGCGTTTTCCAAGGTTGCCGTCTATGTCTTGAATAGATTCGATTCTATTAACTCTAACACGGAACATGTTCGATCAATAGAAGACATGTTGCATTCTGTTATTTACGCTTTCGGATTAATCCTTCAAACTAGTTCTTCTTATGGTCAGCATCAATGCTATTCCATTTCGATGGTTGCCGGCGGTTTTGGAGTGACATCATAATATACCGTTGACACATCAGCACATTCTTTGATTATTTCTTCTGCAGCCTTATCCAATGTTGTCCATGGTGTTTCTGAAATTCTCGCCGTCAAGAAGTCTTTAGTTTGAACAGATCGCACGCCAATAACGTAAGGCTTTTTCTCGGTCAAATCCTTGACAGCATAGAAAACTCTTGCAACCGCAGGGTTTTCAGTAATTATTTTTGCCTGGAGAGAAGCTAGTTTCAGAATGGCTGTTTGATGGACTTTGCCGTTCATGGTTTGAACTTTTATGCCTACTATCTCACCGTAGCGCCTTTTTCCACCTTCCACCCCTGTTGCCATGTCTCTGAAGATTTTTACATGAACGTTTCTTGAGGGAACGTTTAGAAGTCGCGCAACGGTTTCTTGAATATGGCTTATTCCGGGTCGATGCAAAGCTTCTTCATTGTCGATAATCACGGCGAAGTATTGGCTGGGCTCGTGCGGAGCAAGTTCGCGCTCAACAATTGCCGTAGCCCTTTTTAACGTTTCTAGCTTATCAGGGAGAATTTCTCCAACCACGCGAACTGATAAGCCTGGTCCCGGAAAGGGTTGCCGTTCAGAAATTTCAGCGGGTAATCCGAGGTGTCTCGCAACCATTCTAACTTGCTCCTTATATAACGCCACGAGTGGTTCCACAACTTTGAAGCCGTAGCGTTCCATTGGGTTTATGCCCATCTGCTCCAGAACATTGTGTTGCGTTTTTACGCCGCCTACAGTTTCTATAATGTCCGCACGTATTGTACCCTGCACAAGGATTTTGCAACTCTCTTTTTTGGCTGTTTCGCCCAGAACCCGATAGAAGGTTTCGCGGAATATTTTGCGCTTTTCTTCGGCATCTCTTAAGCCCTTCATGGCCTGGAGAAAGCGTTCACGCACGTTAACTATTTTTGTGACCATACTAAAAGGTGGTTTTGACAGTATTTCGGCCACTCGTTCTGGTTCACCATCCCTCATAAAAGCGTCATCCAATATTGCACAGACAAGATTTTCCCCTATCGCCTTGTGCGTCAGCAGAGCACATGTTGTGCTGTCAACACCGCCGGAAACAGCCACTAACGCCTTTTCGTTACCGATATTCTTCTTTATTTCCTCAATTTCGGCGTCGATGAATTTTTTCGAGTCAAATTTTTCCAATGGAGGCACCACTCTTTATAGACTGCTAATTGATTGGCTGTTTCAAAATTTATGTATTTGCTGCCGCGCAACATAGCTAACAGGCTATTTATGTTGACGGACAATAGTCTTAGCGCAGGTTTCAGCGTGTATCATTCACAACATTTTCACCAAACAATAAAAAGCAACAGACCAAAGCCGCGAAATTCAAATTATCTTTTAAAAAACTGACGACCTTTCAGAGAAGAGAGACTTAAACCTAAAATTTTAGGGAATTAAAGTTTTTCTGCTGTGGAATCCTCATATTGAAGAAGGTTAGGTGTGGTTCCAATGAAGGCTAATGAAACGAAGACTACGGTTAATGCTCTAAATGAGTTAAACGAAAGCTGCAGGGAACTGACCAAAGCAATGAAAGGAACAATTGAAGAAGCAAGAGCGACGAAGCAGTTGTCGAGGCAAAGGAACAATCAAATCCTGATAAAACTTGGTTTAGCACTAATTGCGTTTCCAGATCCAACAATAAGCGACGTAGTAGGCGCATTCTTAGTTGCTGCTGGAACAGTTCAGCAGAGAATTCAGCGTCGCACGATCTATGTTGAGGACGTATACAAGACGTTTCAGGGCACGTTAGAAGAGATATGGGCTACAAGGCACAGCGTTTAAGCATCAGAGGTTTTGGTTAAATTTTATATTTGCTGCATGTTATATGCATAACATGGCTGGGGGATAGAGGTATGAAACTTGTAACAGTGTTGTTACCTGAGGCTTACTTGGAAGGGTTAGATGAGCTTGTAAGGGCGAACATGTACCCGAGCAGAAGTTCAGCCATAAGGTCAGCGGTTAGAGATTTGCTGAAAAAGGAACTTTGGGAAAGAAGAGAACGATAAGACTCTCTTTTATTCACAATTTTTTAAGTTTAAACTCTATGCCAACTTTGCATGTTCTCTGCCTTGATCGTTATGCCACTTGCGTTTATAATACTAAAGTAGGAGCAGTATGGGAGCGATCAAAAGAGCAGTCATGTTTGTGAGTTTCATGTAAATGTTGAGCGAAGGTCCCACAACATCTTTCAGCGGGTCGCCGACTGTATCGCCAATCACAGCCGCAGTGTGAGTTGGCGTCCCCTTCATCCAGAATTGTCTTTCAATGTATTTCTTAGCGTTGTCCCATATGCCGCCGCCAAAGGTGAAGAAGGGCGATAATATACAGGATGTGCTTAATCCTCCCAGAAGCATGGCCCCTAAAGCATATTTTCCCAGCAATAGTCCCACAGCAACAGGTGCTGCAATAGCAAGCAGCCCTGGCGCAATCGCCTGTTTTAGCGCATTCTTTGTGCCGATGTCCACACAACGTGCGTAGTCTGGCTTTGCCTTGCTTTCAATGATGCTCGGATTTTCTTTTAACTGTCGTCTCACCTCATCTACCACTTTATAGGCTGTTTTTCCTGTGGCACCAATTGCAATTGAGGAAAACAAGAATGGGAGAACAGCACCCAACAGTAGTCCTGCAATTATGATAGGGCTCATGAGACCGAGACTGACTGAGTCTAGCTTTACGATCTGGCCGTAGGCTGCAAAAATCACCACGGCTGAAACTGTTCCAGAGGCTGTGGCGAAAGCCTTTGCGTAAGCCTTAGTGGTGTTGCCTGTAGCGTCGAGTTCTTCCAGTGCGCCTCCATTGTGTGTTTTTGTCCCTGACATCTGTGCTATTCCGGCAGCGTTGTCACTTATGGGTCCAAAAGTGTCGCCCGACATGATCATGCCTATGGCTAGGTCTGTTCCAAGATTGGCGGCAACCACCCCATAAAGCGAACCATTAGTTATGAAATAAGAAAACAAGAAGGCTGACAAGACGAACAAAATTGGCATGAAGGGACTCTGAAACGCATAAGACAGACCTGTTATAATGTTAATGGCTGCCCCACGCCCGGAGGATTCCGCTACTTTTCTAACTGATCTCCCATTCATCCCAGTATAGTATTGCACGATTAAACCGACTGCGAGACTTGCTACTAAACCGCTCACTACAGCATAAAATACAGTCACATCGTTCAGCAACACCATAGAAGAGACGTATGCGCCGATCACGCAAAAGGCGCCAGTTACGAAAAGACCAATGTTGAAAGACATCATTGGTTTCATTTTTCTCCATCCTCTGACGAGAAAAACTCCAATGATTGTTGCTAAGATTCCAGAAGCACCGAGCATCAACGGGAACATTAGAGCATTGATTTGAGCATTAATTCCTAGTTGGCTGAACAGAAGACCCCCTAGAATCATGGCGGTTATGTAGTCGTCGCTTAATGATTCAAAGAGGTCAGAGCCTCTTCCTGCACAGTCGCCCACGTTGTCTCCAACTTGATCCGCGACTACGGCTGGATTGCGCAGGTCATCTTCAGGCATGCACTGTTCTATCTTGCCAACTAAATCTGCGCCTATGTCAGCCGCTTTAGTGAATATGCCTCCGCCAAGTTGAGCAAATAGAGCCGCCAAACTGGCGCCGAAACCGAAGCCCACAAGTAAATTTTGGTCGTGATAGAGCCAATAAAGTGTGCTTACACCAATGAGACTGAGTCCCACAACCGACAGACCCATCACGGCTCCTCCTCTAAATGCAAGTGTGAATGCTTTTGTTGAAGAGGTTCTCGCAGCGCTGGTGGTTCTCACATTGGCTTTCACGGCAACGCGTAAACCTATGTAAGCAGCAAACAGAGAAAGAAAAGTCCCAAAAACGAAGGCGACGATTACCCTTATGTCCTTAAAGAATATGGTTAATGGAATGAGCATCAGCATAGCAAAAATTACAATGGTTCTGTACTGTCGTTTTATGAAGGCTTTGGCGCCTTCTTCAATGTAACCTGCGATTTCATTCATTTGCAGTGTTCCGGCATCTTCCTTGCCGATGGACCAGGTTAAGTAAGCAACAACAAGCATAGCAAAGACTCCAACTGACAACGCAAGCCATGTAAGGTCCATTCGTCACCGCGTCCCCTACTCCTAAACTTTTTAATTCAATGCTCCTTTCGAAATTAGCCATACACTACTGCAAACTCTGACTTATAAACATAGCATGTTTTAGCTAACGATTCCAACAGTATCATGATCAAAAGAGAATTTAGCTTTTGCAAAATCGTTTGCATGGTGTGGAAAGAGAATTATTTAGTGCCTCTGGCAAGGTCTCTGATTTTCTTCGCTGATTCCGCGGGGTTTTCTGCAAGCGTTATGACCCTTCCCACCAAAAGGTAAGTGGCTCCAGCCTCTAGGGCAGATTTTATTTCTCCACCTTGAGCGCCTATTCCTGGTGAGTATATTGGAGTTTTTTCGCCTAGTATCTTGTGTATTTCCTTTATTTTTTCTGGATATGTTGCGCCAACAATAGCTCCATCAGCATCATATTTTAATGCTTTTTTGGCAAAGGAAACATATTGAGGTATTTTTTGGGCTGTCTCCGCATCAATGATTGTTTGTCCATAACCTTCATTTGCTCCCTTGTGGCTCATATAAACCAAGAGAATTACACCGCGCCGCAGTCTGTAGGCAACATCAAAAATTGGCTCTAAGCCTTCTTCCCACCCTATGAAGGGATTAGCTATCAGAGCGTCGAAGCCAGCGGCATAATAATACTCGGCTATAACTTGGTTTGTTGAGCCTATGTCATTCACCTTGCAGTCCATTATTGCCATGAGTCCCAGATCGTGGGCTCTTTCTACCAGTTTTTGGACGCCGTCAAATGTGCCTAGCGGGAGGACCAAGTGGTGGTTGATTTTCATGGCACAAATATAGGGACTAACTGTCTCCAAAACATTTTCTGCTTTTAAAAGGAGGGTTTCGTGATTTTCGGGTCTTGCAAAGGGAAAGTCCAAGTTTAGAACAATGTTGGATTCTTTGTTCTTAGCTGCTTGTTCCATCTTAACTCGAAAAGACATTTTCGCACACCATTTTCTATTTAGGTGAGGAACTAAAAACTTTTACCATTCTCGGCACATCCACTGGCTACTTGTTCAATGTATGATAGGGTTTTTTCAGTGGCCTCTTTTAGCTGTTGTTCAGTTGTTACTGGAACACTATACCCAACTATGAACACATTTCGTGTTTTTCGGTTATTTTTTATGGTTTGAATCTCGGTGTGGGTAAATGCATAGAACCTGTCTTAATACATGCGTACAAAAAACTTATAAGTTTAAAGCTAGGATTGTCGGTGTGGGTCGTGAAGACCCAAATTAGTGAGATTGGAAGAATTCAGGAAAACAAAAAAGAAGTAAGCCTTTGTCTTCTTAAGAACACAAAAAACAGACACAAATTGTTCCCCACGAAGGAAGTGCATGCAGTTGCAAAGATTGAATCTAGTCTTTTGAAGGGAGCCAGAAAATACTTTGAGCAACAAGGTTTCACTGAAGTCGTTGTTCCGCATTTGACGAAAGCAACCGGCGCCTGCGAGAACATTGCAACGATGTTTGACGTGGATTACTTTGGGCAAAGAGGATACCTAAGCCAGACAGCGCAACTTTACCTGGAAGTTTTAACACCTTTTCTCGGAAAGGTTTGGTGTATTGGGCCAAGCTTTAGAGCAGAGCCGTCTGCCGACGAACGCCACCTGACAGAGTTCACTTTGATTGAGTTGGAATTTGCAGGTAACTTCGAAGAACTATTAGATCACATAGAGCGTACTATATGTTCAATGATAAATTGCGCACTAGATGAGAGAGAGGAGGAGCTTAAACTCTTGAATGTAGACATGGAGAGACTTAGAAAATTGAAAATGCCTTTCGAAAAAATATCCTACACAGAGGCTGTTGAGTTACTCGCTGAGTTTGGAGTCAAATGGGGTGACGACCTAAAAAGTCACCATGAAAAGATGATTGTTACCGTGAACGGCAATCAGCCCCTATTCGTAACACATTTCCCAAAGGCTATAAAATTCTTCAACATGAGAGAGAACGACTACGACCCTTCGATTGTCAATAGCGCAGACTTGCTTCTGCCAATGAGCGGGGAAGCCGTGGGTGCCGCTGAAAGAGAATATAGGTATGAGAAGCTTCACCGGCGATTAATCAATTCTACAATGTTTAAGCAGTTGGTTGAAAAGGGCGGAAGCATTGAGGACTTCAGATGGTACTTTGAGTTTTACAAGGAACATGGAAGCCTACATTCAGGATGCGGTATAGGGCTGAACAGAGTTACACAGTTCGTGTTGGGAATCGATGATGTGAGGGCTACAACAGCCTTTCCGCTGAACAGAGAATCAATTATGTAGAAACGCATCCATCCCCTATTTTCTTTTTCTAAAATCGTTCCATGAAAAGCGGTACAGTTTTATATCCCGCTATGTTTTAAAGGGAGACTTGGCGGACTGGAAAGGTCGTGTTTACATGTCCATATCTCCGAGTGTTCGCGAAGTTCTGGCAAGAAGAATCGCTGGCGAGATAATTCTATCAAACAAGCCCGGGGCAACCATGCGGAAATGGCGGGAGCTTTTCGCTATTTCGCAGATGAGCCTTTCAGAGAAAATGGTGGTCTCATCATCCGTCATTAGCGATTATGAAAGCGAAAGACGAAAAAGCCCTGGCGCGAAGTTTGTGCGGAGATTTGTGTGGGCTCTCTTGAAGATTGATGAGGAACGTGGAAGCCGCTTTATTCGTGAATTCGCAAAGTTGACAAGCTCGCCGAGTATGGCTATTCTGGATCTTCGGGAGTTTCCGATTCCTGTTCGCGTAGAATACTTGTGCAAAGCTATTAAAGGCGAAGTTGTGGCATGCTCTAGCAAGTACGTTAAGGAAGTTTGTGGCTATACTGTTGTTGACGGCAAAAAGGCTGTTGAAACTCTTTCTGGATTAGAATACTCTCAGTTGTTTGGTGCAACGACTGACCGTGCGTTGATATTCACAAATGTGGGAAATGGAAATTTGCCAATGATGATTGTGCGTATAAGCAACCTGAAACCGCGGGTGGTGGTTTTCCACGGCGCAAGGCCAGATGAACATTCAATGAAGTTAGCGGAGTATGACCAAGTGCCGCTGATCTATTCAGCTCTGCCTAGCGTTGAACAACTAATTAAATCCCTGAGGAAGCTTTACCGAATCGCCCTCCGCAGAAAACTTGGCAGGCCAGTCCGCCCCCCTCCAAAAATAAGTGCGTAAGCAAAATGAAAAAAGTGCGACCTGAAGGCCCTAGAAATTACTTGCGAGTGAACAAAAAGCATTGGGATGCAATAGCTACTCGTGATAAGCCGAAAAAGGCAATTCTCCTCAAACAGATTAGAGATGGATGTCCATATCTTGAAAGAGTCGAACCAAAAATTGCGCCTTACTTAAAGGACATTAAAGGAAAGAGGATAATTGTGCTTCAATTTGGGGACGGACTTGTTATGTTGGCGTGCGCTAAGAAGGGAGCGGTTATTACTGGTGTTGACTTTTCTAGCGAGCAGGTTCGGCTTGCGAAAGAGGATGCGGCATACTGTGGTGTTGATGTGAGGATGGTGGAGGCGGATTGCCAAAACTTTCCCAAAAGCGTTCCAAACGACCACTTTGACTTTGCGGTCGCAGAATGCGGCATCTTTGTCTGGATAAAAAATCCTGATGCTTGGATGAGAAGTGCTTATCGAGTGTTAAGAAGTTGTGGCAAACTCATTGTTTCAGACTTCCACCCCCTCTCAATAATCGCTGAGGAGAAGGATGGATCAGTGACTTTCAGAAAGAGCTACTTCGACCAACACCCCCAAACTTACGAACCAAAATTTTGGGGCGATGAAGAAACTGTTCCACAAGCTGTTGAGTTTCTATGGAAGCTTAGTGACATTATCAATGCGGCAATTCGGGCTGGGTTCCAGATTAACTGTATTGAAGAGTATTACGTTGAACAAGAAAACAAGAGAGTTCCTCTTTTACCAACTGATTTTCTTCTGGTTGCGACGAAAGGATGATTTGAAATGGTTAAGGTTGGATGTTGCGGCTTTCCAACATCCATGAAAAAATACTTCGAAAACTTCAGCTTGGTAGAGTTGAACAGCACTTTTTACCAATATCCCGGCATGGAAACGGTTGAAGGCTGGCGTCAGAAAGCTCCGGAAAATTTTGAATTTGCGGTTAAAGCGCATCAGGATATTAGTCACAAGTCAAGAATGACGGTTGAAGAAGCAAGCGTTCAGGGCTTTGAACGCATGAAACAAATCTGTAAAACTCTGAATGCAAAAATACTGCTTGTTCAAACGCCAGGTTCTTTCAGACCGGATAGACTTGCTGATGCTAAGAAATTCTTCAGAGAAGTAAACCGCGAGGATTTGTTTCTGGTTTGGGAGACTCGTGGGCCAGCCTGGGAAACCGCAGAAGCATACAAGAAGCTTGGACGAGTTCTAGGAGAGTTGGGTGTAGCGCATGTTACTGACCCGTTCAGGGTTATGCCAGCCTATACACGTGAAGTAGCCTATTTCAGGCTTCACGGTTTAGGTGAGCAAATGTATTATTATCAGTATAGTGATGCGGAGTTGCAAAAACTGAAGGAACTTGTCGCTCCATGTGAGGAGGAAGGGAAAGAGGTTTACGTCCTCTTTAACAACCTTTCGATGTTTGACGATGGAGTGCGCTTCATGGAATATTTGTCGAAGGGAACTCTTCCCAAAATCACTGTCTCAACTGGTTTAGCGTCTGTCAGGGGGATTGTTGAAAAGACACGGTATCCAATCGCAAGGAGCATGTTAATCAAAAGGCTTGGCTGGAGGCTTGTGGAGGTAGAAGAGGGCAAACAGGTTAGGTTGAGCCAGGTTTTGGCTGATCTGCCATCCAGAAGCTACGAGAATGTGGAAGAGTTGCTGAGCGAGGTGAAGACTGTCAAAAAACTGAAATGACTAGACAAGTCCCTTTTCTGCAAGTCTATTCCCGAGTTTTTGGAAATCTTCGGTTAGTTGTTTTTTGTATTTGGCGCTGTAGAGGGCTGCAGCTGGGTGGAATGTAGGAAAAATTGCTGCTTTTCTGCCTAGAATGGATGCTTTGTGGAATTTTCCATGTGCCTGTGTTATGCTTGTGAAGGGTAGATTAGCCTTTGAAAAGATGTAGGCTGTTGAGTAATTCCCAAGCGTAACAATGACCTTTGGCTGAACAGCCTTTATTTGCCTATCTAAATAATGAGTGCATGTTTGAATTTCATTTGGCTGCGGTTCGCGGTTTCGCGGAGGCCTACACTTCAGAACATTACCGATAAAAACATCTTCTCTCGAGAAACCGATTTCAGACAGCAACGAGTCGAGAAACTTTCCAGCAGCACCCACGAAAGGTTTACCCTTAATGTCTTCCCAGTAACCAGGCGCTTCGCCGATTAGCATGATTGGACTTTCGAGGTTGCCGTCGCCTGGAACAGCATTTTTGCGGGTTTTCCAAAGTCTACATTTACGGCAAACTATGACCTCAGCGGTAATACGATCTAGAGATTCCTTCCTAGACAAGAGAACGGCTCCTCACGCAAAACCCATTTTTCATGTATTCTGCTTATAAGCCTCACAATTGAAGCCTGTTTAAGTTCCATATCTCCCAAAACAAAAACGCGAAAAATGTTCATTTTTCACTACCGAGAACAAGAAAAATGATAAGGTGTAGGCGCCATTGCAAACTATATCTCCAATAACAAGCCTCTTCATAACATACGCTTTAAAGCTTCAGCGCTCACTATGCCAACCTCAACGCCAAAACTCTTCGCCTTACTAGTTACCGCCTTAACCTCCGCTGCCAACACATCCTCAAACGTCTTCACTCCGCTAACCATTGCTGCTGCTACGCCAAGCCTTTCCGCCGCCTCCATATTCAGAAACCCGCACATAACAAACCCTTTCTCTGCAATGATCAAAAGCAAAGGCGGCGAATCTGGCAAATCCACACGCAAACCCAAACAACTCTTACCATCAACCTTAACAGTCATAACGCTAATCATGCATAAACACCTTTAAACCCTACATTACAATACCAACTATAAATAAAAATTGCCGGAACCTCAAATAAATGCTAACAAAACTTAAACAAAAAGTTCAGCAAATGCTCACGACCGAAGCCAGAGCAGCCCACAAAATAGGATTAAAACCTAACATCATAAGCGCCATAGGCATAACACTCGCCATCCTCTCAGCCACAGCATACACACGATGGCAAACCCACCCAGCCTACCTCTTGCTTGCAACCGCCCTACTCCTAATTTCGGGATTCTGCGACGCCCTAGACGGAGCAGTAGCAAGGCTATACCAACAAACAACATCTTTCGGCGGTTTCCTGGACTCCTTACTCGACAGATACGCCGACGCCGCCGTGTGCGTGGGCATAATCATGGGCGGGTTATGCGATGTTCTATGGGGATTGATGGCCTTAATAGGCGCTTTACTCGTAAGTTACAGCCGCGCCAGAGTAGAGGCGGCGGGCGTGAAAATGGAATCCATCGGCTTGGCAGAAAGGCCGGAACGCATAATCATACTAACCGTCGCGAGCATAACAGCATTCTTTTGGCAACCAACAACAATAATGAACGCAAGCATAATACTACTCGCAATACTCTCATACCTAACGGTCCTGCAGAGAAGCCTCTACGCCTATAAGAAACTAAAGAAAAAAGAAATTAGCTAAAATCTCCTTCTTGGACGCATACGCCTTTCGTCTCGAGCCCTAACCTTGGCAATACCGCGATGCACAGCACACGAAACACAATAATACTTTGTATCAATCCAAGAAGCCATATACGTGCCTTTTTGACGAAGCTCCTTGGCTAACTGCGGATCAACAAGCGACTTCCTACTAGTAACCTTCTTAGCCTTATCACGAGGCACCAACTGCCCACACATAACACACTGAACGACGCCACTACTGCCCTTACCACCCTTAGACCTTCCACGGCTCTTTCGTTTAAACGGCAATACTCTTCTACTCCCTATTTTTTCTCAACAAGTAAATGCTGTGCCTATCTTATATATCTGTCCTCAACTTCAGATTATGAGCGATGTTTGCTTTCGCATCTATTTTTGGAACGATTTTGCCGGTGGATGATGTGAAGAGAGTTGTAACTCCCGGTCCATGACCTGACGTTATGCAGTTTGTGTGGACAACTATGCCAACGGATATGGCGCCTTTACGGTAAATTCTTCCATAAGAGTGGTCTGCGTCAAGTAGGGCTACTAAGTCGCCGAGCCTTAAATCATCAAGTCCATACTCCTTTCGAACGCTCTCATCGAAAAGCTGAATGTCATAATCACCAGAATATGTTTGATTTGCGCCCAAGCCTGAACCCATTATGGCTGCCGGAATAATATGCGTAACTGGAATTTCCAATTTATCACCGCTTAGTTTGGGGTCTAATGCCTCAAGAAAACGTGGGTCTATGTTCATCACTTTGATTTCCGAATGATCCAAAAGCCTTAAGCCTACACCGAAAGCCTTCACAAGCACCTTGTCACCGAGTATGAGCTTTTCAAGACTTTCAGACGACATGTCTACGAGCACGTGTTCTATTCCGCCGTGTTTCCCAGTTACAACTCCTTTCGCGCCTTTCGCATCACCCGTAACAACCAAAGCCTCGTTGCCAACACATGAAAGCACATTTAAGGCTGCGTTTGCACCCTGCCCATAACGCGGATCGTTCTCCTTGTTTTCTATGCTTACGCCTGGTTCAACATGGTCTGCTTCCCATCCGCAGGCTCGGTCGCCTACTCTTACGTTGTAGGTGATTCCGCCGACACCTGGCAAAACCATTGGGGTGCCCTCGGCCGAAATATTATACACGCCCCTTCCGAAAACTGGGCTGGCTACTTCGCCCACAACTGATATCTTAACCAATTTGTCAACATTTGTTTTTAACACTCTATTTCCCCCACATTAAACTAAAGTCCATTAGCCAACAGATGCTAATAAAATTTCACCTAGCCAGACGCATCGCACCTGCGTGAAACATGACAAGTTTTAAATGTGGGATTTTAATTTGAGTTGAGTGAAGCTAAGCCTAATGCGGCATACGTCGCTTACGTGGCGAGACAATGTCAGACATTGGATTAAGGTCTAGAATGCTGGTTAAGGATGTTATGAGCAGCCCAGTCATAACCATCGAAGAAAATGCACCCGCAAACAGAGTTGCAGAACTCATCGACAAGCACGGTTTAGGCTGCATAATAGTAACGAGCAAGCAGGGAAAACCGCTTGGGATCATCACAGAAAGAGACTTAGTTACAAGAGTCTTAGCCAAAAATGCCAAACCAGACTCCATCAAAGCCAAAGAAGTTATGAACTCACCTCTGATTACAATAGAACCCGACGAAACAATAAACGAAGCAGCCAGAAGAATGAACAGACTAAACATCAGAAGATTAGGAGTCGTATACAAGGGACAACTTATCGGATTAGTTTCAAGCAAAGACGTTCTAGCAGTCGTGCCGGAACTTATAGAAACTATCCAGGAACGAGCAATAATAGAAGGAGAAAACAGGGCTCAGGAAGCGGAAGAAGAATCTGCACCGCTTACCGGCTATTGTGACCGCTGCGGAGGCTGGTCTGACGACCTGAAGGAGGGTAATGGGGAATTCCTTTGCGAGGATTGCAGAATTGAATTAGAAAGTGGGGAATGAGAGGCGATTGCTTGCGTGTTAAAGAAATCACTAATGAAAAACACCCGTTTATTTACGGAGATGAACTTGCCACCAGAGCTCGTGCAATAATACGAGATTTTGCTTTAAGAACTCTTCCAGTAACAGACGAGAACAAAAAGCTTTTGGGTGTTGTTTCACGCGGTAATGTAATGGCCATTTCCTCTTCTGTATCACCAATAAGAGTTAGAGGCATAATGTCAAACCCAAGGCACATAGCAGCAATAGATGACGACGCTGCTTCAACAGTTAAAGAGATGACTCGACTGGACGAGTGGTACACACCAGTTGTAAACTCGGCTCAAGACAAAACCTACAGAGGGGTTTTAGGCTTGGAAAACTTCATTGAAGCTATACTTAAAACGAGTTCGGAAAAACTTTCGAAAACAGTTTCAGAGATAATGTCAAAAAATGTTGTGGCTTGCTCTCCTGAAAATGATGTTGATAACATTTGGCGTCTGATGCAGACTAAATCCCTCGCCGGACTGCCGGTCGTAAAAAAGGATAGGTTAGTAGGTGTTGTCACACAGAAAGACCTTCTTGAAAGTGGAGCAGTGTTGCCAACGTTCGAGTCTGCAAAGGGACGTTTTCGGGCTTCCTCCAAAATCTCTTCTATAATGAAAACAGAAGTGATAGCTGTGGAGCCGTCTACAAAAGTCAGCGAAGTTGCTAAGATCATGGTCTCAAAGAACATTGGAAGAGTCCCTGTAAAAGATGAAAAAGGCAGGTTGGTGGGTATAGTTGACCGAGAAGATGTCGTCAGATTGATTGTTAAATGAGAGGGAAATAATTGAGTAGAGAAACTTTTAGAAGAACGTTAAGGGAAAAGGGCCAGCTCTCTTTGAAAGCTCACCCTTCGAAAAAACGTGAAGGCGAAATACTGCGTATCGCAAAAAGCCCAGTTGTCACAATGGCTCCGACCACACCAATCTACGATGCAATCCAGATAATGGCTAAGGAAGGATTTCGGCGAATACCAATTGCTAATCCCGGAACAAAAGTCCTAGAAGGAATCACAACGGCCACAGACATAATTGATTACTTGGGGGGCGGAAAAAAATTCGGCATAATCCAACAAAAATTCGGCGGAAACTTTTTCAAAGCCATAAACGAGCCTATAAGACTTATCATGACCAAAAATGTTGTTTCGGCCAAAACTTCTGCGAAAATAAGCGAAGCAATAGAATTAATGAAAGAGAAAAATCTGGGCGGCTTGCCAGTTGTTGACAACGAGAACCACGTTAGAGCAATAATCACTGAGAGAGACATTGCAAACTTGTTTGCCGACAGAATAAGCAACATAAAAGTTTCTCAACTCATGTCGGAAAAAGTTGTCACAGCGTTGCCTACAACAACAATTTTTGAAGCAGAAAAAACAATGACAACACAGGGCTTCAGGAGACTGCCAATAATTTCCGACAGCAAAGTAATAGGCATAATAACAACTATGGACATTATTCGGTTTTTCGGCTCCGGAGAAGTGTTTACGTATCTGAGGTCTGGAACTATAATACAAGTTTTGAACACGCTCGCACTTAAGATAGCAACAAAAGATGTCTTGACAATCGGCCCTAGCGCGGATGTGGGTCAAGCAGCAAAAATAATGCGAGACAAAAAAATAGGCGCTGTACCAGTTGTTGAAAACGAAAAACTCGTAGGCATAATAACCGAAAGAGACTTCTTCAAAATAATAGAATAAACTTTTATCATATTAGCCCACCTTACTCCAAATACAAGAGAGCGGCCAACTTGATCGTTGACTTAGTTCTGAGTAGCATGAAAGCATACGTAAGCAAAGAAATAACGGACTGCAGTCTGGCAATAGACAACGGCAAAATTTTCAAAATTGGCAAAGAAACAAACATGCCCAAAGCAGAAGAAAAAATAGATTTAAAGAACCTACTAGTTTTGCCGGGTTTAATAGATGCTCACGTGCATCTTCGGGATGAAGGAAAAGCCTACAAGGAGGATTTCTACAGCGGAACAGCCGCAGCTGCCGCGGGCGGAGTAACGACTGTTTTGGACATGCCTAACAATGAACCCGTGACAATGAGTGCGGAAACTTTGAGAAATCGAATGGAAAACGCTGAAAGGAAGATTTTGGCTAACGTTGGCTTTTTCTCGGAATTTCCCAGAAACATGGAAGAAATAGGAGAAATAGTTGAAGAGGGCGCTGTAGCCTTTAAACTGTTTATGGCTGAACAAGTTGGCGGATTAAACATCGATGATGATCATGCTTTGTTAGAAGCCTTCAATATTGTTGGCGGATCAAAGGTTTCTACGGCTGTTCATGCAGAAGACAAACTAACAATAAAAAAGGCTGAAGGCGAGTTTAAGCGTGCCAACCACAACGACATTAACGCTTTCCTCAATACACATTCAGAAAGCTGCGAAGTGCAAGCCGTGAAACGACTACTACCAGTCGCCGAACAAACCGATACTCACATCCATTTTTGTCACATAAGCACTGAAAATGGATTAAGGGCAATAATTGATGCAAAAAAATCAGGAATGCCAATAACTTGTGAAGCTACACCACATCACCTATTTTTATCAACTGCAGATTTAAAGCGAATCGGAACATTAGCGCTAACTATGCCACCGGTTCGAGAGAAACGCCACAAAGAAGCTCTTTGGGATGGAATTAAAAACGGTTGGATTGACATTTTGGCTTCAGATCACGCACCGCACGCCCGAGAAGAGAAGAAAGCGAAAGTTGTTTGGGATGTTAAGGTTGGCATACCGGGCTTAGAAACAACGCTTCCACTGTTGCTTACAGAGGTGAAGCGTGGAAGACTATCAATAGCGGATGTTGTTAGGCTGATGGCGGAAAAGCCTGCTGAAATTTTCAAATTAAAAGGTAAAGGCTGCCTTAAAGAAGGAAACAACGCAGACCTAACTGTGGTAGATTTGGACAGAAAATACAGAATTGACGCATCAAAGTTTCACTCAAAAGCGAAATACTCCCCCTTTGACCAGTGGATTGTTGAAGGAAAACCCGTTAAAACCTTCGTCAAAGGTCAATTAATCATGGATGATGGGGAAATAGTCGCCAAAGCAGGAAGTGGAGAAATAATTCGGAGAAATAAACCTTGAAGTTTATTGCAGATGGCATGCTCGGAAAACTGACACGCTGGCTTCGTATGCTAGGCCATAACGTAAAATACTCAAGCACCTTGGATGATACTCAACTGATCACAATGGCCAAAAAAGAGCGAAGGATCTTGCTTACGAGGGACTTGCAGCTTTATCAACAAGCCACAGCAAAGGGAGTTAACGCCTTTTACCTAAACGGAAAAACTGAGGCTGAACGACTGGCACAACTCTCAAAAAGGTTCAAAATCAAACTAGACATATACATGAAAACATCAAGATGCCCAAAATGCAACACCCGAGTAAAACCAACCACTAAAGAAAAGGTAGCTGCCAAAGTTGAGAAAAGCACGCTTTCAAATTACAATGAATTTTGGGAGTGCCCAAAATGTGGACAAATCTACTGGCAAGGAGCCCACTGGACAAAAATCAGCAAGACGCTCGATGCAGCGAAAGAAAACCTAGAGAAACTATGAAACAAGAAGTGACCAGCTTAGAGTATTCGCAGGTTCACCCTTCTTCTAGAAGCCATTTCAGCGGAATATCTTGGTAAGTGCCATCGGGCAAAGTCCGTCTAATAGTCATAGGTAGGATGGCTCCTTCAAGCTCTTTCAATGCTATGTCTATTGGACTTGAAAAGCCTCCGGAAACTTCGACGAGTATGGGGGCGCCCATGGATATTTGGAGAGCCCTAGCTCCCACTATCCGTGCTTTTTCGAAGCGTGTAAGCTTGGGGGGCCCTATCAAGATTTTCTTCTCTTTCTTAGACGTCTTCTAATACTCCCCAGCACCTGGATATCCAGCGCCTGGAGGCATTCCTCCTGGTGGTGTTGGAGGAGCTCTCATCTTTCCAGCAGCGATGACGTCGTCAATTTTTAGTATCATTGAGGCTGCTTCTGTTGCTGATTTGATTATTTGTTTCTTGACGGCTAGGGGTTCGAAAACTCCCGCTCCAGTCATGTCTTGAACTTTTCCAGAGTGAACCTCTATCCCAGCCCATTTTTCACCTTTTTCATGGCGTGCCCTCAGTTCGGATAATATGTCAATCGGGTCTAAACCTGCATTTTCAGTCAGCGTTATTGGCACAGCTTCAAGGGCTTCTGAAAAATTCTTAACTGCAAGTTGTTCTCTTCCAGGAAGGGTTTCCGCGTACTTCCTAAGCATACGGGAAACTTCAAGCTCGGGTGCTCCGCCTCCGGCTAGGATTCTGGGTTCTTCCACAACGTCTCGAACTACGCATAAAGCGTCGTGTACGGATCTTTCTGCTTCGTCTACTATGCGTTCTGTTCCGCCTCTTATCAAAATTGTAACCGCGCGAGGGTGCTTGCATCCTTCCACAAAGGTCATTTTGTCATTGCCGATTTTTCTTTCTTCAACGAGGTTTGCGTAGCCCAAGTCCGCTGAGGTTATTGCATCCAGGTTTGTTATTATTTTTCCGCCAGTCGCCTTTGCAAGCTTCTCCATATCTGACTTTTTGATTCTTCGAACCGTAAGTATTCCTTTTCTGGCTAGGAAGTGCTGAGCGGTATCGTCGATGCCTTTCTCGCATAGGGCAACATTTGCGCCGGCTCCAGTTATCTTGTCAACCATTTCTCTTAGCATTCCTTCTTCTTGTTTGAGGAACGCTTCCATTTGTTCTGGGCTTTCGATGTTGATTTTTGCGTCGAATTCTGTTTTTTCAATTTCGAGGGCAGCGTCGAGTAATGCTATTTTGGCTTTTTCTACGCGTTTAGGCATTCCGGAATGGACAACTTCCTTGTCTAAAACTATGCCTTGAATCAGGTTTGTATCCGTCAATGATTCGCCGGGTTTCTTTTCAACCTTAACGTCGTCTACATCTGCCTTGTATTTGCCGTCTTCCTTTTCAGCGACTGCAAGGATTGCGTTGACTGCTAGGTCCGCCAGATGTTCTCTATTCTCAGCCACCAGCTTGCTTGCCATCGAAGTCATTGCTGCTTTTTTCAAGTATTCTTTAGCCTTTGACTCAGTTGGTATTGCTATCTTCTCCAAGACTTCCAGCGCTTTTTCTGAGGCTTTTTTGTATCCGTCAATTATTATTGTTGGGTGAATGTTCTTTCCAATGAGTTCTTCTGCCTTGTTTAGTAGCTCGCCTGCCATGATTACAGCGGTTGTTGTTCCGTCGCCCGCTTCGTTGTCCTGTGTTTTTGCAACTTCAACCATCATCTTAGCTGCCGGATGTTGAATGTCCATTTCATCCAGAATTGTGCGTCCGTCACTCGTTATTGTCGTGTCGCCCATGCTGTCTACGAGCATTTTATCCATGCCTTTTGGTCCTAGGGCGGTTTTTACGGTTTCAGCCACTATTTTTGCGGCCATTATGTTTGTGTGTTGAGCTTCTTTTCCTCTGCTTCGACTTGAACCTTCTCTTAAGACTAAAACTGGCACACCGCCAGCTTGAGCAGGTGATGACAAACTTAATAACCTCCTTAATGCGTCTCAAAGAAAAACAGCATTGAAATATAAGTTTTTCTGAAGGAAACTGGAAAGTTGGATTTTCAACGTGTGAACCTTTATTGAAGCATTGTTAATTCGGGGTTAAGCATAGTTTTCAAGCCCATTCCGGTCAGAATTATAACAGCCCTATCACCTTTTGATGCCTCCTTGTTGTTGAGTTGTTTCTTGTAGGCTGCGTAGGCAACAGCTGAGCTTGGTTCTGCGAAGAAGCCTTTTCTAGCCAGTTCCCTGAAAGCATCGACTATTTCGTCTTCCGCAACCATAACAGCGTCGCCATTTGCCTCTCTTAAGTTTTTGACCATAAGATCTAGTAGCGGAGGGTTTACGCTTACTAGTGCATCAGCAATGGAGGTTATCCTTTCAGGCGGAGTGTAACTTAAGTTTTTGAAGCGATGGTAGAGGGGTGAAACTTGCTGCGTTTGACAAGCCACAATTTTTGGCGTGGCTTCTATCACGTTCGATTCAACTAGGTGTTTGAATCCATTAATCACACCTAAAAGCAAGGTTCCAGCGGAAACTGGCAAGTAGATGCATTCTGGGACATGCCAATCAAGCTGCTCGGTTATTTCATACGCAAGGCTTCTTATTCCATCTCTAAACAGGGGGTGAAGTATGTGTCCAACATAGAATTTTCCCTTTTCACGTTTTTGCGCTTCCTCAGCAACTCTGCTTCTGGAACCTGAAACCTTGACAACTTCTGCACCATAAAACTGAATCTGATTGAACTTCGGTCCGGAAACGTTTTCCGGAACATAGATTTTCGCCTTTAAACCTGCACGAGCAGCATAAGCAGCTATGGAGGCGCCCGCATTGCCTGAAGAGTCTTCCGAAATGTGACCGCAAGCTTTTTTGACCAGTTTATGCAAGGCGGAGATTAGAACTGTTGAACCTCTATCTTTGAACGAGCCTGTTGGATTCAAACTTTCCAGTTTAAAATAGACCTTGTCTGAAAACTTGACTAAGGGTGTCCAGCCCTCACCTAAGGTTACTATTTGCGTTTCTTTGATGTGCGGGAAGAATGTTGCGTAACGCCAAATATTGTAGTCATTTTTCCGAATTTTCTTGACTTCAAAGTTGACTTGAAGTTGAACATTCAATGGCTGATTACAATAAGGACACTTAAAGTCAAGTAGGCTGAGAGAAGATCGACCACATGCAGAGCATTTTACTTCGAATTCCATAGGGTAACTCCTGTGTAACGTATTGGCAGAAATGTGCATATTTAACTTTAATAATCGTGGGGGACGGAGAAACTTTTAATATCGCAGGTTTTAACGTTGTATTTTCCAAGTCTATAACCATTGTTAGGAGTAAAACCGTTTGAAGAGGATAATTGTTTGTCTTAAGCAGGCGGTTGATGTTTCACAGTTGAAGGTTGACCCTGCAACGAGGCAGTTGTTGATAGCTAGCGCGCCTAGGAAAATGAGTGACTTCGATAAGAATGCTTTGGAGGAAGCCATTAGGACTAAGGAGAAGCTGGGTGATGTTGAAATCTTCACCTTGACCGTGACTGTGGAGGATGCTAAGGCTGTTTTGAGGGAGGCGCTTGCGATGGGCGCAGATAAGGCATATGTTGTTAGTGATTCGAGTTTTAAGAATGCGGACACTTTAGGCACGGCTTACGTTCTGGCTGAAGCTATCAAGAGAATTGGCGCTTTCAATCTGGTTCTTTGCGGTGAGACTTCTTTGGATAGTTTTTCCGGGCTTGTTGGTTCAAGGTTGGCTGAGTTGCTTAATTTGCCTCAGATTAGTTCTGTGAGGAAGCTTTCTGTCGAGGGTGATGCGGTCATTGCGGAGCGTGCGCTTGAAGATGCGATTGAGACTGTGAGGGCGAAGATGCCTGCTTTGGTGTCTGTTACTCGTGAGATTAATCAGCCTAGGATTCCTTCGTTGATGATGATTATGAAGGCTTCAAAGAAGGAGATTGTTACGTGGACGGCGGCTGATTTGGGTGTACAGAAGGAGAAGCTTAGTTCAAAGATTGAGGTTATTGAGGTTTTAGCGCCGAAGGCGGAGCGAAAGAAAATCAGGATTACCGGTGAGAACGTGCAAGAAATTGCGGATAAGTTGGCTAAGGCGCTTATTCAGGAGGGGGTTGTGGGGAGAAGGTGAGATGCGCATGAGCGAGTTTAAGGGCGTTTTGGTTTTTTCGGAGAACTATGATTTGATGTTGGAAATGCTTGGTAAGGGACGGAAGATTGCTGATAAACTGCAAACGGAACTAGCAGCTGTTTTGATTGGACATAACATGCAGAAAGAGGCGAATGAACTGAAGTACGTGGCAGACAAGGTGCATGTTTTTGATGGTAAGGCATTGAGACTTTTTCAGATTGATGCTTGCTTGGGCATTTTACATAAATTAGCGGTGAATGAAAAGCCAGAAGTAATGCTGATTGGCTCAACAAGGAATGGGAAACCGCTCGCTGCAAGACTTGCAACCCGCCTTGAAACTGGATGCACTCCTGACTGCTCCAGATTGGGCATTGACGATCAAAGGAGGCTGGTGGGCGAGAGAATAACTTATGGCGGGAATGCTGTTGCAAAGATAATTTTCAGGACTAAACCGCATATAGTCACGATACCACAGAGAGCGTTTGAAAAGGCTGAACCAAGAGACAAACAGGGACAACTAATATTTTCTTTAGAAGTTAAGACTGAAGCGACGAAAACTGAAACTGTCGACGTGAAGCCGCTTGAGACTTCCAGCGTGAGGATTGAAGATGCTGATGTGATTGTTAGTTGTGGGAGGGGCTTGGAGAAGAAAGAGGATAGGGCGTTGTTGGATGAGTTGGCGAGTGTTTTGGGCGGAGTTGTTGGGAACACGCGTCCTTTGGCTGAGGATAGGAAGTGGTTTACAGAGTGGGTTGGGTTGTCTGGGCATAAAGTTAAGCCGAAGTTGTATATTGCTTGTGGGATTTCGGGTGTGATTCAGCATGTGGCTGGGATTCGGGATGCGAAGGTGATTGTGGCGATTAACAAGGACGAGCAAGCACCAATATTCGAAGTTGCGGACTATGGGGTGGTTGGCAACCTTTACGAAATACTGCCAGCACTAAAAGAAGCCCTAAAGAAGCAATTAGGTTAGACTGCCAGAAACAGACTAGCCCCCTTATAAATAGATTGAACTTCTGATACGTCTTCTGATTGTGAGAGAATAGACGACCTCTACTCTTGTGAGTCTAGACCCCTCCCTTATAAATAGGTTAGTTAATTTGCAGGCGCGTGATGGCTACTGTTAGAAGGACCTATGTTCTGTTCTCTTAATTATTTCGTTCTGCAGTTGCTCGCTTAGGTTGACAAAGTAGTCTGTGAACCCTGCAACTCTTATCAAAAGGTCTCTGTATTTCTCAGGGTGCTTCTGTGCGTCGCGCAGTGTGTCTGCGTTGACTACATTGAATTGGATGTGGTGACCATCAAGCTTGAAGTATGTCCGTATGAGATGTGCCAGCTTGTCGAGCCCTTCTTCGTCTGCGAGAAGCTCAGGAGCAAACTTTTGGTTGAGAAGCGTTCCACCTGTTCTAGCATGATCAATTTTAGACACGGATTTTATGACTGCCGTCGGACCTTTCCTGTCTGCTCCTTGCACTGGAGAGACTCCTTCAGAGAGAGGTTCAGCCGATTTTCTGCCTTCAGGCGTTGCACCCACAACCTTGCCGAAATACATATGGACGGTTGTGGGAAGCAGATTTATCCTGTAGGTTCCCCCTTTCGTGTTAGGTCTCCCGTCAACGGCACAATAGAAGGCTTCGAAAACTTCTTTCATTATTTGATCTGCATATTCATCGTCATTTCCATATTTTGGTGTTTTGTTCAGAAGTGTCTGACGGAGTTTTTCGTACCCTTTAAAGTTGGCTCTCAAAGCTTGAAGCAGTTCTTTAAGCGTGATTTGCTTCTCGTCAAAGACCTGGTATTTTATTGCGGCGAGTGAATCTGTTATTGTGCCAAGTCCCACACCTTGGATATAATTTGTGTTGTATCTAGCCCCACAATCATTGTAATCTTTACCTTTCGCTATGCAATCGCTTATTAGAAGTGATAGGAAAGGTGCGGGAAGATGTTCTGCATAAAGTCGTTCAATGATGTTGTTTCCTCCAATCTTAATGTCGACAAAGTGTTTGAGCTGCTTCTTGAATGCATTGAATATTTCACTGAAAGATTTGAATTTGGTCGCGTCGCCTGTCTCAAGTCCGATTTTCCGTTCTGTTCTTGGGTCTACTCCATTGTTCAAAGCAATTTCTAGTACCTTTACAAGGTTTAAGTATCCTGTGAGAATGTAGCATTCTTTGCCAAATGCTCCTGTTTCCACGCATCCACTTGCCCCTCCATTTCTTGCGTCTTCGATAGTTTTTCCTTGTCTTAGAAGCTCTTGGATTATTATGTCAGTGTTAAAGACTGAAGGCTGTCCGAAACCTGTTCTTATTATTCTTAAAGCTCTTTTTAGGAAATCATCCGGAGTTTTCTTGCTTATCTGAACCATGGAGCTTGGTTGTGGGATTCGCATTTCCTCTACCACATCGAGTACCAGATATGAAAGTTCATTCACTCCATCTGAACCGTCGCTCTTGACTCCGCCAGTGTTTATCAGCGCAAAATCGTTGTAGGTGTTACTCTCTTCTGCAGTAACTCCCACCTTAGGCGGCGCAGGGTGATTATTGAATTTTATCCAGAAGAGCTGAAGAAGCTCCTTCGCTTTTTCCCTCGTCAGTGTGCCATCTTCAAGATCTTTCTTATAGAATAGGCAAAGATGCTGGTCGAGTCTTCCAGGGTTGAATGCGTCCCACGGATTGAGTTCTATTATGACACCTAGATGGATGAACCAGTAGTATTGTATTGCTTCCCAAAAGTCTCTCGGGGCTCGGGCTGGAACGTGCGTACATATCTCAGCTATCTTTTTCAACTCTTCTCGCCTTTTCGGAGCTTTTTCTTTCCTCAACAGTTCCTTTGCTTTCTCAGCGTGACGCTTCGCGTATCGTATCAAGGCCTCCGCAACAATCCTCATTGCCTTAAGCTCTTCCCGCTTCTTGTAGGCTTCCGGATCATGTAGAAAATCAAGCTCTGCAATGCTTTTTTCTATGTCTTTCTGAAAGTCGATTAAGCCTTTGCTGTATATCTTATCATCAAGAACCGTATGTCCTGGAGCTCTTTGTTCGAGAAATTCGGTGAAAACGCCAGCCTCATAGGCTGCTTTCCATTCATCAGACATTTCATGAAATATTATGTCCCTTATCGACTTGCCCTTCCAGTAAGGGATTATCTTCTCTTTGCATATCCTCTTCGTATCTTCATTTACAGTGTATGAAGTTTTCTTTCTCGAATTGAGGATCTCGAGGTCTTCAAGACTGTGGCAACATATTTCTGGATATGTTGGTATAGCCTTTGGCAAAGGTCCCCTTTCACCGACGATTAGCTCACCTTCTCCAATCCATATTTTCTTGTTTTCAAGTATGTGCCTAAGGGCAAGCGCTCTTTTCACTGGTACGGATGATTGTTGAGCAATGTCGCTTTCGTAGAACTCTGTTATCAGAATTGCTCGTTCAGGCGTGATGTAAGGTTTTGCCCTGATACTCTGCTCTCTCAGTTTTTTCACTCTCTCATTCATCTTGTCATCCACCTATTTTCACCATCAGCCCGAAAGCTTCAAGCAGTTTTTTTATTGAGTTCAGCTTTTGTTCTGAAGGAACTTTCATTGAGTTAAGCCTGTAGCCTCTGCCTAAGCTTCTGTATTTTTCAATCCCAGCTTTGTGATAGGGAAGAAGGGATATACTTTTTATGCCGTGCGAAAGAATGAAAACTGCTATTCTTTTGACATTGTCTTTATCATCATTCATTCTTGGAATTATAGGAAAACGAACCAACAAGTCATTCCCATTTTCCACTAGTGTTTTGAAGTTTTCGAGAATCTGCCTGTTTGATTTGCCAGTATATCTTCTGTGTTTCGTCTCGTTCATTATTTTGAGGTCGTACAGAAAAAGATCAACTTTGTCCTTTATCTTTTCAATAGCCTTTTTGGGGGCATATCCGCATGTGTCAACTGCGGTGTGCACATTTCTCTTTTTGCATTCACTCAGAACAGCATCCGTAAAATCGATTTGGAGTAGAGGTTCCCCGCCGGAAATTGTAATTCCGCCTCCAGATTCCTCGTAGAATGCCGAATCCTTGTTTATTTCTCTCATGACTTCTTCTACGCTTGTCTCCTTTCCTATAATTGCAAGAGCTTCTGACGGGCATTTCTCAGCACATTCTCCACATAGACTGCAGATTTTCCTATTGATCGAAAGTTGTTTTGTGCCAAGAGACAGAGCTTGACTTGGACAGGTCTTTACACACTCGCCGCATCTAATGCATCTTTTCTGTCTATACATTAATTCAGGAGTCGAGGTCTGACCTTCAGGGTTGTGGCACCACCAACACCGTAAAGGACAGCCCTTGAGAAAAACTGTCGTTCTTATTCCAGGTCCATCATCCACCGCGAATTTCTTGATGTCGAAAACAAAACCCTTTTTGATCGTTATACCCACCGATTAAGATTGTCACTTAATTCTAGTCTGGAATGATTGATAAAAATGTTCCCGAAAATGAACGCTGACCACCAGCTATGGTTAACGCCCTTTTCATTCAAAATTTTCACTTCCAATCCACTACTGCTTGAAAAAATTAAGCGTTTCTTTCAACCACATTAACAACATATGTTTGGCTCAAAAATCAACCAATACAGACTTTAGATTTTGCAGAGAATGAAGATGGGACTGTCTGTGCGAGGCAAGTCTAACCCCGCTTATATTTAAAATTGGTTTCTTTTTCCGATTTTGGGATCTTCATAGAGGTTAACAAGAATAGCATGGTGAAATTGACTCAAAAAGATAGACGAAGATTACTTCTAGCAACGGACTGAGATACCTCCCGCAATCAGCTATTTGGAGCCAAATAGACGGGCCTACACCCATTGCACGCACAAGCTACAACCCTTTAACAAAATGACTAATTAAAGAAAACGACCTATTCTCAAACATAAAGAGGCGTGAGTTCTTATTTGTATGGTATGTATTCTTTTCCGAGCAGTTCTCTTGCTATTACTATTCTTTGAATGTTTGTTGCCCCTTCAGCTCCAACACAGTAACTCATTATTCCTCGCAACCCCATCTCCAACGGACACTCTTTCGTATAGCCATACGCACCCAGCCAAATCATCACTTGCTTATAAACGTCAAACGCAAAGTGCGGCGCAATAAGCTTACAAGCAGCAATCATCCGGCTGACCTCCAATGGCGAAAACTTGCCTTCCATATACTTCTTGTCATTCATCCAAGCCGTGCGAAACACTAACGAACGCAAAGCCTGCAAATGCGCCCAATCGTCAGCCAACTCAAATTGTATCCCTTCAAACTTGCCGATTGGCCGCCCGAAAGCTTTCCGCTCCTTAATGTAGTCCATTCCAAGTTCAAGCGCACGTTGAGCCGCGCCAACACAAACAGCAGCGATCAAAATCCGCGCATTGTCAAAGCCTTCCATAGTCAAGTAGAAGCCCTTGTCCACCTCGCCAATGCGATAAGAGTCCGGTATTTTCACATCTTTCATCATGAAGCCACCCGTGGAAATCGCCATCCTCCCCATGTCATCAAACCGCTTGTTAATCTCCACACCCGCAACATCCATAGGCAAATAGAACCCAGTCATCCCACGGTGCATAGCTTCTGGCGGCGCAGGCGAAGTCCGAGCCAAAACAAAGTAGCCACCGCCCAGCTTCTTGGCTTCTTCCGTGCCGCTAATGTACATTTTCTCGCCGTTAAGAACCCAATTGTCGCTGTCTCTTCGGGCTGTGGACTTGAAAGCCGCAACATCTGAACCGCCGCCACTTTCCGTGGAAGCAATGCCTATGAACGCGTCGCCCCTGAAAGCCTTTCGAACAACAGCCTCACGCACCTCTTCACTGCAGTACCTGTCAACAACGAAACCCCAAGAAGACTCAACAAGCCAAAGCACCGGCAAAGCAATGCTCACATCAGCATAACCAAGCTCTTCTCCAGCAATACACGCAGTAACCCAGTCAGCCCCAGTTCCGCCGTGTTCCTGCGGCGCGGTCATAATGAGCAAACCCATGTCAGCCGTACTCTTCAAAATCTCACGCGGAATCTCGCCTTTACTATCCATCTCCCTGACCTTCTCTAAAGGTAAATTCTTCCGGCACCATTCCCGCAAAGCGTTGCGGAAAAGCTCTTGCTCTTCTGTGAAGGCAAAATCTACCATGATTTTCACCTTTGAACCCTAACTACTAAATTCAATAAATATAAAAGTTGTTCAAATGCTAAGCCGAAACTTTCGACAAAAGTTGAGCGACTGGACTCTGGTTCAGATGCAAACCAAGCTTTTCTTCTTCAATTTTCAAGGCTAAGCCAAGCAACTGCGTGTAATAAACCACGGGAACGTTAAGTTTCGCCCCAACAGTCGTTGCCGCATCCTTCTGTTTGAAGTCGAACATCAATCCACAATCGGGACAAGAAACAACCAAACCGTCCACAGCCAAATTCTGCAGAGCCTTAAGCTTAGCGCCAGAAAGCGAAAGCGCAGAATCAGAATGACTGCACATCAGGTGCGCCCCGCAACAATCCAGTTTTTCGGCGTAATCGACAGAATCCGCTCCAAGCGCGCCTACTAATTCATCGAGTTTCCTTGGATTCTCAGCATCATCAACCCTTCCAAGGTCGCTGTAACGTATAATTTGACAACCAACGTGGCTAGCCAGTTTTAAAACCTTAAGCGGTTTCAGCACGGCTTTTTTAATATTTTCTAAACCTACACAGTCATGCAATAAATCGATTACATGCCAAATCCTGACACTCGGATTATACTCCAACCCTTCTTCTTTCAACAAACCATCAATTTTCTGACCAATCTTCTCGTTACCTTCAACAACCTTCTTAGCCTCAGAAATTGCAAAGTGACAACGGTTACAAGGAACAAGCAAACTATCTAAACCTTTCAAGTTTGCTAACGCCATAATCCTTGCTGACAGGTAAATAGCGGCGAAATCATTGATGCTTTTTACAGGGTCTCCGCAGCACAGAGCCTCACTTAAATCGGCAAGCTTAACACCAAGTTTTGGCAAGACTTTGCGGACAGACATTTCATACGCGTATTGGCTTGTTAATATTCGACAACCCCAGAAAACTGCCGTCTTCACTTTATCTTTCCTCCAAGGCTTTCAGAAAGGCAGCCTGAAAACTTTCTTTCGGAGCGGGAATTTTGGGCAATTTTAGGCTTTCACGGTCAAGGGTTTCCATTTTACTTGTTGTAACTTTTTGAACGGTTTCTGCAAGTCCTGTCTCAAGAATCTGCGAAACCGCCTTCATGAACGACTCTGGGACTTTCGCTTCCCTCTCAACAGCCAGATTTCGCAATGCCATTATGGCATGGTATGGAGAAGACTTCTGCGGACACCTCTGCAAACACTTCAAGCATGTTGCACAAGTCCAAATTATGTCTGAAGACGCTAATTCATCAACAAAACCCAAATTAACAAGCTTTATTATTTCATGAGGCTTCAACTCTAAAAGCTTCAGTGCAGTGCATCCACTTGTGCATTTTATACATTGAAAACAGTTAACAACCTCCCTACCCCTAAGCTTCGCCAGAATCTTTTCACGCGACTGTAAGTTGGGCTTAGCCATAGACATCAAATCGGTTAAACTCAAAATCAACTACCTCCTTTCGCCTCTGTTTCAACGCAAGCCGCCTCAACTTGAGCCAAAACCTGTTCATCGGTATAGTGCCGCATCTTGATAGCGCTGATCGGACACGCTGAAACACACAAGCCGCATCCTTGACACATAGCTTCAACAACCTCAGCCCTAAGCTTTTCTTCACCATCCGCAGTTTCCTTTCTCATTTCCACCGCAAGGTACGGGCAAACCGATTCACAAATCCGGCAACCACTACACAAGTCCGTGTCAACAACAGCCCTCAAGGGCTCAAGCTCAATCTCCCCACTCGCCAACAAGTCAATTATTTTTGCCGCTGCGCCGCTCGCTTGCGCAACAGTATCTGGGATATCCTTAGGACCTTGACATGCACCAGCAATGAAAATTCCGCCCACACCACTTTCAAGAGGCCGCAACTTCGGATGTGCCTCCAAAAGGAAGCCGTCAGCGCTCCTTGAAACGTGGAACAGCTCGCTTACTTTGTTAAGGTCGCTGTTTGGAACAAGCCCATTAGCCAACACAACCAAGTCTGGACGCAACTCCAAAAGCTTGTTTGTTCCCTTGTCATAAACGTCAAAGCGAAGCGAACCGTCTACATCACAACGAATATCAGAAGGCAAGCCAGCAACAAAATTTATGTCCAAATCCCTTGCACGCCCATAAAACTCGTCATAACCCTTGCCGAAAGCACGCATGTCATTAAAGCACACGTAAATGTTAACGTCTTTGCCTAGATGTTCACGAGTTAGAATTGCTTGCTTCAAAGTAGCCATGCATCCTACACGACAACAATATTCATGGAAACGTTTGTCTCGAGAACCAACACATTGAACAAAAACCGCCGTCTTAGGAGACTTGCCACTGCTTGGACAGAGAATCTTCCCGCCAGTCGGTCCAGACGCGTTTACTATCCTTTCAAATTCTATATTCGATATAACATTCTTGTAGCGCCGATAACCAAACTCCGCCATTTTCGAAGCATCAAAAACCTCCGAACCCACCGCTATGACTATGCCACCAACCCTAATCTGAATAGTTTCCGGTTGCTGTTCAAAGTTTATAGCTTTAGCTTCGCATGTCTCCATACATTTTCCACATACATCCTTATCAAATCTCAGCCTAAGACAATGTTCGGGGTTAATTATGGCAACTTTTGGCACTGCGTATGGCGAATAAATGGATATTGCACGCGTTTGGCTTAGGCCTTCATTAAACTTGTCTGGAACTTTGACTGGACAAACTTTCATGCAGAGCTCGCAGCCCACGCATTTTTTCTCGTCCACATATCTAGGCCTCTTTACTATCGAAACTTCATAGTTTCCAACAAAACCCTTAACTTCCGTAACCTCAGAATTCGTCAACAATTCAACGTTTGGATGCCTAGCAACGTCAACCATTTTAGGCGTCAAAATACATGCACTGCAATCAAGAGTTGGAAAAGTCTTGTCCAATTGTGCCATGCGTCCGCCGATGCTCGGCGCCTTCTCCATAACGTAAACTTTGAATCCGGCATTAGCTAGATCCAGCGAAGCCTGTATGCCAGCAATTCCGCCTCCAACAACTAAAACTCTTTTTTCAACGCTCACCATGCGTTTTTCCAATGGTTCCAAAAGCTTTACACGCGCCAAACCCATCCTTAAAAGCACTTTAGCCTTCTCCGTAGCTTTTTCAGGCTCATCGCTGTGAGGCCAAGAGACATGTTCTCGCAGGTTAACAATCTCAAGCAAATAGGGGTTTAAGCCCGCTTGAGCAACCGTTTTGCGGAAGGTTTCCTCATGCATTAAGGGGGAGCATGTAGCAATAACTATTCTGTCAAGGTTATGAGTTCTAATGTCTTCTTGAACCATGCGTTGTCCCGGTTCAGAACACATGTAAGTGTAGTTTCTGGCTATTGCAACATTCGGCAGACTCTTAGCGTATTCAGTTACCTTCTCAACATCAACAACGCTGGCAATATTCAAGCCACAGTGACAAACGTAAACACCTATCTTAGGCATCTGCAAGCCCCATGGTGAATAATGTATCGAACAACCGCTCTCTATTATCCATAGCGGTTTAAAAAACAAAACCACAACATTAATTAACATAACTTTAGGAGGCTTTCCAAACTGTCCGAATATGTTCGCAAAACATGTTGCAGAAATGCAATTGCACGCATGGACTTTACTTCTATATTTTTCAATCGATTTAAATATTCGATTTGTAAGATTTGGAGCGTCGGTGAAGGCTTTGAATCTATTCCCGTTCCTTCTGATTTGGGCTTTTCTGTGGTACATTCCAATCCCGCCAAGAAGGTTTAGCTGGAGGTCGCTTTCCCGTACAGTTTCGCTTTTACTAGGCTTGTTCCTCTTCTTCATAATTCAGCTTTTTCAAACTCCTTTGAGTGTCTTCGCATACCTGCTGGTTTTCCTTAGACTATTTGTCGCTTTCATTGAATCAACCTTCTCTCTAAGACGTGCCGATCTAGAAAATTCAACGCGGTATTACTATTATGGTCGCCATTTTCCATGGAAAGTCTCATTGAAAATTCAAAGAAAAGCGTTTGTGGTTCTTCTCCTAATTTATCTATTTTCAGCTTTTACAATGATAGCTTTCGGACAGATTCAACTGGTGACAAACGCCGCTTACTTCAACAGTTTTATGCGTTTAGGTTCGGGCTTACCGTTTAACGGCACTATCCCGGATAACATGGTGCGCCTTGTCACAGAGGAACTTGCCATATCCATTGCCAGGCGGCACATGTCGGAATTCGGAAGTAACATGCGCGTCTTGGACTGCCACATAACAAAATCTACCGAAGGAAAACTTGTGTGGATAGCCGCTATTGGCTCAACCAACGTTTTTGCAGAAAACTATGTTAAAGGCTTCGTAATAATAGACGCTACAGACCCAACTGCAACTCCAAAAATACTGCCAAGTGAATTTGAAGTCGGAGAAGGACTCTGGTGGGACCACGATGTTCATTTTCGTTCATATATGGGGGATATGGCAAAAAGCTATGGTGTCACCTATGCAACATGGGACTTGACCACAAACAAGCTTGTTTATGTTGTAACACGTTATAATGTAGGCTTTGATCTTATTAGAAGATACGAAACTCCGATTGTTTATGATTCGCAAGGCAATGTATACAATGAAACAAGATTCCTATCTGATGTTCCCTTCTGGATTACGCAAGTTTACGATGAAAACTGGTTGGAGGGAATGATAAATAATATGGGATGTTTCCGAAGAGGTAACGGGTTTGACTATTGGGCTGGCGGCTTTTTATGGATAATCCCACCAAGCCGCGACCGCTTTCAAATGACAGAGGATACACGCTACATTGTTGACCCAGAAACAGGCGATATAGTGGCGCTTGTCTGCGTTAACCCTGTTGGAAACCAAAGAACATTAGCTGGTGTGTTCAAAGCCACACGAGACGGTGTGTTCTTTTACGACTTCAAGTCAGCCAACTACATTTCTGGGATGACAGCTGAAGACATGGTTGAGGGAAGACTGCCCAAGCCAGCTACGGGCCTATACTGCGCAGAAATGCCCCTACTCTATCCAGTTGAGATTTCGCCAAACGATCGCAGACTTGCATGGTATGTGCCAATTTACTGGCGGGAGGGCACCAGAGAACCAGATGAAACCATCTATTTAGCCGGATTTGCAATCGTAGACGCATTAGAACCTAGCAGAATAGCCATAACAATGAACGGGGAAGGCTTAACAAGCGAACAGCTAGTACGCAAGACACGGTTAGATTTCATGAAATCGTTTGGCGTTGTAACCTATGTTAATGTCAGTGCAACAGTTCTGGGCAAATATGAATATGTGGAAGACGGCACAACTCATATAATCTTACATTTGGACAACGACACCTGTCCATGGGTGGAAACAACCCCAAAGGATATTCCAATGATCCAATGGAACGAATTGATGGCAACGGAACCAACGCAAAACGTGACTATGTACATCGAAAAACGCGGAGACCGATGGATAATAACCTACTTCGACAACGTCAACATTCCATAACTAAACACCAATTTTAATACACTGAAACTTTAGCCACTCCATTTATTTTCAGAAACTCTGGAATTAATTCTCCCGGAATTTTTTTCTCAACAATCAAGGTGAGTTTCGGTTCAGGTGATAGCTCCGGATCGTCTACAATCGCCTGTCTTATGCTAAGACCACTACTTGCAACGATCATAGCGGAATTCGCCAGTATACCCGGTATTCTCGCATCAACGGGCGTTATTTCAACAACCCCTAGGTTCAAGTGCTTAGCAATCTCCTTCAATGAGTGCCCAGCAGACCTTAGACCCTCAAATATTAGCCGAAGTTCACGGTTTGCATTGATAGCATTCAGTGTCTCATTTACTGTTCGTCTATCCACTCCAGCAACTCGGCCTACACGCACTGGTGGAACTTCGATCTCGTTCAGGTAGATTTTTCCGTTTTTTACACTTAGTCCATTTTCTACAAGGACACGGGCTACTCTAAGCCGTTCTGGATGCCCTCCTAGATATTTTCTAATGTTGCTCCACATGTTACGGACTCCTTAATGTACATTTCTGCGCAATAAAGTATAAATATGTTCGCAGGCTATTAAGTCTATTAATGTACTCAAATGTACTAAAGTGTACTTAGGAGCAACAAAAATGACCGCAGAAAACAAAACAAAAGAATATGTTGTCACATTAAGCCCCGACGAAACCCCAACATCTTGGTACAACATACAAGCAGACCTCCCCGAACCCTTACCACCCCCACTAGACCCGACAACACTAAAGCCGATAAACCCAGAACTACTCGAAAGAATATTCGCAAAAGAACTGATAAGACAAGAAGTTTCCACGGAACGCTACATCAAAATCCCAGAAGAAGTGCTTGACGCTTACTTCAGGCTTCCACGTCCAACACCCCTATACCGCGCGAGAAGACTTGAAAAGTACTTGAAGACACCCGCGCAAATTTTCTTTAAATGCGAAAACTTCAGTCCAACAGGCAGCCACAAAACCAATACGGCTATCGCGCAAGCCTACTACAACAAAAAGCAAGGAATCAAGAGACTGGTCACGGAAACTGGAGCTGGACAATGGGGCACTGCATTGGCTTTAGCAAGCATCATTTTCGGGTTAGAATGTCGAATATACATGGTTCGGGCAAGCTATCACCAAAAGCCGGGCAGAAGAGTAATAGCGCAAGTATATGGAGCTGAAATGTTTCCATCGCCGAGTGATCAAACAGATTTTGGCAGGAAACTGCTTAAAGAAAACCCAGACCACCCTGGCACACTAGGAATAGCCATAAGCGAAGCAATAGAAGACACTCTCAATCATGAGGATACACGGTATTCGCTAGGCTCCGTGTTGAACCATGTTCTCATGCACCAAACTATAGTGGGCTTAGAAGCGAGAAAACAGTTTGGCCTCATAGATGTCTATCCTGACGTGGTTTGTGGGTGCATAGGCGGCGGCTCAAACTTTGCTGGCTTTTGCTTCCCCTTCATAATGGACAAGCTCAAAGCTAAAACAAGCACGGAATTTGTTGCTTGCGAATCAAAAGCCGTTCCTCACACAACCAGAGGTGTTTACACCTACGACTTTGGAGATACAGCAGAAATGACACCGCTCCTCAAAATGTTAACAATTGGACACAGATATGCTTGCCCCCCCATTCACGCTGGCGGCCTGAGATACCATGGAATGGCACCTTTGATATCAAACCTAATCTACAAGGGGTACATGCGTTCGGTTGCTTACAGTCAAACCGAAATTTTTGAAGTAGCCAGAATACTAGCTCAAACAGAGGGCTTAATCATAGCCCCCGAAACGGCTCACAGCCTGAAGTATGTTGTAGACGAAGCTATAGAATGCAAGAGAACGGGCGAAAAGAAGGTAATAGCAATGAACTACAGCGGACATGGCTTGCTTGACCTATCAGCCTATGAGCAATTCCTCGCCGGCAAACTCGTGGAATACGAACCGGAAAAAATTGAAGTCCCCTCTTTTAGCCATTGAAAGGGCGGAAGAACAAGTGACATCCACTATTTTAACTGAAAAATCAAATTTGAAAATAGTCTTGCTACCGATCGACGAGCTAAAACCCCACGAAAAAGGCTCCCCAATATATTTGGAACTGCTAGAAAAAGAAATTCTTAGAGATGGCATTCTAAAGTACCCAATCATAGTGGATGAAAAAACGCACGTTATCTTGGACGGAATGCACCGTTGGTTGACATTAAAAAGGCTTGGCTACACGTTGATACCTGTAATACTTGTTGACGCCTTCCAAAACCCTAAGATACGTGTTGGAAGAAGACGAATCCATCGATATTCGTGCAATTCAGATGAAGAAATATCCATTGAGGAGGTTATTTCAGCTGGCCTTAGCGGACGGTTGATGAAGCCGCGTTCAACAAGACACTTCTTCCCCTTCTCGAAGTTTCAGCAAATCAATTATCCCCTAAACCTACTGGGAAAGCGCCCTCCTCAAGATATTTCAAAACATCTCGCAAAAATGACTCCTAAAGAGTGCAGTTTCGCCATTAAAGAGTGGCTAGGGGAAATATCGGAAGAATTGGAGTTTCTGACAAAGAGAAAGGAAGAAGTAGAAAAAGAGATGATGGAATTCCTAAACAGAGTTAAAACTTGGGGAAATAACCTTTCGTTTTTTTAGTGTCCTAGTTTTTTCGACAAAAATAATCAAACGGATAAGTTATTAACATACAAGTGGCATATTACTTAAGGCGATCTCATGATTCCAATTAACGTCCCGCAGATCGGGGAAGAAGAGATTGAAGCTGTTGTCAAAGTTTTGAAAAGTGGCGTGCTGACACATGGACTTGGTGCTGGTCCCATGGTTACAAAGTTTGAAAAAGACTTTGCAAGGTTTGTAGAGGCAAAAAACGCAATAGCTATGAACACAGGCACTGGAGCTCTGCATTCAACACTCGCGGCGATTGGAATAAGGCATGGTGATGAAGTGATTTCGCCAAGCTTTACCTTTGTCGCCACGGCTGAGGCTATAGTAATCGCTGGAGCAAAACCAGTCTTTGTGGACATTGACCCAGACACATACAACATTTCTCCCGAGGCTATTGAGAAAGCCATAACAAAGAAGACTAAGGCTATAATGCCAGTGGACCTTTATGGTTTATCAGCTGACATGCAACCGATAAGGGAAATCGCTGATAAACACGGATTGAAGATTATTGAAGATGCGGCTCAAGCCCACGGCGCAACCTACAAGGGAAAATCGCCGGGAGCTTTTGCTGACGCTGCTTGCTGGAGCTTCTATGCAAGTAAGAACATGACTACTGGCGAAGGGGGAATGGTGACAACGAATGACGACAGGCTTGCGGAAACGTTGCGGTTTATGAGAAGCCATGGGGAAAAAGAGAAATATAAGTCCACGATGCTTGGACACAACTATCACATGCCGGAAATGGAAGCCGCAATAGGTTGCGTGCAACTGAAAAAATTACCGAAATTTGTGGCTAAAAGAAGAGAAAATGCAAAGAGACTCACGGAAAAACTGAAAAATGCAAAAAGATTGCAGGTGCCAAGTGAACCTAAGGGTTACAGACATAGCTGGTATCTTTACACTGTAAGAATGAAAAATGCAAAAAAAGAAGAGAGAGACAAGGTTGTCGAAGAACTAAAACGAAAAGGGATAGGCACAATAGTATGCTACATGAACCCTGTACATCTCATGTCTCCCTACAGAAAGCTTGGAAAATATCGGCTTCCAGAAACAGAGAAAGCAGCAAGACAAGTGTTTTCGTTACCAGTACATCCCGGTGTTACAGCGAAACAAATAGATTTCATAGGTGAAGCAATTTTACATCTCCTTGGATAGGGTTGCCACGTCAAGGCTTATATGGAATGATTAGATAGTAGTGAAACCCCTTGTTCGGGGTTTTGAAGGGGAATGGTGTATGCAGAAAATTAAAGTTGTTATAATGGGCGCGGCTGGGAGGGACTTCCACAACTTTAACGTCTATTTCAGAAACAATGATATTTATGAAGTCGTGGCTTTCACTGCCACACAGATTCCCGGCATAGAAGGCAGAATCTATCCTCCGGAACTTGCAGGTTCAGACTATCCGGAGGGTATACCAATTCATCCAGAAGAAGAACTGCCCAAATTGATAAGAGACTACGATATTGATCAGGTTGTTTTTGCCTACAGTGATGTCTCACATGAGTATGTTATGCATAAGGCTTCCACTGCATTAGCAAGCGGGGCTGACTTCCGGTTAATGGGACCGAAAACGACAATGCTGAAGGCGAAGGTCCCGGTTGTCTCAGTGGGAGCCGTCAGAACCGGTTCTGGAAAAAGTCAAACTTCACGGCAGGTTGCAAAAATTTTGAAAGACAAAGGCTTGAGGGTTGTTGTTATTAGGCATCCGATGCCTTACGGAGATTTAAGAAAGCAGGTTTGCGAACGGTTCGCTTCGTATGAAGATTTGGATAAGTACCAGTGTACGATTGAAGAAAGAGAGGAATATGAACCACACATAGACAACGGCATAATTGTTTACGCTGGGATTGATTACAAAAAAATTCTGACGGAAGCGGAAAAAGAGGCGGACGTTATAGTTTGGGACGGGGGAAACAACGATTTACCATTCTATAAGCCAGACTTGCACATTGTTGTGGCTGATCCTCATAGAGCTGGTCACGAAGTCGCTTATCATCCAGGCGAGGCGAATTTGCGAATGGCAAACGTTGTGATAATAAACAAGGTTGACACCGCGGATCCAGAAAACGTGGCGCAAGTGAAAGAAAACATAAGGATGGTTAATTCAAACGCTATGATACTGGATGCGGCTTCGCCCATAACAGCTGACAACCCCGAGTTAATTCAAGGGAAGCGTGTGTTAGTAATCGAGGATGGACCGACACTAACACATGGCAACATGCCTTATGGAGCTGCAACAATAGTAGCGAAAAGACTTGGAGCGGGTGAAATAGTCGATCCGAAACCATACGCCATAGGTTCAATAAAGGAAACTTATAGTAAATATACACATTTAGGGGCAATTCTTCCAGCGTTAGGTTATGGTGAGAAACAAATAGCCGAGCTTAAAGAAACAATTGACCACACGCCTTGCGATGTTGTGGTTATTGGGACACCCATTGATTTAAGGAGGGTCATGACTATTAACAAACCAACTGTGAGAGTGAAGTACGAACTCAAAGTTTTAGGTCCAGTTTCGCTTGAGCAGGTTTTAGAAGGTTTCCTTCAAAGAGTTGAGAAAAAATGAGCGGTGAAGAAGCAGAAATTTCACGCATAAAAATAAAATTCATAATCGAGGAATTAGGAGAAGCGGAAGGAGAGCTTGTGCGCTTTTTGGCGCCTAGAACCGTAGACATGATAGTTAGGAAACTCCCGATAGAGGGAAGAGCAGCTCTATGGAAGGAAGAAGTTTATTTTGAAACGCCGATTAAGATGGGAGAGGAGAAGGCGAAAGGCACTGTTGAAATGGGGACCATAGCGTTTTGGCCTATGGGAAGCGCCATATGCATATTCTACGGAGAGTCACAGCCCTACAGTCCCGTGAACGTTTTGGGCAAAATCACCAAGAATCTGGAATTGTTTAAACAAGTAAAGAGCGGAACAAAAATACGAGTTGAGCTCTTAGTAAACTAGGGAGCTTTCACTCCAGAGTTTCAGAAGCTTCTCACATTCCTCTCTTACTTCTCTTTTCCGGCTTTTCTTTTTTAGTCCCTCAAGGAATTCTATACGCTTTTCACCAGAGCGCTTTTCTGCCGTTCCACCATAGTAAAGTCTGCCTTCAAGATATTCCTTCATGTGATTTGCTTTTTGTACGAAGAGGCTGGCCGCGTCAACGGGGTTTTCAACAGCATATTTATTCGCCCAAATCGCCGCATCCGACTCCCTAAGCTGGGTTAAGCCATCAATCTCCACTATGTTGCCAATGTACGTTCTTAAGAAGTCATAGTAGCCAGCAGTTTCAACAAGCTTTAGCGCTTGCTTTACCTTCCGCTTAAAGTTTGGGCTTCCCTTTGTTCTTAAGCGATGTTTGTAACCTTTATCGATGAGTTCTTTGGCTTTTCGGACTTCTTCGCGAGTGTAGACTCTTTTAGGAAACTCCAATTAGATTCTGAAACTCCAACCAGTTTACACGAATTACAGAGAACCGGTAGAAATAAACCTACGCAGTTTAGTCTAACGCCTTGTATATTTTGATGCTGTGGTTTCCGGAAACCAGCTGAATAACGCCTTCCTCTTCTAGCTGTTCTAGGAAGTCTTTCGCAGCGCTTATCCGTATGTTAAAGCGCGAAGCCACAGCGTACGGTGTTAAAACAGGAATCTTTTTCAATTCACCAACGATTTTTTGGCTTTTAGGGTCCGGCGGGGTTACTCCCGACGGTTTCTTTTCTTTCGATGGCGCTGCTGCTTTTTCCTTTTTCCTTTTCTCTTCCTCGTCTTTCTTGGTTTGCATGCGTTCCATCTGTTTTAGGCTAAGTTTCTTTTTACCGCCCATTAACATCAGCTTCCATAAACAGAAAACTGTTTCGTGGTTCTTTAGGTTTTCTACGCCTAAGCGCACTGGGTTATTTCAACCTTATGCTTATTTTCCCACTCTTCAATTGAAATTCCAAGTTTTCTTTCGACCTTTGGACGATGGATGGAATTCATTGTGCAGAACGGAATTACGTGCCCATCAGGCACGGCGTAGTGAATTACACAGCGTTGAACTCGCTCCAAATCAAAGTTATATGGGTCCATAAAATGCATCGCTGAAAGCAGTATAGCCTTTCTTTGCAGGTCGCCTAATGCTTCATAACTTCCTTCCCTTAAGACGCGCCAAACATACTTTCTTAAGAAACTGAACCTTATGTGCCCTAAAGCTCCAACCAAACGCAATTTCGCCTTGTTCTTGCTTCCCTTTGAAGCATCGTCGTAGACTTTTTTCATGATGTCAATAAACTTTTCCACGTTTACGTAACGAGTGATTGGGACGATGTCGGCCTTTTCAACAAATAGGTATGTTGCCATACCACAATGCGGATGTGCCGTGAACTCTACATACTGCTTGTCTTTTAAAGCGCCAACAGCTTTTGAAATTGGCACCACTGTTAGTACAGGATAAAAGTCTGAAGCTTTTATCTTGCCATTTGTTTGCTCTTCTACTAATTGCATAAAGTCTGGAATTGTTATGCGCATTTTTTCGCGTTCCCTTTGAGGGATTCTTCCACAAAGGGAGACGGGTTGAACGTTTACACATCTTATTACGTCGAAGTTTTGGACTGCGAAGCGTATGATTTCGCCAAGTTGTTTGTCGTTCACACCTTTAATCAAAGTGACTACTAAAACTATGCTGTTGATTCTAGCCTTGCGGCAGTTTTCAATTGCCTTCATTTTAATGTTTAGGAGGTCAATTCCGCGGATGAATTTGTAAACTTCGGATGTTAAACCGTCAAATTGCAAATACACTGTGCTCATTCCAACTGCTTTAAGACCAGTGCAATAGTCGACGCTTTGTGCAAGTCGAAGACCATTCGTATTAACCTCAACATGACGGAAGCCAACCTCCTTTGCCACTCGAATAAGTTCGAAAAGATCGTTGCGAATGGTTGGCTCACCCCCAGAGAACTGGAGCGCCGTCGCCGGTACAGGGTCATTTTTGCGGAGGTTTTCCAGCATGCTCCTAATTTCTTCTTTTGTAGGCTCGTACACATATCCGGTAGCTGCAGCGTTTGCAAAACAAACCGGACATTTGAGGTTGCATCGGTTTGTAACGTCAACTACTGCTAGGGCTGTGTGAGATTTGTGCTGTGGGCATATACCGCAGTCGTATGGACAGCCATTGACTATTTTGGTCCTTGGAATGTTTAAGACGTCAGCATCCAATCTAAATCTTTCAGCACGCAAGTACTGTTCATAATCGGACCAGTAGACTTCCTGAAAAAAGCCGTGCTCTGGGCATTCCTTTTTGATGTATACTTTGCCGTTTTCTTCAAAAATCATGGTGTCCAATACTTTTAGGCATTCTGGACATATGCTCTTCGTTTTTCTAATGAAATGCATGCTTTCACCATGCTTTGGCAGTATTTTTCGATTGTTCTAAGGATAGGATATAATAAGAATTTCCAAACTAATCATAAGGTGATTAAGGGGAAATGGGTTGTCATTGAGAGAAGATGTTAGGCAGGTTTTGCGCGAAATTGGGTTAAACGCTTACGAAATTAATGCTTATTTTGCTTTGCTGGAAGGCGGACAAATGACAGCCATGGAAGTAAGCGAAAAAGGAAAAGTGCCCTACTCGAAGATCTACGGCATTTTAAACGCACTTAAGGATAAGGGATGGATTAAGAGCGTTGAAAGTCGCCCGAGCAAATACTATCCATTACAGCCTCTAGAAGCCTTAGCCGCTGCAAAATTAGGACTTGAAGATAAATACAAGAGTTGGGAGAAAGCAGTTGCCAATGAACTGCAATCTTTATACGAGAAGCGAGAACTTGTTGAACGCCCAGACATACTCATACTGCATGGGCAACAAGGAGTTATGGCTAAGCTTGAAGACATCCTGAAAAAAGCCACAAAAGAAATAATGATTGCTGCTCCAGAATTCGCAAAAGACATGATCCCCGTGACAAAAATTGCTTCAGAAGAGTTGCAGAAAACTCGCGCGAATATTAGGCTTATGGTTGCAGGAAACCCTGAAAGCTGGAAGAATCTGAAGAAATTAGCGGCCATTAGCGAGTTACGAGTCAGAGATAAAATGTTTGGAGGAGGCATCATTGTTGATGGGAAAGAGGCTATGCTGTTTTTGGGCGAGGAAAAACCCAGTCTGGTAATATGGAGTAACCATGTTGGTCTGGTTCGGTTTGCCAGAGAGTATTTTCAGTTTCTCTGGGACTCTTCGGAGAAAATAAAGTTAGGAAAATAAATGGTTTTAGAAGTTTTGAAAAAAGAAGGGAGAGACTTGAACAAGAAAGCTACCGGCCCATAACTTTTTTAGAGGCGATTTCAATGTCTTCTGATTTGATGGTTTTTCTTCCAGCGTGCATTGCAAAATCTAGGGCTTCTTTGGCAATTTTTATGCCTATTTCCTCTAAAGCTTTGGCTAACTCTTTTGCTGCTGCTTCGCTTACTCTGTCGGCTCCAGCCTTTTTGCATATTCTATGCATGGGAGCTACAGCCAATTCTAAATCAGCCATAAAGACTCCTCCGTAGCTTCTTTTTCTATTTAAAACTGTATTTAACGTTTATTGTTGATGGTTCTAGGCAAATAACCGTGTTCTATTACTCAATTGTTTCGTTACTAATAGATTGTAAATACTGTATTCCAAGCTTCCTAACTTTCTCAAAACTGAAAAAGGCTACCTCTCTCAAACTGTGGGTTTTTTCCAGTCCGCGAATAAAGGTGTACCCAAGGAAGTATCCTGTCTGTGTTTTCCCCTGAATGCTAAACCATGAGCCAAAGAAGTCATTTAATGAAGCTTGTTTTTCTAACCTTTTTAGGAATTTTTTGGCTAGCCAACTTTTATGCTGTTCACACCAGTTTAGCCATTCCTTGTCTTGCGCCAAGTGCCACGTTTCTCTTCCAAGAATCACATGTTCGCACTTCTGAGCGAAGCCTTCACTGTAAAGCCGGAATAATGGGTCTTGCGAAGCTTTCACGAAGGTTTCCCATTCATTCCTCCATTTCATGTGGGCGAGATGTCCGATTTCATGGGATATCAAGCCCCTAAGTTTATTTTTTGTGTGCCATTTCTGTTCTGCGATGTTTTCTAAGCCAAGAAGGACTGCTGGTTGCCCACTGTAGTTTGTTGCCCATCCTGCCCCGCATCCAATACCTACGTAAATAACAAATAGAATGCCAAAATCCAGTTTCAGACTCTCCAAGGATTTTGTGTAAACGGATTTGTATATTTTGAGAAGGTTGTCTCTTGCCCTTCGCATTAGTCGGAAGCGACCTGGGAGCAAGGGAAAGATTTTCTTCGCGATCTCTTGCCAATTCATGTTTTCTTCTTTATAACTCTGCACTTGTTTGTTTAGCAGTTCAGGGTATTTCTTCATGTGAAAAGTTTGCCAGAGGTTGATCTGTTCATTTACATTCTTGAAACGAGCACGCCTCCAGTAGGTTAAGAAATCTTGGTATGTGTCTAAGATTTTGCATTGTTCCCTTTTCATGCCAATCACCAGTGTGTTTAGCTTAGGCTTTTATGCCTTTCATTGTGTAATTGCGAGAGGAAATTATAAAAGCAAACTTAAAGGTGTAGTTGTGTGTTCAAAGGGATGCCTGAATGAAGTTCGTTGATGCACACGTTCACCTTTCAGATGAGGAATATTCTGAATGCATCGATGAAATAATAGCCGAAGCAAAAAACTCCAATATTGTTGCTTTGGTTTCAAACTCTATGGATTTGGAAACAAGCGTCAAAACCCTCAAGCTGGCTGAGCAAAATCCGGGGTTGGTTTATGCTGCTTTGGGGATTCATCCTTGGAACGTGAATTCTTTAAGTGAAGATGAGCTTCAACAAACATTGAAGCTGATCTCTGGGCAGAGGCAGAATAAGGCGCTAATTGCTATTGGAGAAATAGGGTTAGATAGCAAGTACGCAAAGATATGGGATAAGCAGCTGAGGGTTTTTAATGAGATGCTGCGTCTGGCCGAAAGACTTGATTTGCCGGTCATAATTCATTCACGCGGCACAACAGACCAAATCATTGAAATGCTTCCGTCTTACAATGTTACGAAGGTCTTGTTACACTGGTTCAGCAACCCAATCAGCGCATTAGCAAAAGTTGTGAGAAATGGATACTATATTACTGAGGGGCCGCCGACAGCATACTCCAATAGCATACGCGAAGTTGTCAGAAGAATACCATTGGCTAACTTGTTGGCAGAAACTGATGGACCTGTACGCTTTTTTAAATCACCTTTTAATGGTAAAAGAACAACACCAGCCTTCATTCCGACAGTGGTCGAAGCAATGGCAGAAATCAAAAAGATTGACACCACACGTGTTGCCGAGCAAATAGGAAAGAATTTTGAGGGATTTTTCGGAGTAAAGTTAAATTAGTATTATTCTTTTATGAAAGGTTTACTTCAATGTATCCGTAGCTGCGGAGGATGAATCAACGCGCGCTTGGGAGGAACCTAAAATTTGGGAAATGTGCGGACAGAACAGATTAAACGCATAGCCAAGGAACTTATCAGGCGTTTTCCCAGTAAATTCTCTAACAATTTTGAAGACAACAAACGCGTGGTTGATACGCTTATGCAGGGAGGGACTACAAAAGTGAGAAATCAAATTGCTGGGTACATAACACACGCTTTTGCTGGAATACAAACAGCATCCTCACCAAGCGAAACTCCGGAAGAAGGCGAGTAGCCTTATAAAATAGCATCTAATTCCTTAAGAAACACAAGAGAGGCAAATGGCACATGATGGACGCATACAGAAGAGGATGGGCACTCAGGTACTTACGCGAAGCAAAAGCAGAGCTGGAAGCCGCACGAAAAGTCCCCTACATGGCTCCAAGTCTAGTTTTAGAAGCCATCAGAAAAGCTCGAAACGCCATCTACTACAGTCTAGGAGAGCCGGCGTTCATAGAAATCGTCATTAGGGAAGCCACTGAAAAAACCCAGGCAATAGGAGACCCCTTGTTGAGATGCTTGGTAGAAATCGAAGAAATAGTACAGCAACTGGCACAAATAGGGGAAGTGAACGGAGAAAAAGCCATGAAACAAGCAGACAACCTAGTGCAGCTAGCCTCAGACATAGTTGAAACTTTAACTGGAGAAAAAATGGAAGATTAAGGAAGACTATCGCTTTTCAAGAGCCTCAGATATTCGGTCTAAAGCCTTTTTGATGTTTTCAATAGAATTGGCAAACGATAGGCGCAAGTAGCCCTCGCCATATTCTCCGAAGGACGTCCCAGGTAAAACTGCCACACCAGCCTTGTATAGCAGATGGTCGCCGAGGTTACGGCAGTCCATACCCGTGCCAGTTATGTTTGGAAACACATAGAAGGCTCCACGCGGTTTCTTGCACGTTATGCCTTCAATGTTGTTCAAACCTGAAACTGTGACTTCTCTTCGCTTTTTGAATTCTGCAACCATCTTTTCTGGTTCGGCTTGAGATCCTCTTAAGGCTTCAATGCCAGCCATCTGTGTGAAAGTGCACGTGCAAGAATTCGAGTTAGTCATTAACTGAGCAACCTTCTGGGCTAGATCTTTCCGCATAACGCCGTAGCCAAGCCTCCAACCAGTCATGGCATAAGTTTTCGAAAAACCATTCAGTATAATCGTTTTTTCTCTCATTCCCGGAAGCGACGCGATGCTTTCATGTTCTCTTTCGTAGATTATCCGGTCGTAAATCTCATCTGAAAGCACAAAGATATCATCTCTATCAGCAATGCTTTCAGCTATCGCTTTCAAATCTTCTCTAGTTAAAACACCGCCAGTCGGGTTTTCCGGCGAATTTAGAATAATCATCTTAGTCTTTTTTGTTATCTTTTCTTTAACATACTCTGGGTCAAGCCTGAAATCGTTCTCTTCCTTGAGCGGTATGGGTACCGGTATGGCTCCAACAAAGTTCACCACAGATTCATAAATTGGAAAGCCTGGATTTGGATAAAGGACTTCTTCACCGGGATTTACCAATGCTAATATGCTGAAGAACATTATTGGTTTGGCCCCAGGTGTTACAACAACCTCATCGGGATCTACTTTTATGCCTCGGGTTTTCGAGATGTATTGTGCGATGGTTTCTCTTAATTCAGGAATTCCAGCGGAGGGGCCATAATGAGTATAGCCTGCATTGAGAGCTTTTATCGCTGCTTCTTTGATGTTTTTTGGTGTGTCAAAATCGGGCTCACCGATTTCTAAGTGTACAACGTCTTTTCCCTGCTTTTCAAGTGCCTTCGCCTTTGCAAGCACTTCGAAGGCCGTTTCGGTTCCTAAAGTTTCCATTCTTTTAGCAAAGATGGAGTCCACTTTAATCACCTAGATTTGAAAGGAAAGTAAAGGTAAAAGATAGGGGGTATTTAACTATTGTAGTTATTTTTACTCTAAATCCACATTTAGACTCCATAGCGCAAATATTTTATGCATCTCTAATGAAAAGTGATTTAGGATGCGTACGAATTATGTTGAGGAACATGACCATTAAACAAGCCCAAGAAGAAGTCAAAAAATTTATTGAGACCCAAGGCAAAGATTGGACCCAAATAGACAATCACTTTTATCTTTTTACACACTTAAGCGAAGAAATAGGCGAGCTAGCGAGACACATAATCAATGCCGATTTCAACTTATCCGACAGAAAAACAAGAGAACCTGCGCTAAGGAAAAGAGCCATATCACAAATCGAAGACGACTTGGGAGACGTTTTATATCATCTTTTCAAACTGGCAATTACATACGATATCGACCTATCCAATGCATTCGAAAAAGCTTTGACCACCATCAAAAATAAGTATGGTAAAAATTGATGTAGGCCGTTCCCGAGCTTATTCAAACAGTCACTCAAAATAGCTTTGATAATGGCCGCACTTTCATTACTTCTGGATTGACTAGGTTTGGTGGCTTTTTTCCTTCAAAGAACGCGATGAGGTTGTCTGCAACCATCTCAGCCATTTTAGAGCGCGTCTCATAGCTTGCACTCGAAATGTGAGGAGCAACAACTACATTGTCAAGCTTGAGCAAGGGATTGTCCACTGGAGTTGGTTCCTGCTCGAAAACGTCAAGTCCAGCACCAGCTATTCTACCCTCTTTTAGAGCTTCGTACAAGGCTTTCTCATCAACAACCGGTCCACGGGAATTGTTAATCAGGTAGGCAGTTTTCTTCATCAGCTTAAGTTTCTTAGCATTTACTAAATGATAGGTTTCTTTCATTAATGGAACATGAATGCTTACAAAATCGGCTTCTTTAAAAAGCGTGTCTAGCTCAACGCGTTTTGCACCCAAATCTTTTTCCATTTCTGGTCTAGGAATGATATCATAGAAGAGAATTTTCATGTTGAACCCCTTTGCTCTTCTCGCAACTGCATATCCAATTCTTCCAGCGCCAACGACGCCTATAGTTGCGTCGTAAACGTCTCTGCCCTGCATCATGCTTGGGTGCCAGCTAACCTTCCATTGTCCCGTGCGAACGTACTTGTCTGCTTCGACAACACGCCTTGCAACAGCCATCAGCAAAGCCCAAGCGAAATCTGCTGTTGTATCAGTCAAGACTTCCGGCGTGTTCGTCACATATATACCTCTTTTCGTGGCTTCTGGAATATCTACATTGTCAAAACCAACAGCCATCTGAGCAACAATCTTCAGCTTGGGCGCAGCATCAAAGACCTCAGCGTCTATTTTGTCGGACAAAAGTGAAGCCATGGCTTCGATGTTCTTAGCCTTCTCTATTATGACTTTTTTGGGCGGTGGATCATACTCAGGCCAAACCTCAGCGTCAAAATGTTCTTTGATTTTTTTTAGACCCCTTTCCGGAAGCTCGCGAGTAACATAAACCTTCGGTTTTGGCATATTTCTCACCAAGCTCTGATTTGCGGAATTCTTTATTAATATTGACTTATTACACTTACGCAATGAATCCAGAAAAATCAACAATGGGCTGCTCAAATGATAACAATAAAGAATAAAGAACAACTCATTAAAAATGGCGAAACACAGCTCAACCGAAAAGCTAGATCACTGGCCTTGAGAAGTCTTGAATCTGCTTTAGATGCTGTCGAACCAAAAGAGATAGTAAAATCTAAGCTTTCGCTGAAAAATGCAACACTCCTTGTAAATGGATACTCTTTTGATTTAAAAAGATTCAGGAACGTTTACGTGATTGGTGGTGGCAAGGCAAGCGGTTCAATGGCTGAAGCGCTGGAGCAGGTTCTGGACAATCGCATAAAGAGTGGTTTCGTGAATGTCCCATATGGCAGCAAATACAAAACTTCTATTGTCAAGCTTCATGAAGCAAATCACCCAATTCCAGACGAAGCAGGCGTAAAAGGCACTCGCCGCATGCTGGAAATGGCAGAGCAAGCAAAAAAGGACGACTTAATCATATGCCTTATTTCAGGTGGTGGCTCAAGCCTCATGCCTCTGCCACGTGGCGAAATTTCAATTGCTGACAAGAGAGAAATAACGAATGCACTGCTCAAATGTGGTGCAACAATAAACGAGATCAACACTGTCAGAAAGCACGTTTCAGATTTTAAGGGCGGCTGGCTCGCCAAAAGAGCCTATCCAGCAACCATTTTAAACCTTGTTCTTTCAGATGTTGTGGGTGACCCATTAGATTTCATTGCCTCCGGTCCAACAGTTCCAGATTCAACAACTTTTAGCGATGCCATACGGATTTTGAAAAAATATAGTTTGTGGGACAAGGCTCCTGCATCCATCAGAGAAGTTTTGTCAAAGGGAGAAAAGGGTTTGATTCCAGAAACTCCAAAAGCTAATGACGAAGCATTTAAGAAAGTCTTCAATGTCGTTGTTGGGAACAGCAGGTCTGCAAGCCTAGCAGCTTGTGAACAGCTTAGGTCTGAGGGTTTAAACACGCTTTTGTTAACTGCAACGCTGGAAGGAGAAGCCAAGCATGTGGGAGTAATGCTAGCCTCAATAGCACGTGAAGTCGCTGTATCTGGAAATCCGGTTCCAAAACCGGCTGGCATAATTGCAGCCGGTGAAACAACCGTAACGGTTATTGGAAAGGGCTTGGGTGGAAGAAACCAAGAAATAGCTTTGGCAGCCGCGCAAAAACTGAACCGCGTGGATGGAGTTGTCTTGGCTTCTCTAAGCACAGACGGTGTAGACGGACCTACCGATGCCGCGGGAGCAATAGCTGACGGAAAAACATTAGCCAAAGCAGCGAAAACAGGATTGGTTCCCGAAGAATACCTAGCTGAAAACGACTCGTACCACTTCTTTTCAAAGCTTACCGACCTTATCTTCACGGGGCCAACTGGCACAAATGTCAACGATGTTTCCGTGATAATAGTTCTATAACATTAAGGAGAAAGAAAATGGTTATAACTGTAAGACTTATCGGTGCTTTCCGCAGCTTATCAGGCAAAAGCAAACTCACCATCACGTTTGAAGAAATAGTTCCCTTAAGAGAAGCCATACAGAAAATTGTCAAAGAACAGCCTAAAATTAAGCGGGCACTAATTGACCCTGAGCTTGAAGATCCAAGGCCCAACACGCTTATACTTGTGAATGGAAAGGAAATCAGCGTTTTAAACGGTTTAGACACGATGCTTGAAGACGAGGATGAGGTGGTTTTTGTTCCAGTGGTCCATGGAGGATGAAAGGCAATGAGGCTTTACGCTGTTAAGACGAGGATCATAAAAACTGGTGATGACACAGTTGAAGTAATTCTTAAATCCCTAAGAAAGCAGAACTTGAATCTGGAAAACAATGACGTGCTAGCCATAACATCAAAAATCATAGCGTACGCAGAAGGACGTGTAGTAAAATTAAGCGACATTGGCCCTTCTGATAGGGCGAAAGAGCTTGCAAAACAGTTTTCTTTGCAACCAGAATTTGCAGAGCTAATTTTATGCGAAGCGGACAAAATTTATGGTGGAGTTGAAAAGGCCGTTTTAACGCTTAAAAATGGAATTTTAACCGCTAATGCCGGAATAGATAAAAAAAATGCGCCTCTGGATTCCGTAATTTTATGGCCAAATGATGCACAAAAATGGGCGATACGCATCAGAGAAGAAATAAAAGGCAAAACAGGTAAGCATGTTGCAGTTTTAATCGTTGATAGCAATTTGGTACCGCTTAGGATGGGCACTACTGGTTTGGCTTTGGCTGTCGCAGGGTTTAAACCAGTAAAGGACTGTAGAGGTGATAAGGACATCTACGGAAAGCCATTAATAATTACGCAACATGCAATTGCGGATAATCTGGCTTCTGCAGCTCATTTGTTAATGGGTGAAGCTGCCGAGAAAACTCCTGTAGTCTTGATCAAGGATGCACCAGTTGATTTTGATGATAATGTTTATGGTTCTGCAGATATGATGATGCCGTTCAAAAAGTGCATCTTCATGAGCGCTTTCGGACACTCGCGGTAAACTCCAAAAGGAATAAACATGCTTATTGCTCTTCACTCAGCTCCGAAAGGTTTTTTCAAAACAAGCCCACTCCACAGTAACAATGACCTTGTGAGTTTTGTGCGAAAAGCCGCCTCGCTAGGTTTCAAAGCCGTTCAGATCGGCCCACTTATAGAATATGTTCCCATCGAAGGCGAGCATTTGAAGAGCGTTCTTGACAGTCTAAACATGGGGAGGGATGTTCATGTTGGAGGAATCTACGATGCGGAAAAGTTCGCTTTAACAGAAGAGGAGTATGCAAAAGTACAGAAACAAATACGTTATGGAATAATGCTTTCAAAGAAAATATCTTCGACATTAGTGTCCGTTCACCCGCCTTTTTTTGCGACGGGAAACAAATTGAAGGAAGAGCTTCTCTTAAAGGCAAGAACTCGCTTCCTTAGATTGTTAAAGGAAGAAGTAAATTTCGCAAGCCGCAATCAAATAAAAATTGCCTTAGAATCATTTTGTTATCATCCCTTTATCTTTGAAGGTTTAAATGACTTTGTACAGTTTGTTTCGAAGTTTCCCTCAGAAAAACTCGGAGTTTTACTGGATATAGGGCACTTATACCAAATAGGAATCGACCTCTCTGAGGTAATACACTTGTTTAAACATAGACTGTTGGACATTCATATTCATGACGCCACGCTAGAAAAAGACTTCCGAAAAGCAACTCATCTTCCAATTGGAAAGGGAACAATAAATTTTCCACACTTCATACATCTTCTACAAGAAGTTGGCTATTACAGGTGGCTTACCCTTGAAATACGAGGAACCGAAAAAGAAGTTGTGAAAAGTAAAGAGTATTTAGAGAAGCTAATTGCAAAATCTCTTAAACTTTAAATCTTCATTCTAAATGTTTTTGCATAAAGTTGGACATGATGTTTGTGGACTTTAAGACTTTGGTTAGAGGTGCTCCAATGAATGCGGCGCTCAGTGCAATGATTATTCTTTCCACAGGATAAAGAAACGTGATGGTTTCCCATGTGCCTTTGAAATAGTTCACGTCAGGCATTTGAATTAATTCAAGAGTCAAGGACCCCGCAATTTGACCGGCTAAAGTGGAAGTTAAGGCAGTTATGAAGAAGGCAATAAGAAGCTTACCATCTTTTTCAGAGTTGAAATTTCGCAAAGCCGCCGACTGTAATGGCGATAGCAGAATAAAAAAAACAATTATTTGAAACCAAATGGTCGCGGGAAAAAGCCATACAGGTCCAACAATTGGATAAAAGGCAAAAAGAAGAAAAAGAGAAAAGTATGCGACGATTGAGCCGACACGTTTTTTATTGTAAGTCAAGCCGCCGCACAATGCCGCAAAAATCCCGGAGGCAAAACTGAGTGGAGAAAAGGAGCCAAAGAAAAATCCAATTAGTCCACCTATAAGCGTTGACAATGCGCTAATATACGGCCCAAGAATTATGCCCATCAATGGCGCCATAATAGCGGCTGCTGTTATCGCTTGGCCAGGTAAGCCTATTATAGGAGAGATTCTAATAAAGCCGAAAACCACGTACAAGGCAATGAAGCAGACAGTTAAGGCTAAATCTTTTGTAGTGAGCTTCGGCAACATTGGTTATCTTCCCAGTCTTTTACGTTTGTGGAAAGTTAATTATCCTAAATGATTTATAAATGATTCAATATGCGTTCGTCAATAATCACGTTGACAACAGATTTTGGGTTGAAAGACCCTTACGTTGCGGAAATGAAAGCCGTGATTTTAAGCATAAACCCAAACGCAACAATAGTCGACATAACTCACAAAATAGCAAAGTTTAACATAAGAATGGGAGCATACATTCTAGCTTCCGCATCGCCATACTTTCCAAAAGGCACAATCCATGTGGCAGTGGTGGACCCAGGCGTTGGAACAAAAAGACGCCCCCTACTTATACAGACAAAGTATAGTTCCTATGTTGGACCGGACAATGGCGTGCTAGTTTTAGCTGCAAACAGTCAAGGCATAAAACACATTTACGAAATATCCAATAGGAAGCTTATGTTGCCGAAGATATCAAGTACGTTCCATGGAAGGGACATTTTCGCGCCAGCAGCCGCCTACCTGGCAAATGGAACTCTACCTGCAAAGTTTGGACCAGAAATCCATGAGATTCTAACTCCGGAATTCGCGAAGACAGTTAGAAAAAAAGATATGCTGGTGGGTGAAGTTTTGCAGGTAGACGGTTTTGGGAATATAATCACGAATTTTGGAGAAAAGGAACTTGAATTAATGAAGGTCAAGGATATGGTTAACGTTATGGTCAAGAAAACAAGGCTAAAGCTGAAGCTCTGCAATGCCTACGCAGAAGCTCAAACGCAGAAACCATTAGCCATAATTGGAAGCCACAGCTTCTTAGAAATCTCAATAAACCAAGACAGCGCCGCGGAAGTCTTCAAGGCTAAGAGTGGAGACAGAGTTACACTTTATCGCTCTTAGTTAAGTCTCGAAGCCTGTTAACTCCATCTATATCCCTTATGAAAGCAGCCACACTTTTTGGAACCAGTTTCTCCCAGCTTTCGTCTTTGAGTATCTTCTCTCTAATTTCAGTTGAGGAGCAAAGTTTTCGTTCGTGAAAACGAATGGCTTTGACCTTATATCCCGCTTCCATGAAAAGCCGGCGCGTCAACGGTTCATTAGAATAGACAACGTCAAAACGTGGAGTATAACCTTCCACAGCGGAAACCCACATCATATGCAAATGCACGTCTGGCACAGGCACAATCCAAATCCGAGAAAAGTCTATTCCAGCCTCTTCCAAAGCCTTGCGAACCATGGTTAGCCTTTCACCAGCGGTAAACGGATTGTTAAGGTTGTGGCTGTATTGAGCGCTACCGATAACAATTACAAGCTCCTCAATTTCTTCCAAAATGTCCTTTATTGCACCCAAATGACCCAAGTGAAAGGGTTGAAAACGCCCAACGTAAAGACCACGTTTTACCATCGAAACCATCTTGCGTGGGAATACTGTCATTTTAATGAATTAGTATTTACCCTTTTCCAAGTCCTTTTAGCACAAACTCAACTGGAAACAACTGCAATTTCTTACCGTTTACTTGAATTTCTCGTTTGTCAGCGTAGCCCTGCTTTTCGCGGTCTAGAAAGGCAAGTTTCACATCCAAGCCTCCGCCATACCCGCCTAGAGTGAAATCTGAGCTGACGACCCTGTGGCATGGAACGACTGGCGGGAAAGGATTAAAAGCCATAACACGCCCAACAGCCCTTGGGCTTCCACCAGCAGTCTTAGCAACCGCCCCATAAGAAGTCACATACCCCAATGGGATCAAAGAAACAACTTTAATCACATTCTTAGCGTATTTTGACAAGTGTTCTGTAGCCAAGGAAAAGCTGTTGGAGACCTCTTTTCCTTCATAAACATCCTTTAATAAGTCCAGAACACGCTCAACCAATGGTGAGAGTTTTTCCAAGTATTGAAAGGGCAGATTGAATGGAATGTTTCTCAGAAGATTTTGCAGTATCGCCTCTTGGCTGAAGGCAAAAGTTGTTGCAAAGACCTTTTCCTCATCGCACGCAACCCCGAACCAAACGTTGCCATCCTTTCTAGTGTAAATACCTATCATTCAAGTTTCACTTTCCAGCATTAATTAAGAACAGCTATGGTATTTATGAGGTTTAGCTAGAAATTTTCCATTCACACCGATTTGAACGGCGACGGAAATGTTATATGTTGAAGATGGAAAGACCTCTTTCGTTAAAGGAAGAATCAAAATGCAATCTGCACCAGAAACTCTCAAAATACTTCCAGTGTTGGTCTGCAGAAAAGGGCAAGTTAAAGAAAACTTCATGCCAGAAAAAATAAAGGAGCTAAAGGAAAACTTGAAACTTGATGTTCAAATTTTGAAGAGTGTTGTCATTAATGAGGAAAAGGATGTTTCGCTACTAAATGAAAATGTGACAAAGGCAGATGCCATCCTCCTCTACAAGCCCCACCTAGGCCTAGGTGAGTGTGTAATCAAAATTTCGGAGCATAACCTTCCCATAATCCTTTTCAACGATGAAGGAATGGTTAACAATCCACTGGATGCGCTAGAATACGTACACCCAAAAGAAAGAGTATGGATTGCTGTCGATTACCAAGATGTCAACAATCTCCTGAGTGCCCCTTCAGCCAAGAAAAAGATGAGGCAAACAAAGATAGTTGTTTTGAACGCCAACTACCCCCACTGGGAAAGGTTTCTCTCCAGAATCAGAAGAGGTCGCGAAGCCATTAAACAGAAACTCGGGATAGAGTTAGAATATGTGAAAAGCGAAGACGTTTTAGAAAAATGGAAAAACATGGATGAAAAACGAGTGAAAATAGTAACAGAGAAATGGATGACGGAAGCGGAAAAAATCGTTGAACCAGAAGAAAAGGACCTAATAGCTGTTGCAAAATTGTACCTCGTTATGAAAGATTTATTGAAGGAGAAAAATGCTCAAGCAATAACGATGGGCTATGGCGACGATCCATTACCAGTTCCTTGTTTCGCGTACACAAACCTAAGAGATGAAGGGACACCTTCAGCCTGCGAGGCAGACATTATCTCCCTCCTATCCATGGTCATTCTTAATTACATCGCAAACAAGCCTTGCTTCATGGGTAACACGTTCGTTGACACTACGGACAACACTTTAATCCTAAGTCACTGTGTATGTCCAAGAAAGATGGATGGATACGAAGCAAACGCAACGCCTTACACATTGAGGCAGTACCATAAAGAAAAATTCACTGGCAGTTTGACAGCATTTGTGAAAATGAAATCAGAACAAGAAGTCACAGTTTGCCGCTTGAGTGGAGACCTAAAGAACATGCTTATCGCAAGGGGGATAATTGCGGATTGTATGGAAATGGATTCTGAAGCATACTGCAGAGTAACAGTAAAAGTGAGAATTAACAACTCCAAGGAATTTATTCACAAAACATCAGGCAACCATCACGTCATGGTATATGGCGATTACAGGGAACAGCTAAGGAAGCTCAACGAAATGTTAGGCATAGCTACCATAGAAGTTTGAAAGCTTTTATGATTAAACTTAATAAGTTGCATGTGTATATCACGAAAGAAAGGTGAACTTGATGGAAAGAGAATCCCAGCAACCCCAATATCTCTGGGTTCCAGGCGCAACAACCGTTGGTGTGGTGTGTCCAGACGGCGTTGTTTTAGCCTCTGAAAAACGTGTTTCTTATGGCTATCTAATTGTAAGCAAGGGTGGTAAAAAAGTTTTCAAAATAACAGACCACATAGGCGCGGCGTGTGCGGGACTCGTTTCCGACATGCAAATCCTCATAAGAGAAGTGGATGCCTACGCAAATCTATTCAATTTAGATGCTGGAAGACCAATTTCCGTGAGGTCAGCAGCCAAACTCATGTCAACTTTGCTCTTCTCCCGCCGATTGGCACCACTGATTACGCAGACAATTGTCGGCGGAATAGATGATGAAGGAGCATCACTTTATGTGCTGGACGTTTTGGGCTCAGTAATACCCGACAAGTATGCGGTAGTCGGTTCTGGAACCGAAATCGCCATGGGAGTGCTCGAGGAAGCATACAAAGAAGACTTGACCGTGGAAGAGGCAAAGGACCTGGTCGTTAGAGCAATAAAGTCGGCCATAAGCAGAGATGTCATGAGCGGCGACGGAATAGATTTTCTGTTTATAACTAAGGATGGAATACGCGCGGAATCAATAAAATTCTAAATTCCGAAACTTTTTACAAAAGTTTAAAACAAATGAAAAACTTAAGCGTTAATCCCTGCACAACAAATATTGCTATGGAACGGTGGAGAGCATAGATTGTCGTTTGAATTAAGCTTGAAGGAAGGAAAATTTCTAGTTGACCTTGCACGCAAAGCTGTGGAGGAATATCTAAAAAACAGGAAACAAATCAGTGTTCCAGAAAGCACCGCTGAAAAGTTTCTGCACCCTTGTGGAGTATTCGTCACAATAAACAGCATGAAGAACGGGGAAGAAGAATTAAGAGGATGCATTGGCTATCCATACCCCACGATGCCACTAGCTCAAGCAGTTATCGAATCCGCCATAAGCTCAGCAACGCAAGACCCACGTTTTTACCCGCTTTCGTTAAGCGAGCTTGACAAAGTAGTTTTTGAAGTGAGCGTGCTCACACCCCCGCAGATAATAGAAGTGAAAAAACCAAACGAATACCCAAATAAAATCAAAGTTGGAAAAGACGGATTAATTGTTGAAAGAGGCATGTTTAAAGGATTGCTTTTGCCGCAAGTGCCAGTTGAATGGAAATGGGATGAAGAGGAATTTCTATGTCAATGTTGTATCAAGGCAGGTCTCCCCTCAGATTGCTGGATCCTAGAAGGCACGAAAATTTACAAGTTTCAAGCCATAATATTTGAGGAGGAAAAACCAAGAGGTAAAGTGAAGCGCAAAGTCCTCGGCGGGAAATAATTCTATGCGAGTTTATTTTGCTCCCTGCGGCATCGGCCTAGGACATGTTGGAAGATGCATTCCAATAGCAAAGAAACTTCTAGACAAAAACGTCGAGGTGATATTTTCCACCTACCAAGAAGGCATACAGTACGTCGAAAAAGAGAAACTTCCGCTCATAAAGGCTCCACCCATCGGTTTTCAAGTCAAACCCGACGGAACCATAGATTTTAGACTAACGGCGGTAAATCCTGGCCCATTTTTGTCTTCGTTCACGCTCATGAAACAAGTTGACGCCGAAATACGCGCTATTGAACACTTTAAGCCCGATGTGGTGGTTTCGGATTCCCGCATCTCGCCTTTATTGGCAGCGAGATTTTTAGGAGTCCCAAAAATTTGTATTTTAAACCAGTTTCAAGTGATAATACCAAGGAAAAAACGGTTTTTACGCTTGGCAAAATTCGCAGATTCCATAACACTTACAATCATTGGGAAAATGTGGACAAGCGGAAACAACACTTTGATACCGGATTTTCCCCAGCCATACACAATATGCGCTGGCAACTTGAACATCCCAAAATCTTACAGGAAAAATGTAAGGCTCATAGGACCGATATTACCTAAACGCCCAAGTGAGTTACCAACCAAAGAAGAAATTCGCAAAAAGCTAGGACTAAAATCTGATAAACCTGTTATTTTTGCACCAATAAGTGGTCCAATCAGAGAAAGATCCTTTTTGACAGGGTTTTTGAGGAAAATCTTGCTGAAATTTCCGGAAGATTATGAAGTTGTTATGTCGCTCGGCTATCCGAATGCTGAGAACAAACCCGTCCAACACGGAAATGTGACTGTCTACAAGTGGATTCCAAATCGCTTCGAATACCTAAAAGCTTCTGACCTAGTCATAGGTCGTGCTGGACACGGAACTTTAACGCAGTGCCTATGCTATGGCAAGCCTATGATACTCGTGCCCACACCAAGCCACACAGAACAAATTAGCAACGCAAAACAGGTCGAGAAACTAGGTGCAGCGAGAATCATTCCACAGGAAGAATTGGGCAAAGAAAGACTCTTAAAAAGCATTCGGCAGATTTTCGAAAGTGAAACTACTGAAAAACTTAAAGAAATTCAGACAGAAGTCCTAAAATATGATGGTTTGGAAAAGGTAGTTAATACCATAATAGAAACAGTGGAAAACAAGCAAGTATTTTAAGTTAAACAGTCAAAAAGTAAGTACATGTTCTTACCGCGCAAAATTTTGGAAGAAAAACTTCGAAAGATGCTTGCTGAAGACTTAGGGCAAGGAGACATAACTAGTGCATTGATTGTTCCAGCAGAAAGCACCGCAGAAGCAGAGGTAGTAGCGAAAGAATCAGGGATTGCGGCCGGAATGGAAGAGGCAAAAATCCTTCTGGAAAGTCTAGGGCTTAAGGTCGAAGCTTCAGTTGCGGACGGAGAAAAAATAAGAACGAAACAAATCTTGATGAAAATTTCCGGAAACACTAGGACAATGCTTTCTGTTGAACGCACACTGTTAAATATTCTTTCGCGCATGAGCGGCATCGCGACATCAACAAGAAAATTAGTGGATAAGCTTGAGAAAGCTGAACTCAAAACAAAGGTTGCGTGCACACGAAAAACAGCGCCAGGACTCCTTTACTTTGATAAAAAGGCCGTTCTAGTAGGCGACGGCGACACTCATAGGCTTCATTTAGACGACATGATTTTGATAAAAGACAACCACATCACAGTAGCTGGGGGCATTGAAAACGCTATTGAAAAAGTTAGAGAAAAAGCCTCTTTCAGCAAAAAAATCGAGGTTGAAGTTGCTAGAGTCAAGGATGTGCCAGTTGCTGCAAAGGCTGGCATAGACGTAATCTTGATGGATAATTTTTCCCCAAAGCAAATAGAGGAAGCAATTAAGCTGCTCAAGAAAGAGAGATTCTTCGGAAAAGTTTTGCTAGAAGCCAGCGGTGGAATAACAGGAGAAAACATAATAGCATTTGCATCGACTGGAGTGGACATTGTTAGTCTAGGCGAAATAACGGACAGCATAAAAGCGCTGGACGTGAGCCTTGAAATCAGAAGACAGGATAAACGTTAGGCTGACATGACGCTGACGAATCCAAACTGAAATTCAATGCAGATGTTCGGCCTGTAAAACCATCAAAGAAGCAGTAATAGTGCCAGCACTATGAGATTATAACTTGCATGGGCAACTACAGAAACAGTATACGAATTCCACCGGTAGTAGATGTAGCCCAATACCAATCCCATCAGGAAGGCTGAAATAGTGTAGACTCCTTGTGGGTCGAAATGACCTAGTCCCCAAGCTAAAGAAGAAACAAGCAAAGCGGGGACCAGAGAATATTTGCGATTGATTGCATTCTGCAGAAAGCCCCTGAAAGTGAACTCTTCACAAATCCCAGCTAAAATCGAACTTGCTATCACAGCGAGTAATCCTTCGGTAGAGCTACTCATGTTTATGATTAACTTGTTGGACTCTTCAACAGCCTCGCTCACCCCAAAGATAGAGACCAACACGGCAGAGATGACCATACTGAACAACAATAGAAAAGCGCCGAAGGAAACGCCCAAAAGAATGTTTTTAATGTTTATCTGTAACCCTATATAGTTTCCAACATTAACCTTTCTATATAGCATATAGCCTAGTGGAATGACTATAAAAAGCAGTTCAGAAAGCACCATCGCTACGCCAATTCCAAAAAAAATAAAGAATGCAACTCCTAAAAACAAGAACATTATGAAACTTGCTACCACAGCTGTAATGGCTGCAAAAGGGGAAATATCAACGCTTCTCTTTTCCATTCTGTTCACTCTACCCTTACATCCTTTTTTGTCGCGGGAAGAAAGTTTTTGCTGATGTTCAAATTCCAGATGGAAAGGATAACCATACGTTGTTACCAACAATAGGCTGATTTGTGCTTTAAGCTTTTGGAGTTATCTTTAGGGCTCTGAAACCTCTTGCAGTCGGGTTTAGGATTTCCGTTATATTAACTCTTTCTAAGATTTCTTTTGTGTCTTCGGCATATCCTCTCACATCATGCTCCGCTCCTATAAGAGAATAAAGGTATATTCTTTTTTCAGCTAGTCTCGGCTGGCATTTTGAGGGTAAGCCAAGCAAAACAGTCTGAACTTCCTTGACCGCCTTGTCGCATGCATACACGATTGCGTGTGCTCCGGACGTCAACTCTGCAATTCTTACAGGCATGCTTTCCTTTCCTATAGCTAAAACTTCAATTCCATATTTCTGTGTGATTTCACCAGCAATTTTCCTTAGTCTGGGCAGAATTCTTAGAAGGTGACGCTTTGCTCTGGCAGAAACTTTCATGTTGGAGAACTGAATTGGAGACAGTTGCTCGAGCGGAACCGCTCCCAGTGACATGTCAAGATGGACAACATCAGCACCCACCTTTCCCAGCAGTTCCTTGCAAAGCTCGGCCTCACGAACCACAACTCCATGCCCGTTCCCCGCATTCACAAAAATAGGCTCAGCCAAAAACATGTTTGTCTCTCTGTATGGCGGAGTGACTAACACGGCTGCAACCGCAACAATCGAAATCGGTTCAAACTTACTGTTCAATAGAGCGGATGAGGAATCCGCTGCAATAATTTTCAAATTCTTCACCTTGCTTACCTTAAGGGATTATCAGAATTTATCTTTGCTGCTTCATCCAGCCGTTCCCTTAAGCGTGTTCCCAAAATGAATATCTCTGAACTTTTGGCTCGGCTTGCCTTAGGCTTTATCACCTTCACAACCTCAAAATTCTTTTTCACCTTCTTAACGAAATCGTCGAGCAAGTCTCCTTGGAAAACTTTTACGAAAAAGTTTCCAGAAGGCTCAAGAACCTCGACTGCTATGTTTAATGCTTGTTGTGCCAAGTCTATTTGACGGGCATGGTCGATTTCCCATATTCCAGAAATGTTTGGTGAGGCATCTGAGATCACAACATCAGCCTTTCTTGGAAGAAACTCTACGACTTGCTGCAGTATTTCTTGCTCGTTTATGTCGCCTATGATCGTTCGAACGTTACTCTGCGGGAAAGGCTCAATAGGTCTTAAGTCAACTCCCAAAACAAAACCCTTACTCCCAACAATCTTTCTTGCGACCTGAACCCAGCCGCCTGGTGCTGCACCCAAATCAAGAACAACATCGCGGTTTCCTATGAAATGATACCTCTCCACAGCCTCAAATAATTTATAGGCTGCTCTAGAGCGGTATCTTTCCTCTTTAGCCTTCCTATAATAATAATCCCTTTTCCTCTCGCGAATCCATGCCTTAGGCAAAACTAGCTGTCACCCAGTGCCTCGGATTCGCTCTTGGCTATAGAGAGAAGCCATTCAGTGAGTTTTTCGCAGTTTTGTGGCGAAACTGCACTGGATGGATCGCACCTAGTGTTGCCTGGACACATCAGGCATGGACAATCAGCTATCGAGTCTATTGATGCTGGAAGCCTCTTAGGGAAAAGCCTATAGGTCCACCTTCCGTTGCGGAGTTCCCTCTCTCTGTGGATTAATCCTTTGCTTTCCAGCTTTAGAGCTATTCTAGAGCCCTCCCTACTGCTTGCTCCTAGTTCATGCCATAGTTCCGATTGAAGCACGCCCTCAAAGCCCATATTTGTTATGAACTGGAGGGCTTTTTGTTCTAAGTCGTTACGTTTCGGCATTTCGATCAATTCCAATTCTCTCACTTAATATATGTGCAGTTTTAAATAAAAAGATGTACGTTTAAGATTCGAAGCAATTTAAGTCGAAGGACTAAAGAATGGGAGGAAAAAGGCAAGCGTGTCCTATTGCCTAGGAATCGAATCAACAGCCGACGACTTCAGCGTCGGAATATCAACGTTCAACGGCGAAATATTAGCGAATATAATAAGCGCTTACATGCCAGAAGAAGGCGGCATTCACCCTCGAGAAGCAGCGAGACACCACGCAGAAGCAGCAAGCAAAGTTCTAGAAGAAGCCTTCACAAAATCCAGAACAAAGCCACAGGACGTATCGATCATCGCTTTTTCTCAAGGTCCAGGTCTAGGACCGTGCCTTCGCACGGGTGCAACAGTAGCCCGTGCTTTGGCTTCCTATCTTAACGTTCCACTTGTGGGAGTCAACCATTGCATAGCACATGTCGAAATAGGCAAACTTAAAACGGGCGCCAAAGACCCCATAACACTGTATGTTTCAGGCGGAAACACCATAGTTTCAGCTTTTGACTCTGGACGTTACAGAGTTTTTGGCGAGACCCTGGATATCGCCCTTGGAAATTGTTTGGACGTTTTTGCAAGGGAGGCGGGACTACGTCAAAGGCCAGAAATGCCATTTGGGGCTATGGTTGAAAAACTTGCCGCGAAAGGAAGGAAGTTGATTCCTTTGCCATACACTGTTAAAGGAATGGACGCATCCTTCAGTGGCTTATTGACTGCCGCGGTCAACTTGCTTAAAGGAGGGGAACATAGGCTTGAAGATTTGTGTTATAGTCTCCAAGAGACAGCTTTTTCAATGGTCACGGAGGTTACTGAAAGGGCTTTAGCCCACACGGAGAAAAAAGAGGCCTTGTTAACTGGTGGGGTAGCCGCCAATAGAAGATTACAGTCTATGATTAAACGCATAGCCGAAGAGCATGAAGCTGAATTCTGCGTTGGCCCAAGCGAGTTTGCAATCGATAACGGAGCCATGATTGCGTGGACGGGTGTACTAGCCTATAAGCATGGTATGATTACGCCAATCGAGAGGAGTTTTGTGAAGTTGAGGTGGCGACTTGAAGAGGTTGAAATTCCATGGGTGAAATGAAATGCCGCTTTTGATTAAAAAGGGAGCCGAAGCCAATCTTTACCTTTCGCAATGGCAAGATAGAAGAGTGGTGATGAAGAAGCGCTTGCCCAAGAAATATCGTCCATCAAGGTTAGATGAGCAAATTCGAAATTACCGAATACTTCATGAACCGCAATTAATGCACGAGGCAAAAAAGGCTGGAGTGCCAACACCAACAATTTTTCTGGTTGACGTAAAAAACGCCACGATAATAATGGAGTTTATCAGAGGAAAACAAGTAAAACGGTTGTTAAGCGAAGTCACTAAAAGCGAAAGGCAACGCTTGTGCCTCAAAATTGGTGAATCAATAGGTAAACTTCACGAACACGGCATAATTCACGGCGATTTAACCACCTCAAACATGATTCTAAATTCAGAAGGAAAAATCTATTTTGTGGATTTTGGACTCGGCGAGAAAACCAAAGAGTTGGAAGCCAGAGGAGTAGACCTACACCTCATGAAAAGGGCTTTGCAGAGTACGCATTTCCGCTTTTCTGAAGAATGTTTTGACGCTGTAATTGACGGATATTCTAAAGTCTTAAACCCTGAAACGGTAAAAAACATTTTAGACAAGATAAAGGAGATAGAGAGAAGGGGAAGATATGTTGCCGAAAGAAAAGGTGAATGGGAATGATTAAGACTGTTCGGTGCATCACTTTTTATGTTTCAGATTTAAAAAAAGCTTCAAAATTTTACGAAGAAATTCTGGGTTTGGAAAAAAAATATGAATATTCAAGTTATGTTGGCTTCGAATGCGGCGGCGTAGAGATAGGGTTAATTCCCAAACTTGGCGAAAAAACAACGGTAAGCTCGGTGTCACCTTCTGTAGAATTTCTTGTGGATAATGTGGATAGAGTGTATAGCGAGTTAAAAGGTAAGGGAGTGAACTTCATTAAAGAGTTGCATGATGAGCCTTGGGGTGGAAGACAAGCGACATTCACAGATCCGGACGGCAACATCCTAGAAATCGTGCAGATAGACTGGGAAAAATACTTTAGTGTGTCAGCCAAAGGTGCAAAGAAAAGCCGTGAGCCAGCATGAGTTTTCAGCTAAAGGGTAGAGTCATATTCTTTGCAACAAACAATATTAACAAGTTTAACGAAGCCCGAAGCGTGTTTGCCGAATACCGAATGGCTGTCGGCATGCTAAGAGTTAAAACAGTAGAAATTCAAAGCGAAAGCTTAGAGGAAATTGCAAGAGCAAGCGCTATGGAGGCCTTTAAAGAATGCAATTTACCAGTTATAGTGGAAGATGCCGGATTATTCATAGGGGCGTTAAAGGGTTTCCCTGGACCTTACGCCGCTTACGTTTACAGAACAATAGGCAACAAGGGCTTGCTTCGGCTTATGGAAAAAAATGAAAACAGAAAAGCAAATTTCCGATCAGTGGTAGCATACTGTTCCGCAGAGTTTGAATCGCCAATATGCTTCGATGGCGAAGCTATCGGAGAAATAGCAAAAGAAGAGAGAAGGGAAAACCTCAAATCTGGTTTTGGGTTTGACCCCATTTTCAGGCCAGCTAACATCGATAAGACATTCGAAGAAATGACTGTGGCAGAGAAAAACATGTATTCACATCGTGCAAGGGCTCTACGCAAGTTTGCGGAATGGTATAAAAATGTTCCATGACAAAACCGGTGTTTACTTTCAATCAATAATCTTAAATATCTGTCCACCTTCGCTCATACAGAGTTTAAGCCGTAGGAGTTGCCAAAACTGGAAAAGGGAAAATCGCACTCAATAAGACCAGTGAGCAAGCGGCCTCCAAGCTGGTGCAAATACCAGCCAGAAGAAGTAGAAGCTCTAGTCGTTAAGCTAGCGAAGGAAGGGAATGCGCCGAGCCGAATAGGAACAATCCTAAGAGACCAGTACGCAATTCCTCTCGTGAAGCCGATAACTGGAAAAACGATTACGAAAATACTTAAGGACGCAGAGCTCAAACCAGCAATGCCAGAAGACTTGGGAAACTTGGTAAGAAAGGCTGAAAGCCTCGGCGCACACCTAGAGAAAAACAAGAGAGATGTGCATAACAAAAGGGCACTTCAAGTTATAGAAGCAAAAATCCACAAGCTCTCAAGGTATTATAAACGCAAAGGTGTTTTGCCTTCAAACTGGAAGTACGAGCCAAGAATAGCTTCTTTAGCCTGACATTGATATTAATACGCGTCCTCATAGAATTGTAGAACGAAGAAAACATACATATAACTCCGGCTTTAAATCATAAATAATTCAGCTTTCCAAGCCCTTAATGTGATTGCTATGGCTTTAGACGAGAACAAGATTTCAAGCTTCTTGGGGTCAGTTGCACTAGCAGCAAAAACAATTCTGGAAACAGTAAAAGAAGACGGGTTCATCCATGTTTTTTCGCACCTAGATGCCGATGGAGTTGCAGCTGCCGGGATTATTGGAAAAACCTTATCCAGGCTTGACGCAAAATTTCGAATCAGAATAACTCAGTGGGTTGATGAAAAAATCGTGAGCGAAATTCTCTCAGACAAGCCGCAACTCATAATTTTAACAGACTTCGGAAGTGGTTACATTGACTTGTTAAATGAGAAACTTTCAGACTTTAGAATAGTCATTTTAGACCATCACCAAGTTATGGGCAAAGAATCCGCTAATTTCGTGCAGGTTAATCCGCATTTGCACGTGATAGATGGGGCGCGAGACATCAGCGGTTCAGGTGTCGCATATTTTGTGGCTAAGGCTGTGAACAAGGTCAATGTTGATTTGGCGCCGATAGCTGTTGTTGGAGCTCTCGGAGACCTACAAGATAAATATGACCAACGAATGCTAGGTGGACTTAACGAAAAAATCGTTGCAGACGCCAAAGACGCAGGTCTCCTAATAGTCGAAAAAGACCTAGTATTTTTTGGGAGAGAAACACGGCCTATCCATAGAACTTTGGCGTCTACAACTAACCCATTTATTCCAGGCATAAGCGGTGAAGAAGACAAAAGTTTAGCTTTTTTGGCAAGTGTTGAAATCAAACCAAGACATGGCGATAGGTGGCGAGCTTTAAGGGATCTTTCAGAGGAAGAGAAGAAGAGGCTGTGTTCAGCCCTTGCAGACTACTTGTTATCTAAAGGTTTGCATTACGAAGTTGCAAGCCTCATCGGGCACGTTTATATTTTGAACCGCGAGGAACCTTGGACTCCGCTCAGAGATGCAAGAGAATTTGCTGTCCTTTTGAACGCAACCGGACGCATGGACAAGCCGAGTCTAGGCGTTTCTATTTGCATGGGCGACAGAGGCTCGGCTCTCGAGGAAGCAAACAAAGTGCTGGAAGAGTATAGGAGAACAATCAACAAGTATCTTGGATGGATAATGGAAAAACCGGAAAGAATGAAAGAGTTTGAGAACATTTACGTTGTTTTTGGTGAAGACTTCATAGACGACAAGATAATAGGGGCCGTATCATCAATACTTTCAACAAGCCTTCCGAACCCCGAAAAACCGTTAATCGCCTACGCAAGTGTTGAGGAGCAGGGTGTGGCAAAGTTTTCGGCAAGAACCATAGACACCTTAACCAACAGAGGAGTCAACTTGGGAGAAGTTATGCAAGTGGCCGCTGAAAAGTGCCTGGGAAATGGAGGGGGCCATAATATAGCGGCGGGAGCGCAGGTCCCCATCGAAAACGTTGACACCTTCATTAAAATAGTTAACGAATTAGTGGGCAAGCAATTGAAGGAAGGGAAAATTGGAAACTGAAATAATTTTGGAATATGAAGACGCGAAAACCGCTGAAGCCATAGCCAAGGCAGTTTCGCCAGACAACTTTAAAACACCAAGGGGCTTGTCCATAAAGACAGTTAGGGAAAATAGGAAAGTTATTACGCAAATAAAATGTAAAGGAAAACTTCCAACGTTTATCGCGACGATTGACGACTTGCTTTTCTGCACTTCGACAGCGGAAAAGACACTTCAAACAACAAAGAAGCTTAAATGAAAAACCTTGAGATGGGCGCTTTTTTCTACCCACCATGTTTTCAGAAGATTTACGCCTATGAAGGGTTTTTCTCATGCTATTTTTCTTGGCTGATGTGATTCTGCACTTCAAACTTAGAAAGACTATATCTCTCTCTAGGTTTCTGTCTTTGAATGCTTTCTGTTGCTCTCTGCGGAGCCTAGACTCCCTTGTATATACCGATCGCAACACCTGCCATATGAAAGAGAAAACTACCAATCACTCATTCGCTTGCCAATCCGCCCTGCAAAAACTGATTACTCATCAAAGAAAAAAGCATGTGCCGCAGAATATTGCTAGAAACGCACTTTTGGCCGCTGGCAGCTTTTATCGTAAGGTTAAATAGTTGATTTAAGGCTAAGGTTAGAAGGTTAAACGTAAGCTGCAGGGCACAGTTGCATGTGAGAGAAATGTTGGACATCAAACTCGTCCGTGAAAATCCGGATGTCGTAAGGAACAATTTGACGAAGAGGGGAGACCCTGAAAACCTGAAGATGCTTGATGAACTTATTGATTATGACAAGAAGTGGCGACTAGGCCTGACTAAGCTGAACGAGCTTCGCCATGAAAGAAGATTGATAACAACTGAAATTGCATCGCTAAAAAAGAAGGGGAAAGATGCCAACAAAGAACTTACAAAGGCAAGAATGGTTGACGCGGAAATCACATCGTTAGAAAGGCAAGTGAACGAATGCGAAGAGAAAGTGCACTACTATCTCATGCGGATTCCAAACCTCCTACATGAATCAGTTCCCGCAGGCAAGGATGAAAACGATAACGTTCCAATAAGAACATGGGGTGAAATACCAAAATTCAGCTTTCCCGTCAAAGACCACATAGACTTAGGCTTAAGCCTCGACATAATGGACATAGAAAGAGCCGGAAAAATCGCTGGAGCCAGATTTTTCTCCCTAAAAAGAGAAGGTGTCCTACTCGACATGGCTCTAATGAGCTTTGCCCTAGAAGAGATGATTAAGAAAGGCTACATGCCCACGGAACCACCCTTCCTCATGAGACGAAAACCCTACGAAGGCGTCGTAGCACTAAGCGACTTCGAAAAAGACCTATACAAAATTGAAGACGAAGACCTATACTTGATTGCAACTTCGGAGCATCCGATGGCAGCAATGTTCATGGACGAGGTCTTAAAGGCAGAAGGCTTACCGCTTAAACTTGTGGGGGTAAGCCCAAACTTCAGAAAGGAAGCTGGAGCACACGGCAAAGATACACGCGGAATTTTCCGAACACACCAATTCAACAAGATTGAGCAATTTGTTTTCTGTAAACCTGAAAACTCATGGGAAATGCATGAAGAGCTCATACGAAACGCTGAAGAAATCGTTCAAAAACTAGGCCTGCCCTACCGTGTTGTGAACGTATGCACAGGCGACATAGGAACAGTTGCCGCCAAAAAATACGACATAGAAGCGTGGATGCCTGCGCAGAATGCTTACAGAGAAATAATCTCATGCAGCAACTGTACAGACTACCAAGCCAGAAGACTAAACATAAGATACAGAGAAAAAGAAGGGGAGCCACCCAAGAGATTTGTGCACACACTGAACTCAACAGCCATAGCCACCGGCAGAACAATCGTTGCAATACTTGAAAATTACCAGCAACAGAACGGCTCAGTCATTGTTCCAGAAGTTTTGAGAAAATGCATGGGTAGTATCGATAAAATAGAACCGAAGCCGTAAAACTTTTAATACCCTGATGCGAATTCTCAAGCTACAATTGGAGGATAAAAGTGTCTTCAAAAACAAAACGCGTGCGAGATAAATGGCGAAGCAAAGCGTGGTATAATGTGCTTGCTCCACCATACTTCGGAAGCGTTGAGCTGGGAGCTGTACCAGCCGAGGAGCCCGAAAAACTGGTTGGAAGAGTGATTGACTCAACACTTTATGAAGTTACAAACGATTTCGCCCACCAATACTTGAAAATGTACTTTCAAATAACAGAAATAGACGGCAAAACCGCTCGAACAATGTTTAAGGGGCATGAATACTCAAGGGACTATTTGCGAAGCCTCGTCCGAAGAAGAACAACGAAGGTCGATGGAATATTCAATGTAACAACAAAAGACGGATACAAACTACGAGCGGCTGTCTCCGCCTTCACGCTCTCAAGAATTAAGACAACACAGGAGAAAGAGATACGAGTCATAATGGAGAAAATCATTAAGGAAAAAGCTTCAGCGCTCACACTGGACCAGTTTGCACAGGAAATGGTTCTTGGAAAAATAGCGTCAGATATATACAACGAAGCTAAAAAAATGGCTCCACTACGCCATGTGGGCATCAGAAAATCAAAGCTTGTTATGCAGTTGCGGCAACTGCAAACGGCTGGATAAAACCAGATTTTAAAAATTTTTCCGTGCTCTGACTGCTGTGATTGATTTAGTTCAAAAATTGTTAAGTCTGCGCAAAAAGTGATTTTTGACTCACATGAGTTAATTAGATTGGAAATATCGGTAAAGCTCTTGATAGTACTTCTTTACCACGATATTCTGGCAATATTATTGGAGATTTCCGATCTACCGGCACATTTGCTTTTTTTAACATTTTTACGTACCTTGAGACATGAGCAAGTGAAAGGTTTGGTTTACCACTTTTCCGTTTCACATAGTTAGCAACGGATATCCCAGCTCTTCTTCCAAATACATTGATGCCAAGAAGAGAGTTACCCATCAATCTGTTTTTGCCATGAACCCCTCCTCCAACTTCTCCAGCTGCGTAGAATCCATGAATTGGATTATCAGAAGCATCAAGAACTTCGGTGTTCTCGCTTATTGCGATTCCTCCATTTTGATAGTGTAAAGTTGGGAATGTTAATACTGGATCTCGGGATATGTCGATACCAAAACGTTTATACTGCCTATACATTGCTGGCAACAGTTTTTTTACAGCTCCTTTTCCTCTCAGCTCTTCTATCATGGGTATGTCCAGCCAAACTCCCATCGCCCCTGTAGGTGTTGTAATACTTTTACGATTTCCATAGCATTCTTTGATTATTGCCGAACTTACAACATCTCTCGGTTCAAGCTGGTATATGAATTGTTCTCCATCTTTGTTTACTAGCTGCGCCCCGAGACTTCTCACTTTTTCCGTTATTAAGAGCCCAAATATTTGTTCAGGATAAGCGACTCCAGTCGGATGGTATTGGGACGAATCAATATCTCTAAGTTTTGCACCAACTCTATAAGCCATTACGACTCCGTCCATCGTTGCCCCATAATGGTTGGTTGTTGGAAAGCCTTGTATATGGAGTCTTCCAAATCCGCCAGTTGCTAACACAACCGCTTTTGCCCTAATAACGTGATATTCTTTTGTTTCAAGATTCCAGAGCACAGCTCCGCTGACTCCGCCTCCATCATCGGTTAAAAGTTCGATTGCTGATAAAAACTCTAACACTGGTATTTCTTTGTTTAAGACTTCATCCTTCAAAACTCTCATTATTTCGAGACCAGTGTAGTCCCTGCATGTGTGCATTCTTCTCTTACTCGTTCCCCCTCCATGTATCTCTATCATCTCACCATCATCATTTTTGTCATAAATAATCCCGAGTTCTTCATGCCATTTTACTATTGTAGGTGCATCTTCGACTAATGCTTTAACAAGTTCAGGCTTATTTGTAAAATGACCTCCTCCCATGACATCTAAGTAGTGGATCACTGGACTGTCTTCTGGCCTGTCTGCCGCTTGTATTCCTCCCTGAGCCATCATAGTGTTTGAGTCACCAAACCTGAGCTTTGTTGAAATCAATATATCTTCACTTTTTACTCCGCTGTAGTTTGCCCAAAGAGCAGCTGCTGCACCAGCACCTCCGGCACCTATTATTAGAACTTCCACAGCATAGCCTATTTTGCCAAGGTCTAGTTCTTTAGGGTCCACAAGCGGGTATGCTTCTATTAAATCTGCTACTTCGTGTGGGACAGCGTCCCCTTTGTTTGAACCTAATTTTAGTGAACGTTTTGTTCCTTCTTTATAATCTGGATGCCATGTCTTTAGTAACTGTTCTCTTTCTTCAAGTGAGAGAGAAGTATATCTTTGTTTTAGTCTCCTTTCTCTACTGTTTTTAATTTCATACATTGAGTTTTCGACATCTTTAGGATAAGACATTTCACTCAATTTAGGCAACCTTCTCCTCCAATTCTGGTTCTATTTTTCTTTCTGAGTAAGACTTCTTTAATTCATCTAAGTTCTTTTTCATATACTCTTGAAGCTGTTGCTCATACTTTTTCTCTTGCATTTCTTTTACTCTTACCTCTAAATCTTTTGATTTCTTTAGGAGGTATGTACCGTGTAGTCTTCTTACTAATTGGAAAACATTTGAATGTTGGATTTCAGCTGGACATCTTAAAGAACATAGTCCACATGAGATACAATCGAATGCGAGGTTTGAGGTTTTTGTCAAGTCTCCTCTAATTATGGATTGAATTGCATCCATAACTTCAAGTTCTTGGGGGCAAGCTTTTGTGCAAGCATTACAACTAACACATCTCACCAGTTCAGGATATAATCCTATGACGATTGATGAGTCAGGTTTAAGCTGAGTTATGGTATAGCGCTGTTTTTCAGCTGGAACGAACGGTATCTGAGCTAAGTACATTCCATCTTTAACGGTAGTTTGACATGCTAGTCCTGTGTAAAGTCTATAGTCATTTTTCACTCTGTAAACAGTTGCGCATCCACCACAAAAACCGCCTCTACAACCTATTCCCCTAATGTATTTGTAACCTATCCATTCCATTGATTTCATGATCGTTAAATCCGCTGGAACACAATATTCTTTGCCCATTACATAGATTCTAATAAATTCAACTTGCGAACTCAATTCACTCATCCTTCCTTTAACAACCCATTAATTAACATTTTATTTTCATCAGTTAAGACTTCGTCCAAACCAAAGACATAACTTAACAGTTCAGTTAAGTATAAAACTGGAATAAGTTTACGGCGTTCGCTTTTTTCCAATTCTTCTTTAGAGAACTTCAAGTTAAAGTGACATAATGGACATATTGTTACCATAACGTCTGCATCCCACTCTTTCGCTGAATCCAATATTTCAGAACCTTTCTTAATTGTAATCTCTTTTGACAGAATTGTCTGGTAAGAACCACAGCATTCACCTCTCTTTGGATATGAAACAGGAGTTCCCCCAATCGCACTGATAATCTTTTCAACAATCTCAGGATTATTAGGATCGTCGATGCTGATTTCTTTAGGTCTTAAGAGCATACAACCGTAGTAGGAAGCTACTCTTAGTCCGTCTAAAGATTTTTTAACATGTTTTTCTATGGATTTATCCTTCAAAAACTCTTTAAATGGTTCTAAAAAGTGGAATACTTCGACCTCTCCTTTATAGGGTTCTTCAGTGTCCATAAATTTGTTTACTTTGTTAAGTTTATCTGAATTCGTTTTTAACGCCATGTTTACTAGTTTTAGGGTATTATAGCACATAGGACAAACTGCGACCAATTTTTGTGGAACATTAAGTTCTCTCGACATTACTTGAGTTTTGCTTAGGTTTCTGGCTGAAGCCACATAGTACATTTCACTGTCAACAGCAAGGCTGTGAACAACGCCGCAGCAATACCATTTATTGAGTTCGGTTAATTCTATTCCAAGCAAACTAGCTACTGCTAAGGTGCTTTTCTCCAACTCAATAGCCGAAGATTTGAGTGAACAGCCTGGATAATATAGGAATCTCAAAATTCTCACCCAGTTGCTTTTCTTGTTGCTGCCACTAGTAATATTTCTGGCATTCTTTCAAGTTCCTCTGCTTTTCTTAAGTCCACCTTGTTAATGCCTTTCCTCAAGGAGATTAATCTTAATGCTTCCATTACCCCTGCCACGTTCACTCCCCTAGGACAAATGTCTGTGCAATTAAAACATGAAGCACAAACCCATTGCGTCGTTGACTTTAGTACATGTTCATCGTCAAGTTGGATCATTTTTATTATTTGATTAGGCATGATATCCATATCTTCAACTAAGGGACAACCACTTGAACATTTTCCACATTGGTAACAAGCAAAAGTGTTTTCACCGCTTATCTTAAAAATTCTTTCAAGAAGCTCGTCCATTTTTGATTTCACCTTCTACTTTCTTGCGGATTAGTTTCATGATTTCACCTGTTTAACTAAGTTTTTGTTTTTGTCGTATATGAGAAGCCTTAATGGAACACCCCCGGTTACAGAGTGAACCGAGCATGAAATGCAAGGATCATAGGCTCTGAAAGCCATTTCTATTCTGTTAAGTACTTCTTTCGGAACTTCGTGGTTCTTTATTAAGTTTTGAGATACTCTTTTGATTTCTATGTTTATAGGGGTATTATTCATTGTTGTAGGTACTATGATGTTTACCCTTTTAGTAATCATGTTTTCATCGGTTTCGTAGTGATGTATCAGCGTACCTCTTGGTGCCTCTACCACACCAACACCGATGTTTTGTCTAGTGCCAGTCAGGTTCAGAATGTCATTGCTCGTTATACTTTCGTCTCTTGCTATTTCAGCTATTCGTTCACTCATGTGTAAGATTTCAATTAAACGTGCCCAGTGATAAGACATGGAGGTGTGAATCGGTTTACCAAGAAACTCTACCATGCGCTCGTAGGCCTCGTTAGCCAGTTTGGTTGAAAAACCGCTCGATGTGTTGATTCTTGCTAAAGGCCCGACCTTATAAACACCGCTGTCTGCACCGTCTTTAATTCCCTTCCAACCGACACTTTTTAGATAAGGAAACTTTGTATAAGACCATGGAAAACTTTGTTCGCCTATGAAGTTAAGATAGTCTTTCCCATTAAACTTCGTGACTTCTTTGCCAGCCGGATCAACTACTTTTGCCATTCCATCGTAGTAAGCTGACTTTTCTTTTTCATCAACTAAACCCATCGAATAAGAGTTACTGTAATAGATATTGCTTAGAGAAGGAAGCTCTTTCTTGAATAATCCCTCAAATTCTTCAAGTGAGTTCTGAGCGTACCCAATCCAAGCTGATGCAATATTCTCTATAGTCGATCTTTCTTCTTCACTGATTTTTTTGCTGACGCCCCCTGGCAAACCGAAAACTGGGTGAATTGTCTTCCCACCAACCATTTCTTCAACTTGCGTGATGTATTTTCTGTTCTTTAGGAAATCTTTCACTAGCTGCGGATTTTTCTTAAAAAGACTAAAAACATTTTTTTCAGATTGGTTAGCCTCAGGTAGTAAGAAATCGGCTGCAGCCATTATGAAGAAGTGAAGAGTGTGACTATCTATTATGCTTGCGTATAGACCTAACTCTCTTAGCTTTTTAGCGGGTTCTGGAGGTAGTCTTCCGAATAACATGTCGAGTGATTTTACAGAGGCTATGTGATGAGGCCATGGACAAACTCCGCATATACTTGTAACGATTCTTGGTAGCTCTTCTACCTTTCTACCGACACAGAACTTTTCGAAACCTTTGAGTTCTTCCGCTTGAAAGAACGCATCTTCCACTCTGCCTTCTTCATCTAAGAATATGCTTACCTTAGCCTCTCCTTCTAACCTTGTGGCAGGAGTTATCACCACATGATTCATGGAGATTTATTCCTCCTTATTTTCTCAATTAACGATAGAGGAACCAAGTAAGGGTATAGTGAGCCTGTCAAATCGTAAATATTCTCAATGGTCTTTTTTAGTCCCTCTTCGCCTAGTTGCTTCTCCTTATCACTCTGGAGTATTGTACCCAATACTGAGAGGATTTTTGCTCCTGGATCTTTGAGTGTTGGAACTGGTCCCATGCATCCTTTGCAAGGCATATTTGCTTTGATGCATTTTTCATCGCATCCTCCTTTAGTTACGGGACCGAGACAAAGTACGCCTTGCTGTAAGAAGCACTTTGTTTCGTCTAACTTGATTTCATGAACCCTGTAGAGTTTGTCTATCGAGATTTCTTTAGGTAGTTTCCTTTGGCAAGTGTCACATAGTGACTTTTCGCTAGCCAATGCTAAACCATTTGGCACAGAACGAGTCTGACGATATTCATCTACAACCCGAACAAACCAATCTAAAGTTCCTTCTTGAGGAGGACATCCGGGAACGTATACGTTAATACTGGTGACATGGTCTAATGGATCGCACCAATTTCTCAACTCTGGAAGTGTGAGTTCAATTTTGTCTAATCTTGTTAATGGTTTTGGACTTTCCTTCTCTTCACCTGAACTAAGCGACTCGATGTATACAGAATTCAACAACTCATTTTTATCGTAGAGGTTCGCTAGACTTGGTATGCCTCCGAAACATGCGCATGAACCAAGTGCAATCATGAGTTTAGATTTTTGTCTCAGGAGTTTAGCCAGTTCTTCATGTTCACTTGTCCTTACTGAACCTGCAAAAATGGCTAAATCTAATTCTTCGTAACTCTTTAGATCCTCGATCTTAAAGTCAGTTGCAGTTGTCCAAAAAACAAATTCAACCTTCTCAGACAGCGACAAAAGTTTTTCGCCTAAGTTCACTATTGCCACATCACAACCGGCACAAGATGCGCCTGCTCCAAACGCTAGTCTTAGCTTATTCAACTTTTCATCTCTCCAATGGCCCTAGTTTTTTGACTTCGTCGACAAATTCGGTGGCTACTTTAGCTAACTTTCTTCCCTCAGTAGCGCTAATCCACTCAAGTCTTAGTCTCTTAGTTTCTATCCCAGCTTCTTCAAGCATTTTTTTCAACATTAAATATCTTTTAAAAGCCTTAAAGTTCCCTGTTAGATAGTGACAGTCGTTTGGTGTATGACATCCCCCGATTAAAACACCGTCTGCACCTTTTTCAAATGCGTCCAAAACAAACTGTGGATCTATTCTGCCTGAGCATAAAACTTGTATTGGTACTAGATTTGGTGGATATTTTAATCTACTAACTCCAGCTAAGTCGGCTCCAGCACTAGCACACCACTTGCATAAGAAGGCTACTATTTTTGGCTCAAATTGCTCGCTCATTTTGAACCCACCCTTGTGACCTCGCTAATCATTTCATAGAAAGTCTCATCTTTGAAGTTCTTTATTGCCATGGCTCCACTTGGGCATGTTGAAACACATGCCCCACAACCGGTACAAAGCACTTCGGTAACTTTAGCTACGCCTTCTTCCACTTTAATTGCATCATAGGGGCAAGCTGTTATGCAGATGCCGCATCCAGTGCATGGTTCTTCTACAACTTGAGCTATAACAGGTTCGTGAAGTATTTTATCTTTGGAGAGAAGTGCTATTGCTTTACTAGCAGTTGCACTTGCCTGAGCTACTGATTCAGATATGTCTTTTGGCCCGTGAATGGCTCCGCATACAAATACTCCTTCAGATGTGCACTCAACAGGCCTAAGCTTTGGGTGTACTTCTTGTACAAATCCATTGTCGTCGAGTGGTATCTTTAATTCGCTAGCAAGTTCTTTGCTTATGGATGGAACCATTCCAGTTGCGAGAACAAGCATGTCAACCTCGAGTTCAATCTTTCTGTTTGTTAACAGGTCCACGGCTACAACAACTGGATTTCGCCTTCTATTGAGATAAACCTTTGAAGGTTTACTTTTAATATAAACAACGTTATGCTCAGTTTGAGCTCTTTGATAGAACTCTTCACAGCCTTTTCCGCCAGTCCTAACATCGATATAAAATACATATGCTTCTCCTTCTGGTACCCTATGTTTAAACAAAATAGCATGTTTAGCTGTATACATACAGCATACTTTCGAGCAGTACTCTAGGTAGTTCTTATCTCTGGAACCGGCACACTGTATGAATGCTATCTTCTTAACTGGCTTTTTATCACTCGGTCTTCTAATTTCGCCTCCAGTCGGTCCAGTGGAAGAGAGTATTCTTTCAAACTGTAGTGAGTCTATAACGTCGTCTATTAGACCGTATCCATACTCTCCAATGTTTTCTTTCGGATAAACATCATAACCAGTTGCTACGATGATTGCGCCAAAATCCTCCTCAATAATCTTTTCACTCATGTTCGGATCGATTGCTTTTGGTTCACAAACTTCTATACATTTAGCGCATACCAATGGATTTAGACCTAAACAGAGTGAACTGTCTATGGTATAAGATGATGGAACAGCTTGCGGGAATGGAAGATAGATCGCTCTTCTAATGTTAAGACTTTTATCATACTCGTTCAGAGCAAAAACAGGACAAACTTCAACACAACCCTCACAAAGATTACAAAGCTCTGGATCGACGTACCTTGGTTTTACTCTTATTGTAACATGAAAGTTACCGACGTAACCATTTACCGAAACAACTTCACTCAATGTTAATAACTGAATGTTTGGATGGTGAGCTGCCTCTGCCATCTTTGGTGTTAAAATACATTGGGCACAGTCAAGTGTTGGAAAAGTTTCAGACAACTGAGCCATCCTTCCGCCAATTGTTGGCGATTTTTCAACTAGTGTAACTGGTATTCCAGCATTAGCTACATCAAGAGCTGCTTGAATCCCTGCAATGCCTCCCCCTATGACTAAGCACCTCTTCTTTGCACTAACCATTATGGGACTAAGAGGTTTGTCGTCTATAACTTTGTTAACAATACTTCTAATTATCCTGCCAGCCTTATCCGTTGCTTTTTCCACATCATCATGAACCCAGCTGCATTGTTCTCTTATGTTCGCTATTTCACACTTGTATGGATTTAAACCGGCGGATTCACACGCTTTCCTAAAGGTTTGTTCATGTAAACTTGGCGAACAGGCTGCGACTACGACTGCTGTGAGTTTCTTTGATTTTATTGCATCTCTAATCATTTTTTGTCCAATTTCAGAACACATGTACTTGTAATCTTCATTGTGTACTACGTTTCGATGTTTCGGTATTTCTTGAGCTATCTTTTTAACATCAACAGTGCTAGCTATATTTCGACCGCAGTGACAAATGAATACTCCGACTTTTTCAGTCATAATTCTCTACCTTGAACTCATTGAATATTCATAGCCTTTACGAAGTGCTTTCAAGTTGAGATCTAAGAACCTTTTTGGTACACTATCTGCTACTCCTTTCTCCATTGCTTTATAGGTCACTATCTTTGTAACTTCAGTGAGAAAACCGAGCATAACTATGTTGGCAACGACTTTGTTTCCTAACTCTTCAGCCATTCTGGTCGCGGGTATTCCAAACTTTTTAGCATTTTTAGATTTTTCATCGAGCTGAACTAGCTCTTCATCATATAAAAGTATTCCATCCTCTTTTAACATTTCAATGAACTTGTCATAAGCATGTGTTGCCATTGCTACCATTATGTCAGTTTTTGTGACATAGGGATAGTCGATTGCTTCATCAGCTATTATGACTTGAGCTCTCGATTCTCCTCCTCTGGCTTCAGCGCCGTAGCTAGGTATAAAGGTACTTTCTTTTTTATCGTAAAGAGCGACTGCTCGTCCCAGTATGTAGCCCTGTGATACAATTCCTTGTCCTCCAGTTCCAACCAATAAGACCTCTATTCTACCCACGCCGCCCACCTTTGACTTTTTCAATCAAGTTCATCATTCTTTCCTCGTAAGTCGGTTTCTCCATATCTACAAATTTTCCAACTATTATCTCGCTTTCCCATTTTATCTCAGCCATTCTTGGATCTGCAAAGTTAACTACTGTAGAGTATTTTTGATACATTTTGAGTTCATCGATACCTTCTGGTAGGTCATTTCTTCTGCCGAAGTTGACAGGGCATGGAGAGAGAATTTCTATGAATCTGAAGCCTTTTCTTTGTAAAGCCTCGAGTATTGTGTCTGTAAGCTGTCTTACATGAAGAACGGTCCACCTAGCCACATAAGTTGCGCCACAACAAGCAGTAAGCCAAGGCAGGTTAAATGATGGCTCGATATTGCCATAAGGAGAAGTCGTGGTAGAGGAATCGATTGGTGAGGTTGGACCAAGCTGTCCTCCAGTCATACCATAATTGAAGTTATTAACACAAATCACTAAAATGTCGTTGTTTCGTCTTGCAGTATGAATAAAGTGATTTCCTCCTATGGCAAAAAGATCACCGTCTCCACTAAACACTATCACGTTAAGCTTTGGGTTTGCAAGTTTCAAACCAACTGCAAAAGGGATAGCTCTGCCATGAATGACATGAAAAGAATCAAAGTTTAAGTATCCAGCAGCTCTTCCTGAGCATCCTATCCCTGAAACTATCGCGATGGTGTTTGGATCTATACCACTTTTATCTATTGCTCTGACAAGTGCTTGCATAGCTGTTCCGAGTCCACATCCTGGGCACCATATATGTGGAAATCGTTCTGTTCTAAAGTACTTACCCAAGAAAACATCATACTCTTGTTCTAGCATCTACTTCGCCTCTCTTATCTTATCCAATATTTCATCAACGGTGTGAGCTTCTCCACCTAGATTCTCTGCAAGAATTACTTGTTTTCCGTTGGAACATCTCTCAACCTCGTGCAAAATTTGCCCATAATTCATTTCAGCAACGATAAACCCCTTTACTTTTTTTGCAACGTCCCTAATTATCTTATCAGGAAATGGCCATATCGTTACGAGTCTAATTAGACCTGTCTTTATTCCTTCGTCTCTAGCCATTCTCACAGCTTTGAGAGAAGACCTTGACGTAATTCCAAATGAGACCACTACGACTTCGGAGTCGTCCAGGTAGAATTGTTCAACTTCCCATATCTTTTCAGCATTTTTTCTGACCTTATCACTTAACCTTTTCACAAACTTGTTTTGTGCTTCTCGAGTGGCAACTGGATAACCTTTTTCATCATGTGTAAGACCCGTAACATGAAAGCGAAAACCCTTTCCAGCTATGGCCATTGGTGGAACTAGGTCCGTATCTGGTTCAAAAGGAAGATAGTTTTCTCTTTCTTGTGGTACCCTCCTGTTTACTACAGTTATTTCATCGTCTCTTGGAATTCTTACTTTTTCATACATGTGTGCGACACTTTCATCCATGAGTAAGATTACTGGAACTCTGTACTTTTCAGATAAGTTGAACGCTTTTATTGCATGTAAGAAAGCTTCATTTGGTGAGTTAGGAGATATCGCTATAATTTCATAACTTCCATGAGAACCCCATTTTGCTTGCATTACATCACTTTGAGCTGGTAGTGTTGGAAGGCCTGTAGAAGGTCCTCCTCTTTGAACATCAACTATCACACAAGGTGTCTCAAGCATTACGGCTAGGCCTATATGCTCCATCATGAGACTAAAACCAGGACCAGAAGTTGCAGTCATGGATTTTGCTCCAGCCCAAGAGGCCCCTAAAACGGCTGCTATTGAACCTATTTCATCTTCCATTTGTATGAAAATGCCTCCAATCTGAGGCATTCTTCTAGCAAAAGCTTCGGCGATTTCTGTTGAAGGAGTAATCGGGTAACCTGCATAGAACCTACAACCTGCTTTAATTGCTCCTTCTACTAAGGCGATGTTTCCGCTAAAGTATCTAATGGATTGAGTTGCTTGTAGGCTCATTTGTCCTCCCTCGGTTTAACGTAAATAGCAAACTCCGGACAGACAAGCATGCAAAACCCACAATTTATGCAGACTTTTAGAGGCTCTTCTTCAACTAACATAGGGGGATGGTAGCCAGTTGAATTATATTTACTAGACTGTACCAGTACTTTTTTAGGGCAAAATTCAATACAAAAACTACAACCTTTACAACGTTCTTCAAATATTGTCACCTCACCCCTCGGTATTTTTACTGCTTTTTCTTCGAGTAGTTTTTGTAACTTCTTTTCAGACATCTAAACACCTCAAAAACTAATTTGACACGAAATATTCTCCCCAATTTTGTTTAAGGCTTTTTCGAGGGGTCGCGTATATCGACGTTCTGCAACGATGGCGCGAATGAAAAGAAACATTTCGGGCAGTTTCAGAGCCTTGGGGCAACGTTTATGACAGCTATAGCACCAAGCGCAGAGCCAGAGCTCATCCGAAGCCAAAGCATCCTCGGGATTCAGAAAAATTCTTTCCAAAGGCCCCCATGGATTGTGGTCCTTTCCCATCCATCCTGCTATTGAGTAGCTGGCTATGCGAATGCTGCATTGAGAGTTGCATTCGAGATTTTCAATGTCCATGAGGTTCTCGATGTCCTCCTCGAAGATTATGGCCTTTGCGGTTTCCAAGTTTTAGGGCCTCTCTAGTCTTGGAGTTTCCTCATAGATATAAATGTTTACAAATGTAAAGGTTTTGAAACATGGTACAATGGATATGACCGTTCAAATACATTTTTTATACGGTTAGACACAATAATGATGAGCCATGAGGCGGCGGGAATGAGAAAATTAAGGATTGTCTTGTATGGAGCTGGCGCTGTTGGCGGTTTGATTGCAAGGTTTTTGCTGGAAAAAAAAGGAGTAGACATAGTAGGGGTAGTTGACATAGCCAAGGATAAAGTCGGTAAGGACTTAGGCGAAGTTTTGAGCCTAGAGAGAAAACTTGGAATAAAAGTTTCAGACGACGCCCACGCCTTGCTTTCTAAGGTTCAAGCAGACATTGCTATCCATGCAACCTCATCCCTCATTAAGGACACGTATCCACAAATAGCTTCAATCACAAAACACGGCGTCAACGTCATATCCACATGTGAAGAACTATCATACCCGTACGTCACAGAACCAAAACTCGCGAAGGAACTTGACACACTCGCTAAGAAACACGACGTAACAGTTTTAGGCACAGGAATAAACCCCGGTTTCCTAATGGACACACTTGTGATAACGCTTACTGCAGTCTGCCAAAAAATAGAGAAAATCGAAGCCGTCAGAGTTATGGATGCTGGCAAAAGACGGTTGCCCTTTCAAAGAAAGATAGGTGCAGGCTTAACAATCGAAGAATTCAGGCGGAAAATTGAGAGTAAGCAAATTACGGGGCATGTGGGACTTCAAGAGTCGATCGCTATGATTGCAGATGCCTTAGTATGGAAACTTGACAAGATAGTAGTCGAGCCTGTAGACCCTGTGATCGCCAGAAAATCTATTGAAAGCAAAGACATAAAAGTTGAAGCTGGAAAAGTGGCAGGTTTACGGCAAAAAGCTAAGGGGATGATGAAAAATACAGAGGTTATAGTTCTGGATTTCCAAGCATATATAGGCGCTGAAGAAGAGTATGACGCCATAACAATTGAGGGCGTTCCAAACATTAAACAGAAGATTCAGCCATGCGTACACGGTGACATAGGCACAGTAGCAATGGTTGTTAATTCAATTCCAAAAGTGATTAACGCACCAGCAGGCTTGCTAACAATGAAGGATTTGCAGGTTCCATCTGCTGCCATAGAAGACATGCGCAGATATTTAAAATAGAGTTGCAAACCAAGTATCGATAAAATATACTTTACAAACATGGTGGTTATCATGGAAACACAGGCGAGAGTTCATAAAAAAGGAACGTTCTCTCTTCCAGACATGATAGAAATTGTAAAAAACAAACCGGACTTTCAAAAGGCAGGAGCAATAACCGTGTTCATCGGCGTAGTCCGTGGAGAAACGTTAAAGGGCGAAAAAGTTAAGACGCTGGAGTTGGAAGCCTACGAAGAAAAAGCAAATGAGGTACTAACAAACATCTGTAACGAATTAAAGAAGAAGCCCGGCGTGGTGGATGTTCAAATCCACCATTTATTAGGCAAATTCAGCGTTGGTGAAGACCTTGTATACGTCTTGGTTGCAGGCGCCCATCGCAAAAACGTGTTTCCAGTATTAGAAGAAGCCGTAGAAAGATATAAGAAAGAAGTTCCAATCTTCAAGAAAGAATACATTACAGATGAATATGGCAAATCAAGTGCTTACTGGGTAACAGAACGAGAAAGGAGTTCATGAGAAAATAGTTCTCAAATGATCAGATACGATTTTCAAAACTTTAAGAAAGGTTATAAGTTCACGATCAAAAATAGTTTGAAAAGGAGATACAAAATTGGAGAAAAGAAGTTACGCGTGGTTTGAAAGGCGTCGCAGAACAAAAGCGTTGGACTTGGCTCAAGAGCAGATAACAAAAGCCCTTGACACAGTAACTCTGCTTCACCAAACAACAAAAAACATTTCAGAAGGAAAGAAAAAGGAAGCCATGCAGTCCATCGAGAACCTGTTCAAAGTGGAAAAAGAAGTGGACAGATTGCGAACAGAGGTTTTTATGGAAATGACTAAGGGAGCAGCCTTATTCGCTGACTACCGTGAAGACTTAATGCACCTTGTGAAAAGACTTGACACTCTTGCTGACCATGTTAAGGACGCGGCGAGATGCATCAAAATGCTTTCAGACTCCCAGATACCCAAAGAAATGTGGGAAAACACGGTACATGCAACCTCCACTTTGGTCGAGTGTGCTGATGCCTTACGTGGCAGCATAGAAAAAATCACAGTAAATCCGGCTGAAGCCATAGAAGGCGCCAAAAAAGTTGAAGAAATTGAGCATAAAATCGATGAGGAATATCTTAAAACCAAGTCTTTATTTGTCAAATATGGGGAACAGGTGAACAGTGGCTCCATGGTAATATTTGACGACATGATTGAGTTCATTGAACATGCGGCTGATATGTGCGCTGACACAGCTGATTACATTGTTATACTTGCAAGTAGAGAATAGAATGTGCCAGGGATGGAATGTTACTAGTTCAAATCTCAGACATCCACTGCGGTCCAATGTTTCGCAAGGAAACACTAAGAACCGCTATCAAAGAAATTAACGAATTGTCCCCAGACATCGTGTTAGTCACAGGGGACCTAACAGAAAACGGCTTAATATCAGAGTTTAAAACAGCCGCAAAGGAGATAAAAAAGCTAAAAACAGAAAAAATACTGTATGTAAGCGGAAACCATGATTATCGCTCAACAGGCTACCTACTATTTAAAGAGTTTTTCCCATTCTCACAAGTAACAGAAATTGATGATGCAGTCATTTTAATTCTTAGCTCCTCTAGGCCAGACAGAGATGACGGTGAAGTCGGCCACAGACAAAACCTATGGCTTGAAAACACCCTCGAAAAATACAAGGATAAAGCAAAGATTGTGGCGATACATCACCATATAATTCCAGTTCCTGACACTGGTGCAGACCAAATAACAATTGTGGACGCTGGAGATGTCTTAAGAAGCCTCATAAAATCAAACGTAAACCTAGTTCTTTGTGGGCACCGTCATAGACCGTGGCGATGGAAAATGGAAGAAATGCTTGTGGTTCACGCGGGCAGCACATCATGCGAAAAACTGAGGGGATTTTTCTGCAACTCTTACAATGTCGTAAAGATCAAAAATAAAAAGATCAACGCTAAACTAAAGATAGTTGGTGGAGGCTACGTGAACTTCGAGGAAATCGTTAAAAGAAGGGAGATTCTTCAAGCATCTGACATCTCGCAATACAGCGACTCTCTGGCCTTTTAGCGAAGAAGAAGGGCTAATTTGCTAATCCTCTTATAATTTTTTCCTCGTTTGGCAAGCCTTGTTTGTTCTAGTTAATTGGTATGTTCCAACATCTTTGGAAATATCTTTAGCTGAGTTTTCAGAGTATACGCTGTCTATTGCACCTTTCATGTGTGTTAATGTTCTGTCGGAAGCTTCCTTGACAGCTCTCGAGTCAATTTTTGCGTTTTTCAAGTTTGAACAGTTTTTATGTTTCTTGATGATGAAAGAACGACTTGCAAGCATGTAAGCTGTTAAGGCTCCTAGAAGATTCATGACTATATCTCCCACCCCATTCCAAAAGAATACGCTCACTACTCTTGAGGTGAATTTTTCAGCAATCTCTTCTAATCCTTCCCAAACCAATCCGATGAAAATAATTGAATAGCATACGAACGGAAGCTCTGCACTCGTCTCAAAAAGTGAAATTTGATGACTTAACTCCATTGAACCAAACGTTGTTAAAGCCTTACTGTATGATATGTGACTTGCGAATGTTCTATAGGCTTTGACTACAAATAACCCTATGCCGAAGCCACTAATATAATGCTCAGCAAAATCCACATTAGGAATTACATGATATAGCGGCACGAATGGAGCTCCAAGTATGGCATGAGAAGATAAGGCTAATCCAACGATAGCTATGACTTTTGTGTCTGAAAGGGTGTCTCCTATAATGTTAATAACAGTGCCTAGAAGACCTTTTGCGGAGTTTTGATGTTTATCAATTAGTTCAGATGCGAGTCCGAACAATGAAGAATACAAAACATACGAGACAATGCAAACAGCAACCCAGTAGATATCTCTCTCTAAAGCGCGAGAAATGCCCACTGCTAAAATAATTATTTTAGTCGCATCGAGAAATATGGCACTTGCAACGTTCTTTCTATGGCCTGTTTTTATTCGTAGAAAAAGTTGGCCGCCTGGCAATATTTTTATAAAAAAATCGCGAAACCCGCCAGCTTTTTCAGTGTTCACTGTTTTAGTTTTGCTTTTTTTCTTCAGAAAGCCCTCGAATATGTAATCCTTTGCAGAGGCATATTCTCTTGTGAGCATTCTCGCGGTTTCTTCAGGCAAACCCATTTTGAAAAGTTTTTCGTGGAATATTTTACATGCTTTGTTGACTGTTGAGTTTGTAGATAGCCACGCGTTTATGAACCTGAATATAATGATTGGAATCAGTTCTAGACTGACAAAAAAGTTGTGTATTTCTACGCGGATATTCTTTTTATCCATTTATTTTATCTCTTGGGATATGAGGTGAAAACTGCCGTTTGGATTTTTCCCAAAGTTATTTCATTATACTCGCACAATTCATCAAATATGTGTGACCAAAATATATGTCATTCCCATACGATTACCTGTTGAATAGCGTTTCAATTGTTTGATTTTCTTGACTATATATTTTCGTTGTTTCTCGGAGATGTTCTTCTGCTTTCGCGTTAAGTAGTAAGAGCACTCGAAAGTTTTTTTATTGTTTATAAAATAATTGCAGAAAGCATGGAAAAAGGGAGCAACATAACAGATATCGCATTACCAATGAAAGAAGGATTCATTTCTTTCCGCAGCTATAACGTATGGCATAGTCGGTGAGCGCAAAAATCCAGGCAAAATACCTATGTTGTGCCTACACAGCGATCCTATTCTTTGCCTAGATCAATAAATTACCCGCAGCTTGACCTTTAGAAAACCGAGAATTTAGCCTTCAGCTGAAAGTTTAGTGCGGGGGTTAGGTTTAGACATAGGTTTAAATTCTCGGAATTTTACTCTGAATCCAAAATTTTCATAAAGCGGTTTATTATGTGAACATTTGAGGAAACATTGGTTGAAATATATTGCACTAAGTGGCAAAAGCAGTTTTGCCCGTGGCTTAGCCTTGGGAAAAATGATTAAGGATGTTTGTTTTCGCAGCCTCTCGTTCTTTGAACAAAAATTGGCTGAAGAAGGCTTGAATCTTGAGTATGGTCTTAGACTGGCATTAGAAAACGAAAAAGTCATGGCAAAGCATTTTCCAGAGTTGCTGGAAGAAATTCGAGGTGTGGCGGAGGGCGCTCAGTTGCCATACAACTCAATACTCCTCGAGACCGCTTATCCATTTACGGCCGGCGCTCCTTCAAACTGTACAATTATCTCCGCCTTTGGCAGCACAACAAGCGATAGGATACCTATTGTTGGCAGAAACTACGACTTCCTGATAGATTTTAAAAAATGCAACCAACTTCGGAGCGTCACAGGAAAGAATGCGAAGTTCTCTTTTGTAGGTGGTACCATCACGGTGTTAGGGGTTGAAGAAGGAATGAACAACGCAGGCTTGTTTATCGGTGACGCTGGTTGGGAACCAAAAGAGTTACCATTATCTAGAGGCTTGTCCTCAAGGCAAGTTATGCAGTTAGTCTTGGAGAACTGTGCTTCTGTTGACATAGCAATTGATTTCATCCATCAGACACCGAAATTCGCCAATAACGCCGGAGCTTGCTATCTGCTTGCCGACAGAAGAGAAGCTGTAATAATCGAAATGGGTTTGACCAAGAGTTGTTTAAGAAAGTCTGAAGAAGGCATGTTGGTTACGTCTAACGCGTTTCTAACTTTCATCGCAGAAGAGATAAAACCTCCTGAACCGACAGCCTTTACCAAGTATGACCTCGCTAGAAAAAGTCTTCATGAACACAAGGGCAAAGTAGACATCAAATTTATGCGAAAACTTCTCTCTGACCACACTATCCCTGTATGCTCTCATAACGAAATCAACACGTTACGTTCCGTCATCGCAAAGACGAACGAAAGGAGGATGCTTGTGGCTGATGGACATCCTTGCACTTCAAATTTTGAGGAAGTTTTGATTCCAACATGATTTTAGAATGTTGTTTTCACCTATAGAGCTTAAAAATAGTTTTGGTATGTTCCAAAGTGCGGGGGGTGGGATTTGAACCCACGAACCCCTACGGGATAGCCGCCTCAGGGCTACGCCTTTGGCCATGCTTGGCAACCCCCGCGTAGAAGGCTTGCTCTTTTATCTTCTAATTTATGGTTGAAATTAAATCTTGCCTTGAGTGGCTAGCCAAAAAGAGGGATTATTGGCGCTGCTGTTAGGTTATGCGAAAGTCTTCTTTTATGGTTGTCAAAACAACATGGGTGTTTGTCCTTTCTACGTATGGTATGGCTAGAAGGCGTTTCGTGAATCTGCTTAGTTCTTCTCGGTTCCTGAATTTCGCGATTATGACGGCGTCTATCAAGCCTGTAACGTCGTATACACAGCAGACGTTTGAGAGCCGTGCAATTTCATTTTCCACCTCTAAGAGCCTACCTTTAGAAACGGTTATTTCACTAACGACTGTCAACTCGTATCCTAGTTTTTCATGGTCCAATAGAGCCGAATAACCTCTTATGATTCCCTCCATCTCCATTCTCTTTATTCGTGATAATACGGTGCCTATGGAAACGCCGCATTGTTTAGCTATTTGCCTTGATGAAAACCTAGCGTCGAGAGTTAAGGCCTTCAAAATTTTGACATTTGTTTCATCCAAATACACTGCCATTCACCTTTGCTGCACATTTATTTAATCAATGTTCTTTCGTATTTAACGTTTGCTTAAAATTTGTCTAACAAGACTTTTATATTTATAGAAATAGTTCTTCTTATTGTAAACTTGCTCATAGGGAACGGCATGGAATACAACAGGTCTAGAGCAATCCAGAACTTCGACACATATTTGAAGCTGATGAAGAATGCTGACTACATCCTTCTACACTTCACAGACATGCTCGGATTCCTGAAAGGCAGAACCATCCCGGCAAGAGAGGCAGAAAACGCTTTAACTGAAGGCGTTGGCTTTGACGGCTCCTCCATAATGGGAGGAGTCGGCATAGAGGAGAGCGACATGGTCATGAAGCCAGACCCATCCACATTTGCAGTTTGGCCCTACTACTTCTATGACAAAGGCGTTGTAAGTTTCATCTGCGATTTATACAGACCGAACGGTAAGCAATTTGAAGGCGACCCAAGATATATCTGTCAAAAAGCCATAGAAAAAACATTGAAGGAAGAATATGCACCTACAGCCGCCGCGGAATTAGAGTTTTATCTTGTACAAAAGAACGAAAAAGACGAGGTTTACCCTGTTGAAAATCACCTCATTGACAAACAGAGATACTTTGACGTAGCCCCAGGTCGAGACGTAACAGAATCATACCGAATGGATTTGTCCAATGCTTTATTCGCTATAGGAATCACAGTTGAGCGACAACATCATGAGGCCGGCTCAGCCCAAAACGAAATCACATTCAAATATTCAAACCCACTTACCACATCAGACAACATTATGCGGTACAAATTTGCGGCCAAAGCTGTGGCCAACAGAAGGTACGGCTGGATAGCAACATTCATGCCCAAACCATGGTTTGGAAAGTCAGGCAGCGGCATGCATGTTCATATGGGACTTTTCAACCCGGAAAAAGGCGAAAATGTGTTCTATGACCCAAAAGGCTATGCCCATCTCTCCCAGAAATGTCGATATTTCATTGGCGGTCTTCTAGAACACTCTAGAGCACTCTGCGCCGTCGTGGCGCCTACAGTTAACAGCTATAAGAGACTGGTGCCCGGATATGAAGCTCCGGTATATGTTACATGGAGCAAGAGAAACCGATCAGCTCTGATAAGAGTGCCGGAATATTTTCCCGGAAAAGAACAGGAAGCGAGAATTGAGTTTAGATGTCCAGACCCGCTTTGTAATCCCTATCTAGCATACGCGGTGGTGCTTGAGGCTGGATTGGATGGTATTAGAAAGAAGATTGAACCCGGGGAACCCGTAAACGTAAATGTTTACCATCTTAGCGATGTCAGACGCAGAGAACTCGGCATTGAAGTTTTGCCAACATCGCTTAAGGAAGCCTTAGAAGAATGGGAAAACGACGAAATCTGCACACAAGCCTTGGGTGGGGAAAACGCTGAGAAATACGTGGAGCTTAAAGTGCAAGAATGGAAAGAGTATGAACCACATAGGCCCAATGACAAAAATGAAGTAACGCTGTGGGAGATGCAAAAATATCTTTACGCCTAACAGTAACATGTTTAAATATCCGTTTTTGAGTACGAAGCAATCATCCTATGACGCGAGAAGATGCAACAATGAAATACGACACAATACTTGTGCTTGACTTCGGCGGACAGTACTGCCACCTCATAGGAAGGAGGATAAGAGAGTACGGAGTCTACTCTGAAATAGTCGCCCACGACATAAAATCAGAGGAAATAAAGCGTCTCGACGAAAAATTCAACGTGAAAGGCCTTATTTTTTCAGGCGGACCAGCCAGCGTTTGCGAGCCTAACGCGCCTAGACCTGATTCGCGTATTCTTGAGTTGGAATTGCCAATTCTGGGTTTATGTTACGGACACCAACTCATAGCCCAAACGGTTGGAGGAAAAGTCACGCCAGCTGAACGGAAGGAATATGGAACAGCTAACGTCGCTATTGACAAGCCCGAGGGTGTTTTGAAGGAGTTAAGTCAGAAAGAGAAGGTTTGGATGAGCCATGGCGACACAGTTTTCTCTATCCCCTCTGAATATGAGGTTTTAGCTCATACAGAAAACTGTCCAGTTGCCGCTCTAAGACATAAAAAGAAGCCGATTTACGGCTTGCAATGGCATCCGGAAGTTGTTCACACAGAAAATGGAATGAAAATGCTTCGCAATTTCATATTTGAAGTATGCAAGTGCAAAGCTAACTGGAAAATCGAAGACGTCATAGGGAGAATGATAGAAGAAATACGAACGGAAGTTGGTGAAGGAAAAGCCCTAATAGCCCTAAGCGGAGGCATAGACTCCAGCGTAGCAACAGCGCTTGCAGCCAAAGCAATAAGCAACAGGCTTACAGCGGTTTTCGTTGACCATGGGTTTATGCGAGAGAGCGAACCGGAATTCGTAAAGAATGCTTTCCAAAAATTTAGAATAAACCTGTTAATGGCAGACGCACAGAAGAGGTTTTTGGATAAACTCAAAAGAGTTGTTGACCCAGAAAGGAAGAGGAAAATCATCGGCGAGGAATTCATACGAGTTTTTGAGGAAGTTGCGGAGAAAACAGGCGCGGAATATCTAATTCAGGGAACTATATATCCGGACAAAATTGAGTCAGGTTTTAGGAAGTTTTCTGATAAGATAAAGACACATCATAACGTTGCTGGTTTGCCAACCAAAATCAAATTCAAGAAGATTGTAGAGCCGCTTCGTGACCTGTATAAGGATGAAGTTAGAAAGGTTGCCAAAATGCTTGGACTTCCGAAAGAAATAGTTTTTAGGCAACCCTTTCCAGGTCCTGGCCTAGCGGTCAGAATCATCGGCGAACTAACAGAAGAGAAAGTTAAAGTCGTGAAAAAAGCGGATAAAATTGTAAGGGAAGAAATCGAAAAGAGCGGATTAGAAGAGAATTTGTGGCAGTATTTTACCGTTTTAACAGACACTAGAGCCACAGGTGTAAAAGGTGATGCCAGATCTTATGGCTATGTTGTTGCTGTTCGCATCGTAGAAAGCCGTGAGGCTATGACTGCAAGTTTTGCGAAAACTCCATACGAAGCTTTAGAGAGAATTTCAACAAGGATAACTAATGAAATCCCAGAGGTCACGCGCGTAGTTTATGATATAACCCATAAGCCTCCAGCAACAATTGAATGGGAGTGAGAAGGCCAAGCTCTAAACTTTAGCCTTCTCCGTCAAGTCTTCAATTTTGGCCTTCTTGAGTAAGTTGACATGCTTGACAAGTTCGGTGATGGCGACTTCAAAAACGATTTTCCCCTTCTTTGCTGAGGCTGTTGTTGATATGCCAAAAACTCCGGAAGTCGTGTAATCCGCAGTATCAGATGGAAGCGTTATGCCTTCTCCTTGCACCATTTGCTTGTGGGGTTCCTCATCCACAGCCCCATCCATATCCACAACATGCGGATGCAAAGCCAGATTCAACGAAGTTTCCTCTGCAGAAGCATGCCTCCTTTCTTCCGGTTTAAAAAGTTCTGGTAAAAGCTTGCCTACGGCCGGCCACCACTGAAAAACAGATATGAAAATCCCCTTTCCTTTCATCTCTCTTGCTAGTTCAACAAGGGCATCCAAGTTGCCGCCGTGTCCATTCACTATCACAATTTTTCGGACACCGTAATAGTTAAGCGCTAAGCATGTCTCTTTCACGTAGTTTTTGAAGTTTCTAGGCGATATGTAGATGGTTCCCCAAAACTGTTTATGATGAGAACTTACGCCGAACGGAATCACTTGTAGGCAAAGCACTCCGGTGCGTTTGGCAGCTTCTTCAGCTATAGCCTTAGCTATCAAATGGTCTGTCCCAAGCGGATTTTGCGGCCCATGCTGCTCGTTTGAGCCGACTGGAAGAATTGCAATGTCATTTTGCATGAAATATTCCTTGGCTTCAGTCCAACTCATCTCATGAAGTAAAACCTTCACTGCCCTCACCTTTCACGAAACCGTTTTATTACAAGGTAATTGAATATAAGTTTGCGGTATGAGACGGTGATAATCCTTTGAAAGCTTTGATTCTTGTGGGAGGCTTCGGTACAAGGTTAAGACCGTTAAGCTGCACGAGACCAAAAAGTCTCTTCCCAATAGTTAATAGACCTCTATTGGAATGGACCTTTGAAAGTCTTACCAAAAAGGGAGTCAATGAAATCATACTAGCAGTTAGCAATCGAACAGAACCATTCATAAAGCAATTCAGAATCCCAAGACAAGGAATGAAAATAACTTATTCAAGGGATCCGTTGAAAAAACCGCTGGGAACTGGCGGTCCGATAAAAAAAGCTGAAAAACTCATTGGCCATGACGCTCCGTTCCTCGTTCTGAACGAAGATGTATTTGCTGATGTCGATTACACAGAAATTCTAAAACTGCATAAAAAGAAAAAAGCTGTGGCGACAATTGCTCTTCACAGAGTTAAAGACCCAAGCAGATTTGGAGTCGCGGAACTAGTGAATGACAATCGTATCAAGAGGTTTATTGAGAAGCCGCCGCGCAAGACTGCTCCAACAAACCTAATAAATGCTGGTGTTTACGTTCTCAGCCCGAAAATCTTTGAATACATCCCAAAAGGACGAAAAGTCTCCCTTGAACGCGAAGTTTTTCCAAAACTTGCCGAGCAAGGTGGGCTTTACGGGTATGTTTTTGATGGCCTATGGATGGACATAGGCAAGCCAGAGGACTACTTAGAGATAAACAAGATTCTGCTAAATTCCTTTGCCAACCCACAAGAACACAAGATTGGAAATAATGTGGAAGTCAAGGAACCTGTGGCTTTTGACAAGGAAGTTTCGATAGCGGAAAAATCGGTTATAGGACCCTATGCATTTTTGGGACAAAACGTTATTGTTGGAAAGAATGTCCATATACAAGATTCTGTAATTTTTCCCGGAACGGTGATATCGGATTTTGCCTCAATAAACAAAGCGATAATTGGAGAAGGCGTGTTTATTGGAAAAAGAGTCAAAATCGGTAGTGGATGTATGATTGGCGACCATGCCAAAATAAAAGCTAACGTCTCACTTGCCAAAGGGGTTTCGATTTGCCCAGCCAAAGAGGTTTCTGAAAGTGTATTAGCACCTAAATGTATTGTTTAGGAGGAGAACGTGATACATGTTAGGCCTAAGACGCTTATTTGGGACAAACGGAATTCGCGGAGTTGTCAACAAAGAATTAACCTCAGAAATGGCTATTAAAATTGGAAGCGCAACCGGGACGTTCTTTAAGCACGGAAAACTCATAGTCGGGTACGACGCTAGAACAAGCAGCCCCATGCTTACGAGAGCCGTCATTTCTGGCTTAAACGCGACTGGATGTGACGTGCTTTTTGCGGGTATGGCTCCTACACCTGCATTGCAATATGCGGTGAGAAGTCACAAGGCAGACGGTGCAGTGATAATAACTGCATCACACAATCCGCCGGAGTACAATGGAATAAAAGTTGTTTGGAGAGATGGAATAGAGCTTTCCCGCGAACAAGAAATAGAGATTGAGAACATATTCTTCGATGAAAAGATACGCTATGCAGACTGGAACAAAGTAGGAGAAACACGCGATCTTCCGGGAATAATCGATGACTATGTAGAAGCAATAGAAAAACATGTGAGTGTTGCTGATATAGCGAAAAAACATTACAATGTTATGGTTGATGCAGGAAACAGTGTGGGCAACCTAGCCGCGCCACGCTTGCTTCGAGATTTAGGTTGTAAAGTTACAACCATAAACGGAAACATTGACGGAACATTCCCGGGAAGACCACCAGAACCACGGCCAGAAAACCTTAAAGATTTAGCTTTAACAGTGAAAGCCATAGGTGCAGATTTTGGTGTATCATATGACGGTGATGCTGACCGCTCAATTTTTGTTGATGAAAAGGGAGAAATCCATTGGGGAGACAAAACTTTCGCTTTGGTTGAAAAATACTTTCTAGTGGATAATCCGGGTGAAAAAATCGTTACACCAGTAAGCTCCTCAACTCTGATTAGGGACATAGCTGATGCTTATGGGGGAAAAATTGTATGGACTAAAGTTGGAAGCGTAACGGTTTCCCAAACCATGAAAAAGCTAAAAGCAAAACTTGGCGGGGAAGAAAACGGTGGAATCTTTTACGGCCCTCACCAATCCGTTAGAGACGGGGCGATGGCAACAGCCCTAATCCTTGATATCATGGCTAAAACTGGTGAAAACCTTTCAAAACTTCTCGGAGAACTACCAAAATATTCCATTGAGAAAGGAAAGGTGAAATGTCCAGAAGAGCTTAAAGAGAAAGTCCTGGAAAAGTTGATTGAACAAGTACAAGGGCTAAACATCAGCACCATCGACGGAGTTAAAGTTTGGTTTAAGGAAAAAAGCGCCATTCTAATGCGACCAAGCGGGACAGAACCCATTTATCGATTGTATGCAGAAGCTAAAACTAAAGAAAAGGCGTTGCGTCTTGTCGATGAATATAGTTTAAAACTTAAAAGGATAATCGACAGTTTAGAAAGTTAACCCCGTTTCTCACATTTACCGTTGCGGAGAACACCCATATGTCCTCATCAGTATTACACATAAAACCGGAAGAAATCGACAACACCGAGAAACGCGAAAAATACACAGTTAGCATCATAGGTTGTGGGGAAATTGGTGTTCTCCACGCATGCCTTTTCGCTGAAGCGGGATTCAAAGTTACATGTGTGGATGCAGACCAAACAATAGTAAATAGTCTTGCAAAGGGGAAAGCCGCCTTTCTAAAGCGCGAGATTGAGCTTAAATTGAAAAATCATGTAAAAACGGGACGCTTAAAGTCTACGAACGATATCGGAACAGCGCTTTCCCAAAGCGATGTTATCGCTATAACAATCCCAGTGAAGGTTGATGAAAAGACAAAAGCCGATTATTCGGAAATAGAAAACACTTGCAAGCGGGTGGGTTTGGGTCTTCGCCATGGCTCTTTAGTCATTGTTATGAGCACCACGGGACTTGATGTTACAGAAGGTTTGATTAAAGAGATTTTGGAGAACGCTTCTGGATTTAAAGTTGGAGTTGATTTCGGCTTAGCCTACAGCCCTGTTCGCGTGTTAAATGGGCAGACGTTGGAAACTCTAGCAAATCATGAGCGCGTTGTTGCGGCAGCCGACAAGAACAGCCTAAACGCTGCGTCAATCATTTTGGAAACTATTGCGAAAAGAGGTGTCAAAAAAACAGGGAATGTGAAAACGGCAGAGGCAGCTACGCTTTTTGAAGCTGTACAACAGGATGTCAACATTGCCCTTGCTAACGAACTTGCCCTATTTTGTGAAAAAGCAGGCGTAGATCATCTCGAAGCTCTTGAGCTTGCGAACATTAGCAGTTACCTTAAGTTTTCTTTGCCGATGCTTGCTAATGAAAAGATCCGAGAAGAGCCGTATCTTTTATCGGAAGACGCTGAAAATCTGAACTTGAAGCTTCGAATCCTCACAATTGCTAGAAGAATAAATGAAGAACTGATTAAACATGTAATAAATTTGACTAAGGATGCGTTGAGAAGCTGCGGAAAGACTATGAGAAGAGCGAGGATTTCTTTGCTCGGAACCTCGCAAGTGCAAAACATGCAAGGTTCCCCCAAAAAAATGGTGAAAGAACTTGCTAGAATGTTAGAGGCTAGGGGTGCTAAAGTTAGTCTTTACGACCCATACTTCTCAGGCAATGAATCTGTTGAAATGCAACAATCTGTTAAAAAGAATTTGACTGAGACTGTAGAAGGCGTAGATTGTATACTAATAATCACGGGGCACGACCAGTTTAAACGTCTAAACTTAAAGAAGTTGAAAATGATGATGAAGATGCCAGCTGCAATTGTTGACCTTGAGGGGATTGTTGAGCCGGATAAGGTTGAAAAGGAAGGTTTCATATACCGTGGGTTGGGAAGGGGGGTCTGGACAAAATGAAGAGGTTGGGCGTGGCAGTTATTGGAACAGGTTTCTGGGGAAGAAACCACGCAAGAGTCTTCAGAGAATTAGAAGAGACGGAGCTCTTGGCTGTCTGTGACATAGATGCTGAAAGAGCTAAAAATGTGGCTGAGCAATTCGGTGTGACGCCTTACACAAGCACAGGAAAAATGCTGAAGAGAAAAGACATAGATGCAGTAAGCGTTTGCACGTGGTCAACAAACCTTGCGAAAGAAGCACTAAAAGCCTTGGAAGCCGGAAAGCATGTTTTGGTTGAAAAACCCATGGCGGCAAAAGTGAAACAAGCCGAAAAATTGCTAGAAACAGCTGAGGAAGAAGAATTACACCTCACGGTGGGTTTTTTGATGCGGTTCATTCCAGGATTACAACATATTAGAAAGGCGGTTGAAGGCAAAACGCTCGGCGAAATCGTTTGCGCCACGGCAAAAAGGGTTTCTCAATGGCCAGAAAGAATAGGCGACGTAGGAGTAGTTAAGGATACAGCAATACACGACGTAGATGTGATGAGATATCTATTCAAGGAAGATCCTATTGCCGTTTACGCCAAAACCGGAAGTATGAAACACAAAAAATTTGAGGATTATGCTCAGATAATGCTCACTTTTGAAGGTGGAGAAAGCGCCTTTATTGAATCTAACTGGTTGACACCATACAAGACTCGAATACTGATCGTTACTGGAAGCGCAGCCATAATGAAGCTTGATTATATCACACAAGAATTGACAATCGAGGACGCAAAGGAGACTGTGCAGCCAAGATTCCCATGGCAAGAACCATTAAAACTTGAACTTCGACACTTTGTAAATTGCATTTTAAAAAAGGAGAAGCCATTGCTAACAGGGACGGATGGTTTAAAAGCCCTTCAAATAGCTGAAGCAGCATTAAGGTCCTCAGCAACAGGCAGAGTGGTGAATCTAAAGTAATAAAATGAAGATCTAACCGTTATAAAGTCAAGTCCCTACCAAAGGAAAAACTCGTCGCTCGCGTAGCATCACATAATTGCATTTCAAAAGTGCAAAATATATTAAAATGTGTCCAAACACATTACGCTTCATGATAATTAGTAACAGTTTGTCACCCCAAATAATGCGTTTGGTACCGACATATTCTATTGTTGCCTACGACCCGCCAACTGGTGATTTAGGAGTGGCTGTTCAGTCACGCTATTTTTCGGTGGGACCTATTGTTCCATGGGCTGAAGCCAATGTTGGAGCTATTGCAACTCAATCCTTTGTCAATGTTTCTTATGGCCCGCGGGGACTGCAACTACTGAAAGAAGGACTATCCGTTGACGAAGTCATTGGGAAGCTTACGGCTGAGGATGAAGGTAGAGAGTTTAGGCAGTTGGGCATAGTAGATGTGAAAGGTAACGCAACCGCATACACCGGCACAAAGTGTTTAGATTGGGCGGGAAGTAAGGTTGGAAAGTGCTATTCAGCGCAAGGTAACATTCTTACGGGCAGGGAAGTCGTAGAAAACATGGCTGGGAAATTTGAAACCGCAAAAGGTGTACTAGCCAATAGACTTGTTGCAGCTCTAGAGGCAGGAGAAAGAGCAGGCGGAGACGCTAGAGGGCGACAATCAGCGGCATTACTTGTTATAAGAAAAAACGCTGGAAGAGGAGGTTATGGAGACAGATTTATCGAGTTAAGGGTCGAAGACAGCCAAGACCCCATAGCAGAGCTAAAGCGGTTGTTAAGGATTCATCGCGTCTACTACTTAATCGATGAAGCTGAATCAAAATTCACCCAAGGCGATACAGAAAAGGCAGTTTCCTTCATACAAGAAGCTTTGAAAATCGATCCCAATAGCGACGATGCATACGTCGATTTAGGTCTGATATGCTTGAGACTTGAAAGGGTAACGGACGCGTTCAAAGCTTTCAAAAAAGCCCTAAGCATAAACCCAAAAATGGCTGTAGTAATCAGGCAGCTTCCAAAATTAGGAATGGCTGAAATACCAGAAAGTCTACTTAAGCAGCTTCATATTTGAAAATGTGACAAGTGGTGTTGGCTCTTTGGAAAAAAGAAGACTTGGGAAGACAAATCTTAGCGTCAGTGTTATCGGCTTCGGCGCTATGTGGCTTCCTAGCTTAGGAGTTGAAGATGCAATTGGCTTAGTTCAAGAAGCCTTTGAGCTTGGAATTAACTACTTTGACACTGCAAGAAACTACAAAGATAGTGAGGAAAAACTCGGTTTAGCTTTAGAAGACAGAAGGGACAGATGCATAATAGCTACTAAAACAGGCTCTAAAACAAAAAGAGAGTCGCTTAAAGACCTTAGCCAAAGCCTTGAAAGACTCAAGACAGACAGAATTGACATACTTCAGCTCCACGGAATCGACGATGAGACAACGCTGAGAAAAGCAATCGGAACAGATGGAGTTCTTCAAACATGCAAAGAAGCCAAGAAAAGGGAGATAATAAATTTCATAGGAATCTCAAGTCACAGGCCCAACATTCTGGTTGAAGCGATAAGAACCAGTGAATTCGACACGGTTCTCGTTCCTCTAAACATACTAACTCCCCAAGCAACAGAGGAACTTTTGCCAGTTGCAAGGGAATACGATGTCGGTGTTATAGTTATGAAACCGTTAGCATTCAAAATTGCTAACATGATGACTTGGACATATAATCCTTCACTTTCCTTTTTCTCCGAAGAACCAGAACTAAAGACCATTTTAGGGGAAGATAACTACTCAAGAGTTCGGAAAGCTTTAGGATTTATACTCTCACAGAAGATTTCCACGGTTATCCCAGGATTCAAAAACGCTGAGGAAGTTGAACTCGCAATAAAGGCTGAAAAAGAACTAAGTAAACTTGGAAAGAAAGAAAAGCAGCTTCCACAGTTTAAGCTTAAGGATGATTATTGCCGAGACTGCGGACTTTGTTTGCCATGTCCACAAAAACTGAACATTCCAGCAATATTGAGGTTTTACGACTTATACTGCATATACAAACTTGAGGCATGGGCTCGAAAACTTTACAATTCCTTGGAAGTTAAAGCGGAAAAGTGTAACAACTGCGGCATTTGTACACCGAAATGCCCGTATAGAATTCCAATTCACACGCGCTTAAAAGAGATATCAGAGATCTTCACTAATTAACAGAAAAATTTGTTTTCCAGAAACTACAAAAATAATGAGTATCAAGCAAAAATCAAGATTTCTTTGTTTCGCTCTTAAAGTTGAATGGTTTGCCTGCAAACAGAATTTTTTCTGGGATCTTGTCCTTCCATTTCTTTAAGAAGGGCAAATCCTCGTTTTCTTTTCGTAACTCATCTGGCAACATTTCTGGAATTTCGTCGCGTATCGGATACCATCTTGAACATTTTGGACAGACGATTAAGCCTTCGACTATCTCGTCTTTTTCTTCAAAAACATACAGTTCAAGCGGATGATACTTATCAATTGGACATGCAAGTATGTCCATCAACTTCTTTTCGATTTTTCATCCCTCCTATGTAGTTTTTGCCTTTAAACTATAAAACATTTTCATGAAATTATTTTTAGGCTATTGACCAAAGCTGAATCCTTTTTCAATAAGTGATTTCCACATATTCAGAGCTTCAGGAGTATACACCGCTTCTTTTCCATAATATAGTTGGCACGGAAACTCTTTGCATAGAAAGCAAGATTTCACATTCTTCTCTTTGGCACACTCCCAAAAGGCGCAGCCCTTGTGAGACTCTCTAGCCTTTTTTAATTGTTCATTAGCCCAATCGCATCCAAAACAGTTTTTCTCTTTAAGTCTATAAACGGGACAGTGTCCACAGTATATGCCGCATGCCCCTACTTTGACGTTCAACTGCCTCACCAATTACACGTATCAGAACGGCGTCCACATTGCTTTTAAAGTTTCTCATTATTTTTGGTATCTCCGCAAAATTTTGCTTTAATGTCCAAGGCTATTTGGTACCAGTTTGGACTGGTTGTTCTAACAACTCGACCAAAGGGAATTTCAAATGCTACATTCAATCTTTCAAGTTTTTCAGCCACCTTCGCCTTAACCTTCTCTATTGGATTCTCGTTCTTCTTGGCGTATTCAAAATCATAGTAGTGTATCCATCCTCCGGCTTTTTTAACGGCTAATAGGGCATAAGGCAGGTATTCAAGGGCTTTTTCAGGCAAAGGCATAAGAATCCTATCAGCAGTTCGACATAGTCTTTTTTCAATGACCTCTTTTGCGTCGCCGCGTATTAGGATGACTTTTCCATAAACCCTGTTCAGCCTAACATTTTCTTGCATAAAGTGAATGGTTGCGGGGTTAACATCAATTGAATACACTTTTTCAGCGTTCGAGTGCTTGGCAATAACTATAGAAAAACAACCTACTCCAGCAAACATGTTAACGACAATTTCCCCGTTTCTAACTTGTTTTGCAATTCGCATTCTTTCGTAGAGAAGCCTAGGTGAAAAATAGCATTTCTCAACGTCAACAGAGAATAGACATCCAGACTCCTTATGAATAGTGGCAGTTCTATCTTCGCCATCAATGTATTCTAATTTTCGAAGCCTAAAATCTCCATGAACAGGACTTACCTGCGCCAACACCGTTTTAACATTATTATGAACACGCATAATAGCTTCTGCAATAACTGGGCAAAATTTTTTGGACATTTCTGTTATGCGTATAATCGCTATATCTCCCGCAATGTCATAGGAATTGTAAATGTAGGCTAGCTCCTCTTGTGGAAGAACTTCAGACAGATCTCTTCTTAGACGCCTCTTCAAGTTCAATTCTCGTATTCACGAAATACCACATGGTCAGAAATACTTAAAAGCAAAATGGATTTCCTTTGTAGGGAGAGGAAATCAACGTGAAGAAGGCAGCAACTGGAATAGTTTATGAATGTGTAAGATGTGGAGCGAAAGTCCCTTCTGAAGAGTTGGAACTTCGCGGTGGAGAAATAAAATGCATAGTTTGTGGCTATAGAATCTTGAAAAAAATAAAACCGCCAGTTGTTAAACGGGTCCCTGCCAAATAAAACAAACTAAGAAGTAAACTACTCGATCCGTGCAAGTTAATCCACTCGGATTATTGAGCCTCTAATGACGTATCAGAAGATTTCTTTTTCCCCGATTTTGCGTAGAGCCCTTCCACGAAGCTTTATCGTTGGACCAATGACTTCTTCCGGCTGTTTTTCCACAGTTTTTCTTTTTATGGTCTCTCCACAAACTCCTCTTGGCAACAGTCGTCTTTTTATGCAGATCGCATAAGTACAGTTTGCAACGTTGCATATTTCTTCAGTCCATCTGCACCATACGCCGTCTCGACGGTAGACAGCAGCATTTTTCGCACATTTGAAGGACTTGCAGGTTGGAGAACACGTCTTCAATTGCGCCAACACATGTACACCTTTTGACCTTTTTATTAACAAAACTTTGGTATTACAGCAGTGTTTCTTCTCTAACAAATAGTTCACAATATGTGATATAAAGTTTTTTCCACAAAACTCCTTATTCCAGCTCTAACTCTCACTTTTCTGAGGCTTAAGGCGTTTCCTTCTAGAGACTTCCAGCGAAAGAAGGAAAATCACGGTTACCGCAATTATTATTGCTGTTGTCAACTGGCTTGTTTCGACTAGGAACCCGACTAGCATCACATATTTTTCTATTTTGATTCCGATTGTTGTTGAATTATCGACGTAAGATGTCGTTACTATGCACGGCTGCGACTGTCCAGGCAAGCAAACTGTCACTTGTAAATCACCACCAATAATATTGCTAAATGTGACAATGCCTCCGGAGCCTGTTGTACCTGAATCTTGCAAGCCATTTCCTTGCCATGTTACTTTGGCATTTGGGATCGGCTGTCCAAAATAGTCAACAACCTTAATTGAAACTGTCAGGTTGTATAACTGGCAATAAATCTCGCGTTGAGTATCATTAAAAACCTGAACGAAAGTTTCATTTAGCAATACATTATCTGCATACACTCTCACAGTATAGTTTCCAATAGTGCACTCAACAGTAGCCATTCCAGAATCGTCCGTGATGCTGCTATACGATAGGCCACCCATCTGCTCAATCATTTCTACAAGTGCGTTCGGAAGCGGATTTCCATGATGCTCTGTTATTTTCAGCGTTAAGGTTTTGGCAGGGCAGATTATTGTTACGTTGTACCATGGGTCTGGTGGTAAGTTTTCGACGGTGTTATTGTTGACGTTAAAAACTATCCCGTTTCGAGAAGCGTCTATGGTGTAGTTTACGTTAGAGAGTGTGGAGTTAAGGAAGAAGACACCAAAAATGTCGGTTTTACCAGTTTTGCTTTCATTTTCTATTCTGCCTTCTTTAGTGGTCACATATTGAAAGCTTATGTTCAAGTTTATAAAAGGCATCAGAATGCCGTTCTTGTCCATTACTGTTACTTTCATGTTAGTTAGTCGACATGGCAAATTGTATGTATAGGTAATCCAGATTGTTACAGGCATTTCAGCTACTGTCACATTTTTCCAAAAGGCAGTCAGCGTATGGTCGCCCTTTTCAAGATGAAAACTGGCCAACCCGTTGCTATCGCTCGTATTTTCAAACTTTGTGTTTGTTGCTTTATCAAGGGCTTCAACCAGTATGTCTGAAACGACATCCCCAACCAAGTTTCTTGTGTAAACTTCGATTGGATATCCTGGAACGCTAAAGACCTGAGTGTCGCTTACGGCTTTTCTTGTTGTTGTCGAGTTTATTGTTATGTTGTAATCACCAATCGGAGCATCGAGTGGAACGGGCCATGTCATATTAATGATTCCTTCAGATGAGGCATTGACAGATTCTGAGTGTAGAGTTGTGTTTGGGTACGTTATGCTGATTGTCGCAGTTTCATTCTCTTGATAACCTATGGCTCTGATTTCCACAAAATCTTCTCGGTGATATTGGCTTGAGTTCGTTAAACCTATAAAGAATTCATTTTCAGCCAAACTCTGTGTCAAGTTGAAATACACATGATATGAACCCGTATAGTTAGTACTAGAACCAGTAAACATTGTTTCGTTTGGATACACCAGAGTTGCATTTCCATATCCTGTATTCGTGGTGTTTGTTAATCCGACCACCGCTGAAAAATTGGTGCTCAGAGGACTTGGAAGCCTAACTGTTATATTCGCGTAAAACACGGTGTTCAATTGCCCGCCCGTAACGGTAACATTCAAAACAACGGATTCTCCCTCTCGCAGCAACTCAGGTCCTATCGGAATTTTCGGTTCAACAAAAAACCCGGTGTCTATTTGGAACCATGTGGTAGCATTATTTTCTGTCGTATCATCTTGTAATGTTATTGTGTAATTTTTAGTTGGCAGGAGCGGAATTGGAAAACTTATATCCACCCTCTCTTGACTTGCAGTCCCATTAATAACGTTATCATTGCCAAACCAAATCAGATATAGGCCACCCGTTGTGTTTATGGTTCCGGTTATGTGAATTTCTTCACCAACCTTCCCGTGATGGGTTGACGGTTCAACAGAGGTAATTTCCACGTTAGCTGCGTTCACAGGTGGAAGAAGTGTGGTGAAAGTAACAGTGATGGTTATGGTAAGTAATAGGATTGTTACGATGGTCTTTTTATTCAAGTTTCATTTACTCTCCGTTTAGCTGCACGAATGATTTCTGATACGATGTGAACATTTACTATTCGGGGAACATTTTAAACTTTACCTTTTATTTTCCATCTTTATCTTTTATTTTCGTTTTCTGAAGAGCTTGGCTTGGTCCATGTCGCAGGCGTATTCGAAGCCAACTTCCAATAGTTTGCATGCTTCTTCCAAGGTTTTGGCTACGGCTACGTGGAATTCGTTGTCCCTTGCGGTGAATAGGCTGTTTTCCAGTGTCTGAATGTGTGGTAACTTAACCCAACCCGCATGCTTGAAAAGAGTCTAGTGGTAGAGTGCGGCTTAAATATACGAATCGTCGTACTTTTAATTTAGTATACTCGCAGGAATCTGCATGAGCGAAGAAATCACCTCAGTAGTTGAGGAATATCTGGAAACCATTTATAGGCTTCAGGAAAAAAGCGGGGTAGCTAGGACTAGCGACCTAGTTAGCTTGCTTAAAGTAGTTCCTGGAACGGTTACCAATACTGTGGAGCGTCTTGAGAAAGAAGGTTACGTGACGCACGAGCCTTACAAGGGCGTCAAGCTTACCGAGAAAGGACTTAAGATAGCTCTGCAGGTTGTGAGGAGACACAGATTGTCGGAGCGCTTGCTCACAGACGTTTTGCATGTGGAATGGGACAAGGTTCACGACGCAGCTTGTAAACTAGAACATAGTATAACCAACGAAATCATCGAACCTTTAGAAAAGACGTTGAGATACCCCAAAACCTGTCCCCATGGAAACCCCATACCCACAAAATGCGGAGGAATAATTGAGGAAAAGTCACAGCCACTAACTGCACTCGATGAAGGAGAACAGGGCACGATAGTGAAAATAACAGAAGAGAGGGCAGACTTATTGCACTATTTGGACACGCTAGGACTGGTACCTGGAGCCTCAATAGAGATTCTGGAAAAAGCCCCATTTAACGGGCCAATAACCCTCAAAATAGGCGCAACCAACCGGGCATTAAGCCCCGCAATGGCGTCAGTCATCCGAGTCAAAAGAACAATGTGAAAAGGCTGGGGATTGCATGGAAAGGCGAAGCTCAGAAGGACTTGAAGTACCTCTGACCGCACTGAAAGATGGAGAGACTGGAATTGTAACCTCCATAAAAGCTGGTTACGGAAGAGGTCAAAGAAGAGGCTGGGGATTCGAAAAAAGGCTTATGGACATGGGTCTCACTCCTGGCACAAGGGTAACGGTTGTGAAATCAGCTCCATTTCACGGCCCCTTAGAAATTCTTGTGAGAGGCTCAAGACTTGCGCTTGGCAGAGGCATGGCTGAGAGAATTTTCGTGGAGATAGAAAAAGAGTGACTAAAAAGAAATTGGTCATCGCATTAGCTGGAAACGCGAACGTTGGAAAATCTGTCATATTCAACTATTTGACCGGCTTGCATCAACATATCGGGAACTGGCCTGGAAAAACCGTCGAAAGAGCTGAGGGAACACTGCATTTCAAAGGCTACACAATAGACATACTTGATTTGCCTGGGATATATTCGCTTTCCACTTATTCTTTGGAGGAATTGGTCTCCAGAAAGTACATCGCAGTTGAGAGACCAGACATGGTGATAAATGTTGTAGATGCTTCAGTCCTTGAGAGAAATCTGTTCTTCACCTTGCAGCTAATAGAACTTGAAACTCCGATGATTATAGCGTTAAATCAAATGGACATAGCAAAGAGAAAAGGCATCGAAATCGACACAAAAAAGGTAGAGAATCTCTTGGGCATACCCGTGATGCCGACTGTGGCAATAAAGGGAATGGGCATTTTCCAGCTTCTTGAAAAAGCCGTAGAGATAATTGAAATGGGGCAAATGGCGAAACCTGCCAAAGTAAAGTATGGAGAAGAAGTTGAAGAGAGGATCGCCAAGCTCACTAAAATGGCTGGCGGAGTTCAATTTTGGTATCCGCCGAGATACGTAGCGATAAAGCTTCTAGAAGAGGACAAAGAGATCGCGAAAGAAGTCAGCAGAATAGATCCGCAGATAGTGGCGACTGCAAAAAAACTTGCTGATGAAATTGAAAACCTTCATGGGCACTCTTGCTCAACCGTGATAACTTCTGAGAGGTATGAACTTGCTGGCTGTATTGCTAGAGAGGCTCAAAAGTTGGTGTCTCCAATAAAGCCCACGATAGAGGAGAGACTTCACAATCTCACAACTCATAAAATCATGGGATATCCTATCATGGCTTTTTCGCTACTTTTAATGTTCTATTCCATTTTCACCTTTGGAAATTACACCTCAGAGCTATTAAGCGACTTCTTTTGGGGATGGAAGCCTCTCTTTGCAAGTTTGTTTGGAACCGGAATTGTAGGAAAACTGGTTTGGGGCGGCATCATTGAGGGAGTCATAGCGGGCATTACGATAGCTCTACCTTACATTCTTCCGTTCTATACTATATTGTACTTTCTAGAAGACTCGGGCTACCTTAGTCGGATAGCATTTTTGATGGACAACGCCATGCATAAAATAGGACTGCATGGAAAGGCTTTCATCCCTGTAATGCTTGGCTACGGTTGCAACGTTCCCGCCTGCTTAGGATGCAGAATAATGGAAACAGAGAGGGAAAGGCTACTTGCCGCGTTTGTCACAACACTAGTGCCCTGCGCTGCGCGAACAGTAATCATACTTGGTCTAGTAGGCCGGTTTATGGGCATCCAATGGGCCTTGATGCTTTATGTCCTCGACCTACTGATCATTTTCGCCCTTGGAAGACTTGCATTCAAAATCCTGCCAGGTGAGCCCACCGCTCTGATTATGGAAATGCATGATTATAGGTTGCCTCATCTGAAGACTGTTTTGAAGCAAACATGGTTCAGGCTAGCCGAGTTCATCAAAATAGCCTTTCCCTTAATAATTATTGGGAGCCTTGCAATGAAGCTCGCAGAAGTTTTGGGTTTACTGGAACCAATCGCGACTATGCTCGGTCCGGTAACAGTCGTCTGGCTAGGATTGCCAGCCATCACAGGTATAACGTTGATATTTGGTATGCTGAGAAAGGAGCTGACACTCATTGTACTTGCTACTCTTCTGGGAACAACAAATTTTGCACAAGTTTTGACACCAGTTCAAATGATTGTGTTCACCCTTGTGGCAATGTTTTACATACCTTGTATAGCAACAATCGCCGCTCTGGTTAGAGAGTTTGGCTGGAAGAAAGCGCTGTTCATAACAGTGTTTGAAATAGTTTTTGCAATAAGCTTGGGCGGAGTTACATTGAGACTATTAACATTAACCACATGACACGCACTTAAACGGGTTTTCGTAAAGCTCTTCATATTTTCCAATCAACGCTGGATCATATTTCTCAAGTGCCTTGTAGAAATGCTTCCTACAATAACCAGTAAGTGTCAGCCTACCTTTTTTTTGAAATGCCGAAGAAAGATACACTTAACCGAGTGTTTGAACCTTTTATAAAGGAAGTTTTCAAAAAGAGAAGTTACTATTGTTGCAGTTTGGCAGGAAGCACAGTTAAAAAATATCTTAGCCTTACGATTTGTTCACAAATAATAACGCCGTTATGGCTGCAACTTCAACATTACTTCAGTGACACTTTGGAAATCTTCTGTCGCGACACTAAATACCAGCAGATTGAATGCACAAAAAGTGTATGTGAACACTGTGCGATGAACGACTATTCGAGGCTTCCGCAGAGAATTGCCGAAGCGATACCCCTCTATCATTTTTTTGCCCCCTTAGGTTTTTGCCAAAAAGAATGCCAGATCAGACATGTGCGCACTATTTTTGACACACAGCATATTCGCAATGACAAGCTCAGATTTGCTTCTGACGTATTCACCTTTTCTGGATCTGTGAATCAGGTCGTCGGCTCCATATTTTTCTGAAGTGAAACATAACTTAAAGAGAGAAGTATTTCTCAACAAGATCGCTATCGACTTCAAGCTTGAATATCGCTGCGCCCGCACCCATCTCCGAGATTTTCCTTTTTCTTCTTTCTTGTCAGCCTCTTCGTTTTTTTCCTTATTTTTTTCCGTTTTTTCTTCATTTTCGCAATTTGTCGTCGCTTTTCCCGTCTATACCATTCTTCAAGAATGAGACTTGATGACAATCAAGTTTCCCTCTATTATTCTATTATCAGATGAGATTATTTGCGTTATTCCTTTAATGTAGAATAAATGTTGATTATGCGCACGCATATTTTTTAGCCAGTGTTGTTTTTTAGTTCCTTGCTGTTTTCTTGTAACTCTTTGACAGGCCAATTCACATTCCATTACGTTCAAGTCATCGCATTTGACAAGTAATTCTCGGATAAAATAGCGCACATGAAGTAGGAAGTTATTATTTGCCAAATAGAAAAGCGGCGAATTTTGGCTTTATCAATTTTTCCTTAACGCATGCATGATGTCGCTTCTTGTTAAAATTCCCAGCAACAAACTTGCATCCTTTTCGTCTACAACAAGGAGTCTTCCAACATTATGTTGGTTCATTTTTTCGAAGGCTTCAGCAGCAGAGTTTTCGGGAAAAACCACAACTAAACTTTTCGTAGCAATTTCACCAACAGAAATATTGTTGCGCTTTTCTTTGGCAACTCTCATGGCATCTTGTAAGGTAACAATCTCCACAATATTGTTTGATTCATCCATTACATGCTCCAGAATTAAAGTGGAGAACCCAAGGTGATTTCAACCTTGCCCATTTTGCAGGATTAGCAAGACGCGTTATTCTTTGCCTCCCTCAAGAATCAGTAAACTCGCTGCAAGCACTATAGATAAGTAAAGTGTAAACAGTGCCATGTTCATCGTTCGCGCTGCAAAAGAAGCAAAGGCGACCAGCAACACTGAAGAATCAAGAATCACAAAGTAGATGAGATACTTATATAGTGAGACGTTAATTTTTAATTTGGGGAAAGTTGCTTTTTCTCCACAGGCGTATGTAGCTTGTTCATTTTCGCTTTGGACAGACTTAGGTGACAACCATCGACCAAAGATGTAGATTAGAGAAGATGCTGTAAATATTAGAAATGAAAGCAGCAGCGAATTCACCAATCGTAAAGAGCACCTCTGTCAGCAACAAGTGTTTCAGTCATCGCCTCACCTCAAAAGCATGCGCTCTTCACCTTCTTAATCTTGGTATTAACATTGGCACCTTTTTCTTATATTCTTCATATTCCTTGCCGAATTCTTTAATCAGCTCTTCCTCCTCTTTACATGAGATGAGATAAATAAGGGCGGCCATTAACGGAGTAGAGAGTAAAGAATACCAAGCAGATAGCAAAATGGAAATTCCAACATGTGCTAATAATCCCCCAAAATATTGTGGATGTCTTACGATGGAATAAACCCCGGTGGTAACAATTTTCTCGGGTCTATGCGTCTCTGCTGTTTGCAAAGTTGTCTCTTCTACACCTTTAATTCCAAACCAAGCAACCATTGTAAAGAAAAGTATGAAGATTACCAAGTGGAGCAAGGGAATTGAGAAATTGATAACTGCAATCAAAACCAACAGATTCGATAAAATTGGAACAGTGAATTTCGGCTGAGGTGAAATCCATGTTCCAAACCAAAAGAGAAAGAATCCCCATCCCGAAATGACTCCAGAAATCTCACCAATCTTAGTTCCCTTTTCTTTACCGTATCTTTCTTGAAGTTTCAGGTGCTCAACAGACAAAAAATAAAGCGGTATTGCAGCAATGACACCTAATATACAAATGAAAAACCAAATATACATTTGACACCACCACCAAATTTCTCAAGGGTTAAAAATTATAAATCAAGTTTCGATCGACCGCCAAGTTCAAGTCTCCTTTAACAACTTCTTCGCCAATTCGGTTCCTTTTTTGGTGAGCTGGTATTCACGGTAAGCGTTGTCCTCTGAGTATTTTATCTGCTTTTTGACAAGGTTGCTCCTCTCCAGCAAGTTCAAGTTCTCCTCGTATTGTTTGAAGTGCGTTTCAGAACCTTCAACCTAGATTGGAAGATCTCATCTGCGCCCCGGTTTCTTCGTCTTTGGGACTTGTGCACACTTGACGTTAACGGTTTCTGCCAATCGTTTGAATTCCTCGTCTGTCATCCACTCGGTCCTGAGATATTCGCATATTCTTTCATCACTTAAGCCGAGATTCCTTGCTTCCTCCACCGTGTGGCGATAAGCCTCAACCTCTGTGGCTCTCTCGGTATAGCTGAAACTATCGTCGAAAAGCTCTTTTCCCTCCATGAACTGCCTGACGTGAACCAGTTCATGAATTATGTCGAGGTAAATATCGACCATGTCGCCTCTATTTAAATAGACGGCGCTGATTAAAAGATGACCATCTACATTGTTGACGCCCATGTAGCCCCGCATTCCAGCGAATTCGACTTTAAGATTGCTGAGCACATCTTCGGTTTTTTCCCCAAAGATCTTTCTGACTGCCCCGACCTTCTCAAACCCTTTGAAGTAATCAGTAAATGGATAGGTCGCAACGGGCACATCGCGGGTTATCTTGACCTTCAATTGCGAGTTCATAACCGTTTTTCCACCTTCAAACCTAATATCTTAAAAGAACATTAATTAGTAAAGCTTATCCTATCGAGCAATGCTTGACATTGAGCGATGATAAGCTGGGGGACCTTCTCTTCTTATGCTCCAAGTGAGAAACATGTCTGCTGAAGACTTTGAGTTCGCGATTAAAATAACTGACCAGATGGGCTGGGGACTTACAGAGGCAGACTTTGAGTTTATGATGGAGCTGGAGCCAGAAGGATGCTTTGTATTGCTTCACGATTCAGAAAGGGTAGGAATCGCCACTGCTGTGAGTTTTGACAAGGTGGGGTGGTTTGGAAACTTAATCGTCAGCGCGGGCAAACGAAAAAGAGGTGGAGGTTCCTTACTGGTTGAACACGCCCTCAAGTATTTGGCAGGTAAGAACGTGAAAACGGTTGGCTTATATGCTTACATTGACAAGATTCCGTTTTATGCAAGACTGGGGTTTGAATACAACTCGGAGTTCACAGTCTTAAAGGGAAAAGGCTTTTCTTCACCAGTTCTTGCTACTAATGTAAGGGAAGCCAAGAAACAGGATATACAGGAAGTTATTGAATTCGACCAAACTTGTTTTGGTGCGCCTCGAAAAAAACTACTAGAACCAGTTCTATTCGAGCCGAACAACTCCTGTTACATATCCTTTGAAAACAGCCAATTCTCTGGGTTTGTAGTCACCAAAGTATTTCATGGAATGGCTGAATTGGGACCATTGGTATCTAAGGCAGGACGAAGCGACATCGCGATTAGCCTTTTAAATGTTGCACTTAACAGGCTAAACGGTCTCGAAGTTTCGATGTGCATCCCAACAAAAGAAGCATCAATACTCAGTATGCTGATGAAGTCTGGCTTCACCGAAAGCTTTAGAGTGGCAAGAATGTTTTACGGCCCTTCTGTCATTAGAGATTGTATCTACGCGGCAGAATCCTTAGAGAGAGGTTGATGTCCGACTTGTCCTCCAACCTATCAAAAATAATCGTCGAAGACTTCCTGAAAAGTTCGTGGCCGTGCGTCGAAGCTGTCGTCAAAGAATTGGGTACGTTTAAAGAAGATCGCAGGAAAAAGATCCCCCTCTACTACTTTAGAAATGGACAAAGGAATGATGCGGCCCTGGACGGAGGACACTTCTTCTTAAGGGCCTCTGTCGAATACTCGAACCCACAACTAACCGTAGAAGAAGTTCAAGGAATAATAGCCGCACGCCTGCTTGAAGTCTGTGGCAACTACTTCTACGAAAATGGATTACACGAAACCAGTGGAAAAGACATTGATGAAATCTGCGAGGTTCTGAAGACCCCTCCCCAAGGAAAGATCGTCTCCTTTCTCCTTAACACAGACGACATCGAGCCGGACAGGTACTCGATGAATCCACTGAAGGAGTCAATAGTGCGAAGTGGACAGAGCGCATTTCCATCAGCAACGGTCAAGACAGAAACGCTGGAGATAGATCAAAAGTTCATCCAGAAGTATGCAGGTTCACTTATCTCCAAGAGCGAAGTCGAACGGATAACTGTTCACCTCAGATCCTGCAACAACAGCTACGTGGACATGGTGGACAAGGTGAAATACGAACACTTGGAAAGCCTCTCGGAATCCTTCGGAATTAACCTCCGTCTTTACTCAATGCGGATGCCTCTAACGATTCTAAAAAAGGAAACGACCGACGACTTGTTACACCACATCGTAAGGGAAACTCACAAAGACTATGAGTCGATTGAGTGTGTTTACAGGTGTATGGGCAGAAGCATGAAAAACCTGACTACCCTTCTGACTGTGCCACATTCAACCAAAGGATTCGGCTCGAAACGCGCTGCAAGAGGTAGAATCTATTTTGAAGGCATCAAACTAAAAAAGGCTAAGATAACCTACCGAACAGTACTACTTTATCCGAACGCAATTGACCCAGATGACGTCAGTGTCGCGAGTGCTGAGGACAGTTTCACAATAAAAGGAGACAAGCTTGTGAGTTACAATTTCAAGGAGACACCCTCTTCGCCTCAATTCTTTTTATACTCTTTAGCGTCACCAGAAGATGCGGTTTTGTGGCATGGCATCGGCGCGTTCGGGGCGGCTGAGCTATTAAAAAGCTACACGACCACCCGTTTAGCTTGCGCAAAAGACTTGCTAATTGAGAATTTAAAGGAGAGATACGGGATTACTATGAGGTTGCCATTGCAGTTCAATCTTGTGCCCAAGTACATGTGGTTGCATCCCATACACCGAAACATAGACGCCAGCATAGGCTGCATTGAGAACCTGAAAGACATTGCCAATTTTGGGATGAAGATGGAACATCTGCCAACAAACAAATACATCCGTTAACAAAAGAAATGGTGTAACCCTCCATGTTCTTCAAACAAATCAAGCACCGCGGTGACAACTTTTCCTACGTGATCGCAGATGAAACAACCAAACAAGCCATAGTTGTTGATCCTAGTTTTAACGCGGACGCAATAATCCCACTGTTAAGAGACCAGAACTTTAATGCGAAATACATAATTAACACTCACTATCACGGAGACCACACTGCAGGCAACGAAGATATCAAGTCAGCTTTCCATGCAAAAGTTGTCGCCCACACGTTCTCAAGAATTGATAAAGAAATCGCTGTAGCCGACGGAGACGTCATAAAGATAGGCGAGATTCACATCAATGTCATTCACACGCCAGGACACACCCCTGACGGCATCTGCCTGCTAGTTAATCACAAACTGCTTACGGGGGACACTCTCTTTGTAGGAGAATGCGGTAGAACAGACCTGCAAGACGGAAGCCCCCGAGACATGTATCACAGCTTGTTTGAGAAGTTAATGAAACTCGATGACAACATCGAAGTTTATCCCGGTCACGACTATGGATCTAGCCCACACTCAACAATTGGCTTCGAGAGAAGGACTAATTATACTCTGGAGAAGCGAACTCTTGAGGAATTCATCGAGTTCATGAAGCAACCTTGAGTAAGTCATTCGATTTAACAAAGACGTTATAACCAAGACTTAGCAACGCTTGCTAGATAATAGAAAATTCACTGGCAGCTATTCTTCTGACAAAAGAGGAAAAGGCGGGTTGCAGGAGACATCGCCAGCAGGGAACATTTGAAATATTACCTTTTCGGGAAAAGGATTTGGACAGAAAAATAAATGTGTAAAGAGGGTTATTGATTAAACTTTGAGGGAATTGCTTGATTGATGAAATCTTAAGCTTAATTAAGAAGCATGAAGAATGGCGCGGGAAACAATGCTTGAACCTTATACCTTCTGAGAATGTTATGAGTCCACCTGTTAGGTGCCTTCTCTCCTCTGAGCTTGTGCATCGTTACACTGCAAGAGACCACTTCTACATGGGTACACGTTTCATCGATGAAATTGAACAATATGGCGAAGAAGTTGCGAAAGAAGTTTTCAGAGCTGAGACCGCGGATTTGCGTCCCCTTTCCGGCCATGTGGCTGACTTAATTTTCCTAGCTAACTTCACAAAGCGTAACGATACGCTTATGTGCATTTCTCCAGAGGACGGCGGATATCCTGGAATGTGGAGGGATGGCTTAGCTGGACTGTTAAACCTCAAAGCTGTGCCCTTTCCTTTTTCCAAGCAAGACATGAACATAGCAGTTGAAGAAGCAAAAGAGACTATAAAACGCATAAAGCCTAAAATCGTAGTTTTTGGCGCAAGCTTGATCACCTTCCCCCATCCGGTTAGGGATTTAGCCGATGTTGCCAGCGAAAATGGCGCACTTGTAGGATTTGATGGTTCGCACGTTCTTGGGCTCATTGCTGGCGGGCAATTTCAAGATCCACTGAGGGAAGGAGCACATGCCCTGTTTGGCTCAACCCACAAGAGCTTCTTTGGTCCTCAGGGAGGCATAATTTTAGCTGACAAGGAACATGGAGAAATTCTCAAGGAGAAGGTTTATCCGGCTTTCGTGGATAACGCCCACTGGAACCGCATAGCAGCGCTGGCTGTGGCTTTAGTTGAAATGAGAGAGTTTGGTAAAGCCTACGCGCAACAAGTGATCCGCAATTCACAAACCTTAGCGAAAGCCTTGCACGATTACGGCTTTCCTGTTGTTTGCCAGCATTTAGGATTCACGAAGTCACATCAAGTTATTTTGGACTATGGAGGTTATGAGCAGGGGAGAACTATAGGCGGAAAACTTCAACTTGCAAACATTATTGTTGATTGTGTTATTAGGATTGGTACTTGTGAGGTTACGAGACGCGGCATGAAGGAAGAGGAAATGTTGGAGATTGGTGAATTGATTAGGAGGGTAGTCGTCAGCAAGGAACAGCCAGAAAGAGTCAGAAGGGATGTTGCTAAACTTTGCGCTGAATTTGAGAAAGTTGAATACTGCTTTCAGGAATGAACTGTTTTTATTTGCCATTTCCATCTTATATTCTTACGAAGCCATGCATAGTTTAGGAAAGTGACAGGCTTGGAGACTTTGGCGCCACCTTCTCTTGTACAAGTATTGAAGAGGCAGAAGTATCATCTTGTTGGTAGACATTCAGCGGTCAAAAGATGCAGGTGGCTTTATGAAACCTTACTTCACGACAGACCGTGCTACAAGCAGAAGTTTTATGGTATAAAGGCGCATCAATGCATACAAATGACGCCAGCGGCCTTTTTCTGTACACAACGATGTCTATTTTGCTGGAGAGCCCAGAGCAGCGACTTCCAAATCAGATGGGATGAAACGAAACTGCCAATATTGGATTCTCCAGAGAAAATCGTTAAGGAAAGCATCAAAGCGCAGCTTGAAATCTTAAGCGGTTACAAGGGTAACCCCAAGACAAACCAGCAAAAATTCAACGATGCCTTGACTCCTAAGCATGCAGCCATAAGCCTGAGCGGTGAGCCAACCCTTTACGAGCATATAGGAGAGTTAATCAAGGCTTTCCATAGAAGAGGATTCACCACGTTTCTCGTTTCGAATGGAACCATGCCTTCTGTCTTGGCAAAATTGGAAGAAGAGCCAACGCAACTTTACGTTTCTGTCTGTGCCCCAAACAAAGATACATTTAAGCATGTTTGCCGCCCCCAAATTCCGAAAGCTTGGGAAAAACTGAACGAAACTCTAGCGCTTTTGCCTACCTTTAAATGTCCAACGGTGATCCGCATAACATCGGTGCGCGGTTTAAACATGAAAAAGATAGGGGACTATGCTAGACTGATTGAAGAGGCTAGTCCAACCTACATTGAACCTAAAGCATACATGCATGTCGGATTCTCTAGGCTTCGTTTAGGCTACGAGAGCATGCCAGATTGGTGGGAAATTCGAGAATTTGCGACGCAATTAGCAAAAGAAACAGGTTACAATATTATTGACGAATCAAAGGAGAGTCGAGTTGTGCTGTTGAGCAGGCTTGAAAAGCCGGTAAGATTCGGAGATGGCTAAATTTTCTTGCAAATGATTCGATCTTGCCGTCATTTTGCCATACATAATCGGTTCTATTATGAATCAAACTATAACAAAGCTTATATAATGACTCTCTCATTACCCTAGTTCTTAAACCAGTGATTTAATTGAGGAATGACGCTTGGTTAACGAAGGAAGAGGACGACTGTTCAGAAGGAAAGACGGCAAATTCTTGATTTACCTACCAAAAGATTTAGCTGAAGACAGCATGTTTCCATTTAAAGGCGCAGACTCCATATTTGTAAAAGTGACCTTCAAACTTGGAGACACCAAACTGCTTATAGAGAAATGGAAAGAACCAATACCTCCACCAGAGTAGCGGACAAAAAGCCAAAAAACCAAACTATGCTGATCCTCTCCCCCATTTTTAAGAATAGAGTCCTAAGGATATAATAAAGTACTTATCTCCCTTATTTTTAACTTACAGAGGTGTTTGCTTTATGCCATCCTTAGAAAATATTTTGAGAGAAGTAAAGAAAGAACTAAGAGAAAAGGAAAAAGTCCGAGAAACCGCTCAAAAAGACATGCGCAAAGCAACAAGCCTTTCCAAGCAGGCAATACTCTTGATTCATCAAAAAAGGTTAAAGGAAGCAAGGAAATTTATCGAAAAAGCAAAAGAAATAATCTCAAAGCTTAACAAGGCCTCATCTGCATACCCACAAATCATTTACAGTGGCTTATTCAACGTTGCGCTTCAAGAGTATTCCGAAGCAAACATATTTCTAAAGTTAATTGAAGAATCAAGATTTGTAACACCCAAGGAAATTAATGTGCCTTCGGTTGATTACGTGCTTGGTTTAGCTGACGTTATAGGAGAATACAGGCGTTCGGCTCTAGATGCTTTGCGTGAAGGAGACATAAAAAAGGGTGAAGGATGCTTACAGATAATGGATAAAATCTACACTGAGCTTATGGCTATGGATGAAACTTACATGTTGATTCCTGGCCTTAGAAGAAAATGCGATATGGCGAGAAAAATCATTGAGATAACCCGAGGAGACGTAACCCAGGAAGTGCGGAGAAGCATGCTGGAAACGCATCTGAGACGGTTCGAACGGCGCAGCAGGAAGTAAAAATAAGATGTGCCCAATAAACTAGACCCTTGAGCTCAATCAAGTGGAATTGTATGCGCGCATTCAGCATAAGACCTTCGTTTTCTGTTGGAAAGGCTCATAGAACACAGTTACGATTGTCCAAACAAATCATTTTTGAGGACAAGGTGCCTGAAAAAATTCGTTTTGTAGCTGGCGTCGATGTTGCTTATATAAGAGGAGTATCAATTGGCGCTGTAGCAGTTTTAGATTACGATTCTCTTGAAACGATAGAATCACAAACAGCCCTTTGTAAAACTCGTTTCCCATACATTCCAACACTGCTCTCCTTCAGAGAAGTCCCCCCAACAGTTTTGAGCATCAAAAAACTGCGTGTGCAGCCAGACGCATTCCTTGTTGATGGTCATGGTTTTGCGCATCCTTATAGGTGCGGGTTTGCAAGTCATCTAGGTTTTGTGACAAATAAGCCAACAATAGGTGTTGCAAAAGGGAAGTTGTTTGGGGAAGTTGTAAGTGATAAAGTTGCAAAAGATATTGCTTTTCTGAAGCATGAAGACGAAGTTGTTGGTGCAGAGGTCACAACGAAACGTGGATGTAAACCTGTTTATGTTAGTGTTGGGCACATGGTTTCGTTGGAAACAGCTATAAAAATTGTTAAGCGCTGTGCACGCCACAACCGTATTCCAGAACCCATATTGAAGGCTCATGAGATAGCAACGAAGGAAAAGCGAAAAATCAATATCGCTTCGGCACCTAATAAATAGACAGTGAAACTCGAATTGCTTCACCCAAAACTCAAGACTTTAGCAGACAAAATTCGCGACAAGAAACTTCGAGAAAAGGTTATTGAGTTATTGGAGAATCCAACATTTGAAATAAACGGGAAAAAGTATTCAGGTCTCCCTCTTGAAATTTCACCAGCAGGGTTGTCACACCACCACTGTTATCCAGGTGGTTACATAGAGCACATCACTTCAACAGCAAACCTCGCACTAGCAATATGTGATTCCGTTGAGAAGGTTTACCATGGAAAAGTTAACCGTGACCTTGTTATAGCCAGCGTTTTATTGCACGATGTTTTCAAGCCCGCTACATATACTGTGAATGAAAACGGAAGTTACGGTTCAACACGGCTAGCTGACTACATGGACCATTTATCCATCGTAATTTCAGAACTTGTTCGGAGACGCTTTCCACTAGAATTAGTTCACGCAGTATCCGCTCATCACGGAGATTATGGCCCAATTAGACCACACACAATTGAAGCCTTAATTTGCCATTTAGCGGATTTAATGGATTCACGATTGAACGGCGAAATCTTAAACGCGGCAGCATACCTCACCAGAAAAGGTGTCGGTGAAGAACTACTTGGATTAACTTCGAAAGAAGCCTTCGAAATAGTTCATTCGAAGGCTGTCGAAGGCTGGGAAGGTATTGCAAAAACAGTCGAAAAGATAAGACGGAAAAGGAAAGCACACAAAACTTAATAGCATTTACCGCTTGAGAAATGGAAGACGGTGATGTGAAAATGGAAATATCATTCGAAGAATTTCAAAAACTGGATCTACGTGTTGGGAAAATTGTAGAGGCAATCCAAATTCCAGGTTCACGGAACCTCATAAGAATGATTGTGAATTTCGGCACGGAGAAAAGACAGGCAGTTGCGGGTCTTTTACAATGGTATAAACCTGAACATCTTGTAGGCAGGAAATGTGCCTTCATCTTGAACCTTCAACGCCGAAAACTCATGGGCATAGAATCCCAGTGTATGATTTTAGCTGGCGAAGACGATAAAGGCAATGTGGTAATTCTACAGCCTGAAAAAGATATTGCTGAAGGAAGCAAAATACACTAAAGTACGACAACCAAGTTTTAACTCAACAGCTTAGTTATAGCCTCAGCTTTTTCCTCGCTCCCCACAAGATACTCAACCATTTCCGGGTCTAAATCAAGCCATTCTGCGATTCCAGCAGCCATTTCCGCATTGTTGTTAAAGATTATTCGCAAGTACGGGAGAACTTCTTTTGAGGCTCTAACGGCTGAAATATGGCATTTGCGCTTAATCTTATATCCTATGCTTAGCTGCATTGCACGTTCAGCCTTAGACCTGGACAACATGTGTATACGCCCAGGGAACTTAAACGGTATCCATCCATGAACTTTAGTGTTTTGCCTGGCCAATGCTACGCCAGCAGTCATGTAGTCAATTACGTAGCGTGTGAAACTCCAATCCTGGGTTGCGCGGATTCTGCCACGATAGATGTCAGCGATTGAAAGCGCATCCATGGCGTTGGCTAAGTCATGCGGGTCGGTTAGGTGTGCTGGAACGTTCTCATATATCCACTCAAAAAGCATGTCAATGTCAACGTCAGCCATGTCCACCGCTTGTTTTGCGCCTTTGCATGTTTTTCCATAAATTATCATTCTTAAAACGGCGAAAATCGTTTCTTGTCTGTCGCGGTAACCAAGCCAAGAAACATCCTCATAAGTTAGCCTTTCCTTGCCTTGACCTAAAGCCTGAAGATCGTTTACCGCTGAGCGAACATCGCCTTCTGAGCGTTGAGCAATAAATCTCAAAGCGTTTTCATCGGCTTGAATCCCTTCAAGTACGCAGATTCGTTTTAAGTGCTTCATAACTTCGCTTGCAGGCGGTTTTTTGAATTCTATAAGAAGACAGTAGCTGCGAAGATTCGAGAAGCGCGGGTCATAGGCGTTGTTGGCAATCAAAACTATTGGAGATTGGGCAGTTTTCACGATGTCCGTTGTTGCTTTTACTCCACCCTTATCTGCTGTTCCTGTTAACCCGTCCAATTCATCGAGCAGAACGATTCTTTTTCCGCCGAAAAACGACCCGTATTGGGAGGCTAGTCCCGCGAAACGGTTTATGGCATCTTCTGTTCGGTAGTCGCTTGCATTTTTTTCCACAAGCTCTATATGATAATCGTTAGCCAACGCTTCAACTGCAACAGTTTTTCCAATGCCAGGCGGTCCATACAAAAAAGCGGCTCTTTTTTTCGGAACACCTTTTTCCCAAGATTTTACCCAATCAACGAACTTTTGAATTGTTTCTCTGTTTCCAACAACCTCAGTTAAGGACTTCGGCTTGTGTTTAACAGTCCAGGCAGCATACAACAGCTTGCACCTAGTTTGCCTTTTTTAATTCATAGCTTGCCTCAACAAGCCTAGCCAACAAAGCGCTCAGCTGAACCTCTTCATCCGCACCCTCAACAAGCCTATAATCTATTTCGCCAACAATGTCAGCCAGCCTTATCTTCCATTCTTCTGGAACTTCCGCCCTAAAAATCTCTGCATGGATTTGTCGGATTATGTCGCTTCCGGCCACACCATATTTCTGAATCATGTCGCGCAACTGCTTTCTTGCTTCTAGAAAGTTACCTTTCATAGCGATTTCTACCATTTTTTGGACGTCCGCCGGGCTAGCCCTTCCAGTAATCGAGTAGACAACTTTCGCGTCCACAGGTTTGTTTAGCGAAGCTGCTGCTTGAAGGGTGTTTATTGCCTTTCTTAGGTCTCCCTCGCAAACCTCAAAAATAGCGTCCAATCCATCCTTTAAAAGCTTGACATTTTCGTTTTCTGCAATGTGCTTCAAATATTTGTCATGTTCTTCCCTGGGCAGGAATGTAAACCGGAAGGGTGCACATCGGGATTGAATTGGCTCTATTATTTTCCCACTATAATTTGCGCACAAAATGAACCGGCATGTTTCCGTGTAGCGTTCCATTGTTCGCCTTAACGCCTGCTGAGCATCCGCTGTCATGTTATCTGATTCGTCCAGAATCATAATTTTAAAAGGAATTTCTCCAATGGAGCGGACTCTCGCAAACGTTTTTACAGTCTCGCGAACAACATTTATTCCTCTTTCATCGCTTGCGTTTAACTCCATAATGTGTTCTCTATAAGCGTCGCCGTAAAGGTCTCTGGCCAAACAAAGTGCAGCCGTGGTTTTTCCGGTACCTGGTGGGCCAGCGAAGATGCAGTGCGGTACATTCCTTGATTTAACGAAACTTTTCAAACGTTCAACTATTTCTTTCTGATTAACCATATCATCCAGTGTTTTTGGTCGGTATTTTTCAGCCCACATCTGAAAGCTCATAATTGACGGTCTCCTAATCTAGCTATAATAAATGTTTTAATTAATATGCTGTTCTGGAAAGATATTTAGAAGGATACTGGAATTTTCTTGTTTGTCTTTACCTTTTTTAAGGCGTTTTTTCTTCTTTTTCAAGAAAGCCTGTTAGGAATATGGCGTATTCGCATGGATGCTCGTTTTGAAGTAGGGATTTTATGATTTTGATTTTTTCTTTTTTGCCGTGGCTGACTCTTGAAATAAGATATTCTAGGGTTCTCTTGCGAAGGTTGCATAGCCATGTTTTCTGTTGAGTTTTAACAAGCTTGTAATATGGGCAACTTTTATACTTGAGAGTAAAGCCGCCCTCAAAATATTCTATTTCAACCTCGATGTCCAATTCCCTGTACATGTCGATAAGTCTGTCGCCGACTTCTCTGATGGTCCAAGGATAATCTTCAGGAAAAAGTTCATCTAACTGTGCTTTTTCAAGGGCGAATGCCTCTTCTACAGAGTTGCAAGCAGACATTTCGTCAATAAGCGTCTGCATTATTCTTTTTCGAGGCACTGGTTCGAGAACAGGCTTTTCAAGCAGTTTAAGTTTAAAGCTGATAAGATTTTGAAAAACTGTGGTTGAAATGTCGTAACTGAGCTCCTTAAACATTGACTCTATAAGCGTCCTTTGACTGTTCATGACGAGAGGGTCGATTCGCTTGAATATTATTGTGAAATGTTCATCATCAACAAATCGAACTTCGGCGTCTGGCTGAGTGACGTTAATGCTCTTCAGAATAAAATTCTGCGAGAGCCTTCTGACTTTTTCAGGGTCGTTTCTTGCAAGTATCCGAATAGCGTTGGCGATACGGACACCTGTAGCCTGGTATATCTCATCAAATTTTCGCCTATCGGTTTCGTAGACTTTAGCTGCAAAAGAGCTAAAGAGTTCACGAGGAACTGGAACGAAATCCAAAAATTGTTTGCCGATTGTTTGGAAAAGGCTTAATTCAGCTAATTGGTCAAGTAGACTTTGGTCTTCTGCGCCTACATATTGGATGGTCATGTTCACAGTGGTGTGTTCGATTGAATAGTTCACAAGTTTCCATCCTCGGGTTGCAAGCATGACAGAAAAAGCAACGACAGATATCCGAGCTACCGGAATCGCCGCTACTTGAAAAACCATTTCTAACGTGTTCTCTTCCTTTTCTGCCAATACCTTCGCTTGCCTGAACCAGTTCATTTTGACACATGCAGAAAGCAGACCCTTAACAAACTCTTTAGGCTCCTTTGGAAGCTCATCCACGCCTAAAGCAATTCTTACATCCTCTATGAAGGAACCCAAATCAGTGACAGGTTCGTCTAAATGCTTTTCAGCCCAACTCATGAAGGCTGGTCCAACGAGCATCAGGTTGTTTCTGAACAGACCTGGCGTCACGCTTGACAGCCTCTTCTCAATCTGCTGATCCAGAAACTCGCCGAACTCTCTTCTTCGCAGCCGAAAAACTTCCTGTCGAATCATTTTGATGACAATGTCTTCGCCCATCATGCGAAGGTCAAAAGGAATTCCAATGCCTTCCAGTATTGTGGCGACTTGAAAAGCCACTATTTCTGGCAGGCGCTTGAAAGCCTTCGGCCTTAAAATGGCCGCGCCATCTATTTCGCTGTAGGATGGAATGTCAAACATTCGTGTTAGATTCCTAATTTCCTCAAGAACCAAGGCAAACTCCTTAAAGTTTGATGGAGTTTTCCAAGCAACTGAACCCTTTAGAATTTCAATTGTGTTTTTTGCCTCGGTTTTTTGTTCTTTTAAGAAGCTTTCAATGGTTTTGTCGCCAACTGCAACTTCTAGCAGACTATCTAAGGTCTTTCTTCCAATAGAAGTTAAATCAAGGGCTTCTCGAAAGTTTGTCTGTTCGCTCATTTTTGCCTTTATCACACAGTCATCGCATGAGCCAACTTTGTCGACTCTTAGCAAGGTTTCTACAGCTTTCTCAAGGACACGGCTTTTTGTGCCATAGGTCTTTGCTAGTTCCTCAAGTGTGTCATTTGTTTTCTTAGTTATCGTTGTGTGAATATGTACAGACATTTTGTTTCACATTGTTAACGTTTTATCGGTTGCTTTTAAACATGTTCACAAAAATCAATACATGTACATCGTTAATCAGAAAAAAGAAGGGAGATTTAGCTGGCTGCTATTGGGGTAATGGTTTTACCCTTGCGCGCCAGCATAGCATCAGCAACTCTTTTGACAGCCAAGATGTAAGCTGCAACTCTCATGTTCACGTTATGCTGTTTCGCCATGCTGAGAACGCCCTTGAACGCGTTAGTTATGGTATCCTTCAGTCTGCCACGTACCTCTTTCTCAGTCCAGTAATAGTTCATTTGATTCTGTACTTGCTCAAAATAGCTGACAATAACGCCGCCAGAATTCGCTAGAATATCAGGTATTACAAATATCCCTTTTTTGAATAGGATTTCGTCTGCATCTGGTGTTACCGGTCCGTTTGCACCTTCCGCAACAATTTTCGCTTTTATGTTCGCCGCGTTAACTCCCGTAATCTGGTTTTCCAAAGCTGCAGGAACCAAGATGTCACATTGCATCTCCAATAATTGTTCATTCGTTATCAATTTGCAACCAGGATAATCAACCACGGAACCAGTCTTGCCCTTATGCTCTAAAACCTTCACAGGATCTAAGCCTTCTGGATTGTGTGCGCCGCCCTTGGAGTCCGAAACTGCTATAATCTTGCAGCCCATTTCGTGGAGCAAACGTGCTGCATGATATCCAACGTTTCCATAGCCTTGCACTACTACTGTGGCGCCCTTTAGATTTATGCCTAGATGTTTGGCTGCTTCAACAATAGTGTACATTACACCTCTTGATGTAGCTTCGTTTCTTCCACGTGAACCGCCAACATTAATTGGCTTGCCAGTAACTACTCCGAAAGCTGGGTAGCCTACGATTTCGCTGTACTCATCCATGATCCAAGCCATCATTTCTGCGGTTGTGTAAACATCGGGGGCTGGCACATCTGTGAAGGGACCTATGAATTTTGCGATAGCACGTGCGTAACCTCTTGTCAAACGCTCAAGCTCCGCCTTCGACATTTCTTTAGGATTACATCTGATACCGCCTTTTCCGCCGCCAAGAGGTAGTCCTGTCACAGCTGTTTTCCAAGTCATCCACGCGGCTAGAGCTGTAACCTCATCTAGTGTAAGGTCTGGGTGGTAACGTATGCCGCCCTTAGTTGGCCCTAACGCATCGTTGTATTGCACACGGTAGCCTGTGAAAACGCGGACGCTTCCATCCTCCATAACTACTGGGATGTTGACGATGAAAGCACGCATGGGGCGTTTCAATATTTCATGTATCCCCGGCTCAAGGTTCAATTTTTGAACAGCTACGCCTAACTGTTTAAGGGCGGCTTCGTAAGGGTTTGGCGAGGTGATTACGGGCATCAATGTTTCGATGTTGACGAAGACGGCTGTCTGAAGCTTTTCTATTAAGTTTTTGAGAATCTCGCGCACTGCTTCGCCGTTACCGTCGTTACTGCCGTAGAACCAGTGATACGTTTCAGCCAAAGAATCTGTTCTGTTTGATAAGAATGACCCTGCAGGTGCCATTTTGGGGTTCTCACAGAAGTAGTCGATTAAGACTCGTAGCATGTTCAGTTCTTCTCTCGACAATGGTAGAAGTTTCCTCAACGGCTCAGGTGCCTTTACGTGAACGTACTCAGCATCATTAAGTTTCTTCTGAAGACCTTCAAAAACTTTCCAAGCGTCCTCTGTTGGAATGCCGAAGTTTTCAGAGTATGTCGTTGCGAGGGCATAGTGCGCTGTTGTGTAACTTTCAATTTTGGCTGTGAGTTCTGGTTTTTCAGCAAAGAAATCTGCCATGAGTTTTAACATTCCCAATTCTCGCGCTGAAAGCTCTACCGAATTTAACATTTCACTTCATTCCTCTTGAAGTATCATTAGACCGATGTTCAACTATAGAAACATTATGTTCATTATGTACACACATGTACAAATCATAACTCAAGCCGACATGCAACATAACATTTTTAACTGCGCCCGCAAAACACAAGACATGAGTGGTCAACATTTGCAAACCGAACAACCGTTCTTCTACTCCACGGGCATAAAAAGCCTCGACCAACTTCTAGGCGGCGGCTTGTTTTTAGGGGAAAATGTTCTCTGGGAAAGCGAGTCTGGAACCTTCGCCATAGAATTTCTTTACTCGTTCATCAGGCAAGGCATCATTGAAGGAAAACAGGTAATCTATTTGGACTTTATCTACCCTCCACAAGCATTGATGCTACACCTTGCTCCCCTTATCAAGACATTTCCCAATGGATGGGAAAAGAAATTGCTTGTACTTGACTGTTTCTCAGACGCTGCAGGACAAGGCGAACTCATTTTCAGTGACTTCTACGATAAAGCTCCTCAATGGATAAGGAAAGTTCCTAGCTCGAAAGACCCCGACCGATTCCACCATTTTTTCGGAAGAATTGAAAGAGAACTCGTAACCCCTGGTGCGAGGCTCGTTTTTAGCAGTCTCTCGCTAATGGAGCACAACTGGGGAAGAGATGCTGTGAAGACTTTCTTCGGGCACGTTTGTCCTGCCTTGTACGCGTACCAAACTTTGGCCTATTGGACTATGGCGAAAAATGCGCATCCGAAGGAGTTCTGTGCCATGATTGAACACATGACGCAGGTGGTTATCGATCTGTCCAAGAGAGATAATAAGACCTTCTTAGAAGTAAGAAAAGCTGGAGGAAGGTACGACCCTCAGACGTATGAGCGTTGCGAATACAAGGTAAACGGTTTGCAAATCGACATTCTTGACCGGTCCATTTGACAGCATAGTCGCAATGTTCATAAATGTTCATTTTTACGCAACTTCAAAGTAATGTTTAAATGCGGACATAAAATAATCCTCTTATTCTAAAAGTTTGCAAATGTAAAGGTGAAAAAGGAATGAGTGAACGTGTACACAGAAACAGTGCTTACCTGAACGGAAAATCAACCACTGGAACAACAACACGCGTCAGAGATACGAGCCCAACGAGCGGAATGTGCCCAATATGCATCCGCGACTGCCCAATCATGTGCGAAATCAGTCTGTCAGGCTTTAGAGGAAGAGAAGTCCTCTATCCAGAACCAGTTCAGTTTGGCTACAGCACAGCAGGAGCCCTCAAAGACTTCGGATTAGACTGGTCTCACTTCAACATACAAGCCGGATTGTTTGAGGCTCTTGGCATCGAAGAAAGCTCGGACGCTGCTCTCTTTCCAAATGCGAACACAGAAACGAAAGTTGGAGGCATACCACTCAAAGTTCCCATCTTAACTGGCGCATTTGGCTCGACAGACGTTGCAAGACTAAACTGGGAAGGCTTGGCGATAGGCACAGCAATTTCAGGCGCAACAATAATAGTAGGTGAAAACGTTTGCGGCATGGATCCAGAAGCACAATTCACAAAGGGCAAAGTAACCTACTCAAAAGAATTGAAGCGAAGAGTTGACCTTTTCCGAAAGTTCTGGGATGGAAAGTATGGTGATATAGCTGTACAAACAAACGTTGAAGACCAAAGGCTAGGCGTTGATGTATACGCTATCTCAAAACTGGAAGTAAACATTATTGAAAGAAAATGGGGACAAGGCGCAAAAGCCATAGGAGGCGAAGTTCGAGTAAGAGACCTAGACAAAGCCATAATGCTAAAGAAAAGAGGCTACATAGTCATCCCGGATCCAGAAGACCCAACAGTGCAAAAAGCTTTCAAAGAAGGAGTTTTCAAGTCCTTCGAAAGACACAGCAGAGTAGGCATACCCAAAGAAAGGAACATGATAGAGGATATAGAATGGCTCCGAAAGCAAGGAGCAAAACATGTAACACTCAAGACTGGCGCGTACAGGCCTTCGGCTGTAGCCTACACGATGAAAATAGCGTCAGAAGCAAAAATCGATGCCGTATATTTTGACGGAGCAGGCGGCGGAACAGGCATGAGCCCAGTTCCAATGATGGATGAGATGAGCATTCCGACAGTCTATCTAGAAGCCATAGTCCTCAAATGCGCGCAAACTCTGAAGAAGAAAGGACGATATGCACCAGACATAATCATGGCTGGAGGTTTCATAAACGAAACACAAATTTTCAAGGCAATAGCAATGAGCAACTTTGGAGACGACCCATTTGTAAAGGCCGTTTTGATGGGACGCTCACCACTAACAGCAGTTATGAAGGCAAACTATTTCAAACAGCTATCTGAAGAGGGCAAACTGCCAAAAGCCTTTGCAGACAGATTTGGTAGTACCCCAGAAAAGTTCTTCATTGCGGCACCTGAATTGAAGACAGCGTATGGCGAACGCTTCAAGGAAATACCATGGGAAGCTGTAGCGCTCTACACCTATTTGACAGATCGCATAGGAGTGGGACTAAAACAGCTGTTAGCTGGTAACAGAAAATGGAAGTTGGACCTTATTAACAGAAATGACTTGATGAGTTTGTCTGAGATCGCCTCTGGAGTTACTGGCATACCGTTGCCACACGAAGTGGAAAAAGACGCGATAGAAAGAATTCTAGCCTAGCATCATCTTCTTCTTTTTTCTAAAATTTTTAAACTAATCCTTAAATCTTAAGAAACATCAAGCAAATAGAATATTCTAGAGGAGACTATTTTATGGGAGAAGCACAAACGGCATTAAGCGTTGCGTTAGAACAGTTAAGAATAGCTGCTGAAAAATTGAACCTTGACCCTGGAATACATGAAATGTTAAAGCATCCAAAACGGTCACTTGTCGTTTCCCTTCCCATAAAAATGGATAACGGTGAAATTGGTGTTTTCACCGGTTGCCGTGTGCAGCATAATGATGCAAGGGGACCATTTAAGGGCGGCATACGCTACCACCCAAACGTGACGCTTGGTGAGGTTATAGCATTGGCGATGTGGATGACATGGAAATGTGCAGTTGTAGACATTCCGTACGGCGGCGCAAAAGGCGGAATCTGCTGTAACCCAAAGGAAATGTCAACTGGTGAAGTGGAAAGACTGACAAGACGATACACTAGCCTAATTTTAGACGTTATCGGACCATACCGTGACGTACCAGCCCCAGACGTTTACACAGACGCCCAAACAATGGCATGGATAATGGATACCTACAGCCAATTCAAAGGATACAGCGTCCCCGAATGCGTCACAGGAAAACCCCTCAGCGTGGGCGGTTCAGAAGGCAGAACGGAAGCCACCTCGCTTGGAGTTGTAGTTTGTGCAAGGGAAACAGCCAAACATTTAGGCTTAAAGCTTAAGGGATCAACGGTTGCTGTTCAAGGTTTTGGCAATGTGGGTTGGAACTCCGCTAAAATAGCTTACAATATGGGTTGCAAAATTGTGGCGGTAAGCGATTCAGTGGGCGGAATCTACTGTCCGAGAGGTCTAAACCCTTACAAGGTATACGAACATAAGTCTAAAAGAGGTTCTGTGGTTAACTATGAAGGATGCGAAAACATAACAAATGAGGAGTTGCTCAAAACAAAATGCGATATACTAATACCCGCAGCTTTGGAAAACCAGATAACAAAGTCTAACGCAAACAAAATAAAGGCAAAAATAGTAGTGGAAGGCGCAAATGGACCAACGACCCCAGAAGCAGACAAAGTGCTTCATGAAAGAGGAATATTCCTAGTTCCAGACATCTTAGCTAACTCAGGAGGAGTCACTGCAAGCTATTTTGAGTGGGTTCAAAATCTAACACGAGAACACTGGACAGTAGAAGAGGTAAACCGGAGATTGGAAGATAAAATAGTCAGAGCTTTCAATGATGTGTACAAGTCGGCAAAACAGGAAGAAAATAACATGCGATTAGCGGCGCTGATGCTTGGCGTTGGGAGAGTGACTGAAGCGATAAAGACGCTGGGGTTATGGCCATAGCGAAAAACAAAACACTTTTCACCTTAATTTTTATCTAAACAGCAAAAGTTCGGTTGCGATTTCGAATTTTCTTAAACTTTTCAATCTAAGTTTTTAAACTATTGTTCTTATATCTGCTCTATAACAGTAGCATTAGGGCCGGAGAAAGGGGTAAAGGATGCCAAAAACGGTGTCGATGAAAATTCGGAATTTAGATTTCAGCTTTGAACATTCACCTGTAAAAATCATTGCGAACAGAAATTGCCCAGAAATTAAGCTTGCCGGACTGAATGTAGGTCCCTTTGAAGAGGGAAATGAATATGAAGTTCAATTCTGGATTGCACATGAGCTTGAAAAGGCCGGCATAGCTCGTCTTCGCGAAGAAGAATGCCTAGAGGATGCTAAACTTTACAAAATCCAGTGGACAGAGCGTGTCCAAACAGCTGGACAAATATCTAAGCTAACGGAAAATTTCTACCCAAAACTTCGAAGATATCTGACAGAACTAAAGGCAGAAGTTGCCAAAATCCTGGAGAAAATGCCGGAATACGAAAAAATTAGGCACTTGACACAAGACATTGTGAATGCAAGATTAAAGAAAATTGTTTCACTTGCCTCGGCCCCAGCCCAAACCGAACAAATGCTCAAGAATTTTACAGGCGAGGAAAGGTTTCTTTATGAACAGCTTTATACGCTTATCCACGAATGGAGAACACAAATACTGGAAAATGAGGTGGCAGAAAAATGACAGAAGAATTGGAAGTCATAGACCCACAAGAACGATTTCAAGATTTTTTCAAAACGGAAAAATATCGGCAAAGAATAGCCCAGATTGCAGTTGCAGGTAAAACATCTTTAATAGTGGACTTCAAAGACTTCACGGCTTTTGACCCAGGGCTCGCCCATAAAGTTTCAGAAAAACCAGACGAATATCTCAAACATGCAGACAATGCAGCTTATGCACAACTTCGAATAGAAGACCCAGAATACGCTGAAAAAATAGCAGACAAAATAGAAACTGTAACCGTTAGAATTGTGCGGTTGTGGGAACCTACACAATTAAGGAAGCTCGGCTCAGACCATATTGGAAGACTTGTAATGGTTGAAGGCATAGTTGTCCGTTCAACACCGGTCCGCCCCATGGTTATGAAAGCAGCATTCAAATGCAAAAGATGCGGAAACCTAACATACCTCGATCAAACTGGACAATTCCTCAGAGCACCTCTCACATGCAGAGACCCACAATGCCAAGGAAAAGGACCCTTCGACTTCATCCAAGAGGAATCCACGTTTATAGATTCTCAGGATCTAAGGCTTCAAGAAAGGCCAGAAGACCTTCCACCTGGACAGCTTCCAAGAACTTTGCACGTTAAGCTAGTGGGAGGCGAAATAGTTGATGTTGCGCGGCCAGGAGATCATGTTTCCATAGTTGGGATAATTCGTGCATTCGCGCCAACACTTCGAGGAGTTGGAAAACTTCGCGTTTTCATGTTGCATTTAGACGCTAATTCCATAGAAGTTCTGGGTAAAGAACCGGAAACAGCAATGCCGTCGCCGGAAGAAGAGGAGAAAATTCTTGCGCTGGCAAAAGACCCGTGGGTACACAGGAAAATAGTGAACTCAATTGCACCTTCAATTTACGGCTACGATCACATAAAAGAAGCAATAATGTATCTCCTCTTTGGAGGAGTGCCCAAAACCCTCCCAGACATAACAATCAGAGGAGAATTAAACACTCTTTTCATAGGAGACCCTGGAACAGCAAAATCTCAGCTCCTGCAGTATGTAGCACGGGTTGCGCCACGCGGACTATACACTTCTGGACGCGGCACAACCGCTGCCGGTTTAACTGCTGCTGTGATACGTGAAAAGGGCGGCGGAATGAGTTTAGAAGCTGGAGCCCTAGTATTAGCTGACAAGGGAATCGCATGCATTGACGAAATGGACAAAATGCGTCCAGAAGACAGGGTTGCCATTCACGAAGCAATGGAGCAGCATACAGTATCTGTTGCAAAAGGCGGCATTGTCGCAACACTTAATGCAAGAACCGCCATACTTGCAGCCGCTAACCCTGCCTTGGGAAGGTATGAACCGCATCGTACAGTGGCTGAGAACATTTCATTGCCTGTTACAATACTTTCAAGGTTCGATCTAATCTTTGTTTTAAGAGACGTGCCAAATAAAGAAGCGGACAGCAAAATGTCGGAGCATATTCTTGAAATTCACAGAAAAGGTCTAAGTCCTGTGGAGCCGCCAATGTCATTGGAACTAATGCGAAAATACATAAGCTATGCTAAAGGAATTAAACCCGTTTTAGCTCAGGAAGCACTACAACGCCTTAAAGATTTCTATTTGGCGATGCGTTCTGCAAGCGAAGCAGAAGGCTCCCCGGTTGCAATAACTGCACGCCAACTTGAATCTCTTGTACGCACAGCTGAAGCAAGAGCCCGTGCAGCCCTAAGAAAAGAAGTTTCAGCCGAGGACGCGGAGGCAGCAATCGCTATAATGAAGAGGTCTCTTGGAGAAGTTGGGATAGACCTATCCTCTTACAAATATGACATAGACATCATAATGACTGGAAAATCCAAAAGCATGAGAGACAAACTACACATTGTCCTTTCAACACTAATGGAGATGGAAAAAGAGACGGGAATAGTCGAAAAAACAGCGCTTTTAGACGAACTGGAAACGAAACATAAGATTCCTAAAGGCGAAGCAGAACGCCTAATCGCAGAATTAGTACGCGAAGGAACAATCTACGAACCTAAGGGACCTAGTGGAGGTTACTTAAAGAAGACGTAGAACTTCACTGAAATCGTTGGAAGAGAAAAACTGTTGTTACTGTGCTGCTTCGATGTTGGTTTCCTTGTAATACTGAGCGTTTGAGGTAAAGACCGTTATGCCGACTGGTATGCCAACGTCATTCTGTGCTATGCTGTCAGGATTCATTATGTAAATGACGACAGTCCAACCGGATTTCAGCGTTAAATCATCATTGGCTTTGGCGAAGCTTCGCACTTGGCCTTGCACTCTGATATCAAAATTTGTCCCATTGATTTCGGTTGGAGTTACCTCTAAATCGTTAGAAATTGTTACATTATTGGTTCTCCAGTAGTAAACATTTGTCCAAGGACACTCTTGTCCCCGTACTGAGATTTTGTCTATGACAACGTCTCTGCCGCCTGTATTTAATATGACTATTGCTGCTTGAGCCCAAGAGCCAGTTGTGTTAAACCAGACATGTTGCTTAGTTAAGAAAAGCGATTCTTCTTGCACTCTTGTTGTCGTCACGTTTACGGCGTAGAACGTTACAACTGTTGCCAGCAGCACTGAAACAACTAAGATTATCAGAGTGGTCACTACGACGCTTAAACCTCTTTTATCCTTTAACAGCCGCATGTACTCATCTCCGCAATCGAATTTACTGAAACAATAAATGGAAGGGAATAGTAAGATGCTTTGTACGTCACAAAAACTAACGCAATCTAACGATTATTATTCACATATCTGATTGAAACTTAGAACTTAATAAAAATATTGGGACTAAGTCTTAATGGTTAATTTTGACTTTTGAATAAACGTTAAAAATCTAGTGGCATTAGATGGCATTGTGAACGGTTAATGAAGGCAGCAGTGGTTGTTGTTGGCACGCGACCAGAGATCATAAAGATGGCTCCACTCATCAGAGCTCTGCGAAAAACTAAAATTCCGCTGGTGTTTATCCATTGCGGTCAGCACTACGATTATAACATGTCTCAACAATTTATGGATGAACTTGAACTTCCAACACCCGACTATGGACATAAGGTCAAAGCGTACTTGCAAGGAGTACAAACCGCCCGGATAATAACCCGCATGGAACAACTGTTAAAGAAGACCCTACCCGCCATTGTTTTGGTGGAAGGAGATACAAACGGAGTGCTGGCAACAGCCTTGGCTGCAGCCAAACTTGAAATAGCAGTCGGACATGTTGAAGCTGGATTGAGAAGCTTTGACCTGCGCATGCCAGAGGAACACAATAGACGCTTAACAGATCACATATCCACTTACTTGTTTGCACCAACGGAGACAGCTGAGAACAACTTGAAAAAGGAGAATGTTTGGGGCAAGATTTACGTAACTGGAAACACCGTCATAGACGCGGTAATTCAGCATCTCTCAATAGCGGAAAAGAAATCAAAAATATCGGAAAGTGTTCGGTTTGAAAAATTCGCCTTGGCAACAGCTCACAGAGCAGAAAATGTGGATGATTTCAGAGTGTTAAAAAGCTTCATGGACGCCTTTGCGGAGGCACCCATACCAGTCGTTTACCCGATTCATCCGCGCACAAAAAAGAGGCTGCGGCAAAACAAAATATACACTAAAATCAAGGCATCAGGAAACGTCCAAATTTTGCCGCCGCTTGGGTATTTAGACTTCTTAGTCCTAATGAGTAAATGTGAGATGATAGTGACAGATTCCGGTGGCATCCAAGAAGAGGCAACAGCGCCGTGTATACGAAAACCTGTCTTGGTCATTCGCCTTTCTACTGAGAGACCGGAAGCTGTCGAGGCTGGTTTCGCTGAAGTTGTGGGTGTAGAAAAACAGAAAATAATGGAGGCAATGAAAAGAACTTTAAATTGCCGGAAGGAATTGCCGGAGAAATCACCATATGGGGATGGAACTGCTGCTGAAAAAATTGCCAAGATAATCGCGGAAGAACTGGATTTTTAGTTCTTTTACGAAATATACGTGATTTTTTTATCTTCCTCTTTCCGTGTTTCCTCGGCTTGCAAGGCTCTTTTTTCCTCAATTTCCTGCAAACGCGAAACCATCTTCTCCGCCTTAGCGATCTCTTCGTCTAAACCGGTTAAATCCACATCAAAACCTAGTACTCTCTGCAAGACTTCTAAAACGCTTTTAGTAGCTTTCGGGTCTGGCAAGTACCCCCGGGTCTCACCCAACAGACAAAGAGCATCAATTTCTTTGAAACGCGCTAAACCCAAGATCAATCCGGCGGTGCCAACAATCGGACTTCCCATGCGACTTAGCACAGCTTTCGCCTGTAGTGCCTCATTCAAAAGTTTAGAACTGGTCGCTGCTGCGATTACTTTGGGCTTATCCTTCGCTTCCATTCTGTAGCCACCAATTGTGACAATTAGTTTTACATTGTATTCCTTAGCGAAATCGAGAATATGGTCAGAAATTTCGTACTGCCCCTCAATTGTTTGTGCCTGACTGTCGCCTGTAAAAAGTATGAGATCATTTTTCGCATCTTTGTTTTTCCAGAAGTAAAATGTTCCACGTAGGAGCCTAACGCTTCCTTTCTTGCTGACAAGAACGAAATATGGGAAGTGGGGAGAATAAAGGTAAGCAAAATCTTCAGCCTTTAGCTGTTTAATTAGATAGCGTATAGCAATCTTACCAACGAGTCCTAAACCGGGAAGTCCCTCAATCAAAATGGGATTATTCAACTGGACTTTTGCAAGTTCTTTGATGAATGTTTCTTTCATTATTCTGAACTCTCCTCTTCAAAGTCATTCTATATTTGAGGTATTTATCATCAGGCGAAAATTTAGATGGATGTGGCAGCCGAACTTTTCCACTGCAATATGGACATTCGTCCTTTCTTAATGTATATTTTCCACATTTTTCACATTTCCTTAAAAGCCAAACCATCACTTTTCCCTTCTAAAGATGCCTTGTCCGCCAGCTTTAACAATGTGTGAAACAACATTTTGGGCAACTTTTTGCAAAATGTCTTCCGCACGCTTGTAATTTTCCGCCAGAACCTCAATGCGGTATTTCGGTGCAGCAACAACGTAGAAACGAAGTTTTGCATCGCGAGATTTTTCAGATTTTCTGGCATTTAAGAAGGCTTCTTTAATTATTTTCACCCCATTGGGCTTCATACAACGAACTTCAACTATGCCTTTCACCCTAACCATTGGCACATGTATTCTTTCTTTTGCGACCTCAGCAAGAGCGGTTGCAAGTTCCTCTGGTACACCTATTTTTGTTAAAACGTCCATACCTTCTTTCGAAGCTCTTTCGAAGCCTTCATATAGCCCGTACTCCTTCTCCATGAGTGCTCCAGCTTTTTCATGAACATCTTCCAACGATAGACCAGTTTTTTCAGCGACGCTCCGAAGCAAAGCTTCGGCTTTTCTCTCCCTCTTCCAAGACATAATCTTCTCGATTTTTTCTCTTTTCGTAACTCTTCTCAGAGACAAGTCAATGTGTCCTTTTTCTACGTCCACCCGTAAAACTTTCAAAACAACCTTTTGTCCTTCACGAACAAAATCGCGGATGTTTCGAATCCAAGAAGAAGACACCTCAGAAATATGCAACAACCCTCTTCTGTCATATTCATCTAGTTTTACATAAGCACCATAATCGGTAACGGCATCAACCGTGGCTATTACTAAATCGCCGACTTCAGGCCATTCCTGTTTTCTAAATGCCATTATGCCATTCATCCCTACTCAAAAACTGCAACTATTTCGCCCTTAATTATGGCTTTTCCGCCTGAAGGCAAAGCCAGTTCAGATCCGCAAACGTTGCAGTTGACTCTGTTTACAGGGTTACTGAAGACCAGTTGCTCGTTGCCGCATTTTAGACATTTCACTCGGAGGAAACAGCTTCTTGGTCTTGGAATAAACTTTTCCCACTCAGTCATAATGCCACCTCAATTTTATGCGATGACTAGCTTACTTAGTCGTACACCGTCTTTATGTCTTGTGTAGCCGCAAACCTTGCACTTTAACTTTAAGGTCTGCTTTTTTGTTGTCTTTGCAAACTCTCTTTGACGTGCGTACTTCTGTCCACCATAACCTTTCTTTTCCCTTCTTTCATGATGACGCTCGCCTTTGGCTAAAGCTCTCCGCTTTCCAGCCTTGTAAAGGGAAACAGTATGAATTTGATGCTTCTTACATCTCGGGCAATACGTTCTGATTTCCTTTGGAACATTCACCTTAACCACAACCAGCTTTGCATAAAGAAAACACGCATCCTCTTATACTTTTTCGCTATCTCTCGGAACAGGTACTTAGCTAAGGAGGACGCTTCTGGAGCCCATTCGGTTAAAGGCTAGGCAAACCTTGTTATTCATAAATATTGCTTTAAATGATTATTAAACAGGTGCTTATTGAAACCCAAAAAGATGTGTGGAAAACCTCATGCTAGATAATATGAAAAAACATGAGAAAAACATCAGTATCCTAATAAAGTTCTTACCTCTTCTCTCGTTTATTATACCATTTCTTGTATTATATTTTCTGTATCCAGCCTCTTTCGAAATGACATGGAAAGGCAGAACATTCTACCTTTTCTTTTTATGGCTAGTTTGTTTAGAAATGATATTGAGTTGGGAAGATCTTCAGTCATTGAAACACAAACTGAAGTCCATAAAGACTGTTATCTTCACCATAGTTCTCCTCCTTCCTTCAATTTATGTAATCGCTGCTAATTATTCCGGATTAAATATGACAATTGCTGATTTGGCTAAAGCACAGAAAATCCCGTGGGCAGATAAGATGCCGCTTTCAACAGAATATCTTGTTTTCACCGTGCTTTTTGGCTTAGCAATTCTAGCGACGTTCGGAATCAATAGTTTAATGGATTTTTCAACTTCTGTCCTCTTCTTAGGGATTATCGGGTTTGTATATACAATGGACAACATGTATCCATATGGAAGCTTTACACCGTTTCAGATTTTTGTTCCAATGACAGCCACACTTGCAGCAAACATTCTAAGCTTTATGGGTTATCAAACGGCATGGTTAGGGGAACAATTTGGTACACCAGTATTGAAAGCTTGGAATTCTAAAGGTTCTACTGAATTCGGGATAGCTTGGCCATGTTCTGGTGTTGAAAGTCTTATAATTTATAGTGTCACAATTCTCCTTTTTCTGAAGAAAAGTGCTATTTCCCTTAAGCAAAGAATAATCTATTTTGTAATCGGTGCCATGGTAACATATTTTATCAACGTTTTGAGAGTCGTTACCATTTTTGTGATTTCGATTAATACTGGCGGTGGTTATACAATCCAAACGCAACAGTTTCATGACTATTATGGCCAGTTATACTCTCTCATTTGGATTATTTCCTATCCATTAATAATCCTTGGGAGTCGCGCTCTATGGGGAAAGATCAGAAATTGGAAAACTTGCACAAAAGGCAATGTTAGTTTGCAAAATCAAACCAAAGTTTGTAAGCAGGCTATTCTCCTTATATCCGATTGACTTCAACTTTTTCAGCTAAACCCTGTTTAATCAATATTTTGGCATTCTCAATTGGTAAAGATGCAACGTCTTCAACTTTAAAAGGACCATATGTTTTCATGTCGATGCCGATTATGGCTGGAACATCCTTCATAAAACGTAAAACAGCCCTCTTGCTTTCTTGCTCAACACCGATTTTTGGTATGTTCCCACGAAGAACATCCTTAGCAAAACTTCGGAACTCCTCCGCAAAACGCGAACCATTTGTGTAAATTCTTTCTTCTTCAGGTGTTAAAACATCAGGTGGAACTCTCTCATTGTTAGCCACTTTTCTGACTAGTTTTCTATAACGCGCTTGAAGTGTTTCACGGACAATGCGTTTAACATTCTGCATCTCCTTACTGAGAAGACTTGCCTTTGCGGTTCTTTTGTCAAGCATTCGGCTTTCTTCTTTAAGTTTTCTCAAGTAATCAGCAATTCTAGGGTAAAAATCAGAAGGAAGCTTTGCTAGTTCAGCGTTATAAAGTTCTTGTTTCCAAGTCTCATATAACTCATTGTACATTTTGTTCTACAACCTCCGCTCTACCCCTGCAAATAAGCAGCACCGTTGCCGCGGTCGGTAACTCAATCCTTTGACTCTTGTAGGGGCCAAAAATTTCGTTGCCAAGCCTGAATTCGGGCGCATTGGAAACAAAGACGGTTACAGTTCCCTTTTCAAAGGCTACTGCACTCTTAAACGGGTCAAAATCTTCAATGTCCGAAACTGGAAACTCTATTTTTTTTAAGCCTGTCTTCCCATGCAACGTGTCAGGTAGCCTAATCAAACGATGAATATCTGTTGTTACCACAGTGTCTATTTTGGCAGATTGAAACTTTGCGCAAAACTCAGCTATTTTTCTCCAAGTCTCAAAACCTATGCCTTTGACACCCCCAAAATGTCCCATTTCGCCCCATCTCCTCAAAATTACATCTTTATTCTTCATTATGGCTTCGATAATATTCGGCTTCAACTCTATGCCCTTGTAATCTTCTTGTTCAGCATTAAGAATAAAATCGTATATTCCTCTGGCAACTCTTCCACCTCTACCAAAATCGCTCAGGTTTAGGTTCCTCATCTCATGTGCCCCCTTCGCACCCAGACCGTATGCAATGGCATTAAACCCCAACCCACAAACGTAATCAACAATCTCTTTACGTGCAACTGCGTCTAAACTTTCAACGGCTTCACTTTCAACATGGATGTGATAACCACGATGCCCAGAAAAAAACGTACGCACCTCTTTTTCAGAAAAACCGAAATCCTGGGTTAACATGTCTAGAAGTTTCATAGTCTCTGCTCTTGCGGAATCCAAACAAACTTCACAAGGCCAGGTCTTAACCTCGAATTTTTGGCTCATACATGCAGGACAAGTCTCAGGCGTTATGCCCTTACCAGCAAAACCACAGCTAGCGCAAATCCACTCATCGTGAACCTTGCCACAATGTGTAGTAATATGATCAGCATCAATATCAAAAATAAGATCGGCACCTAACCATCCTTTCTTATCCATTTCAGCCTCCGGATCTTCATAATAAGCGCAAGAATAATAAGCGTCAGAAGGAGCAATGTTCCTCAAGAATGTCTCAAGCTCGCCCTTATTCCCAAATCTCTTGTGACGAAGCATTCCTTCTCTGAATAAGATAAAACCAAATTCCCGTTTATCAATCATGGAGACGGAGCTGTTCGAAGAATACTCTTTCGCATAGTAATCGCGAAATACTTCTTGGATAAAGGCAGAGGAGTTCAAGTTCGTCTAGAGTTAAGTCTTGACAGAGCATAAAAATTTTCCTTTCGGATGCCAGAAAATAGCATCAACTCCGCAATACATGGCTTTACCATCTGGGACTTTCAGGTAAACATTCTGGAGAAGAGTTTTAAATACTGCCTTAAAACTAGCTTAGTAAGTGTTCAGATGAATATCAGAACATTTCATTGCAACTTGAAGCGGAATCTATCCAGATGGTTAAAAGAGTACTGGATTCTCCACACTGCGGTGGTTGTGTACATATTAGTTTTGAGTATCGCCGTCTTGGTTAGACATTATTCTTTTGAATCCTCCGCGTGGGATCTTGGGATTTTTAGTCAAGCATGTTACAGTACTTTGAACGGAAAACTGTTTTATTACACTATAGAACTTTATGCCAACCCTGGAGGTTCATTTTTCGGTGTTCATTTCAGTCCTATACTTTTTACTGTTCTACCTTTTTATGCGGTTTTGCCCGCTCCAGAAACCTTGCTTATTATTCAGACCGTTATCCTTGCTGTTGGAGCCTATCCAATTTTCCTTCTTGCTAGAGAAATATTGAGCAGTAAGAAACTAGGTCTGTATTTTTCTCTACTTTACCTTTTAAATCCACTTGTTTATGGCATGAACATGTTTGACTTTCATCCAGATGCCTTTTTTGTTCCTTTAGCTCTCTTATCCCTTTATTTTTTTGTTAAAGAGAAATGGATATACTACTTCACGTTCATGGTGTTCAGTTTTCTCACAAAAGAATTTATGTCTTTGAGTTTCTTGGTATTTGCTGTTGGAGAGCTTTTATCGATTAGAAAGGAGGTACTACCATATCTAAGACAGAAAAAAACAAGCTCAAAGAAAATCTTTGTCCTCTTCTTTACAATCATAACGGCGTTACTCTGGTTCATGACTGCAACATGGTTTATTCGGTATTTTAACCCCAACCCACCGTCAGGGTATGTCCAAGGTGCACCCTGGAAACTTCTAGGAGTGAACCCGTTAAATCCTTCAAGTTGGGTTTACATGGGGAACCTCGATGTTCTATCAGCTATCAAATTCGATCTCCAGTCAAAACTGCTTTACGTCATCATAATCCTTGCTCCACTTGCATTTCTGCCAGTGTTTAAACTTTCCAGGTTCTTGCCTGTCTTGTTCTGGCTTTTTTTTGCATTTCTCTCAAATTACCCTTTCTACTACAGTCTAGCATCTCATTACTCAGCTTTATTCATTCCATTTTTAATGGTGGCTGCAATAGAAGGATTTTCCAAATTAGGCATTACATTTAGGCTCGAAAAAAACAGGCTGAATGCAATCGCTAGGAAACTTCTATTGGTCGGCGCGCTTTCGTCGTTGACCTTTACTTTCGCGTTTTTGCCTGCGACCGAACTAGGGTTTCACATGATTACTAATCATGATAGAAAAGTTGCTGAAAGCTTAAGCTGGATACGGCAGGCTTACCCGAACGCATCAATATTGACTCAATACGATCTTTTCCCACATATCTCAAATAGCATAAATTCCTACGTAATCCCACCACCATTCTCGGCTTTCAAAAAAGAATACTATTTTGAATACGTTGCCTCACTGTTTGATAAGAAAATAGATTATGTCATAATCGACGTGAACCCAGATGTTAGAACCTCCCCGCATTACATGACCCATATGGTTGCACTCAAGAATTTATACACAAAAGGAAGCTACGGGCTTTATGCCTCTATTGACGGTCTTCTTATTTATAAATTCGGATATGCATCTAACTTGACTAGATTTGAACCTTTCACTATACATAATCGTCTTAATGAAACAGAAATTGACGCAGACACTATACTATTCTCCTGCTTTTTACCACCAGGTGATTATGAAGTCACATACAATATCAAGATCTCCCGTAAAATCAACGAGAAAGTATTCGCTGTTGAAATAGATCAAAATCGCAGTGTCGTCGCAACAAGGGATGTTTTTGGAACAGATTTTGTGGAAGAGGACAGATGCGACATTTTCAGGTTATCCATGAAAATATCAGATCCTACTGAAGAAGTGCAGTTCTGGATTACCAACCCTTCAGTTCATACTGAAATTCAAATGGACTTGTTGGAAATCGCTATCATTAATCATCTGAGATAAACCTAGATTTAGAACGGTGAAACGTTGAAAATAGCTATTGCAACTAAAAGCATGGTTCTTGGATATGGAATAGATGAAGTCGTGAACATTATTTCGAAAGGCCTCCTTGAAATAGGTTACGATGTTACAATTTTAACGACTGAAGCCCGATTTCCTTTAGACGATTCTAAAGTGAAAATAGAAAAGTTACCACCCTTACGCCTATCTTTTCTCAATGACTACTGGCAACGACACTTCCTTGTAGATGTCAGATCTACTGATCTTTTTTTGAGAGCTGCCAAAAAGCATGACATCTTAATAACTTGTGATCCGATGCATTTGATAGGAGCTGGCGCAAAAATTAGGTTTAAAAAGCCCGTGATTATGTATTTTTTTGGAGCAACTCCACATAACGTGCTTGATTCTTTTGAACGTAAACTTGAGTTCTTCCGGCAGATTCTAGTCTGGGATTCAAGCTCTTATTTTGCAGATTACATAATGACAAATAGCAAACATACAAAGAGTTCGCTTCCCAAAAATCTTAGAAGGAAAGCGTTTGTGAACTACCATGGTATAGAACATCTAATTGGCGAAAAAACTGCTGCAGAACGATTTAGGACCAAATTAGGCGCTAAAGGAAAAAAATTGATATTATCTGTAGGCAGGTTCTCGACGCCTTATAAAGGCATGACAGACGTAGCCAAAATATTTTGCGAGCTCAAAAGAAAACGTAACGACATAGCTCTTCTCCTAGTCGGCGGAGGAGACTTACCTGAAGACCTGATGAGATTTAAGTCTTTGAGAGACATCCATTTTTTGACAAATGTTCCATATCATATGTTAAGACTATGTTTCACATCATGTGATATTTACTGTACAGCTTCGAGATGGGAAGGGTTCAATATTCCACTCGTTGCAGCTCAGGCGAATCAGAAACCGGTAGTCGCCTTTAATGTTGGAGCACACGCTGAAGTGACGGTTGACGGAAGAACAGGCTTTCTAGTCAGAGATTATAAGGAATTTGCGAGTCAATTAGAGACGCTCTTAGACAATGATTCATTAAGGACAGAAATGGGAGAAAACGCCGCCAAGTTTTCAAGAAAATTTTCATGGCAGAAGAGCATAAAAATGTTAACAGTATTAATCGAGACTATTCGGGAAAACTATGGTCTTTAATTCTGTTTTCGTGCGGCCGCTTTAATAAGGGATGCTTAATCTTGCCAGTCCATGCAGCGAGTTCAAAACTTCCTTTATACATATATTTTTGGATTTCTTTATCAGAAACTCTCCTTGAGGCTTGAACAAGTAAATGTCTCGCCCAAGTGTCTCTGAACATAACTAAATTCCATAAGAAACTTCGAAAAACAGCGAATTTTTCATTAATGTCCTTTCGATTTTTCATTAGCCATATGGCTTCCAAAAATTTTAAGGACAAATATCTTGGAATTAAAACAAGAATTGTTTTCAAACTATAATTTTTGAGAAAGCTTGCGAGCCAATAGTTTTCCAGAAACTTTATCATAGAACCACCTGAACCATGCCAGTAGTGGTAAATTCTCGCGGATGGAACGTAAAGTATTCTATAACCCTTTACTCTTGCTCGCCAACACCAGTCTAGATCTTCACCATACATAAAAAAGCGCTCGTCAAAGGGACCTACATCATTCCATACGTCTTTTTTTGTGAGAAGAACTGCCCCAATGGCGTAAAAGACTTCTTCAACTACATCATATTTACCGCTGTCAAGTTCATCAATTCCACGGTTCCAGCCTAGCCCATAAATGTCGCAAATTCCGCCTGCAGCGTTTATAACTTCTTTATTATTTAGAGACAGAATCTTAGGATTTACGGCAGCCACTCTCTTCATGTTCATGTAAGAAATGAGGTGTCGCAATAAGTTAGGTTCAACTATTATATCATTGTTAAGAAAAGCAACGTATTCACTCTCGACAGATTCCATTGCTAAGTTAATTGCACCTGCGTATCCCATATTTTTGTCGAACTGAATTGTCTCAATATTCGGATAGTTTTTCCTAACAAATTCTATAGAATTATCCGTTGAGGCATTATCCAAAACTACAACTTTCAGTTTGGGATACTCTACTGTTAGTAGCGAATTCAAACATTGTTCTAAATACTTTTTGCCGTTATAATTGACCACAAGCACTGTGATCACCGGTAAGTCTTGTCTGGACGGAATAGTCATCACTCCTAAATATTTCTCAAGAGTCTGTCTTAATTATTCTTATAACCTTCATCTTTCTTTAAAGACAACTTCTAGCATAAATGACTGCTTCATTTTACTAATAGATAATCTTGGTTTTTTCGACAAAACGATCTGCAAAGAAGTATTGGGATAACGTTGCATCTAGTTGTTTAGAATTTTACAGGAAAACTTTGGCGGCGATCAGGAGCGATTGTTGTTGATGGAGAAAATCAAGATCATTTGCAATCTCTTGCTTAGCAAATGTGATTCCGTACGCGCTCGCTGGCGCGAATTTTGTTTTAACGACGTATGAGAAAAAGCATTTTATCTCATTAAAGGTTAACTTAGACTTCCCCTTCTCTCTGTTAGTAAAAGTTATCGGAGTTTCTTTTACGTAGCCTCCAACTTTTGCTGCTTGTCTTACCGTCTCTATCTGTATTTCGTAGGTTTGACTGTGCAGATTACCAATCACTTTCTTAACAAACTTAGTAGAGTAGCAACGGAAGCCGCTTGTACAATCGTTTACCTTTATTCCAACAGCAATTCTGGCGATGGCATTTGCACAAACGCTTATTAGTTTTCGTATAAAGGACCAACCAGCAATATTGCCACCTTTACAGTATCTGCTTCCAATAACTAGATCGCGCCCGCGTTGGGCATTAGACAATAATTGTGGAATGTCCTTCGGATTGTGCGAGTAATCCGCGTCCATGGTAATTAGGTATTTCGGAGGCTTTTTCAGTGATGTAAATACTTTGAATGCATCTGTTATCGCTGTTCCGAGGCCGAATTTTCCTGGTCTTACAAAAAGCAGAATATTGTTATATTTCCTTTGAAGACTTCTTACAATGTCTGCTGTCCTGTCGGGACTGAAATCATCTATGACTAATATAGAGATGTTCAAGTTTAGGTTTTCAATTTCAGAAATTAGTTTCTCTATGTTCGCCGCTTCACAATATGTGGGGAGAATCACCCCAATTTCTGAATTTACTTCAATATCTCCTTCTACGGATTGGAAATCCACAGTTCCCCTTTCACCTTTTTACAAGTGATGTTCATTATGACCAATTGATATATAAAATCTATCCTTCTAAAAGAAGAGCCTTAGAGGTCTATTTAGCTATTTTTACCTTCTTTCGGTAGTATGTCAGCGGGTGATGTAGTTTTTGGCATAGTTCATCTGGGTTTGTGCAGACGCCATGGGTTTGCAGTGTTTCGCATTTGGGCGGAATATACTGTGTCCTGGAGCCTCTTTCCCCTGCAATATGTTCAACTTGGTAGCGGGTCATTCTTTCGTTGTAGTCGGAGAAGTTTCTGAAAAGTTCGATCACATTTTCCGGAGGCATGCCTATGTTTATGAGGAAAGATGTAAGTGTGAATCGGCCTACATGGGATAGATGGCGCCCGGTTGAGATTGCTTGGTAAAGGGCTTTTATGCACGGTGGAAAGGCTGCTTGAACAACGGTTTTGGGGAAGCCTTCTAATTCTGTCTTACCTATCTCTTCTATGGTTAGTTTCTTGAGTTTTTCAGCGACTGCCACTATTTCCTGGGGAAACCTTGGCTCTTTTACATCTAGTCGTTTTTCAATGTGTTTGCAGATTTCCTCCTTCAGTAACCTTGCGATTTTGTTTCTGTTCAAGTAGACCTTTCCATTGGACAGGGGAGAGTTTACGAGTTTCCACTCTTTGTCTCGCAAATGCGTTGTGTTTCTGAGATAGTCTGTGAAGTGTAGTGCGAGTTCATGTGGTATTTCAGCATTATTGTTCAGCTCGAGTTTCCATCCGAAATTTTGTGCAATCGCAAATATTTTTTCTCTTGATTCATTTTGGATGTCGTTGGATGCTTGTTCTGCCTCTGCCAACGCGTATCTTTTTTTGATGAAGGAATTTTCTGTTGCGATGGCTAACATGGTGGCGACTGGAAATGACAGGATTTCAATCTCTGGTTTTCGTAAATCTCTGCTGACCAAAGTGTATAAAATTGCTTCTTCAACTCTTTCCTGTGCCCGTTCTAGAATTTTTGCAAGTTCTGGGTTCGTTAAATCTTCAATTTTAAAATCTAGTTTTTTCACGTACCTTGCGGTTTCTTTGAGAAAAGGATATTTTGCTAAGTCATTTTTGGTGAATTTGGCTGTTGTGAGTTGCATTTTGTTTTTCTCGTTATTCTGTTTCGATTCTTGGGGCTAGATAGAATGTTAGCCTTCCTTCTTTTATTTGGTGGAAGTCTAATTTTATGGGCATGTCCGTTGAAAATTCCAGTGTCGCTATGTCGGATGTTGCGGATGACGCTTTTATGATTTCAGAGAGGTAGCTTAGACTGAACGTTGCTTTTGAAGGTTCTTTGGCTTCCAAGTCAAGAAGGGTGTCGCTTCCTTTTTGAAGCGTTATTGTGGCGCCCATAAGGTCGCCTGCAGCATGAAAAACTAGTTTTTCGGCGTCTGCCTCGATTCGTACGTGGTCGCTTACGAGTTGAGCGTCTTCAATTGCTTGGCTCAAGCCTCCAGTTGTGGCTTTTACTCTGACATTAAAAGTGAGTTTTGGTGTGGGCACTTCCTCTTCTGAGGCTTCGAGGGTTGGCATTGTAAAGTTCCTAGCGTATTTCCCTGTTATCTTAATCTGTAAGCGGCCAGTTTTTTCATCAAGTGAAAGCTCTACAACCTCGTCTTTGCCTGCTCTTTTGAGCAGTTTTAATAATTCGCTTATGTTTATGCACATTTTTGTCGGTTCTGTGGATTCATACTCTTCGAAGATGGTTTTGGGCCATTCGAAATCGACCATGGCGACGCGTGAGGGGTCCATTGCGCGTAGTTTTAAGCTTTCTGGGTCGAGTTTGAATGTGGCTTCGTCTACGAGGATTGAGATGGCTGTAACCATGTCTCTGAGGAGTTTGGCGTCGGCTACTTTGAGTTTGAACATTGGAGTCACCTTTCTAATGGTTATGTTTAGCCCTTAATAAAAGATTTTACATATTAACTTTCGGCTCTAAACAATGCGCATGTTTGCTTGCACGCGTAGTCTCGGCGGACTCTAGACCTCCTTATATATAGAAAACTGAGGTTTCAGATAGCTTTTTGTTTTTGACTTCAACGTAACTTAGGTTTTTCTCAATGTTATGCTACCATCTGTATTTTTGTCCATTTTCAAAGCCGTGCCTTTGTGCCAGCCTAAGTTTTCAAGCCAACTGTTTTTGAAGTGCAGAAAACTGTAGTCGTTGATTTTGGCGTCTGCTGGAAAAAGTGAAATTGTCTTTTCCTCAACAATTTTGGCGGCTAACTCGTCTGGTGTTGTGCCTTCAGCTTTTGCTTTTTGTTCTAGCGCTTCATACGTTTTCTCTTTCAAAGGTATTTTCTTTGCTTTTTTGGACATTTGCCTTTCAATTCCTTCTGTTTCCTCATGGTGCGCAATAAGCCTAAAACTTTAACAATGTCGGAACATCTCTGGCACGCTTAATCATCTTCAAAACTTTAGCGTCTGGGACCTCAGCTGAACTGACATTCATCACGTCACGTACATCATCAACTGAAACGCTTGCCAAACAGAGTCTGGCCCCAAACGAAAAAGAAGACAAATTTAACCTATTTTGGCGAAAAAAACCGTGACCAAAGAACGGCATAGTTGTGCGAGACATAGGAATAGCATGCAGGTAACTTCATGGAAACATGATCCATACCTCCCATATTTTCTATTTTTAACTGCAAGGCAAGTAAACTTTAGTCTACAAAAGGAAACTGCGCAAATACTTGGAAAAAGAAAATAAAATGCTTGAACCTAAAATCAACAGCAACCGTGCCCAAGTCTGTGGGGTCGTCGTCTAGCTTGGACGTATGACCTAGTGGAGATATCCACCGCAACCCCCCATTTTTTTAAGCGCACACGCTTTTCAAGGCTTCGTAAGGATTGCTATTAAGCATAGGTGCAAAAGATTTTCGATATTCAAATAAGTTAGAAAACGTTTCTTATGATTTATTGACGAAGGAGAAGGAGAGCTTGAATCTGGAAATGAAGTGGGTATTAGGGATAGTATTAACATTGATTTTGATAAGTATACCAACGATGAATATTTCTTCGGAAAAAACTGGCATTCTGGGCAAGTCCACCGCCGTGAAGCCCAGCTTTGATGGTGATTGGTGGGTTATGTTTCGCCACGATTTAAGCCATACGGGGCACTCAACCTCAATAGCGCCGGAAACAAACAACACACTGTGGAGCTACCCAACAGGCGCAGATGTTTCTTCTTCTCCCGCTATTGTTGATGGAAGAGTATTCGTAGGATCATGGGACAGTAAGGTCTATGCCTTAAATGCCACGAATGGAAACCTTATATGGAGCTATACTACAGGGAGTGCTGTAGCCTCTTCCCCTGCTGTAGTTGATGGAAGGGTCTACATAGGCTCGTACGACCGCAAAGTATACGCTCTAAACGCCACGAACGGAACACTAGTGTGGAGTTATACAACGGGCGGAACCGTGTACTCTTCACCTGCTATAGCCGAGGGCACAGTCTACGTAGGCTCGGATGACCGCAAAGTATACGCTCTAAACGCCACGAACGGAAAGCTGGTTTGGAGTTACACGACAGGCGACTTTGTGTCTTCCTCACCTGCTGTAGCTGATGGCAGGGTCTATATAGGCTCGTATGACCGCAAGGTTTATGCCCTGAACGCTACGACTGGAGCGCTGGTGTGGAGCTATACAACAGCGGGAATCGTATACTCTTCTCCTGCTGTAGTTGATGGAAAGGTCTACATTGGGTCGCATGACAAGAACGTCTATGCTTTAAACGCCACTAGTGGAGTGCTGGTGTGGAGTTACACGGCAGGCGACTTTGTGTCTTCCTGCCCCAGTGTAACTGATGGCAAGGTATTCGTGGGATCGTGGGATAGTAATGTTTATGCTTTGAACGCTACGGATGGGACGTTGATATGGAACTATACGACAGGCGATATCGTACCCTCTTCGCCCGGCGTAGCTGATGGAAAGGTCTATATAGGATCTTATGACTGCAAGGTTTACTCCTTGAATGCTACCGCCGGAACGCTGGTATGGGACTATGAGACGGGGGACATTGTGCCTTCCTCCCCTGTTATTGCTGATGGAAGAGTATTCGTAGGATCATGGGACAGTAACATCTATGCTTTCAGCACTCATGACATTGCTATAGCCAATGTTACACCATCCGCCACCGTTGTCCACATTGGAGAAGTTGTCGACATCAACGTAGCTGCGAGAAATGAAGGAACCGAAACAGAAACCTTCAACGTGACCGCCTACTTTAACGACACAGCCATTGAAACACAAACCGTTATTAACATAGGTCCATACACCCAAACAATCCTAATCTTCAACTGGAACACTACAAGCGTTTCTTTGGGCAATTACACAATTTCCGCTGAAGCGACTGCGGTCTCTGGCGAAACCGACCTAACAGACAACACCTTCACAGATAGTACAGTAGAAATAATAAAGCATCCTGTGGCTGTGTTCACCTATTCGCCAACGACTTCCCTCACACGAGAGACGATAACTTTCAACGCGTCACTCTCAACACCAGACGGTGGAACCATCATAAGTTATGAATGGAGCTTCGGAGACGGAACCCCAAACGCCATAGGCACGATCACAACGCACGCCTATGCCGACAACGGAACATATGAGGTCATACTTACTATAGCTGACGATGAAGGTTTAAGCGACGTCGATTCCCAGAACATAACTGTGCTCAACAGACCTCCTGTTGCATTCTTCACAGAGTCTGCTTCTACGGTGTTCAAAGACGAAGCCATTTACTTGAATGCCGCTGAAAGCTACGATTTAGATGGCATCATAGTAACTTACTTCTGGGACTTTGGAGACAGCTCTAACGCGACAGGCGTTGCTGTTAGCCACGTTTTTGAACACAACGGAACTTACACGGTGACATTAACTGTGACTGACGACGATGGCATGTCGGCATCAACAAGCGCTATTAAGACCGCACTAAACAGGCCAGATTTAGCAGTAACAAACCTTATATCTACTAAAAATGCTGTGGGAAAAGGATACAGCCTAGAAATAAATGTAACTGTAAGAAACGAAGGTGATTTCACAGAAAACTGCAATCTCATGGTCTATGCTAACACCACTTCTATTGCATCAAAAACCATCACCCTGACAAGCAAAAACTCCACAACAATAACCTTCACATGGAACACTACGAGCTTTGCTTACGGCAACTACACTATAAAAGCTGTAGCAGATATGGTTCCCGGCGAAACAAACATTGCGAACAACAATTTTACAGGCGGTTGGGTGCTTGTTACAATTCCGGGTGATGTTACGAGCGAGTCAGGTTCACCAGACAGTACAGTTGACATGCGTGACATAGGAGCTCTATGCAGGAAATTCATGACTATGCCTTCAAGTTTAGATTGGAATCCAAACTGCGACATCAATGACGATAACATAGTAGATATGAGAGACATAGGAATAACCTGCCGCAACTTCATGAAAACATGGTTATAAACCTCATATCGCGCTTTTCATCAAAAACATTATAGCAATAGGGGCATCGCACTTCAATACTACGTTGAATATTTCTCAAGCAAAGGCGTAATGTTCATGAGTATTCTCTGAATGTGTAGTTGCATTTTGTGCAGCGTAAGAACTGTGTTGAGGATTCGTCGGCGCCTCTTGTTTGCACCTGCCAAACGTAAGCCAGATTGTTTCCACACTTGGGGCATTCAACCCTAACAGTGGGCAATGTTCGCAGTTTCTGCTCTTCCTTACCTATCACCGCTACAAGTTGCTGCGGCTTATGCTGTATGACTTTTGCGATTTTTGGTTCAACTTCCTTACTTGAAGCTTTCTTCTTATAGCTGCATTTTGGACAAACGAGTAGTATTGATGATCCCTTGCCGGTTTTTCCCTTTTTGGGTGCTAGACGGGAGCCACATTTTGGACAAAATTCCATAGATTTTTACTCCGCTGTCCGTTTGTTTTCCCTTACCATCGTCTCTTTTAAACCTTTTCTTATTGAAATAAAGATTAAAGCTAAACAAGGCTAATCCCAGATGCAATGAGATGTGCCACGCGTAATGCTTCGGGAATATTGCTTCTAGTAGAAGTCAACTGCAAAACCTTTCTCGCATCCTCTTCAAAAATCCCGGAGACTTGCATGTAAACCTTCTCGCTTTTGCTTCTCGTAAACACTCCAAATATTTCTCCAGCATTTATGATAGTGTTCCAACGTTCTTCACTTTTTGGCAAATTTCTTAGAGCAGCGCGGATTTCTGCAAAGTTTGGTTTTTCACGTGTAACAACTATGACCGGGAGTTTTGTTTCCTCGTTAAGCTTTTTGATGTCAACCACATTGAAACCAGCAAAGGTTATCCCATAAAGCATTATGACCCTTAACTGCTTGTAATGAGGTGAGCTAAGGATCATGGAAACTATCTTGCTCGTGGCATCAAATCCGTCCACTTTCACTTTCGTGTGCATGACACCGTCAAGCCAGTATCCGCCGCGGAAAACGACTCCGACAACAGGTACAAGACCTTTTACGCGAGGAGTAAAAACTCCGTCATCTACCCCGAGAACACGAATTTCGGGCTTAATCACATGAAATTTTTTGCAAGACAGAACTATCCCTCGATAATGTCATCAACCTTAGTGTTTCACTACTACTAGAAAGTTTTGGAGACGCCAGCAAGACACGTGTTCTGGGTAAGGACAAGGCTAAGGAGCTTATTGAGAGTAGATAGGCTCCTCGAGCCATAAGAACGCTCACCCTTTCAGCATGTCAAACTAAAAAACATATTTGAAGCCTAATAGAGGGGCCTACAACCGTTGCACGCACACACATAATAAGCCCAGTGAATAATAACATCAACGCAGAGGCATCCAACTTTGAAGCAACATGACAGATCATTCCATTTCACAAAAACTTATAGAAGCATAACCGAAGTACTGACAGACCATGAACTAGCATCCCTCGGCGACGCATACACAAACTTCGCATACTCACTAGCCCTATCGAATAGAAGGAAGGAACCTTCAGGAGCAAAAGTTAAGGGAGGCGTGCTTGCTGAAGCAATCAAAAGAGCCGGACTAAGAGAACACTTGCCATCAAGAATGACACGCCATAAGCTAGCTGACGCTGCAGAAGCACTAATAGTCTATGCTTGGCTCCATAACTACGTCACCTTAGAAGAGAGCATCGCAACATTAGAAAAAGCTGAAGACGCCATGGATGGCTTCGGTCAGCTGCTCACAACGATAAAGAAAAGAGTTAGGTTTTCTTAAGGACTTTTCCAAGCTCTTTGCTGAACTCCTTGTTCATATCACGTGCCTTTTCCACAGCCTTGCGTAAGGCTTCTTCAGGTTTCACATTTCCTTTGGTGCGGACATAAATGATTGGGGTTGAGGCCAAAGGGTGCGGAACGTCATAGCCCGCTAAATCCACTTTTTCATCTTCCAAAAGTTTCTTCTGCAGCAGATTACAAAGGGTGTGCCCGATACCTTCAACTTCTATTTTAAGCTCATTTGAGGTTTTCTTCAATATTTTAACCTTCATTTGCGCAATCTCCCTGAGTTACAGCATGCCTTTTCCATAATCTAATGCGGTCTTACGCTTTTCAATCTTCCCGCATCTTGGACAGTACATAGCATGCCGCTTTGGCTCCAAGATACAACCACATTGCGAACAGAAGGCATAAACCACGCCTAAATCCTTTTCTTTAGTGGACAAGTGGTAAACTTTGTTCTTTTCGCTGATTACTCCGGCCCTTATGATGTCGCCGGTTTTGCAGACATCAAACATTGAGTCAACATATTTTAATTGCACGTCGGAAATATGCAAAATGCCTGTGAAAAAACCGGAAAGTTGCTCATTGCCCATTTTGAAGATTCGTACACCAGCGTTTTCGGTTTGGACGTTTGAAACTTGTCCCAGAACTATGGTTCCGACCTTCGGAACCCTTGCTCCACGAATTAACGGAAAAACCGAGACACGTTTGTTCAAACGGTCAATTAAGGTGCGGCCAATAACCCGAGAATAGATAACTCCTTCCTTCACGTACGTTCCGGCATCCGGAACAAACTCTTCAATTACGCCCAAGCGCTCGCCTGGCAACACAAATTGACCGCTTTTTTGTCTGGAGGACTGTGAACTCATTTCAATTCCCTTTTGTTATCATCCTGGTCCATGCAGGAAACGTTTATGCATCGTGAAATGTAAACGTTGACTGATGGATATATCTGTACTTTTCTATGCTACTCAATAAACCTTTTGTTTGTGTGTGCGTGCAACGGTTGTAGGCCCCTCTATTAGGCTTCAAATATGTTTTGGTTGGGTTTTGGTGTTGAATGGGGTTGATGTTTGGGTGAAGTTTGTTGGTTTTAGGTTTAAGAATGGTTGAAGGGGAAGCGTGGTTGGTAGCGGGCTATGTGTAGTATGTTAATTGGGTAAAGTATATTACATTCCAAGTGAAACTTTATGGATGGATGGTTCTTTATGGGTGTTTCTAGGCCAACTGAAATGACGATTCGCGATTTGTTGCAGGAAGAGTTGAGGAAGAGAGGCGTGACTGTTGTTCCGGAGTTTTCTGTTTCTACGCCTGTTGGGCGTTTGGCTCCTGATATGTTGTTGAAGGATGGGGCGCAGTATGTTGTTGAAACGAAGTTGGGTGCTGAAACTAAGCTTTTGGATGCTATGGTGCGGTTGTATGATTATTCGAAGTATGTTACTGAAGCGAAAGGCGCCTTTGCGGTTTTGTTCCCTCAAGAATTGCGGCAGCCTTGGTCTCATGAAGTGATTTTGAACATTGCTATGAGTCCTAAGACGGAGTATGTGGTTACGGCTATTTTCAAGGATTTGAGGCCTAGTCAGCGTTTTGCTGGTAATTTGTCGGAGATTGCTGATTGGATGGCTGGGCAGGTTCTTAGGGCGCCTGTTGTTGAAGCTGATACTGGTTTTGCAATTAGAGTTTTGCGGGACGCTGTGAGTTATATTACGGCTAGTGTTCGCCAGTTGCGGGGTAAGGAGTTGGAGGATATTTTTGGTGGTAAGACGGTTTTTGAGAATATTTTGCAGTATGACGAGGGAAAGTATCCGTTGGAAGAGATGCGGCAAGCTGCCACTTATTTGTTGGTTAACCAGTTGTTGTTTTATCACGTTTTGACGCGGGTGGATGCAAGCTTTCCAACTGTTGATGAAGAGAAGATTCGGCGACCGAGTGATTTAGGTCTGTATTTTGAGCCTGTTCTTCGTAGAGATTATAGTAGTATTTTTGGTTTTGATGTTGCTTCTCGTTTGCCTGTTGATGCGACTGAGGTTGTGAAGAAGGTTGTTATGGTGGTTAAGGCTTTGGCGCCTGAGAAGATTAGGCATGATTTGTTGGGTAAAGTATTTCATGAGCTGATTCCTTTTGAAATTAGAAAGGCAGTAGCTGCTTTTTATACGAATAATGAAGCGGCAGAGATTCTGGCACAGTTGGCTATCGACAAACCAGACGCTAAAGTTATGGATTTAGCGGTTGGCAGTGGCACTCTATTAGTTGCTGCTTATCGAAGAAAGAGAGAGTTACTTCAGAAGGTTAAGGGAACAATAGAACTTGAAGACCATAAAAGGTTCTTGGAACAAGATTTGACTGGAATAGATATCATGCCCTTCGCAGCACACTTGGCAGTTGTGCATCTTTCGCTTCAGGCATTGCTTTATGAGACTGAAAAAGTCCGAGTGGCGGTTTGGGATTCTACAGAGTTGAAACCTGGACAAACTATACCTGCTATTTGGAGCGAGCTGAAGACAGCCTATAGGCGACCAACCTTGGATGTGTTCGCAAAGGGCGGTTTCACGGAAGAAGACTATGTAACCAAAGGTGCTGTGACATTGGAAGGAGTCGGTGGCGAAAAAATACCTCTGGAACAAGCCGACCTAATCATAATGAACCCACCCTTCACAAGACAGGAACGTCTTCCTTCTCAATATAAGGAAGCATTGAACCAAAGGTTAAAAGAGTACACGGAAAAACTTCATGGTCAACTCGGTCTTCACGGATACTTCATATTTCTGGCAAACAAATTCTTAAAACCCGACGGAAGATTGGCTTTGGTTTTACCTGCGACTATTTTAAGACTTGAATCTACTCAAGGAATTCGAGATATGCTTACGGAAAATTACGTTATAGAGTATATCATTACCACATCTGAGAGGTCTGCTTTCTCAGAAGGGGCTCAATTTAGAGAAATTTTGTTAGTAGCAAGAAGAAGACAAGCCACTAACATGGATAAAAAGAATCGCCGTTGTATGGTTGTTTCACTGAAAAGATTGCCTAAAGATCTTGCTGAAGCTAGAGAATTCGCTGATTACCTCAAGAATGTGAGGAATCAGCCTCTTGAAAAAGTCAAGAAAGATAATTTTTCTGCGATCTTATTAACACAAGACGAGCTAAAAAAGAACTCGGACAACTTGTTTAGGTTAATGGCTACTGACGAGCCAGACTTGGTTGAACTTTGGTCTAAAATGAGAGATAAGAAGCAACTAACCAAACTCTCAACGTTCTTAGAAAGTGAAGATAGGCTCGCAAGAGGATTTGAAATGACACTCAAGGGAATATCTCCCGTATCTGCCTACACAACGTTTCTAATTAAGGACGTTTCACGTGCTTTGAAAAGACATGATCAATGGATTGTGACAAGTATCACAGGCGAACATGTTGTTGCTGAAAACAGGTTTACCCACGAAACTGTCAAAATACCGCGAACAGCAGTAATCTATGCGCTTCGAAGATTATCAGGCGTAAAGACACTTGACCTCTCAGAGACTTTAGATTTGATCGTTACTGAACCCTTTGAAGGGTGCAGTAGACTTTTTGAAGGTAAGACAGATATAGCAAACTCTCTAAGTTTATGGCGTCGGTATGTAAAAACCCGTGAAACAAATCTAGTTTTTATCCGAAGGTTCAATTTATCAGCACCAAAAACTATTCTCTTTGCTCATCATTCGCCCGCTTCCTTTGCAGCGTCCAAAATGATGTATTGCTTCAAGAATATGGTTGAAACTGACGCAAAAATATTGACATTGTGGTTTAATGCCAGCCTTAATATTTTGCAGGTTTTTCTAGACAGAATTGAAACAGAAGGAGCCTTCATTGGCTTATCAAAATATTCTCTTCTTGACACATATGTCCTCAACCCATTCACACTGGGCAAGGAACAAAAGGACACTATCCTTCGTCTCTATGACAAAATCAAGAGAATAGAGTTTCCCAGCCTTCTTAAGCAACTTAAAGACAAGTTTCCAGCAAGGGTTGAGATAGATAAACTCATGCTCAATATGCTTGGTTTTGGTGATGATGAGATTAACTGCATTCTTGACTATCTCTATCCAGCCCTAGCCAACGAAATCGAACAGCTTAAAACCTTAATGCAAGGATAGTGAGAAAACATGATTCTACTAAAAGATGGAATCAAATATTTTCCCTATTCGTACAAGGATGAAAACGACCTAGTAGACATGGTTGAGGAACACTTCGAAGAAATATTCGGCAAAAACACTCTATACTTCGACCCGCAAACCCTCAAAACAAGCATCGGAATAGAAGCCAGAACCGACGGACTCATTCTATCACTAACGGACAACATTTGGCACATAGTCGAAGTTGAGCTCGCAAAACACTCTCTCCATAAGCATGTGATTCCTCAAATAACCAAATTCAACATGGCTTACCAAAGACCAGAAACACGAAAGAAAATCACAGAAAACCTATACCGTACTATACGACAAGACCCACAGAAAACAGCAATAGTAAAGATTATGAAAGTTGAAGACCTGTTCAAAACACTAACAGAAATCATCGAAACAAAACCAACAATAACCATCATAATCGACCAGAAAACACCCGAAATAGAACCACTCTGCCAATCTTTACCATTTCCAACGCAAACAATTGAATTCGCAACATACACGAGAGAAAATGTAGGCCTAGGTGTACACATACACCAATTCGAACAAATCTCGAGAATGAAAGTTCCACGCCTAGAAGTACCACAAGGACTAATCCAAGCACTAGAAGTGGCCAAGCTGATATACCAAGGAACACCCTACACCCAAGCATTCGAAACAGTGGCAAAACAACACAAAATCGTAGAAGCAGCAGTCAGAGCCAAATGCACAAGAAAACTCGACCTAAACACGAGCCAATTCCTAAAAATAGTCAAGGACAAGAAACGCCTAGCAGCAATTCTAGTACAAAGATACCCCAACAACGAAGACCTAATCAAAGAAACACTAGCATAGCTAAGCTGCATTTATCCTGCCTTAGCCAACGAAATCCAATAACATCACGCTATAAGCGCACTCTCATTTCTAAGCAAACGAATATTTCAGTTGCCATAAACCTTTCATCTTCTTTCTATAACGTATAGATCAGCTATAAACTCATGTTTTCTCTTCGTATGAAAACGGAACATGTGCGGAATCGTCATAATCACAGCGTAAACAGCTTTAATTTTTCCATCACGCTTTTCAATGAACTTTTTTAGGAAAGGAGAAGGAGTGACTGGCGCAATCCAAGTTTTGCTTGCCTTTAGCTTTTTGATAAAGATATTATCCTTCTCTGGACATTTGTGAAGTGAATAGATAATTTTGCCCGTTTCTAAGGCTTTTTCCAGAAATTTTCGATCAGCCCTTCGCCTTTGTACACCAAAGGGTGGATTTTGCAAAACAGTGTCAAAATTTCCATGAATAGCCTCTATGTCGCCAGTGACCCACTGCACTTTTTCCTTCAAGTTCGTCCTCACCGAATTTTCAAAAGCCACTTTTACCGCGTCTCTATCTATATCAATGCCTACAACTTGTTTCGCACCTAGGAAAGCTGCACCCAGAGCAAGTCTTCCAGTGCCACATCCTAAGTCTAAAACTGTTTTACCAACGATGTCGCCATAACTATAGGCTGCAATATGAAGCATTGTTGCGGCAACGTCGGCTGGAATGGTGTATTGTTCAAGGCTTGGCTTAGGGGATGGGTGCGGTTCAACCTGCGAAAGTAACATCTCCAAGTCTAGTTTTCGAACAATCCTCTTCTGCATAACTCTTCCCAAGATAACTCTCCAACAACCACCAAAGCCTCATTAACCATCAGTACCGGCTTTTGAAATTTTGAAGCATCGTCGAGGGACACTCTTGGACAAGCAGTGTTCACGTATGCGTCTACCGTTGGAAATTCCATAAGCACTTCTGGAGTAATTTCCCTAGCAGCAAAAAGACATGCCATCTTACCGTTTTCTTCAAGCTTCCGTTTTATGGTTAATGCTTCTTCAATTTTTTTCTGTCCAGGTTTCAATCCGACCAAAACCGCAAAAGTTCTTGCTTTTTTGGCTTCTTCTATGCTTCCCCATCGTTGCTTAATGATTTTTTCCGCTTCCTCATCAACTGAATATGCTCTTTTTTCATAGGGGTCCGCTACCACTATCGGCTTTGAAGTTGAAACGGCGACGCCTAAGGCATGGAATTTTCCACCACCGATGAAAAGGAAGACTTCAACATCTTTTGCTATCGATTTAGCGTTGCTGTAATCGCAGCCGATCACTTGCCCGGGATAGTTTAAGCGTCCAGCGTCACCTATTACAACTGTTTTTCCCGTGCGAAGCAAAATTTCTCTAACACCATCAAGGGTTTGTACATGCTGAATCGATGTGGTTAAACCTATCTTTTGCCATTTTTCTAGCATGGGTAAGGCTTTCTCAACAGCCTCATCCACATTCATGGTTGCTCTGGCTTCGACATAAATTGTCGGAACCCTTTCATACTTAACCAGTTTCGAGTGACCATAATGAATTATTAAGTCCACGCCTAGACTTTCAGCCTCTGCGGTTGCCAAGTCGCATGCGCCATAGCATGGGTCCGCAGAAACTATCGGTAAAGCGCCAAATTTTTCAACGATCTTCGCTAACCGTGGAGCTTCAGGCTTCAAACCCTCAGGAAGCTGAATCAAAACGCGCTTTGCTCCAAGTCTGAGTATTTCTTGTCTAACTCTTTCTTCTTCAAAATCGAATTGCTTCATCCAAGCACATCCAAAAACGTTGCAAGAATTTACGCATGTTTTAAAGCAAGGAAAAACGGAGACACTATTCTTCTGTTTCGCCCCACCGTGATGCCCATTCCCAATCTTGTTTTGGCTTTCGGTTTCGACGACCAAGGGCTCTTTCACGCTGCTCGGCGAGTTGTTCAAGGATTATTTTCTGCTCCAGGCTTGCAACGAGCTTTTTGGTGGCAATTACCGCATCATTGTTTACAGATATGCTGTCAATTCCTGCCCTTACGAGAAATTCTGCAAAGTCGGGCAGGTTTGATGGACCCTCTCCGCAGATGGACACTGTGCATCCGTTTTCGTGAGACACTTTAATCAGGTGAGCGATTATTCTTTCTACTGCAGGATCTCTCTCGTCGAAGTATCCCATTTGCCCTAGGCGTTCGGAGTCTCTGTCAATCATCAGTATGCCTTGGGTCATGTCGTTTGAACCTATGGAGAAGCCGTCGCAGAGTTTTGAAAATTCGTCTGCAAGTATAGCGATCGAGGGTGTTTCAGCCATAAACCACACCTTAAAGTCTAAGGACCTTTCTAAGCCTTCTTCCTTCATAATCTCAAGGCATTTTTTGGCTTCCCACACGGTACGCACAACGGGAAGCATCACCCAAACATTTTTCAAGCCCCATTCTTTGCGGCATTTCTGTACTGCTTGACACTCAAGCCTAAACGCTTTCTCATACCATTGACTTATGTAGCGGCTGCATCCTCTCCATCCAAGCATCGGGTTGGCCTCAACAATTTCGTATTTTTCGCCGCCTTTTAGCTCTCTGTACTCGTTTGTCTTGAAGTCGCTGAAACGCACGACCACTGGGCGTGGCTGAATAGCCCTTGCAACGGTTGCTATTCCCTCAGCTAGTTTATCGACAAATTTTTGGGCTTGTCCGGTTTCTATGAGGTAAAGTGGATGTTCGCCTATGTAACTGGCTAAAATGAACTCTATGCGCATCAGCCCTATACCCTCAAAAGGCAGGTCTTTATATTCCTCAATTTTCTCGGGAACACCCAAGTTCATGTAAATTTTTGTCGCCGTCACAGGTGCTGGTTGAAATACACCTCCAGCAATGGAAGGTGTTGAGCTAGTTGCTCTAGATGAAGAGGAAAGTTGTTCCGTTAATGTTGGCAGCACACCTTCGTAAACAACGCCGCTTCTTGCATCCACCGTGTATTCTTTACCAGTAACCAGGAGTTTTGTGGCGTTTTCTGTTCCCACAACGCATGGTATGCCAAGTTCACGACTTACAATGGCTGCGTGGCATGTTACTCCGCCCTTGTCGGTGATTATGGCGCCTGCAAGCTTCATGAAAGGCACATAATCGGGGTTAGTCATGTCTGTAACGAGGATGTCGCCTTTCTGCATAACCTTAGCGGCTTCTGAAGGATTTAAAACAACCTTTGCCATGCCTATGCCGTAACCCCTCTTGCCAGCTGCGATTCCTTTGACGACTACTTTTAACATTTCGGTAGGTTTCATTCCTTCAATTTCAGCTTTCGTTGGTGTCTCCTCAAGCTTTAGGCTCCAAACTGTTTCAGGTCTTGATTGCACTATGAACATGTTACTTGGCAATTCTAGGTCGCTGTCGATTGCCCATTCAATGTCTTGAGCTTTTCCATAATGTTGTTCGATGCGTTTGGCTAGTTCTGCAAGTTTAAGGATCTCTTCATCGCTAAGGCAGGGTTGCTCTTGTTTTTCCACAGGAACGTCTGCATGAATTGTTTTGCCAGTTTTTGGGTCGCGGACATACTGCACCAGTTTTTTGGCTATGCGCTTTTCAACTATCTTTAGGCTGTGCTTGTCAACGACAAAATCGTCAGGCGTAACTGCGCCCGATACAACAGATTCGCCCAAACCATAATTGCCCTCAATAACTATCTGGCTCGAGTCACCAGTTACAGGATTTATTGTGAAGATGACCCCTGCAGCCTTAGAATTCACCATCTTTTGAACACCAACACTTATAAGAACTTTCTCATGGGCAAAACCTTTTTCAGTGCGGTAAAAGATTGCACGTGGAGTAAATAGGCTGGACCAACATTTGACAGTCTTTTCGAGCAACTCGTTGATGCCTTTAACGTTTAAGTATGTCTCTTGTTGTCCTGCGAACGAGGCGTCAGGCAAGTCTTCTGCTGTTGCACTAGACCGCACAGCAACTAAAACATCGTTCGATTTGAATCGTCTGCATAGCTCCTCATAAGCATGCTGTATTGCGTTTTCGGTTTCTTTGGGCATTGGTGTTGCTTCTATCAGTTCACGAATCCTTTTTGAAGCTATTTCATACTGTTTCGGGTCGCTTAGGTTGGTTACTGTTTCTCTTATAATGTCGTAAATCTTTGTGGATATGCCTGTGTCCTCAATGAATTTTTCGTACGAGTAGGCTGTTATGGCGAAACCCGATGGAACTGGTATTCCAGCGTTCGTCATTTCGCCTAGGTTGGCGTTTTTGCCTCCTACGGAGGGAATATCTGTTTTCTTCAGGTTTTCAAACCAGATTATCAAATCTTTTCTTATTTCAGTCAACTGTTTTCGCCTCTTCTGTTTTCACTTTTTCGATTATTATTCTGCATGTAATGGGAAGTTTGCCGCTCCCGCGTCTCAGGGCTTCCCTAGCGACTTCGACGCCATCGGCGTTCACATTAACGGTAACAATTGTTTGACTTGGTTTTACTCGTGCCGCTGTGCCGATTGGTTTTCCGAAGGACCTTCGCATGCCATCTTGAAGACGGTCAGCATGTGCACCAAAAATCATCTTATTTTCCCTGAGAATAGTATGGGGATAAGGCAGAACACGTAAGCAGTAATTGTTTACAAGTTTCTCCATTAATATACGATTTGTTGCTACGCGCGCTGCTTCTAGGGAGTTGTGACGGATTTGAGCTTGTTCCAGAGCTATGAGCCTAGCTTCGTATTCGAATTTTGTTTTAGTATCTCCCATGGTGAATTTAGTTATTTTCGGAGGCGGAAAGCCCTTTACAAAGTCTCTTCTTGTGTAGGGCTGTCCCTTAACGGCTCTGTAGTTTTTTGCGCGCATTTCGGATTCCCCTTCAGCATACCATAAGCGCGATATTTAAACGATTTGTTGACTACGCCTTTTGATTAAAGTTATGAATTCTAAATCAGTTTTCAAAATTAAGATGGTTATTCAATCATGTTTCATGGCGGTAGTCGCTTGTTTTTTAGCCATATTTTGGCGAGTTCGTCGTAGTTTGGAAAGACCTTTTTTAGTATTGGGATGTACATTTGTATTTCCTCGTCTGTTAGGTATTGGAATTGGTATTCTCCCGTGTAGGGTGAGGGGTCGCCTTCTCTTGTTACGAATTCTACATGCATGAAGGGGTCGCCTCGCTTGATTGTGATGGGATGTCGGTCGTTGCTTAGGTTTACGAGTTCTAGGGCGAGTCTTCCGATGAAGCCGCTGTGGACTTTTGCTGCGTTTAGGAAGGATAGGCCCATGCGTCCGTATTTGCTTTTGGCTGTTAGGTGGGCTACGTGGTTGGGTGGGGTGAAGATTATTTCGTATGTTATGAGGTTTTTGTGTTCTAGGTAGTTGAGGGTTGTTTCTTCTTTGACGGTTAGGACGTAGCTGTCTCCGTCGAGTTGGTTGTAGTCGTAGGGGTATATGCATTTGTGTTGTTCTATGAGTTGTTTGAGTTTGTCTTTGCCTAGGATGCACATTTTGTTTGGGGTTCTCCTTTTGTGTGTTTTAGGGTGTTGTGGGTGTTTTGTGTTTTTATAGTTTGTGTGTGTGCGTGCAACGCTGCTAGGCCCCTCTATTAGGAGCCAAATATGTTTTGTTGTTGAGTTTTGGGGCTTTATGTTTGGGTTTTTGTTAGTTCTTTTGCTTTTTTGAGGAAGTTTTCTGCGTTTTTTATTGTTTCTTTTATCACTTCGACGTTGGGTTGGGCGTAAAGTTCGTAGTCGCTTTTCTGTCTCAGGTCGAAGGCTTTTCTGAGCGTGTCTGCGTATTCCTCGCTTAGGATGTGTTGCTTGACTATTTTTTCGTCGAAGATGGATATGGTTCCGCGGTGGGTTTTTGCGGTTATACCTTTGCTGAATAGAATGGCTCTTGCTGCGTGGAACATGGCGTAGTAGGCTCTTGAGGCGGCGTCCTCGAGTTCTCCGTTTTCTTGGAGCAGTTTGGCTGATTTTAGGGCTTTTTCAGCTCTTTCCAAGGAGGCTTTGGCGTAGTTTTTTGAAGTTTCCTCTGTCATAGAGTATTATTCCTTCTTCTGCTATGGTTTTTATGAATGGTGAGCCAAGTTTGGTGTAGTGTTCAAGCTCTTTGCTGGTGAGGTGGACTATGGCTGTGAGTGTGTTGCTTTCTAGGTCTATTTGGGTTCTGATTTTTGAAATTTTGTCGTAGAGGTTTTTGTCTTCTTCTCGTGTGACTATGAGGATGTCTATGTCGCTTTCTTCGTGTGGTGTTTTTTTGGCAACTGAACCGTAAAGGACAATGGATTCTATCTTGTCTCCAAGTTTCTTTATGAGTCTGTTTTTTAGTTGCTCAACAGTCTTGACGTAGGTGGTAATCACGAAAGGCACCAAGTGTGTATTTCTATAAGATGAGCGTTCCTTAAATGGTTTAAGTTTAAAAGTGATAAGCCTGCAAGGTCTAAGATGGCGAAGAGGATATGGAAGAGAGTGAAGTGAGGGTGTGGTATGATAAGGCGGTGGATATTTTTTACTTGCTTTTTGTAGAGGTGTCGAGTCATGGGTTGCTGAGGTAGATGCTGATGTTCGTTTGGAGCTTGATGAGAAGGGGAAGGTTATTGGGATAGAGATTTGGAATACTGGCAAACGCGGTCTAATAAAACAAGGAGCAAAAGCCATACAAGAATCAGCATAGCACATGGCTGTTTTTGATGTTTGGTTTTATTTTTTCTTATGATTCTACTTTCTAGTAATTCTCCTACATTCATTTTCTTCGACTATTAGGATTATTAGTGGTTTGCTTGCGATGTCTCTGAGTAAATAGTGTTTTTTGTTGTTTTGCAGGTTTCTTGAAAGGGTACCGTTAATCCTTGCAGGGTCCTCGTCGAGCTTGCACCTATGATAATGTAGAGATATCCCTGCACATTCCCTTTTTTCAGGGTAGTAGTGTAACTTCCGCAATAAGGCTGGGACAAAACTAATGAACAGATTCGCACAAATAGTAGCTCGGTCAAAAGTATGGGTCCCCGCTATGAGAAGAGTCCAATTTCTCCAGGTGATGCTTTTGCAGCCTGCAAGAAGATTCACTACGGGGAGTTTTTCAAACACGGGTTTAATGTAGTTATTGCTTGCAATGATGCCCTTGATTTCCTCGAAAGTATGCCGCCTGATACTGCAAGACTCATCGTAACATCGCCTCATTATAATCTGGGTAAGACTCATGAGAAACCGCTGCCACTGGAGGATTATCTACGATGGCAAAAAACGGTTATTAAGAAGTGCATTAGTGTTTTGAAAGATGGAGGAAGCATCTGCTGGCAAGCTGGCAACTACGTGAAGAAAGGTGAAGTCTTTCCGCTTGATGCTTTCTTCTATATGATCTTCAAGAATCTCGGACTCAAACTAAGGAACAGAATCATATGGCACTTTGGGCACGGACTTCACAGTAGCAAGAGATTTTCTGGAAGATACGAGACGATCCTATGGTTTACCAAGGGGGACAGTTATGTCTTCAACCTTGATCCCGTGCGGGTTCCGCAGAAGTACCCTGGAAAACGTTTTTATAAAGGACCAAAAAAAGGCGAGCCTTCCGGAAATCCTCTAGGCAAGAATCCTTCCGACGTTTGGAAGGTGGTTGAAGCGGACTGGGATAAGCAAGTATGGGAAATCCCCAATGTCAAGTTTAACCATCCAGAGAAGACAATTCATCCTTCTCAGTTCCCTATAGAACTCGCGGAGAGACTTATTTTAGCTCTGACTAATGAGAGTGACGTTGTTTTTGACCCGTTTCTTGGGGTAGGATCCTCTATAGTTGCCGCTGTCTTGCACAACAGAAAAGGAATTGGTGTTGATAAGGAACGAGTTTATACCGATATAGCATATGAAAGGATTCAAGCTGCACTGAGGGGAACGCTTAGAAGACGCCCGCTTGGGAAGCCAATCTACGAGCCCAAGGGTACTGAAAGAGTCGCTGCTTTACCTGCTGAATGGAAACGTAGCAACCCCGTTCTTTCTTGAATATATCTTCCCTTGGTAGAAAGGGAAAGTCTCTTTAGATTAGAGTCTTATACTCCATAACGTGAGCATAATGACACCAAGTACCACCACAGATGCTTTACTCAAATTCAAACGTCGGCTCCGTTATGTGGATGTCGATAAGATAAGTCCCAATCCGAACAACCCTAGGGAACCGATCTCTAGGCAAGAAATAGCTGACATTAGGGAATCCATAAGAACAATGGGAGGCGTACTAGTTCCTATTGTTGTTTACCAAGACGGAGATAACTTTGTCCTGCTGGATGGAGAAAGAAGATGGCGTGCGTGCAAGGAGTTATCCAGAGAGGACCGAGAGAAATATGGGCTAATTCCTGCCAATATAATAGAAAAGCCCCCCACGACAGTCCAGAACCTGCAAACAATGTTTAATATTCATCAAAAAAGGAAGGAATGGAGTACTTCGGCAAAAGCAATGGCGATTGGCAATCTCATCAAACTTAAAGGGAAGCTGAGCGTAGCAGAACTGAGCAAGCTTACAGGCCTGAGCGAAGTGACGGTAAATGATGCTTTGCTACTGCTGAAATTCCCGCAAGATGTTCAGGACCGTTGCCTAAATGGCGATTTGAATGAATTTTACCCCATATTACTTGGAAGGAATCTAAGAAGCTTGGAGAAGACGTTTCCACATATCTTCAAAAAGTATTCATGGGATCACATCGCTAGCTCCTTCATGAGGAAAGTCGATGAAGGCTTCATCCGAAGGACTCGAGATTTCAATAAAATCGGTCAGATGGCGAAAGTGTGTATTGAGTACAATAGTGAAACGCTATTTGACTCGGTTTTTGACAAAATGGTTACAAATCGGAGATTTACTCCAAGAGATGCCCAAAGAGAAGTCGAGAAAAACCTTGGATATACGCTTGAGATGGCGTTTCGAAATATTTGTTCAGATTTCTTGGATTCGTTGAGCTTATACCTTAGAGGTAAGCCTAGCCTTGAGCAGGTTTCCTCTGAGACCCGTGAAATCCTTTACAAAATCTATGAACTGCTAAAAGAAAGAGTTACGCAAACGAAGTTGGCTTGAGCTGGACTGGTTTACGTGTCTGCAAGGCCATCTGTAACGCGGAAACAGAAAACTGCTCTAGACCGAGAAATAGAATTAGGCCACCACATCCCAAACGTTCTAATTAATAGGATGGCAAAACTGGAAAACGTGCGACATAAAGATGAGCTTAAGAGATTCGCTAGCCTGTACAAAAAGGCCAAGTTCAGCAATTTAACAGAAGAATATGAATTGATCAAGGATTCGATTTCTAGGTTACTAAGTTTGTTCTTCCAGGATACTGTCTGTCAGATCATAGAAAGAGAAATGCGCGCCTCTCTAGCTGGCCAGATTCTTGATGATCGTGTACGAGAAAACTTCATTCACCCTTTTCAGGTCTTTGCAGTTGGGTCTATTATTATTGACCGATTCTATAATCACTTTAAGCGCTGGTACGGCCAATCACTTTGTGCAACTATTGAATCTTGCATTGAGGCATCATGGCTGTTAGCAGCAATACTTCATGATGGAGGGAAAACTAGAAAGATTTTCAAAAAAGAGCTAGAGCAAGACATAGGCAGCCTAGCTAGCAAGATACCGCAAGAAGATGATTACATACGTCTCTTAAGTTCTTTCTACAGACACAGGTCTAGTGGTCGTTCTCCAAGAACTTGGAATCATCAAGTTGCAAGTGACCCCACCTTGGAAGATATTCTTCATGACTACTCCGGAAGATGGAGTCATGGAGTGAAAGGAGCGGTGCTGATGCTCAAGAAAGTCTGCAATGCTCCTGAAAATGTGAAACCACGAGATGTTATTGCTGGATTCGCTATCGCTATTCATGACAAGGAAATCTGGACGACAATGCAAACAAGTGGTTTCTTGCCACTAAGAATGGATCAGTTTCCTCTGGCCTGCCTCCTACTGCAATTGGATGCTGGTCAAGAATGGGGAAGACACCGAATAGTTGATACTGAAACGAGGCTGGTAGGCATAGTGATAAAGGATCAGTCCGTCACCATTGAGATAGCTTTTGAAAGCCTAAAAGCCCTCCAAGACAAGGACGCAGAGTGCAACCAAGCCCTTGACTGTGTGGACTCGCGGCATCTTGAGATATCATTGGATTTGCGCATAAAGAAGCGCCTCAACAAATAACTAAGCAGAATTGTTAAGGGCGATCGGATAAAAGAGATCATATAGGCAATATCCATCACTTGGGATACGAATGAAACTTCTAACACCTATTTTTTATTGACTTTTGGCGGATAAAATCTTACTGCAATAATCAAAAAATTCATGTTTTAGCTGCTTCAAAGGAGGACTAAGACCATGAAACACATCACGCCTATTAGTGGGCACACCATTGAAGAAGCTACGCAGATACTTTGGAAAATAATTGATGAAGCAAAAGCCTACATGCAAGACCCGATGTTAACTTCTGAAGAAAAGCGGCGTTGGGCTAAAACCCTAGCCGACACAATAGGCGTCTTAAACAAGCTCCTAGCCAGCCAAGGAGAAAAACAACTAGAAGACGAAGACCTAGGCACTCTCCTAGCCAAAATCCCCAAAACACTACGCCAGACAGTAATGCGGAGAATCCACGCTTGGAAAAGGAAGAATTCATAAACCGCCTCCTCACCGACCTATCCTTCACCACATCCATATCGGAACAGCTAATCACTCGCCCAAAAGCTCTCAAAGAAACAATCCGCGACGAAAGAATCAAACAAAAACTAACCGAAGACCCAGTTTTCTTCGCAATATTAATGTGCAACGACAAATGGCTCACAGACGCGCCAGAACACCAAAAACTCCTAAGAGACACGCACCCAAGACAAGTCGCAGTCTGCGGACGCGGATGGGGCAAATCACTGGTTTTCAGCCGCAAGAACCTGTGGCTTATCTACACTAAACCCAAAATTGAATCCCTCATCATAAGTAGCACCCAACGCCAAAGCATGATAATGTTCGACTACTGCTACCACACAATACAAACAAACACGCTCATGAAAGAAATGATAAAGCATCCTGGCACAACCCGCACAACAATAAGACTAAAACCACCACTAAGCGGAAGACTCACCGCCCTACCATGCAGCCCAGACAAACTACGCGGCTTTCACCCAGACTGGGTCTTCATAGACGAAGCCAGCATAGTCCCAACCCAAATGATAACATCAGAAATAATGCTAATGCTCACAAAACCAAACAGCCACCTCGTCATCTGCGGAACACCCAAAAGCTTCGACCACATCCTCCGCAAAGCCTTCCTCGACAAAAAACGCTACAGCGTCCACCACTACCCATCCCACACAAGCCCCCTAGTCAACAAAGAAACACTAAACGAATGGAAACAAGACATGACACAAGAAGAATGGACCCGCGAAGTCGAAGCCCAATGGACAGAACTAGCCAACACCTTCTACCCAATGGACCTAATCATAAACTGCCTAGACCCACAACTAGGCGACCCAGACCAACCACACAGATACTACGACACCCTAGAAAAAATCAACCCAGCAAACCTCTACGGAACATTCTACGCAGGACTAGACATCGGAAAACAAATAGACCACAGCGTACTCGCCGTCATACAAAAAATCAACAGCAAACGCAAACTCGTCTACAAACACCAATTCCCACTAGACACGCCATACCCAGACGTCATAGGCCACACAGCCAAAGCAAACCAAATCTTCAACTTCACAACCATCCTCGTAGACAAAACCGGAGTAGGCGACGTAATCATCGACGAAATGCAAGAAACAGGACTCCACAACGTAGAAGGCCTGTTCCTAACAGACCGCTGGAAACAAGAAACACTCACATACCTAAAACTGCAAATGGAACAAAAGAAACTCAACATAATACCAGACGACACAGAACTCACCGCACAAATAAACGAACAACAATACGAATACCAACAACCCAAAAAAGCACAAGAACGCATCAACCTAAAATTCTGGCACCCACCCCGAAGACACGACGACCAACTATTCGCCCTAGCCCTCGCCTGCTACGCCAGCAAAGAAGAAGAACCAAAACTCACAGTAGTCACACGCTAACCCATTTCAAAAAGAAAGGAAACTAAAAACAGACAAACTTGATGATTATTGCGTTTCCAGCGACTTTTTAGCTTGCTCCTTTAATTGCCTAATCTTATCTACCGTCGGCATGACTTTTTGAAAAAGGTCTTTTCGGGCTTGAATCCCCTCTTTGATGAAGAAAGCGACGGCTTCGGATCTGCTTTTAAAGACTTCAACCTCAACGAGGGCGTCTATCTGTTTTAAGTCCTCATCGTTTAGTCGGGTCATGACCACGTTACCTCTGCCCTCGAGACTCTCACTTAGTTTCATCAGAATTTTCTTTTTGACTTTTTCCGCGATTTCTATACCTTCTTCTTCTGGACAACACATGATAACACATTCTTCATCTTTTTCGTTCACATTTTTCTCATCATTCTCGTTCATACGCCTCACCGCGCATGATTTTTGTAATGCGTATTCTGTAAGTTGTAACTCAAATACTTAAACCTTTCTTAAATGACACCCAGAAGAAAGTTGACTACCGTTAGGCTTTTACCTAAACGAGGCTAAGTGCTTAGGAGGGTTTAGTTCTTGAGCTGCAGATATTGCGGGAAAGACGCAGTTTACAAGTGTGGTGTTTGTGAAAAGCTCGTGTGCGGAGAACATGCAAGACTACGAACGATATGTCCATCATGCCTGAAGAAGACCATCCAAAAATACGTGATTGCCGAAGTTAACACGAAAGAAGAAAAGGGAAGAATTCGAGAGTTTGTGAAACGTTTTTGGGGAGAACAAGAACAGTTAGCCTTCGACAAAAGGCTTGTTGTTGCAGAGCTTTCCGCCTATGCTGCAAAAGTGAAAGGGTCCATAGTTGGCTTCGTATCCTTCGCTGAAGCAGAAGATGCTATCATAATTGCGGCTTTAGGCATACTCCCAAAACATCAAAACTCCGGCATTGGCAAGAGCTTAGTTAAAAAAGTCGAAACAGAAGGTAAAAAAATGCGAAAGAAAAAGTTGCTGGTCTCAACATCAAATGATGACCTACCAGCCTTGGCATTTTACCAGAGCCTCGGCTTTCAGATCTACGAAGTAGAGCCTAATGCCATAGCGGAGAAACACGGCAGAATTATGAAAGGGATAGGCGGAATACCCATAAGAGACGAGTTAAGACTGCGGAAATTCCTCCACTAAATGATGCCATGCGCACGTCTTATTCCGTCTAAAGTTTCTTTGGCTTTCGAATATCCTGCAAACAGTTTTGAGAGCCTTTCACATGGATAATCCGCGCAGAAACCGCAGTTCTTAACCTTCTTTTCTCTTCCACACTTCCTTATCTCACAGACGTTGCAGTAGCTGAAGATGCGTGTGCTATCGCTTATGCAACCGTCACAGTTGATGTCCGCGGGCTCGTACTCTTTTCCATACTGCTTGGTAAACAGTTCAGCCACTCGCTTTCGCTCAGCACCATTGTCCTTCTGCGTCGCTATCAAAACAGGGCATTCAGAGCATGCTATTCCGCAGTACCCAACCATTTTCTCCACTTGAACTCCCCTCACATGATTAGGTGCATACGTAAATTAATTTAACCGTTTCGCCTTCACAAGCACTATCGTCTCAAAAAACGGCAAATCACGTTCTTCAAGGATACTTGGTTTCAGGCCTTTTTCTTCAAATTTTTGCAGCGTTTCATCAACACCAGATAGTGAAGATTGCATTAAGAGGATATGCCCTTCCGTTTTGAGAAACTTAGGTGCTTCGAAAACGAAACGGTCTATAACTTGTCTGCCAGTAGTTCCACCAGCCCAAGCACGCTCCAGCCAAGAGTCGCCTTCGGTATGCTCTGCAGGCAGGTAGGGAGCGTTAAGAAGGATTAGATCGAATTTTTCCTCTGTTCTTAACGGGGCGAACAGGTCTCCCTGCACAAAGAACATTTTACTTTCAGCATTGTTCAGTTTGGCATTCTCTTTTGCACAACGAACAGCATAAGGATTTACATCAACAGCAACGACCCTCGACGCTTTCTTTGCCGCTATTATGCCTAATATGCCGCATCCAGTGCCCATATCCAGAACAAAATCACCTTCACTGACCGATAGATTCTGAGCGAAAAGAAATGAGTCCTCAGCTGGTTCGTAAACGTTTTCCCAAACATTGAAAGCATAATCTCTGAAGAACACTTTTTTACTCGCTGAGGGCATTTGCTAACACTCCGAAATCTTCAGGTGCTAACTCTCTCGCCCGTTTATCGCGAAAAGGAATAATCTCTGCTATTTTAACCGCATCTTTAGCCATCATAACTTGTGTACCTTTCAGGAAAGACAGTACAGAGTTTCTAACTTTTCTGTTGCGTTGTGTAAAAAGTGAAGGCACCAGTTGCTCGAACAAAACCTTATTTTTTATTGTGAATGGTGGTGGCTTCTTCGATTTTAAGCGTACAATAAGAGAATCGACTTCGGGCTGCGGATAAAACATCCATTTCGGAACATTGTCCAAAAGTTCAACTTCCACATAATAATATGCAAAAACCGTTAGCCACCCGTAATTCTCGCTTCCGATGGAAGCCACAAGACGATTTGCAAACTCTCTTTGAAATATTAAAACTGCACAATCAAAATCTCTGTGCAGAAGCCATTGGAGCAAGCGGGAAGAAATATGGTAAGGCGGAATTGAAACAACCTTATTGAATTCTGGAATCTGCACTTTAAGAACGTCGCCCTCAATTATTTTGACGCTGTGCAAATCCGCGAGCTGTTCATACAAGATTTTAACAAGCCTCGAATCAGTTTCAACAGCCAAAACACCTTTGCATCTGCTCGCTAGGAAGCGCGTCAAAAAGCCTAAACCAGCGCCGATATCCAACACCACATCCTTCTGTTCTAGTGCAGCATACTTAACCATGTACGGAAAAATCGAAGAGTCAACCAAGAAGTTTTGTCCTAAAAGTTTCTTCGGAAAAACTCGATGCCTTCGAAACAGAAACTTCGTCCTCTCTAATAGACTCATACTACCCCGTTAATCAATTCAATTAGACTATTGAGTTCTCGTAAACAACCGATACTTGCTATCGCCAGCCAACTCCTCCAAAACCCTCTTCGTAACCAACTTAACTGGGTTAGGGAGCTCCGTGCGTTTCTGCAAATCATCAAAACTTTCGAATGGCTTCTTCTCACGTTCATTTATAACCTGCCACATGTACTTTTTCCCTATTCCAGGAATCAGTTCCAATGCATGCATACGCGGCGTTACAGCTCGTGCTGTATTGAAGAAATTGATGAACCATTTTTCACGGTTCAAAACTATTCTGCTGATCACCGTTCCAAGCTCCATTTTCGCAGCGGCTGTCAGCTCCTCATAGCCTACCCGCCCAATAATATACGTAATTTCCTCACGAGCCTCCTTTCCGACATAGACACGATCATGGGCTTTAAGCAACACACCCTCTTTAACAAGAGCTTCCAAAAGCGTGAAAAACCCCTCGCCTATGAGCTGAACCAAGGCTCCCGCTCGATAGCCAGCCCTCCCGAAGGCATGTGTTCCCGGGCGTCCATGCGGCAAGAAATCTAGGATGTAGGCGTACTCCTCGTATCGCTTCTCCATTGTATTCGCCTTTATTTTATCCCATTGTTGCTTAAAAAATAGTTGCTAAATTTCCTATTTCAATTTCCGATATTCATCCAAAAGATTAACTATAGCTTCCAGCTTTGAGCTCTCAATGATCTTGCGGCCACCACCAAGAAAAACTCTTAACTCTTCAACGCTTTTCGGCATGCAGTTAACTATCTGAACGGCATCATCCTCTTCCAAGTCAAATTCTGCCACAAGCTTTTCTACAAGTTTTTCAGCTGCTTCAGCATCCACCTTTGAGAATTTGGATACGTAATTAAACGTGCGCCGTTGGAACTGATCTAGATTTCCTTCATTCATGGACTCCAGCATTTTTTTGACTTGTGGAAGCGTGAGTTTCTTTTCCTTTATGCCTTTTTTCGCCATTCTGATCACGCTTTATATGGTTCTAAATGTTCAGGTCTAACGATGATTTCCTTAACGGCGTCTCCTTGTGTAACGCTTAGGATGTAGCTTCGCCCCCGTTTGTCAACCACTGTGCCGACTTTGCCGTGATAGCGTCTGTGGGGCATTCCTTTGTGGAAACTTGAGTCTATCTTGATTACCACGCGGCTTCCGGAATTGTATTCGTGTAGTAGTTTGCTTAGTCTTATTTTGCCCCGTTCTCTAGGTTCCTTTTTTAGTAGGCGCCGTGTTCCCCGGCGATATCCTTTTGATTTCTTCATTCTTTATCCCTCTAATCTCCCATGATCACGTTTAAAACATCAAGTTTCATAGGCTTCGCTTTATTTTTGAGAATCTCTGAAACGCTGGGTGTTGTCCGTCCCTCATCTCCTGTCACCAATTCTTTAACGTAGAGTCCTCCTTGACATCGTATCTTCATTTCAGCCTTTCTAGGCGACAAAACTTTTACTTTCACCTCATATATGTACTTTTCCCGGGTTAAATCAGCCCGTCTATGCAAGACACGGATGGGAGTTTTCTGCTTAACCATGGCATTTTCTAATTTCTCCTTCAAGAGACGCATGTCCTTGATTGTGATTTTGTTCTCGAATTCTATCACCACACGGTATTCTTTCTGTGCGGACTCTGCCTTTTTCAATCTTCTAACAAAGTCTTTATCCGCGAACTTTAGGTTTGAAACTTCAACTTTGCCTATGGCATAAGCATTTACGACCTCTTCCAGTTTTTTAAGGTCTAGGAACCGTTTTTTGGGTGTTGTTATTTCAATTACGAAAGGTCTTCCTTTGCCAAGCATACGGGCGTCGATGTCTTCTCTTCCAGACGCGTGGAACGATGATTTCGCGCCGAGTGTCGCGTCTAAGAAGGGTTTTCCAATTATTTCTTCTACTGATTCTGGATACATTTTTCCAGTCCAATTACATTTTTCGCAGCCTTTTCCCCTGCAGTTTGAGCAGAACCACTTTGACTGCGGTATGCCCCTAACAAGTTTCTTGTATCTCCCAGCAAGGTAAAGCGGATTAACTTGAAGTCTTGTCTCCTCAGTGAACGGGTTAACAAGCACAACTATCTCAGGTTTCTTGTAATCCACGGTTTTCTCGCTGCGCTCTGCAATTTTTTTCCCCAACACTCTCCCAAACTCGTTCCGCGTGCTCTCGCCATAGCTTACCTCGAACTCAGCCTTAAACTCGTCTTCGCGTTCCTCCACTGTAACGGGCATCTCTACACCCACCAAAAAGCTGCTGTATTCATAGTCCTCAAGCTGTATTAGGGCTTTTTCCGCTAAGTTTTCAATAATCTTAAATTTATCCTCACATAGAAAGCACACTTTCGGGAAATTTTTTCTTGGAATACGCTTTCTCATTTTTTGCAGTATTACTCCTGCTGTTTTTGAGAAACCGTTCGTTGCAAGGACTTTAAGGATTCTTACACCTTCCCTGTTTGTTGAAAGAGCCAGCGCGTGAGCTTTTAGCGTCAAAACCAGTTTTATCGCGTTTCCTCTTTCATTGTTTTCTATACCACGCCCGAGCAGAGCAAACTGTCTTCCTAAGCAGTGGTCGCACAAAGGGTATTCTTCAAGCGTTCTCAGCGCTTTTTCCAAAATTTCCATGCTCATTAGGTAATCCTTTTCAGATGTTAGCTCAAGACTATTTAAATTCGACCGGCAACCCTTTTCCAAAGAACGGTAGTTTCTTTTTCCTCCGCAGCGTTTTCATCATTCGACGCATCATTGAATATTGTTTTAGAAGCTCCTTCACTTCTTTTTCGCTTGTTCCTGAACCTTTCGCCACACGTCTTATTCTCGAGGAGTTGAAGATTTTTGGGCTGTCTTTTTCTTCCGGCGTCATAGACTGAATCATCACGCGCCACTTTTCCAGACGGTCCTCAGCCGTGCTTAGCATGTCTTCCGGTATATCGTAGGACATGCCTGGAATCATTTTCAATAGTTTTCTGAACGGACCCATTCCCTTCATGGCTTCGAACTGTTCATACATGTCTGTTAGCGTGAATTTGCCGCTTAGGATAGCCTTAGCTTTCTTTTCTGGAACTCTTACCTCTGCCTCGCGAACTTTTTCAAGTAGGGTTTCGAGGTCGCCCATGCCTAGAAGTCTGCCAACAAAACGGGAGGGAATGAACGCTTCTATGTCCTCTGTTTTTTCGCCTGTGCTGATGAACTTTATTGGGGCGCCTGTGGCTGCAACCGCTGAAAGGGCTCCTCCGCCTCTAGCTGAGCCGTCCAGTTTTGTTACGAGTATTGAGCCTACAGGTGTTGCTTCGTTGAAAGCTTTTGCCTGAACCATTGCTTGCTGACCGATTGTTCCATCAATCACAAGCATAACCTCGTCTGGTCTGATGTTCTTCTCAAGCATTTTCATCTCTTTGATAAGTTCCTGCTCCTCCTTGTGGCGACCTGCAGTGTCTATGATTACAATGTCTTTGTCATTGAACTGTTTCAAACCATCAAGAGCTATCTTAACGGGGTCCTTCGCTTTCAAGTCGCCATAAAGGGGCACGTTTATTCTGTTTGCTAGCTGCTGGATTTGCGCATAAGCTCCCGGTCGGTAGGTGTCTGCGCAGACTATGGCGGGTCTCAGTCCTCTTTTTTGGAAGTATCTTGCAAGTTTGGCTACAGCTGTTGTTTTTCCAGAGCCTTGGATGCCAACAAGCATTATCACATTCTTTTTTCCCGGTTCGACCCTTATTGGGACTGGTTTTTCTCCGAGGAAGCGGGTTAGCTCTTCATAAACTACTTTTATTACGTGTTCGCGCCTTGAAATGCCTGGAGGAACTTTTTCTTTTAGTGCTCTTTCTTCTATTCGCTTTGAAATATCAAGCACAAGTTGAACGTTCACATCTGCTTGGAGTAGCGCTCTCTGTATGTTGCGCACAAGCTCTTTAACAGCAGCCTCATCTACAATGGTGGCTCTGAAAATCTTTCTTAATGCCTCGTAAAGCGTGGAACCTAAGCGTTCTAGTGCCATGGTTTTCTCCAGATTTAAAACTCTTTACGCCTTTAAATAGATATTCTGCTCTTTAAGTTTAATCTCCATAAACTTTTTACGCTTCACTTTTAACAAGTGTTTGAGGGTTAAAACTTGAGTGCGGAAGTTAAGATTGTAGAGAAGGAGGAGATTCCATCTGGTGCCGTCATGCTTTTCGGTTTTCCAGATGTTGGGCTGGTAGGTGTCATCGCAGCTTCGCACTTGATATCAGAGCTTAAGGACTTAGACGAAATAGCGTATATGGACTCAAAACTGCTGCCACCGATAATTGTTTTGCATGAAGGACTGCCCCATTCTCCGATAAGAATTTTCGGAAACCGTGAAATTCTCCTAGCTGTTTCTGAAACAGCCATACCTGCTGACACAATTTATCCAATAATGAACGCTCTGATTGACTGGGGAAAAGGCAAAAATGTTAAAATGATGGTTTCGCTGAGCGGCATACCAATCCAAGACAGACAGGATGCTCAGGAATTGAAAGTGTTCGCCGCCGCATCAAACCCGGAAACGCTGAAAATGGTTCAGGACAAGGGCATAGAAATATTGATGGAAGGCTACATGGTTGGTCCTCAAGCAATCATGCTTCAACGGTGTGCGAGAATCGGGCTGCCTGCTTTGGCATTACTTGCACAGTGCTTCCTTAACTATCCAGACCCCGAGGCAGCTGCTGAAGTATTAAAGGAGTTGGCAAACGTCATAGGAGTAAAAGTGGACGTTTCGAAGCTTCTAGAAAAGGGTGAGGAAATCCGTTTAAGGGCGAGGGATGTGATGAGACGAACTCAGCAAGAGATGACCAAAATGAAGAAGACGCAGGAATACGACATCCCAATGTACATTTCGTAAGGAGGAAAAGAAAATGTCCAACAAAAGAAGACGGTCAATTTTTGACATAATTGACGAATACTTTGAAAGCTTAGAGGAACGGTTTGAGCGATTTGGCGGAATGCTTGTTGAGAGACCAAGCTGGAACCAGAAAACCTGCACAATGGAACCACTCCGGGATATAATGGTGACTCCGACAGAAGTGATCGTGACTGTTGATTTACCCTACACAGAAGAAAACACGATACAAGTTAAACCAATAGACAAAAGCACTATTGAAATACTGGCTAAGATGAAGCGAAAAGTACGTTTTGACGATTTCGGTATAACCCATTACAAAGGCGAGTTCCAAACACTCCACTGTCACACTCGCATTCCAGTGCCAGTGCACATGGATAAAATGGAAGTTCGTTTCAAGAAGGGAATCTTGGAAGTTCATCTACCACGCAAACGCGAGTACATAATTCCAATAGAATAGATATCGAAAGCCTCAGCCTTTAAATGTCGTCACTAATCAGACGGCTCTTCTTGCATCATCGGCTTCAAAACATGTTGTGCAAAACAATAAGATAAACTTTAATGGAAAATCTTAACAATAAGGTACGCTAACTTCTAGAGAGTCGGTGGGTGAAAATCATGACGACCGAACGGGCAATTCATTTTGCTATGTTCGCTCTCCTATTGGTGGGTTTATGTGGGGTAAGCGCTTGGGCCAGCTACAGTTATCTACATGGTGAATTGATACTTGAGGTTGCAGGCATAGCATTGAGTTGGGGAGTGATCCTCTTAGTCCTTTACTTAGGCTTTAAGAAACTTAACTGGGACTGGTGGAGTTAGCCAGTACTAAACTGTGTATTTGGGGCTTTTAGCTGAACGTGATGGAAATTTGTCGAGACAATTAGCATGAAACTGTCAGGCACGATTTGGCCGTGTTCTTTCTTTCCTTTTTAAGAGGGTTATGGCGAGTGTGAAGGTTAGTGCCGCTATCAGCACATTCCGCGTCGGAAACTCAGGTATGACCCATGTGCCGATTATCTGAACGTTGTAGTTGCTGTGGTTGTACTCAAAGTAGATGATGGTGTGTGTTTGATTTCCGTTTAGGATGGTTTCTAAAGTTATGTCTGCACTGTTTAAGAGGATTTTCCATGGAGCGTCGCGGAGAAGATTTTTGGGGATTGTCACGTTGAAATAACCAACCGTGTCCGGCGGTCCTCTTACCGTGAAGGCAATCTTTTTTTTCGGCTTGTATGAAACGGAACGATGAAACTGTGGAATTGCTGAGTAATTTGACTGGATATGCCGTGTTTTCCCATACTATGGGGATGGAGTCGTGGGGACTGATTAAGGGGTAGTTATCCACCCCGAGGTGAGGCAGGTCTGTATCACCCACACCATCACCAGCCACTCTGCCACCGCTACCATCATCCAAACCCACATAATCATCCCAGTAATTTCCCTCTACACCGTCATTCCAAGTAGTATTGTATACGTTATAGAGGTACACATGCTCAAAGGCGTTGATGAAATTGTTGTGGTGGAACATATTGTTAGCAGAATTGCCTATACGAATACCATAATTATTATTCTCTATTACGTTTTTATATATCAGGTTGTGAGCGGAGTTCTCCAAAATTAAACCAAGGAGGGTGTTATTCGTTATAATATTACTACTGATGATGTTATCGTGCGAGTTTACGAGACTTATTCCTCCACCCATAAATATACCATTCCCAACTCCACATTGTAATACAATATTGCCGAAAATAGAGTTGCTACCGGAATCTTTTAAGCGAACGCCCTCAATATGCAAGTATAAGATGTTATTACGCATAGTTGAGTTATAGCACTGGACAAGATAGATCCCTTCATGTCCGTTTCGTATGGTAAAACCATCAACCAGGACGTTGTCCGCGGCTACTGTTATGACCGCCCCACTTCCATTACATCAATGACAGTGTTCGCTCTATTTTGCCCAATGAGCGTTAAAGTCTTATTCACCAGTACATGCTCGTAATATATCCCGTCATCCACAACTATTATGCCCCCGGCAAAAGCAGCGTCAACCGCCTCCTGAATCGTTGGATAATCAGAGGGAACTCTAATAACCTCGTCACTCGCTCTAACAGAAACCAAAGAAAACTCAAACACCAACAAAAACGAAAAGAGTAAAAATATCGACGAGGGAAACCTTTCCTTCAAATGACACCCTCCATTATTATTGTATCGCAAAATAGTTATAATACGCGTTGTACATAATATTTTCGGAAAAGTTAAACAAAGGGAATAAGTAGCCATTGGTTCAGGGAGCTGGGCAGGTAGTGAGTATCAAGCCCATCTCTAGCTCATCGTGGTATTTTCCGTCCTCTCCAAAGTATGAGTCTTTCATTACTCCTTCAATTTTAAAGCCGACTTTTTGGTAAAGGCGAATTGCCGGTTTGTTATCTGCTATGACGCTTAAGCCTATTCTGTGCAGTCCTTCCTTTTTCGCAAGCTCAATGAGCATAGCGAGCATTGCAGTTCCTAATCCGACGTTATGGAAGTCTTGATGAAGATAAATGACTAGGTCGCCTTTGCCTTTTCTCCGCGGATGAGGAAGCTTATACACTTGCGCATGCCCAACGATCTTATCATCATAAAGACCAACCAAGACTAACAGATTTTGCAGATTACTGAGCCATCTTTCAACCACTTCTTTAGTGTAAGGTGGCATTCCCCATCGTACAGCCTCCTCCGAAAGAGATGCGTACATTTCAATAAGTTTCTCTTTGTCTTCCATACAGAATTCCCTTACCAGAACGGTTCTACCATCCTTCAATCTAACTCCAGCAGTTACCAAAGTACATGACCTCGAAAAAAGGTTAGACGCACAAACCAGTTCATGCAAAGCTTCGTATAGAATTCTGCTTTTTAATTTTATTTTGTCCTAACAATCTTGACCTTGCCAAGGATCCGCCAGTACTCAATTTCGACGCCAGGGACAAGTTTCGCTTTTAGTTCTTCCTCTTCTGGGAAAGGAGCATCCAAATATTCGTATGTTTCTAGATCCATTATTTGCATGCTGGATGGAGTGACTGCAAACACTTGCCCGCTTCTCTTTTCAATTATCGGAACTTCTGCAGTTGCATCCACGGGTTTAACAAGGCTTCTTTTAGCGCCGTCAAAAATGCCCATGGCCACAATTCTCGCCTTGGCTGACCCGTGCTTTCCAGGTTTTGATTTAGTTATGTCCACTATGCGACATGGTTCACCGTCAACGGTGATGTATCCGCCCACACGCAAGTTTCCAACATCAACAGGTTTACTCATTCACTCACCAACCATATTACAGCCTTCACCCACAGCAATTTTGAACAACACCCATATATAGATTAATGTGACGCTAGTACTAAAAGGTGAAAACGTTGTTCAAAAGCGTCGGTTTGGTCGCTCGTTTTGACAAGAGGATGGCAATAAAACTTGCGAACGATTTGGCTAAATACTTAAGGGAAAGGAGATTAGAGGTATACGTGGAAGACACGTTAGCGAATAAAATGGATACAAAGGAAAAGAGTGTTCCTTTAGAGAAGATGAAAACGGATTTCATAATCACGATTGGCGGGGATGGAACAATTTTAAGAACATGCGTCTCAATTCCGAAGCCGGAACCGCCAATACTAGCAATAAACATGGGTGTCCGAGGTTTCCTAACCGAGGTGGAGCCGAAACAGGCCTTTACAGCAGTGGACAAGTGCTTGAAGGGGCAATCTACAATTGAAAAGTGCATGAAGCTTTCAATAACCGCAGACCGCACAAAGTTTCCAGACGCCTTAAATGAAGTATTAATCTCAGCTGATGAACCGGCAAAATTGCTTTATGCTCGAATACTAAAGGATAAGGAACCAGTTTTAGACTGTCAGGCAGACGGTTTAATGGTGGCGACGCAAACCGGTTCTACTGGATATTCGCTCTCTGCTGGAGGCCCCGTTTTAGACCCAAATGTAAACGCTTTTGTTTTGACACCTGTATGTGCTTTAAGCGTTTTTCGTTCGATTGCTTTTCCGGCGGATTCAAGTCTCACAATCGAAGCTATCAGACCGAGAAATATACTGGTAGTAATTGATGGACATGACCGCCAGATCGTGAGTTCTAAACTTCCAAGTATAACTGTTACACGTTCAAAATATGAAACATCTTTCATAAGGTTTAAGGAAAATTTCTATCATCGTCTAAGAAGCAGACTTCTTTTCAAGGGAATTTGAGGAAAACTCTAATGGACGCGGCATGTAAGAGAGTCATAGTCTTGGACACGTCCGCTTTTGTAGCTGGTTTTGACCCATTTTCAATAAGCGAAGAACAATACACCGTTCCTAGGGTTAGAGAGGAAATATTGGGAGGTTCCATGCCTTGGGTTAGATTCAAAACGGCTGTGGAAAGTGGAAAGTTAAAAGTCAAAACTCCTGACAAAATCTTCTTAGATAAGGTTAAGACGTCAGCGACTATCGTCGGAGATAAATTTTTCCTATCAGAAGTAGACCTCCAAGTTTTGGCTTTAGCCCTAGAACTTAAGTCACGTGGTTATGATACGTTAATCGCAACGGACGATTATTCTATACAGAATGTTGCAAACCAAATGGGCATTCAATTCGCTCCGCTAGCTACTTTCGGCATTCGCTTCCGTTTGAATTGGATAAGGTATTGTCCAGCATGCCACAGAAAATACCCAGGCGATTACAGGTCTAGAAAATGCGGCGTGTGTGGTACGGAATTAAAAAGGAAACCATTGAGAAAAAGTAGCTTAAACCTGTAAGAACCCTCAACAAATATAAAGAAAGTTGATCACCTCACGAATTAATATTGGTGAGGCAAAGCCTATGAGTTTGGTTAAAAAGAAAACGATTTACTTTAAAGAAACGGGCGCACTGAATACTGGGGCACTCCTAGAATTTGTTAAAGAATATGCAGAAAAAGAAGGCATAAAAGACATAGTAGTCGCTTCAACAACTGGCGAAACAGGAGCAAAAACCTCTAAAATCTTTAAAGAATACAATGTTGTCATCGTCACGCACTGCTTCGGTTCTCGAGAACCAGGAAAAACTGAGTTACAAGAAGAGTACAGAAGAGAAATTCTGGCAAATGGAGCAAGGATTTTCACAGGCATCCATGCCTTAAGCAGCATAGAAAGGGCAATTCGCAAAGATTTTGGCACAATCCAGCCTTTAGAGCTTATTGCCAATACGCTTAGACTTATGGGAGAAGGAACAAAGGTATGCGTAGAAATCACCCTTATGGCTGCGGATGCTGGTTTAATTCCGGCTGAGAAGGATATTATCGCCATAGCTGGAACGGGTGGAGGCGCAGACACGGCGCTTCGAATACGGCCCGCAAACGCCGCAAGATTCTTCGATTTAAAAATAAAGGAGATTTTAGCAAAACCGCAAAACTTCTAAAGAACAGCGAAACGGGGACATTTAACATTTATTAAGATCGCTGGCGAAGAGAGAACCCTCTATAGGACGAGTCGAAAAGTTGAAACTAGCGACGAAGCTGAGGGGAGAATTTTCCTTTTTTCATGGAAACTATCTAGTACTGGTCATAAGCTGGATACTAATGGATTTTGCCAGCGAACTTCCAGGAACATATTATCCAGACTACGTTATTCAACTTGGCGGCAGTGCCACAATTCTAGGCGTAATTATGTTGGTTTCCCTGTTAACATTGGCCTCTGTTCAGTTTGTGGGAGGATATTTAGCGGACAAGTACGGAAGACGGTGGCTTGTTTCAAGCCTAACCTTCGGAGTAGCACTTTCATTCATTTTTTATGCTGTTGCTCCAAACTGGCAGTTCATTTTAATTGGCGCGGTTATTCAGAATTTATGTCTGCTCTATCAACCAGCCTTAAACGCTTTGATGGCTGATTCGCTACCGCCTGAAAAGCGCGGCATAGGATTCTCCATACTGAACCTAATAATGAGTGTCTCAACAACCCCAGGTCCAGCAGTAGCTCTTCTGCTCGTTGCCGCCTTTGGCTCTAAAACGGGTATGAGGGTGGCGTACACCATTGTCATACTGTTATACTTTGCAGCAGCAACAGTGCGATTAAAGCTGAAAGAGAGCATTAGGAACCCAGAAAAAATAAACATGACCGAGGCGCTTCGTTCCTATCCTAAAGCTATAAGAGAAGGGATAAACGTCTGGAAAGTGGTGCCGCGGTCAACAAGATTTCTATTTTTCTCTGAACTGATTATGCGATTCTCATTTGCGATGACCCAGATGCTGTACTTGGTTTATGCCTTCTCCGTACTTCAAATCGGAGGACTACCCCATCCTGAACTTTATGCACGAGAAGCGGATCCTGCTTTCCAGCTCGCACGCATCAATTGGGGATACACCATGATTGCCTTGTTTATTTGCATGATAGCCCTGTCTTTTCCGGTTGGAAGGTTGATTGACAGAGTCGGCAGAAAAATTCCTTTGCTTATTTCCAACCTTTTGATGATACCAGCCGTCTTGTTGTTTGTTTTTGGAAATTATCTAACCGTCTTCATAACTATGCCTCTGGTTGGATTCTCAATGCTTCTAGGTTTTTCAGCATATCAAACGATGTTCGCCGATCTTGTTCCACAAGCACAACGCGGAAAGGTTACGGGTTCAGTAAACTTCTTCTCTTGCATATTCATGGCTCTAGGCGGGGCTATGGGCGGATTGCTATACGACACGGTGTCTCCAATGCTTCCTTTTCTTCTCATGGCAGTTCTCGCCATTCCGTCCGCTGCATTAGTGTTATTCTATGTACATGAGCCTAAGCCAGAAGAGAGGCAAGCCTAATTTTTCCATTTCGGTTATCTATATTAGTTACGCTTGACAAAAAAGATTGCGTATGGGTATTGGAAATGGATGAACACAGAATCGAAGATACTGTTAAGGAGTGGTTCACCCAAGAAGCTCGTCATGAATGGCGGCGTCTACAGCGAAATCCGTATCACCAAATCGAGTTTATTATCACCATGCACTTCCTTCAAAAGTATTTGCCGAAACACGGCTTAGTCTTGGATGCTGGTGGAGGGCCGGGAAGGTACACCATTGAATTCGCAAAGCGAGGATACAGTGTTGTACTATTAGACCTTGTTCCAGAAATGTTGAAACTGGCGAGAAGAAAAATTAAGAAGGCTGGAGTGCTGGGAAAAGTCATGCAGTTTGTGCAAGGCTCTATCGAAGATTTGTCAATGTTTGGTAACGAAACATTCGACGCCGTGTTATGTTTAGGAGCACCTCTGTGTCACCTGCTGAACGCTAAGCAAAGGGAAAGGGCGGCAGCAGAACTCACGCGTGTCGCAAAAAGAGGTGCGCCGATTTTTGTTTCGGTTATTAGCCGAATTGGAGTGCTAAGAACAATATTCATCAGAGTCCCACAAGAAATGCAATATGCAAAACACCATTGGAAAGTGGGCGACTATATTCCAGGTTTGCAAGGAGAGGGCTTTACTGCGGCGCACTGGTTCTTGCCAGAAGAACTGCGCGAACTTTTTGAAAAACAAGATGTTGAAATACTGGATATGGCAGGTTTAGAGGGGCTTTCTTCCCATCATGAAAAAGAGACAAATAGACTTTACAAGGACCAGGAAAAGTGGAAAATGTGGAGTGGAATTCTGCTCGAGACTTGTACGCATCCATCAGTCGTTGGAAGCGCTGAACACTTTTTACTTGTATGCAGAAAGCGTGGTTAGACCTCATCGCTTTCGCGTTTGCTAAAGTATATTATGTCGCGATGCTCCACGTACCCGCATTCCTTGAAAAGCTTCCTTGATGTAACATTGTAATCTTCGATTTGGGCGCAGAAAATCCTAACGCCATGCTTTCTCAGTGTTTTCTCAGATTCAGCAATTAAAGTCTTTGCAATACCGCGGCGTCTGTAATCCGGGTCAACGGCTAAGCGGTTTATCCAACCCTTTCGCATGTCGCAGCTCATGATTACCGTGCCAATTAGGCGATTGCCTTCGAAGTTCCTAGGAAAAAATCTGGGTTCGCTCTCATTTGTGCTGCTATCGCTTCTTTGCTGTCTCTTCCTTTTGGTTTAAAGAATAACCTTGCCTTGGACCAAAGTCTTGCAATTTCTTCGTAGTTGTTTATTGTTAGTTTTCGAATTTCCATGTAAACACGCTAAGTGGTTAAGCTTCCTTTTCAACCTCTTTCACAACGTCTTCAATTATCTCCAATGCAGCATCTACGAGTTCCCTTGTAATATTAAGCGGCGGCGCAATTCTGATGGTTGAAACCCCACAAGTGATGGCGGCGACTCCGCGTCTCCACGAGCGCATCATAATTTCTGAAGAACTCTTAGTTCCTGGCTTTTTGTTTTCCTTGTTTTCCACGATTTCCATGCCTATCATTAAGCCCTTGCCTCTTACATCGCCGACGATTTCGCTTTGTTCTTTCAATTCTTCAAGTCTCCTGAGTATGTATGTGCCTTGTTTAGTTGCGTTTTCCAAAAGCCTCTCTTCCTTGATTATTTCGATCACTGAATTTGCTGCAACACACGAGAGAGGGTTACCCCCGAATGTGCTTGCATGAGAACCACCGACCCAGTCCATGACTTTTGCCTTGGCGATAGTTGCGCCCAGCGGCAGTCCAGAGGCCAATGCTTTCGCGCTGCACAGGATATCTGGTTCAACGTCCCAATGTTCAACTGCAAACCATTTTCCAGTTCTGCCTGTACCAGCTTGCACTTCATCATCTATGAGCAATATGCCATATTTGTCGACAAGCTTCTTTAACCGTTGAAAATACTCTGGGGGTGGAACAACGTATCCGCCCTCCCCTTGAATGGGCTCGAAGAGCATTGCGGCAACATCTTCGGGAGGCGCATATTTCTGCAAGACAAATTCGTCGATGAAGTCTACACACCAATAGTGACAGTCGGGATAGGTTAGTTTGAAGGGGCAACGGTAACAGTAGGGATACGGCACATGAGTGACGCCTGGCATCAGTGGGAAGAAGTAGCGTCTTTGAGTTGGCTTGCTGGCTGTAAACGATAGAGACCCTATGGTTCGTCCATGAAAAGCGCTTATGAAACCGATGAAAAGTTGCTTACGGGTGTGCCATCTTGCAAGTTTAATTGCTGCTTCAATTGCCTCGGTTCCACTGTTGCCGAAGTAAACTTTTTTGTCAAACTTTCCCGGTGTAATTTCTGCGAGATTTTGCGCTAGGTCAACCACCTCTTTATAGAAGAAGTCCGTGTTCGAATAGTGCAGAAAGCGGTCGCATTGATTCTTTATTGCAGCAATCACTTTAGGATGGTTATGGCCAACGTTCATGCACACCAAGCCGGAATTGAAGTCTATGTATTCGTTTCCGTCCACGTCTCTTACCATGCAGCCTTTCCCAGACTCAACGACAAGCGGATAAAACCGCACATAAGACGGTGAAATCAGGCTTTCGTCCTTTTTAACCAGCTCCCTTGCTTTCGGCCCTGGTGGACTAACAACTATTTTTGGACCATTGCTCATTTCACATCACCATTGGGGGGTTAACGATTAGAAAAACAGTTTTATATAATTACCTATGTCTCTCCGCTGAAAACAACGTAAAATTCAGGTTAATATCTGGGATAGCCTATTGATACCTAGTTCGCTTCCTAGAGGAAATAAGAGCACACTATGGCTTAGTCAGTGTAATTTCGATGGATGAGACGTTTGCCTTTTGCCCTTCGCTCCTCGTGACTTCCTCAGTGCATATGTCGATTCCTTGTACTTGCAGGTCTTTTACGAAAGTGCGCCTCAACACCTCAACAGTGTCAACGGCTCTGCTAATTGCCCGCCCCCTAGCCTTAACGACAACTTTCTTGCCGCCGGAACTGAAGAAAGTTAGACAGGCAACCACGTAGTTCATCACTGGTTTTTTGCCAATAAACACAATGTTTTCGTTAGATTTTGCAGTTGTTGCGGCTTTTGTTGGTTTTTCCGCGGTTTCCTCCTTCTGCTTCTTTTCCGTCATATTTTACCTCCTTTTTCGTTGATTGACAGTGGATGGCATCGTAAAGCAGACTATATCATAAATTTTGAGTTTCTTATATTTTTCCGTACAGTGCAGAATCTGACACACTGTTTGAAGCCAGTTTACCGTACCACTCCAAGTCTTCATCCACCCATCTTTGGATTAGTTCAATGTCTTCAACAGTTAAGTTACGGAATCTACCCTGCGAAGCCAAATATTCCTTAACGGGTTTACGTTTAGCCTTATCAACTAACCGGTCACTCGGTGGATTAAATTTAAACTTTCCATATTCAATTTCGTAAAGAGCCCACAAGCCAGTTTGTACTGCTAATCGCCCCAATTCAACAGTTTTGCTTGTGTCATAGCGCCATCCGGTAGGGCATGGAGCCAAGACGTGAATGTACTTTGTGCCTTTAATGTCCTTAGCCTTTCTAAGCTTATTTACGAGATCCATGGGGTAGGACGGACAGGCTGTTGCAACATAGGGTATTCGGTGGGCAGCCATGATGAAAGGCATATCCTTTTTCCGCTCCCTCTTTCCAGTGGGCGTCGTCGTGGTCCATGCACCATAGGGTGTTGCCCCACTTCGCTGCATTCCTGTGTTGCCATAAGCTTCGTTATCGTAGCAGATATAGATGAAGTTGGTTTCCCTTTCAGCTGCTCCAGATAAGGCTTGAATGCCTATGTCAACTGTTCCACCATCCCCCGCCCAACCGACGACCGTCATATCTTCCAGTTTTCTCTGACGCAGTGCCGCGACAATTCCCGATGCCGAGGCAGCGGTGGCTTCGAATAATATATTTTGGAGAGGAACCGCAGATGAAGTGTAGGGATATGGTCCTTGAATAACCGTTGTACAGCAGGCTGGGACAACCAAGATAATTTTGTTTCCTAACGCCTTAAAGAGCAAGCGCAGTGCAATAGACGGTCCGCAGCCAGCACAAGCGGCGTGACCCTTAAGTAGATATTCTTCTTTTGGAAGTTCTTTTATTGTTACCATCCTTTTCACTCCTTCAGATCAACCCATTCAGTTTCTTTTTCTACCTTTCCCGCATGCATCCATTTTAGCGATTTTCTAGCAACTTTCTCGATAGTTTCAGAAGTTACATCTCTTCCTCCTAAACCCGCAATGAAACCCGCAACTAATAGTGAGTCTTTTCTATCGAAAAGAGACGCTTTGATTTCTGTTGCAAGAAAACCCTCCATCCCAAAGGAAATGTGGCGATCTATCGCTGCAAACATCTGTGCTTGTTCTGCGAGCCTTCTTATTTCTTCCACTGGAAATGGACGGAAAACTCGCACTCTTGCTGACCCGACCTTCAGCCCCTTCTTGCGTAGGCTGTCCACCGCTATTTTAGCTTCACTACCCATGGTCCCCATAGTAAGCAGTATTAAATCCGCATCCTCACACTTGTACTTCTCAACCAGTCCCCCGTATTCGAAACCGAAGCGCCTGCCATATTCTCTATCGATTTCCGGGATCAGCCGTTTTGCGTTTTCCATGGCTTCTTGAATCATGTAACGAAACTCCATGTACCACTCTGGCGAAACCAGATTCGATTGGGAGAAAGGATGGTTAACGTCTAAGATCCATCCTGATTTATAGGCTGGCAAGAACTCATCAATTTTTTCTTGATCTGGAATTTTCACAGGAGTATACGTGTGTGATAGGATGAAGCCTTCAAGGCAAATCATGGCTGGTAGAAAGACTCGGTCATCTTCGCAGAGTTTGTAGGCTTGAATCACGGTGTCGTAAACCTCTTGGTTGTCAGCACAGTAGAACTGCATCCATCCGGTATCTCGCTGAGAAAGGGAGTCGCTGAAGTCCGGCCATATGCTCCAAGGAGCCCCCATGGCACGGTTAACAACAGCCATAACTATGGGTAAGCGTGACCCTGAAGCCCAATGCAAGACTTCATGCATGAGAGCTAGTCCATGAGCAGAAGTTGCTGTAAAGGTTCTAACTCCAGCCGCAGCGGCACCGATACATGCTACCATGGCGCTGTGCTCAGATTCCATACGAATGTATTCAGCGTCCATCTCTCCTGTCTCAACGAATTCAGCTATCTTTTCAACCACCGTTGTCTGAGGAGTTATGGGGTACGCCGCAATAACTTTGACTCTGGCTGCTTTCGCAGCGTAACCAGCAATGTGATTTGCCGTGTCAATTATCATTTGCGCCATTTATTCTTCCTCCCGATGCATAGTGATTGCCTTAACTGGGCACTCGTTAGCACATATTCCGCATCCTTTACAGTAATCGTAGTCTATTTTCGGGGAATCATCTTCCTCGCGTGTTATGGCTGCATCTGGGCAATAAATCCAGCAGAGGGTGCATTGTGTGCATTTTGAATGGTCAACCTCCGGACGAAAAGTTCTCCAAGACCCTGTTTTCCCCATGCTGCCAACTGTTGGATAAGATAATGGCGTAAGGGGCATTTCTTTACGAGTTTTCGGAACCACACTCATCGGTTTCACCATCCCTTTATTAAACGTTCATAGGCTAGCTCTGCTGCCTTCGCGTTTTTTTCACCGGCACCGCCAAGCCATGTTTCTTTTATCGCTTTCAAGACGCTTGCTAAACTGACTTCGTCCGTAGCTTTGGCAAAGGCTCCCAAAATTGAAGTGTTAACGACAGGTAACCCGGCAACAAGCAGGTTTAGTTCAAGGGCGATTCCAGTTCCATCAACAGTTGCAACCCGCCAGCCCTTAACCCCGACTTCTTCAGGCTTCTTCGTTGTGTTTATGATAATAATCCCATCTTTTTTCAAGCCTTCGGTTACGTCTACAACTTTGTAGATTGCGTGATCGAGCACTATTACGTAGTTAGGGTTGTAAATTTGACTGTGCACAAGTATTGGTTCGTCGCTTATCCTCGCGAACGCCTTGACGGGAGCCCCTCGCCTTTCTGCCCCAAAATAGGGAAAAGCTTGAACCCACTTACCTTCAATGAAGGCAGCATGAGCCAACAATTCTGCGGCGGTAACGCTTCCCTGTCCACCACGGCCATGAATCCTAATCTCCTTAAGCACTGTTTTCCCTTCCATGGAGAAATGAAAGATGAACCTTTCAACCTTATTAGTGTTAGCTTAAACAAGCAACAAAAACAACATTAAAATAAGCCCTGTAGTTGCGAAAATTGGGACTACGATTTTCTTTGCTTTTTGAAGTGTTCTGTCTATTAGGAGGCATAAGGTTTCCAGCGGTTTCCCCCCAATAACCTTAACGTCGGGAACAGTTATTCTGCGACAAGCAGCCTTAACACGTCCCAAATCAAAAATGGCAGCAAGTGTTGCCTCCTTAATATAGCCAATCAGCTTTTCATGGTCCATGGCTTCACCCACTGGGTTGTATCCACGCTCGCTTAATACCACAGCGTTTACCGAATGGGTGTCTGTTGTGAAAACCTCGCCTTCATCAATTCCTATGAAACGAAGGCTTGCAAGGATTTTTTCGCGCAACCCAGTAATCATGTTGTTGCCGTCGATAACTACGTAAGCAGTTTTCTGCTCTCCAACCTTAACCACGACTACAGTGATTCCGCCTGGTCCCATACCATCTTTAAGACCGAACTCTTTCGGAAAAATAGTGGCAGCGCCGACCTCAAACGGCGAGGGTTTCAGACAGACAGCCTTTCCCAAGCCGGTGCCTGCAACTTTTTTCAAAGCATCTAAGGCTTCTTGCATATTTACAGTTCCGTCAATGCTGTTATGGGCGTTAACAACAATACAGCAGTTCAGCCCATGCTTTTCAGCTTCTTGGCGAACAAAAATACCTAATTCTTGGGGGACATCTTCGGTTGTCTTAGGTGCGAGAGTAAATGATAGGAAGGCAAAAGTATCGAATATTTGGCAACATACTGTAGCCAAACCATTACTAACCTTAATAAAGGGTCTTGCCTTTGCTCCTGAAGCCTCGAAATTGGCAGACTCAACAACACAGTCGATTGTTTTTTCATTCTGAAGCTGAGAAGCCAAATCAAACTCGTGCCCAAGCAAACCATGAGGAACGCACACAACACAGTTCAGTTCCTTCTCTAAAGCAGTTTTAAGCATAGAAGGTAAAAGACTGCTTCCAATGTTTTTGAAGGGTCCAGGATGAATCGAGGGCACAGCTATCACTGCTTTGGGTTTAGAAGAATCGAACTTTATTAAGGAAACCTCAACATCTTTCTTTTCGCCTAACTTCTCCAGAAAACCTTCAAATGGAGCATTTATGTCCACCACCCAATTAAGCAAAAAAGCCTTCAAAAGAGACAGAGAGGGAACCCCAAGGGTTTGCTTACCCTCACGGTTTAAGAGAAAAATGAAGAAGAAACTCGAAGTAAGACCTACATCCAGCGAAAAAATGAAAAACAGGAACATATGAACCCCTATGGGGTAACCAATTTTTGCCCAGAATATCAAAAATGGGAAAATACAAAACAAGGGTTGAAGAATGGAGGCAGTTAAAAGTCTCTTATGGTTTGTAGGGGATGTTGAACTCAATACTGTCCAGCGAAAGATTAGCACCGCTGAAAACCCTAAGAGGCAGAACCTAACCCACCATGATAAACCAAATAGCAGAGCAAAACCAACGCCTCCGAAAATGAAAAAAAGCCATATATCCCAGCAGAAAAGAGAAAGGGCTGCAGTCCTTCTCAAATCATAGATTGGATCTCGCCTTAAAACTAACCTACTTACAACATAGTCAAGTACCAAATTCGCGAGGAACGGGGTAATGCCCAGAAAAAACCCGTAAACAAGCCCCCCGATTGAAGGAAAAAGGATAATTGTGGAGAGCCACCCTCCAGCCATACAGGTCAAGGCTAGGAGCAAGACCACTTTTTTGTATGGTGGAAGCCTGACTAATGACGAATAATGTTTAACTGCTTTGTCCATATACTGATTCAATGGGTCTTCAGTCGACATGCCTATCCTCTCGGGCAAATTTTCTATGATAGAATCTCAAGCATATTAAACTGTCGTGAACTTAGGGTTAATCATAATGAAAAGTTGAAACACCCTTAAAATAACTGCTACATAGTACAGCATACCAATTTTAACATGAACAATGAAAAAAGAAACCGCACAATATGTTGCATAAACTACCTTAACATTTGTGTAGTAATACGCCGACAAGGGCAACTGTTTTATTTACAAAGCGCCAATTATAGCATTTTGCGAACCCTATGCCAGAGCAAAGTGTCCCCCCAACGATATTTCATATGCTAGAGAGAAATCTAGGTAAGAAAATACGCGTGATTTTGGACCCCTCCTACGGTTTTGAGGGAACTTTGGCGGCTGTAACCCGTGACCCTGCGGGCATATGGCTTGCAGACGCCGAAGCCATTATACTACGTGCAACCATTGCTCAGCCCATACCGCAGGTTGCGGGCAGAGAAGAAAGAAGCGAGATATTTGTTCACCTTAACTCTGTTCAGCGGGTAGAAGTTTTGCATACTTCTTCTCGTCACTAAAATATCATTTAAAGAAAACTTGTGCTAGAACGCATACAATGATTAAAACTACTGCTAAAGCCACGAGCATTTCTGGTTTAACCTTGATTCCTTCAGTTTCCTCCTCAAAGAATCTGAGAAGCCCTGCGCTTGCAGCTGGCATTGGCGCTGATTTCTCTTTCTTTTTCTTGCTCATCTGATGGGCCTTCTTTTATTGTGGCCAATAACTCATACAATTTTCTCCATTATTAAGGTTGTGTTACTTCAAAAGAGTTTTTATTTTTGAACAAATGATAGTGTGATGCAAAAGGTGTTTGCAATGGCAACTGCTCAGGATGAATATAATCGAGTACTTGACCTTCTCCAACAGCATCATGAATGGTTCCAAGAAAGTATCCCGCTTATAGCAAGCGAAAACATTCCAAGCCCGGCTGTCCGCGAAGCTCTTACAACGGATTTCGGAAACCGCTATGCCGAAGGGTGGCCTGGAGAACGCGTGTACGCTGGCTGTCGCTTCATAGACCAAGTGGAGTTCAAATGCATAGAACTCATGAAGAAGCTCTTTAACGCAGAGTTTGTGGACGTCAGACCTATTTCAGGTGTTGTGGCAAACCTAGTCGTTTACACGGCCTTCACAGAGCCAGGCGACACCATGATGGCCTTATCGATCCCATGCGGCGGGCACATAACAATGGGTAAGAAAGAGTTAGGCGGCACGGCTGGCACAGTCCACGGTTTAATAGTTGAGTATTTACCCCTAGATTATAAGGAATTAAACATCGACGTAGATAAGGCGAAAAATAGAATTGAAAAACTCACAGGAGAGGGAAAGCACCCGAAACTTGTCATGTTCGGCGCAAGCGTCTTCCCATTCCCACACCCAGTTAAGGAACTAACCGAAACCATTCGTTCAATAGGCGGAACAATAGGATACGACGCAGCGCATGTTGCAGGCTTAATTGCTGGAAGGCAATTCCAAGACCCATTAAGAGAGGGAGCCGATGTCGTAAGCCTTAGCACGCACAAAACGTTCTTTGGGCCCCAACATGGTGGAGTTTTATCATTGGACAAGAATGCTGATAAAATAAAAAGGGCAACTTTTCCAGGAATGGTAAGCAACCATCACTTGCATGCGGTTGCAGGTGTCACAATCGCGTGCGCCGAGATGATTGAGTTTGGAAAGGAATATGCGAGCCAGATAGTGAAAAATGCAAAAGCTCTAGCCCAAGCACTTTATGAAAGAGGATTCAACGTTTTAGCGGAACATAAGGGATTTACACAATCACACGTGATTTTGATAGACATAACAAAGTACGGCGACGGCGGCACAATTGAAGAAACACTAGAAAAGGCTAACATAATAATAAACAGGAACTTGCTGCCATGGGACATTAAAGAAGGAAGACATTTCCAGCATCCGGGCGGCATAAGGATGGGTGTTTCAGAAGTTACAAGGCTTGGGATGAAAGAATCCGAAATGAGTGAAATAGCAGAATTCATTAAGCGCGTAATAATAGACAAGGAACCGTTAGAAAAGGTAACAGCAGATGTAGCTGAGTTCCGAAAAGACTATCAAAAAGTGCATTACTGTTTCGAAAATGCAACAGACGCCTACAAATACATAAAAATCCGCTAAAGCGAGAAACATGAACGCCTTAGGCTTAGTGTTCAGTGCGAGAAAGAGGGGCAACTGCTTAAGCTGCATAGAATACGTTTTGACTAAGCTAAAAGGACAAGGATTCGAAACTGAAATTATCAATGCCTATGACTGTGAGATAAGACCTTGCAGTCATTGCAACTACGAATGCTTTGCCAGTGAATTACGAGGAAAAAGCGAACAATGCCCTATTCAAGATGATGCCCCAAGAATCTACAACAAAATGAAAGAAGCAGACATTATTGTGCTCGCAATTCCAACATATGGCGGTAAACCTGCGAGTCTATATTGTGCCTTTACAGAAAGGGCACAAGAACTAGTAACCAAAAATTATGAAGAATTTCAGAACACCGTATTAAACAAAATTATTGCGTTGATCGTGATAGGAAATATTCCCGCTGGCGGTGACCTTGCATATCACATGGTAGTTCTAGACCATCGCGATTGGAACTATCCGCCGCCGTCATTGTTACTGCAATCTGCGGAATACGGTCAACGCTCGATAAATGGAACCTTGGTAGAAGACCAAAGAGTGAGGGATAGATTAGACAATCTGGTTAAGTTAATACTTAAACGATGGAAAAGCAAGCGATAAGATTGCAAGGTATTGTATGGACTATTGGGCACAGCAACCGTTCTATAAACACTTTCTTGGAGTTATTAAATGAACACGGAATCGAGGTTCTTGTCGATGTGCGCAGTTTTCCAACGTCAAAAATTGAACACTTTAAAAAAGAACAGATGGAGAAATTGCTTCCACAACATGGCATAGAATACTTGTGGTTTGGTAAAGAGCTGGGAGGATATCGCCGAGGCGGATACAAAAGACATATGCGCACCAAACTTTTCAGAGAAGGAATAAAACAACTCTTAGCAATTGCAGAAAAAAAGCGCACATGCATCATGTGTATGGAGGTAAACCCAAAATACTGCCATCGCAGATTCATCTCAGCACATCTAGAAAGGAAGGGCATAGAAGTTATTCACATAATTGCAAAAGAACAGAAGACTCTCCCTAAGTTTTAAACATGGACAAGCGCATATGCATTTAGACTTAGAGCGGTGTATGAGCATGCATATACGACAGTTTCAGAAAATGATGCAACGCATATACTTCCACCGCGATTCTAAACGTGGTGTGGCTGGAACATATCATTGGCTTCTGGATGAAGTGGAAGAGTTAGGTGAAGCATTAAAAGCGAATGACAAGGATGCATTAGAAGATGAGTTCGCTGATGTGATCGCGTGGTTAGCTTCGCTTGCAAACATCACCGATATAGACCTTGAAAAGGCAGCCCTCAACAAGTATGATAACAAATGCCCTAAATGTAGACAATCGCCTTGCAAATGCACTTTTTAGCCTAAGTTCACTAAACGTTTCTGTCCTAGGCCAGTGAGCGCCCAAACATGTGGTTTACTGCCTCTGCGTTGAACTATTGCTTCAGCCTCTAGAAGCCTTAGATGATGTATGACAACTCCGTAATGCATTCCCGTTTCTTTGGCAATGGTTTTTGCGTCAGGAGAAAACTTATCCAAAACTTTCAGTATCTTAGTTCTAGCCCGAAGCCCAAGCTTAATGTTTCTTATATCTGATAAGTAAGCATTAGGGTGATAAGCCTCTTTGACCATACTCACCGAAGATTATTGTGTTTTTGACATAGAAAAGGTTTCTTTAGGCAAAGTCTGTTAGGCTGATTTGCTTCGGCTTTTTGCCCTCAAACAAGGCGTTAATTTCCTCTTTTACAAGCAGAATTCTTTGAGCATAATATTTTGGCAATCCATACTTTTCAATAAGGTGTTGCGCCGCCTCTAGGTATTTTTCTATGCCGCCGCGATAAACGGTTAAGGTTAATGGTCCGTTACATGATGGACATTTGCCGCGGAGAGGCAAACGCCGAAAATGTTTGTTGCACAACTTGCATCTAAAGCCCTGTGTTGAGAAGGCACGCAGGTTTCCAGCAATGTCTCGAATGAAATGGGTCGTCAAAACTTTCAAAGCCACCCTTTTGGCGTCTACTGCCTCAATTTTCTCAGCTAACTCGAGTTGGCTGTTCAGCTTTTCAACCATTGTTTTAAACCGTTTGTATGCGCTTTCTGGATTTCCCATGTTGATGTTTGAGACCGGAGTTGTAAAGTTGAAGCCCTCAAATTGGGCTTCCGAGCCAAGCCTATACTCAATAAGGTCTATAAGGTGACTAACCTGTTTAGCCTCTGTAATCTCCCATGTTTTCTCATAAAACTCAACCGGATAGACTTTGGCAACATCCACATCATGCGCTTGTCTTTGAACTTCCTCTGTGTTAACAAGCGGAATCAGAAGCAGCGGCGCATCCATTATTCCACCTATTTGTGCGGGCAAGTATTCACGGGAAAAGTTAAGCAAAGTATCTAAGGCAAGCATTAAAGTGTCTTCGTCGCCGTCACAGTCCCTTCGCTTGGCTGAATGCCAGATTGGATGCGCATAGCAGATGCTTAAGTTTGTGAAGCCAACGATGCGTCCTACAATACTCACAGAGGTGTGGGGGGCTAAACCAGCAACCAAATGTCCAACAAGATCCTCCACTCGCTTGACATTGTAGAAGGGTGAAAGCCCATAAACTTTCGTCAAGAGTTCATCTATGAAGTTTGCAACTTGTATGAAGTATTCTGCACATTTAACGGGAATGATAACGTCTTGAATTTTTAGCTCACATACCTGATCTGAATTCGTTAATGGCGCGCCACACATATCATAAATATAGCCAAGCTGTCTAAGGTTTTCAACCGAAACCCCAATTTCGGAGGGTTTGAAGTGAGTTAATGGAGCGTTTGTGGTATCGAAACGGATTGTTCCATCCTTGTAAACTGACAGATCATGTTTTGCGCGCAAAATGCCTTTTTCAATTATTTCCGGAGTTTTCTTCTCATTTGTTAAACCTTTAACGCCCTTCAAAACTTTGGGGATGGAAACGCCCAGACGGCTGCACGTGTTTCCCAGCAATTCTCTAAAATTAACAACTTGCTTCTGATAGCAATTAGTAGACACCTTACAGGCTGGACACTCGTCTTGGTTCAAAATTCTCCCACAGCGAGGACAGCTTTTCTCAAGAACAGTTTCAGAACCACAAGCAGGACAGCTGATTCTGAAAGTAAAAGTCTTGCAAGCTGGACATTTACGTTTAACAACTTCCACGAAAACCGGCTCCTTTTTTGCCGCTTCAACAATATCTCTACGGGCCCCGCCGGCTAAACCAACCGGAAAAAGAACGTGAACAAGCGGTTTCATCTCGCGTCTTTTCGCTTTCTCCGGCCTTCCCATGCGGGCGCCCACAAGTGTTGGAGCCTTCTCTCTAACCTGCACACCAGATAGCAAACCAATTGCTCCTAACACAGATTTTGCAGAAGAGAAATCTACGTCAGAGAATAATCCATAGCCGAGGCAAAACGCTAATGCATGAGCGTCATCATCTTCGATGATTATTTTTCCATTTAAAACTTTATGCGGCAGACACATCATTTCCAAAGCCTTTTGGACGTTTGCCTCCATTTCACCAATAATCTTATGAACAGCACCGTCTTCATGCTGCACTTCTGAAGCAAAAAGCCATTTTCTTATCAGTTTAAGCTCTTCAACCGATGGGAGGTTTGACCAGAAAAAGGTAAAAGACGGATGAAAAGGCGTATGCAATGCTAGTGACAAGGCTATAGTTTCCTTAACGCTAGGCTTGTTGGTGAAGGGATCTTCCAAAAATGCCTTCAGCCTTGCAAATGGAATTTTAATGGCTTCCGCGGCGCTTTCAAGGTCTCCATTAAACCTTTCCACGATGGCTTTTTGCAAATCTTCAGCCCACCATTCTTCAACATACCCTGAAGGCGCAAGGGGCTTGCTATTATACAAAAAGTCTCCAAAACCAATCAAAATGTCGCCTAAAAACAGGATTTTCTCAATCTCACCTTTTATTTCGCCAAAATTTTCAACAGAGACTCGAACAACCGAACCGTCCTTCAATCGAACAATAGGCAGCTCCACAGTATCGACTGGAACGGCAATGCCGCCCTTTCCCGGAAGCTCCAAACGGAGTTGTGTGCCAGCAGCCAGAAAACCCTGAAGCACAAGCATAGTTGCAGGGTGGACACCTACGGCGGCCAGTCCTGTGTTTCGTGCCCTACCGTATCTCAAACGAAACCCACCACGCCTGGATGGAAACGAAAAGATTGGACGACCAGCAATAACGTCATCCATGAACCCAGCGGATTTCATCTCAGATTTTTTACGAAATTCCTTTAGCCAATCCCACCCTTGAATTCCGAGCTTCTCGATAATAGTCAAAACTTTCAGAGCCCTCCCAACAACACCATCATTTACAACTCTAAGCGCTCCGCCTCTCACGCGATTGGTCTCTATTCGCGGAAGGTTTCGGAAAGAAGAAACTTCGATGGGGTCAGACTCTGTGCCTGTCACTTCCACAGGAAGCCATTGAAGTGCCTTCCGCAACTCTCCATCCGAAACGTGATATTGGAAGCGACTCGCGGAACGTTCATAAAGCCTCACCTCTTCAATGAAGCGAGAAATTTCCTGATCTGTAGGCTTATAGCGGTCAAGCCCTAAGAGTCGCCGCACAAAATCTCCAACAACCAACGTCAAAGCTTGATCCGTTCCGCCAGCAGACCTAATTGGGCCTGCAAAGTAAATTGCAAGGTAACGTGTCCGATCGTGGTTTGTTTTGATTTCCACTCTGGCAACCCCTTGTAGGGGTGCCGCCGTAAGCCCTTCAGTGAAAATTGCAAGGGCGGTGCGTATGGCTTGCTCAGCTGCAGCTTTTGCCTCCATGTGCTCGAATTTGCCATAAACAATTTCTTCTGCGATCTTGAAGGCTAATTCTTCTCTTGGAAGCTTTGCGCTTAACTCTCTTATGCTTTCAGCAACGCCTTTTGGTCCCACAAGGCCTTCTACAAGGTCAGCTAGGTCTTTTGCAACTTTGCATTCGGGTTTTAGCGCTGGGTCCAGCCCCTTTTCTCGAGCTTTTTGGCTTATTGCATATAGTTGTTCAAGCTTGTTTTCCAAGGTTTGCATGTATTGTCGATAAGCCTCGCTCATATGGCTGTTCAAGCTATGCCTCCGCAAATCATTCTCTTTGTCATAGTTTATTTTGGTTTCGGGACACGAACAAATCAAAAAGCAGCGATGTCGAACGTCTCTATTCCGTGTGAATTCTACATAAAAATATCGTAGACCACTTTTCCTTTGGGCGACCAGTTGCCTTCTGATAGGCTTCTTTAGCAATTTTGTTTCGCTTTTCAACGCATTCTTTACAGCGAGTATGCCTCAAATCAGAAGGTCCGTCACACACACCGCAATTAAGTATTAGAACTTCGCCTAAACCCATCAACGTGGCCCATGCATATTCATGTTCATCATATTGCGGCTCAAAGTCGGGCCAGATATCATAAACAGTTTCATCCCCAAAAATCTTCTTCAACGCACTAAAATAGTTTTCAAAAGCCGTCAAGGGGCTTTCACGGCCTGCCGCGTCTTATACCTTCAACAATTTCAGAAACTTTGTGCTTAACCTCTATGTTTTCAATAACGTTGCCCGTAACAATTATGTCTGCCCCTGCAGACGCTGCAGCTAAGGCCTGTGTTCTAGACTTTACGCCACCTCCAACAATTAAAGAAGCATTGATGTACCGTTTGACAACGCGTATCATCTCGGGAGGAACCGGTTTTCTGGCACCGGATCCAGCCTCCAAATATATGAAACGCATGCCCAAATACTGCCCGGCTAATGCATGAGCAGCAGCAAGTTCAGGCTTATTGTACGGAACTGGGACTGCCTTGCCAACAACACCGGCTGTGCCACCGTCGCCAACAATTATGTACCCCATAGGAATCGGTTCTAAACGGTATTTCTTTATCATAGGTGCTCCTAACACTTGAGCGCCCATCAAGAAGTAAGGATCAGAGGAGTTTAGTAGGGACATGAACCATATAGCATCAGCATAACGACTTATACCCGTCACGTTGTTTGGAAAAAGAATTATTGGAATTTTCACGGTGCGCTTAACAGCCTTGACAACATTATCTAGATGTATAGTAGAAGTGAATGTTGAACCGCCGACCATTATGGTTGAGGTCCCACTTAACTTTGCCTTGCTAGCGATTCTAGAAGCTTGTGGAGGCGTTACCTTTTCAGGGTCTATAAGGGTTATGTGAATGGCACCCTCGGACTCGATTTTTTCAAGCAAATATTTTTCCACACGCCCTACCATAATGACCAACCTAATTATGCACCTTTAATCTCGGTTGTGGCGGTTCTTCTGGAGCCGCCATAAAGCTTGTCCGTGAACATGCAGTAAATGTCAATCTCGCCCTGCGCGGGCTTAGCCTGAAATTCCTCTTTTAAGCCGCAGCTGCCGCAGCCAACAATCGCGCGGCCTTCCTCGCGGAAAATTTCGACCCTAACAGCTTCCTTCCCACACTTTGGGCAAGAGAAGAATTTGGGTAAGTGTTTCTTGGGAATGTGGACGACTTTTCTTCTCCTTCGCCCCATTTCTAGATACTTCCATACAGTCTTTGAGTATCTATGTCTGTCCTTAAATACTTGCCTATAACCATAAAACAATAAAGGGTGCACCCGCTTGAAATTGACACCTTCAGTTCTGCATTTAGACTGGGTAGAAGTGGAGACAAAAATAAAACGGTTCATTAAGGACTGTGTGGAAAAATCTGGAGCAAAAGGCATAGTTTTGGGGTTGTCTGGTGGAATTGACAGCTCCACAACAGCGGCGCTTGCTGCGTTAGCAGTAGGCGGGAAAAGGGTTTTAGGGTTAATACTGCCAGAAAAGGAAACATATAACGCTAAAGATGTCGAGCATGCAAAGCTTGTTGCAGAAAAGTTTGACTTCAAAAAGGAGACAGTTGATATTACTTTAAGTTTAGAAGCCTTCTATAATTCAATTCCCGTTTTCGACCCATCCGACAACACGTGTAAAGGCAATATAAAGGCGAGAACACGAATGGTTTACATGTATTATTATGCTAACAAGCTTAACATGCTTGTCTGCGGAAGCTCGGACAAATCAGAAACAATGATGGGTTATTTTACGAAGTGGGGAGATGTTGCAGCAGACATATCGCCAATAATGGATCTGTACAAGACGCAGGTTCGAAAACTAGCACAACACATAGGCATCCCAAACGAGATATTGTCAAAACCATCCTCGCCAGCGTTATGGCCAGGACAACTTGCAGAAGAGGAGCTCGGCATGAAATATGAGTGCCTCGACCTGATTCTTTATGGGCTTGAACATTTTATGAAGACGGAGGAAATAGCAGAACAGTTGGGCGTGGAGAAGGAGCTTGTGGATGGGATAAAAAGCAGATGGCTTTCTACAGAACATAAAAGGCGAATGGTGTTAACAACAAAAATTGGATATCGAACAATAGGAACAGATTTTAGACTTCCACGCAGTCTACTTTAGACCATTAGGAGAGGATAATACCTGAGAGAGAAACTCAAAGTAGCCCTCGCGCAAATAAGCTGTAAGCGTGGAGACAAAGCAGAAAACATAAGAAAAATGGAGGAAACTGTGCGTAAAGCCAAAAAACAAGCCGCAAACCTTGTAATTTTTCCTGAGCTTTCATTGACGGGTTACGTGGTTAGAGATCAAATCTATGAACTAGCGGAAACAATACCTGGGCCGTCAATTAAAACCATGGAAGACATAGCCAGAAAAACAAAAACACACATTGTCTTTGGCATGCCAGAATTAAGCGAAAAAACACAAGCCACTATTTACAATGCAGCAGTTCTCGTAGGGCCTCAAGGCTTCATCGGAAAATATAGAAAAATGTATCTTCCAACGCACAGTGTCTTCGAAGAGAAGAGATATTTCCGCCCTGGATATCAAACCGCAGTTTTTGACACAGAACTTGGAAGCATCGGCTTAATCATATGCTACGACATTTTCTTCCCGGAAGTAAGTCGGTTAACACGCCTGAAAGGGGCGCAATTGATAGTCTGCATTTCGGCCTCACCGGCGGTTCGGCGAATGTTTTTTGAAACATTAACTGTTGCAAGAGCAATCGAAAACACGGCTTTCTTAGCCTACGTGAACCTTGTGGGCATAGAAGATGGATTGCAGTTTTGGGGAGGAAGCAGACTCATCGGACCTCAAGGGAAAATTCTTGTGAAGGCAAAATATGACGAAGAAGATTTAGTGACGGACGAAGTCGATTACGCAGATATCAAGTCGGTTGAAACTTTCGTTCCTACATTGAGGGATTTACGCCCAGAATTGTTCGAAAAACTGAAGGAAAGCGCAGAGAAGCTCTAAAGGAGAGTTATCTGAACTTTTTCGCGGCTTTTTCTATGCGGTTCAATGCTTCTTCCAGCTGTTCATATGCGGCAGCATAGGAAATTCGGATGTAGCCTTCACCGTTACTGCCGAAAGCGGAACCAGGAACCGCGGTGACGCGGGCTTCTTTTGCCAAAAAGTCTGCAAACTGTTCTGACGCCATGCCAAAATTTTTTATGTTTGGGAAAACGTAGAAAGCGCCTTTTGGAAGCGTGCAGTTAAAGCCTTCAATCTCGTTAAGTCTCTTGTGAACCAGGCGCCGCCGCCTATCAAATTCTCGCACCATATCCTTAACAAAATCTTGCGTTCCCTCTAACGCGGCTAATGCTACATATTGGGCTAGGCTATTTACGCATGCAACCGTGTACTGATGTGCGAGCCAAAGAGGAGAAATCAGTTCTTTTGGTCCATAAACGTATCCAACCCGCAAGCCTGTCATAGCATAAGTTTTAGAGAAAGAATTAACAATCAGTGTGCGTTCGCGCATCCCTGGAAAAGTTGCAAGGCAGTAGTGCTTGGCACCGTCATAAATTATCTTCTCATAAACCTCATCAGAAATCACAATCATGTCACGTTCAACAGCGATCCTCGCCAAGGCAGCAGCGTCATCATGCGAAAGAACCGCACCACTGGGATTATTAGGAGAATTAAGAATCATCACGCGTGATTTATTCGTGATTAGTGACATCACACCATCAACAGAGGGTTTAAACTCATTCTTCTCCAACATGGGAACAGAGACAGGGACACCACTTGTCAACAAAACCCCGGGTTCATAGCAAACAAATCCCGGATTCGGAATCAACACTTCTTCACCGGGATTTACCAAGCCAAATAGCGCCAAGAAAATTGCCTCTGTCCCGCCGACAGTAATTAATATTTCAGAATTCGGGTCGTACTTGAGACCATATTCACGGTGTGCCTTCTCAGCTAAAGCCTGGCGAACTTCTGGAATCCCGTTAGTTGGTTCATAATGCGTTTTACCTTCTCTTGCGGCTTTCCAGCCCGCATCTAAGGCGTGTTTGGGAGGCGTAAAGTCCGGTTCGCCTACACTCAAATTAATAACGTCGACCATTTCTTGGGCTAAAGCGAAAAAGCGGCGTATTCCAGAGGGTTTTATGTGTTTTAGGCGTTCAGCGGGTTTAAAGATTGAAACCATGCGATATCCCTCGTTATGCATTGTTTCCCTCAGCATAAAATGTTTATGTTCGTAAACTGCCGACAAATGCGTGAACTTTCGATAATGTTAAAAGAGCCAGCTCGTATACAAAACTGTATCCGTTGGATAGAACTCGAAGAGGGAAGAATTTGAAACTGAGAGAAGGTGTCCAATCGTGGCTGACGAGCTCGCTGAACGACCCAATTGTAAAAATACTCGCCAAAAACAGTCACTTGACTAAAACACAGCTTGAAACGCTACTTATTGATATTTTATCCGAAAATATTGCTGGGAAACCGTTAAAATACGAAGAAAAAGCCAGGTTGAGGCTAACGAAGGCAAAAATAAGCCGCGGCGCTTTTAACAGGACTCTAAGGCAGGCGAAAGAAAACGTCATAGGCTCGATTTATACCGTACTGCTTTTAGGGTACTTAGGAGTCTTCGAAAACACAACTCTAGACCCCTACCTGGAGATAGCGAACAAATTACAAGGATATGTCGACGCGTATAAAAACATGCCAAACAAAAGTGGAGAACTGAATGAACATCTAAAAGTCATAGAAATGATACGAGAAGAGCTTGAAACAAGCCTAAATCGTCTCTCAAATCCGTCGGAAGGCACGATGTGATGTCACACATCACGTAGGACGCGAATTAAAATAACGTCAATGACGGGTAAACGCATGCCAGCTAAAACAAGAAAAAGGGTGCAAACTTAAAAATACCCCAAAAGCGAAGATTCCCACGCACGCCCGAATATTGCCTCAGCCAATGTTTGCCTGTATTTTGAACTGTGATGTGTGACATCATGGAAACTCTAAATCATGCCACACACCATAAGTTTTAAATCTTTTATGATAAAACTGTGATATGTGATGTAACATGAGCGAATCACGCATAATCACAGATGAATCACGAGGTGTGTACTTTGACTGAAGTTTTACTGATTCTTTTAGGTGTTTTGCTTGCTGCAACTGTTAGTGCTGCGGCTGAATATTATAGGCAACTCCGCAGGGTTCAGAAGGAATATGAGAGGGCGAGGGAAGCTGTTGAAGACATCGTTTTGAGTTTTAATAGGCAGCTTAAGCAGGAAGCCAAAAAGCTGGAGATTGTTGCATACAAGGTTGAGGCAGTCTCCTCTAAAAGTGATAGGACTCTCAAAAAGGCAGAGGAAGTTGAGAAACGCTGGCTTACTTTAGAAGCTGAAATCGGTGCAGCTTTAAAAGATAGGGAGAAGATGTTGGTAAGGTTGGATGAAGTCGATAAGAAAGTAGGTGATGCTGTTGCGTCACAGGTGACGTTGGCTGCGAAAATTTCCGAAATAGAAGAACAAGCAAGGCGTTTCTCTACGGTCTCTGAGGCAAAAGGTGAGGCAGTGATGCCCATAAAAAGGGAGAAGGCCATCGCTCCATTGACTGAAACCGAGTTATCCGCGCTAGAAATGTTGGCTCTAGAGGGACCTAAGACGGCACCCGAGATTAAGGATAAGATCAAGCTTAGCCGGGAGCACACGGCGAGGTTGATGAAGAATCTTTACGAAGAAGGTTATTTGGAAAGAGAAACTAGCAAAATTCCGTTTAAGTATAGTGTTAAGAAAGAGATGGAAAAACTTTTGAGAAAAGCGGGAAGCGAAGCCGCATAGTAGACTATAAGGAAAGAGATTCTTGTCCGCTCAGTTGTTTAAGGCGTTTCTCCATCTCTGACAGACTCTTTGAATCTGAAAGCCCGTAGTCTTTCTTTCCCCTTTTGTCTAAATATTCCGGATAATGCGTCACCCTTATCGGTACAGCAAACCTGATTTTTGGTTCAGATATGAGTAAGGCCTCACCAACATCGAGCATCTTTATTTCCGTGTCGCTGTACTCTAGATAAGGCGTGTTTTCAGTTAGATACGATCTGTCTTTTCGCAGCTCTGTCTTCATAATGACCTTTGTCCACAATTCAGCGAAAACATCAAAGTTAATCCTTGAAGGCCTCGGCGTCACAGCGTTAAGTCCAACTCGGTATTTGCGATACGTTAGGGCGACGTCGGAAAATATAGTTCTCGGCTTATTCGGGTCCAGAAATTCATGCGCCTCTTCAAGCGTTATAAGAAGCGTGGGAAGTTTCTGCCACTCTTCGTAATTTTCTTCCCACATGCGCTTATAATGCTGTGCGACGGCTGATGCTGTGAGACATGTGACCTTGTTCTGTTCTTCAGAGCTTATCCCTGAGATGTCTACGAGGCAGGTTATTCCTTTACATATATTCTGAGTGACACTGTCAACAAAGCTGTAATCGGATGCTGGAAAGAGATCGTGGGAGAGTGATGACAATTTTAGCATTAGAGCTTCAATCACATCCTTCTTTTTGTAGTCTGCGAGGCCCCCCACTCCAGTGTGTCCTTCTGCTCCATAAATTTCTCTAGTTTCCTGAATCCAAATCTTTCCCAATCTTTTATACAACTTCTGAGCAACCCTAAATTGAGGAAGACTCACGTCTGTGAACAGAGTCCGTAGCTTCTCCGGAGTAATCGTGAATAAGCCTACAGTCATTTTCCCATCTCGTGCAGAATAATGTTGAACCTTACTATGGAACAATGGATGGTCTTTCAAGCCTTTTTGTGGCTTAATTCCCTTTCCTTCGAGAAGCTGACCGGCGAAGTCAAAAATGAGAGCCACTGTTTTAGGGCTGTTATCGATAATTTGGGCATTTATAATTAGTTCGGTGTTTGTTTTTCCAGAGCCAGTCATTCCAAACATGCCCATCATTAGAGGTATGGCTTCAATGTTTATTCCAGCTGATCCTAACAGCTGCTCTCCAGAGCGGAGGCGTCCTACTTCTAGCTCCCCAGAGAGTTTGAGGATAGAGCAGTCCTCTTCGCTTGCAGTGTAAACTTTGTCTTTGTAGTTCGGGTTGAACGTTGGAGAGCGCACTTTACCTTCTCTCTTCTCCAAGAAGAGAATAGCCTCGATGCTTCTATAGGCTGAGTATGGACCGAAGGCTTCTCTGCCTTCTGCTTCCCGCAGTTGCTCAATCGTGTCAAGGGTGGAGCTACTCTCGGCGTTAACAACCCTCGCGTAGAAGCTTCTTTCACCCGAGTCAATTCGAACGATTTGCCCAAAAGAAAGGTTGCCCCCTTTATTGAGAAAGAAAGATACTGAGTCTCCCTTCGTTCCGCACACAAACCCTATAGGTTCAGAATTGCTCACCCCACCACTCCCAATCAAATGCATGTTTAATTCCGTGAAGCTCATCAGCAAAGCTACAAGCAAGCTCTTCCCTGTGTAGGGCTTCTAGCAGATCAACGTTGCGCAGTGTTTCCTCAACTTGATCATGATAAGAAAGCAGCATGGTGTCAGAGGGCGCAGAAAACTCGTGAGCTAGCCAAAGAGCTATAGGGTATCCAACACACCTCGGGTCCTCGGATATGCGGGTTAAAGGAGAAAGCAGTTCACTGATTTCTCGGGTAGTTAAATACTCCATTATGTCACAACGAAAGACACGGGGACTCACCCCACATAATTTTACAACTGCGATGTCTCCGTATAGGTGTTTGTGTATGTCGGCTTTTCTCACAGGATGGTAAACCCAAATATCATAAGGAGACATAGTGTACGTAGTAGCTATGAAATCTCTCCCCATTTCATCGTGCAGTGAAGGTGAATTTTTACTTATAGCGAGAAGGTTGATTCCATCCTGTTCACATTTTTCATAAAGCGATACCTGAAATTTCCTTTCTCCACCGAAATAGCTGCCGCCATCAAGCAAGAGGTACATGCAGCGTACATCCTCATGTACGTCGCATCTTTTGAACGCATTATCTGAAAGAAGGCTCAAGGCAATTTGGCTTTCCATCCCTATTCTGAAGTCCTGCAAAAAGCTGCGACGTACATGTACGTCGCCGACCGCAGTGTATATCCTTTCCTTGTAGCCCCAATCAACGTCACGTTCTTTGACTGAAGCGTATGCCGCTCGCATGAGGTAGATACCCCAGTTGTTCGCTCTCTTGAGGGTCCTTGTCGAACAATCAACAGCAACGAAACTTCCAGAAAATCTAGTTATCCTTTTCAAGGGTTTTATCAAAGAAACATCAGGTTTGGCAGATATAACTGGCTCTTCTCTCACCTCAATTGAGCCTGTAACTCTTCCTTTGTCTACGTAAAACTTGAGTTTCTTCTGCATATCAGCGAAGTCTGTTTTAACATTCTCGTCCATCTACGGTGCCTTCCACCCATTGGGTTTGATGTTCCAAACCTTTTAATTTGTAAAATTGTTGCACCCTTGCTTATTATGTTTTGTTATATCTTCTATTGTCAATATAACCCCTTTTCCCCATAGTGCCCAATAAAGGTTCGCAGCACCCCTACTATTATATTTGCTGTTTAAGCGCGGCTTGCGGAAAACTTAGCGCTACCTTGTATTTTAACCGGTTAGAGGTTCCCGCCTTCACAAGTATTCCTTTGTTTGCCATCCTAGCGAGATAGGTTGCCATAGTGCTAAGGCTTATTGGTTCTTTAAATTCCTGTTCGAAAACCGATTGAGCTTCTTTCGATGAGAACCAGACAATTGGAAAATGCTTTTGAATCAGCATACGAACCTTGTCACATTTAGAAAATTCGTTGCTGGCGATCGAAGGATTGATGCCAGGGTTGCCCCCGCCACTTGGCATTCCGCCTAACAGCTCAACTAAATCTAAGAGCCGAAGAGCCTTCTCTCTAGTTATTTGCCCCTCAAAGGCTATCGTATACTTGTTACCTTCGTTATCGAATAGCTCGACACGCATTTTTCTGGCTGGCATCAAACAGCATAACCTTTAGGCAAGGGTTCACAATTTTACAGTTCACAAGTTATAGGTGTTACGGTGAAGAGCCAAGAAGCAATAAGTTTGTTTTAAGCGGGAAAACAGAAAAGAGGAGAAAACTCCAGTGTTTCTATCTTTACTGACTTCACAGTCTCTCTAAACAACAAATCAAAACAAATTAAGTTCCAGACCTAGATCTCCAGTAGAAAGGGAGGGGTGGCCTTTTCACAGAAAAGAGACATAAAAAAGTTAATGGGGGGGAAAAGAAGGTTGAAAAAGACGCACTATCAAGTTAATTTCACAAGGATTTGCAAAATGTGAGTCTAAACTAAGGCAAAGACATTGAGTTAGTTAATCTACCGTGGTTAGGCATAGAGCAGCAAAGAATTAGAAACGTAAAAGGTAAAAGGCAAGAATCAGAAAACATGTTTACAGCCGTTAAAGAATATCGAGGAGACAGTGGCACCCCTCTGTTTCCATTGGAGAAGAAAAACAGGCTATGTATTGTATGTTTTAGGCAAAGTTTTCTGGTAAATATCTAAAATCTTTAATAGCAACAATTATAATTTCTACCGTTGTTCTTACCTTTCAGAGTATATTTCTTCTTTAAGATAGAAATCAACATTGTTTGTAACAATCAATACAGATTTCCAGTGGAAATTCTGGGGGGAGTCTGTCATTTTTTCTCGCGTTCGTTCCATTGTGTTTGCTTCTCTTTTAGGATTCTTGTATTATAGATTTAGTTTTCTGTACTGCAGAGCTTATCTTCTCCACAAGAAAATGAGGCGTTACCTTTGAACTTAACTGAGTGATTACAATGGACGACACTAATATACTTGACGAGGTCTTTGAAAAATTTGTTGGCAACGCCCAGGTCTTCAAGAATAGAGAAGTCTTACGCCATGATTACTTACCCGAAAGGTTGCCACATCGAGAAGAACAGATTAGGCAGCTTGGAGAAACGGTGGCCCCAGTTCTGAAGGGCGCGAGAAGCTCCAACGTCTTCATCTATGGAAAAACCGGAACAGGTAAGACAGCTGTAACAAAGTACGTGCTCAGTCATCTTCAAGCTAAGGCAAAGGAATTCAATGCGCCTGTCAAATTCTGCTGCGTGAACTGCAGTATGGCAGGATCTGAATACCGTGTCTTCGCGGGGTTATGCCAAAGCATAGGCATATCTGTTCCTTTTACAGGACTCTCTGTAGGGGAAGTTTTTGACAGATTCAAGACCGGGTTGGATGGTTCCGGGGTCGTTTTTATTATCGTTTTGGACGAAATCGACACATTAATAAAAACACGCGGTGACGGTCTCCTTTATGAGTTAACAAGAATAAATGAGACGTTACTTAACAGCAAAGTATCCCTAGTCGGCGTATCCAACGACCTTCGGCTGAAGGAATTTCTCGACCCTCGTGTTTTTAGCTCGCTTAGTGAAGAAGAAATCGTTTTTAGGCCCTACGACGCTAATGAATTGAGGAATATTCTTCTTGAACGGTCCCAATTGGCATTTTATGATGGTGCCTTGTCTGACGCCGCAGTAAGCCTTTGTGCCGCCTTAGCGGCTGCGGAGCATGGTGATGCTAGGCGAGCTTTGGACTTGTTGCGTGTGGCTGGTGAAGTTGCTGAGCGAAAAGGTGCAAGTGTTGTGGTTGAAGAACATGTTCGAGAGGCTGAAAGGAACATTGAACACAATCGGGTTGTTGAAGCTCTTAAAAATCTAACTTTACATTCAAAACTTGTGGTTCTAAGCGTCTACCATTTGAATAAGGCAGATGTTCGCCGCGCTATCAGTGGCGAAATCTATGATGTTTATGGTGAGATCTGCAGTGAATTGGGGGCCACGCCCTTAACACAGCGCCGTTTTTGCACGCTGGTGAACGAACTTGATTCCATGGGATTGCTCAACGCGAAGGTCATAAGCATGGGAAGGTATGGGCGCACAAAAAAGATTCGGCTAGAGATAGCCCGTACTCTTATTAGAGATGTTTTTGCTAATGACAGTAGACTTGGACGCCTGGTTGACTATGAGCCAAGATGCCTTTCGAAACATGTTGACAATAGGAGTTGAAGACGGAAGTTTCCAGAAAGGCATAACGCAAAAGGCCCTTCTTGCAGCGGTCTTGCTTAGAGGGTTAAAAGTTGAAGACGTAAGGGTCACGAGAATAGCTGTTGACGGCTTAGATGCAACACAAAAACTCCTTGAATTATTGAATAAGTGGAGGTTTGATGGTGTTCTTCTAGCTGGTGTATCTTTTGCAGGCTTTAACATAATCGACCCAACGGTAATTCATGAAAAATTCGGGAAGCCAGTTGTCATCGTAACACGTACAAAACCGGACAACAAAGCGGTAAAGCGCGCTCTACAACGGCATTTTGAGGATTGGCAGATACGCTGGGAAGTGTTCAGCCATTTGGGCTCAGTTCATAAGATTATTGTTTTACCTAGTGAATCGGCAGTCTATGTTGAAACTGTAGGGATAGGCGTTAAATGGGCTTGTAACCTTATACGGGCTTTGTCTGTCTGGGGTAGGGTTCCTGAGCCAATTCGGGCTGCGCGATTGATTGCGCGTGGTCTCTCCTAACTGAACGGAATGACTGTCACTTCCAGTGTTTGAAGGTTTACCACCGGAACTTTTCCCGGTGTTGGAACCAATCCGAGCCTTCGCATGTAATCTGTTTGTTCCTGCCATCCGCCTGAGTTTACAACCAAAACTCCTCGGTAATTGCTATATCCTAAAACGTGGACGTGGCCAGCGTGGAAGATGTCTGGAACATGTTCTATAACTAGGAAGTCTCTATTTTCAGGGGATAATGGTGTTTTTCCACCGTAAACCGGTGCCAAATGGCGGCTCTGCAAAAGCAGTTTCATCGCCTTTTCTGGATGATCGAAGTCTATGTTTGGAACTGTGGAGATAATATCGTCCAAGCTGCGCCCGTGATAGAGCAGTACCTCTACATTGTGGAGGCTGAGAAGACATGGGTTTCCAATAGAATGGACGCTTCTTGATTCTTGCAGTGTTTTCAGGAAGGTGTCTGATATTGCGGGTTGAGGCAAGGCTTTCCTGGGCGCGTCATGGTTTCCAGGTATTATTATGATTTCCACATGATCGGGGATTTGTTCTATGTATTTGGCGGCAAGCCTATACTGTTCGTCGACATCTTTTATCGCCAGTTCTCTTATCTGGTTGGGATAAACTCCTATCCCGTCTACAACGTCGCCCGCTATCAGAACGTATTTGACGTGGGCTGCTATCTCCCTCATTTTTTCGTTCCCGTATTTGCCGTTGAGCCATAATACGAAGCGGTTGTAGGCTTCTCTCTGGAATTTTGTGCTGCCCACATGCATGTCAGAGGTAAGTACGGCATAAACCGGAATTGGGGCTTTATGTTGCGGTTTTTGGGCTATATCGGGTAATATGATGTCTTCAACAATTAGAAGGCTGCTTCTTGTTTTAACGACGCTTAAGCATACGACTTGGTCAAGCAGAAGCAACCTTGCTTTTTTGAGAAGTTCCTCTGAGGCGTTTTGCGGAACAAGCACAATGGCGTTTGCGTGCAAATCTTCAATGGTTAGCAGTATTTTCTGTTTTGATTCTCTCTTTTCCGTTATCATACCAATCATTTTGAGTCTAGCGGTCGCCGGAGCCTTTAGGGCGTCCATAACAGACGCTGCACTTTTGACGTCCATCCGCTGTCTCAACAGCTTTTCTATTCGTTTGAACCTATCTCGGAAGTATTCTAGGTAATCCGCTATTGTTCCGCTTGAGCTTAGCTTGCTAGCTGGGTCCTCAATTATTTTGATGCTTGCTTCAACTTCTTTTGCGTAGGGGCGAAATTGCATTTTTCCTTCTGTTAATTGCGGTTTTGGCAATATTTGGAGCTGCTCTTCTAGTGGCTTCATGAGAATTTCTTTTGCTGGTTCTGACTCTTTTGCTAGCTGTTCCAGAAAGCTCCTGTCGATAAATAATGGCTTCTCTTTCAGGTTTTCTATTTTCTGTATTGCCTTGTTTATGATTTCTGTTGGATCTTCTGTTGCCGCTATCACGCTTAAGAATTCGAAGGCTTCTTTGTTGAGTTGGTATCCTGCCGAGATTGTTAACTCTACGGCTTTTTGCAGTTTTTCAGTTTCACTCATATTTGGATTGTTCTCCAATCTTGCTTTTTCGGGATTACTATGTAGCCTTCTTCTTCATCTCCTATACTTTCTGTTCGATTCCGTGTGTGGAGGTATGCGGTTAGGGCAGAGGTTACTGCGTCGATCTCGTGCGGCGTCAATGTGCGTGTTTGAAGGTCTCCTTTTAACCCTATAGTCGTTACGATTGTTTGAATTTTTCTCCAGTCTTTTGATGGCATGTTTAAGGCTTTGCGCGTTGATGTGGGATGTACTTCTATTGTCTTGTGTCCTTCTTCTGCTATTAACTTGTTTATTTTCACAGCGCGTACTGTGAGCTTTTTCATTGCTGGGAGGCTCGGCGGAAAAACTCGATATCCTTTTCTTATCATTTCCCTATCAGCATTTCTTAGTATTCCCTCTTTTGGAAGTCTGAAGGGAGCGTCAATCGCGATGAGTGACGGTTCGCAACGGGCGATGCCTCTTAAAATTTCGTTATCCGCATAAACTAAGCTTGTTTCTACTGTCCTATCCTTCCAGAGAGCCCATCCTGTAGGGTTTTCTGGTTTTCCAGCTAGGTCTATACCGATTATAACTTTATTGTTCAATTCTTAACACCGGCATCCATGTTTATATATTCGGTTTTTGTTTAGATGCCTTAATATTCCAGTTTCGAAAATCTTTGTTGGATGGTGCTGGGAATGAGTATAGTTCGCAAGGTTCAACGCACTCCGAGCGGCACATTTTTCGTTTGTATACCTAAGTCTTGGGCTGAACGCTACGGTTTAGATCGAGGTTCAGTTGTGTCTCTTAGCGAAACCAGTGACGGTCGGCTTCTTATTGATTCTAGATACGGGCCTGAGCCCTCCCCCCACACTGTTACTTTAAAGCCCGGTCCCCTTTTAAGCCGTGAGGTCATAGGGGCTTATCTGCTTGGCTTTGACATTATTCGTGTTGAGGCGAAGGAGCGTATTAGCTTTGAGGTGCGAGACGTAATCAAGAAGACAGTTAGCCGCTTGATAGGGTTAGAGATTGTTGAGGAGGACTATTCAAAAATTGCTTTGCAGTGTTTGCTGGACCCGTCAGGTTTTCTACCGGAGAAGATTCTCCGCCGTGGCTATTCAATTGCTGCTAGTATGCACCGCGATGTTGTTAACTCTTTCATTGATGGAGATTTGCAGCTGGCCCGAAGCGTTATAGCACGTGACGACGAGGGTAACAGACTTTACTTCCTTCTGGTTCGCATTTTGCGTACAATAATTCAAAATCCAAGTTTAAGCGACAAAGTTGGTGTTAGCCCAATTGAATGCCTCGATTACCGTTTGGCAGCGAGTCTAGTGGAGGCGATTGGTGATGAATGCGTTCGTGTAGCACTGAAAACTATTGAATTAAAGGGAACGAAACTTGCAGATGACCTAAAGAAGTTATTTGTTGACCTTCACATGCTTTGCTTTGGCGCCCATGAAGACGCCTTAAAAGCCTTTTTAACGAGGGATATTGCCTTGGCAGAAGGTGTGCGGACGATGCGAGAAAAGATGGAAAAAGCATTTGCTAGCATTGAGAAAGTTGCTAGGGCACAATCGCTTGATATTGTGCCGCAAATCCTAGCGATAGCTTCATTTTTGAGGCAAATCTACGAGCACACTGTAGATATAGCAGACTTAGTGATGCCGAAGGAACTATGACCTGTCTTATCTAAAGGAAAAGGTATCTACTTTTTGTGGTGCTTTAGCTAACGAAACATGCTCACTCATTCTTATTTCATCAGTGTACTGTACTTCGCCGCTTATGTTACAATAAGATTCAATGATTATGCTTTCACCGTAAATGTTGTCTGCGTGTGCCCCGCTTCTTAGAAGAATCTTTTTTCCGTAAATGCTTTCTACACGCGCTTCTCTTCCAATAATGACTTGATCTGCCTTTATTGGTCCGCGGACCTCGCCTCTTCTTCCAATTTCAACAAGATATGCATTCACGCCTTCACCAGTAGCTGTTGAGCTGCCAACTTCTACATGTTCTTCTGCCGTAACTTTCCTTGCGCGCAGCAGCCCACCGATCTCAATGTTCTTTGCTGTAATCTCTCCGCTGGCATCCACTCTTCCTCCTACCTCTAAGGTTCCTGAAAGTTTCAAGGGCCCATCGATGTCAACTTTGCCTCCCACTTCCATATTACCGCCTTGGGCTAAACCTGTTATCTCTACTATGCCGCCTACTTCAATCTCTTCGAACTCTAGGTCGCCTTCAACTTTGAATGAGCCTCCGACCTCTATATCCTCACCCTTATTTTTGCCAGTGAGCTTTGCGGCTCCGCCTACGTCTATCTTCCCGAACTCTAGCGGATTGCTTGATGCGAAGGTTCCGCCTACGTCTATTTCGCGGATCGTTCCTCCTGAAACTGTTGCTGTGCCTCCTACTTCCAGGTTTTTGATGTCGGCTCTGGATCCAATTGAGAGGCTTCCGCCTACCTCTATGTTTTGCGCAGTTACTTCTCTTTTGGCTTCGAAGGTTCCACCAATTTCTATGTCCTCAGCTTTTACGTTTCCGTCGACTTTCAGGCTTCCTCCCACATCAACCTCGTCAACCGCAAAGTCTTTGCTTATATACAACAAGTCATCTACGTCGACATCTTTTGCCGTCATTTTTCCATAAACTTCCAAGCTTCCGTCTTCAACTTCAACAGCGTTTCTGATTTCTAGGTCTCCTCGAATTGTCACGGTGTCTTCGGCTTCGAGGTTTTCTGCGTATAGGTTACATTCAAAAGTGTCGTCTCCTTCGCAATAAATTGTGCCTGAAACCTTCACTGTTGACGGTGTTCCAGTTCCCTTTACGACTGCATGTCTGCCTACGACCAAGTCTCCGTCAATCGTGTCTAGTGTTACCGTGCTGCGTGAAGGGATAGATATTTTATTGTTCATTTTTGCACCCTTTATTCAGATTTCTTTGTCACTTTAAAAAGGGGACTCACATTATGTGACTGCTGTTATACTACTGGAGCATCCAAGCTCTTCTGAATGAAGCTGCCAATGCTTCTGCTTTTGCTTTTTCTTGCTCAGCACGTACACTATCATCTTTGACTACTTCGCTTAATTCACCTTTTATTTGATGTGCCATTTTTACCACCTCATTTTCTCATTGAAAAGTGTTAACCATTTGAAACCCTTAAAAGGCGACGCACATGATGAGAACGCGCTTTGTAGTTACAAATTGTGACTGCTGTTTATTCTCCTAATGCGGCGAAGAACTTTCGCATGCGCTTGAATGTTTCCAGATATTCCAGTCCCCATTTTGTCGCTCTATATTTCTTCAAATTATCCACAGTCACTTCGTTGATGAAACCATGCGCCACTAGAAAGTCCAACTCTTTCTTTGTTCGATCCACTGGCATGTTTGCTCCATAGGAAACTCTTGTCAATGAGCAGAGCCCTTTTCTGGCGATAGCACCAATTATGTCAGCATAAATGTCGTATTTTGTTCGTCTTCGCTCACCCGACAAGATGACGCTTCCCCGAATTGCACTATTATTAAATGTTGCAAGCTTAATCTTAATTGTGGTGAATAACGTGCATGCAAAGGTCTCTGGCAGAAAACAATACCATATTGCATGTGGAAAAGGTGACCTAGCGGAGTACTTGCTTGTGCCAGGTGATCCGGACCGTGTACCAAAAATTGCCAGTTATTGGGATTCAGCGCGAGAAATTTCTTGCCACCGGGAGTTCCGTGGTTTTACTGGCAAATATAAAGGAGTTCCAATCTCCGCCCTGTCAAGTGGTATTGGTCCGGCTTGCATGGCCATTGTGATTAATGAGGCTTCTCGCATAGGTGCGCGTACGTTCATTCGCGTGGGCAGTACAGGCGCCATACAGAAAGATATACGCTGCGGCGATTTGATTATTTCTTCTGCTGCCGTACGCCTTGACTGCACAAGCAACTGTTACATTACGCCTGAGTATCCCGCGGTTGCCAGTTACGAGATTTTGTTGGCTTTGATTGAAGCGGCTGAAAGCTTAGGCGTGAGCAACTACCATGTTGGCGTAACAGCCACAACAGCAGATTTTTATGCCGGACAAAGCCGCCTAGCAGTTAAGGAGTGTTCACCGCAGATGGGAGACTTGCTTTCTACAATGCAGAAGGCTGGAGTGCTAAACTTTGAGATGGAAACAGCCACATTATACACTTTAGCAAGCCTCTCCGGGTTAAGAGCAGGTTCTATATGCGCCGTTTACGCTAACAGATGCACAAACGAGTTCAAGCCAGAAGCAGGTGAAGAAAACGCCACAAAAACCGCAAACGAAGCCACTAAGATACTGCACGAATGGGATAAGAAAAAACGCAAAAAGAATAAACAATGGCTTTTTCCGTCGCTCCTATCTAAATAATGAAAACTCTTTTAGAAGACAAACACCCTAGTTTCAATTTGCCGGGGTGGCGGAGCGGTTAACGCGCTGGCCTCGAGATCAATGGCGAATGTAAAAAGGGGCTAAGGATGGAAGAGACAAGTAAGCCAGTGGGCCTTTGGGCTCGCAGGGGTTCGAATCCCTTCCCCGGCGCCGTTTTACCAGTAAATTTAATTAACGCGGGCATGATTTAACATAATTGGTGCTTTGATGGGACGCACAGAAACTATCAAGGATAGGGCAATATACGTTTATCTTCCGTCCGTTAAAATGAAGGGAAAGTGGGAGGAGCACGCCAAGAAACTTGGAGTTAGCATTTCCAAGTTCGTGATTGAGTTTGTGGAGAATTCTCTTATGCAGGAAGAGGAACCCGCCTATAAATCGCGGGAGGAGCTGACAAAAGAAAATGATGAGTTGAGGCAACAAATAAATGAGCTGTCGAAGAAGTGCAGACTTTTAGAGAGGGCTGTGGATAGGTTAGAGGATGAACTGAGAAGGTATAGAGCTAAACCATTCTTAGAAGAGGAGTTTGAAGGTGTTAGGGCTTTCGAAAAAGAATTGATAAATCTGCTTAAAAGTAGGGACATTGTACCTAGCGAAGATATATTTTCGCATCTGGGTGCAGACCCGACGCAATCTGAGATGGTTAGGGCTGTTTCTAGACAGTTGGAAAACTTGGAGGCTTATGGACTTGTGAAATCATCAGCGAGAGGTTGGAAGTGGATAGGATGAAAGCCCAAGCAAGTTTATTGAAGAGTAGGCAGCTGAACAACAAGGGGCTAATTGAAGAATTCCTTCTAGATTGCAAGTTGAGAAACTTTTCGGACGAAAGTATCAGGAGTTATAAGTCGATTTTAAAAATTGCATGCGAATTCTTAAATCGTAATGGATTTTCAATAACAAGCTTGGACAAATATACATTGAAGAAATTGTTGGAACACTTAGTCAATGATCGACATTACTCAGTAAAAACTCTAGAGAATTATTTCTCTGCTCTCTCAACCTTTTTTGATTATTTAGCCTATGAGGGAGTAGTCGGCAGTAATCCAGTTCTTTCTTTCAGGAAGAGGTATATCCGCCAATACAAAGCCAATAGGCACAACGCAGATCCAAGCAGAAAGCTAATTTCTGTGGAGCAGATGAGAATACTGATAAACTCCATTCTTGATCCAAGAGATAAGGCAATAGTTACTCTACTGGCGAAAACAGGAATCCGCCGAAAAGAACTTATTAACATAGACCCTGAGGATATTAATTGGGAAGAGCAAAGCATCCAGTTAAAGCCTCACCCAAAAAGGAGCAATTTAACGATTTTCTTCGATGATGAATGTGCTCGAGTTTTACGACGATGGCTAAATGCGAGGAATGATTATAATGTTCCTTCTAGCTGCAAGGCATTATTTGTTGGTGAGCGAGGGGAACGCCTTGAAAGGCATGGTGTTTATGACATTGTAACAAAGCATGCTGAAAGGGTTGAGCTTCACGACCCTCAAAGCAAAAGGATGGAAGATCATTTCACGCCGCATTGTTGTCGGCATTGGTACACGACCTGGCTTCTGAGAAATGGAATGCTTCGCGAATACGTTAAGGAACTTAGAGGGGACGAAAGAGGAGAAGCCATAGACATTTACCATCACATAGATAAAAAAGAGCTTAGAAGGGCATATTTAGCATGCATACCAAAGCTGGGAATATGAACTATTTTTGGCAGATCTAAATGTGCGAACATTAAGAGTTGGGTTCTGGATGCTGAGATTTTCTTGCAGAATTTGAAGAGGAATTTAGAGCAGAGGTTGCCAAGGAGTTGAGAATGAGGAGGGGCAACCTAACTCTTGCAATACAGAAAGCAAGCAAGCTAGCAGATTATGATAGAGACAAGACGCAAAGCAAAAAGCGAGATGGCAAAAAAGCATGGGGCACGAGAAAAACGAAAGAGGTAAAAGCGGGGCGTAGAAATAGAAAGTAGGACAAAGAAGGAGGAAAAATAGATGTCTCAAGTAGTAGAATTACCTCTGGATAAGCTCTATGTCGGCAATACAAATGTGAGAAAGGATATAGGGGACATCTCAGAACTAACAATGTCAATAAAAGCTAAAGGTGTTCTCGAACCGATAATCGTCAGACCTGTGGGCAACAAATATGAAATAGTTGTTGGTAGACGACGCTTTGAGGCTGCCAAAGCGGCTGGTCTGAAAACCGTTCCATCTATAGTTCGAGACATACTCAATGGGGAAGCGGTTGCAATGTCACTTATGGAAAATATTCAAAGAGGTAACTTAACAGACGAAGAAGAGGTTGAAAGCATGTTGAGGTTGATGAAGCTAGACCCTGAAAACTATGGCTCCGAAAGGAAACTGGCCACAAGCCTAGGATTAAGTCTGCCAACAGTTTCACGAAAGTTTACGGCTTATGAATTAGTTCAGAGATTAAGAACAAAGGGAAAAGAGGTGTTCCTTAAAGGAACACCCACCCTGGAAGAAAGAGCGAGAGGCGAAGCTATTCCAATTGAACATGCCGAAATGGTTGAAAGAGCTCTGAGGTCCGAGGAAGTTGCAAAACTCCCAAAAGAAGAATTGGAGCAGAAAACTGTAGAACTAGTCGAAACAATAACGCCCCTTCCACAGACTGATGCCAGAAAGGTTATTGACCGCTTCAAAATGTACCCTGAAAAATCTATACAAGAAATCAAAAATGAGGCGTTGGCGAAGCAGACAGGTGTCGCTTTGGAAACTTATCTGCCTCCACGACTCGCTAGAGAACTCGATCGGGTGGCTGAAGAAAGAAAAGTATCTATGGAGGAAGTTCTGCCAGAGGTGGTTGAAGCAGGTCTGAGAGCTGGCGGAGAGACAAAAGAGCGGGGTGAAGTCCCAGCAAAGATGGTGGATGAGGTTGATGTGGGTGAGATTGAATGTCCTAAATGTGGAGCTGTGTTGCGTCTCATTCATTGTGAGCCTGGAAAAACTCACAAGGTTGAGAGGACACCGTCATGACTCAAAGGCTGCAACTAAGGGTCCATCCCGAGTTCAAAAGGAGCTATGGAGGAGGAATAATAAGATACTTTGACAAGACACCTTCAGACATAGTTTGTCCTCATTTTTGGGAGCTTAACTGGGCCTATGGATGCAGATTTAACTGTGCTTATTGCTATTTGCAAGGAACATTTCGTGGAAATAAGAAGCCTTGGCCTCGTCCATTAGACCAGATCTTTACAGTGTTGGACGAGTTCTTTAAAGACCATCAAAACGACCCCCAGATATTGAACAGTGGCGAATTAACCGATTCGCTAGTATTTCCTCGCAGAATAAAGCAAATATCGGATAAGTTTGAAGAACAGAGTAGACATAGACTACTACTACTTACAAAGTCAGCAAACGTAGAATCTCTTGATGATAAGCCTAGAAAACAAACTATCTTTAGTTTCAGTCTGAACGCCCATGAAGTATGGAGACAATTAGAACACAAGACACCTCCACCAGAAGGGAGAATTGAGGCTGCCAGAATTGTTAGCGAGATTGGAGATGAAGTGCGCGTTAGAATAGATCCCATTTTCCCGGTACAAGATTGGCAGAAACACTATGAAGATTTAGTCTATCTGTTACTTTCAGAATTGCATAACGATCCTGACAGAATCACGCTGGGAACACCCAGGGGACTAGCGAAAACTAGGATGTTCTCAAAAGATTCGTCATGGTGGAAACTTGCTTTTGAAGACAATCCATCTGAAGATTCTGGTTGGGGGAAGAAGATAGCATTTCCGCTAAGAAAGGAAATCTATCTCTTCTTTTATGACAAACTTACTAAATTTGGCTTTGACAAGTCGAAGATAGCAATGTGCAAAGAAACAAGATCCATGTGGAAGGAAATGGGACTCGATTATACAAAGTGTAAATGCAATTGCGTTCAGTGATTTCATGAGTTTTTTAGAGGCAAAGGCACATTCCCGTAGAAAACATTCAATCCTCAGAAAATACCTCGAAGTGTGCAAGATATTTTCTGACAAATACCAGAACTTTGCATACGTCGACACACACGGAGGAACTGGCCAAGTTATTGACTTCGACACGAAAAAAACTTCTGATGGCTCGGTGTTGGTTGCAGCAAGGCTCCAACCAAGTTTTTCATGCTACGTGATAGAAATAGACTTTAACAACTACAAGTTATTGCAGCAATCAACCAAGGGATACCCTAACGTTAACCTATTTCCCGGCGACTGCAACCAGAAGATAGACGACGTTCTGAGCATGATACCAAAAGGCAGGAAATTCGTCTTTTGCTTCCTTGATCCTGATAGCCTGATGTACGGCGCATATGACCAGCTAAAATGGGAGACAGTTGAAAAAATAGCGAAATTTCCAAGAACTGAAGTTCTCATAAACGTCCCGACATTCACGATAATGAGGTGCGCAGGTGTTGTTAAGGATTACCCAGAAGCGTCATCTTCAATTAAAATTGCTAGCCACCTCACGAATTTCTATGGATCGGACAAGTGGAGAGCTCTTGAGCCAGGCGATTATCGAGGTCTAGCGAGGTTATATGTGTCAGAAAGATTAACGGCTTATGAATATAAAGGTGCAATTCTGATAAGAAGCGTCCTAACACGAGGTCCATTATATTATTTAGTCTACGGATCAAACTCAGATAGAGGAGGAGAAATAATGAGGGATATCATGAAAAAAGAGTGGGCAGACATAACGAAGGGTTACCCCGTAACGAGGTATCAATATCGAACAGACCAAGAATGGCTAAACGCTGAATATCCGATTACCCTCTTCGTATTTGAAGATTAGAAGTTGGAAATTGGTGAATATGGAGGTGGAAGAAGTGAAATGTACACTTTGTGGAAAAGAAATATCTCCCGATGATCCGACGTATCCAAATATTCATTACAAATGTAGTGAGAAATTCTATAAAGAAATGGAAAACCTTGGAGTAATGAAAGTCCTTTGGAAGAAAGGGACTCAAATGAGCTTCGAGTTGAGTGATTCATTTGGTAAAGAACTCGATAAAACCTTGGATGATGTTCGGTTTCACGTTATCACGGATGAAACAGTGGACGATGATTTAATTACTATGCAAGGAGTGCTAAGAACAACTATAGATTATCTTAAAAAAAGGGCATCAGATGAGAAGATTTACCATTGTGCCGAATTAGTATTTAATTCTCTTATGACCCAGAAATACGGTAGCCCACTACCTAACGATAAGAAGTTTCACTCTAGAGTTAAGGAGTTCTTGAAAGAAGTTTTTAGTGTTACGATCGATGAAGACATGGCTAATCACCTGAAGGCATTTAGAAAGTTGAGATGGGGGATGTGAAAGAGAAAAAAAGTAGCGGAAAAAATGTAAAAGAAGTGCGTGTTGCAGGTGTACTATCCCATGATAGGATAGAAGAAATGATTCTTGAACCAGTTAGACCTGCCGAAGGATTTGGACGTTGGATTTATTGTAAGTATTGTTACAAAAACGTCAAACCTATGCTTTCAGGAATAAACCAAATTGTGTGCTCAGTATGTGGTTGTGGATTAACTCCAGACTTTCTTTCTCTAGAGAATTTGAAGAGTTGGCTTGCGGGGGATGAGTCTGCTATAGAGGAGGACATGAACTCCGAGGAGGCGAAAGTTTGGTTGAGAGAGGCAAAAATGGGCAAACAGAGGTTGTGGAAATTGACGTTGAGAAGACTGAGAAAGGGTAAATGAAAAATGACCTTTTAGGTTCAACAACAGTCTCGCTTGTTGGCGTGAAAGGCATGTATAGAAATGTATCAGATATCAAGGCACTGAATACTGGAGGTATACTTTATGCCTAAGACGTTCCTTTGTGTTGGACCTTGGACAGAAAAAAAGCTTCATTTTCTTAAAAATTACTTACAAGTTTACGTAAAAGAAATATCAAAGAGCTTTTCAAGATACGTTTATATTGATGGATTTGCAGGACCTGGCAAAAATTTTGCGACGGAAACGAGTGAACTATTTGATGGGTCTCCCTTAATTGCCATGAGTGTTATTCCCGCCTTTACTGACTACGTATTCATAGAACTAGATGATATAAACTTTCTTTCCCTTAGACAACATGTATTTTACCATCCAACTTATAAAAAAAGTAATGTTTGTCTTCGTTACGGAGACTGTAACTGGTGTATTCCAAACGAAGTCCTTCCAAGGATCCCATCCCAAACTCCCATTTTTGCTTTTCTAGATCCTTTCGGATTAGAAATGAGATGGACAACGGTTAAAGAACTTGCCAAAAAGAAAAATGTGACCACTCTCATAACCTTTTCATACATGGGAGTGAAACGTTTAATGGGCACAGAAGGAAAAGTTCTTGATGACTTCTATGGAAGTCCTATGTGGGCTTCAATTGCGAAAAGGAGAATATTGGAAAGATTAACAGCAGAACAAGCAAGAGGAGCATTTCTCGAACTTTACATGTCTCAATTACGTTCGGCATTTGGTCATGCAAATCACGTATTTTCAGCAAAGGCTAACGACATAATCTACTACTTAATCTTGGCATCCCACAATGAGGCAATAATTAAGGCAGCCGACTCATGCGTAAAGGTTATGAATTGGCAAAATCCACACTAGGTTGATGAAAATGAAGAGAGTAAGATATGTAACTCTAACTGAAGTGCCTATTGATAAAATCGACCCAGAATACCGCATTAGAGCAGACGTCAAAGTAGACGTTGAAAGATTGAAACAAAGCATAGAAAGCGCGGGGGACGTAATTCAATTGCCCGTCGCATTTGAGGAAGATGGTAGATATAAGTTAATAGTAGGGTTTCGTCGACTGGAGGCATATAAGGAGCTAGGTCGAGAGAAGATTCCAGTTTTAATTATAGAATCTGTTGACCGGATAGATGCTGCTATTATTTCACTGATTGAGAATATTCAGAGAAAAGACCCGCCAATTGAAGATTTAAGAGTTGCACTTAGTGAATTGGTCGAAAAATGGCAATCAGAAGAGCTTAGTTTAAGTGACATAGAAGCGGAGGTGCAACGGACTCTAGGCGTTACCGAAAGTACTGCTAAGGGATATGTTGCTCTTCTTCTGCTGCCGGAGGAAGTGGCAGAAATGGTTGCAAAAGGTGATCTAAGCAAAGGAGAAGCTGAAATGATTTATGCAAGCAGAAATCCGGACGACATCGAGGGAATGATAAAACTTGCTAAAATGGTTAAAGAAGGAAAGTTGATAAAAGCCCAACTTGAGGTCGCAGAGCAATTTAAAGATATTTCTGTGGAAGAGCTACCTGAAAAAACTAAGGAAGTGGCTCGAGAAAAAGTAGTGGTTCTCTTACCTTTGGATGAAGTAGCACGACTGAAAAAAGCCTGCAAAGATTTGGGCATAGAACGTGAAGCTGCGGTGAGAATAGCTCTTCAAGACTGGCTCCAAAGACGTGGTTATTGATGGAGGAACTGAACGAAGAAAAGGCGCTAACAACTTTAATCATTGATCTCAAAAAGAGGAAAGTAATTGATAATCCATTCAGGGATGCTGAATGTTGCAAATATTTGAAAGGGGTATATGGATCATATAAGGCTGTGGCTGAAAAGCTTGTAATTTCAAGCGAGATGATTAGGCAATTTGCAAAAATAGCTTCTTTGCCAAACGATGTTAGACAACTGTTAAATGATAAAGGAATCGATATTCTTTACAGAATTTCTTTGCTCAAGTCCGATGAAGAAAAGGTGCTTTTAGCAAAAAACGTCATTGATAAAAAGCTTACCTCAAAAGATGTTAGGGATGTTATTTATCTTCGTAAGAAACGACCTGAATTAACAATCGAAGAGTGCATAGAACAGGTAATAAGAACTAAACCGAAAGTGAAAAATATCTATAAAGTTATAACCGCCATTAACGAGAAAACGTTTAAGTCGCTGAAGGCCCGAGCAGAATCATCAAAAGTGGAACTAAACGAACTGATTAAGGAAATCTTAAAGGAAGTTTTAGGATTAAAGAATATTCTGTCACTTGAAATATTTGACGAAAGAATCATTTTAAAGTTGGATGAAATGGATTATCTAGTCTTTAGAAAATATGGTCGGGATCGGCATATTCAACCAGAAAATATAGCTGGTGTTGTTTTTGAAAACTGGTTTGGATAACGTGCGGTGGTAAGATGGGGTATTCTTTATGGAAGCATGAAGATTTTTTTGAAATAGTCAGAAATACTATTCTATATCTTTGTTGTATGAGAAAAGGTGAATGGGTTCTGCACGAAGAGATAGTGAATGAGCTCTTAAAGAACCCAGAGATTTTACGAGTACTAAAAACCAAATCTGAGTGGAGGCTTCTCAGTGGAGATAAAAGCACTAAAGAGGTAGTGTCAAATATTGTTGCATGGTTTAGCCAAAAAATTACAGAATATGAAAAAGGGGACTTATCAAATGCTTATAGTCAATTCTACCTTATTCAAGAAGCATACGCAATTTTTGACCGAGCAAAGATAGGCGGAAATTATGCGTATAAAACGGAGTTTACGCCTGAATTGAGTTTTAAAGTGGAAGAAAGAAAGAGGCAAAAAATAGAAGAGCTTGAAGAGTTTTCTAAGGAACTAAGAAAAGTGCTGAGAATGTCGAAACAGAAGTTAGTGGATAGACAGGTGGAGGAAATCAGAAGAAAAGATGAATTTAAAGAATTTGCAGAAATGTTAAAAAGAAAGAAAGTGCCTCCAGACGTTTACAGAAAACTCATTATGATGCCTCTGGAAGAAGGTAAAAAACTCTTTGATGAATGGGAAAGACAAGCTGAGAGAACACGTTCAAAGGATAAGGTATAAGATATTCTTGCCTACGTGATTTAGAATTTTAAATGCAAGTTCACTAATAAAGTTCCACAGATTTCTATGGTTACATAAGGCATCTTTTCTGACAAGTATACAAAGTTTTAGTCATTGCTTTCTTTTCGCATGAGGGCAACTTTACGTTTCTTGAAACGTTCACAGAAATAAGGCTACTCAAGTGTAAAACTTTTCCTCTGCCTAAGTATATAGCGCCTCCGCCTTTTCTCATGGCTTTTTCGGCTTCGACTATTTTTGCAAATAACTTTGGTTGTAAACTTGCAAGTTTTGAATAATAGAGCAAACTGCTTATGAATGGACAATAATAACAGTTGCCACTGCCATAGTACTTTTCATAACATGGGTTTAAGGGGATATTATTATCTTCAAGGTACTTATACACCATGTCTTCTGTCCATTCAAGGAGGGGATGCAGGCAGAATGCTCTTATTGAATAGTTGTAATGATACATGCCTCTAATCTCATAGATTTTTTTTCTAAACGAACTTTCGTTTTTGCTCGTTCCAACCAAATGAAGAACCTCACCGCCAACGGATTGGCTAAAAAGTCTCAGAGGAACGGATTTGAACTCTTTCATACACCATCTGAATCTATGGTGAGGGAAGCCTCTCCTTTTAACCAAGTCCCAGAAGTCTACGTCTTTCCTTTTCAGAACGATAAGTTCCACGCCCCAAGCGTCGCAAATTTCATTGACAAAATCATTACATTCTGGGAGGCTTATAGTGGTATCAACATAAACTGCTTTGGCTCTACCCAGAGCTCTCAAAACAAGGTGGAGTAGAACAAGGGAATATCTTCCACCACTGAAATTGACTACAATACCTATGCCATTATTTGAATACTTTTGAATTGTTTTCAAAGTTGTAGCTAAGCTCATGGTTTACCATCCTTTCACCTACCACTCGGCGACCAGCCCAATCTATAATGTAAAGAGAACCACATTCACACCTCATCATAGTCGGTTTTCCTTTTTCAAATCGGAATGTTGATGCACTTTTGCCACTGTAGGGGGCTGAACGCATGTAGTCTTTTACGGGAGTTTGGAGTAGAAACTCCACTTCGGAATGATTACTCGCCTTTTTGAAAAGCTCAACAAGTTTCTCGACTTCTCTGATATTAAGCCTCTCTCTAATTGCTTTGCTGGCTACTGGTCCTTGAAGCCCCTCCGGCAACTCTGCTATTTTAACTGCTGAGAGTAAAGACAATTCTTCTTTCAGAACTGCAGTTTTAAGACCTTCCGTTGCATTTTCTGCCAGTTTAAGCCTGTTCGAAATCCATGTTCTACTCTTATTAAGTGCTTTAATCACCTTTTTAGATTCTTTCTTAACCCTAACCAATTCCTTCAAAGCATTTGCTTCTTCAACCGGGTTTAAGTTGCGTCTGATGATGTTTGTCTTCAACGTTAAAAGTAAAGCCTCCTCATCACTACTCTTTTCTAGGATTTTCGCTCTTAGAGACTTAAGGCCAGCCAATCTTGCAGCCCTTAGCCTACATTCGCCAGCTATAAGCTCATACATACCGTCGCTATTCTTTCTCACTATTATTGGATCCCATTGACCGTCTCTTTTCAGACTCTTTGCAAGCTCTTCGATGTACTTCAAATCAATATGTTTCCTCGGATTAAAGTCACTAGGTACGATAAGCTCCAACGGGATATTGTTGTAGCCATTTAGAGAATATCGCTTCATGTTTTTTCATATTTGGTGTTCAGGAAGAAATAAAATTTTCGCCCGAAACACTGCTAAAAACTCAAATTTCACCTTTTCCTGAGATAGAGATTAATTTCTTGAGCTAATTCTCCTACCTAACGCATTAGTTAATTAATAAAGAACGTATATGTGATTTAGAGGAGAATTTTGATGTGCCCTCAAGAAAACGAATGTAAACTCGGAACATGTTTTTTTACAAATACCCTAAATGCTATTGAAGAAAACTTTACCTTTAAGGTTCGATAAATATATTTCTTCAAAAACAGGCCAACGAATGTGTATATTAAACTTTAACCAACTCAATCTCTTGCCCCTTTTTCTCTATTATTTCTTCAAACTTTTATAGCTACTACATAAGACCAATGTGCGCGCGTCAAAATATCTTTTCTATTATTATTGGGTCTACGGCCACAGGGTTTGTCTTAGAATGCATGAAGTAAGGTTTGCTTGGATCAAGCCATCGATATTTGATTGTCCACTCGCCGTCTTCATCGTCAACCGCTTTAAAATATCGTGTGCCATATTCGTTAGTGACTTCATAAGTGACTCGTATTACTTTTGGATATATTTCGTTCTTATCGATGAATTTGGAAAATTCCATAAGCGTCAGAATTATTTCAGAACATGTTTTCCGGTCTATTCTCTTCGCAGACTCTTTCTCTCTCTTATGTGCAAAAAGTTGCGCTCGATGTTTTGACATTTCGTTCAAAAGTTCCATATGTTGTTTGGGTATAATGTCTTTTCTGCTAAAAGTCTTGCACAGCTCATTTTCGAGATTTTTGTTCCTACCGAGCTCGCTATTCAACGTTCTTACCAATTTTATCAACTCACCAAAAGTCAGCTTCGAAAATGGCTTCTCTGAGACTTTAAGGCCTCTTACAACATTTGTAATGTCAGCTTCGACTTCTTCAGGCTTTCTTGCTCTGGTTCTTATCCTCCACAAAAAACAAATGTAGAAATAAGTGATGTCTTGAAGCACTCTTTCGGTCTCGCCATATACATCAGCCATGACGGCAGATACAGGCTCGCTTTTCCTTAGCCTTTGAACGCTCTCCTTCAAAACAACGTTGAAGTCAACGAGACCGCAGAGAATGGGAGGGAGATTGAAACCCAGCTGCAGTATCACTAAGCGAAGTAATTCTTCCTCGTCTCTCACCTTAAGAGCAGTTCTAATACCTAACTCCTCGGCTATTTTACGCAAACGAATAACTCCAAACTTTCTGAGTATCTTTTCTGGATTCTCAATTATGCAGTATTCAAGAACTTTCAGGGGATAGCTACCATGATATGGTTCGAGGTCTGGCTCAAGATACTTTTGGTCAAACTCCTTCTCAACGAGATCAGCGAGCTTCTTGTTTGGGTCTCTAAGCCAACTCGGGGGTTGCTTGAACACACCGTAAGAAGTAATTATCCAGTCTGAAAAGGAATAGGGAAACCGCTCATAAAATCTCTGGACTTCCGGCTGCTCTATATGCCCTTGAGCAATCAGCTCGTTGACCAAATCACATAAGTCTTCGTCGTCAATGTATGTTTCAATGAGCTGCAAATTCATCATCGACCTGAGTGTATCGTCTTTTTCAGCAGCGATTAGCTTCAGATGTTCTACCAATTGGGTAGACAATTCTACAGAAACCTCAAATTTTTCAGGGTTCTTGGCGACCTGTTCTAGAACATTGAGCATGTAACCATATATTAAGTTCCGAGACTTCTCCGCAAACTTCTCGCCGATTATTTCGAATATCGTCGAAAAGTAGTCTTCCCATCGGTCATTGTTAGCCTTGAGCCAACCAAATGCGCCTGCCGTAAGCTTTCCATAGTGAAACACTGCGGGAAGGATGCCTTCTTTGTAAAGCGCTACCCAAGCCTTAGTAAAAGCTTTCTCTTCTGTAGTAAAGGCAAGGACGTGAGCGGGGCTTTTCTTGTCGATCTTTCTAACCATTTTCGCCTTCTTTCCAGTGACCCTTTCATACAATGGGCTAAGATGGCGGGACCAAGCTGCTTCAGTTAACCCTTTGTACAGAGCATCAAATAGATAGGCCCGAAGCTCAGCTTCTTTCTCATCCTTAATGGCAAGAAGAGATAGCAAATTCTGCTTTCCAATCTTTTCGAAAATCTCATTTATCAAGGGGTCATAAGGCTTAATCTGGAGCTTAATCCCGGTTTTCTCGGCCAAAAAAGATATCAATCCTTGCTTGGAGCCGAATCGTTTTTGAAGGTATTCTACCAAGGGTGGAAACCTTCGCTCAGGAAGTTTCGTAAACTCGTCAATCGTTACGGGCATATTTGATCCAAAAATAAAATTGTTGACAGGTTATTTATTCTGTTTTCTGAAAAAATGTGAACTCACATCCACGCGTGTTTTGCTCTAAATGTGGAAAAGAAACATCAGAAGTCCATTTCTGCATAAAGAAATTAACATGTGGTTCGAAATGTGTCTAAATCATATCCTTAGCAAGTCAGCTGGTTCTTTTATATTTTTTAACCCAATTATAATTAATCTGCGTAAAACTTCCGCCTCTTTCAACGCGGACTTTTTAATAAGGGCTTCAACTTTTTCCTCAGCTTCCTCATCTAACCTAGTTGACCATGTTTTTCTGTTCAATGCACCTCACTGACTAATGATATGTCTTGTTGCGTTTATAAATCTTAATTTAAGCGAAACGCTTATATGCTTATTTGTCTCTTAATAAGACAAACAAGACAAATAAGTGAGCTGACATGTGGCTATGGGTAATAATTGGTGTAATAATTGCAGGAACGATATTTTACATGTATTTACGAAGAAAAACTCTTCTAAGACCCTCAAGCTTGACAAGTGATAATTCCATTTTAACACAGTTAGCGATGTTAGAGGAGCGAACAAAAAACCTCCAAGGATTAGAGGAACAAATTGAGAAGATAAAAGACAGACAAGATTTAGATTCTAGAGAACTTCGAGAAAGACTATACAGCGAATATTCGAAAAGGCTTCAAAATGCTGTGGACTTATTAAAAGAGACATATAGCCAAATGAGTGAGGTCACAACTAATGCCTTTAGGGAGATCACCGATAAGAATGTTGAAGCTTATAAAGAAACGGTGGGTCGGTTAGCCAGCATAACCCAGAGGCTAGAATCGGCGTTTGAAAGACTTGAACAGAAAGAGCATTCACAACTACACGAAGAGATCGCGACACTAAAGCAGAAGATAAATGAACTTGAAAGGGACCCGTTGAGGGTTCAGTTAGAAGAGCTTGCTGAAGTTCGAATAGCACAAGCGGTGCATGAGCAAAGTGTAAAGAAGATTACGACGATTTTCTGGCATAACAATGGCGAAGTGAAGTTCAAAGAAAGAATTGGGCAATACCAGCCTGATGTCTATATCAATAATCATAGGATAAAGATAGTGGCAGATGAAGTAACGACTGAAGATTTAAACTCAGTTAGGGAGAAGGTAAAGAAAGTTGCCGAGTATATGCGCGGAGTAAATGCCAATGTCGGATATGTAGTGATACCAAACGCGGGCATAGATCCTGAAGCATTGCGTGAAATAAAGCGAACAGTACCGGAACGTGGCCTTTACATTGCAAGGATAACAGAATATGCCGTTCATCTTCAGGTATGGTATGACATAGCCATGACCAGCATAATTGATACTGACACTTTAGTAGAGAAGGGTCACAATTTCTTGCAAGTGCTTGAACCGATATTTGATGAGTTCTTAGCTATTGTTCAGAACTTAGAACAGCAAGATGAGAGAGCCTTCAAATACAGACAAAATAGGTATAAAGAAATCAAATTTTTCCCTGGAAAGATTCTTGAAGCGATTGAAAGGAGCGTATCCAAAGCTTCTGACGGTACTGTTCAAATTAGACTTGAAAAAAGCCGCGACTAATGGAGTGATTTACATGACATCTTTATCTTACCTACAACTTGTAAAAGAACCGCCAAGAAGCGGTTTTAAACAAACTATTCTGAGACCTTCTGAATCCAGTGATCGATACTTGGCGTTTCTCAAAGTCAATGACTGGAGAAGTGAATATTCAAGTGTGGATTTGCTACTACGACATCTTTCAAGGAAATGTAGGAGCGAAGCATCCAGAAGGGCTTATTTGAGCCGCCTCTATTCTTTTTGCGTATACACAAGAACGGATCCAGACGGTCTCGTTTACTTGCCTAAAAATGTGATCGAAGGATTAGTGCAAGATTATGCGGATCAATACAATGATAGTAAACATAGTGTAAGGTATGCGAATAACGTACTCAACATACTTAAGACATTTTTCAAAGTCAATGGCTTCAGGGGAGTTCAAACTCTCGAAGTTGAAGGGTATTATATGCCGGCAAGATATAGAAAGGTGCCAGAATACATTCCCGGAAAAAATGAAATATACGCGATGGCAGACTCTGCCTGTTCGCTCAGGGATAGAGCCATAATTCTGACGCTTTATAGTAGTGGGCTTAGAAACTCAACTTTAAGAGCTTTGTTGATTAGGGATGTAGAAAAGGAACTGTCTAAAGGGGTTAACAATCTCCTTGTTCCAGTGTATCCTGAAATGAAGAGCATAGATCCATATGCTTGTAAAGGCAATATTTCATACTTCACGTTTGTATGTGATGAAGCAACCGAAGCCATCAAACTTTATCTTCGCGAAAGAAAAGAGAAATACGGAGAAATCCTAAGTCACGAACCGCTTTTTGCCTCAGACTATAACCAAATCGACCGAAATGAGCGAAAGTCAAAAACGATGAGCCCACGGCAACTTCAATTTGTCGTAAAATTGGCCGCAAAGAGAAGTGGATTGGCGCAATGGCAGTTTGTTAGACCCCACTGCCTGCGCAAAACCTTTGAAACTGTGCTTCATAGCGAACTCGTTGACGGCGGGCGATTAGACCCAAAGGTTCAAGAATTTTTCATGGGACACATCCTTCCAGGAAGTGAAGATGCCTATTTCGATAAAACCAAAGTTGAAATGATAAGGGCTGAATACGCAAAATTGAACTTTGGTCGAGTAATTGTTGAAAATAGGTTTAAAGTCCTAAAGTTGGCGGTTGCTAGAGCTTTTGAAGGAACAGGAATAGACCCTGAGAAGGTGATGGAGGAATACGTTGAGATGCAGCGCCATTCCCAAATCACACTGAGTAGTTAAGAAAGTATGAAAGTTTCTTTTGTCTTGAACTACGGGGTCTGTTTTGTGATTCCTTTTTGGAAACCCTTCTTTTCTGTTTTACAACACAGCTGCTTGATGAACTAAGAACACATGTTAGGTTGCCTTTAAGATTCAGAGATTGTTTCGCTTCTAGTGGAGCATCATATGTTTCGAGATAATGTTGTTTGCTCTTTCTTAGATCTTGGTTTTTTTGGTGGTCAGTGATTTGAGGGGCAAATTGCTTCAATTCACTTGGGTTTCCTTTTTCGAAACCTGCATCCGGAGAAAATTGCGATCTAGTTGAGGTTTTAGTTTGCTCAAGCTGCTTTATTATATTTTTTCTTGAAATCACTATCTTGCCAGAAGGTAAAGTTGCCTCAAAATGCCAGCCTTGCTGCAAAAAAGTCTGAAGCTCATCCTCACTAATGACATATTCCTCTGTCTTAACGCCAGCTATTGGTTCGAAGATCATTCTAGAATATTTCGCTCGCATCTCTTCGATCTTTGTCTTGTCAAAATAAGTGTCTTGGCTTCCTGGTAAGATGTGCCCATAAAAGAACACCGCCTCTTTGACATCTAGCTTGACCTCTTCCGGCTGATTTCTCAGAAAGCTCTCATACGTTTTCCGCAAGCAATGAGGGTAAACATCTTTCCAATGTTTTATTCCCGCCCTTTGGGCTAACTTCTTAACGATGTCCTCTAATTCACGCCTAGAAATGGGCGTTTTGAGCCTTTGTCTCAAAGTTATTTTTCTGTTCTCAGTGTTGAGAATTGGCTGATTGTCCAGGTCATCCAAGATTATTCCGTATTTCTTTTGTCTATCTTGCAAGTAAAGGCGAAGGCACTCTGTGACTTTGGGCGGGATAAAGGTGTAATAGAAAATGCGATTCTTACATGCGTCTGGGATACGTTTTTTCATCACCTCATGGACTATTAGTATCAGATATTCTTCGCCCCTTTCCAGCTCTTTTTTAATCGTGTACTCTTGAAGTAAAGGATCGTTCAAGTAAGCTTCATTGTATACAAGCGCTCTGAGCGTGGAGTTCCGAAATCCAGTGTAAATCAGAAGCAATATCATTAGCCGGTTCCGCAAACTTCCAGCCACTTCAGCCATTCTTAAGGCTTCTTTCAATGATGGAATGTACTCTGGTCTCCTCCGACTTCTAGCCGACTCGTAATATCCATGAAGATCAAGCTCAATCTTGTTAACTTTGAAAAAAGTCTTAACAACTTGAATGATTATGTTAGCGTATCTATTAGAACCATGGCTATTGTAATTATCAGTTAAAGCTTGAACTAAACTTGCTACAGCCTCAGGATTTTCACGAGCTCTCAAAAGCAACTCGTCTGGATTTGCCTTGATTTTCGAACATAACATCCACAAGATGTAACAATAATCACCCCTAGAGGCTATACTTCTGCTTTTACGTCCTAAATGCTTTAAGAGAGAGTCAACACTAGCAAGCTCACTAGACCAACCATCCTTGCCAATCCTTAGAGGTTCCCACCAACCAAACTTTTCAACCATCAAAACCACCAACTTGGACGCAACTCAAACAACCACAACATAAACTTCGAGGCAGCCAAGTTAAACGCAGTCCATAACATGCTTCTGCGAAACTGGAGTAGCGTACAAAAAAGCTTGTTGGCTACTGGGGTTTCGTTATAGGTTCTTATGATTAGGGGTTTTTCTGGGATGTCGGTTTTGAGTATTGCGATTTTTGTTCCTTTTTTTGTGTTTCTCATAGTTTGGATTAGCATTTGGGCTTCTGGGGTTTCTTTTGGGAATGCGATGGCTATGCTCTTTATGGTGTGTGTGAGTATGAGTGTCACTTTATCTTCGCTGATTTTTAGGGCTTCGTAGTTTCCTATGGCTTCTTCCCAGGGTTCAAGTTGGGTTTCGCGGTACATCCAGAATGTCCAGCCTTTGGAGGTTTTTTGTCCTTGGATTTTGCCTTGGACGAGAAGTTCTAAGCAGTGTGTTAGTGCTGTGTTCCAGTTTCCAATTCCGCAGGCTGTTCTAATCTTTTCGACATCGGTTGGTTGGGTTGCTTTGCCTAGGAAAGTTAGGATTTTTTCTTGGTAATTTTCCTTCATTTAATGAGCCTCTTAAGTAAGATATTTAAATGCATAACTAATAAATGCATAGTTAACTACTTACTTAACTGGTCGGCCTTCATTGTCTAATGAAATATTAACAAAGGACGAAAAGCTAATCGTGGAAGCTTTAAGGAAACTGGGGAGTTGCGGTTTCAATGAGTTATGCGACGCTCTTTCGGATCGTGTTTCTCGACCAACCATATATAAAAAATTGCCCCGTTTAATTGAAATGAGCGTTGTTCACCGGGAAAAATGGAAGAGGCAGGGGCAAAAAGATCAATATGTTTTGACAGAAGTTTTAGATAGATTTGAGAAAGAGGCAAGAAAACTGGCGCTCATGTGGGATGCCCAGGTTCAGAAGGTCAAGCGACTAGAAGAACTTGTAAATGAAGGCAAGCTTGGGCACCAAGAAGCTGGCGAAATGTTTATCTGGCTAATTTTTGAGGCTGTCCCTTTACTGCCCATAGTTCTTGTTAATGTTCCTTCAACGACACTAGAACTTGACAAGAGACTCCTAAGTTTTTCAGCATACAGGTTTCGCTCTTTTTGGGAAGAGATTTTACGTTTAGGGCACAGTCACCCGAAGATTCGAGAGGGTTTCCAGAAAGGTTGCAAGGACCTTAGAAGATACGTTAAGCCCGTTACCGTAATGATTGAGGAAACTTTAGAAAGTTAGTGTAGCGACTGCTACTCTCTTAGCTTTTATCATTCGAAAAATGCTCGAAGTCTATCTCATTAGAAATGGATAATCTGGCTTTCTGTTTTTCGTAAAACTGTTTACTCCCAACATCTTTGAAGACATTACATATTTCTTCCAAACATTCTTCTATCATAATCTTAGTTGAAGAATTCTTGTTCAAAGTTGTTGCATTTCTTGAAGAAGTCGCAACAGCTTCATACCTTTCTCTGTTGGTTGGTAGACGGTTCTTATTGGTCGAGAATCCATTATTGTTCGCTTAACTAGATTCATCTTTGATAGATTTCGAACGATGAGAGTTACCGTCGCACGGCTTTTAACAATAGCATTGCCTAGGTCATATTTCAAAATCTCGGAGTAATGTGCTGTCCCCTTCTTGCAAATGTACTCAAATGTTTCGTAGTACCCCTTTTTCGACAGTTTTCTCAAAAGATCTCTGAGAGTCTCGTGCTTCCTTTCCATCTTTTTTGCCCGTATGTGGGTATCAGAGCATTCATGATAAGTTGTAGGCATATACTTTGAGAACTAAGGACTCATTTTGAAATCTATACTCGCAATTCATAACCCTTAAACGCCTACACATTCATAATAGCAGTGTCTAAGCAATGCAGAGTGTACATGAATCTATACGGTGGTCTTGAGCATGGTTGCAAGAAATCATATTTCCCTAACCCTTGGATTCGTGTTCCTTGCAATGCTTTTATTGGGTTTCTATTTGATGTTTTTTCCACCTACAACTAAGGTCTCTCAGCAGAAGGAATCGTGGAGTGGAATTTCTTTACCGACGCCGATACCCGCACATAGCACGAGACAGGTGTCTTTCTCTGCTGAGGCTGGGGACTACATATCTTTCGGTTTACGTTCTGAAACTGGTTTTCCACCAGCGCCTATTATAGGACACATCACTGTCAATGTTTATTTAGGGACACAGAACCTTTACAGCACCACAGCTGACAGAATTGATGGAACTGTTAATCTTCCCGAAACAGCATCATATACATTCCAAATAGTGAATGATAACGATTTTGAAGTATCATTCGAATCAGCTGGAATTTATGCTTCATCCCTTAGATTACATAGTCCCTATCTGGAGTATTCTGAGAATCCAAACACTTCTGTACAATCAGTTGGCTTCATATTGGTCATAGCTTCATTTATAGTGGGCGCAACAAGTCTGCTGGTAATAGCAGTTCAACCAAAGAAAACATAGTTACCCCAATGACGCATCTAACTCAAAATTAAAAGTTGGAGCTATTGCAGTTTTAGAATTTGGTTGGTGATTAGAAACTTAATGTCGAGTCTAATAAAAAGTATGAATTGAGATTGTTTGATGTGCATTCTATGTCTAAGACCAAGATAAATATCCGCAGGTTGAAAGACTTTGCCTTCACTAAGCTTCCAAGAAGCTGGATACTCCGCGAAATTATTCTTAACGAACGCGACGAACTAGATGCTTCTGAATTTGTAGCTAAAGCTGAAATATGGCTGAAACTGACAAAAGGAAAAACAGAACTGTGACGAAATTAATGGCGTCCATGTGGCAGACGGGCAACCGAGTAATAGAACAATGAGAGGCACTATGGAGATAGGTTTTCAATGTCCTCAATGTCAAAGACTCTTACATATCGATATACCTCATTCCAACCTATTCAAGTATAAGAGTTGACATCGCTTCTGCATTCTACGTTTTGTTGACCTTCATATTAGCAAGAAAAAATGAAAACTATATGCGCAGGGAAAGCGGTGGCGTAAACATGCTTTCCGAGAAACTTAAGCTTGTCCACATAGGTTATTGAGTATTCAATTGTTTTAGTCTCAAAATAATGATTCGTAATTCTCAAAATTTATAACAAAAAAGTAAATAGACTGGAATTTAAGTGAAAAAATGGAAATAGTTATCCCAGACATGGGGCATGGGAACTGTATAGGACTCTTTAATGATGGATCATCTTCTCTGCTAATAGATTGCGGTACTTCTAATGGTAATAAGGTATGCAACTTCACTAATCTTATTCAAAACCAAATTAAGAACGCCCATAGCAGAGACTTAATAATAACACACTATCACTTTGACCATTACAGCCTATTAGGTCATCTGCCTAGCAAGTTTTTTGAAAATATTTACTTGCCTGCTTTGCCCAAAAAAAGTTCAACTGCAGAGGCCATGCTTAGATTCTTGGCGTTAGTGATTACTCTTCAGTTTCAAAGATATCATCATTTAACCCCAATAATTCGGTCTCGTGGAAAGGGCATTTCATGTCTAGTTAAGGACGAATCTTTCAATGCAATAGGCAGGGATTGGGAAGTTTTATGGCCAGACTATCAAATTATTGACAAAATAAATGGAAGAAGGATAAAGTCAATCCTAAACAAAATAGAGGGGTTAAAAGAAAAACTGAGTGATGAAAAGTCTCAAGAGTTTGAGAAATGGTATGATTACTTAAGCAAATCTTTCGCGAAACCCAGCGACTCAGGTAACTTTCCTGAAGAAATACCGAAGAATAGTGAACCAGATAATGAGGTAAAAAACGCTTTGGTATCTATTGAGAAAATTTTTAAAGACATTGCAAATAGAGCGTCTCTTGTTGTTAGAGACGATGTTTTCGATTTCCTTTTTACTGGAGACATAGACAATGTAATACTGGAAAATTATTTAGATTTTGGAAATCACTCTTATTTTCTGATCGAAGCTCCTCACCATGGCGGCTATTATGGATGTGCTTTTGACAATTTATCAACAGAAGTACTAGTGATTTCCAGAAATGCGAATAATATACCAAATTGCAAATTTTTTAGAAATCTGCCATGGAATGTTCTTGTGGATACTCCAAGAACAGGGAATTGCATAGTTCGATGGAAAGGTAGAAAACAGTGGCCGATCGTTTTCTTAAATCGCAACGTCCTTGTCTATTTTCCTTAGTTTTTGTAGTTATGGGAGCATTATAAATTGGTGCTGAAATCCCTTCTAGATTCGCGGCGCACAGCCTAGAGTCTATCAAACAAGCTACTAAGGGCGAAGCAGGTTAGAATTGGAGTTTTATCTATTCTGCTTTGAAAGATGAGAAGGGTTGTGGGAAGAAAAGTTCGCCCTCGCCTGACGGGCACAAGCTCTCAGGCGTGCTTCATGACATTTCCCGAACGTGTAATCGTGGATACGAGATGCACAAGCTCTCGATCCTTGACTACATCGCACAGGACTTTCTTCCCAAGATTTATTTTTGTTAATTAACTTATAAACATTTTGAATGAGCAAGTTAGGAGCCAAATATCTTGTCTGGACCAAGATGCTCAAAGTGCCAAGTAGGTTATCTTCAGAAATTTAAGAAAATCAATAAGAAATTATATTTAAAGTGTGAAGCCTGCGAAAGAATTTTTGATGAAAATCTGTTGTTGAAGCCATCTCTTCTTTTCATAAATGAAAAAACCACTCAAGGACAAGACCGGATTAAAGATGTGTCGCGAAAAGTTTGCAACTTCGTTATACAATACGTCAGTAGGGAAATTATTCCATACGTCCGAAGTGCAGATGCAATTCCAATTTTGTGGGGAACAAATGCTAGGTTACTTTACAGTCCCAAATCAGATATTGACATTTATGTGATAACACCGGAAAATGAATTGGACGAAACCAAACAACTCCTAGCAAGATTTGAAAGAAAGCGTAAGTGGTTCAAGCTGCAACGTATAATTACAGACTATGCTTTGAAAGATAAACTACCTCAATATCTTCTTCAAGAAAAACTGAAAATAACACTCAAAGCTCTCTCCAAAGAGAAGATGCTAACAAAGATATTCAACGGGATGCACACTGGTATAGCAAGAGCCTATCAAACTCCGCAACAGATACTAATCTCAGCTTCCATAGCTCTTTCGGCAGACAAGAAAAAATATAACCGCCTGAGAAAGGAGCTTATCGACAAATATAGGGATGTGGCCCATGAATATAATGTCTTACTTGAGCATTTGTTGGCAGCGCTATACTTGTTTAACATCTTGTCTCACATCTATTATGGATTGAAAAGACCAGAATCTAAGGGCTTGCCACGGCTTCCTCCAACTCTAAGGTTTCGTAAATATTTTTCGAACGTGAGATTTACATTAGGACAAATGCCTGCTTTCAAGTCCCTTGCTTTCAGAGAGTGGCAATTCGAAAACTTTCTAATCACAAGAGATAACCTTGTTAAAGAGGATAGTAAAACATTGTATAGATGTTTATGCGATTTTCTCCCTTGCGCTAACGCTCTTACAAAGGGGCGATTAGATTTTCTTGAAAAAGAAACCTTTGAAATAATAGACGATCCTCATCTTTTTACTAAAATGGAGAGGCAACTCTGTTACAAAATCATCTTATGGAGATTGGCGAAACTTGAAACAGTAAGACGACTTGATACGGCTTGGAAAATTGCGGGGAAAATTGCAGACATTGCTTTGAAGAAGATAGCAAGATACCAGCTTGAAAAAGAAGCAAGGTTGGCTAAAAGGCTTTTCATCGATTCACCCGAAATCAATTATGATTGCTGACGACTTGTCTTGGTTTATTTAAAATAAAGGACAAAAAACTTGCTTGGGCATTCATTACTTGCTTCTTTCAGCCCCTCGTCCGACGTCAAGATCTGCAACTGAGACCAAGTTTCCCTCGCTTTTAGATAAGTAGCTAGCAGAAATTTATCGTTCTTTTCCACCTGTGGCCATGATTCAGGAAGACTTCGTTCCGCTTCTTCAACATATCTTTCAAGACGATATTTTTGAATGTAATTTTCAAGCTTTTCCATGACAATCTCTTGCATTGGGAGAGGCGCGGTTCTCTTGATGAACTTTTTAATGTCCGGTTCTATCTCTTTACGATATTCAAGAACGGAATAATTGGATTGGAAGGGGTCAGGAAAAATTTTCATGTTGTAATGCGAAATGAGCCTACAAACATCTTGAGGTATATTATTGATTAAACTGTCCAATTCTACGAGCTGATGAGAATATGTTTTCACGCTTGCTATCTTAACAATGGGAGAGTTTGCTTCGTATTTAGCAAGAACTTTTGTCTTTTCTTTTTTATCGCAAAATGCTATTGAAGCTTTAAAATACTCTCTCTCGCAGACTTTTGCAATTTCGAAAAGGACACATTGTAGTAAGACTCTTTCATCAGCGTTGGAGATGCGTCTTGGCCATTTTCTCCAACCGCGCTCCTTAGTAATAATGCTAACAAAAACCATCGTGTCAGGGCACAGTGCGGACAAAACCTTCCCCTTTACAAATGTTGAATAGTTCAGTTATAATGCTCTCAAGAAAGAGCAGCGCGGCCAACTCAAATTTTGTTGGCGATGGTGCGAATACTACTCCATTATGAAAAAGGTCCGACAACGGAGAATGAATTTGGTAGGGTCTTTTCCTTCGTCTTTCGATGTCTCTGTCTGTTATTCCTGGAAGAAAGATTGAAACCTTGGGTTTCTTAACGACAGTAAATATCTTCGAAGGATATTCCTTTGCAACACGAGATGTTATCAAACCCACGTTCTTGTTTATTTTCAGCCAGCTTTTTGCCATTGAAATAACTGGTGCAGTTTCTCCTGTCCCAGTGCATATTAAAGCCGAATCTATCTTCGCTATTTGTGGTTTGGGCGAAAGAGCGAGGGGACGTGCCACTAAGCTTATTGGAGATTGCGTCAGTCTTGCACCAAATATTGTGAGCACATCTAGAGATCTTCCTGCTGCGACGAGATAGAGGGTGCCTGCATTATGCTTGGTTTCTAGGATGAAGTCACAGAATTTCGAAATGTCGTTATGGG